>Ga0334892_1000033_pt1 | contig 226704 bp, 221 predicted proteins | sample GraSluR3_MG_4_FD_207213 | JGI IMG/M metagenome (GOLD analysis project Ga0334892, IMG submission 207213) | Sludge microbial communities from methane-producing bioreactor in Wageningen University, Netherlands - Granular Sludge_15_04-R3 | ecosystem: Engineered > Bioreactor > Anaerobic >... | reverse complement strand
TTGTCAACAACTTTTTTGTTGTTTTTTCAAACTTTTTTCGAGAGATTTGAAATCAAGAATTGTTATTTAATTATTGATTTCTGAATCGCTCAGCTGTGTGACTCGCCTTGCGACATGTAATAATATATCAAGATTTTGATGTTTGGTCAACACTTTTTTTCAAAAAAATTAAAAGAAGTTTTCAATCTGTTTTCATTCTTTTTAATTATTTCGTTTTTAAACTTTTTAAATCCTAATTGTCTATCAAAACAGTTTAATTCCTTACTAAAAATCGAACAATTTGAATCATATATTTGAAATAGTTCGATTAACTTTTTTACGTATAACATAAAAAAAGAAAGAATCTGTTCGATTATCGACAGATTCTTTCTTTTTTGTTTAAAACATTGGGACACCTTCAATATGATATTTTGACCAAATCGTTTTTAATTCTGCAGGTGCTACCCATGTATAGTCTTTATCCATTTCATTTTTAAGTGCTTGTTCATCCATCTCGAAGACAAACAGCGGAACATTTTCTTTATTGATATGCGCGTTAGTTAATTCTACTAAGCTAATTGAAGTAACGTCCAATTGAACCTCTTCTTTGAACCATTGTAGCATACTAGCTAAACCCGTCATCTCATCAGAAACTTTTGCTATCGCAAACTCAATCGCTTCACCTATTGGATGCATCAAAAATTTTTTACTACCATCGTTTAAGTTCAGTATGATTGTTCCAGCGACTTTTTTGTTAGACACGACATCCACCTCAATTAATTTTTAGATTCACTAACAAAAGAAATTGTAACACACTTTCTGAAAAAATACAGAATTATTTTTCAAGCAACTTATCCATTGCTTCATCAATCCATTCTGGAAGTTCTTTGTCTAAGGTTGCAAAGCCAATTTTTTTATTCTTATCCGTAAAATATTTTTTGCGTCGATGGTTCACTGAATGAACTTTGTCTTCAAGGGTTCGTAAAGATAAGCTAATCTTTTGAGAATATTCATCAACATCAATAACTTGAACGGTTACTTTTTGTCCAACGGTTAAGAGTCCATAGATATTTTTGGTAAAGCCAGCTTGTACTTCCGAAACATGAATCAGTCCTTGTGTTTCTTCGTCTAAAGAAACAAATGCGCCATATGGTTGAAGTCCGGTAATTGTGCCAGAAAGTACCATACCAATTTTGTACTTCATCAAATTTCCTCTTTTCATACGATAAATTTCTTTTTCCGTTTCTACTCATTTAAAATAATAGCATTTTTTCAACGTTTGTGCATTATTTCTTCCCTAGTTGTTAAAACTATTGTTTCATCTTTTAAGCAAAATCTACTATACTATAGGAAGTAAGACTTTATATAGAAGAAAAGGAGTTATCTTATGTTTAATTTTAATGAAACCATTGATCGTCGCCACACAAATTGTGTTAAATGGGACACCGTTGAAACGAGTTACCACGAAAAAGATTTACTACCTTTATGGGTTGCTGATATGGATTTCAAAGTACATCAGCCTATTCTTGATGCCTTGTCACAAGTTATTGAACAGGGCATTCTAGGATATGCGGTGGCACCTAATGAACTGTATCAAGCAATTCAAGATTGGCAACGGCAACACCATCAATTGATTGTTGAAAAAGAAGAAATTTTGTTTAATAGTGGCGTGGTACCCAGTTTGGCCACAGCCGTTCAAGCGTATACAGCACCTGCTGATTCTGTCATGATTTGTGATCCAGTCTACCCCCCTTTTGCAGATGTGGTAAAACAAAATGAGCGTAGACTTGTGCGCCATTCTTTACTAGAAGTTAACGGACATTATGAAGTTGATTTGGTTAAAATGGAACAACAGATAATCGAAGAAAAGGTGAAACTGTTACTTTTTTGTAATCCCCATAATCCTGGTGGACGTGTTTGGACAAAAGAAGAATTGCTAGCAATTGGCCGTTTATGCCAAAAACACCAAGTAACTGTGGTTAGCGATGAAATTCATCAGGATTTGATTTTCAAACCGCATACCTTCACTTCCTTCACTGTCGCTGATGAAGCATTTAAGGAATTCACTGTTACCTTAACAGCGGCAACCAAAACCTTTAATTTAGCGGGGATTAAAAATTCAATGCTGTTCATTCCTAATGAAAAACTACGGCAATCTTTCGTATCTTTACAAGACAAAAATCATCAAGGCGGCATCAATACTTTTGGCTACGTTGGAACGGCAGCTGCCTATCAAACAGGGGAGGAATGGCTAACGGCATTACTTGATTATTTAAAAGAAAATATTGATTTTGCCCTTTCTTTTTTCCGTGAAGAGCTGCCTAGCGTTCGTGTAATGGAGCCTGAAGGGACCTATCTTTTATGGTTAGACTTTAGTTCTTATTCACTAACGGATCGAGAACTTCGCGATACCTTAATTCATAAGGGGAAAGTGGTTCTAAATCCAGGAATTAGTTTTGGTCCCCAAGGTTCTCAACACATGCGTTTAAACTTAGCTTGTTCAAAAGAAACTCTCGAAGAAGGCCTTTTACGTATCAAAAAAGCCTTTAATTAAAAACAGCTGTCCTAGTTTTTAGGACAGCTGTTTTTAATTCTTTCTTTTGCGTTTAGCTAAATAAACTCTGACGAACCAGATACCTGAAAATAGAAGTAAAATTTCTCCAATTATGATTGTATAAAATCCTGGTTCATGAACGATTCCTTGCTGATCTACATACGTAAAAAACGTTCCTATAAATGGGAGTATTACTGCAAACAAAGCCAAGGCCATTGGATATCTGTATTTTTCTAACAAATTTGCTTCCTCTCCTTCTATTCTTTAACTCAGTATCCTATAAAGACTTCATTAAAAGAAGAGATTTGGATGCTTTTAAAAAAAAGTTAGTCGTTTTAAGAAAAAAATAAAGAGTACCAACGAATTTGTCCCTCGTTGGTACTCTCTTTTTCAATTGGTTAAACTTATTCACCAATGATTTCAACTGTGTCCATCACGACGTCAAATGTTGGACGGTCTTGGGCATCCCGTTGGACTCCACCAATTTCATCCACTACATCCATACCATCAACAACATGACCAAAAACAGTATGACGGAAGTCTAACCAAGGTGTTCCGCCTTGTTTGTAAGCTTCAATAATTTCTTCTGGAAAACCAGCATCTTCTAACTGACTCATCATTTGAGCTGGAACATTTTGATTAGTAACAACAAAGAATTGGCTACCATTTGTGTTAGGACCAGCATTTGCCATTGACAATGCGCCACGCAAATTGAAAACATCCCGAGAAAATTCATCCTCAAATGCTTCTCCATAAATACTTTCGCCGCCCATTCCTGTTCCGGTTGGGTCACCGCCTTGAATCATAAAATCAGGAATCACACGATGGAAAATAACGCCATCATAGTAGCCCTTTTTCGCTAATTCAACAAAATTTTTAACCGTTTTAGGCGCTTGTTCTGGGAATAATTGAACAGTGATGTCGCCTCGGTTTGTTTTAATGACCGCTTTTGGGCCTTTAGCATTTTCTAAATCTAATTGTGGAAATTGTGACATGAGAATGTCCTCCTAGATAATTATTTTATAGTTCCATCATATCGAAAAATGCTGAAAATTGCTATGATCTTTTTCCAATGATTAAAGAATGCTTTGATTCGTTAGCCAAACTTGCTTTTTTCGAAAAGCCGTGCTATTTTGTGAAGTGTTCGCAAAACGATCAATAGTTGTCTCAACCCTAAATGAATTAGGAGGAATTTTCAAATGTCTGATGAAAAAGATATTTATGATTTAACGATTATCGGCGGCGGTCCTGTTGGATTATTTGCCGCTTTTTATGCGGGAATTCGTAAAGCAAAAACGAAAATCATTGATAGCCTGCCGCAATTAGGTGGTCAGCTAACAATGCTGTATCCCGAAAAATATATTTATGATATTCCTGGATTCCCTGCTATTAAAGCCGGTGAGTTAATTGCCAATTTGGAAAAACAGATGCAGCCATTTCAGCACGATGTTTGCTTGGAAGAAGAGGTCACACACCTTGCACAGGAAGCAGATGGACTTCTGCGCTTAGACACAACTAAAGGCACACATTATTCTAAAACGGTTATCTTTGCGATTGGTAACGGTGCTTTCCAACCTCGACGTTTAGCTATCGAAAATGTTGAAGCCTTTGAAGGTGAGTCAATCCATTATTATGTGACTGACATGAAAAAATTCGCTGGCAAAAAAGTTGCGATTGCTGGTGGCGGCGATTCCGCAATTGACTGGGCTTTAATGCTAGAAAACGTCGCAGAAGAAGTATCTATTATCCATCGTCGCCCACAATTTCGCGGCCACGAACATAGCGTGGAACAACTGGAAAAATCTAGTGTTTCTATCAGAACTCCCTATATCATTAGTGATATTTTAAAGGAAAACGAAACGTTCACAGGCATCCAATTAACGGAGACAAAAGGTGACCAAACATTGGATCTCCCTCTGGATGATTTAATTATCAATTATGGCTTCACTTCTTCTTTAACACACCTCAAAGAATGGGGATTAGACGTTTCTAGAAATGCTATTAATGTTCATTCCGATATGTCAACTAACATTCCTGGTGTATACGCTGTAGGGGATATCTGTTCCTATGAGGGAAAAGTGAAATTAATCGCTACAGGCTTTGGTGAGGCACCTACTGCCGTAAATAATGCTTTACATTACTTACGGCCCGATGCTCGACGTCAACCAGTTCATAGTACAAGTTTATTTGAAAACGGCGTACCTAAATAAGGTTAGCACTGGACTTTAGCAGTTTTTAAGCCAAGGACAAAAATCTAAATCGGATTTTTGTCCTTGGCTTTCTGCTTTACTGAAAAGCCTTTCTTTTTCTCTTTTAAATTTATTTTTGATACAATAAAAAGTGCTAGGAGGAAGAAAGATGAACCAACCAATTATTTATTTAAATGAAGTATTCAACGAAGAACAACTGGAACAAGTGAAAGCTGTGGCGCCCAATTATCTAGTTAAAACATCTACCGATCATTTATCCTCTGCTGAAGAAGAGGCAATCGAAATTATGTTAGGCTGGCATAAAGAAATTGGTCCGCGTTTATTAGCCTCTGATACTAGTCACCTAAAATGGATTCAGCTCATTTCTGCTGGTGCTGATTATATGGATTTTGATAAATTAAGAGAAAAAGGCATTCTGTTGTCTAATGGTAGCGGAATCCATAGTGTTTCTATCTCAGAACATGTTTTAGGCGTTTTATTAGCACATACCCGCGGACTGCAAGAAAGTATCCAACAACAAATGCAACACACATGGAATCAAACAGCCCCTTCCTATCAACAACTTTCTGGGCAAAAAATGTTAATCGTAGGCACCGGGCAAATCGGACAACAATTAGCTAAATTTGCTAAAGGTTTAAATCTTCAAGTTTATGGCGTGAATACCTCTGGACATGTGACGGAAGGCTTCATTGAATGCTATTCACAGAAGAATATGAGTAAAATTATCCATGAAATGTCCATTGTTGTGAACATTCTTCCTTTGACTGAAACAACAAAACATTTATACAATCAAGCACTTTTTGAAAAAATGGCTCCTGAAACAATTTTCGTAAATGTTGGTCGAGGCGCCTCAGTAGCAACGAACGATTTGATAACTGCCTTAAACAATAAAACCATTGCTTTTGCTGCCTTAGATGTCTTTGAAGAAGAACCTCTTCCCGAAGATAGCCCTTTATGGGAGATGCAGAATGTTTTATTAACACCTCATATTTCTGGCATGACACCGAAGTTCAAATCAAAATTACTGGCGATTTTTATTCCAAACTTAAATCAATTTGTGACGAATCAGACCCTCGTCAAAAACCAAGTTTCCTTAAAAAAAGGCTATTAACTCAAAAAAGGCCTTCAACCATCTTTCAAGTAATTGCATGGTTGAAGGCTTTTTTTTTGCTATTTTTTACCAGATAACCTTGAAGTTATCATTTGTCGACGCTTGAATGATTGGATGTTTTTTTAAATATTCTGCAATCAGTTCCGTCATATCAATTTGAATTTCTCGAATAATTTTTTCAGGTTGGAACATTTGATAGTTTCCGCCACCGACTGCTCGGTATTGATTTGTCACGATTTCCAAAACATCTTCTGCTTGCACTGCTTTGCCATGATAATTAAGTTTCGTCACTCTTTCACCAAACGGTTGTCTTAAATCAAGCGTATACTCAATGCCTTCATACATATCATAATTATAGTATTGTGGTTTTGGATCGACATATTTCGGGTTGAAAATTGGTTGGCCTTTTTCTAACACAAAATAAGTAGCGCTTTGTTCTAACGCTTCACGGAGGTCTTGTCCAGTGACACGCAATACAGCCAAGGTATTTGGATAAATATAGTTGGTAATGATATCGCGCATCGTAATTTGGTTATTAAACCCTTTGCCTTCATTGTTAAAAAGTGCAGTCCCTGAAATATCCGTTCCGCTTGAAGCCATTTGGACGTTATTAATAAATTCTATATATGGATGTTCTTTGAGGCGTACGGCATTCGGATTTTGAATCGTCATATCCCCTTCCACATTTCCCACTGGTTGGTCAAGCCACTCTTCTACCTCGTCATGTAACGCTGTTGTCAAAGCTAAAACTTCTGTATCTGGTTGTTCGTTTCCAACAGGATGAATAGCTGCGTCACTTCCAATAACGTGATAGCCTTTAGCCATAGGTTCAATTTCTAAAGTAATTTCTCCAACGAAAGCTCCTCGAAAACCTGGTTGAATCACAGGTATTCCATTCAGTTTTGTAGCAATTTCTCGATGTTGGTGACCAGTGACTAAGGCATCAATCCCAGGAACTTTTTCCAATAAATCGTAGCCTTCATTTTCTCCTGTTAGTAATTCCGTGGGTTCCCCTGTTTCTAAATCTTTTTCAAAACCGCCATGGTAAGCGACAACAACTAGATCCGCTTCTTCCCGCAGTTTTGGCACGTATTCTGCCGCTGTTTCAACGACACTTTTAAACGTTAAATCTTTGACTGTTGCCGGCTGTTCCCAATGAGGAATATATTGAGTCGTCACGCCAAGGATGGCTACTTTAATCCCTTGTTTTTCTATGATGACATACGGCTGATCGAAATAAGGTTGTCCATCTTTACCAAGGATATTGGCAGCTAAAACTGGCTGTTGATAACTGGCAATCGTTTCCTTTAAATAATCTAATCCGTAATTAAATTCATGGTTACCTAAAATGCTAACATCATAATTCATTTGATTAATGATTTTAGTGATGGCTTCCACTGAATGTGTTTCTGCTTTTCTTACGTAGTAACTAAGCGGCGAACCTTGAATAAAATCCCCATTTTCAATTTGAAAAACTGGTCCTTTGGCAGACGCCCGTAACTTTTTCAGCATGGTTGCTGCTTTTGCGGTTCCAAAAGGCAAATCCATCTTTTTTTCACTATAACTTGTCGGCATAATATACCCATGCATATCACTTGTTGCTAAAATTTTTATTTGCATTTTGTTTCTCTCCTTCTTCCGACCAAAAGAACAGGAAGGTTAGAACACGAGCCATAACGACTCAGATCCCAACCTCCCACGTCTGTTTATTTATTGATTATTGGTTCCATGCTTGTTCAAATTGTGATGTTGCATCTTTCAATAATTTTTTCGTGTCTTTATTTGATGAAGCAAAAATACTTTCCATAATTGTCCGCATTTCATTATAGGCTGAATCAGCATTTTCTTCTACTGGGATAGCGAATAAATCTTTTACTGCGTTTTCAAGTTGTGCAGGTACTTTGGTTGTCTTAGAATTTTTGTACTCATCACTGTGTAAAACAGATTCTAAAATTGGCATATAACCTGTTTGTTGTGCCCAGTACAATTGTGAATCAGGCGTAGCTAAGAATTTCATGAATTCAAATGCCGCTGTCCGTTGTTCTGGCGTAGCACTATCGAACATATAAATATCTGTTCCTTGTTGTAAATTGATTTTGTCAGGACGTGGTGCAACACCGTATTCATAGCCACCAGCTTCAGCATCTTTTTGAACAAAACCAGCACCAGCAATACTACCGACAAACATTGCTACCTTTTTGTTTGCAAATGGGCCAGATAAATATTTATCTGAACCAGCTGTGCGGAAGTAACCTGCTTCGATACCATCACGGTAATAGTCCACGACTTCTTGTGAATCTTTGCTTGTTAAATCTAAGTCTTTATTAAAATCAACGCCTTTGTTTTTCATTCCAATTGCGTAATAGTTATTTAACGAGTCAAAACCAGCACCAACGACTTCTTTGTTGGATTTTTCGTAAATTGTTTTAGAAGCTTCTTTTAATTCCTCTAATGTTTTCGGTACTTCAACACCATATTCTTTCAACAAATCAGCATTATAGAATAACATTTCTGTCGATTTATTAAATGGAATGCCGTATTGTTTGCCGTCGATTTTGGCGCCGTCTAACAATACTTCACGAATTGGCTCTGCATCTTTCCAGCCGATTGTGTCATCATCCATATATGGTTTTAAGTCCACTAACATTTCATCTTGTGCAGCATTCCATAACCAGCCTGGGTACGCTTGCGTAATTGTTGGTAAATCTTTTGGTGAAGTTAAAGTCGAATTGATTTTGGCTTGCAAATCAGGGTAAGCAGATTGATTTTGTAATTCCACTTTAATTTTTGGGTTTTCTTTCATGAAGTCTTTCGTTAATTTTGTTAACGCTTCTTCTTGAACCCCATTCATTGCATGCCAGAAAGTGATTGTCGTATCTTCCTTCACTTCTTTCACAATATCGTTTGATTCTTTGGCCCCATTACCGTTACCACAAGCCCCCAATGCGAAAATAGCTGCGGTTGCTAACACTGTTGTTGCTAGAGTTTTGAACTTCATTTTTTTCTCTCCCTTAAAAAAATTTATAAAACAATTTGCTCGCCACGTTCTGGCAATATTCTTTCACCATACGGGTTTTCCAGTTTTTCTGGTTTTAACGTATGGATTGGAACCAATACTTGAGGTTCAATCAATGCAATAATTTTATCCAGATCTTCTGGAATTGCATGTCCTGAACAAGCTAAACGGACAAAAGTAATGTCTTTTTTAGCCAACAAATCTAAAAACACGCGATACTGTGGATCAAAGTCCCCTAACGGTTGCGCATCACTGTGAATGTATAAACTACCTTCTTGGAGGTTGTCAAACTGGTTCACAACTTGCCACAAATAGTCTGTTTTGTCCTTTAGTAACGTGTCATACGGGATTTCTAACGCTGGATTCAATTCTAGTATTTTACCAGATTCAGCATAATAATAACGAACTTCTATTCCAAATACTTCAAGTAACAACGCAGCCATATTTGCTTCTAAAACGACTGTACGTGGTGACTTTTCAATAATCTTAGCAAAACGTTCTACGTTTGCTGGATAACCATTAAAGGTAATTTGTCGATTCGGGTTTTCTAGTTCTAAACGAACCAAGTGCTGAACAAGATCTTCTTCACTGACAACCGCTATTTGGGCTGGATCTGGTTCACGTTCTGGGAAGCTAATGCTTACGCCTTCCATCATTAATAATTCAGTATGTTTGGCTTTTTCACAAAAAGCTAAAGTCTCTTCACGATTATGGCCATGTAAGCGCAAATCACCTGTGTATGTGATGAAATGGTCAGGCGTGCGAATCAGTAATGCCGAAGCACCGTACGCGTCATGATCAACAGGTACGATTTCCACTGAAATTTCGCCAACTTTAATCACATCGTTTTTATTAAGACCAATCATTTTTCGGGTAAAATTCTTTTCTTCAAACGGTGATGGAATCAAAAAATCACCTTTGCGATTTAAACTATTTAGAATCATTTTCGTTTCTTTTAGGGTGTACAACGGAACAGCTGGGTCTAAATAATTAATCATGCGTGAATGATCTAAATGGGCATGAGATAAGAAAACAGCGGTGTGTTGATACTCTTTGTCTTCTGCACCATGATATTCATAACCTAAACGTGGATCATATAAGTCTTTTAATTCTGGCACTAAACGATTATTAATTAAGGTTTCAATGTGATCATCGGGCAAATCTAATTCTGGTCGAAATTCTGTACCAAAATCAAAGAAGATGTGGGCATCTTTATACGCCACTTCAATCACGGTTCCTCCAATTGTTAAAATGCCACTGTGAAAAGTCACAGTTGTTTTAGCCTTTGATTCCATTTTTTGCAACTCCTCTGATAATTTCTTTTCTGAAAATCAAGTAAATAATTAAAATTGGAATAACGGTTAATGTTGCAGCAGCCATTTGTAAATGTACGTCACTACCGCTCTCTGTCGCAAAGGCCGATAGTCCATTATTCAATAGACGGTATTTTTTCTCGTTCGTCACCAACAATGGCCACAAGAAAGAATTCCAACTAGAAATAAATGTTAAAATCCCTACTGTTACTAACGCTGGTTTTGACATTGGTACTAAAATACGCCAAATATATTCTAAATCACTAGCGCCATCAATCTTGGCAGCCTTGTAAAAAGTATCAGGAATACCTTTTAAATAACCGTTTAAATAGTAAATATAAAAAATACTAGTTAAAAATGGAATAATTAAGGCGCTGTAAGTATTTAACAAACCTAATTGCGCAATCGTTTGATAATTGGTAAAAATAATAGATTCATACGGAACCATTAACAACGAAATCATCAAAGCAATGACCACATTTTTAAAACGGAACTTCAAACTCGTTAACGCGAATGAAGCTAACACGGCGGTGACTACCGTAGCAATCGTTGTAACGCCTGAAACAAAGACTGTGTTCAAGAAATACCGAAGAAAGGGTGCTTTTTGAAAGACCTCTGTGTAGTTTTGCCATTGTGGTTGTTTCGGAAACATGGTTGGCGGCATGCTGGTCGCTTCAGAGTAACTCATTAAACCAGCTAAAATCATATAGACAAATGGAAATAACGTAATAACGGCTAAAATGCCTAAGAAAACAAATGCGATAATCGTTAAAACTTTTTTCATTGGCTTATTGCCCCACTTTCTTTAAGAGTTTATTTTGTAAGAAAGTGACCACTAAAATAATCACAAATAAAATCACTGTGGCGGCCATCGCAATTCCGGGACGTCCTGCAATGTGGAATTTGTCATAAATATAGTACACTGCGGTTGTGGCACTATTGGCAATCCCCGCACGACCACCGAATAAAGCATAAACTTGTGTATAAACTTTAAAGGCGCCAATTAAATTGACCGTTAATAAAAAGGCAATGGTCGGGACTAGCTGCGGAAACGTAATACGTCGGAAAATTTCGCCGTCTGAGGCACCAAACATTTTTGCAATTTTAAAATGTTCTTCATCAATATTTCTCAACCCAGCCAACAAAATAATAATATTAAATGCTAAACTCGTCCAAACCCCAAAAATAATCAATGTCGGCATACTCATTTGAACATTATCTAGCCAGTTGACAGAAGGAATGCCGAAAAAGCCTAAGACGTAATTGACAATTCCATAATCGCCATTAAAGAAGTAACGGAAGACAATCCCAATGGCAATCGTACTCGTTACATAAGGCATAAAGAAAATCGTTTCAAAGAAACTCTTATGTTTAACTTTTTCAAAGATAATCCAAGCAATTGCTAGGGAAATTATCAAGGCAATCGGTACCACAGCAAATGCATAGAGCGCTGTATTTTTTAACGCTTTATAGAAGATTGGATCATTCAATACACGTTGGTAATTTTCTAAACCAGCGTAGCGTTGGTTAATTAAGGAACCTTTTTGGAAGCTCATCCACAAAGAACGAAACAGCGGATAAACGCTAAACAGTAAAATGATTCCTAATGATGGCAGAAGGAAGAGCCATGCTTTTGGTTGATTTTCTGGATTGTATTTTTTCATTAGTAAACCCGGTCTCCCGCTTCGTTAAAGATAAATACTTTTTTATATGAAAAATCAAAAGATAAAGTGTCTCCTTCTTCAATCGCTTCTTCTACACTTACAATTGATTTCACTTGTTCATTTCCTAATGTAAATCGTAAAATACGTTCTCGACCAATCAATTCCACTAAATCTGTCGTTGTGGTAAAGAGACCTGTTTCAGTTGGTACCACATCTTCTGGACGAGAAGCAAACGTATATTTCCCGTCAGTCATTGGCATTTTAAAGCGTGCTTGCTCAAAACGCTCAAGCGGAATTTCAAAACTTTCGTGGTACATTTTGCCGTCTTTCACTTCAACAGACAATAAATTAATAATTGAGTTACCTATGAACTGAGCAACAAATAAGTTATTTGGTTCTAAGTAAAGGTTTTGAGGTTCATCATTTTGTTGAATAACCCCTTCGTTTAATAAAATAATTTTATCACTGATTGATAGCGCTTCCTCTTGGTCGTGCGTTACAAAGATTGTTGTAATGCCTACTTCTTTCACCAAGCGGCGGATTTCTTCACGAATTTTCAAACGCAAACGTGCATCCAAGTTACTTAAAGGCTCATCTAATAATAAAACATCTGGTTTTTGAACTAACGCCCGGGTAATCGCAACACGCTGTTGTTGACCACCAGAAAGTGTGCCTGGCTTTTTATGGCTTAACTCTTCAATATTCGTTAGTTTCATATATTCTTCGGCAATAGCTTGTGCCTCTGCCTTGGGAACTTTCTTACTTCCTACCGTCAAAGGAAACATTACGTTTTCTAGAACAGTCATATGTGGATATAAGGCATAGTTTTGAAAAACGAACCCGATGTTCCGATCTTTTGGTGCTGTTTTGACAACCGATTGCTGTCGAAACTGAATATCTCCATCACTTGGATGTAATAAACCTGCAATTAAGTTTAAAATTGTGGATTTCCCACACCCACTTGGTCCTAACAAACAAACCAAGTCCCCTTGCTCAATCGTAAAATTGACCGATTTTAACGCTTCAAACCCATTATCGAATACTTTTTTCAAGTCGATAACTTCTATCATGACCCAACCTCCAAAAAAACATTTAATAGCATACCTTTTGATTTTAACATTTATTTCTTGCAACCGCGAGAGCAAAGCTGTTTCATTAAGATAAAAATAGGTAAAGTTAATGTATTTTTTATGTAAAAAATGTTGTTTTTCTGAAAAGTCTATTCACACTTTTTTTAATGCACAACAAAAAAACAGAGAATTTTTCTCTGCTTTTTTGGTTATTTTTTAGAATCTTTTTCTGATTCCTTTACAATATAAATTGGTCGTTTTTTCGTTTCTAAGAAAATTTTGCCGATATATTTGCCAATAATTCCTAAACATAATAGTTGCAAACCACCTACAAAAAGTACAATACAAACCATTGAAGGCCAGCCGCTCGTTGGATCACCATTAACTAATGTTCGAAAGATAATCACTAACATTGCTAGTGCAGAACCAATACACGAAAAGGCGCCAACGTATGAAGCAATATTCAATGGTGTTTCTGAAAAATTGACAATCCCGTCAATTGAATAACTTAATAGACTCCAGAAAGACCAAGAGGTTTCTCCAGCAATTCGTTCTCGATTTTTAAATTCAATATATTCTGTTTTAAAGCCGACCCAACTAAAAATCCCTTTTGAAAAACGATTATACTCAGATAACTCTAAAATCGCATCGACCATTTGTCGGGTCATGACACGGAAGTCACGGGCACCATCCACCATTTCCGTCTCAGCAATTCGATTAATGAGTTTATAGAACATCCGTGCAAAAAAGCTACGAATGGGCGGTTCGCCGTCTCTTGTTATGCGTCGTGTGCCAACACAATCTAAATCTGCACTGGTTTCAATCATCTCAATCATTTGAGGTAATAACTCAGGCGGGTCTTGTAAATCAACGTCCATGACTGTCACTAAGTCACCTGTTGCTTCTTTTAAACCAGCGTATAAGCCTGCTTCTTTCCCAAAATTTCGTGAAAAAGAAAGATAACGGACCTTCTCTGGATGTTCGCGATAAAGCTGTCTTAAAACAGCTAACGTCTTATCTTTTGAGCCATCATTCACAAATATATATTCTACTGAATGAGACAGTTGCTGGCTAATTTTTTCTACTTCTTCAAAAAACAGCGGAATCGCTGCTTCCTCATTATAACAAGGGACAACAATTGATAACATTTTATTTCCTCCACACTTCAGTTAATTATCATTATACCATATAATAGCCTTATTAAATAACGATATCCAACTAAAAATAACTTAAATAGAAAGAACCTGAGAAAAAATCCAAAACGATTTTTTCTCAGGCTGACTAGCGGTTAAACGAAAGCAACAAAAATAGTCCTACGCACTACTTCAGCCTCTTTTGTTTAGCACTAAAATTATTTTGTTAAATCTTCTTGGTTTGCTTCAAATTGATAACGCGGTTCATCATTCTTTTCATCATAATCAACAATCAAATCATACCCTTTAAAGAACCAATCATCTGTTTCTTCAATAAAATAGGTAATCCCATCTAGGTTCTCTTTAATCATTGGCTCATCTGGCGCTTCTACAGACATCGCAATGGAAAAACCATCATGAACAGGTGTTTTTCCGTAAATTTTTCCGAAAAAACGAATGCCTGTCTCAGGCTGAACCCCGGTTTCTTCTTTAAACCATTGTTGGGCTTTCGGTGTCACTTCTAATTTCATTCTTTGTTCCTCCTTCACATCTCTGTCGCCATTTATTGTAGCACAGCGCAGTGCTTTTAGAGAATAAAGTGCTTAGCCATTCATTTTTTCATCTAATAAATCAACGTCTGCGGTATCACCGATAACTAATAAATTGTCGTTTTCTCGAACAATTTCAGAAGCATCTGGCGAAGCAATTACTTCTGTTTTCGAGCGGCGAATCGCTACCACAGTTAAACCAAATCGTTGACGGAAATTTAATTCTGCTAAGGTTTTATTGTAAAATTTAGGATTGGTGACCCGAACCTCAGCTAATGAAAATTCGCTAGATAATTCAATATAATCTAAAATATTGCGTGAAACAAGTTTGTGAGCAATTCGAATACCCATATCCCGCTCTGGGTGAACGACCATGTCTGCCCCAATTTTATCTAAGACACGGGCATGATATTCATTGACTGCTTTGGCCAAGACATTGGGAACCCCCATCTCTTTAACCATTAGTGTCACTAAAATACTCGCTTGAATATCTTCACCAATTGCCACCACTACGTGATCAAAATTCCGAATTCCTAAAGAACGCAACGTCATTTCATCTTGGGCGTTAGCCACCACTGCATGCGTTGCAATATTCATATATTCATTGACACGGTCTTCACTGCTGTCAATGGCCAAAACTTCTTGACCAGCTTCCACCAAAGTTTGGCATATGCTGCCGCCAAAACGTCCTAAACCAATAATTGCAAAATTTTGTTTCATTTCTTCTGACCGCTCCTGTCTGTTCGTTAAAATTAGTATAACAAATCCATAAATAAATTCCTAGAAGGATTTCCTAGAATTTATTTATGGATTTATCTGATATTTATTTGGCTAAACCATGTTGAAAAGCATAAATCGCCGCTTGGGTCCGATCATCCACATCTAGTTTTGCTAAAATGTTTGAAACATGTGTTTTAACTGTTTTCAAAGTGATAAAGAGTTCATCAGCTATTTCCTGATTACTTTTACCTTGTGCAATCAACATTAAAATTTCGTGTTCCCGGTTTGTCAAATCTTCGTGCAACACCGGCTCTTGTTTTTTTGTTAACCGTTCCATCATCTTATGCGTCACTTCAGGTTCCAACACACGCTCTCCGCGATAAGTCGCCCGAATTGCATCAGCAATCTCATGTGCTGTTGATGTTTTTAATAGGTAGCCCGCTGCACCAGCTTCAATCGCCGGATACACTTTTTCATCATCAATAAAACTCGTCACAATAATAATCTTGGCTTCTGGCCAATCTTTCAAGATCGCTTTTGTTGAATCAATGCCGTCCATTTCTTCCATTACCAAATCCATCAAAATAACATCTGGACGTAGTTCCAATGCTTTTTCATAGCCAATCTTACCGTTTTCTGCTTCGCCTACGACTTCTATATCCTCTTGAATAGATAAATATGATGAAACGCCTAAACGGACCATTTCATGGTCATCCACTAACATTACTTTGATCACTTGCAGTTTCCTCCTTTATGACAGGAACTTTAATTTCAACGCTGGTTCCCTGCCCTTTAAAACTAATAATTTTAACTGTACCGCCCATGCCGACAACACGTTCTCGAATATTATTTAAGCCATAACTACCGGCTTTATTACTTTGTTCCTTCATATCAAAGCCGACACCATCATCAACAATACGCAATAACACGTTTTTATCGACTTGGTGTAAGTATACCTCTAATTCCTTTGCTTTGGCATGTCTTAAGGTATTTGAAAGTAACTCCTGCACAATTCGGAAAAGATGATCCTCAATGCTGCTATTTAAATGAACATCTTCAACATCCCAAATCAATTCAATTTTAATTTTTGTTTGTAGTTCTTTCAGTAATTGTTCAATACCTTTACGCAAACTTTTTCCTTCTAGACTGATAGGACGCAAGTGCAATAGTAGCGCGCGCATTTCCGATTGGGAGGCATTAATGATTTCTGCCACCATGGCTAGTTGTTTACGATATGGTTCCGGGGTTTCTGTTCGTTGTGCTTGTTCATTTAATGCAGACAACATCATCATGGCTGCAAAAAGTTGTTGACTGACTGAATCATGCAACTCCCGCGCCAAACGATGCCGCTCGTTCTCTAAAATTTCTTCTTTTGTTTGCCCATCCATTAATTGCGGTCGACTGTTTAATAATTGCAATTCTTTAGACATCTCTAATAATTTATTTTTAATCGACCAAATATCTTGTTCGACTTCGGTTAGATAATGGTCTTGATTTTCACTGGTCGTTGGTTTGTTTAAGACTGGACTTTCATAATTACCGTTGGCCAATAACCGAAGTTTTTCTTCAATCCGTCCATATTGCCCTTTTTGAACCAATGAAATCAGTAAAAAGGTCAATAAGCCTATTAGTAAGGATATGAGAACAATGTGCACAATTAGTGGTAAATAAAAGACTTTTCTCTGAAGAAGCTCTAATAACCACCGGTTTTGTTTAATCGAATGAAAATATGAAAACAATGTAATTAAGATAACAATAAAGGTGCTAAGGGACGCATATAATGAAATCATGCGTCTTGAAATCCGATCGGTCATACACGGATCACCTCAACATCTCCTACTAAAGTGTTCGTCATAATTTTCAAACGACGAAGATTGGTATCATAATCATTGCTGTAAATTTTTAATGATTCGTTTTTCAATTGATATTTTTCTTCTTCAAAACGTACCGTTCCGTAAAAAGTTGAATGTTCTAACAAAATAGCTACACCTAACGGCACTAGAATTCGCGTGCGGCCAAAACCTTTACGAATAATAATAATATTGTCTTCTTTCGGTAGTAACGTATTACCTAAATCAATAATGGTGTCCCCAGAGATTAAATCAATATTGATATCGTCCCATTCATAGATATTGTTACCAATGCGTTCGTTGGCAAACCAGCGGCGTTTAAATCGTTTGCCATTTTTAGGTTCTTTTGCCGCCGTCTCCACCATAATCATTTGTTTTTTTCGCCAAGGTGCTCGCTCAGCTATATCCACGCCTGAAATCTCAAAGCCTTTTAAGCCGATAAAGAGTACGCCAAAAATCAACATAAACCAAACAGCCGTGCTGTTCATTGCACCAATGACAATAAAAACAACGCCGAGGACGAATTGAAAGTTGTTAAAATGTGTTTTAGATGCTTTCCTGGAAACGTAGGCCACAAGTAAAACGCCAATTGTTAATAAAACAGCTAATCCAGGATTATGTACAATTTGCCATAACGCCAGAATAAAAAGTAATGCTTCTGCGACGATAAAAAAGCGCCAAGGGTTATTCATAGATTTGCCTCCTCCCTCTGTCATTTATTTTACTCGTTTATTTTATTTAATCATAGTGGTTTGCGCCTCAGGTTACCATAGGACTTTAGCCCTAAATGTCCTAGATTGCGAAAGGACAGGCCTTGGAAGCTGCCTGCCCTACTCAATTATTTAGTTTGCTTCAACTTTTGTAATTTTAACTGTCATGTCGCCACCAGGTGTTGCAATAATCACTTGGTCGCCTAATTGTTTACCAATTAAGGCTTGCGCAATCGGTGAATCGTTAGAAATTTTACCAGAAAATGGATCGGCTTCGGCACTTCCTACGATTGTGTATTCCTCTTCTTCTCCATCAGGCAATTCTTGGAAAGTAACTGTTTTACCGATGGAAACTTCGTCTTGGTCCACGCCATCATTATCGATGATTTCTGCAAAACGAATCATATTTTCTAACGTTGTAATACGTCCTTCAACGAAAGCTTGTTCATCTTTAGCTGATTCATACTCTGAGTTCTCTGAAAGATCCCCAAAGCTACGAGCGATTTTAATACGCTCTACGATTTCTTTACGTTTAATTGTTTTTAATTCTTCTAGCTCTTGTTCTAATTTTTCTTTTCCTTCAAGAGTCATTGGATATACTTTTTCTACCATGTTAATTCTCCTTTTTCGCTTAACGATACGTAGTTCTTGGTTGGTTATTGAAAAAAATTCCGCTTTCAATCCACAAAAGAGTACCACGCTTTTTCTAAATTGTAAATATAATTATTGAATTTTTGTGATTTTGCTAAATTTTATTTATATAAATTTCTAGTTGCTACTCTTTCCCTCTGTTAAACAGATTACTTTTTGAGTATCTAAAAGCTTGGTGAATCATACAAAATTGATTCACCAAGCTCTTTTATGTTTTCATTTTATTCACTACTTGAATTATTGACATACTGATCTACTAATACTTGATGTTCTTCATATGTTTTTGAGAAGTAGACTTTTCCTGTAGAAATATCTGCTACAAAGTATAAATAGTCACTTGGTGTCGGATTCAAGACTGCTTTAATTGACTCCTCACTTGGGCTATCTAATGGTCCTGGTCCATAACCAGTATTTTTATACAAGTTATAAGACGAGTCCACTTCCAAGTCAGCATACGTTACAGTTTCTTTGTGTTCTCCTAGAGCATACAAAATAGAAATATCTGATTGGATCGGCATATCAGCAGCCAAGCGGTTAAAGAATACTTGCGCAATTTGTTTGCGGTCTGCTTCTTTGACTCCTTCTTTTTCAACCAGTGAAGCTAACGTTAAGACTTGCTGATTGGTTAAATTCTTTGCATGAATTGTCGGCGTATATTGTTCCATTACTGTGTTCATTTTAGCAATCATTTGTTCGACAAATTCAGGAAGTGTTGCTTTTTTGTAGTAATCATAAGTTGCCGGGAACAAATAGCCTTCTAAGCGATAACGAACACCTTCTGCAGTTGCAGCACTTTCAAGTAAATCAGGATACTTAGCCTTCATTTGATTGAAGAAGTCTTCGTTTTTCATTAATGCAATGAAATCTGCTTTCTTGAAATCTGTATTTTTTTCAATAGCTTCGCCAATTTTATCTATATCGTAGCCTTCAGGAATCGTTACTTTGCCATCTGCGATTTTAGTTGGTTCTGGCGTGCCACCTTCTTTTAGCATTTCACCAATTTCATCGAGTGTCATGCTTGGAGACATTTGATAATAGCCCGCTTGAAAATCTGTTAAGTTTTTAAATTTTACGTAGTAGTTAAAAACCATTCCGCTTTTAATGACGTTGCTTTCTTCTAAAACCGCAGCAATTTGCTTATTAGAAGATCCTTCTGGGATATGCACTTGAACAAGCTTCTTATTGTTCTTGTCTAGTGGTTGTAGCCCAGCATCTACATATTTATAAAAAGTAAACCCAAAGATTGCCATCATTAAAACCAATACAGAAACTACAATTAACACGATACGACCGACTAAACGATCTTCTTTTTTACGTGTTTGTTTTTTTGTATTTGTTGGCTTTTCGTCTGTTTCAATCGGGGTTGGCTCTTCGACTGTCTGTGTCGTCTTGTCTTTCCCACGTCTTCGAGCAACTCTAGAACCTGCACGTGTTTGTGTTGTGCGGCTCGCTGTTTCTTGTGATTCATCAGATGAAGGTTGGGGAGACCTATCATTTTTTTCAGAGGAATCAGGTTGATCGCCATCATTTCTACCTTTTAAAGACCCAGTTACTTGATCTCTAAGCGAAGATTTGGGATCTTGGTTATTTTGGTTATCATTAGCCAAAACTAACCCTCCTTACTATTCTATCGTTTATGACTGAAACTATTATACATGAAACCTCTTTAAAATTAAATGTTTTTAATAAAAAGACCGTCATTCCCCGATAAAAAATTCATCATTGACAACGGTTAAAGCCTATGATGGCGCTTTTCTATTGAAACGATAATAAATCTTAAAATCCTCCTAAATTTATCGAAAATCCATTTTCTATTAAGAATTTTGTAGCAAAATAGCACCTAAGTCTTTAGGCGATTGTACTAGGAATGTTGCTCCCGCCTCTTGTAATTCTGTTTCTTCACCAAATCCATACAAGACACCTATACTATCTAAGCCATTTTGTTGAGCACCAAGAATGTCATGATTACGATCACCAACCATGATAATCGCTTCTTTGGTTGGGTCTAATTGAGCTTCCGTTAATGCATACTGAATCACATCTGCTTTTTTAGAACGATGACCGTCCATACTCGCTCCATAGATGCCTGTAAAATAACGATCTAAATCAAAATGAGTAATAATCTTTTTAGCAAATTCTTCTGGCTTGGAAGTCGCAATGTATAACTTTGCTCCCGCTTCCTTTAACCTTGTTAACACTTCTGGAATCCCTGGATACACATGGTTTTCAAACATACCTTTTCTCTGATAATACGCTCGATAATGACCCACGGCTTGTTGCGCTGCTTCAGCTGAAGGCGCCATGTGCAAAAATGACTCATATAAAGGCGGCCCTATGAAAGAACGTAACGTCTCCTCGCTAGGAGCTGGCCAGCCTAATTGTTCTGTTGCGTACAAAATAGAACGCATAATGCCGCTACCAGAATCCGTAATTGTGCCATCTAAATCAAATAAAATCGTTTGATACATCTTCACTTCACTACTTTCTAGCATTTTTTGTCTAATTGATTCTTCAAAATAAGATACGCAAAAGAAGCACATTTTTCAGCGCTTCTCTGCCTTTTTATTTATTTTGCTGTAAACGTATCTGGTTTTTTATCTGATTGCTGCATTTCATAGGCAATGGCTTCAACGATTCGGCGGCTAGCTTGACCATCCCCATACGGATTTTGTGCATGCGCCATCGCGTGGTAAGCATCAGAATCAGTCAATAATGTTTTCGCCTCTTGATAGACTACTTGTTCGTCTGTACCAACCAATTTCAATGTTCCTGCCGCTACGCCTTCTGGACGTTCCGTTGTATCTCGTAAAACTAAAACTGGCACACCTAAGGAAGGAGCTTCTTCTTGCACACCGCCAGAATCAGTTAAAATTAAAGCACTTTTCGCTGCAAAATTTTGAAAATCTTTGACATCCAATGGTTCAATTAAATGCACACGAGCTAATTCACCTAAGTGTTCCGCTACTATTTCACGGACTTTGGGATTTTTGTGCATAGGGAAAATGACTTCAATTTCTGGATGTTCCATTACAAGTCGACGAACAGCTTTAAACACATTTGCCATTGGCAGGCCTAAATTTTCACGACGATGCATTGTGATTAGTACAATGCGTTGGTCTGTAGGGATTTTTTCCAATAAATCATTTTGATAGTGGGCATCAACGGTGTACGCCATCGCGTCAATTGCTGTATTGCCAGTCACATAAATATGTTCTTCTGGATGATTTTCTTTGATTAAATTGTCCTTACTTTGAGTGGTTGGGGCAAAATAAATATCAGTTAACACGTCTACCAGTTGACGATTCATTTCTTCCGGAAACGGAGAATATTTTTGCCAGGTCCGCAATCCTGCTTCCACATGTCCCACTGGAATCTGTTGATAAAAAGCAGCCAATGCAGCCGCAAATGACGTGGTTGTATCGCCATGAACCAAGACAATATCCGGCTGTTCTGTCACAAGAACCTCAGTTAATAAATTCAAAACACGACTTGTAATATCTGTTAAGGTTTGCCCATCTTTCATGATATTTAAATCATGATTCGGTGTAATTTGAAAATCTTCTAACACTTGATCCAACATTTGGCGATGTTGCGCTGTTACGACTACTACAGAGTCAAATCCTTGACTTTGCTCTTCTAAAACTTTGATTAAAGGGGCCATTTTGATTGCTTCTGGCCGTGTTCCAAAAACCGTCATTACTTTAATTTTCTTCATCATTTTCCTCCTAATTCTATGTTAGTTTCGGGTATTTTTGTTGGCGAAATTCTTCTGCTCGTTGAATATAATGTAAGGCGTTCGTATGATTACTGGCTATTTCTGCTGCCGTTAACGGACGGATAACCTTCGCGGGTCGACCAAATGCTAAAACATTTGGCGGGATAATTTTGCCTTCTGTCACTAAAGAGCCCGCACCAATCAGGCTGTTTTCTCCAATAATGGCGTTATTTAGAATGGTTGAACCCATGCCAATCAAAGCACCATCACCGATTTTACAACCGTGTAACATGCATTGATGGCCCACCGTTACATACTTGCCTACAATTGTCGGGGCATCTTCATCAACATGAATAATCGTGCCATCTTGAATATTACTACCTTCACCAATGGTAATTGTGTTACTGTCACCTCTTAAGACCGACTGAAACCAAATATTACTATCCTTCGCTAGTTGTACGTTTCCATAGACATCTGCACTAGCAGCAATAAAATATTCTTTTTTCAAACTCTGTCACCTCTTTTCATTAAGTATAGACAAGAATTCCTCACTTTCATAGTAAAAAAGACAAGAAAAGAGCGTGGGACAAAAATCACTTTGGATTTTTGCTCCACGCTCAAAAACTGATAAACGGCGGGAACAAAAGCAACTCCTTCGGAAATAAGCCGGAATTCTCCAAAAATTACAGAACAATTTTCGGAAATTCCTTCTTATTTCTCGGAGTTAAACGCTTCTGTCCCGACCTCTTTTTATTCCTCATAGTCGCCTTCTTCAGCAAATTGACTATTGTATAGTTTTTCATAGAAGCCACCTTGTTCCAGCAACTCATGATGCGTACCTTTTTCAATGATTTCTCCTTGTTTCATAACAAGAATTAAATCAGCTTCACGAATAGTTGATAGGCGGTGGGCAATAACGAAACTCGTTCGTCCTTCCATAACACGATCCATTGCTTTTTGAATTAAGGCTTCCAAGCGTGTATCGACTGAACTAGTCGCCTCATCTAAAATCAAAATTTTCGGATCAGAAATTACCGCTCGGGCAATGGTCAACAATTGTTTTTGACCAAGGGAAACGTTATCTCCCTCAGAATTGATTTCCATTTCATACCCATCTGGCATTGTCCGAATGAAGTGATCCACATTGGCCGTTTTCGCTGCATCGACAACTTCATAATCCGTGGCATCCAACTTCCCAAAACGAATGTTATCTGCAATGGTACCTTTATACAACCAAGCATCTTGCAATACCATTCCAAATACAGATCGGACATCACTACGGTTCATTTTTTTCGTGTCAATGCCATCAATTTTAATGGCGCCTTCTGTTACATCATAAAAACGCATTAGCAAATTGATTAAGGTTGTTTTCCCAGCGCCAGTTGGTCCCACAATCGCAACCATTTGGCCCGCATCAACTTTAAAGTTCAAATTACGAATTAACGGTTTTTCTGGGTCATAACTAAAGCTGACATTTTCAAATTCAACAGAGCCTAAAATAGGTTCTGGTAAAGGAACATCTTGTTCGTTAAGTTCTTCTTCTGGTTCATCTAGGATTTCAAAAATCCGCATGGTCGAAGCTGAAGCGCTTTGTAAAGCTGCAGACAACTGCGTAATATTCCCCATTGGTTGGCTAATTTGCCAAATATATTGAATAAACGCTTGTAACTGCCCCACTACGATCACACCAGCAACCACATAGTAACTACCAAGGACAGCTACCCCGATATAGGTCCCATAAGCGGTCATTTGAACCAATGGCAACATTAATCCTGAGATAAAGGATGCTTTGAAACCAAAACCATTTAAACGATGATTGACTTGTTTAAAGCCTTCAAGAGTTTCTTTTTCCCGACCATATAGTTTTAAAACACTGAACCCAGTCATATTTTCTTGGACATAACCATTTAAGTCTCCTAAAGAATTTTGCATTCCTTGGAAATATTTCTGGGAGATTTTAACAATTGTTCTGGAAATAATCAGAGACAACGGAATCATAATCACTGAAAAAATCGCCATCAGCGGATTGATTAAGAACATCATCACTACCGCCATCACAATCCCTAAGACTGCCGAAACAATATTAATAAAACTTTGTTGCATCGCATTGCTGACAGCATCCACATCGTTCGTCACCCGTGACAAAATATTTCCTTGTTGGTTCTTATCAAAATAAGAAACTGGCAAACGATTGATTTTTTCTTCAATATCGCGACGTAAATCGCGCATGGATTGTTGAACGACATTCGTCATTAAAAAGCCTGACAAAAATTGTGCCACACAATAACCTGTTCCCACAACTAAAATCCAAATTAAACATTGGATTACATAATCAAAATTAATGGATTCGCCAGCCGCAATATTACGGCTAATTTCTGTCGTTGGTAATCCAGTCAAATAAGGCAACGCTGCATTAAAGGCAACGGTTAATATTGTAAATAAAATAACTAAATAAAACGTCACTCGGTACGGTTTAATATAGCGACCGATTCGTTTCATAGAAGAAAAGGCGTGTTTCATGCTAATTCCTCCTCTGACAATTGAGAAGCCGCAATATCATAGTAAATTGGACAAGTCTCAAGTAATTCACGATGTGTGCCAATTCCGACCACGTCGCCTTCGTTTAAAACAACAATGCGGTCCGCATGCATAATTGTTCCAACACGTTGTGCCACAATTAAAACAGTGGATTCTGTTGTTTCTTTTTTCAGACGCGCTCGTAAATTTGCATCTGTTTGATAATCTAACGCAGAAAAACTATCATCAAATATATAAATTTCCGGATTGCGAATAATCGCCCGTGCGATAGCTAAACGTTGTTTTTGACCACCAGAAAAGTTCGTGCCACCTTCTGAAAGAGGTTCATCATAGCCTTGCGGTTTTTGTGAAACAAATTCTGTAGCTTGAGCAATGTCAATTGCTCGTTCCATTTCTTCTAACGTCGCATCTTCCTTACCGTAGCGAAGATTATCAGCAATTGTACCAGTAAAAAGTAACGCTTTTTGTGGAATATAGCCAATCTTATTGCGTAATGCACTAAGTTTGTACTCTTTTACGTTCACTCCATCGATTAAAATTTCACCTTCTGATACATCATAAAACCGTGGAATCAATTGAATTAATGTTGATTTCCCACTACCTGTGCTCCCAATAAAGGCCACTGTTTCACCAGGTGACGCCTTAAAACTTACATTGCGGATGACTGGGCTTTCCGCATGTCCAGGATAGGCAAAGGTTACATTTTTAAACTCTAGATAGCCTTTAGTAGCTGTTTCTGTTACGCCTTCTTCTTCACGAATAGCTGGTTCCATGTCTAAGGCTTCTTGAATCCGCGAAGCCGAAACCGCAGCCCGCGGATACATCATAAAGACACTGGCAAATAACATAAACGAGAACAGCGCATGGAAAATATATTCAATAAAAGCTATTAAATTCCCAACTTCTAAATCCCCATGGCTGATTTGAACAGTCCCGCTCCAAATGATTAAGACCATCACAATATTAAATAAGAAAAAGAACCCTGGTTGGGCTGCTGCCATTAAACGAAACAAACTTTTTGAACTTTTAGTGTAAGTTTCATTGACTTTATTAAAACGAGATTCTTCAAATTTTTCATTAACAAATGCGCGTATTACCCGCAATCCAGAAAGATTTTCTCTTAAAATCCCGTTGATTCCATCTAAGTTCTTTTGTTGCTTTTTAGATAACGGTTCTGACAAACGAGCAATTCCGACAACTGCTAGCAGCAGAAAAGGCAAGGCACCTAAAACGTACATTCCTAACGACGGACTCGTTCGCATCACCATGTAAAGACTGGCAATAAACATCACTGGCGTCATAAAGCCAAGACGTAAAATATTTCCCATGAAGAGCATAATTTGGTATGCATCATTGGTAGTTCGCGTAATTAAGGAAGAAACCCCAATACTTTCATATTCACTATGTGAGAAAGTTTGAATCTTTTCAAATAAATCATCACGAATATCACGAACAATGTTTGTTGTAATTCTGGCACCAAAGTACCCCAGCAAAATATTCATTGCGACACCAATAATCGTAATTACAACCATCCAAATCCCTTGCTGATAAATATAGTCCATATCTCTAGGAATAATTCCTTTGTCAATCATTCGTGCTAAAATGGTCGGCAAGCCTAATTCAATTAAAATAAAACCAAACACACAAATAAAATCAGCGAAAAGTAATTTCTTATAACGCATTGTGTAACGCCACATTAACTTCAATTAATCATCTCCTTCTTATCTTACTTTAAATTTTCTAGTACTCCCACTGTATCAAAAAGAAATCGGTAATACAAGCTGTCTGGCTAGAAAAAACAGCCTTTCTCTTTCTATCCTTTCTCTTTTAGATTTTCTAAAAAATAGATAATTTTAATGATTTACTTATACGATTAAAATTGCTACTTCCTTTTGATTGTGCCATAATTGGGAAAAACTGAAAGGACCCTTTGAATGAAAAAATTATTCTTCATTTTTCTCGGTTCCTGTACGTTTGCTTTAGGCACGTTAGGAATCTTTTTGCCGCTTTTACCCACCACTGGTTTTTATTTATTAACGGCCTTTTTTTGGATGCGTAGTTCAGATAAACTTTATAACAAATTTTTAGCTTCTTCTTATTATCAAAAATATATCCAAGAAGCCTTCTTTGAGAAAAAAATTACTCGTAAAGGTAAATGGAAACTATTTATTTCCATGTTTCTTTTATTTGCCATTCCGTGTTTAATTGTCCGAAATACGTTGATGACTACGACTTTAGCGATTGTTTATTTAGCCCACGTGATCGGCTTAAGTTGGTATTGGCGTCCTAAAAAAAAGGCACTCGAACTTGATCAAGAATAAGGTGAAACAAGAAGTTTGTTTTTTTTAAAAGTCCAGTGAGTGTTTCTATACTTCCTTATCATTCTATGATAAAATAAGCTTAATTGTTGTTATTCACAACACACGGGACGGTTGAAAAAAGAACACATAAAATCAAATACCCAGAATGAAGCAAAGTCGAGGCTTCATTTCATCATTAACAGATGTTTTTGATGAGCATTCTTTTTTAGGTGATCAGCACCTCGTTTTGTTGTGTTTAATTTTCTGTCTTAAAATGAAAAAAACTATAAATTGCTACTATTAGTAGCTGAAGGAGAAATGAATCGATGATTTACAAAGTATACTATCAAGAAACAAAAATCAGAAACCCAAAAAGAGAAGACACAAAATCTCTTTACATGGAAGCCGATAGCGATGTAATCGTGCGCCAATTAGTTGAAGAAAATACCCCATACAATATTGAATACGTTCAATTATTAGACGAAAAACATCTTGCTTACGAGCAAGAACATGCGGACTTCACTCTAACGGAGTTTTAACATGAAAGTAAACATAAAAAATAACGAAACTGGCGTTTTTGCAATCGGTGGTTTAGGCGAAATTGGAAAAAACACATATGGGGTACAATTCCAAGATGAAATTATCATTATTGATGCTGGGATCAAATTCCCAGAAGATGATTTACTTGGGATTGACTACGTGATTCCAGATTATAGCTACATCGTTCAAAATTTGCATAAAGTCAAAGCACTCGTTATTACCCACGGTCATGAAGACCATATTGGTGGCGTTCCTTATCTTTTACGTCAAGCGAATATCCCAATCTATGCGGGACCACTAGCCTTGGCTTTAATTACCAACAAACTAGATGAACATGGTTTATTGCGAGAAGCGGAATTACACGAAATTAATGAAGATACGGTGATTCGTTTTAGAAAAACAGCGATTAGTTTTTTCCGGACGACTCACAGTATTCCTGATGCCTTGGGCGTTGTGGTTAAAACGCCTTCTGGTAACATTGTCGCAACAGGTGACTTTAAGTTTGACTTTACACCCGTTGGTGAGCCAGCCAACTTACACAGAATGGCGAAATTAGGTGAAGAAGGCGTCCTTTGTCTTCTTTCAGACAGTACCAATGCTGAAATACCCACCTTTACAAAATCCGAAAAAACAATTGGGACCTCTATTTTAAAAATCTTTGAAAAAATTGATGGTCGGATTATCTTTGCCAGTTTTGCTTCAAACATTTTCCGTTTACAACAAGCTGCTGATGCAGCCGTGAAAACAGGTCGCAAAATTGCTGTTTTTGGTCGTAGCATGGAAAATGCCATTGTCAATGGCGAACGCTTAGGCTACATCAAAGTGCCAAAAGGAACGTTTGTCGATGCGGCGGAACTGAATCAATTGCCAGCAAATGAAACAATGATTTTATGTACTGGCTCTCAAGGAGAACCTATGGCCGCGCTTAGTCGGATTGCTAACGGTACACATCGCCAAATTAGTATTCAACCAGGCGATACGGTTGTTTTCTCAAGTTCACCAATTCCTGGGAATACGACAAGCGTTAACCGTTTAATCAACTTATTATCTGAAGCCGGTGCAGAAGTTATCCACGGAAAAATCAATAATATCCATACTTCTGGTCACGGTGGACAAGAAGAGCAAAAATTAATGCTTCGTTTGATGAAGCCTAAATATTTCATGCCTGTTCATGGTGAATTTAGAATGTTAAAAATCCATGCTTCGCTCGCTCAAGATACAGGGGTTCCTGAAGAAAATTGCTTTATCATGGGCAACGGCGATGTCTTAGCTTTAACGGCTGATAGCGCACGTCCTGCTGGTCACTTCAACGCTAACGACGTGTACGTTGATGGAAATGGTGTCGGTGATATCGGGAATGTTGTTTTACGGGATCGTCGTATCTTATCTGAAGAAGGTTTAGTTTTAGCGGTAGCAACGGTTGATATTAAAAATAAAGAAATTATGGCTGGTCCAGACATTCTTTCCCGTGGTTTTGTCTACATGCGTGAGTCTGGTGATATGATTCATGAAGGCCAACGTCTTTTATTCAATGCTCTACGTGAAGCAATGAAAGATAAAAACTGTACCGAAGCAAAATTAGGCGAAGCCATGACGACCGCTTTACAGCCTTTCTTGTTTGAACAAACAGAACGTCATCCAATGATTCTGCCAATGATTATGACTGCCACAGTTAGTGATCAATAAAGCTCTCATTTAATAGAGAAGAAAAATGTTTGTCCATTTTTCTTCTCTATTTTTGCTAACAAAAAAACACCTAACATGCGTTAGGTGTTTTTGGATTATTTTTTATTAGTTTTTTTCTACGTTAACTGCTTGAGGGCCACGGTCTGAATCTTCAACATCAAAAGTCACTGCTTGACCTTCTTCTAAAGTTTTGAAACCATCACCTTGGATAGCTGAGAAGTGTACGAATACGTCGCTTCCGTCTTCGCGTGAGATAAACCCAAAACCTTTTTCTGCGTTAAACCATTTTACTGTTCCTTGTTCCATTCTTTTGTTCCTCCTCGTGCATTTGCACATAAATAGTCGTAACTTTGCTCGCTTCCAATAGAATATTTAAAAAAATTTAAAAAGTCTACATAATTCCAAACAAGATTACCCTTTCATTTTACACGTGATAAAATATTTTTGCAAGAATTGTCCTCATTCTGAAGCAAAAAAATTCTCTTCTCTCAAACTAATGTATCCGCTATCACCAACAATAATATGATCCAACAATTGAATCCCCATCATTTCGCCACATTCTTCCATTCGTTTGGTAAATTGGATATCTTGTGGAGACGGTGTCGGATTGCCAGATGGATGATTATGAGCTAATAGTATGCGAGCAGAAGAATATTTAACCGCTTCACGAAAAATTTCGCGTGGATGAGCAATACTTTGATTCAGTGATCCTTTGAAAATCGTTTTCTGTTGGATAATGTCATTCTTGGTATTCAAGTAAATACAAATTAAATGTTCTTGTTGCAACCCCTTCATCTCTTGGAGTAATCGTTGAGCGACTTGTTGACTGGACGTAACTTTGCCAAATTTGATTTGACTACTTTGATAAATTCGACACCCTAATTCAATGGCCGCACGTAATTCAATGGCTTTCACTTGGCCAATGCCTTTAATAGCCATTAACTCGTTCAACGTGGCTTGCTGCAAATAAGAAAGTTGCTTAAACTGTTTTAACAGCGTTGCGGCAACAGTCATCACGTCTGCTTCTTTTGAGCCAGTACGTAACAGAATCGCCAACAACTCTTGATTCGATAATGCTTTTTCTCCTATCGCCAAGAGCCGTTCTCGTGGTAAACAATCACTCGGCATCTCACGAATAAACAGATCCGATACTTGCATAAAAAAACCTCCTTTGCTAGTCATTAATAAACTACGCAAAGGAGTGTTGTTTTTATTATTTTAAATAATGTGGCGCTTGATGTAAACTCTCCAAGACATGTAATGTTTTCTCTTGGATAACTTCAGTTGGTTGCAATAAATCAGGTACCATGATCACTGGAATGCCCGCACTATGAGCCGCACTTACCCCATGAAATGAGTCTTCGAAAATCAAGGTTTTCGGGGCTTCTGTTCCTAAAAGTTGACGTGCTTTTTGAAAAATTTCTGGGTCCGGTTTTGCTCGTTTAACATCCTCTGCTGAAACAATTCCTACAAAACGATCCTGAATCCCAGCATGGCTTAATAACATTTCAATTGCTGGACGGACGTTACTTGAAGCAACTAATCGAGGAATTTTTTGATCATCTAAAAAGTCGAGGAATTCCACCACCCCTGGTTTTAAAGGGACGTTACCAGATCGAAACTCTTGCAGGGTATCATCATAAGAACGGCGGATAAATTCTTCCACTGTGTCATGACCATAGGATGCATAAATACGTCGGTAATTCTCTTGTACTTCTTCATCGGAAATCCCAACATAGTCTAAATAGACTTCTTTACTATATGGTAACCCCATTGCATCTGCTACTTTTTGAGTAGATGTATAGTAAATCAACTCCGTATCAAAAAGCAACCCATCCATATCAAAAATTACGCCATCAAATTTCTTCATCATTTCCTCCTATAGTTAAAAGTAATTCTCTTACTTGAGAAACAAAATATAATGAACCTGTTACTAATAATAAATCATCTGTCGACATTTTTTCTAAAATTTCGCCTAAGCCAAATTGCCATAAAGACACAATTTCTGTTAAATCGTCTTCATATTTTTCCATTTCTGTAAGTGCAATAGCTTTAGGGTAATCAAAGCTAGTTAAGTAAAGATGCGCATTCGGTACTTGCTTTAAGTCCTGAATCATCTCATCCACATCTTTAGTTGCTAAAGCTGAAAATAAAATATGAATCGTGTGTTGTGGAAACTCTTTGCGCAAGTTTTCAACTAAGCGTTTTACTGCATGATCATTGTGGGCACCATCTAAAACAATCAACGGTTCATCACTAAGACGTTCCATTCGAGCTGGCCATTGCGCTTTAGCTAACCCTTGAGTAATGTCTCGTTCTTTAAACGGCAAATGTTGTAGTTGGCAATACTTGTCAAATAATTGAATAGCTACCGCCGCGTTTTCTACTTGGTGACGCCCCAACAAGGGAACTTTAATCTTTGTCAGTTTGCCCATTTCTCCATAGAAATTAAATACTTCCCCCCATTGTGTATCAGGATGTAGATATTCCACTTGATACTCTTTGCCAAAACGAAAAATTGGACTCTGTTTTTCTTGTGCGACTTTTTCAATGACTGCTAGCGCATCAGCACAAATGTTGCCTGTTACTACTGGGACTTTTTCTTTAATAATACCCGCTTTTTGATAGGCAATTTCAGCAATTGTTTCACCTAAAATTTCTGTGTGATCCTTCCCAATTGTCGTAATTCCCGTCAATAATGGCATCACGACATTGGTGCTATCAAGTAATCCACCTAAGCCAACTTCAACAACTGCGATATCCACTTGTTCATTCACGAAATAGTCCAAGGCCATTCCTGTCAATGTTTCGAATTCTGTAATTCCAGCCACTTCAGTGATCTGGTCTAATTCTTTAATGATTGGTTGATACTTTTCCACATAAGTAATCAATTGTTCGTCTGAAATTGGTTGACCATTTATCGCAATTCTTTCATTAAATGATTCAATATAAGGAGAGGTAAAGGTTCCGACTTTCAAGCCCATTTCTTCTAATAGACAGCGTAAATATGTCACGGTTGAGCCTTTACCATTGGTTCCTGCGATATGAATCGTTGGCACTTTGTTTTCTGGATGATCAATTTTTTCTAATAACGCATTAATCCGATCCAAACCAGGTCTTGAACCAAAGGGTAACCGGCTATGAATCCATTCAATGGCTTCTTCTATTGTTAATTGCATCTTGTCCAACTCCTTGTCTTCTTCTACATTATAACTAAGTTAGGTGACTTTTTCACTAATAACCAATTGAAACTTTTTCTTGAAAACTTTTTGCATTTTTCATAATTTTGCGTTATTAGCGGATACATTAATGAACTTATGGTAAACTAACATTCTGGATGGTTCATTCCAGCCAGCCAATTAAAAACTATTTTTAGAGCGTTCAACACGCTTATTCATGATTTTTTTATAAAGGTGGACTTATTTTGATGAAAAACAAATCGAAGCTTTTATGGTTAGGAAGTTTTTTCTTGCCGTTTTTACTTCTATTGCTTGTATGGATGACATTACAACTTGCGCCTTTTGGTGACAACAACTTATTAGTTAGTGATTTAGGCACACAATACATGCCTTTCTTGAGTTTTTTAAAACGCTCTTTTCACGAGGGAATAACTACATTCTACTCTTTTTCCAATGAGATTGGTGAGTCGATTGTTCCTTTGGCAGCCTATTACTTACTGAGCCCTTTTAATGTGTTGGCTTTCTTTTTTCCTTATGAACAATTACCTATAGCAATTTTATGGATTATTACCTTAAAACTTGCCTTGATGGGCACGACGATGTTTAGCTATTTAAAATACACCTATCAAAAAGTTGATGGCACCACGTTACTTTTTTCAACGTCCTATAGTTTCTGTGGCTTTGTCACCGTCTATAGCCAAAACTTTATGTGGTTGGATGCACTAATTCTATTCCCGCTTATCTTATTGGGACTCCAACGTTTATGGGATCAACGCAAATGGGGCTTATACAGTATAACCCTGTTTTTAGCGATTGTGACGAATTACTACATGGGTTATATGATTTGTCTCTTTGCTGTTTTGTACAGTATCTATTGGTTCTTTAAAAAGAATACCCAAGCCCATGCTATTCGGCAATTTTTTAAACAAAGTCCGTTATTCATCCTCGTTTCTTTTTTAACAGGAACTGCAACTAGCTTTTTATTATTACCTGCAGCAGAAGGGATGCTCTATACAAAAAAAGCAGATTTTGATGTCTCGACGTTCTTTTTAACGCCTAAGTTCAACACTTCGTTTTTCTCGCAATTAGGCTTAGGTTCTATTAATTATGAGTTGCGTTTAGACCATTTACCAACCGTTTTTGCTGGATTATTTGTGACACTCCTCTGTGTTGCCTATTTTCAAACGAAACAAATTGCGTTAAAAGAAAGAATAGCTTCAGCAATTCTTTTATTCATTCTCTTTTTAAGCTTTTGGTTAGAAGCCTTTAACACTGTGTGGCACATGTTTCAAAGCCCAGCTGGTTTCCCTTACCGAAATGTCTTTATTTTTAGCTTTTTATTGATTGTCTTTGCCTATGAAGTTTGGCTTAAAAAAGTGACCATTCCTTGGACCGCACCTATTATTTTTAGTCTGCTGTTAGTCATTGGCTACGGATCTTTGTATTATGGTCCACAAAAGAATCTCTTAATTTCGATCAATTATTTATGGCTAAGTTTACTTTTTATTTGGTTGATTTTCTTTTGCTTGCGTTTAGCACACAAAAAGGCCTTAAGAAACTATGTAGTCGTGGCTTTATTCTTACTGGTCAGCACAGAATTAACAACGAATTTCTGGATTTCTTTTAAACACATGCCCTTTGGTAGCCAAGCAACATTTGCCCAAGATTACCGAAAACACAGCCAATTAATCGATGAAAAAATGGCCTCAGCACCAGAACTTTATCGCATGAAACAAGTCATTCCTTCCAAAGAAACAGGGTTCCGTGAAATCAATAACGGCTACAACAATCCTTTACTTTATGGCTATGCTGGCGTTTCTAGCTATACTTCGACTTTAACTGCCACTACCCAAGACACATTAAGTGCGCTAGGTTTATATCGAAAAAATGATCGCCGGATTGCTTATGTGGATAATTCACAACTAACCAATTTACTTTTAAATGTGAAATATGACTTTTTACCAATTGAAAAACCTACGAGTGAAAAATTGCTAAAAACAGTTGGTTCCACGAAAATCATGGAAAATGATGAAGCGATCGGTATGGGCTTTTTGGCGCCAACCGCATTAACCAAGTTAAAATTAGCAAAAAATAATCCTTTAGATGCCCAAGAAGAACTCCTGCAAACGCTCGTGCCGACGGATAAACCTTACTTTAAAACAGCTTCGTTGATAAATGAACCTCATCATACCAACGAAACAATTGAAGCAACCTTTAAAGTGAATAGCACTGGCGACTTGCATCTTTATATTCCGAATTTAAAATGGAAAAAGGTTACACAATTGAAGGTAAACCAACAAGTTATCTCGACGCCGATTTATATTGCAACCAATCAACTGTTCAATTTAGGGCATTTTGAAAAAGGAACTACCGTGACCCTGTCACTAACTGCTGAACAAGTGGTTGATTTAACTAATTGGCAACTTCAAACTTTAGACCAAACAGCCTTTAATCGTGCGGTTGACAAATTACGCCAACAAGCTCTTCACGTGAACCTAACTAAAAAAGGCCACTTAAATGGCGCACTGAATGTACCTGAAAATGACACTCAGTTACTGTATACGTCCATTCCTTATGACCAAGATTGGCAAGTCAAATCGTCGCTACAAAAAGAACCCTTAAAAACACAACGCATTCTAGGTGGCTTTTTAGCTGTTGAAGTCCCAGCTGGCAAACAGCAGTTAACCTTTGCCTATCATCCAAGAATGATTTATCTCGGCACTGCCGTCAGCGGAACGATTTTACTGGGAACGGCTGGTTATCTTGGCTTTAAAAAATACCGTCGAAAACGTCAGGAGGCCACTCATGACTAATCAGAAAAAATTTTTAAATGGACTCATTCGGTGGTTACCCCTAGTTGGACTGGTGCTTTTCTTCGGCTTAATTTTATGGGGATATTCCAGAGGAATTTTTCATTCTGTTGCTTCCTTGCAAGCTTTTATTAAACAGTTTGGTAACTATGCGGTTCTGTGTTTTATTCTTTTACAAATCGTCCAAGTGATTATTCCTATTCTACCTGGAGGAATCTCTTCTGTTGCAGGAATGTTGATGTTTGGCAATTTGCAAGGACTTTTGTATAGCTATCTTGGATTGATTATTGGTGAGTTTATTGGCTTTTTACTGGTTCGTTACTATGGACGTAGCTTTGTAAAAATAATCCTTTCACCCAATAAATACAAAAAATTTGAAGAGATTTTAGACAAAAATGAACACAATGTCAAAAAGCTCTTAATCTTTACTATGTTAGTCCCCTTCGCTCCAGATGATATTGTTTGTTTAGTGGCGGGAATTACAGATATTTCTTTAAAAGAATTCATGAAAATTGTTCTTTTATTGAAATTCTGGTCTGTGGCTACTTACAGCTACTTAATGTTGTATTTGTTTCAATTATTTGGCAAATTATAACAAAAAGACAACAAAACCAACGTTGGTTTTGTTGTCTTTTCTTTTTTAGATTGAACGTAATTGGGCAATCCGTTCTTTGACAGCCTCTTGTTTTTCAAGGTAGTCCTTTTCTTTTGCACGTTCTGCTTCCACGACCTCATCTGGTGCATTTGACACAAAACGTTCATTTGAAAGTTTGCCTTGCACACGTTTGACTTCTTTTGTCCATTTGTCTAATTCTTTTTCTAAGCGAGCAATTTCTTCCTCGATATTAATCAACCCAGCTAATGGTAGGAATAGTTCTGCGCCTGTTAATACAGCGGACATGGCTAATTCTGGCGCTTCTATTTCACGACTGATGACTAATTCCTCTGGGTTACAGAAGCGTTCCAAGTAGCTAGTATTAGCTGTTAAAAATTCTTCTACTTCTGTATCGTTTGTTTTAATTAACAAAGTAATTGGTTTAGAAAGTGGTGTATTCACTTCTGCTCGAATATTCCGAACCGAACGAATAACTTCTTTCAGAACTTCCATTCCTCGAGCTGCTGCTTCATCGTTAAATTCTTCATGAACAACTGGGTACTCTGCCACAACCAATGACTCACCTTGATGCGGAATTTTTCCCCAAATTTCTTCTGTTACAAACGGCATAATTGGATGCAATAAGCGTAAGATTTGATCCAATGTGTACACCAAGATGCTCCGTGTTGTTTGTTTAGCTGCTTCATTGTCTCCGTAAAGAATCTCTTTACTCATTTCAATATACCAATCACAGAAATCATCCCAGATGAAGTTGTATAATTGGCGACCTGCTTCACCGAATTCAAAGCGATCAAATAATTCTGTCACACGGGCGACTGTTTCGTTTAAGCGCGTTAAAATCCAACGATCAGCGACAGTCTTTTCACCACTAAAGTCAATATCTGCAGCAGTCATACCTTCTACATTCATGATAACGAAGCGACTTGCATTCCAGATCTTATTGATAAAGTTCCAAGAAGCATCCATTTTTTCATAACTAAAACGAACATCTTGACCTGGAGCTGAACCATTTGATAAGAACCAACGCAATGCATCTGCGCCATATTTTTCGATGACATCCATTGGATCAATCCCATTCCCCAATGATTTACTCATTTTGCGTCCTTGCTCATCACGAATTAAGCCGTGAATTAAGACATTTTGGAAGGGACGTTCGCCTGTAAACTCTAAGCTTTGGAAAATCATACGACTTACCCAAAAGGCAATAATATCATAGCCAGTAACTAATGTGCTTGTTGGGAAGTAACGTTGATAATCTTCGCTTGCTTCATCTGGCCAACCCATCGTTGAAAATGGCCATAAAGCAGAACTAAACCATGTATCTAAGACGTCACTATCTTGAACCCAATTTTCACTGTCGGCTGGCGCTTCCATCCCAACATACATCTCGCCCGTTTCTTTGTGATACCAAGCAGGAATTTGGTGGCCCCACCATAATTGTCGCGAAATAACCCAGTCATGTACATTTTCCATCCAACGTAAAAATGTTTGATTGAAGCGTGGTGGATAAAATTCAACAGCGTCTTCTGTTTCTTGATTTTTCATTGCTTTTTCAGCTAATGGTCCCATTTTTACAAACCATTGGGTCGATAAACGTGGTTCCACGACAACGCCTGTTCGTTCTGAATGGCCCACGCTGTGATTCATTGTTTCGATCTTAATTAAGCGACCTAATTCTTTCAAGTCAGAGACAATCGCTTTACGTGCAGCAAAACGATCCATTCCTTCGTATTTTCCAGCCAGTTCATTCATCGTGCCGTCTTCGTTCATAACATTTACTCGAGGTAAGTCATGACGATTACCGACTTCAAAGTCATTTGGATCATGGGCAGGTGTGATTTTTACAACCCCTGTTCCAAATTCCATATCTACATAGTCATCTGCAATAATTGGAATTTCTTTATCTACTAATGGCAAGACAACTGTCTTACCAATAAGTTCCTGATACCGTTCATCTTCTGGATGGACCGCAATCGCCGTATCTCCCAACATTGTTTCAGGACGCGTTGTCGCAATTTCAACAACGCCAGAACCATCTGATAATGGGTAGCTCATGTGGTAAAAAGCTCCTTCAATATCTTTATGGATTACTTCAATATCAGACAATGCTGTTTTCGCTTTTGGATCCCAGTTAATGATATATTCACCACGGTAAATCAAATCTTTCTCGTAAAGAGAGACAAACACTTTACGAACGGCCTCAGATAGCCCTTCATCTAAAGTAAAACGTTCACGGCTGTAATCTAAAGAAAGGCCCATTTTTGCCCACTGTTCACGAATGTGAGAAGCATATTCTTCTTTCCATTCCCACACTTGATCAACAAATTTTTCACGACCTAAGTCGTAACGTGAAATTCCTTGTTGTGCTAGTTTCTCTTCTACTTTTGCTTGCGTAGCAATTCCAGCATGGTCCATTCCTGGCAGCCATAACGTATCAAAGCCTTGCATTCTTTTTTGGCGGATAATCATATCTTGTAATGTTGTATCCCAAGCATGCCCTAAGTGTAGTTTCCCTGTTACATTGGGTGGTGGAATAACAATTGAATAGGGCTTCGCTTTTTTGTCGCCACTTGGTTTAAATAAATCTTGATCTAGCCATTTTTGATAACGGCCAGCTTCGATTTCTGTCGGTTGATATTTCGTTGGTAAGTTTTTTTCTTCTGACATTTTTTCCCCTTCTTTCTTAAAATACGCGATTTGGAGCGGTAATTATTTTACAAATGAGTTTTTTTGGCTAAACACTAAAATACGCCCTAAAATACTTTCGTATTTTAGGGCGTAGATTCATCTTATTTACGCGGTACCACCTAAATTGCATTTGAATTGAATTCATTCAAATGCCACTCATTCGTGAGATAACGTTCACGAAACGAATCGTTCTACTAACGTACTGTGTTCAAACCATTGACTCACAAGCTACCTTCTCACTGGTTGTGTAAAAGTCTTGCACCTGAACGACTTTTTCTCTAAAACGACGCCAATGATACTCCTCTTGTTCGCTGTCTTTGCTTCATTCTACAATGAAGCGCAAGCAAAGTCAATTTGTAATCTAGAGGGATTACACTTTTTTTGCAGCTTCTAACGCTTGTTGATAATCGGGTTCCGACGAAACTTCTGAGACGATTTCTTCATAAACTAACGTTCCTTCTGGGTCAATCACAAAAATAGCACGTGCTAAACGGCCCATTTCTGGAATATACAAACCATAAGCTGCACCAAATGAGTCTTCAGTATCATGAAGCATTTCCATTTCGACACCCTCAGCGGCACACCAATTTGCTTGTTCTTCAACTGTGTTATTGGAAACCGTGATAATCTGAACACCGTCTAATTTCGCCGCTTCTTGATTGAAACGTTTCGTTTGCAGTGAACAAACACGTGTGTCGATATCAGGAACCACACTAATTAAAACCGTTTTACCTTTATAATCTGCCAAGTTGATTTCTTGGTTGTTTAAATTTTTCAAAGAAAAGACGGGGGCTTTTGTGCCAACTTTAGGCTGTTCACCTGTCAATTCTAATACGTGCCCTTTTCTTGTAACATTCATTCTGAAATCCTCCTTTTCCACTTTCAATAATAAGTATAGTAGAGGATTTTTATGAAGACAATTTTATTGCTTTGGGCTATTTGCTAGTGAAAAAGTTTCATTAAAATAAATCAGTGTTTGCAGTTCCGTTGTTAAATCAATATACTGCACACTAACGTTGGCTGGCACACTGACACGGTCTGGCGCAAAATTTAAAATCGCAGTCACACCCGCTTGAACAATTTTGTCGATGGCTTTTTGGGCATGGTGACTTGGTACTGTAGAAATGGCTACCGTGACCCCTTCTTGTCGAACGAATGCTTCTAACTCAGACATATCATGAACTAATAATCCATTAATCGTGGTGCCGACTAAAGCCGAATCATTATCAAAAGCACAGACAATATTCAAATTCTCGTTGCGTCTAAAATTATTTTTTAATAATGCCTTGCCTAAATTGCCACAACCAATCAGAGCAATTCTTTTTTCTTCTTGCGTATTTAAAATATTACTAAATACCTCAATTAAATACGGCACATCGTAACCATAACCGCTTCGGCCCAGTTCACCAACGTGGGAAAAATCACGCCGAATCGTTGCAGAAGGAATCTGGATCATTTCACTAAACTCTCGTGATTTAATGCGTTTAACACCAGAATCCCCTAACATTTTTAAATAACGTAAATAAACCGGCAAACGTTTTGCCGTTGCTTTAGGCATTTTTTTCTCCATCCTCTGTCCTCCTTGTTACCTACTTCACATATTCAGTTTATCACGGTTCCCCTCTCCGAGCAACTTGTTTGTGAAATAAGTACAAAATAAATACAGTGACGTCTAAGCGACCGTCACTGTATTTATTTCTTATAGGAAATCTGCAAATTCGTCTTCTTGTTTATCTTTCGCTGTTTCTGCTGAAATCTCTGTAATTTTGAGTCCTTCTAAGGCCCGAGCCATTAAACCTTCTAAGTCTAAGCGCGCTTCATAATCTTGCGCTTTATCCAAGCGAGGTCGTGTTTTCGGTTGCGGTGGCGCAAAAATTGTACAACAATCTTCGAAGGGTTGGATGGCTAATTCAAACGTGTCAATTTTTTCGGCAATTTCGATAATTTCTGTCTTATCCATTGAAACAACGGGTCGAATTATCGGTGTTGAGGTAACCTCATTAATTGCTACCATACTTTGAAGTGTTTGCGAAGCCACTTGTCCTAACGATTCACCATTAATAATGACTAAACCTTTCCGCATTTCACGAATTGCATCTGTTAAGCGTAACATTAAACGTCGTGTAATGGTCATTAAGTAGCCTTGGGGAACAACTCGTTTTATTTCTTCTTGAATTTCTGTAAAGGGCACTTCAATAAATTGAATAGTTCCTACATAAGGGACTAATTTTCCAGCTAAATCTTTAGCCTTTTGTAACGCTTGTTCACTTGTATAAGGCGGACTAGCAAAATGGACAGCTTCTACTTCCACGCCACGTTTCATAGCTAAATAACCAGCAACTGGTGAATCAATGCCTCCTGACAACATCAACATGCCACGACCACTGGTGCCCACTGGCAATCCACCCGCACCGCGAATCGTTTCATAAGATAAATACGCCGCATCTTTACGAATTTCAATTCTTAAGTTGATATCAGGCTTTTTCATTTGTACTTGAATTTCCGGAATGGCTTCAATAACAGCCCCACCTAATTCTTGATTCAAGCCATTTGAATCAAGTTCAAATGAATGGTCCGAACGTTTAGCAGTAATTTTAAACGTCTTACCTGGCGTATAAACTTCCCGAACAACCTCTTGAACCATTGCACGAATCGCTGGCATTTCTTTTTCAATACGAATACTTGGCGAAAAATTTTGAATTCCAAACACTTTACTTAGTTTTGGAATCACTTCTTCACTATCTTCCCCATTTAATAAAATATGCATTCTGTCTCGATCTGCATGGATTTTCAATGCTGGAAAATCAGCTAACGCACGTTTCACATTTTGTGCTAACTGCATGATAAACGTTTTACGATTTTTTCCTTTAGTTGATAATTCGCCATAGCGAACCATAATTTCTGTATATTTCACTTTCTATTAATCCCTTTCTAAATCGCTTTAAAACAAAGCTTACAATTAGTTTTCATTATATTTGCTAACAATAAAGCTAACAATTACTATTCTAAATTTTTAAATCAGTTAATTTCTTAGAAACATCATTCATTCTTCCATTATAAAGGTGCCCATATTTTTCTAAAGTGGTTGTTATACGACTATGACCCAATCTTTCCTTAATAACCAGTGAATCTTCCTTAAGGGCAATTAACATAGAAGCATGAGAATGTCTTAAAGCGTGTATCTTAATCACTGGCACATCTGCTAAGTCACAAAGTTTTTTAAGCCAGCCATGCGTTGTAGACTTAGCCAATGTTCCACCATCTATAGAAAATATAAGGTTTATTTTTAAAGGAGATTGCTGTTCTCTCCATATTTCAAAAAGCCGTAGCGTTTCATCGTCAAGAGATACCGTTCTAATACTACTTTTTGTTTTTGGCGTTGTAGTTCTAAACTCTCTTTTATTTTTAACAAGCATCGTCTTATTAATATAAACAACTTTACTGTCAAAATCAACATCTTCCCAATTCAAAGCTAAGGCTTCACCTAGCCGAAGACCTGTCATGAATAAAAATCTAAAAAACATTTTTTTAAAGAACAATAAACTATCGCTTTCATCACTAAGCAGCATTACTTTTTGCATATCATCTATAGTCCAAATGTTAACTTCTTTCTCTTCAACTCGAACTCTACTTACTTTTTTTGATATATCTTCATCAATAAATCCAAAAATAAAAGCTCGCTCGAATACGGATTGAATATTACAAATGATTAAATTAATATACTCTGGAGATAAACTTTCACCTGTTTTAGTTTTATACTCACCAGATAAATAATTAATCAATTTTTGTAAATCAACCGTTTCAATAGCATTTATCTGTACCTCATTAAAGATAGATAAATGATTTTCAATTATACCTGTATTGGTCTTAAAAGTACCTTCCTTAACATGATTTTTGTACCAGCATTTATAATATTCTTCGTAAAAATTACCAAATGTAATCTTTTCACGTTTTTCTTGATAATCAATCATAAACTGATTATAAGCTTTTTTTGCCTCCTTTGCTGTCTTAAATCCACGCTTAAATTTTTGTATTCTTTTCCCTTTTAAATCAAAACCCAAACTTGCAACAAAATAATACTTACCTGTCTTTTTGTCTTTATAAACATTTGATGTCTTTGCCACCTTTATTAACCTCTATTCCTAAAATTTCTTCAACTACACTCACAGGAACACAAGAGATTTTCTTACCACTATAGAAGTGGCAACCTCTTTCTACTAGTAAAGCTTTGGCTTCACGAATAACACGTTGTGATTGGTATGGAGAAAATCCAAGGCTAATAATGTCTTTTTTTGTCACAGTACTTAACATTAATAATACCATCTCCTTCTATTTAATTACATAAAAAAAAGCAGTACTTAATTAGCACTACCCTATGTCAAATGTTCATTAAAATTGAATTTCTATTTAAATTTACCCGACTTGTAGATAACTTCATAGTTACCACTAGCTTTCATATCATCAAAAGTTGCTTTGCTTTTTGTACTATCTAACTGCTTATCTTCATCATAATAATAAAAATACTCCAATGCACTAGGCTCATCTTTAACAGGAACCCAAATATCAGCCAAATAACGATTAGTGTCTTTATCTTTATACATCAAAAAACTAAAACTATCTTCTGAATATTCATCACCATATGCAGAATCTTTAATTATAGAGTCTTTAAATTCTTCACCTGTTTTATCTAATTTAGAACCACAGGCAGATATCGTAAAAATTGCAACAACCATCAACGCAATTGAAGTTGCCTTTTTCATTTTATCATCTCCTAACTTATATAAACGTAATACTATTAAATAAAGCAAAAAATTGTATTCCAAGATTAATACTCTTGTTTCACTGAGTTATAGGTAATTTTTGCTATCTTATTCCCTTTCACTTTTGCCAGTAAAAGTACCCTTGTTTTTGTTCCGTTTTGTTCACAATCAAGCAAGACTGCGTATTCCTTTTTATCATTTTGATATATTGAACTTACTTCACCTTTACTTTCCAATTTTGCACCAGTTTTCACATCAATACCATTTTTCTTTATACATTCAGCAGTCATTAATTTCTTCAAATTTTCGTTACGATCATTGATACTAGAAAAATTAGCATAAGCATTTCCAAAGTCCTCTACCAACTGGTAAGTGTTAGATACCTTTTCTTCCGTTGATTTATCCTTACTCTGTATAGACTTGGTACTACTTTTTTCAGTTACTTCACTTCTTTTCGTAGTATTTATATTATCAACTGGTTTCATAGTCGCCGATTCAGTTGTTGACGAAGCCACCGTTTCATGACCTTTGGTATTTCCTCCACAAGCAGAAAATATTAATCCAACACCTAATACTAAAACTACTAAACTTAACTTTTTCATTTTCTACCTACTTTCTTTGAAATGCGTTGCACTTCTTTAATATACACAACCTTTGAAAAAATTCCCTCAGAAAATTTAACACGATACTCTTTATTATTCACAGCTACTAAAAAACCATCTTGGTACTTTTGAACTGCAAATTCATTTTTTCTACAGTTAAATTTCGAACAGATTTCTTTTATCTGACGATTAGTTAAACCACTTTTCTTACTCAAAATCATTCATAATTCCTCCTACTTCCTTACTATGCTGGTCACATGTGGAAAATCTAATCCCCAAGTCCGAGAATACTTAGCAACAATTTGACCTTGTTCCGAATTTTGCTCGTATGTTGTAAATTTTCCTTTGCCTTCTACGCCTGCAACAACACCAGTATGTCCATAAATACTAGTAGCCACACCACCTTGTCCAAAATTAATAACATCTCCAGCTTTAATATCCGAGTAGTTTGGATTCTTTATCACTTTCCAACCTATTGACGGCCAATTGTAATCATTACCAATCTCACTCGCAAACATATGTCCTGTACCCATCATTTGAAAACCTCCTTGTTTTTCAACAAAAAAAGCAGATAAGCCATAGCACTGCCCACCATTAATAGTTTGTCCCAGTACATTTTCTAAAATATCAATTTCTCCTCCACCAATATTGGCTGAACCTCCGCCCATCGAACCTGTAGAAAGTCGCTTATACCAATTATTAGCACTAGTCTTTCTTTTTACTTGTTCTACAGGATCATCTTTTGTTCCAGCTCGTTCCCACAGCTTCAAAATATCTACCGCAAGTGTATTCACATCTTTTGATTTAGACATTCTTTTAAGTAAGTCACTATCAGAACCATCCTTATTCCACGCAAAATCCATTTGTAAAGCTACTGATTTCCATTCCTTTTTTTGACTTTTTGCAAAATTTAATAAGTTAACTCTTCGTCCTGAATCCCATTGTCCTAATCCAATTCCATAACCGCCTAAACTAGCGTTATAAGCAATAGAAGGATTAAAAGCCAAATCACTTTGAATTCTAGCAGGATTTAATCCACTTTCATGTTCCATATTGCCAATCCAAGCGGCTGCAAACTGCAACGTTCCACCGTGTGACGTCACGTAGTTAGAAACTTCTAATGCTACTTTTTCCTGTGGTGTAGCAGGCTGAAACTGGGAAGAATCTCCGCTTTCACTAGAAGAAAATACACCTAAAAATAATAAAAAAGGAAGAATAAAGACAAAGCAACTAGCAATTAAAACCTTATTTGATTTCTTCATGGTCTCTCCTTTCAATAAAAAAGAAGACTGATAAACATTTCATCAGCCCTCTACAACATCAAAATTATATTCTTCCGTGTCCATACTACCAAAAAATTGTTCCTCTGTTTGTTCTAAATTATTGAAGTTTTCTTCTGTTTGGTAAAATGAATAAACGTTATTTAATGAATCATTGTTGTTTGTGATTAATTCGCTATCCTCTCCACCATCAAAAAATGCACGTTCTTCACGAGCAAATGCCAACTCATCGAAATTATCGACTCTAACATTCAAATTGTCCGCTATTTCTTGCTCATCAAGTTCTTGATTTAATACCTCTCTATCATTTTCACTTGATTCTACACTTGAATCTAAACTATCAAGTTCATTTTCAATAATTGGCTCTAACTCAATATTACTTTCATCAGCTAAAGAAGTATCAGAATCAGATACAGTTTCATCTAAGACCGAAACATCAATTTCTTCTAAAGAATTATCCATTTCATCATCTGTTGAATCTTCAAAATTATCCACTTCATCAGTTAAAGCTTTATCTTCTATTTCTTCTAATTCCTCATTATCAACATTGGTTGGTTCTTCTACTTCCGCAATTTCTTCTTCGGTCAACATATCGTCTTTAAATGGTTGCTGTTCTTCTTGAGTAGAACGATTCAATAATGAATTCAATCCTGTTCTAACACCAGCAAATTGCCCATTATCGTCAATAAAATGGTCTTTGGCTAAGTTCAATGCCTTGTCATGTTTTGGCATTAAATGACTAGCACCATCAGCAGCCAACGCTAAATTCCCAGTGGAAGCACCTATTCCTGCTTTTACTGCTCCAACACCAATTTCACCTGTACGTTCAACCGTTTCTTTTGTTTTTTCATTCATTTTTGATTCAAAAGAAGGTTGTTGAACTTGACCATCAGAAAAGAATGATAATATTTTATATCTGCTTTTCCAAATTTTCCGATACAAAATAATTTTCACCAATACAGTAACAATTAATGTGCCTAAAAGAAAAACACCACCAGACATCACCATTAATAAACTACTACTTACTTTATCCATCAATCCTAAAAACGCTTGGTCAATTAACTTATTGATCCAAAATAACACAGACAAAAAGATACCGAAAACTACAGGTAAAAATAAAATGCCAATTAATGATTTAAAAAATTTAAACATCATCATTTGACACCGAGGAAAGAAAGACACCAACACAATAATCGGAAAAACAAGAATGAGTAAGTCAACAATGATTTGAATTACATTGAGCATAATATTAATATACGTGACAGGCACTGCTAAGACTGCTAAATTGACTACACCCACACCAACCCCAAAAGCTTTTTCCATTGTTTTTGCTCCGTCCTGTGCGAAGTATGGATTATCTTTCTCATTATTTTTTATATAGGTACTTCTTTCATCCTCAAATTTTGCTTTTTCTTTTTTAGACAATTTAGTTTTTTCTAGTAGTTTACTTTCGTCTAATTTCTTACCATTCTCCATTTTTCCATCAAGTGAACCACTATTCACAAAATTAAATGTTTGTTTTACCGTGGCATCAAAAATTGGACTTTGATATACTTCTCCATCTTTAGATCCTTCTGTTCCTATATTAGCACTTGAAGTAAATGTACTTTGTACTCCTTTAGCAATTGCGTTTGTTGATTGAATTAAAAACATTGAGCCACTTGTTGTGCCTGTTGACGTTGATACAGAGCCAAACCAAAAACCAAACAAAACAACAACTGCTAAATAATGAAGGAACACTTTTGAAAAGCTTCTACGACTGGAAAAGAAATGGTAAAGCAGATAATACGCACTTACAAGAATCGCTAACGCAAATAAAGAACTACCTCTAAATCCCTTGCCACCAAAGCCATTTAAGACATCTTTTGACATATTCAATACCATTTCTTGTTTTCCTTCAAAGAAACTAGATTGGTTTAAGACGTTCTCACAAAAAAGGAAAAAAGAAGCAAACATTCGTAATATAAAGAATGGTATATCTACAAAGAACCAATTTACTACTTGCCATCCTTTATCCAACAAACCACCATCAACCGTATACGCACTATAACTGTCAATTAGATACTGCATCTTCTCACTTCCTTCCTATGCAACAAAGCGATTCTCCATTTTAGAAGCTTCTGTATCATCAACAGTTTTGAATAGTTCCAACCATTCCTCAAAAATTACATGAACAACAATTCGATTGGTTTGACCAAACATATCCTTCATTAAGCACTGACCTTGAACCATATTTGAGACCCATTTCATGTTAATTTCGTTCACTGGTAAATTAAGATATTTCAAAACACCTTCTCGATTTTGTACTTCATCAAAGCAAATCACTGTTCCAAAACCAGTACCATCTTCACTATCATCCAAATCATTTGTTGATTGTGTAATCAATACTAAGAAATTATTAAACGAACGGCCAATACGTTTCATAGATTTCAAAATTGCTTTACCTTCAGGAGAAGATTGAAAAATCCAAGATTCATCAAAGAACGTCACTGTTTCTTCTTTTGGATTTCTTGAACCAAACTTCGAACAAAACGTTCCTAAAGCAAACATCAGTGTAACTGACGACCGTTTATTTTCATCTAACTTTTCATTTTTATCAGTTGGTAAATCTAAGTCCTCGATTTCCAAAATGGTTACTTTTCTATCGAATGACAAACCTTCCACTTCTCCATGAGAAAACGCCAATTCTAAAACAGACCCTTTGATTGTTGACAATAAAAATCTCCCCATGTCTTTAACATCCGAGATTTCACTCTCAGCTAACAATTCAATAACATGCCAGAATCCAACTTTCTTTCCTGCTTTTCGTTCAGAAATTACTTTTGTAATAGCTTCATTACTTGCTGTTTTCTGTTTTAAGTTCCATGTACCATCATAAACATTCGTTATCATCGCTTTAGCGGTAGACGTGGCTTCTGTTTCATTAAATAGAACAATCGGGTCAAGGACGCCATGGTTTTTCGTATCACGAACATCTAAAGTGACGAAATTAAAGGACTTCACAAAATCAACATCTAAAGGATATTTCTTTTGATATTCAGGGGCATTGATTGTATACATAAATTGCTTTCGCATTTCTTTTTTCGGATCAATGTATAACACTCTGTCTTTTAAAAGTGCCATTTGCATAAACAATGTTTTAGCTGTAACCGATTTTCCGTTCCCAGTATCGCCAGTTAAAGCCCAGTGGGGATTATTTGTTTTCTTCCCATCAACATTTTGTTTATTCGCTAGTAACATATTCATAAAAATTAAATTTTTTGAACTGGAAATAATAGATTTTCTATCTTCTTTTTCTTCTAAAGTTGTATCAATACGTCCAAGGTAAAAGCCTAACTTCGTACCTGCATGAAGTGAAGTAAAGAAATTCAACTCGGCAAACGATTCAATTGTTGACGTGTGTTGCCAACGAGAAGTCTGCATGCGGATAAAATTACCAAACAAAGTGGATTGAAATAAATAAGGATTATCAAACGTTGCTTTAATAAGTGGAATATCTAAACTATCAAAACGATTGATTAGATATTTTTTTCTTGCACGCATTTGTTTTTTTGTACTACCACTAACAACAACCACTGCTTTCCAGTCAATAATATCCACACCATCATCAATTTTTTGGTCTAAATCGTCTAGTGATAATTGACCTTCAACAATCTTTCGTTTTTGTTTAGAACCAGCTAAGTGTGCTTCCTGCATGATATTCTTAGTGCGGGTTCTTGCACGTGACGAACGCCCAGACAGTGCCAATTGCCCTTTACTTTCTGCAAAAGTCGCTTGAATCTTCACTTCAACTGGGAAAGGCATTTTTTGAACGACCTCTAAAAAATGATTACCATCAAGAAAAACACCTACATCTCCCATTGGAAGGTAGGATATATAGCTTTCGCCATAATCACAATTTAAATGAAGCCCTCCACCGAACAATGGTTTAATTTTTGTTGCCATTAAATTATCTAAGTTTTGACTAGAAAGAACATCTTGTCGCTCATGTGGAATATTTTTTAAAAATTGATACGCTTGATAATAGTACAATTCATCTTCCGATAATCGTTCAATTAACAATTCAGATAAATTTTGGTAGACTTCTAATTCTTGCTCTCGATAATCTTTTTCCCAACACTCCGACAGTTCTACATCAAAACCTAAGCCTTTGACAAACTTTTCCGATACGTTGCTAATTGAGTTAGTAACGGTTTCTTTTAAATCAACAGCGAGATCTTTCTTGATTAAAGGCACACCAATAATCCACGTATATTCGTAAACCATACCCATTTCTTGTTCTAAAACCATTGCCGTTTTCATTAATTTATCTACGCCTACTTCATAATTATTAGAATCTATTAAAGAGCGCATAGCACCCATTTTCCCTCGAATGTCGGCATTAACTGGCAAAAGGTTAATTTCAAATCCATCATTTGCTTTTAAGCGATTTAACGCACGAGCAACTTTTCTTTTCGTTTTTAATTTCTTTTCAACATCAGTCAACATTACCGTTTCAGAACGAACACGATAGTAAGCTATCGCTGTTTTTTCTTGTGTTAAAACAATATTTCCTTTCATATGATTCGTTAATGGATATTCTAATTGCATATTTTTTCCTTTCTTGTTGATTTTATTTTAGTAATTAACATTAAAAATGATTTTTCAGAAATTTCTATATATTATTGGACAACTTTTTTTCATTCAGTTATTATAAAATAAAGCTATATTTAATATAGCTTTTAAATAATAATTGGAAAGAAGGAAAGTGTATGAAGAAAAAAGTTTTTTTAGCTTTAACTATTTTCGCAATGGTAACACCTTTTATTTTTAGTTCAGAAGCTAGTGCCAGAGAAGCTGAATTTGGTAGCTCTTGCCCTGGTGGTTTTTATTTTAAAAAAGGTGGTTGGTCTACAGGTGGAAAAAATATGAGCGGTGGTTATTGTGTTCCTTTAGGAAATATGGGAAACATGAATAACAAAATTTGGTAATTAAAATGAGAAAAGAAAATGTTATCAAATCCTTTTTATACATTTTAACTCCTATAATCATAGGTACCATTATTTCACTTTTCACCAATGCTCCTATTTTCCTTATAGCGGGAATTATATATATTATTTTATTACTGTTTTTACTTCCTACTTTAGACTTTGGAATTACTGATTTTAACGCAAAACAAATTAATCCTAGCTATAGACCTGAAAGAAAAATAAATAAAAATGAAAGTATTGTTACTGTGCTACTTTTAGTCATCGGAATAATAGTCTGTGCAGTCATGCTTTATTTAAAATATAAAAATTCATAATTTAGACATAAAAAATAAGGAGCTAATGCTATGCGCTCCTTGTTTTTTTTATTCATAGATATAGTGCGCTTTTTGTACTAACGTTTAAATGAAAACTCTTCTATTTCTTTTACTCGTTCGAAAGCTACAATTGGTCTACTATCTAACACATAATTTTTCACATAGACAAAACCATCTTTTAAAAAACCAAAGCCTGTTTTTCCTTCGAATTCCTTTTCGGAATACCAACGAGCAACTTTATTCGGCACCAACACCATGATTAACAAATTTAAGTTAATTCCTAAAATTTGTGGTAATGGTACTTCTTTCCAAAACAAGCCAGTTAACACAATCCCTAAGAATAGAATTAGGAGATAGGATAGACTAACAGGTTGTGCAAATACCCACACCACTTGTCCTTTAGGCGACTTAATAACTTGCATTGAATAAGGGGCTTTTAAGCCCCTTGAATAATCGTAATATTTCATATACTCACCTACATCTTAATTCCAACTAAACTTAATACCCATTTAACAACTGCAAAAATATTTTTTCCTTGATTCGTCGCAAAGTCCTGTAAAATTAAGGCAATGACAATTACTGAACCAATTTTTGCCCATTCGGCACCTTTCCAATGTTTTAAAATCAAGATAATCGCACCAGCCGCTAAAATTGTAATAAAACCTGTACTTAAAAAACTACTCAAATTGCCTGTATTCATTAGTCATTTCCTTCTTTCTCTGTAAAGTAATGTTTCATCGTATTAATAAAATAAGAATTCTCCGTTTTAGATAACCAAAGCGAAAAATCCTCAGTATGCGTTAATTTTGTTGTTTTATCTGAAAAAGTGACCGATACTTGAACCCCTGTTACACCTTTCTGCTTTGTATCAAAAAATTTCATATCACCAAAATCTATTGAAACAAATGAGTCTTGACCTGCTGTCGTTGTTGGATTTTTCATTAACAACATTAATTCTTGTTTGTTCCCAACTGAATATTTTGTAAAAAACATCTTTAAAAATTTCTCTATAGATTGTTTTTCTTTCCCATCAACATCTATTGAATTTTCTGTCTGTTTTAGAGGTACTGTTTTTCCTTGTGGTAAACTACTTGCTACAAAATAAGGACGTCCTACAATTGAAAACAAATTGTCTTTTACTTGAATTGGTAAAACCATATTCTGTGTCACATTTTCAGTCTTTTTATCTTTCTCCCATTCATAACTCACATTTAGATAAACCAAATAACAATCTTCCATTTTCTCTATACGTGATAGAGACGTATTTTTAAACGTACGCAAGACATTCCCTTGTAGGTTTTCTGTTTCATCAACATCTTTTACATCTAGTGATAAATATTTAGATAATCGATCAATACGAGCCTTTTTCGCTTCATCACTTGCTTTCGAATTATAGTTCAAATACTCTTTCGCAAAATTTTCGGTATAAAAAGAGAGGGCTGAATAATCAAGCTCCTCTCTATCAACTTTATTCTTTTTTGATTGTTCGCTTAACGTATCCACTTTTGAATACAAATTGTCTACATTACTTGCCATCACATTGGCCCGAATCGTACCAACTCCTGACATCACCAGTAAAACACTAGCGCCAATTAACACAACCTGATTCGCTTTCTTTTGAGAAAAAGTTTTAACCTTTGGTATTTTTTCTTTCTTCTCTTTCTTTTTAATTTTCTTTAAATTCATATTCCCCTCCTACTCTTAATAAGCCCAAACAACTTTCAAACGTTTTTAAAAAAGTAGATTTAATCGCCTTTTCAACATAAACTCTCTCTCTAACATGCCCCTTATGTGTTTGAAAGCCTTCTTTATACAAATAAAAATAATACGAATTGTACATTTTATCCCCGTTAGGCTTTCTCAAATATTGACCTTCTGCCATCAAACTAGTTATACCGCCATGAAAAACGTATTGCGCAACAAATTCCTTCTTAAAAGGTACTTCATCAATAATAATCCCCATTTTAAGTAAAGAATTTTTATATTCTTCCATATAAACAATATCTGCTTCATCAATTGGCATTTCATCAACTATGAATCCATGCAAGCGAAGCATTTCAGGAACTGGTACATTTGAATACCTTTGGTAAAATTTACTATGCTCTCTAAAAATTGGCATAATATGTTGATTCATAAAATACAACTCCTTTCCATTTTTCTGTAATATTTATGGTATCTTTCCATAAATTCTCCCCTTAACTCTTCCAAGCCTTGGGTAACTGCTTGTTTAGAACGACTTATCATTAGTTCTTCATAACCCATAGGAAAATCATCATGTGCGATAAAATAATTAATAGCTATCTTCTTTTCTCGTCCTAAAATATAAGATAAATCATCGGATCGATACTTTTCTAATGGCATTTGCTGTTTGACCATTTGTACGTGTAGACCACAAAATTTTTCTTCACTAATCACATCATATTCCACTCGAAATAACTTTAAACGGTCAAGGAAATTTCTTTGAACAATCCTACCCAGTTCTTTTTCATCAGGCGGATACCCCTTCATTCGTTTATATGTTTCATAAAATAATACAGCGATTTTCTTTTCACATTCCAAGAGTTTTTCTTGTTTAGCTGTTATTTTTTCAGGATTATTGGATTTGAAAATTAATGACTTAAAATCAAACATGTACTGATTGACAAATTCTTCTTTTGACAATTCCCTTATTTTTTCAACCAACTTTTTCCCTCCTCTAAACTAATTCCGCAATCACAATAATTCTTCCTGTTGTTTTTGTGGCTTGGTCACAAGTTATTAAAGTTAATGTTGGCTTTCTTGTTAGATTCAACATAGTTGTATCAGTCATATCAACATGCTTTTGCTCTTTTACCTTATATGTGAACGAATGTCCTTCACGATCATTAAGTTTGACCAAATCTCCTACAGAAACATTATTTAACGAAGTAAAAAGTAATCCTTCATATCCAGCATTGTGAGAAGCTAAAGCATAATTTCCTTTTCCCATCATTTGTTTTGATAAAACAGTACACGCTCCATAAAGCATATTGTCAAAACTATCACCCATTAAAATAGGCAATTTTAATTGAATAGAATCAATTTCAATAGACCCCAAAACAGAATCCGACACTTCATTAAAATTTACTTGGGCACTTTGAATCGTTTTAACAGACGGACGTTCGCCTTCGGTTAAAGAAATCACTGTTGGAATAGGTGTTTCTTCTTGTACTTCCGTACCAGTAATAACATCTACTTGATTACTTTGAACAGTTTCACTAGATTTTGTCTCTACATGTTTTTTTGGCTTTTCTGCTTCCTCTAAACCACTTGATACCATTGTATTTATAGCTTCTTTCACTTCTTCTTTTTGTTGGTTTTGAAAAAGAAGGAATGAAAAAAGAGCAATGAGAATAACTCCAATTGCTCCAACAAAATATTTGTTTTTTTCAATCCATTTTTTCATTAATTAGCCCTCTTTGCTATCTTTTTGTCGTTTCACTGCTACGACCACACCAATTAATGAAATTGCAATCACTGTAGCTACACCTGCACTTGTTCCAAAATCCATATTAGTATTTGGCAATACTTTTGGTTTTTCTTGTGGAGTTGTAACATTCACTTTGTTAGAATCTGTCGGTTCATCATTAATCACCAATTGTGCCAAGTTTGGAATCATAATATTCCCTTTATCATCGACATATTGCGAAAAGTCTGCGTCTTGCAATTTCCCTTTAATGTACACAAATAATTGTTTTTCTTTTAATTTGTTTGGTTCATTGGCAGTCCAAGAAACTTTTTGTGTTTTTTCATCAACACTAATTTTCCCCTGATCCGTAATATCTGTCCCATCTGAAAGAGTGACTTTCACTTCTTTATTCGCTTCCAATACATCTTCTAAATCATCTTGAATCACTAAAGATGTCATATCTTTGGTGTTTGGCACTTGTACATCTAATTTGAATGTCACTTCATCGCCCACTTTGGCACTGGTCAAATCCACTTCTTTATCGCCTTCAAGGATTTTCTTAGCGATAGACGGGTCTTTTGGTGTGACAGTTGTATGTGTTTCATCAGTTGGCACTTCTTTGTTGTTTTGGATAATTTTTGCTTTATTTGGAATTTGTAGTTTGCCATCGACAAGGTACTTATCTAAGCTAACACCTTCACGGATTTTTGTTTGAAAATTGAACTTGTATTCATGATTGTAGAAATCCGCTGTTTTTAATACGTCTGCTTTTGCGACCATACGTACTAAATTACCTTCATGCTTCGCTTCAAATTTATTGGTAACGTCCTTTCCTGCTTCGTCCGTGACTTTCACATCAGACACACGTTCTAATTCAGGAACCAGCTCGTCTTGCATTTCGTAATTACTGTAGTAGAATTCTTTCATTTCATCAGGAACTTTATGTGTAATCGTATAGCTATATACTTCGCCTAACCCTTCTAAGGTATTCTTATCAACATTTGTTTCATCACTATCTGTCACTGTTTTAGTAGGAATCATTGGCGATGTTCGAACTGGTTTTTTAGCACTATAACCAAAATAACTATACTGGTTATTATTTTTTGGCGGTAAAGGATACCCTAAATTCTTTTCACGTGTCGCGAAGTCCTCACTATATGTGAAGTCGAATCGAGAACGATTAGAATACAAAAACGTAAAATCACCACGGTTATCGCCATCATCTAAGGGAATGTCATCAGAATCATAAAAAGTTTTTCCACCGTCTTTTTCTTCTTTATATTTAACAATTGTATCTTTCGTTGGTACGTACAATTTATCGATTGCTTTGTACGAATCTTTGTCAATCGTCATTCCTTGTAAATTATCAATATCAATCCATGAATAGTAGCCTGAAACTGGCTTTTCTTTGTCTGTGCCATGTTCTAGGTACGTCCATGTTTGTTTCACCCATGAGAAACCACCTTGGTAGGTTGCAATTGCGGATACATTGTTAAAAGCAACAATATTATTTGACACCATATTTTGTGCATTTTTATATTGTTCCCAATCTTGAATGGTAATTTTTAAATCAATTGGTGTCCCATCATCAGCTGTACCTACGTTGTTGTAACGAATCCACGATTGCCCTTTCTTCGTTTTCGTTACATCAAGACCGATTTTCCCGTCCCATTTTTGTGGAGGCATATTAACGTAAACATCATTCGTCCACCCACCACCACCTGTTTCAACCGTAGTGACACCTTTAATAAACTTTGCAATAAAACTATACTTTGAACCAGCTTCATCATCTGGTGTTACCACAGAAGCATTCGGCGCATTAATGATTGAGTTAGAGCTTACATTTGCACGTTGAAAAAAATCTGCTCTCACTGTTTGTGGAACTTGTCCGCCTTCTTGCCCTTGAACCATCATTGGCATTGCCATGCCTGCTAAAATGATTGTTGTTGCTAATCCTTGAATAATCGTTGTTTTCTTCAAAATATTTCCTCTTTTCATTATTATTTTTTTGTATAAAAAATAGCCACAGAATAATTTCTATCGCTTCATCACAGATTCATTCAATTAAATATATTAAGGTGCACGTTCTGTTTTCAACAAAACACCTAGCATTTGAAAAATTTAAAGCATCTCTTTTACTTTACCTTCCACAATTTCTCCTTCAAACCATTCTGCAAAGTCTTGTTTAAATCCATCTACACTATACACTTCTTGTAATCCAACTTCTTCTCCATCCATTGGATCTAAATAAGTTGGTTTATCCTTTGGTCTAGCGTAAACCCCAATCCATCTTTCAAAATCACCTTCAAATGGACTGTCAACAATATACCCTTTCTTTTCTAACAATACTCGAGCTTGTTGTTTTAATTCTTCACTGTTTTTAGGTTCAAAAATAGCATAAAAATCTAGTTATCCGCATAAAAACTGGACTTATCACACTTTATCAAGGTCAAAACCACTCAATTTACTACTAATTTACTACTTATGAATGAGCTTTGATACGACGATTTATCCTTGAAAAGTGAAGATATAAAGATACTTCCAATAAAATTTGAATATTTAATAGGTAGACACTTCAAAAAATGAGGTGTCTATTTTTTTACCCGATTTTGAAAGGAAGTGAACTTATGAAAACAAAAAATCAAGAATCAAAAGGTCGTTCCCCACTCTTTAAGACCATCAAACATTCATTCAGCCAATAAAAAAGAAAGGATAGGTAAAAATATGGAACTTAAATTTGTGATTCCCAACATGGAAAAAACATTCGGCAATTTAGAATTTGCTGGCGAGGATAAAGTCGTTCAGCGAAGAATCAACGGACGGCTAACTGTCTTATCAAGAAGCTATAATCTCTATTCTGATGTTCAAAGAGCAGATGATATTGTGGTGGTGCTTCCTGCTGAAGCTGGCGAAAAACATTTCGGCTTTGAGGAACGTGTGAAGTTAGTCAATCCACGTATTACCGCAGAGGGCTACAAAATCGGCACTCGTGGTTTTACAAATTACCTTTTACATGCTGACGACATGATAAAAGAATAAAGAAAGAGAGGAAAAATGATGAGATTAGCAAATGGCATTGTATTAGATAAAGACACGACTTTTGGAGAATTGAAATTCTCTGCTCTACGTCGTGAAGTGAGAATCCAAAATGAAGACGGGTCGGTTTCAGATGAAATCAAGGAACGTACCTATGACTTAAAATCCAAAGGACAAGGACGCATGATTCAAGTAAGTATTCCTGCCAGCGTGCCTTTGAAAGAGTTTGATTATAACGCACGGGTGGAACTTATCAATCCCATTGCGGACACCGTTGCTACTGCCACCTATCAAGGAGCAGATGTTGACTGGTATATCAAGGCAGACGATATTGTGCTGACAAAGGATTCTAGTTCATTCAAAGCTCAACCACAAGCAAAGAAAGAACCGACACAAGACAAATAGTCGCTAGGTAGAAAGGAGACTTTTTCGCATGAAACAGCGTGGTAAAAGGATTCGCCCATCTGGTAAAGATTTAGTCTTTCATTTTACGATAGCGTCACTCCTGCCTGTTTTCCTGCTGGTTGTCGGACTGTTTCATGTGAAGACAATCCAGCAGATCAACTGGCAGGATTTTAACCTATCACAAGCAGATAAGATTGACATTCCCTATTTAATTATCAGTTTCAGTGTCGCAATTCTTATCTGCTTGCTGGTAGCGTTTGTATTCAAACGGGTTCGCTATGATACGGTTAAACAACTTTACCACCGTCAAAAACTGGCAAAGATGATACTTGAAAACAAGTGGTATGAATCTGAACAGGTCAAAACAGAGGGTTTCTTTAAAGATAGTGCTGGTCGTACAAAGGAAAAGATAACCTACTTCCCTAAAATGTATTATCGACTTAAAAATGGCTTGATACAGATACGGGTGGAAATCACGCTGGGAAAATATCAAGACCAACTCTTACACTTGGAAAAGAAATTAGAGAGTGGCTTGTACTGTGAGCTGACGGATAAAGAGTTAAAGGATTCCTATGTGGAATATACTTTGCTCTATGACACCATAGCCAGTCGTATTTCTATTGATGAAGTAGAAGCTAAAGATGGTAAACTTCGCTTAATGAAAAACGTATGGTGGGAATATGATAAGCTCCCTCATATGTTGATTGCTGGTGGTACAGGTGGCGGTAAAACTTACTTTATACTGACACTGATTGAAGCCTTGCTTCATACAGATTCAAAACTGTATATTCTTGACCCGAAAAATGCTGATCTTGCGGACTTAGGTTCTGTGATGGCAAATGTCTACTATAGAAAAGAAGACTTGCTTTCTTGCATTGAAACATTCTATGAAGAAATGATGAAACGTAGTGAGGAAATGAAGCAGATGAAGAACTATAAGACTGGCAAAAATTATGCTTACTTAGGTCTCCCGGCACACTTCTTAATCTTTGATGAATACGTCGCTTTCATGGAAATGCTGGGAACAAAAGAAAACACCGCAGTTATGAATAAGCTGAAACAGATTGTCATGTTAGGTCGTCAAGCTGGCTTCTTTCTAATACTGGCTTGTCAACGTCCAGACGCAAAATATTTAGGCGACGGAATCCGTGATCAGTTTAATTTCAGAGTGGCTTTAGGTCGTATGTCTGAAATGGGCTATGGCATGATGTTTGGCAGTGACGTACAAAAGGATTTCTTCTTAAAGCGAATCAAAGGTCGTGGCTATGTTGATGTAGGAACAAGTGTCATATCAGAGTTTTATACTCCCCTTGTACCAAAAGGATATGATTTCTTGGAGGAAATTAAAAAGTTATCCAACAGCAGACAGTCCACGCAGGCGACGTGCGAAGCGGAAGTCGCAGGTGTGGACTGATCTTGCTGGCTGGTGTGGCAATAGCCACGCCAGCACTTAACCCCCCGTATCTAACAGGGGGGTACAAATCGACAGGAAACAGTCAAAAAAACATTAGAAAATCCTTTGGTTACAAGGGATTTACAAAATTTCAGCGTATGTCAAATGGGCTTTAAAAGTTGACATACGCCTTTTTGATTGGAGGGATTTTTACTGAATGAACAAACTTGGTTACAGCATTTAAAAGAAAAACGCTTGGCTTATGGACTATCTCAAAACCGTTTAGCTGTTGCGACTGGTATTACAAGGCAGTATCTAAGCGATATTGAAACAGGAAAAGTCAAGCCATCAGAGGATTTACAGCAGTCCCTTTGGGAAGCTCTGGAACGCTTCAATCCCGACGCTCCCCTTGAAATGCTGTTTGATTATGTAAGAATTCGCTTTCCGACAACAGACGTACAGCAGGTGGTCGAAAACATCTTACAACTGAAACTGTCCTATTTTCTTCATGAGGACTATGGTTTCTATTCTTATTCAGAGCATTATGCTTTAGGCGACATATTCGTCCTTTGCTCCCATGAACTGGACAAAGGAGTTCTGGTGGAATTGAAAGGTCGTGGGTGCAGACAATTTGAAAGCTATCTTCTGGCACAACAAAGAAGCTGGTATGAGTTCTTTATGGACGTTTTGGTGGCTGGCGGTGTGATGAAACGCCTTGACCTTGCCATTAACGATAAGACAGGGATTTTAAATATCCCTGTACTCACTGAAAAGTGCCAACAGGAAGAATGTATCTCCGTCTTCCGCAGTTTTAAAAGCTATCGCAGTGGCGAACTGGTACGCAAAGAGGAAAAGGAATGTATGGGAAACACCCTCTATATCGGTTCATTACAAAGTGAAGTTTATTTCTGTATCTATGAAAAGGACTACGAGCAGTACAAGAAAAATGATATTCCCATTGAAGACGCAGAAGTAAAAAACCGTTTTGAGATTCGATTGAAAAATGAGCGTGCCTATTATGCAGTCCGTGATTTACTCGTCTATGACAATCCAGAGCATACCGCCTTTAAAATTATCAATCGGTATATCCGTTTTGTAGATAAAGACGATTCCAAACCTCGTTCTGATTGGAAACTGAATGAAGAATGGGCTTGGTTTATTGGGAACAATCGTGAACGATTAAAACTAACCACAAAACCAGAGCCTTACTCCTTCCAAAGGACGCTGAACTGGCTATCTCATCAAGTTGCCCCGACCTTAAAGGTTGCGATTAAACTTGATGAAATCAACCAGACGCAGGTTGTAAAAGACATTCTCGACCATGCGAAACTGACAGACCGACACAAGCAGATTTTGAAGCAACAGTCAGTAAAAGAACAGGACGTGATAACAACAAAAAAATAACTCAAATACAAATTCATTGAATATAGAGAGGAGAACATTTTTATGAATTTTGGACAAAACCTTTATAACTGGTTTCTATCAAACGCTCAATCACTGGTGCTTTTAGCAATCGTTGTGATTGGCTTGTATCTTGGCTTCAAGCGTGAGTTTAGCAAACTGATTGGCTTTTTAATTATTGCGATTATTGCGGTTGGCTTAGTCTTCAACGCTGCTGGAGTAAAAGACATTTTACTAGAGCTATTCAATCGCATTATTGGTGCTTAAATAAAACCGTTCTTTTGTGGAATATAAGTGGTTTTCTTATGTTCCGCAAAGGAATGGTACACCAAACGAAGTGCGGTAGGGATTTTTGAATCTCTACAAAGAAAGGACGTGAATATATGGACGATATGCAAGTCTATATTGCGAATTTAGGCAAATACAATGAGGGCGAATTGGTCGGTGCGTGGTTTACCTTTCCCATTGACTTTGAGGAAGTCAAAGAGAAAATCGGCTTGAATGATGAATATGAGGAATACGCCATTCATGACTACGAGTTACCCTTTACGGTTGACGAATACACTTCCATTGGCGAACTCAATCGACTATGGGAAATGGTATCGGAATTACCCGAAGAATTACAATCGGAGCTATCTGCTCTGCTCACTCATTTTTCAAGCATTGAAGAACTAAGCGAACATCAAGAGGATATTATCATTCATTCCGATTGTGATGATATGTATGACGTGGCACGCTACTACATTGAAGAAACGGGTGCTTTAGGCGAAGTACCAGCTAGTCTTCAAAACTATATTGATTATCAAGCCTATGGTCGGGATTTAGACCTTTCAGGAACGTTTATCTCAACCAATCATGGGATTTTTGAAATCGTCTATTAAATCTGTCGGTACATTACTACTGGCAGATTTTCTATTTTACGGGGTGGCTCAATCAGCTACCCCTATTTTTTATGAAAGGATTGATTACATGAAGAAAATACGAAGCTATACCAGTATCTGGTCTGTGGAAAAGGTACTGTATTCTATCAATGATTTTAGACTTCCGTTTCCCATAACCTTTACGCAAATGACATGGTTTGTCGTGTCACTCTTTGCAGTGATGATACTTGGCAACTTGCCCCCTCTTTCCATGATAGAGGGAGCATTTCTCAAATACTTTGGGATTCCTGTGGCTTTCACATGGTTTATGTCTACAAAAACTTTTGATGGTAAAAAGCCTTATGGATTTTTGAAGTCTGTCATTGCTTATGCACTGCGACCAAAGCTGACCTATGCAGGAAAAAAAGTAACGCTTGGCAGAAACCAGCCACAAGAAGCCATTACAGCAGTTAGGAGTGAATTTTATGGCATATCCAATTAAATACATTGAAAACAATCTCGTCTGGAATAAAGACGGGGAATGTTATGCTTACTATGAGCTTGTTCCTTACAATTACTCATTTCTAAGTCCAGAACAGAAAATACAAGTGCATGATTCTTTCAGACAGCTTATCGCACAAAATCGTGATGGCAAAATTCATGCTTTACAAATCAGTACAGAATCCAGCATACGTTCTGCACAAGAGCGTTCCAAAAATGAAGTCACTGGCAAGCTCAAAGCGGTTGCCTATGACAAAATCGACCAACAGACAGACGCTTTAATATCCATGATTGGCGAAAATCAAGTGAACTACCGTTTCTTTATCGGCTTTAAGTTGCTTCTCAACGATCAGGAGTTTTCTATGAAAAGTCTTACCGTTGAAGCAAAAAATGCTTTGTCTGATTTTGTCTATGATGTGAACCATAAGCTGATGGGCGATTTTGTTAGTATGAGTAATGATGAAATCCTGCGTTTTCAGAAGATGGAAAAGCTCTTAGAAAATAAAATCTCTCGTCGTTTCAAAATCCGCAGGTTAGATAAGGACGACTTCGGCTATCTGATTGAACACCTTTACGGACAGACAGGCACTGCCTATGAAGAGTATGAGTACCATCTATCAAAGAAAAAGCTGGATAATGAAACGCTGATTAAATACTATGACTTGATTAAGCCTACTCGCTGTTTGGTGGAAGAAAAACAGCGATATTTGAAAATCCAGCAGGAAGATGAAACCGTCTATGTAGCTTACTTTACCATTAACAGCATTGTCGGAGAACTGGACTTCCCGTCCTCTGAAATCTTCTACTACCAGCAACAGCAATTTACATTCCCGATTGATACGTCAATGAATGTGGAAATTGTAGCGAATCGTAAAGCCCTATCTACTGTCCGCAATAAAAAGAAAGAACTGAAAGACTTGGATAACCACGCTTGGCAAAGTGATAATGAAACCAGCTCCAATGTGGCGGAAGCTCTGGAAAGTGTGAATGAGCTGGAAACCAATTTAGACCAAAGCAAGGAATCTATGTACAAGCTGTCTTATGTGGTAAGGGTATCAGCAAATGATCTTGACGAACTCAAACGTCGTTGTAATGAAGTGAAAGATTTTTATGACGATTTAAGCGTAAAACTGGTACGACCATTTGGGGATATGCTCGGCTTACATGAAGAATTTTTACCTGCCAGCAAGCGTTATATGAATGATTATATTCAATACGTGACCTCTGATTTCCTCGCTGGTTTAGGTTTTGGTGCTACTCAAATGCTGGGGGAAAATGAGGGGATTTATGTTGGCTACAGCTTAGATACTGGACGCAATGTCTATCTGAAACCTGCTCTTGCCAGTCAAGGGGTTAAGGGTTCAGTAACCAATGCGTTAGCGTCGGCTTTTGTTGGTTCGCTGGGTGGTGGTAAATCCTTTGCGAATAACCTTATCGTCTATTATGCGGTGCTTTATGGGGCACAAGCAGTGATTGTAGACCCAAAAGCAGAACGTGGCAGATGGAAAGAAACCTTGCCAGAGATTTCCCATGAAATCAATATCGTCACTCTGACTTCTGATGAGAAAAACAAAGGCTTACTTGACCCTTATGTGATTATGAAAAATCCCAAAGATTCTGAATCACTGGCTATTGATATTCTGACATTCCTTACGGGGATTTCCTCTCGTGATGGGGAACGCTTCCCAATCCTTAGAAAAGCCATTCGTGCAGTAACCAATAGTGAAGTACGAGGGTTGATGAAAGTGATTGAGGAATTACGGGTTGAGAATACGCCACTAAGTACCAGTATAGCCGACCATATCGAAAGTTTTACAGACTATGACTTTGCACATTTATTATTCAGTAATGGTTATGTGGAGCAGTCTATCAGCTTAGAAAAACAACTGAACATTATACAGGTTGCGGACTTGGTACTTCCCGACAAGGAAACTTCCTTTGAGGAATATACCACTATGGAGCTTTTATCCGTTGCTATGCTGATTGTCATTAGTACCTTTGCTTTAGACTTTATCCATACAGACCGAAGCATTTTCAAGATTGTAGATTTAGACGAAGCATGGAGCTTTTTACAGGTAGCACAAGGAAAAACACTATCTATGAAGCTGGTTCGGGCTGGTCGTGCTATGAACGCTGGGGTATATTTCGTGACCCAAAATACAGACGACCTCTTAGATGAAAAACTGAAAAATAACCTCGGCTTAAAATTTGCATTTCGTTCCACTGACCTTAACGAGATTAAAAAGACCTTAGCCTTTTTTGGTGTAGACCCAGAGGACGAAAACAATCAGAAGCGATTGCGTGATTTGGAAAACGGGCAATGCCTTATCAGTGATTTATATGGTCGTGTCGGTGTGATACAGTTCCACCCTGTATTTGAAGAACTGCTCCATGCCTTTGATACCAGACCACCTGTGCGAAAAGAGGTGTAAATGTGAAACCATCAATAGTAAACAGAATAAAATCAAACTGGACGCTGAAACGTCTAGGTAAAGTGGCAATGACAGTGGCTTTCACACTTGTGATTGCCATTTTTCTTTTAGCCATGCTGGGAACGGTGGTTCAAGCTGCGGGCTTGGTAGATGATACGGTCAATGTGGCAAATGAATACAGCCGATACCCACTTGAAAACTATCAACTGGATTTTTATGTGGATAATAGCTGGGGCTGGCTTCCGTGGAACTGGTCGGACGGGATTGGAAAACAGGTCATGTATGGACTATATGCCATTACCAATTTTATTTGGACAATCAGTTTGTATGTTTCCAATGCGACAGGTTACTTAGTACAGGAAGCCTATTCCTTAGACTTCATTTCCGCTACAGCAGATTCCATTGGTAAGAATATGCAGACCTTAGCTGGTGTGAGTGCAAACGGATTTTCAACAGAGGGTTTCTATGTTGGATTCCTCTTACTCTTGATTTTGGTTCTTGGGGTTTATGTTGCCTATACGGGACTGATAAAGAGAGAAACCACAAAGGCAATTCATGCCATTATGAATTTTGTGCTGGTGTTTATCCTATCGGCTTCCTTTATTGCCTACGCTCCCGACTACATTAAAAAAATCAATGACTTTTCATCAGACATCAGTAATGCCAGTTTATCACTTGGCACGAAGATTGTCATGCCCCATTCCGATAGTCAAGGCAAGGACAGCGTGGACTTAATCAGAGATAGCCTGTTTTCCATACAGGTTCAGCAACCGTGGCTACTGCTTCAATACAACAGTTCAGACATTGAAAGTATCGGTATTGACCGTGTGGAAAGCCTGCTCTCCACCAGCCCAGATTCCAACAATGGCGAAGACAGAGAAAAAATTGTTGCGGAAGAAATTGAAGACAGAAGCAATACCAATCTAACCATTACAAAGACCATTAACCGTTTAGGTACAGTCTTCTTCCTATTTGTCTTCAATATTGGGATTTCCATATTTGTATTCCTATTAACAGGAATCATGATTTTCTCGCAGGTACTTTTTATCATCTATGCTATGTTTCTGCCTGTGAGCTTTATTTTAAGCATGATTCCATCATTTGATGGTATGTCAAAACGAGCCATAACAAAGCTCTTTAATACCATTTTGACACGAGCTGGAATCACATTGATTATTACGACAGCATTTAGTATTTCAACCATGCTCTATACCTTATCGGCTGGTTATCCGTTCTTTTTGATTGCTTTTCTACAGATTGTGACCTTTGCAGGAATCTACTTCAAGCTGGGCGATTTAATGAGTATGTTTTCTCTACAGAGTAACGATTCTCAAAGTGTGGGAAGTCGTGTGATGAGAAAACCTCGTATGCTTATGCACGCTCACATGCACCGTCTACAGCGGAAACTTGGACGTTCCATGACTACTCTAGGGGCTGGGTCTGCCATTGTTACAGGTAAAAAAGGACAGTCGGGTTCGGGGAGTTCTGCAAGGACACAAGCAGATCACTCCCGACCAGACGGAAAGGAAAAATCAACACTTGGAAAACGTATCGGTCAAACCATCGGTACAGTAGCTGATACCAAAGACAGAATGGTAGACACTGCTAGTGGTTTGAAAGAACAGGTTAAAGATTTGCCGACCAATGCAAGATATGCAGTATATCAAGGAAAATCCAAAGTAAAAGAGAATGTCCGTGATTTAACCAGTAGTATTTCTCAAACCAAAGCGGACAGAGCCAGTGGACGCAAGGAACAGCAGGAACAAAGGCGAAAAACCATTGCGAAGCGTCGCTCTGAAATGGAACAGGTCAAACAGAAAAAACAGCCTGCTTCTTCTGTTCATGAAAGACCGACTACAAGACAAGAACAATATCATGATGAACAGACCTCAAAACAGTCTAATATTCAGACTTCATATAAGGAATCTCAACAAGCCAAACAAGAGCGTCCAGCAGTTAAGTCCGATTTTTCAAGTCCAAAAGTGGAACGCCAAGGCAATACCGTTCAAGAAAAAACCGTTCAAAAGCCAGCAACTTCAACCACTACAGCAGATAGAACTTCACAACGTCCAATCACAAAAGAACGTCCGTCTACTGTTCAAAGAGTACCACTACAAAATACAAGAAGTAGACCACCAATCAAAACCGCCACCATTAAGAAAGTCGGTAAGAAACCATGAAGTTGAAAACTTTAGTGATTGGTGGTTCTGGATTATTCTTGATGGTCTTCTCACTGCTTCTGTTTGTTGCCATTTTATTTTCAGATGAACAGGACAGCGGAATTTCCAATATTCATTATGGAGGTGTGAATGTTTCCGCAGAAGTGCTGGCTCATAAGCCTATGGTAGAAAAATATGCCAAAGAATATGGCGTTGAAGAATATGTCAACATACTTCTTGCGATTATACAGGTGGAATCGGGCGGTACTGCGGAAGATGTTATGCAGTCCTCGGAATCCCTCGGTCTTCCACCTAATTCATTGAGTACAGAAGAATCCATTAAGCAAGGTGTGAAGTATTTCAGTGAATTATTAGCCAGTAGCGAAAGGCTCAGTGTAGATTTAGAATCGGTTATCCAGTCCTACAATTATGGTGGTGGTTTCTTAGGGTATGTGGCTAATCGTGGAAATAAATATACCTTTGAACTGGCTCAAAGTTTCTCAAAAGAGTATTCAGGTGGCGAAAAAGTGTCTTACCCCAATCCCATAGCCATACCTATCAATGGGGGCTGGCGATACAACTATGGCAATATGTTTTATGTGCAACTGGTAACGCAGTATCTTGTCACAACAGAGTTTGATGATGATACGGTACAAGCCATCATGGACGAAGCACTGAAATATGAGGGCTGGCGATACGTTTACGGTGGAGCTTCCCCGACTACTTCTTTTGATTGTAGCGGACTGACACAATGGACGTATGGAAAAGCTGGAATTAACTTACCACGAACCGCACAACAGCAATATGATGTGACCCAGCATATCCCACTATCGGAAGCACAAGCTGGCGATTTGGTTTTCTTTCATTCTACCTATAACGCTGGCTCTTATATTACTCATGTTGGGATATACCTTGGCAATAACCGTATGTTTCATGCAGGCGACCCAATCGGTTATGCCGACTTAACAAGCCCCTACTGGCAACAGCATTTAGTGGGAGCAGGACGAATCAAACAATGAGAAAGGAAGATTTAATGATGAAATTTAGAAAAAATCAGAATAAAGAAAAACAGATACCAAAGGAAAAGAAACCTCGTGTCTATAAGGTCAATCCTCATAAAAAGGTTGTGATTGCCTTGTGGGTACTTTTAGGGCTTAGTTTCAGCTTTGCGATATTCAAGCACTTTACAGCTATAGATACTCATACTATTCACGAAACAACTATCATAGAAAAGGAATACGTTGATACTCATCATGTAGAAAATTTTGTAGAGAACTTTGCGAAAGTCTACTATTCATGGGAGCAATCCGATAAGTCCATTGATAATCGAATGGAAAGTCTAAAAGGCTATCTGACAGATGAACTTCAAGCTCTCAATGTTGATACAGTACGCAAAGATATTCCTGTATCGTCTTCTGTAAGAGGATTTCAGATATGGACGGTAGAGCCAACTGGCGACAATGAGTTTAATGTAACCTACAGTGTAGACCAGCTCATTACAGAGGGAGAAAATACAAAGACCGTCCACTCTGCTTATATAGTGAGTGTCTATGTAGATGGTTCTGGAAATATGGTACTGGTTAAGAATCCGACCATTACCAACATACCTAAGAAATCAAGTTATAAACCAAAAGCCATTGAAAGTGAGGGGACGGTTGATTCCATTACAACCAATGAAATCAATGAGTTTTTAACGACGTTCTTCAAGCTCTATCCTACAGCGACAGCCAGTGAACTTTCCTACTATGTGAATGACGGGATATTAAAACCAATCGGAAAAGAGTACATCTTTCAAGAACTGGTAAATCCTATTCACAATCGTAAGGATAATCAAGTCACGGTATCGCTGACAGTGGAGTATATCGACCAGCAGACCAAAGCAACGCAGGTATCTCAATTTGATTTGGTACTTGAAAAGAACGGGAGTAATTGGAAGATTATAGAATAACAAATATTGGTACATTATTACAGCTATTTTGTAATCACGTACTCTCTTTGATAAAAAATTGGAGATTCCTTTACAAATATGCTCTTACGTGCTATTATTTAAGTATCTATTTAAAAGGAGTTAATAAATATGCGGCAAGGTATTCTTAAATAAACTGTCAATTTGATAGTGGGAACAAATAATTGGATGTCCTTTTTTAGGAGGGCTTAGTTTTTTGTACCCAGTTTAAGAATACCTTTATCATGTGATTCTAAAGTATCCGGAGAATATCTGTATGCTTTGTATGCCTATGGTTATGCATAAAAATCCCAGTGATAAGAGTATTTATCACTGGGATTTTTATGCCCTTTTGGGCTTTTGAATGGAGGAAAATCACATGAAAATTATTAATATTGGAGTTTTAGCTCATGTTGATGCGGGAAAAACTACCTTAACAGAAAGCTTATTATATAACAGTGGAGCGATTACAGAATTAGGAAGCGTGGACAAAGGTACAACGAGGACGGATAATACGCTTTTAGAACGTCAGAGAGGAATTACAATTCAGACAGGAATAACCTCTTTTCAGTGGGAAAATACGAAGGTGAACATCATAGACACGCCAGGACATATGGATTTCTTAGCAGAAGTATATCGTTCATTATCAGTTTTAGATGGGGCAATTCTACTGATTTCTGCAAAAGATGGCGTACAAGCACAAACTCGTATATTATTTCATGCACTTAGGAAAATGGGGATTCCCACAATCTTTTTTATCAATAAGATTGACCAAAATGGAATTGATTTATCAACGGTTTATCAGGATATTAAAGAGAAACTTTCTGCCGAAATTGTAATCAAACAGAAGGTAGAACTGTATCCTAATATGTGTGTGACGAACTTTACCGAATCTGAACAATGGGATACGGTAATAGAGGGAAACGATGACCTTTTAGAGAAATATATGTCCGGTAAATCATTAGAAGCATTGGAACTCGAACAAGAGGAAAGCATAAGATTTCAGAATTGTTCCCTGTTCCCTGTTTATCACGGAAGTGCAAAAAACAATATAGGGATTGATAACCTTATAGAAGTGATTACGAATAAATTTTATTCATCAACACATCGAGGTCAGTCTGAACTTTGCGGAAATGTTTTCAAAATTGAATATACAAAAAAAAGACAACGTCTTGCATATATACGTCTTTATAGTGGCGTACTGCATTTGCGAGATTCGGTTAGAATATCGGAAAAGGAAAAAATAAAAATTACAGAAATGTATACTTCAATAAATGGTGAATTATGTAAAATCGATAAGGCTTATTCCGGGGAAATTGTTATTTTGCAGAATGAGTTTTTGAAGTTAAATAGTGTTCTTGGAGATACAAAGCTATTGCCACAGAGAGAGAGAATTGAAAATCCCCTCCCTCTGCTGCAAACGACTGTTGAACCGAGCAAACCTCAACAAAGGGAAATGTTGCTTGATGCCCTTTTGGAAATCTCAGATAGTGATCCGCTTCTACGATATTACGTGGATTCTACGACACATGAAATTATACTTTCTTTCTTAGGGAAAGTACAAATGGAAGTGATTAGTGCACTGTTGCAAGAAAAGTATCATGTGGAGATAGAACTAAAAGAGCCTACAGTCATTTATATGGAGAGACCGTTAAAAAATGCAGAATATACCATTCACATCGAAGTGCCGCCAAATCCTTTCTGGGCTTCCATTGGTTTATCTGTATCACCGCTTCCATTAGGGAGCGGAGTGCAGTATGAGAGCTCGGTTTCTCTTGGATACTTAAATCAATCGTTTCAAAATGCAGTTATGGAGGGGATACGCTATGGCTGTGAACAAGGATTGTATGGTTGGAATGTGACGGACTGTAAAATCTGTTTTAAGTATGGCTTATACTATAGCCCTGTTAGTACCCCAGCAGATTTTCGGATGCTTGCTCCTATTGTATTGGAACAAGTCTTAAAAAAAGCTGGAACAGAATTGTTAGAGCCATATCTTAGTTTTAAAATTTATGCGCCACAGGAATATCTTTCACGAGCATACAACGATGCTCCTAAATATTGTGCGAACATCGTAGACACTCAATTGAAAAATAATGAGGTCATTCTTAGTGGAGAAATCCCTGCTCGGTGTATTCAAGAATATCGTAGTGATTTAACTTTCTTTACAAATGGACGTAGTGTTTGTTTAACAGAGTTAAAAGGGTACCATGTTACTACCGGTGAACCTGTTTGCCAGCCCCGTCGTCCAAATAGTCGGATAGATAAAGTACGATATATGTTCAATAAAATAACTTAGTGTATTTTATGTTGTTATATAAATATGGTTTCTTGTTAAATAAGATGAAATATTTTTTAATAAAGATTTGAATTAAAGTGTAAAGGAGGAGATAGTTATTATAAACTACAAGTGGATATTGTGTCCTGTATGTGGAAATAAAACACGATTAAAGATAAGGGAAGATACTGAATTAAAAAAATTCCCCCTCTATTGTCCGAAATGCAGACAAGAAAATTTAATTGAAATAAAGCAGTTCAAAGTAACTGTGATTACAGAGCCAGACGCAAAGACGCAGAGCCGATAAAATGAGATTAATACAATCTCATTTTATCGGCTCTTTCCGTTATGTATGGATTCTTTTAATTAGTCTTCGATGTTTCTTGCTTCGTTGATACCGCTGGCTAAAGATTCCATTAAGGATAGTTCTTTGTCTGTAAAGCTATCCATGTATTTCTCTATCTGTAATCGTCGGGTGCTTTTTACCAAGTTATTAGCAGGTAAGAAAAATTCATCAACGGAAACATGAAGTAACGATACAAGGTCATAAAGAACTTGTATGCTGGGGTGTTGCCCTTTATTTTCAATATTAGTTAAGTACCGTGGGTCAATTTCAATCAATGCTCCCACTTGTTCACGAGTTAAACCTCGTTTCAATCGAGCTTCTTTAATGGCTAAACCAAAGGCTCTAAAATCATATTTATCTTCTTTTTTACGCATAGTAGACCACCTCTATACATTTTATTGTTCCTACTGAATTAAAAACAGGTATAGAAAAACGTGTTATATGGTTTATAGGTTTATATTTAATAAAAAGCACTACTAAACGCCAATAAAAAAAACCGTTATATGGTAGTGCTATTTACGCTGTTAAAATATTGTATATTACTTCCAAATGGCGGTTTGTTGGAGGTCAACGTCGCCATGAAGTACATCATATACAATAAATTTCCTTACATTGGGTTCTTGTCAAAAAAAGTCGTCTATCTGCAATAGATAAGTACGTCCACCAATGTGGTTTTATAAATCATATAGATAGAATAACAGAAGCATGTAAACAGAGAAATAAATCTGTTTATATGCTTTTTTGGCTATTCAGAACTTTTTTACAAAGTTTATTTATCAGTAATGCAACAAATCCCCCTTTCACATTGGGACTAAGAGTGAAAGGAGATAAACGAGCAAGGCTCACTTCCTTTCCTAGACAGAAAGGGGGTGAGAAACATGAAACCATCTTCTTTTCAGACCACAATAGAAAATCAGTTTGACTATATCTGTAAACGTGCTATGGAAGACGAGCGAAAGAATTATATGCTTTATCTTTCAAGGATTGCAAAGCGTGAGGTGTCCTTTTCGGATGTTGGCGATTATCTTGTTAGCCAGTTTGCGACAACAGATAACTATTCAACTGACTTTCAGATTTTTACACTCAATGGGTTATCAGTAGGCGTTGAAAATGATTTGTTGAGTGAAGCATTACGTGAGTTGCCAGACAAGAAACGTGAAATTCTACTGCTGTTTTACTTTATGGACATGAGCGATTCAGAAATTGCAGACCTGTTGAAATTGAACCGTTCTACTGTCTATCGGCATAGAACCAGTGGACTAGCCTTAATTAAAAAGTTTATGGAGGAATTTGAAGAATGAAAACACAATATCCTATGATTCCCTTTCCTCTCATTGTAAAGGCAACAGATGGCGATACCGAAGCGATTAACCAGATTCTACATCATTACAGAGGGTACATAACGAAGCGTTCCCTACGACTTATGAAAGATGAATATGGCAATCAAAGTATGGTCGTTGATGAAGTCTTACGTGGAAGAATGGAAACCAGACTGATTACAAAGATTTTGTCATTTGAAATTAAGTAATATCCTCTCTCCTTTCGTGGAAGCGTGCTAAACCATTCCACGCTTCCCGAACAGGGAGGTTTGTTATTCCACCAAAGCATATTGAGCTTTCAATGTGTTTTGATAGGCTAACGAGCCATTGTTCTTTGAAAACTGAATAAAAGTAATCGAATACGTTTCGATAAGAAAAGAGCCAACGGAACTAACCGCCATGACCTATCTTATAAAGATAGCGAGCGATTCATGTTAGTGATCCGAGAAGCAATCTTTAGCAGGATTGCCTGCAACGACATTCTTATCGTGATAATGATACTCCCATACAGTCAATAGTCCGAGCGTGATAAAACCGTCGCAGGCAATGAGTATGGCTACATGAGAACCATGCAGGGGTGGAACTCCCGTGAGCTTTGCTAAAGCTGTTCGATTGCTGGTAAAACAACTTTTATGAAATCCAAATAAGTGATTTGGAAAGGAGGATTTTATGAAGCAGACTGACATTCCTATTTGGGAACGTTATACCCTAACCATTGAAGAAGCGTCAAAATATTTTCGTATTGGCGAAAACAAGCTACGACGCTTGGCAGAGGAAAATAAAAATGCAAATTGGCTGATTATGAATGGCAATCGTATTCAGATTAAACGAAAACAATTTGAAAAAATTATAGATACATTGGACGCAATCTAGCGTCGCCAAAGGGTCTTGTATATGATAAAATAGTATTAAGTCGTATCAAGGCTCTTTCCATAAAGGAAAGGAGCAAATGCCATGTCAGAAAAAAGACGTGACAATAAAGGTCGAATCTTAAAGACTGGAGAGAGCCAACGAAAAGACGGAAGATACTTATACAAATATATAGATTCATTTGGAGAACCGCAATTTGTTTACTCGTGGAAACTTGTGGCTACAGACCGAGTACCAGCAGGAAAGCGTGATTGTATCTCACTTAGAGAGAAAATCGCAGAGTTACAGAAAGACATTCATGATGGTATTGATGTTGTAGGAAAGAAAATGACACTCTGCCAGCTTTACGCAAAACAGAACGCTCAAAGACCAAAGGTTAGAAAAAACACTGAAACTGGACGCAAATATCTTATGGATATTTTGAAGAAAGACAAGTTAGGTGTAAGAAGTATTGACAGTATTAAGCCATCAGACGCTAAAGAATGGGCTATTAGAATGAGTGAAAATGGTTATGCTTATCAAACCATCAATAACTACAAACGTTCTTTAAAGGCTTCATTCTATATTGCTATACAAGATGATTGTGTTCGGAAGAATCCATTTGACTTTCAACTGAAAGCAGTTCTTGATGATGATACTGTCCCTAAGACCGTACTAACAGAAGAACAGGAAGAAAAACTGTTAGCCTTTGCAAAAGCTGATAAAACCTACAGCAAAAATTATGATGAAATTCTGATACTCTTAAAAACAGGTCTTCGTATTTCAGAGTTTGGTGGTTTGACACTTCCAGATTTAGATTTTGAGAATCGTCTTGTCAATATAGACCATCAGCTATTGAGAGATACTGAAATTGGGTACTACATTGAAACACCAAAGACCAAAAGTGGCGAACGTCAAGTTCCTATGGTTGAAGAAGCCTATCAAGCATTTAAGCGAGTGTTAGCGAATCGAAAGAATGATAAGCGTGTTGAGATTGATGGATATAGTGATTTCCTCTTTCTTAATAGAAAGAACTATCCAAAAGTGGCAAGTGATTACAACGGCATGATGAAAGGTCTTGTTAAGAAATACAATAAGTATAACGAGGATAAATTGCCACACATCACTCCACATAGTTTGCGACATACATTCTGTACCAACTATGCAAATGCAGGAATGAATCCAAAGGCATTACAGTACATTATGGGACATGCTAATATAGCCATGACGCTGAACTATTACGCACATGCAACATTCGATTCTGCAATGGCAGAAATGAAACGCTTGAATAAAGAGAAGCAACAGGAGCGTCTTGTTGCTTAGTAGTACAAATGAATTTACTACTTATTTACCACTTCTGACAGCTAAGACATGAGGAAATATGCAAAGAAACGTGAAGTATCTTCCTACAGTAAAAATACTCGAAAGCACATAGAATAAGGCTTTACGAGCATTTAAGAAAATATAAAAAGATAATTAGAAATTTATACTTTGTTTATATGAAAATATTTATATTTCTCTTTAAAACTAGAAAATTCTGAAAGCTCTTTATCATATATTTTTTTTACACTAAAAAATTCTTCCCAAATTGCTTTCTCTTTAACCGTCATTAATTCTTCATAAGCTACATAAGTATAACTATATCTTGAAATTTCTTTTAAAAGTTCTTCATTAGATTCTAAAAGCTTTTCAAAGACTGTTTTTAAATAAGGAATAATCAATTCTCCTTGTTTATCTAATTGAATTATTTTTTCTTTTGTTTTTTGTATGTCATTTCTAGTTTGTTTCATTTTCCCAGTAATAGTAATTGCTACTTTAGTGTTTTGTTTAATACATTCTCTGCCCATATACATAAACTCCTTTCAACTACAATATTATCTATTAATAAAGAATCAGCATCAGGACGTTTTCTAAATTCTTCATCAACATTATTTAGCTTTTTTCTCTTTCTCATCGAATAGAGTGAAAAAATAAATATCTCAAAATTAAGTACTACTAAAACAAAAGTAATTAGCAATAAATCAATTGTATCCATATATCCCCCCTTAATCTTTAAAATGGATATGCTTCTTCTAAATCAAATTCTTGTTCCATATAAGACCGAACATTATTATTTTGATTAGTATTAAACAATAAATCTTTCGCATCAACACACACCATTTCAATAATTTCCTCGTGTTTCTCCTTTAGTTCTGCTAAATCGATACGTTCCATCAGCTCATTTGTTCCTAACAGATTATCAATCTCTTTAATCATCTTTAATGAAGGGGCTAAATAATTTGATAACCACCGAAGTGTTTTTTCAATAGACGGTTTTTCACCTTGAATAGATAATTTTAAACCTTCCAATTTATCAACAACATCATACCAAGATTTACAATAGACCTTCATATCATCTTCAATGTCATATACAGTCAAAGATTGATTAATAATTTCTTTCACTAACCAGTCTAACGACTCACCGCTTGATAGAAAATATTCTACAAACAAAAACGCCTTTTCATCTGAAAGACGAATTTCATATCGATTTTTAATTTCATATTTTTCTCTTGCTTCCTCAACACTTACACTTTCTTTTCTTGCTAACTCGTAATCTTTTTGGTAAAAGTTAAAATATAATGGCGATTGACGACTGCCAAAATAAAGAGACAAACCTTTATTTACCATTTTTTTATTTTCATAAGCAAAGCCCCCACTAAAATCAAAATTCTTAAATGTAGTATCTACAAGCCCTTGCTCCATTTTTTCTTTCAAAACATATAAATCAAAATTTTCTTGTCCTTTCACAATCAATTCATCAAGAGCAATATCAATTCGTGTAATTTTTGTATCTACCAAAATACCTTGACCGAAAATATCGTCATCATAAAGAGAGCGAAAAAATTCTGTCCACGTTCTATTGTTATCCTCTTCAAAAATTTCTTCTAGTTGTCGACAACCTTCACCAGACAAGTCCAACATAATTCCCATATTAACGTTTTCTGGATTCCGAAAAATCCGAATAGAGCTATATGAAAATGTTTCTGTATAATGATAAAACCCTCTAGGTTCATAAGTAAACCAGTTCATATCCATGTGCAACAACTTCTCAATAACTGTCCGAACATCTAATGTTTTAAATCGTATTCTTAAAAAGTCAATTTTTGCTTCTACCGAAGCGTGCCCACCATCTAAGTTCAACACATCAATAATCTTTTGTTCTAACTCTTTAGAAATAACACGTTTTCCAGATTCTATTTTTGAAATTAACGAACGCTCAATTCCTAATTTACTTGCCAATTCTTGCTGTTTTAATTTTAGCTCTTTTCTATACCGCTTTAAATCAACACCTCTCACTGCTTTAAACCTACTTCCAAAAAATGTGACAACTTTAGTCGAAAAATGTGACAAAATTATAATCGCTCAATCCCTTGTGGGACATAGCGTTTAAGTAACTTTTTTATATGGTATATTAAATTCTACCCCCATGTTATAAAACGGGGGTAGAAACTTTTGAGGTGGGACAAGCCCACCTCACGACTAACAACACTTGGGATATACGTTGCTACTTTTGTTAACGATGGAATAGGGGCGGGCACCTTGGGGCGCCGCCCCTATTCCATCTACAAAGAACGCAACAATCCCTAGCGGTTGCCAGTCTAATTCACCAACATTTCCATTTTAAGTTCCAATGCCTTCAATCGTTTTTTTATCTCTGCATTTTCCGTCAAAACTTCTTTAGTATATTCAACAAGCTCTTTTACTGACATTTGATTTTCCTCAAATTCTTTTTTTGCAATGGAGATTACTTGTTGCCTTTCTTTTTCTTCTGCAGACATGAACACCTCAATCATTGCCTGCTCTAACGGTACATTTTGTTTCCTTAATTGAACTAATTCGTTAAATTGTTCAATTTGATTCCCACTAAAAACTTTATACGAGTAGTTTCTACCCTGTTTATTTTTAGCGTATTGGCGAACAAATCGAACATCTGTTAATTTTTCAATTTTATTTGCCCAATTTTTCAACGTTTTCAAAGAAATAGCATTATCTAATTCAAAAAGCACCTCTTTAAATGAGAACATATTCACTCACCTGCTCCCCCTGCATTACTTATTAATTACACGCATAACTTTTTCAACACAATCCTTCACTACTATTTCCATTAAAATATCTAAATCATCACAGCAAATAACACTTTCTCCGTCTGAATCTCTTTTAAAAGCACTCTTCACAAAGTCAAAACATTCTTCTCTAAAAATAGAATTAAAATCTTGACTAGAAAAATACTTTGTTGTTTTTTCAGAACAGCGTTTAAATGTTGCACGTTTGACAGTTTCCAGATATTCCGAAAAATCAATTTGACGAACATTTGTTAATCCTTTTAATACTTCATCGACAAGACCATCTAAATTTTTATCCAATTCCATTTCACTTTCCTGATAAGTAAGTAAACTATCAGGACGATTCTGATATTTTCTATAAATAAAACGAAAAGACGAATTATGCAATACCTGACTAAACCTATCATCTAAATCTTTTTTCTTGTATTTTAATTTCACTTTTCTATAAATTTCCGAAGACATTTTTTTATAAAACTCTTCAAGAGTCAATTTACCATTCATACCAATCACTATTCCTTTCTATTAATGAGCCAAAATATCAATTTCACTTAAAAACGAATAAAACGCTGGATAGAATTCTCTATCAAATTTCCTATCTACTTCATTAGAATTCTGATAACTACCTTCAACATAAAATAACGCATGAAGATTATTCGCATATTTTCTTTTTTCTTCTAAATATTTTTTTGCTTCAACAACACATGATTCTTGTCTCTCTTCTTTTGACAATTGGGAAATTCCACTATTAAGTTCTTTTTCAAATTCCTTTACTTTTGTTTCCCAATATTCCATAAGTTGATTACTATTTTTAAATTCCATTTATACTTCTCCTTTTTCATTTAAACCAACAATCACTTCATCAACAATTTTAGCCCCCCTATTTTCCATAAATTTTTCAAACTCTACAGGGTCAGCTAATTTCTTTATTCGCTTTCCGTTAGAAAACCTCACTAATTTTTCATAGCTTTCTGATTGTTCATACAGAATGTCACGAATACGTATATCTAAATCAGGCTTTTTATATCGTTTCTTGACTTCAACATACACTCGTTCTCTAACACGTTTGATTATTTCGCTAGAATCCAATAAAAATCTCCTTCCTCATTACTCAAATTTTTCACTTAACTTAGCTAACTTTGCTTGACCTTTTTCTAACTCTTCATCAATTTCCGCAAGGGCTTCTTTATCTACATGCTTAGCTATTTTTTGAGATACTTCTTCTTGCACTTCTTTTGAAACATCTTCATATCCTAGCTCTTTAGAAATCTTGATAAATTCCTGAATGAAATCAAAATCTTGTGGTACTTGTGGGCTATAAAATTCCCTTGCGACAGAACCACCTAAAGCAACATAACCACGTCCATAAACTTTCAATCCATCGACTTTTTCAACATATTTAAACTTTTTATTTTTATTTTCATCACCGAAAATCATCAAAATACCAGTTTCTGATAAACGGCCAACAGACATACGAAACATAAATTGATCTCTTAATGCCGTTTTGATAAACTCTCCATCTGGTCTTTGCATTGCAACAATAAAGAAAATCCCTGCTTGACGAGCTTTCAAAATAAGTTGAGTTAAATATTCATCTACATCACCATCAGTCGCATAGTCATTCGCTAATTCTGCTTTAAATGCAGCAAATTCATCTACGACAATGAATTTTGGTTTTAATCCGTAATAGGCATAATTTTTACCCATTTTAAATTTTGGACTCTCATTGATAGTTTTGAATCGATCTTCCATTTCCTGAACTGCATTTTTAATACAATTGACAATATCCGTTTTCCCTGTATAAACTTTTCCTTCAAATAAAGGCAATCTACCTAGTGCCATTAAATCTGAATTTTTTGGGTCACATATTTCTATTTCACCCACACGACACAAAGCATAGATTAAAGAAAGAATGGTAAAAGTTTTACCACCACCTGTACCTCCTCCAATCAACATATGCGGGTCTTTATCGAAATGCCAATATAACCCTTTCATCAACTGGACTTTGCCTTTATCTGCTTGCATATCTCTAATAGAAATACGTTTACTATACACATCAGTTGCTAACTCATAAATTACAAATCCCTTTTCACTAGTCTGACTTAAATTATCCGCATGAAACGCTGTTTCCAAAAAACTACCAATGGTTTCAAATTTTTCTTGAAACTTATTACCTGCTGTTTCAAATGAAACGAAAATACTATTTTTTGCAGACTTATAATAAATTTTTGGAAACTTGATTTTTTCTCTTGTTTTACCATCAGAACTTTTCACTTGTTTCTTCGTATAATAGCCATTGTCAATAATCATACGAGCTAACACTTGACGTTGTTCTACTTTAGAAAAATAGCCTGAATTGATAATTGAAGCCTTAACAAGCAATGTAATTAGCACAATTGCACCTATCGAAACACCTACAATGATTAACGCTGGCACAATATAAATTTTCCAATCAGGTGGATTTGAGAGATACAATGGATAAAGCCATTTATAGCCCACAAAATAGCCTAAACAAACAAAAATTGGCATAAAAAATAACACTCGATAGAGTGCCAACAAATTTCTTGAAGAATAACGGATACGCCTTCCTCTATATCTAAATAATTTTTTAAACATTTACCTACCTTCTTTTTGTAATCGTGCTAATTCTTGTCTACAAAATTCTTCGTAAACAGGAAAAAAGACTGTTGCAAGTTCCCAAACAGTCCGTTTATTAATATTACTATACGCATGTGCAAAAATATTTCTAATTGACCTTAATTGTCGCCAATCAACCGCACCACTATTTCTTTCCTTAAACCCTTCAGAAAAAGAGTTAGCAAGTTCTCCTACCTGCATGCAAGACATACTGATTGCATGAAAAAACACTCTATCGTGAGAGAAAACTTCAAAGCTTCTGCTACAACGATTGAGTGCCGATTTTACATCTTCACAATAAATCAATGTTCCCTTGAGAACACGAATATCTCTATTTTTCTCTTTCAAATACTTTAACTTTCTCCTTCATCATAGTATCGTAAAACTCTTTCTGGTATTCTGAATCAATTGGTTGTTCAAATGCTTCAAGCTCTACTAAATCGATCTCATGTTCAACGGCTTCCTTCAATTCATCGAAAAAATCACTATACACAGACCACCGATATTTTTCTGGCAAACCAGTAGTGCCAACCAAAAAATCAATATCGCTTGATTCCTTCGCTTCATCTCTAGCATAAGAACCAAACACATATATCACAGGAATTTCGTATCTTTCAGCTATTGGCTTCACACGCTCTTTAATTTCATTCATTGTCATTACCATTTGTCTCACCTCTTCTAACGTCTATTCTAAAGCCATTATAAGCCATCAAACCATCACAATCAATTTACCTCACTTATTCCTAATGGATATTCTTCAAAATACACTTTCTTTTCAAAATCTTCATGGAACTTTAAATCGTACGCACGAACTAATTGATCCAAAAAACTATCTAACAATTTCAAAACAGCTTGTTCACTTTCAAAAAAAGAATCATCTAGTAATAAAAATTGAATAAGACCATTACTCGTTTCATCAAATAATTTTAAGTACAAGTCACGGTAATAATTAAAACTTTGCCACCCCCTGTATGAATAAAATCTTCTTTCTAAAAACGCTCGATACCTTACTTGTTTATGCTCCATTTTTTCCGACAGACTACTCATTAACTTACAAGACACCCCCTCTCAGTTTACATTTAATTACTAAGCTATATTCTTTTCAACCCACCGAACAATCGTTTGATATAATCCCTCTGCACTACCTTCATAGAAAAAAGAATTATCATAAACATCTTGAAATGTCATAACTACTGCTTGAACATTAACATCATCAGTAAATAATGGACGTAACACATAAAACTCCATTTCACCTTCAACCGCACACATATACCTAATTTTTCTTTGCAATAATTTAGTACTTTCATTATTTTTTTCCACTAACATTTTTCCTTTCTTAATAAAAAATCTCTTTCAAATTACCACTTTCTTTATGAAGAAAAATAACACTACTCTTCAAACATCTTTCCACTAACCAATTCTTCGCATTCAATCTGCGACTTTTCAACAACTCTTTTTCTTTTCTAACTGGGCGTTTCCCTTGCTTCATCCAATCACTCCTATTTTTTATTAACTTTACCCACTCTTTTTGAACTCACTCAAAATGCTTTGAACTAAATCACTACTAATAAAGCCTGCAAAATATAGTTGTGTTAAGTATCTGCGAGCATAATCATATCGACTCATTGGGAAAAATGGATTCGTTTCAAAAGTAACAAATAATTCCCTTAATGAATCAATCGCTTCATTTGATAGATTGAATTTTGTTGGGTTCTTGATTAATTCCTCTAATCGATTCATCTTTTAACTAACCACCTCATTTTTTATTATTAATGTCTATTAACAAACCTTGTTGACACAAATTAATAATAAAAAGGGCACTCGTTAGAATGCCCTTCACAGCTGTTAAACGGTGCCACCGTTCGTCCGAATATGATATTTACTTTCGTTTCAATTCCCACATCCAATTAATTTTTTCAGAAATTTCTGGTTCAGTGGTAAAATATTAACAAAAGGAGGTGTCCTATAATAATGCTAAAAACAATTGAAAAAGCATGTGAAATAGACATGCAATCCGTAACAATTATTCTTACCAACAACCAAAAACTCAAAATTGAAAAATTCCAATCAATTATTGATGATACAATTTTAGAGTTTATCAGTTCTAATATTCAATACTACATCCCTGAAAAAAGTATTCTCTATTTTACAACGTCTTAAGAGATACCATTGTTCGTTTCATTTCACAATCTAATTTAATTGAAAGATAATCTAGCGTTACTTTTGCTTGTTCAAAGGTAACGTTGTTTTGTGCCAAAACTTTATATAATTCATCACCTATTTTTTTTAATTCTTCTCTTTTGCTCATTTAATCTACCTCAATCTAACATTTATTTTTGCTCATTTACTTGATTCTTATTTTCTTTTTGTAGAGTAGGTTGCGCTGGTTTAACAGCTCCTACTTTTTTAATACCCACTGCACGGACTTTAAATGCTTGTTCTGTTTGTACATTGTCATTAAAACCTTTATAAGCATTAAGCCACCCACGAGCCGTTACATTTCCAGTCAACTCGATCTCATCATCATAATTGATACCACTAACATCATAATCTGGATCAATCGCAATTTCTACTTGGTCATTTAATTTGCTAGAATAAACCGTTACTCGTTGTTCACGAACATCGTCAGTCACATTTCCTTCACCATCACGTTCATTAATTGCAACTACTTCTAAGAAATTCATCGTACCAAATGTTCCTACTACATCAAAATTTTCAATCGTGTTATTTTCAAATGATAATCCCATTATTTATTACCTCCAACTACTTCTAAACGTTTTGCATAAACTACCATGTCAATTGAGCGACTATTTCCAATGTTATTCCGTTTTACATTGATTCGTGCTACTGGATCAATTAATTTTACTTCTTCACGGCCATTCAACATTTGTGAATTTCGTAAATGAGGAACAAAAATCTCAAAATCACGTTGCTTTTCGCTTGAAGCGGTGAACACACGACCACGAACAGGTGCTCCATTTACATAAATATCACGTTCTGTTTTATAAACAGCTTTAATTTTACTTCCTAAATTTTTATCACTTAATGCAATTTCTTGAATTCTATTTGCCAAAATAATTTCCTTCTTTCACTAATTTTTATACAAAAATAAACAGTCAACCATTGACTGCCTTTCTCTCTTTATGCAATTCTTCTTATTAACTAAAAAACACAACTTGACAAGGTTTATGATAACCTGTCATTTTATATGTTCGTTGTAAAATCTGATTTTTTAATAATCGACTTTCAATTGTTAAGCGTTCCATGTTTGTTAACTTAACCGCACTCTTACCTAACTTCTTACGTTCTAAGTTATAGCTCTTTTCTATATCCGAAATAGAAAAAGTTTTTTTCTGTCGTTTCATACGTTCAACAAACTTCTCAACAAAAAGTAATAGCTCTTCTTTCATTTTTATCCTCCTTATTCACTTAATAACAAATTCTGTTCTTTCATTTAAAATAAAAAAGTACAACTAAAATAATACAGTTGTGCTTACTAAAGTTAAGATTGAATTTTTTTTTAGAAAAAATCTTTTTCACGATTAAAAATAAAAACTTAAATTGTATTTCAATTTTAGATTCTTACGTTCATCACAATACATAGAATCATCTTCAATGGCTAGTGACTCTTACATCACATAACGGCACATTAGATAGTATTGTAATATACGGTGTACAGCTCTCCTCCTTTTATTGAGCTTGCATAGATTTTTTTATTCAATCTAGTTCAGCAACTATTTCCAACGTGTCTCACGACATGGTTATTGAAAATAATCTGACAGCTCTGCATTAATCTGTCATCAATATGGCTCTAGTTAAAGATACTACTGCCACCTTGCGTCCCATTCAACGGCTGGTACGCATCACCTCAACAAGACTTACAACATTTAATGAAAACTTCACCCTTGTTTTATCTCGTCAAATACCGTACAATAAAAGTGTCTAAGTTTTATTTTACGGCGTTTACGAAATGGAGATTCATTTTCTTCTCGTGAACGCTTTTTTGTTTATCCAATTCAAAAGTTAAACATTTTGTTTAACTTGTACTAAGAATATACCTTTTAAAATAAATTGTCAACACTTTTTGTTTAACTTTCTCAATTTTGTACACAAAAAGTTTATAATGTACTTATAAGAGGAGGTAAAACCAGTGCAACCATTAGCAAAAAGACTACAGCTTTTAAGAGAAGAAAAAGAATGGACAAAAACATATGTTGCAAAACAACTAGGTTTAAATAACTTAGGAACCTATGCAAACTGGGAATATGGAACACGTGAACCAGATTCGGAAATGCTATCAAAAATTGCTTCCTTATATGATGTATCTACCGATTTTTTACTAGGTAGAACAGAGGAAAGAATACATCTAAACGACAAGGAAAAAATTGGAAAAAATATCATTTCTCATTTTCGTTTAAATACTTCTGATATGGACATAGAAGATATAGAAGAATTAGAAGAAGAATTAATCGACTTTCAAGATTTTCTTATAAAAAAAGCAAAAGAAAAAAAGGAACGTAACAAAAAAAATTGATTGGACTGTTGTTGGTGGATTTTATTAGTAAAGAACTCTATTTTGAAGCATTTAATTTTTCGAACGAATTAATAAAAGAAGTATCTTACTACTCTTCCAAAAATATTGAACAAGTTAAATGCTTTGATATTGAAAAATATGTAAAAGAAGTTGAAGATGTTGAATTTGTTGAATACACGTTTCAAAAACAACTTAAAAGACGGATGCTTGGTTCAATCTCTAAAGTAGACGATGAAGTCATTATAACAACAAACAAAGAATTAATGTTAGAACGAAAAAATTTCACTAAAATGCATGAGGTTATGCATTACTACATAGATATACCTAAAATTAATAATGCAACTCATACTTTTTCTGATATTCTTTTGAAAAATGGTTACTTGATGGAAGATTTTCCAAAAGAATATCGTGCTAATGTCGGTGCTAGTATGTTAATGGCAAATGATCAAGCATTGTTTTACGCATTAAAAAAATTTTATTCATTCGAAGAAATTGCACAATACTTTTTTATGAGCAAATCTGCATTAAGAAATAGACTCATCGAGCATCTTATGTATGTAAATAATTGTACTTTTGCACACGCTAATACACTTTTTAACAATTATTACTTTCATAAAGAAACTGATATCTACAGATTTATTTTCAATTAGTTTTTATTTTTAATGAATCATAAAAGGAGTGTTATATAATGGATAAAAACGTGGAAAAAAAATGCCCTGTAGAGGCTTTATCTAATATACTTGGAAAAAAGTGGGTTCCCCAAATAATAGAATCCCTAAACGGAGGATCTATGCGCTTTGGAGAAGTTTGCCGATTGCTTCCGAATAGTTCTCCAAAAATGATCAAACAACAACTAAAACTTTTGGAAGACAATGAGATTGTTAAGAATGAAAAAGAAGTTTTCAATAATACTACTTCGTCTACTTATTATTTGTCTGAAAAGGGAAAAGATTTAGCAACTATTGTTTTACAAATGAAACTATGGGGTCAAAGAGAATTAGATTGTACAAATCTAAAAAATTGAAGTTCATTTCTATGGTTATGAAATGAACTTCAATTTTTTATTTTAGTAAATCATTTAAAGATTCCGACATAGTAGGATGGGTATACACTCTATCACGTAATACTTTATAGTCCATATTAAAATCCATTGCCAACGAAATAAGATTTATTAATTCATGAGATTCTGCACCATATAAAGAAGCTCCCAAAATCTTTTCAGTTTCTGCATCTATTATTACTTTAAAAATTCCTACTGTCTGATCAATAATATGGGCTTTAGGTATAGCTTTTACAGGTAAACTAAAAACTTTATAGTTTACTTTGCTTTTTTCTAGCTCTTTTTCTTTTATTCCAACACTTGAAAAAGGTGGTGTTATAAATACACTGTACGGTATATTACCTCTATTCATAATATTTCTCTTTTTGTCACCATAAAGATAATCTACTATTATTCTATAATCATCTAAAGAAATATAGGTAAATTGTAGGCCCCCTTTTACATCGCCTATTGCCCAAATATTTTCCACAGATGTTTTTAAAAATTCATCTACAACAATAGCCCCATGACTATCCGTTTTTATATTTGTATTTTCTAATCCTAAGGTATCTGTATTAGGTTTTCTACCTGTAGCTACAAGCAATTTAGACACTTCTACTTTCTTTATTTTACCAGCTTGAGTATATATTACTTCAGTATAATTATCCTTATCTATGATATGGTTTATAGATACGCCTAACTGAATATCAATTCCCTTATCTAAAAAATCTTTATATATTAATGTTGAGATATCTTCATCTTCTCTAGGTAAAAATTCAGAGCTAGCATCTAAAATACTAACTTTGCTTCCATAAGAATTAAACATTGATGCAAATTCTAACCCAATATAACCAGCACCTATAATAACTATTTTTTCTGGTGCTATTACTTGTTCCATAGCAGTTGTAGAATCTAAAACATTTTTACTTTTATTTAACCCATCTATAGGTAATTTGATAGCTTTTGAGCCCGTATTAATAAAAATACGTTCACCTTCAACTTGGATTTTCGTATTATCTGTCTTAGTGATTTGTATGATTTTATCTGATAAAAATTTAGCTTTTCCATTTAAAATAGTTATATTCTCTTCTTCAAAAAGGTTATTGTAATTTTTTTCTCTCAGCTTACTTGTCAAACTATTTTTTATTGAATGTGCCGTTGACATATCTACATGTTTTTCTCCATTAATTATTAAAGATTTTGATGGTATACATCCTACATTAATGCATGTCCCTCCATACATTAGTTCAGATTCTTCAATCATCAATACCTCTTCACCACGCATAGCAATTTCTTTTGCTAGTGTTTTCCCTCCCTTTCCAAAACCGATAATTATATTTTTATATTTGTTCATAACAATCACTTCCTTTCTAAAATAATTTTATAAGGTTTTATTAAAGCTAGCAATTAGTTACTTTAAAGTAACCATATGGACCTATCTTTTTAACTCCTTTAATCCACATTAATTTCAGTGTCTAGCATTCTATTCATAAACCATTCCACTTGCTGTGGTGCGTCATGATCAAAGAAAGCAGATTCTTTCATGTCTAAATTCGCTATCTTTTCAATGTCTTCTTTTGAAAGCTCAAAATCAAAAATATCTATATTTTCAGCCATTCGTTCAGGATGGACTGATTTTGCTAAAGCTACAATCCCTCTTTGCATTAGCCAGCGAAGCACAACTTGACCAATTGACTTGCCATATTGCTCACCGATTTCTTCTAATACTGGATTTTTGAATAGTTCATGGCGGCCTTCTGCAAATGGTGCCCAAGCTTCTATTTGTACTTCATATTTTTCGTGCCATTCCTGATCTTCAATTCGCTGATTCCATGGATTCACTTCAATTTGATTAATTTGAGGTTTTACTTCATTCAATCCAACAAACTCAATCATTTTAGCTGACTTGAAATTTGAAATTCCTATTGCACGCAATTTCCCTGCTTTTTGAGTAGCAACCATTGACCGCCATGCACCATAAATATCTCCGTATGGTTGATGAATAAGGTAAAGATCAAGATAATCCAATCCCATTACTTTAAGAGAATGTTCAATCGTTTCCTTAGCTTTTTCCTCTGATGCTTGAAGAATAAACAATTTAGAGGTAATAAAAAGTTCATCTCTAGTGACCAGATCTTCATTGATGGCACGTTTGATTCCCTCACCTGTTTCTTTTTCATTTCCGTAAATAGAAGCTGTATCGATCAGACGGTATCCTGCTTTAATGGCTTGATAGACTGCTTCAGCTGTTTCTTCTAATGGAATTTGATACACACCAAATCCCAATTGAGGCATTTCTACGCCATTATTCAAAATAATTGTTTGCATATTTTTTTCCTCCTCAAATTTCTTTACATGTCCTATCCTAAACCTTAGAGCTAAATACATAAAAAGAAAAAAGTTTTATTTTTTTCGTTCCCATAGTTTTTCGACTTTATCAGGATCCAATTCACCAGCTTTAAATTTTGCAATATGATCCTCGTATGTTTCTATCTTGTACACAAGTAATTCTCTTGTTTGCTGCATTTCCTCTAACTTTTTATCTAATTCTACTAACTGTTCTTTTAAAATATGCTTTTGCGCATCTTCTACATTTTGTTTATCTCTAAGTTGTGCTAAAGTTGAAAATTCAATCAAAGATTCTATAGATAAGCCTGCATTACGAAGATTTTTTACTAAATAAACCCAATTTAAATCTTTAGTTTTATAGTCTCTATATCCGCTACTGTTTCTTGATACAGGAGGTATTATTCCCACTCGTTCATAATATCTTAACGTATCTACTGTTAAATTAAACATTTCTGCTGCCTGTTTTATATTCATTATTGTCTTTGCCTCCTTACTCTAAATGTGAAAAATCATGATTAATAATCTCTTCTAAGTAAAACTGATCATTCTCAAAACAAAATTTCATAATACTACAGTTACCAATAGGAGCTTGCGGTGTAATATCACTTAAATGCGCCCACTCTCTTATAAATTGTCTACAAGCTGCTCCATGTGAGACTACTAAAATAGTTTTACCTTGTTCTTTCTGCATAATATTTACTAAGCATTTTGTTACTCTTTTTCTAAACTCTATTTCTTCTTCACCACCATATTGTACAAAAAAATCTCTATAAGGTAATGGTGGATTTAAATATTCATGCTCCGCTTCTAATCTGCCAAAATTCCATTCTTTTAATCCTTTATGCCTCTCATAGTTTATTTCTGTAATTAATTCTAATGTATCTGAAGCTCGTTCAAGAGTAGAAGTGTGTGCACCATCAAATACAATACCGCTTTTTTCAAAAAATTCTTTAGCTATCTTAGCTTGTTCAATTCCTTGTTTTGTTAAAGGAGAATCGCACCATCCTTGAATTTTTTTTTGTTGATTGAACAATGTTTGACCATGTCTCATTAAATAAAGTGTCTTTTTCATCTATCTAACTCCCTACTATCTATTTTTCATCATTATAAACCTTGAAGTTAACTTCAAGGCAACTGATTATGTTTTAATATATATATCTATAATTTTTCACACAATATTAGCTAAAATAAAAAGTCTATTAATAAAATTTTACTAGATATTTTCATTGAAATTATCTATAAATTTAATTTATACTATAGATAAATTAAAAATTCTATTCGGAGAACAAAATTATGAAAAAAATCCACAATTACCTATTTGTGATGTAGAAACAACAGTTAAACTAGTTAATAGTAAATGGAAGGTCTTGATTATCCGGGATTTAATGACTGGTTCCAAAAGAAATAGTGAGTTAAAAAGATCATTGAGTGGAATTTCACAAAAAGTTTTAACAGCTAGTTTAAAGTCAATGATTGAAGATGGCCTTGTTGAACGTATTGATTTAAAAAAAATCCACCCCATGTTGAATATAAATTAACTAAATTAGGAAATACATTATTACCTGTAATTGAATCTATGAGAGAGTGGGGAGAATTCTACAAAACACAAGTTAACATATAGTTACATTTTTGTACCTACTTCTCATTCTAAAAAAATAAGCTATCCTTATATATAGAAAATCAGGGAGAGTGAAAACATGGATATAGAAATGTTTGATTTTGAGCAAGTAAATGTAAATGCCAAACTTACTACTTTAAAAAAAGATATTGTTTTAAGAGTTGTAAAATCAAATAAAATAATGGAGTTTGATGAAAATACCTACGCTAAAGTAACTAATTTTTCTTTTCATAATGGTATAATTGAAGTGAAAATGTTAAGTAGGTTATTGTCGAATGCTCCAAACTTTGCTCGAGGTTTTATCGGTATTGCATTCAGGATAAATAATGATGATTCTAAATTTGAATCTTTTTATATACGCCCTACCAATGGTCATAGCGAAGATCATATAAGAAAGAATAGAGCAGTACAATATTTTTCATACCCTAACTATACCTTTGAATATTTTAGAAATCTTAATATAGCGGGTTATGAAGGTCCAGCTGATATTCAGCTTAACGAATGGATTACTTTAAAAGCCATAATTCAAGATTCTAAAGGTGAATTATATATAAACAATAATGAAACTCCTTCTTTGGTTGTAGAGAACATGAAACTTGGGGACGCTGCTTCTGGTAGTATAGGATTGTTCGTTGATATCGGTACAGAAGCATTTTTTAAAGATTTAAAAATTATAAAATTCGATTAAATGATAACAATTGCACGCAATAAAAAAGTCTGAAAAGCATTAACAATAATGTTCTCAGACTTTTTTTTATAAGCAGGTCAAAATATTCATTACATTGATTATTAACATTTAAATTACTTTAATGTTCTTACATTTTATGCTATCTTTCAGTTTTTTTACTAAGTTAACTCCTAATACTCCAAATAGAAAAGTAATAATTAAGCCAACGACCATTGCAACAAATCCCCAAATAAATGCTTTAGCTGTCGTGTTTGACGTATCCTCTACCGATTGTCTAGTTTAACTAATTGATTCTTTTAAACTATCTCTTCTAAATTAACAAACTTAATATCTATTTTTCTATATAATTCAATGTGATAAAGAGTATACATATTCTATTTTAAATGATTATTATAATAAAGATACACTCTCATAAAAAAATACTACAACCTGGTTATACAAAAAAACATACCTTTTGATAGCACTAGACTTACTGCAAATATGAATATTATTTTTTTTGTATTTATCTGCCAAAACCACAAGAATCAAAATGACGTTTGTAAGAATACCAATCAGTCCTAAAATAGCCATATATTTCCTCTCTTCTTAAATAAACTAATTCCTGATTATTCTACTTGCCTAAAATCTTATGTTTCTTTTCATAAATAGCCATTGCTACAAATTTAAACAATTCTGACCATGTTTGATCTAAGTATGGGTTTTCAAAATAAAATTGATTATTTTTTCTTTTAGAGAAATCGTTAGTATAGATGTCACTTATCGTAATATCTGCTTCAGCAATATTTTCTATAAACTCTATAGACTCGCTATTAAACATTGCCAAAAGATTATTTTGTATGTTATTTGGTATCCACAAATTTTTAGAATAATCTATATAAATTTTCAACTTACATTCGAAATTACTTGTTTCCAAAATAAAATACAATGTGTGAGACAGTAATTTTTTCATATTATTTGTTATATATGTGATATTATGGTCTTTCAAATAATTATCCAAAAACTTAGTTATTTTTTTTAATTTATTACTAAAGCCTCTTCGTCTCTCAAATTCTCTGTTTATTTCAAATATAGAGAACTCAAAATTATCAGTAAAATCAATTCTTATATATTTATAGTAAATGAAAGAGATAGCTAATATATAAAAAGCTTCATCATGATTCTCTTTAGTAATATAAATACCAAAATGATACAAAAAAGATTCAAAAAAATCTGAAACTATGTGCATGGTTTTAGTAGGATTATTTTTTAATTTCTCAATAATTTTCTTTTTTTTAAAATCAGTATCTATACCATAGATAGTTCTAGCTACAAAGTAAAAAAAGACAGTTTCTTTTTTTTTAGATTTTTTATCCAAATAATCATTGAGAATATCTAAGAAAGGATGGTCCCCATCTGAAAATGGAGCTGCATCTTCATAGAATTCATTTGGCAAATCTATCATTACACGTTCAAATCTTGTTCTATAAACTAATGTATTCAATAAAATTTTCAATTTGTTTAACTGACTATGCGACAAATCATTATACCTTTTAAAAGGCAAGTTATATATATATGAATCAGTCTCCCATGGATTATAAAAATGTGGTAAAGCTTCATTTTTCACACCTCTCAAGAGTATCCAAGTCATATATCCAATAAATACTCGTATGTTGACTTCATTTCCAACAAATTTTTTTGTTACATGTTACATAATTTATAACACTTATAAATTATTTCGCACTTAATAGAACTCTTTCAGAGCCTGTGCTTGTCTTAACATTGATATCATAAACTAATGTTCCGTCTTTTTTTCTAATCGCCAATCCAATACTCGTGGAGAAATCCCTCCTACCTTGTTTTTAGCTTCTTCTAGAACTTTTTTTGTAGATTTAGTCCCTTCAAGCTCTTTTGCATTAAATGGTTCTTTATTATTCTCTCCACCGCTAGTAATGCTTTCTTTTTTTACTTTTTCGTTTTGTGGATTTATATATATTTTTTCAGTCTTGTTAACAAACATATACTCATATTCTTTAGAGCTTTCACCAATGTCAAAGTTAATAGACAGAATTTCTGAATTATTCGTATTTTTTTGGTAAATATTTGCTGCATCTTCAACAGTTACCTTATAGTTTGTGTTTGTTACCTCATCCTTACCCAGACCACAGGCAGTCAAAGTAACGATTCCTCCTAGCATTGCTACGACAAAAAAGATTCTTTTTAAATTCAATACAGTCAGCTCCTAACCTATATTATCATGATTTTATATCCAAAAATGGTAATTAGTTTTATTAAAGTTTGATACTTTATAATTTGTAGTAATTTCTCAAACTATAATTGTCAATCATCATTGTAACTTCTTCTTTTGTCTTAGGATTCACTTCTTTTAATTCTTTAGCTAATTTAATTCCTCGAAATTTTTTATAGTTCTATAAGACATCTTAGTGAATACAAGGAATGGATCTATCTCTTGTTTTACACAATTCTGATATTTGGATGCTGTAGTAGTAGATATTCGTCCGTTAGACATTTTTTCAATAGAATACGATGTAATCATTGGATTTCTCAGTAATTCAATAATATCTTTTTTCGTACACATACTTTTTTAGCCCTTTCTTTGATAATTTAATTAGAAATTTATATAAAATAAATTTTCTTTTTCTATTTTAAATATTTTCCATTTACTGGTGCCTGATAGACAAGATCACATACATCCAGAAGAGAAAATAAATTTCATATTTTTATAGTCACTTATTATTTAAGTTTCTAATAATCAATACTCATTTTCAAAAATAGTCATCATGATTTTCGCAATGTGCCTTAATCCCGATGAAAATGATTGCTATCATCGAAACAAATTTTAATGATAGTATGAATAACAACCTAAGTTCTCCTTTATCTATTTATCTTTCAACATGTTTTATATCAACTTTCCTTAATTTTAAAGTACTTAATCTTATTAAAATATATTCAGGATACACTTATCTATTGAACAATATAAAATTTTGCTAACAAAAATGAAAGATTGACTCTAAGTCCATACTAATAGTTTTAGTACAATATTTTGAAATGAACTATTCCGTGACACTATAATTTCGGTAGAAAGTGAAAACACATGAAGTACATCTTTTATTGTTTTTTCTCAAAAGTATTACCAATTTAGTTAATGTAAAAATTTTGAATTGGCAAAAGATCTAAAACAAGAAGCGGATAATTTAGCAAATGGATACAAATACAGTATAGAGAATGGTAATATTGTACAAATTTTTAACTTACTACCAAATTAAATTTTAAACCAAGCTAAAATAATCAGTTTAAAACAAGTTTTAATAATAAAATCTGAACCCAGTGAAGACGAACTGTTACTAGTTAAGTATATTCAAGAATATCTGGTATAGCTGGTGATTTTTTTCGAAGATTTAGCTAACTAAATTACTAAGCTAAAAAAGCTTGTAACGGTTTAAGTTACAAGCTTTTTACTTAAAAACCTAAATATACTGAAATAGTTAAACTAATAGACTCCGTGTTGTTCAATCTATGCTAAATGCTAATTAGTCATTGCTGGCTCGTAGATTAAATATATCCCCACTCTTTCTGAGCTTCTGTACTGTAATAGTGTAACGGACCTGTTAGTACATTATTCCCAGTACTATGAATACTGAATTGGGAGATAGCTGACATAATGGCTTCTTTTTTAAAAGGAATGTGTATACACTTGGCAGTCTTATCATCAATTCGACTAGCTAAATTTTTAGGCCACTTTGAGCGGAGTTGAGAAGGAGCTAAAATCGAATTATATCCTGTATATGCAACTATAATTGGTAGTTGAAATTTATCTACTGCTTTTTCGATTTCAAAATTTAGCATTCCTCTATCCCAATTCGTTTCATCAGATATAATTAGTAAGAAATTTTTGGAATTTCTTAAACGATCCATTAGTCTACTTTCCAAAGTTGCTCTTGAACTAGTATCTTTTACTTGGTATGTCTTCTTATGACTATCACTAAAAGTCATCCCCGAAGTATTATTAGCATTCCAATTTTGAAGTAAGCCATAATATTTCATATCACTTTGAGTTGGATTGGTTGTTGCTTGTCCATCAAAAGCAACATAAGTACCATTTCTATATACCATAATTTACATCCTCCTGTAAGCCAAATAAATTTATTTTTTTAAATAAATCCCCATAAACTATAATGGTTAGCTTAGCGGGATATTTAAAACGAGTTCCACTAATTCTAAAAGTCCATAACATTATGTTTAACAGTTCGTTAATTTCAATATCATTGAATCCACCTTTAAATCTTGTTATTCCAGAGCCAAATATAGGTACAGTTACACTTTTTTGAGCGTAAACCCTATTTATCTCATTCCAAAAATTTAGAAGAAAGTTTATATATTCAGTCATTGTTAATTGAGCTTCGTTCTTCTGATTAAATTTTGAAAAAGCTGTCAAAACATAATCATCAACTACTATAGAACTACCTAATTTATAGCGTACTTTTTTCCCAATATTTCCATTTCTTGATACATCCTCCTCCAAAATATTTTCGGAAGAATTCAAAAAAGTATTACTATAAATTAACTCGTCTAATTTGTGTACATCTCCAAATTTTTTTATATATTTCCCATTAAGTGATAATTCGGTAATCACTTGATTATCAACTATAGTATCAAAATACTCATTAAACGGAATAACCTTTAATCCATCTTCCTTAAAAATATCTCCTTTTTTTACTAATACTGATGTACCACCAATATCAATTGTGGCCTCAGATAATTTATTTGCATACACATATAGAACAATGTATATAACTAAAAGTATGACTACAAATACTATTCCAGCTTTGATTGATAGATTTTCAGGAATATCTACAAATATAAGTAATAAAGATATGAATGTACTAATAGCTCCTAGTATTTTCAGAAATTTAGCTCTGATTCTTTTGTCAAAAAATTTTACTTTTATAATTTTCAAAGTGATTACATCTCCTAACAAATTTAAACAAACAATTTTATATGAGTATACCATGAACAATCAGTAAAACATACTAGATAAAAGAATTGCTAAGACTTTGAATTAACCAAAAAGACAAAAATATTTAACTCGTAAAGTATGTTTGCTTATCATAAAAACAGTAATATACTATTGTATATTACTCACTAAAACCTTATAACCTTAACCTTTGTAATCATTTTCTTTGTGTACTTCCTTAGTCTACTTATTAGTAGCATCATTAAATTATGTAGTCTTCTCTTTCAAAATAGGGACGACTTTTAGGGACGACTCTTAAACATTCCATAAAATTTTATAAAATTTATTACAACTATCAAAAGTATCAATTACTTATATATCAACACTAACGACCTCCACAAAAACTATCAATAAAATTCCGGTTCTTGAGACGGGGGTTCGATTCCCTCAGGGCGCGTTATTCAATTACAGAGAATACTGATTTTAAGAGACATTTTCCTTTTGAAAATGTCTCTTTGCTTTTTCACCTTCTTCATTGTAGCCTATAATGGTACTTTTTTCTATCTACCATATAAAATTTCTAATTATTATAATTTAAAAAAATAGTTAAAAAAACAATAGAACCCTATTGAGTGCCAAAAAAGAATTTTTACAATATAGATGGTATAGACGTCAGTTAATCAGGTACATATTTTTGCTCCTTAAACAAAAAATGAGGAGAATGGGACAATAGTCCTTTCTCCAAAAATATTATCCAAAATTCTTCTCATATCTTCTTTATCCATATCCATAACAGTTTGACTAATTAATCTATAATCCTCATCAAAGTATTTCATACAAGATTTTCTTTCAACTTTATGTAAAACATCTTTTAACTGTTTCTTTGTAATTGGATTAATCTTCTTAGGAAAACGTTGATGAAAAATCGCCTTAATATCAAAATATACACCTAATTCATCAGTAGCTAAATCAGGATACCTCTTTTCCAAATTGTCATATATCATAAATATTTCATTTTGAGAATTTTCTGACGGAAGATCGTAAAATAAATCTCTAAACTTCTTTCTTATACTTTGAGAAATTCTTGGTTCAACGTAAGAAGAAACAAATTCAAATAAAGAAATCTGTAAGTTACCAAGAACGCCTATTAGTTCATTAACCGTCAATTCTTTTTTCCCATTTTCGATTCGTGAATATGCAGCTGCTCCCATCACGTTTTTTCTTGAATCTTTCTGTTTCAATCCAGAATCGATTCTCACTTCTCTAACTAACTCATTAATCGCTTTTTCTTTCATATATACATCCTCCTTTTATTAGAATATAATCAATTTTTGAGTAAAAAAAAAAGATATTCACTAATAAGTGATATCTTTTTTACTCAATCTCTATGACTATCTAACTCTATTTTTAAAACTTAATAACCCTATTCAGTTAATAGATTTTATACATAATTTTAATGTTCTCCTTTCACCTTTATCTTATTAATTATATCTGTATACAGTTTATTATTGTTTACTACAACTAACATTATCTTTTTTCTTGATCTTGTAATGGCTTGATAAAACATTCTTTCTGGATCATAATAATTGCTATGTCTTACAGTTAACCTATTGTCTGTACCATAACAGAATATATCTCCCAGTAAAACTAATACATTATCAAATTCCTGCCCAACTACACAATGCACAGAAGGCCCTATATCTAGTTTCATTCTATTGATAAAATGACCATTATAATTTTGTGCAGTATAATCTATTACTTGCCAACCTTCGTTAGTCATTTCATTAGCAAAATCTTTAGCCGATTCTATCGATGAAAAGTAATGTAAAGAAATATTGTCAAAACATTTACAATAGTGCATCTTATCTAAATTCTGTATTCCTTTAACAAAAGCCGCTAATTCTTTATTAGAACGAATTTTTTCCCCTAACTCATATTGATTGTAAGAATTTGTATCAAAAATAGTTTGTAAATTTTTGTAATCCTTTTCCCAAACACCTAAAATTTGTTTTGGATCAATTGAAAAAATCGCTTTTATTTCATTTTCTTTTACATAATTTATAACAAATTCTAACTGACTAGGTATAAACCGTTGTGTCTCATCTACAAAAATCACATCTGGATTCATGTCTCTTAAAGTTAAACAATTTTTAGCGTCAACAATATTCATTCCGTATTGTTGCTTTAACTTTAAATGTCCCGAATTTAAAATACCGCAATGTATAATAGCTATTTTACATGTTCTAAAATATTCTTTCGCTAAATCATACAACAATAATGATTTACCTGTTCCAGGCCTCCCTATTATTACTTCAAATCTTTTATTAGAATCTAAAATCTTTCTTTTAATCTCTTCTTGATGTAAAGTTAAAAAATAAGAATTTCCCATAAATAATTCTGTACTATTAAAAGGCGAAATTAAAAAAATCGTGGGATCAAATAGACTATCAATATTCTCAACATGCATTACTGCTTGGGAATCAATCAATCGACTTAGCTCATTAAAAGTAGTCTCTTGAAAAGCCCCTTCTTCAGTTAAAGAATAGATCGTATTCTCATCGCTAAAATAAGTAAATAGAAATAATTTCTTTTTTTGACTACTTAAATAGTATTTATTTTTGTTTAATTGCTCATGTGCTTTTTCTTTATTATTACCAGTTTTCAGCTCGATATTCAAGATATAGTCATCGCCAAATCTTAACAAATCAAATTCTTTGTTAATCTGTGGAATTTTATAGCCAATGTAGAAATAACTATACCTACGATAAGAACCATTAAAATTGTTAATTAATTCTTTTATTTGGCATATTTCTGTATCTCTAATATCAAATTCTAGAAATAATTTATTCTTTTTAAAAGTCTCTTCTGTAAGATTCTCGAAAGATTCTACTAACGATAATAGATTAATCGGCTTTTTCACTTGTTTAAACTCTCCTTTGATCTCAGCAAGGCTATCCCAAACATCCATCATTTATCTTTAGCTAATTACCCGTTAAATTTTTACATATACGTTTTCTGAAAAAGATATCTCTATCTTATCAATACTTACTCTACACGCCTATATCACTTAGTTCAATTATTACTTTTAAATATCACTATAGTTTTTAATTAACATCTACTCTCTTTGATCAAATGTTTTAATTTCAAATTCAGGCATCATATTCTTAAAACTTTCTGCTGGAGTTGTCCACGAATTTGTATTGATTTGTTTGAATGTAGGTATTGTTTCAGAAAAAGTATTTAACGGTAATTTCCATGAACTCATATTAACTTTTGTGATTTCAGACATTGTTTCAGAAAGGCTTTTTGCTGGGACTGTCCATGAATTTGTATTAATTTGTTTGAATGTAGGTATTGCTTCAGAAAAAGTATTTAACGGTAACTTCCATGAATTCATATTAACTTTTGTGATTTCAGACATTGTTTCAGAAAAACTTTTTGCTGATGTTTTCCATGGATTTTCAGCATATTTGTGTATTATAGATAATGTATCTAATATATTTTCTGTTATTTCGTAGTCTACTTTATCCTTTCTAATCCAATGATTTTTAATGTAGCCCTCAAAATCATCAGCAACAATATTTATATCTTCCTTCTCAACATCGCCAGTTAATATCTTTTGGAAAGCATTTTCTAAATGCCCGATATATTTCTTTAGTTTTTTTATTAACTCACTATATATGGAACTTTTCAATTCTTTATTATGTCCTACCGTATTTCTTCCTTTTCTGATCAATTTCATATCTTCATGAATTTCATCTAATTCAATATCTACATATTTATTAAATATTTCCTCCCATAAAGAAAACGGATTAGATACTACAGCACCATTGTTACATATATAGCTCAAAAGATTTTCACTATTTAATTCCCTAAATCTTACAACATTCTCTTCATTTTCAATACTCACTGATATATAGTTCCTACCAAATAAATAGTCTTCTAAATCAAACAAAGTCATTTCTTGCAAAAGATTATTGGAATCGTATTTTCCTTCTAGGTTTTTTTTTATTGCCTTTCTTTTTTCTTCTGAAATAGATTCTTCTATCCACGGTCCAGTAAAATAAGAAGGTGAAAGAAGGTAAATGAATTTTCTAATAGACCACTCATACTTATGAAGATACGGGATTAATTTTTTTGAAAAAAACAAGGCATTTGTATCTAGAAGAGTTGTACTATTCAATTTTTTCATACTTAGTTTTATATTCACTTCATTTAAAAATTCTTGAAAAGCCACCACTTCGTTTATTCCCACTCTACCATTCTTTTCATATTTATAAATAACATGTAATGATTCATTATATGTTATTGTCTCAAAATCAAAATAAAATACTTTTCCTTCGAATTCATATTTTATTTGTGAGTTCACTCCATAACAAGATAGTACTTCTTGAAATATTTCAAGAATTGCTTCGTTTAAATCTTTTTTTGAAAAGTATAAATATTCAACTACTTGCTTTCCCATTATCATCCCCCCGTATTTACTACTATTCAGTATCACAAAAACTATTCACAATATAATTATACACCTAATAGTATTATTTAAGAACAATTTAAAAGAATAAATTCAAAAAGCAACAACCGCTAACACAAGTGCTAACAATCATTGCTTTTTGAACTTATTTACTGTACAAACAAAGACATTAAAAACCAATATCCTCAATACATTTCAACAGAAACTACTACCTAAAACCATAATTTCTGTATACTTCACTCAATTAATTCCTCTCTGTTCCTGTATCTTCACAGGTCAATGTCTTTGCAAATTATACATCAAATAAGGGGCGTTTTTCTAGTGCTTAGTCGAAAAAAAATAGTTGATTCATAAGTTCATTGTCTTATGAATCAACTATTTGATAACTTTCTCTCTTGCTTATTGCGCATTCAGGATCCACATGAATCCGACAAAAACAAAGAACAAGCCATACATAATTGGCGAAACTTCTTTCCCACGTTTTGCCGCAATCATTGTAATTGGATAGAAGATAAAGCCTAAGGCAATCCCATCTGAAATGCTGTATGTCAATGGCATTCCTAACAAGATTAAGAAGGAAGGAATCGCAATTTCCATCTCGTTCCATTTAATTTTGCTTAAGGATTGTGCCATCAAAACACCAACAATAATCAACGCTGGTGCTGTAACTTGCGAAGTGACAACTGCTAACAAAGGAGAAAATAGCAAACTGAAAATAAATAAAATCCCGGTTGTAATAGCTGTGATTCCTGAACGACCACCCACAGCAATCCCCGCAGATGATTCGACATATGCGCCAACTGGCGATGTCCCTAATAGAGAACCAGCTAACATCGCTGTTGAATCAGCGGCTAAAGCTTTCCCCACACGCGGCATTTTATTGTCCTTCATAAAACCTGCTTGATTGGCTAAGCCCACCAACGTACCAGCCGTATCAAAGAATGTTACTAATAGGAACGTTAAAACCACGACCCACATTTGAATCGTATTGATATCTTTCACATGTCCTAACGCCACTAAAAATGTTGGTTCTAAACTTGGCGCGCTTGAAATAATCTTATCAGGCATTGGAATAACCCCTGTCGCTAAACCAACAATCGTTGAAATCGCCATCCCAATAAAAATACCACCCGGTACTCGACGAACTAACAAAATTGCAGTTACGACTAAGCCGACAATGGTAACCCACGTTGAACCAACATTCAAAGGTCCTAAGCCAACAAGTGTCGCATCATTAGCCACAATTAAGCCACCTTGGCTTAAACCAAGAAAAGCAATAAACAACCCGATCCCACCTGAAATGGCAAATTTCAAGTCTGCAGGAATTGCATCAATAATTAGCTCGCGTAATTTAAAAATTGTAATTAAAATAAATATCAATGAAGCCACAAAAACGCCTGCTAATGTCGTTTGCCAAGGAATCCCCATACCAACAGAGACTGAATAAGCAAAGAATGCATTAATTCCTAAAGCTGGTGCTGTCGCAATCGGATATTTCGCCAACACACCCATTAAAATACAACCTAAGGCACTCGCTAAAGCGGTGGCAGTAAAAACAGCGCCTTCGTCCATGCCAGAAGCACCAAGTACGGTTGGATTTACGAACAAAATATACGCCATTGAGATAAACGTGGTGAAACCAGCTAACATTTCTCGTTTCATATTCGTATTCAATTGTTCAAGTTCAAAATATGAACTTATTTTTTCTTTCATGTTCCGTCCTCCTAAAATCTAAATATTTTACAATGTTCGTAAAATATTCAATTTATTAATGAAACAACGTGTTTAATCATATAATAAACCAACAAATAAGTAAATATCAAATTCTAAATTCTGTAAAAAACGAACAATCACGATTAAAAAAAGTATTCCTTTCTAGGAATACTTTTTAAATTAAATCGTTTGTGTGGTCGGGCGAACAACCATTTCACTGATTGACATACGATCTGGCGTGTCTATGGCAAAGACCACTGCTTGCGCAATGTCTTCCGCCTTTAAGCCCCAACTTAACTGTTCTAGATGTAACGTTTCAGCTACTACTCGATTAGAAATTGTTTGATAAAGTTCTGTTTGTACAGCACCTGGTGAAATAATCGTTGATTTAATGTTATTCTCTCTTTGTTCTTGTCGCAATCCTTCCATAATTGTTCGAACAGCAAACTTTGTTCCACAGTAGACAGCCGAATCTGGATAAACGACATGTCCTGCCACAGAATCAGTAGCAATAATCTGCCCTGATTTTTGTTCAACCATAATTGGAAGAACTGCCGCAATGCCATTTAAAACACCCATAATATTAATATCTAGCATTTGACGCCATTCTCCTTTTGGTGCTTCAATAAGAGGCGCCGTTGGCATAACTCCTGCATTGTTAAAAAGAACATCAATTCGTCCATATTTTTCCATTGTAAGCTTGATTACACGCTGAACTTCCTCTTCTTTCGTTACATCTGCTTGTTGCACGAGAATCGTTGCTTCAGGAAGTTCTTTTTTTATAGCAATTAAACGTTCTTGTCGACGTGCTGCAATGACTAACTTCGCTCCTTTTCTGGCGAGTAAACGGGCTGTTGCCTCACCGATTCCACTGGAAGCGCCCATGATAACAATAACTTTTTCTGATAATGATTTCATTATATTTCCTCCTTATCTTCCTGAATCCAACGAATAATTTTAGCTGGTGTTCCTGCAACAATAGCGTTAGCTGGCACATCTTTAGTTACAGTCGCATTAGCTGCTACGATAGCATTTTCACCAATCGTAATACCTGGTAAAACAGTGACACCCGCGCCTAACCACGCAAATTTTTTAATGGTAATCGGTGCTAGCAATACACCTCGCCGTTTCATTGGCAGTTCCGGATGATTGACACTTAAGAGATTAACGCGCGGACCAATTAAAACATTGTCTTCAATTATAATGCCCCCTAAATCAACAAACATAGCTGCCCGATTAATAAAAATATTTTTACCAAAATGTATATTGCGTCCAAAATCTGTATAAAAAGGCAATAAAATCGTAACGGTTTCGTCAATTTTGTCTTGGATAATCGTGGCAAGAAGATTCCTTACTTCATTATGTGTATAGGCTTGTTGATTTAATTCTATTAAATAGCGACTATTTTCCTCTTGAATCTGATGAATAAGTTGAAATAGTGGTTCATCTTTATCAATGCTACCTGTTGCAATTAGTTCTTGGAGATTTTTTGTAAGCATTCCTAATCGCCTCCTTTTGCTAAATTTATCGTAATACGTGACAACTCCTCTGTCTAATACTTATAATAAATAGATAAGTATGCGTTTTAGTTATAGGAGGGAAAGTAATGGAATTACGAGTGATTCACTATTTCTTAGCAGTGGTCCAAGAAAAAACGATTAGTGGCGCAGCCAAACAATTGCATGTATCACAACCAACATTATCTAAGCAATTAAAAGAATTAGAGGAAGAATTAGGCGTGACATTATTTATACGAGGAAATCGACAAATACAACTAACACCTGAAGGAGAATATTTAGCTAAACAAGGGCAAGATATTTTAAGCTTAGCGAATAAAACAGTCACCAACTTGTCGCAAAATGAATTCATTAATGGCGAAATCACGATTGGTGGCGGCGAAACAAAAGCTATGTCTTTTTTAGCGAATGCACTACAACAAATAACAAGCCAGCACTCAGCTGATATTCACCTTCATTTATACAGTGGGAATGCAGATGATGTAATAGAACGGCTAGACAAAGGATTATTAGATTTTGGTTTAATTATTGAGCCTGCACCTAAACAAAAATATAGCTATTTAACATTACCAATTGTAGATACATGGGGCTTAATTACTGTAAAGGACCATCCCTTAGCCACTAAAAATGTTATTACTGCAGCCGATTTAAAAGAAGAACCTTTATTTATTTCTCGACAAGCACAAGTTCCGAGCCAACTCTCTGATTGGCTCGAAGCAAGTCTAGATCAGTTCCGAATCGTTGGGACCTACAACTTACTTTACAACGCTTCACTGATGGTAGAAGCTGGGCTAGGTAGCGCCCTAAGCATTGATGGTATTCTAGAAACAAAGCAAACAAATTTACGTTTTATCCCGCTATATCCTGCTTTAACAGCCAAAATTAGTTTAATTTGGCGCAAAAATACGGTTCTTTCCACAGCTGCTGCATTATTTTTAGAACAAATAAAAAAAAGTATTCAACGCCCTGAATAATAGGTCGTTGAATACTTTTTTAAATCATCACTGTGATCGTAGCTGCTGCCAAAATCAAAACTAAGCCGATAATCGTTACGGTCATTTCCTTGGCTGTTTTCTTTTGACCTAAGAACCAAATACCTGTCAACGTTGCAAGCACAACTGATGTTTGGGATAGAATAAAGCCCGTTGCCAAGCCGTTCATATCTGGCTGCGCTGAAATTAAATAAGTTAACGCTGCAAAGGCGAAGAAAAAGCCTGAAAAAATTTGTTTGTAAGAAACAGCTTCTATAAATGGGGATGTTTCCCCACCCTTAATAGTGACAACTGCTGAGTAAATAACTGCCACAATTACCATGCCTATTGCTTGTGGTAAAAAGGCATGCATGCCATCAATTGCCGTCGCTTGTGGTGCTGCAGAGTACGCCCAATAGCCGATTTCACCAACGGCTAATAGAAGAACTGCTTTTTTCATAATCCCAGCACTCTCAGCGGACTCCGTTTCCGACCAGACCGTCATTTTGGCACCAATCATGATTAGCACTAAGGCAAATGCGCCTAACAATTTAGCTGTCGCACCTGGCCAGTTTCCTAAGAAAAAGACACCCCAGAGAGAAGCACCTAAAAGTTGGAACGCGGTCGTTACTGGCATGGCACGTGATGAACCAATCATCGTGAAGCATTTAAACGTAATGATTTGCGCACAGGCCCAACCGACACCAGATAAAATTGAAAAGAATAAATCCATGCCCGCTGGAAAAGCCAAACCATTAATCATTGAAAAAATAGCGGCAAAAATTAATGTTCCTAAACTGGTACCAAGAATTTGATTCACTGGACGACCACCAATTTTGGAAGCGATTGTTGGGAAAAGCCCCCAACCTAAAAGCGGTCCTAAACCGATTAATAATGCAGTCGCATTCATCTTTATTTCCCCTCTCTCGTTTAAAAGACAACGTTACTTTCTAATAAAATATTTGCGTAAGGAGTCATTTCCCCCGTCCGAATAAATGCATGGCAGTTGTTTAATTCTTGTTTCATTTCTGTATGAGGAATAAAACTGATGGGAGTTTCTGGTAAACGAGTTTTAATTGCTGTCAACATGTCAGGATTTTCTGTTTTAATTTCTTCTGCTAAATAAATTCGTTGAACTGCCAATTCCTCAAGGACATTGTTTAAAACTTCCATAAAACTAGGGACGCCATTGGTAACTGCTAAATCAATTTTTTCTGTAGTCCGAGGCACTGGCATGCCTGCATCACCAATACTTAATTTATCAAAATGACCCATTTGTGCGATGACGCGGGAAATATCTGAATTAATAACTTTTGTTTTTTTCATGTCGCTCGCTCCTTTTTATTTGTCTACCAATTCGTGTTGATAAGGAATCGAAGGTTGGGCTCCAAAACGTTGAACAGTCAACGAGGACGCCTTGTTTCCATAACGAATAGCTTCTTCCAAATTGCTAAAATCTTTTTCTAATATACTACTTAATGCGCCAATAAAAGTATCGCCAGCAGCCGTTGTATCAACCGCTTTCACTTTAAAAGCAGGCACAATACCACTTCGTCCATTGACGTCATAAAAGGCTCCTTTACTACCTACTGTAATAATTACTGCTTCAATCCCTAATTGATGAAGTGCTTCTGCGGCTTTACGCATACTCGCTTCATCTGTGATTTTAATGCCTGTTAAAATTTCGGTTTCTGTTTCATTTGGTACAATCATATCTGTCACGTTTAGTAATTCTTCAGGAACTTGTTCTAACGCAGGTGCGGGATTTAAAATCGTTTTGACGCCTGCTTTTTTAGCAATTTTAAACGCTGCAATCGTACTATCAATCGTACTTTCAAATTGGGCAATCACAAAATCACTTTTTTCAATAATTTCTTGATGTTCCTGGACTTGTTTTGGCGTAAAGGCGTTATTGGCTCCTGCGTAAATCATAATGCTATTTTCACCAGCGTTATCTACCATAATAAAGGCTTGGCCAGTAGCTGTTTTCTCTAAAGTGGTGACCCCAGTTAAATTAATTTCATCTTGACTCATTAAATCAGTCATCATAGCTCCAGCGCCATCATTTCCCACAGCACCAATAAAATATGTTTCTGCGCCTGAACGTTTCGCTGCAACTGCTTGGTTTGCTCCTTTACCACCACCTGCTGTAAAATGTTCAATGGCGTGAATTGTTTCGCCTGGTTTTGGCATTTCTTTGACTCTTAATGTTGTGTCTAAATTGATACTTCCGATAATTGTAACCGCGTTCATTTTCATCCACCTCAATAAAATTTATTTTTTCATTCTAATTAAAACGTTTTAGTAAAACGTTTTAATTCCACAACAAAAATATAGCACACCTTGAAAGCTATTTCAAGGGTGCTGTCGAAAATCGTTCAATCAGTTGGACAGGCAAGGTTTGCTCCTCCCAATCTTTTGCAGGCTGATGGATTCTTTCCAATAATAGAGTCGCCGTAGTTTGCCCCAATTGAAAAACAGGTTGAGCAATTGTTGTTAGCGGCGGCGAAACATACTCGCACATATCAACATTGTCATAACCAATAATACTATAATCCTCAGGAATTTTTTTGCCCGCTTCTGCTAATCCTCGATATAAACCAAAAGCAATTTCATCATTGATAGCAAAAATTCCGGTGCTCTCTGTTTTTAAAATTTCGGGGACAGCTTGGTAGCCGCCAGTTTTTGATAATTCTGTTTCGATTAACTGGACCTTTTCCGTATAAACAGAACAAAAACCTTTTAACCGTTGCTGAATATTGACTGGCGCATGTGGCGGCATTACCACGCTGACCTGTTCATGTCGTTGCTCTTGTAGATGCTTTGCTGCTAGTTGTCCACCTCTATAATCGTCTGTCAAAACAGCATCGCTAAAGCCTTCTGCTTTTTTTTGGTCAAGTACAATAAACGGAATCTTTTTCGCACGTAGCGTTTCATTAATCGTTTGATTGGAAATTTCAGAACTTGCAATCACAAAGCCATCGACACTACGACGAATCAACTCTGTTAAATATTCATGTTCTCTTGTAACGTCTTGGTCCGCATTGCATAACATCAGTATAAAATTTTCTTTGTATAAAACACTTTCAATTCCTCGAATCAATTGCGCGAAAAATGGATTAGTAATATCAGGTACGATTACGCCAATCGTCTTACTTTTTTTCATCACCATACGTTGCGCAAAATAGTCGGGCTGATAGTTTAATCGCTCTTTTGCAGCCAATACTTTTTCGACCGTTTTCCCACTAAACCGTGCCCCATTCCCGTTTAAAATTTGTGAAACGGTAGTAATGGAGACACCTGAGTCATTGGCAACATCTTTAATTGTAACCTTTTTATTTGTCATCCTACTTCTCTCCTTGCCGTGAACGCGCACATTCACCGGACCTCTTAATCTCATTTAATTTACTACAATCATTTACTTTACGCAACCACAAATAAATACGTACATTCGTTTAAACCGTCCTTTCATCCCTTCAACAAATTTCGTTGTTCTACTTTTAAAATGTTATACTGTAGAAAAAATGATTTACTTTTTGCTGAATGGAGGGCCTTAATTGAAAAAGAAATCGATTGGTTTGTTGTTAGCTAGCGCATATTTGTTTCACGCACGTTCTCGTCAAAAATCCTTAAAAGCCTGTCTTTTTGAAGATTCTTTACGTCTTTCCCAAATTGCTCGACTTGAACGAAATCCGAAAGTCACCAAGGCTTTTTATCATTGGCAACGATCATTAAATGAACAAGTAACTTTGCCAAAACATTTACGTCATCTTTTTCCTCTTCAAGAAATGACTCAATTTCCTACGATGTATCGCATGTCAAACTCCGTTATTGCGCCTACTAAGAAAGCTGTACTGTACCTGCATGGTGGGGGCTTTACATTGAATCTCGCCTATAGCCAATTAGACTTTAGTTATAAACTAATTGAAGATCTCTCTTTTGCAACAGATTATTTTATCCCTGTATATCCATTAGCACCAAATAAGTCTTTTGCTGATATTTATAATCATTGCTATGCTGCTTATCAAGAAATTTTACAGCATTATGATCCCGAAGATGTTATTTTATTAGGTGATTCTGCTGGTGGTACATTGGTTTTAAACGTATTGCAGAATTTAGCCACCGATTTCCCTGAACGCTTACCCAAAGCTGCTGTTTTAATTTCTCCTTGGTTAGATGGACATTTAGACATTCCCGTTGCCAAAAGTTATCAAAAAAAGGACAAAATGATTGGCATGAACTATTTACAATTAATTGCCCAAGAGATTGATGACACGGCTAATCACTCCACGCTTTCTTTAAATTGCTTGTCCTTTGATTATCAAAAATTTCCGCCACTTTTTTTCGTGGGCGGCACACATGAAGTTTTTTGTCCTTCCTATCACCAATTTTTAAAACAATTAGGGCCACGACCACAAGATACTTGCCGATTGGTGCCTGGCATGCAACACGTTTTCGCAATGAAACAGTACTTGCCAGAAGGACGACAAGCGCGGAAACAAATTGCACAATTTATCCAAGAACAATGGTAAAAGGCAAATGGGACAGAAGTCAAAACGACTTCTGTCCCACTTGCCTTTTTAGAACAAAACACTTAGTTTTCTTCGGCGACTTTTTTCTCCCGCATAGTCAAAACAGCGCTAGCCAAAAGAACAACCACTACAAAAGCAATGATTCCTCCTACTAAAAGACTCGGACCTGCCTCACCTAATTTGCCTAAAAATAGGCCTGGGATTAAATAATCCGTATCCGCAAACGTTGAGGATGCTAACTGTAGATCACCCAAGACTGGTAAAATGAATAACGGTAACCAACTAATTAATAAGCCATTAAACGCAGCCCCTAAAATCGCTCCCCGACGTCCCCCTGTGGAATTTCCAAAAACGCCTGCCGCGGCACCACAGAAAAAGTGCCCGACAACGCCTGGTATAATCACGGTGGTATTCAGACCAACCATCGCTAACATTGAAATAGTTCCCACAATAAAGCTCACAAAGAACCCAATCAAGACAGCATTTGGCGCATAAGGAAAGATAATGGGAACATCAAGTGCTGGTTTAGAATTAGGCACTAATTTTTTAGCAATTCCTTGGAAAGCTGGCACAATTTCTCCTAAAACCATCCGCACACCCTGTAAAACCACTACGAAACCAGCCGTAAAGGTTCCTGCTTGAATTAATGAAAAGATGATCGCATTTTCGCCATTGCTTAACTCATGCTCGACATAGCCTGTCCCAGCCAGCAAAGCCAAAATCACATAGACAATCGACATCAAAATCATAATTGAGATGGTTGAGTCTCTTAAAAAACCAAAACTTTTAGGAATTTTAATATCTTCCGTTGACTTTTCTTTATTCCCAAAGACTTTTCCAATAAAGCCACTTGCCGCATAACCAATATTCCCTGTATGCCCCATTGCTACTTTATCATTTCCAGTAATTTGTTTCATAAAGGGCTGACAAAGAGCAGGTGTCACTGTTAATAAAGTTCCTTCAAATAAACCACCTAAAAGAATCATTGGCAAACTAACGCTAAAACCGGCCCCCACTAAAATAACGGCTGTCAAACACGAAACGTACATCATCGCTTGACCTGTCAAAAAGATATATTTAAAACGTGTAAAACGCGCCAACAGAATATTAACAACCATGCCCACCAACATAATCAGAGCAGTTGGTGTCCCATATTGTTGCAAGGCAATCGCTACAACTGCTTCATTACTAGGCACCACGCCTTGTGTATTTAACGCGGTTTGGAACATCTCCGCAAAGGGCGTTAACGAGTTCGCTAATAGCCCTGCGCCACCAATTAAAACTAAAAAGCCGACGAATGTTTTCAACGTTCCTTGAACAACATCAGAAAATTTCTTTTTCTGTAAAACTAATCCCAACAAAGCAATTAATGAAACCAGAATCGCTGGCTGGCTAACAATTGAAACAAATAAATTCAATAAAGTTTCCATGTTTTTCCTCCTTCTTATTGATGTGCAATGCCATTGTCATCTAAAACTTTCAAGACTTTCTCCTTCGTTTCATCGTAATCAATAATCGCATTTAAAGGAATGATTTTTTCATCAGGAATTGACCCTAAAGCATCTTGCAATGTTTTTTCGACAAAGAAGTAATCAGCCATATCGCCACTGGCACTCCCGACATCTGTGTGATCAATTTGAAAATTATCTGTATCAACACCGACTTCCTCTAAAATTTGTTGGATATTCATTTGCACCATAAAACTTGTTCCTAAACCACTTTGACAAACTGTAAAAATCTTCATCTTATTTCTCTCCTTCTTGGATAATTGATAGTATTTCTGGGACGGTTTCAGCCGCCACTAAGCGATGTAATGATTCTTTTTTTGATAGAATTTTTGTCAGACTAGATAAGGCCCGTAAATGTGTTTCGTTATCTGAAGCAGCTAAACAAATAAAAAGGTGAATTTCATGCTTAGGATCTTCTAATAAATCGACACTTTTTTGGATTTTTAGTAATGACATGCCTAACTGATTAACGCCATCTTCTGGTCGCGCATGAGGCAATGCTACGTCTGGACAGATATGGATAAATGGCCCAAACGATTCGACTTTTTGAATCATTGCATCAATGTACTTTTCCGTAATACTGCCATTTTTTAATAACGGCTTGGCAGCTTCTGTAATTCCCGCTCGCCAGTCTGCAACTTCAGGCAGGACTTGGACTGTTTCTGTTGTTAATAATTCCGATAACATTGGACGCAGATCCTCCTCTTTTTCTAAAATTTTGTTCATTTTACGATGCAAGACACGATATAACTGCGCTTCTGTGACTCCTTTTTTTAAGGAAATGTAAGGTTTTAACGCATCTAAAATATCTTTAACATCTGGCATGGAAATACCTGGCAATAGCCAATCTGATTGAACTTGGTGCATCAATTGATTTTTCTCCAAAGAGCTCATAATGGGCTTGGTAAAATAAACCTTTTTGGCTGTTTCAATAGGGACCGTTGAGAAAATGATGTCATAGCTTTTTTCAGATACATTCTCTATTTCCCTCACCGCATTCGTTTCTTTAAATTCAATCATTGGAAATAGCCGACGCAATTCCGATTGCAAAATCAACGAAGAACTGATACCACTGGGACAAACAATTAGCGCTTTTAGCTTTTCTTGCCGCTGCTCATTTTTTTGGCCGAAAATTTCTCCACCAAATAATATGGTAAAAAAACCGATTTCCTCTGACGGGATTGACCGTTTCGTTAATTTTTCTAAAGGAGCTAACGCTTGTTCACAAAGATGATAAAGCGACCGATACGATTGTCGAATATCCTTGATTAAAACATTCGGCAAGTAAAAGCCATAGTTAATCCGAAAATAGGCAGGAACCAGATGATAATACACATTCATGAGCAATTCACGAGGCTGCTCAAATTGAACGACGGCCAATAATTCCATTTTCCGAATAATTTCACCAGAAATATCTAATAAAAACTCTAACTTCGTATCTCGCAATTCTCCTTGCAAGGCTGTCATTAAACAAATCGTGAAAAAAAGACTCTCAGTTTCTACATTCGCCACTGGCCCAACTAAATCACTTAAAATACGACGACTGACGGGATAAGCGCGTAAGGACTGAATTAACTGGTTCTCAGGCCAGACGACTGTTTTATATTTGCCTAATCTTTTTTGAGAAAAAGCAAGAAAGTAACTAATTTCATCTAATCTGCTGGGTACCAGTTGAAGCTGTGCTTCCTGGACGGCTAATTGAATGCCGTCACGCATTTTTGCGTATTGGCTCATTTGATGCTGACTGAGCCAGCAAAATAAAGCAAAGGTGCCCGACTTTTGTTGTAAGAGGCGGGCAAGCCAATTTTTCCCGAAACGACGAATCCGAAATTCATCTCCTTCTAGGTAAAACCCTCGTTTTCGTTCGTAGGATAAAGCAATGTTTTCAGTTGCTAGTTGGTGTCGTACTTTTTTGATGTCCGCTAAAATAGTGCCTTTCGAAACGTCTAAAAAATTTTGGTAATGATACACCGATAGTTCTTCGATTTCTGAATAAGTGAGCAAAAAAATAAGTGCTTGTCTTTCTGTTTCGCTATAAATCACTTGATGTTGTTGAAAAAGTTGTTTTCCCCATTCATTTGCGGAAAGGTTTGGAATGCTGACGGTATTCTGTTGAACTTCTCCGCCTATTGTCGAAAGTTGTGTCACTAATTCTCGTTGCGAAAGATCGGTTATTTGTTGAGCCAAAGAGAGCGCAATTTTTTGCCCTGCATACTCGTCAAGGAGATAACTTATTTTATAATTCACAGCTGTGTCCTCCTCCTGTAATCATCATATAATGATAGCGCTTTATTTTCTATCTAAGTTGGGTACAAATGTCTACTGTACTTTTTTGATAAATTGTACCGTTCTTTATTTTAAAGTTAACAAAAACCCGTTGCAAGTTTCTTAAAAACTTACAACGGGTTTTCTTTATGTTAATTGTGTTTGTAATGCGATATTCAGCAAGATAGCCACCGCTACCCAGCCGCCACACATCACCAGAAGCAGCCAACTAAACATTGATTGTTTTACTAAAGACTGCTTAGGCTTTGCCAGATGTACAAAATTCATGCTATTTACTAAGAACAGTAAAAATAAAGCAAAACAAAGGACGGCCAAGCCAGCACAAATCCAAATCCACATCGTAATCTCCATCTATATTCCTCCTTCTACATTAACTCTATTTATAAAAACAGCACATTATTTTTCCTTTTTCCTTTTTTTATTCAAATAATAGAAACTTGTTAGTACTACGAGTAAACATGCAATACCAAGGCTGTAAAGCCACGTGCTATTTCGTTCACCTGTCCTTGGTAATGACGTCTGTGCATTAGTCGGATTCGTTTTAGCAGTGGTTTTTCTGCTCACTTTGTCTTGTTGTTGTGACGTTTTTTTATCTTTATCAGTGACTGGTTGCTCTATTGGCTTAATGACACCTTCCGTTTTTAGTGGCTCTTTCCCTCCATAGAACGTTACACCGATATTCGTTTGCCCTACTTCTTCTGCAAAACTCTCAGAAGAAACAATTAGACTCGCAATGCCAACGGTTAAAAGTATTCCCAACGTCACCAGAAGTGACCCTTTACTTTTCATTGTCATCATAGCGTACTCCTTGTCTATTTTTCAAGGCTGCCTGTTTTTCTTGTTGTAAATAGGCTTGTTGTTTCAGTGTTGCTTTCTGTTGCGTAAAACGCCAAATAGCTAGAATTAGACTCACAATTGTTGCAACTAACAAGCCATAAAAAGCTTGATTCCACCAAGTCGGTAGGACCAATTTCACTACTGCTTCTTTATTTAATTTTTTGGCTTCTTGACTACTGATGGTAAATTCTTGCTTAAACGGCCACACTTGTTGTTCATCTTCTTTCAAGACCGCTTTTCCTTCAAAAATATAGGTTCCTGGACGAACATCTTCTTTCCCGAAATCTAAATGGAAGTTCATCGTCGAATTTGGCGCAAAACGAACACTTGGTAAAATCCGTTTGGCATATTCTTTCGTTTCGCCTTTTTTCGTTACTTTTCCTTCTAAACGTACTTCAGGAAAAATAGCGGATGTCGGATTCTGAATAACCGCTTGGACCGATTTATTTCCTAAAGCAATGGTCGGAACTAATTTAACTAATTGAAGAGTCTCTGCTAGATACATCGGTGTATCTTCTGACATTCGTAAAGCAATTGCTACATTAAATCCATATCGACTGGTTAAACCCGTTGATTTTCCTTTTTCTTCCTTTTCATCTTCTGCAAGCGAAGCATAAACACCACCCAAAACTAATCCTTGGAAACCATTCGCTGGAATTTCGACAGTCATTTTGGCTGTTACGGTTTTCTTAGCGGGAACTTTTACATGTTCCTCAGGTAATTTAATTAATGTTGTCAAGGGTACTTTTAAACTTGAATCTGGTTTTTTCTCGAAATCATTGTACACAATTAAACCATTGTCATTCGTCACAGCATTCGCCAAATTTAAATCAATCGTCAATTCTTCATCTGTTTTATTAATTAAAGATAATTCGACTTCTTGTTTCTGTCCTGGTTTTACAATGAGATCGTAGTAGGATTGCGTATTTTTCGCTTGATTCTCAGGAATATTGGGTTTAACTGTAAATTTTGTATTCATGTTGTCATCCGCTTCTTCTGCTTGTACAGCAGAAGGGATGCTTAATGCCATCACACAAATAAAAACTGTGACGATTAGCCAGCGCATTGTCTTCATTATTTGTTCCTCCTATGTATCGAAAAGGAGCCGTGCACCACTGCGCAGCTCCTTTTCTAGTAATGCAGTATTCTCGTTAGTAACTTTTTATGGCGCAGCCACTAATGTCCAAGTTACGTTACCTGTATACGCACCATTTGTAATTTGTGAACTAGGTGTTGTAATGTTTAATTTTACATTTGATAATTCAGAATCCCATGTACCTTGACCTTTACCAACTGCTGCTGTAGCAATTGATACAGCTGCTCCACCTACTGGAATAGTTGTTCCAGCAAATTCAGGACTTCCTGGATCTGCTGCAAAGGCAGCTACATCACGTGAGTATGTTTTTGCTGTTTCATCGTATTTCGCTACTGCTCCTGTTTGTGCAAAGGTAATTGAGCCTTCTAAAGTAGCAGTGCCATTTTTCATTTCAGCAACGCCGGCAGTAACTGACCAACCCGCTTGTGTTCCACGAACATCCCCAACGGCATAACGTTTTGTTTGGGTACCTGTCGCATCTAACGAAATCGCTGATAAATCAGAACTAACTTCTGTCGAAGCAAATTTGAATTCTGTTGGAACATATAACAAATCAAAATTTGTATTCGAGCCTGGTTCTGGTTCTTGGGTGCTTCCATCATCTCCATCACCCGTACCGCCTGGTAATGAACCACTTGTCATCTCTACGTTTGCTGGTGTTGTACCAGTTGTTGTTGCATGTGCTGCTGCAGGAGCAATGCTTGCCCCTAAAATTGCCGTTCCTGCAAATAAAGTTACCAATGTTTTTTTCTTCATTTTACTCTCTCCTTTATATCTTGGTTAATTAATGAATAAAAAAGTGAAAAACTTTTCTATCTCAGTAGAACGTAAACTAAGTATAGCGAAAAAAAGACTGCTTGTGATTTCAAATTTTAAACACCTCATGCAAAAAAAATGAATTTACTATAACAGCAAGGTTCCAACGACTTTTTGTGTCTTTGAAAACGTAATTTTCAAAAAAGATATTGTTTTTTTTCACATATAAAGTAGTAATTTTATAAAAAAACAGCGAGAAAACGTCAAAACATTAGTAACAAACACTAACATTTTGACGTTTTCTCGCATTTATTAAATCGAAATTTCCTCAATATTTTTAAAAAAAATAGTGAAAACTAAAATTATATCGTTTTCATAGACAAAACGTACATTTTTTCTTACGAAAATTGATAATCACTCGCTGACTATTCTCTAATCAAAGCTTGCGTTGTACAGCGGAAGGAACCACCTAACATTCTAGAAACATGGTAATCAATTGCCTCAACTTTGATACCTTTTGCTTCTATTTGAGGAATTAAAGTTGTAAACGATTGGTCCGTTATATACGTTTCTTCGTTAAGCGGTAGACCATTTGTCACTAAATACGCTGCTTCTTGCAAAGTAACGTGAATTTTTTCCCAGTTTGCTAATTGCGCAGGAAGTCCATCCAAAAAGGCCTCTTCACAAACAATCATCAAGCCTTCTCTCAACAAGCTCAACGCACAATCTAAGTGGAGAATATGCGGATGTAACCGAACCGGCACCACTTCATAACCAAAATGACCAATCATATTGGCTAACCACTGAATTCCTGCTAGGTTACTTGCCAAGCCAGAGTAGCCCACAAAAATTGTTTTTCCTAGAACTAAAACATCGCCGCCTTCAATAAAGGGACCTGCTTCACTTAAAGCCCCTTCAGAAATGTCAGGTTGTGGCGCAGCAAAATAATAGCCTTCTGCTTCTTGTGTCCACTGCTGAATAATCGGACGAATTGGTAAAATTTCTTGTCGACGGTGTTGAAATCTTAAGTTTCCTTCTATTAAGAGATTGCCAATTGTAAAAAAAGGGTCTCGTGAAAAGAAGTTACTATATCCTACGCCCAATTCCTTGCCATGTTCTTTTTCATAGGTTGTCAATAAACGTGGACGAAATACTTCTACGCCATAAGATTCTAATACTCCTTGCATGACTTCTTTTTCTTTTTCCCAACGCACTTGTTGTTCTGGTGCAAAGTCTGCTAAATCACGCCCTTCATTATTCTGTGTTAAACGGGCATTTTCCTCTGTTAAAAAAGTCGTATCCGCTTCATCAAATTTATCTGGTAAACAAAATTGCGATTGTGCTAAAACAACTGAACGCAACGGTGCAAATTCACTTTCAACATGCATTTTTTTCATTATTTGACCTCACTTTTATCTGGTTACCTTCATTATAACAGAGATAAAATTTTTATGCCTTCAATGAAGAAAAAGCAGAACTTCTATACGTTCTGCTTTTTCTTCATTTTGTTATTTACCAATACCTTTATCTTTAATCTCAGCTTTTTGCCCGGTGCCATCTACTAAGCCAAAAATAATCTTCGCTTGGTCTGTATTATCAATTTGTCCTGAAAAAGCTTCTGCTTGTGGGCCATAAGCATAGACATTTACATCTTCTCCTGTGTGTCCGCCAGTAGTCCAACCAGTATTCGAACGTTCATCAAAAATCTTTCTTAATGCCTGAGCGATTTTTTCAACATCTTTTGACTCCGACGCTGTTTTCACTGCTTTCAATTCAGCCTCACTTAATTGAAAATCAATATACTCAGTCACTGTTTTTTCCACATTACCATTTTTAATAATTTCTTCTGCCATGAAATCAGGCGTGCGTTTTGCCGCATGTAAAGGCTCCGTCAACCAGTTGTATTGATCTCCTTTGCCTAAAGACAAGCCCCCTGTTGAATGATCTGCAGTTGTAACCACCAATGTTTCACCATCTTTTTTGGCAAAATCGATGGCCTTCTCAAACGCCGCTTCGAAGTCTTGCATTTCGCTCATCGCGCCAACAATATCATTGCTATGCCCGGCCCAATCAATTTGACTACCTTCAACCATTAAAAAGAAACCTTTTTCATTTTTATCTAACCGTTGAAGAGCCGCTTCTGTCATATCAGCTAATGAAGGAACTTCTTCCGTTCGGTCAATCATTTTAGGTAGCCCGCCTGGTGCAAACAAGCCTAAAATTTTGTCGTCTTGGTTTTCATTTAACGACTTTTTGTCTGTGACATGACCATAACCCGCTTGGGAAAATTCTTTGACTAAATCACGATCTTTCCGGGCAAATAATTCGGAGCCGCCGCCAAGTAACACATCGACTTTGTGTTGTCCGTCGATTTGATCATCAAAATAGTCATCGGCGATTTCTGCCATATTTTTGCGTGAAACATTATGTGCGCCATATGCAGCAGGGGTTGCATGTGTTATTTCAGATGTTGCTACAAGACCCGTTGATTTCCCCACTTTTTTCGCACGTTCCAGCACTGTTTCTGTTTTGGACTTGTCATTATCGAGTGCTATAGCATTATTATAGGTTTTTACTCCGGCAGCCATCGCTGTCGCTGCGGACGCTGAATCGGTGACATTCTCTTCTTCATCTTCTGGATAAGTGGCTTGTTGCCCAACCAAATAGGTATCAAAAGCTGTTTGGGGAACACGCTTGTCTGAGTGATTGGCTTTGAAATAGCGATAGCCCGTTGTATACGGATTCCCCATGCCATCTCCAATCATAAAAATAACATTTTTTACTGGTGCTTTTTCAGATTCAGTTGCCTTCGCTTCAGCAACCTCTGTTTGTTTTTCGCCGCTTTTCTGTTCAGATAAATTTGTACAACCCGCTAATGTTGTGAATGTTAATAGGGTAACCCCTAGCAAAGCTCTTTTCTTCATTTCCTTGTTTCCTCCTTCATATCTACCCATACATTGACTATAACAAGTCTTAGTTGATTTCTGATAAATAACAAGTAAACAAAGTGTTAAGTTGTTGTATTGCTTCTGTTAAGTTCCTTATTTGTCGCGTCTTGCTGCTCTTTTTTCGGCCTCTTTGCGTAATTGTTTCTGCGCTTTTTTTGAGCCGCGTTCAATATCTTTGAGTTTCTTTCATTCATGGAAATCTGTAAATAAACTTTCTAAATCATAGTCTTGCGGATATAGATCTTGTGCTTTCGCTTGTAATTTCAACCGTCTTCGTGGTACATTTTCAATTTTATCATTCACAAATACTTGGATTTCTTGTTCACCCTCATCTGTAAAAACCAACCCAATTTGTTGTGTTTCTGTCAATAGGACACGATCACCTTTTTGATAACGGTGTGTTTCTTCTACAAACGTGGCAAAGGTCGTTTCTTTTGCTTTCAGGGGTTTAAATAGACTTCGATTAGTAGGGTATTCTTTCCGCTGAATATAATGAGCCGCCTTTTCAATGAGCTGTGGCTCCATCTTCATTTTACGTGCAATCCAAAGCGCCTGACTATCGCCAACTTCACCAATTTTCAATTGATATTTGGGCGTTAATGTTTCACGATCGAAGGCCATTGCGGCGGGCACAAAATCGTCATGCTCTTGGGCAAAACGTTTAATTTCACCATAATGGGTCGTTGCAACTACCAAGGCTCCCTTTTGATACATCGTTTCCATGATAGCAATCGCTAAGCCAGCTCCTTCGTTCGGCTCGGTACCACTGCCAATTTCATCTAATAAAACAAGCGTGTGTCGCTTAACATTACGCAACATTTCCGCAATATTTTTCATGTGCCCAGAAAAAGTGCTTAACGCATTTTCCAGATTTTGCTGATCACCAATATCGACAAAAATTTCATCTAATACTGGAATCTCTGTGCCTGCTTGTGCTGGAATTTGCAACCCAAATTGTGTCATGACAGTCAATAAGCCAACTGTTTTCAAGACAACCGTTTTACCACCAGCATTGGCACCTGTAATGACAAGTCCTCGATACTCTGCTCCTAAAGAAAACGTCAATGGTACTGCGTGTTCTAATAAAAGAGGGTGTTTTCCTTGAACAATGCGCAAGCGTTCTTCTTTGTTTACTTTTGGCGTAATCCCACCAATTTCGCGACTATACTTTCCTCGTGCAAAAATAATATCTAAGGTGGTCATTGTATCGACGGCTTGATCGACAAGTCGTTCTTGCTCATTAATTAACCCAGTTAGTTCCGCCAAAATTTGATATTCTTCCGCTGTTTCTTCCGCTTTTAAGAGTGTCAATTGTTCATTTAATTTACTAATTGCTACAGGTTCAATAAAGACCGTTTGTCCTTTATTGGATTGCTCAATGATTGTGCCTGAAACCTTATTTTTATAGCTAGCTTTGATTGGTACCGTGTAATGTTCCCCTTTTTTCACCATCATATTTTCTTGAATATACAGTTGATTATTTTTATTACGTAAAAATTTGGTGACTTTTGTTTCAATTTCTTGTTGGCATTCATTGATTTGACGCCGGATTTTCCGAAGTTGTCGAGAAGCATCGGTGGCAACTTTTTGATTATGGATTTTCGTATAAATTTGTTCTTCAATTGCTCTGAAATCAGCTAAGTGCTGACTGTAACTAAATAGGCGTGGTGTTTGGTATTGATTTTTTTCAAAAAACTTCTGGATTCGCTGACTACTTCTTAAAAAGTCAGCCACCTCAATCAATTCGTTTGGTGTAAGGATTAAGCCTTTTTTCACTTGTTGAAGCAAGCGGGTAATTTGGCTCAAGCCCATGAAAGGGACGTGTTGTCCGCTATCAATAATTAAGCGGGCCTCGGTTGTTTCCGTTAAGCGGGACTGCACTGTTTCTAAACGTGTTGCAGGGACCATTTTCGCCAACCGTTCTTTACTATACTCGCCAATCGCACGTGTTTGAACTTCTTTAAGAATTGTTGTAAATTGTAATTTTTGAATGGTTTCATGATTCATTTGTTTTTTCTTCCTTTCTATCACGAAAAGAATACCTGGCGCCTTTAAATAAAAACCAGTTTCTATAGAAAAAAGAGGACAGCGTTCTACCGCTGTCCTCTTTATCATTGGATAAAGGTTACTAAAGAAACCTCTTTTAAAGGAGGTATTTAGTAAATGAGATGACTGACAGGTATCACTTTCTAAGCACACCAAATAAACCTTGCTTGGTTCACTGGTTATTCAACTTATCAATTAGATACCTACGACACTCACCAAAATACCCCACATTCATTTGTTGGTTTTTATTTATTCTCCACTTGAGAGTAGCAAATCTGGTGGAGAAAGTCAACTAAAGATTGGCCCTTTACTTATTCAATGTGTTTTTCATCATGGTTAGTAACGTTTTCACGTCTTCTGTTCTAGTGTCCCCTGTTTCTTGATCGATAATTGAGCTGTAGACATGAGGAATGATTTTTTTAACGCCGGCATCCACCGCAATTTGAACAATTTCTTCAAAGTTTTCTAAATCAATGCCCCCTGTTGGTTCTAAATAAAAGTCATACTTGGCACAAGCTGCTGCTACTGCTTGGTATTCTTCTTTGTGAGCCAAGCCTTTCATCGGGAAATATTTAATGGAACTGCCCCCCATGTCTTTCAACAATTTGATGGCGGTTTCGATAGGCACTTCCGCCGCTGGCGCACCCGAGCTTAACGGACCTGTCGCAATGTTGACATAGCCAACTTTGCCTGTGGGTGAAACCAAGCCATTAATCACTGTTTCGTCTTGACGAAGTAAGGCCCGCGAAGCGCCGACACCTGTGAAGACTTGGTTCACGTGTTGCGGTTGTAAAACTTCTGATAAGCGAGCCACCATTTGACTTTGATTTGGATCACCAGCTCCTAAACCGACAGATAAAGCGTTGTTGGTTGCTGCTTGGTATTTTTTCATATCGTCAATGGCTGCTTCATCGGTTTCATAGTTTTTTGAAAGGACGCCTAACACAACATGCCCTTCTGCTGCTTCATAACAGGCTTGGGCATTTTCTACTGAATTGGCTAAGACGTTTAAACAAATGCGTTCTTCTAAATAATTAGGTTTTAATGACATGACTTATTTCTCCTTTGTGTCCATAATTTCTTGTAATCGTTGCACGATTTTGTTCATTTCTTCTTGATTGACAGAACGAATGTCAAACTCAATGATGCCATTGTTGGCTTGATATTCTCGCGTATAAATGGCTGGACTTTCTGCTTTTAACGCTTGGATGACTTCCTTGGCGGTTTTTCTGCCGTCCACTTTGACACTGGCGCGATAAATGTCTCGTCCGGCGCCATCTTGGACGATTTTAGCGGTTAAATCTGACAGGTTGTTGATGGCTTCAACAAACGGTTTTAAGCGTTCTTGCATCGAAGCCCCTGATTCACTGCCATGCGCCAAGTATTCTTCCACTGCTTGCGTAAAGCCTAGAATATTGTCTTTGCCAATTTTCATTGCTCGACCAATGCCTTTGCCTTGTAGGCGCACCCAGTCAATGTATTCTTTTTTCCCGACCACTAAACCGGCACTTGGCCCTTCAATGGCTTTGGCGCCGCTGTAAATCACCAAATCAGCGCCTGCTTCAGTGTATTTGAAAAGATCTTCTTCTGCTGCCGCGTCAACAATCAGCGGCACCTTGTGGCGTTGCGCCACTTTGGCCGCTTCGGCCACCGTCAGCATACTTTTTTGCACAGTATGGTGGCTTTTGATGTATAGAATGGCCGCTGTTTTTTCAGAAATCATCATTTCCACGTGTTCTGGACTGCACATGTTGGCGTAGCCAGCTTCCACCACTTGGCCGCCACCTTGCGCTACCATAACTTCTACAGGCGTGCCGTAGTCCACGTTGTGCCCTTTAGGTAAAACAATCTCTCGCTGTTCAATTTTTTCTGTATAAGGATGATACGCGTGGTACAAGCTGCCTTTTCCAATCAAGGCAGCCACCGATTGGGCAATCCCCGCCGAAGCCGAGGAAACGATTTGGGCATCTTCTGCCTTCAACAAGTTGGCTAAAAAGGCCCCTGTTTGCACACTAAGTTCACTCATTTCAAAGAAATGTTCGCCGCCGAATCGTTGAGCCGCGAGGACTGCCTCCGAAACTTTGGAGACACCTAGAATGGTCATTTTGCCAGAAGCATTAATGACTTCTTTTAAGTGGAATTTTTCGTAACTATTCATTATTTTCTCCTTTATAACAAACCAAAGAATGAAGTGACCAAACTAACTAAGACAATCGTGCCGATAATGATACCGTAACGTGGGCCTTTTTTTACCATGAAGAAATAAATAGCCATGACTGCTGCTAAAGGAAGTAACCCTTTCATAATTTGATCTAGGATATCTTGTAAAACAATCGTGGCACCGCCAGTAACTTTAAACGTCATCGGGCTAGCAATTTTAACATAACTCGCACTTAAAGCGCCCATCATCATCATTCCTAAAACATTTGCTGAATAAATGACTTGCTTAATTTTGCCGTCTTTTAACAAACTTAAGATTGAATTACGCCCTAATGTATAGGACTTATTCACTAACGTCCAACTGATGTATAATGTAATGGCTGTGTACAGAACCAACGGACCGATACTTCCAATCACGTTACCTCCTTTAGCCATTGGAATAAAAATGGAAATGATTAACGGCATTAATGCTGCCCAAATAATCGAATCACCAATCCCAGCCAGCGGACCCATCAGCCCAGTTTTAATCGATGTGATCGCCGTATCAGAGATCGCTGCGCCATTGGATTTTTCTTCCTCCATAGCAATTGCAATCCCTTGAATGGAAGCCCCTACTGTTCCTTCAGTATTAAAAAAATTCAAATGACGTTTCAGAGCTTCTCTTTGTTGTTCTTCATCGTCTGCGTAAAGTTTTTTAATTGCAGGAATCATCGATGCACAAAAAACTAAACTTTGGAGACGTTCATAAGAATTTGATAATTCACAGCCTAGTTGATAAATCCAAAAGGCTTTGGATAATTCTTTTTTAGTAATTTTTTTCTGTTCCAATTGTTGTTCATTTGCTTGTGTCATTTGTTCCATTATGCTGCCTCCTCACTCAATGCCTTGTTTCTAACTAAAAAGGCAATACAGATTCCTAAAATAGCGACGGCCATAACTTCTGCGCCAAAATATACTACTGCAACAAAACCAATTAAAAAATAAGGAATCAAATTTTTCTTGCCAATTACCATAATTGTTAAGGCGAAGCCTAACGCTGGTAAAATACCACCCATTACTTCAAAGCCGTGCATCAACCATGCTGGGATAACTTCTAAGACTTTATTCACCACGGATTGACCAAAAAAGTTCGCCGCAAAAACCAAAGGAAAGCGAATTAAAAATCCCGCTAAAGCTGGATAAACAAACGCAGCTCGGTAAATCCCCCCATAATTTAACTCTTCTGCATATTTATCAGCCATATGCACCCAAGTCGCATTGATGGTCCGCCGTAATTGATCCATAAAGACGCCTAACACACCAAAAGGAACAGCTAGTGCAACAGCCGCCTCGGCATTCATTCCCACACCTAAAGCAATCGGAATCGCGATTGCTGAAGCTAAAGCCGGATCACTAGGCACATTGCCGCCCGGTGTGGAGGTGACTCCTAGATAAACAAGTTGAATCCCCGCCCCCACAACCATTGCTTCACTAAGTTTTCCTGTTGCTAAACCAGCCACCAACGCTGCGCCTAATGGCTGAGACAGCATGCCTGAAAATGTGTACCCAAAACGCAAACGTGCAAACCAATAATAAAGTCCCATAATAATTGAAACACCTAAAACGCCCATATGATTCTCTCCTTTTTCTCTGATTATAGTGATTGATATTTTTCAATTAATTTTTGAATTGGTAGGGGATTTTCTTCGGGAATCGCTTGGAAGAAAACATGGATGCCCTTCGTTAAAAGTTCAGTCAAAATTGCAACATCTTCTTCAGATAAATTGATATTTTTTAAAACATTTTTCCGATTTGGTCCGCCACCTAAGCCACCAACTTGAATCTCCTCTTTAATAATTTCTTGGTCCACCATCGCTTTTAAGGTCGTTAAATCTGGTACTAAAAATAACACCTTTTTCTCTTCCTTTTCTTGCGATTCCCAATATTCTTTGGCACTTTCAATCCCTTTAATTACTACAGAAACCCCTGGAGGCGCCGCCATTAAATAAATACTTTGTAAAAATTCATCTTGCTCTAGTTCATCACTCACTACCAAAATTTCATTTGCACCTGATTGTTGTAACCATTTAGTCACTACTTGTCCATGGATTAAACGACTATCGACTCTTGTTAATACGATTTTTGACATTCTGTTCACCTATACTTTCTTATTTTGGAATTTCTAAAATTTGACAACTGTCTACTGCTGCTTGTTGAATCATCTCTGCATCTTGTAAACGAAATCCAGGACCACTTTGTTTCATGACGGATTCTAATAATAACGATGTGCATAATCCGGACACAATCAGGAGGTCATAATCTTTTGATAAACGTAATGCAACGTTACTAGGTGTGCCGCCTTTAACATCTGTTAAAATTAGCAACTGGTTGTGCCACGTTAATTGGTCAATTTTTTCTGTGACTCGTTCTAAATAATCCCCCAGTGAATCCTCTGCTTGTAATGCTACTTCATGTACATTTGTGACTTCTCCTACAATCATCTGGACGCTTTTGACTAATTCCAAGCCCCAACCATTGTGTGTTAAAAGTAAAATTGGTTCATTTTCCATAAACAAACTCCTTTGCTAATTAATCATTTTATTAAAAGCAATAAGTGTGCCAACTTTCATTTCCGTTTGAATTAAGCCTTTTCAAAGAGCAATTCATAAATATAGCGCACTTCCAAAGGTGGAATCAACAGATTATAGGACACTTCAAGCGGTCGAAACGCCATTTTTATGACAGATACTGCTTCTGGCAACTCTCGATATGACACTTCATAAGCTGTCGGGTCATATTCTGGATTTAGCAATTGCCGTTCTAACATACAAGCACAATGAATGATAAAACGAAGTAAAATCTTTTCGTCACTTTTTATTTTAGTTTGTAAGCAAATATCTGAATAAATCTTAGCTAATTCGATCGAAATGGTTGTAGGATTCAAAACCGTTAGTAAGTCTGTAATAGCTTCGATTGATAATCCTTGAATATATTTAGCTGAAACTTTTTTTAGTAACTCTTGGTTTTGTTTTTCTTCTAAATGATGGCCTAATAATTCGAAAACTAGCTGAATGCCCCGCTTCGATAGTAAATCTTGTAAAGAAATAAACGGAATATCTGGCACTTCTGTCTTTACGGTGCCAATGATGCCAACGATTTTCTCTTCTTTCCGAACAAAAGAATGCAAGCGATCAATGTCTTCCACTTCTCTTTTCTCTAAAGTAATGATGCGTACATTCGTTAGTAATTCATTGGGAAAAGTTTTTAGTAACAACTGTTCAATTTTAATAGCAGTCCCCATGCCAGTTAGACAGGAAATAATGAGAACTTTTGCCTCGTTGAAGCGACCTTTACTGCAAATCAAGGCGCGATGATTTTTTTCTTTTAAGACTGGTAATAGATACTCAAATGCCGTCGATTCATAAATGACTTCTCGGGCCACTTCTAGCAATGTTAAGAGATTGATATTGCTAATTAGCAGCACTTCCATTTGAAACGTTTGACTGATAGCATTACCAAAGTAAACCAGGGAACCGATGTCCACCATTAAAATAATTTTTTTATACTGATTTTGCTTTACAATTGTACGGACTTTTTCTAATGTTTCTTCCACTGATTGATTAATCGGCATATCAACTGCACGCATGACCGTTGTTGAAAACAGAAGGTTGGTGTACTCAACCATGCTACTGGCCGTCGCGGCACCATGTGCAACGACGATAACGCCACAGTTTTCTTCATCTGAGTGCGCTCTTTTTTTAGCTGTGACTTTACGAATAAATAGATCGAAAAAGAGGATTTCCGTATCAGCAAAAGAAATCCCAAACAATGTTTGTAGAAAGTCCACCATGGTCTTAGCAGCTTGATATTGGGTTACTTTGCCAGAATAGATATTTTTGGTATCTGAATAAAATGTTTCATTCATTTGTGCAGAATAAAAAACAGCAGAATAAAGGTGGACAATTAAAATATTCTGGAAATCCTCTGTCAATTTTTCTTGGATTAATTGTTCAAAAAAGACAATGGCTTCTTGAATTTTTGGCTGCAATGTTTCGTCAATGGCCTCTATGGCTAGCGGTTCTTGAGCAAAAATATCCATATCATAAAGTTGCTCGACTTTGTTTTGCATGATTGCTAGCGCATCCTCTGTCGAAAGAGTTAATTTTTTCAAATCCGCATATTCTTTCAATAGAAAATTATAAAAACGATCATTTTTCAGACTTTCTGATTTAAGTAACTCTTGACTGCTTAAATAAAAATGGTTGTATTGAATCGTGAGGCCATCGTTAGGTATCCACTCATTAAAAGCCAGCAGACTTTCTACATCAGGTTGCTCTTTGACTGTCCCCTCGTTTGCTTCAATGCAAATAGTTTCCGTTAATTGATCGAACACTTCTAAATAGGCTTGTGCGCTCATAAATTGAATCGCCGCTTTCAATTCGCCAACGTTGGCTTCAAAATGAGTAAACGTTAATTGTTTCAACGCCTCATAACGAATATGGATATTCTTTTGAATCCGTTGACTTTCTTCTAAGAAAAAGGACAAAATCAATTGAATTTTTTCTTTCAAAGAGCGCTCGGCTAAAGCTGGAATGGCTAATGTCACAGGAATCCTTCTTAAAAACGTTTTCAAAAAATGTTGATTGACTGCTTCGGTTGTTGCAAAAATAAATTTTATCGATACATTTCTTTGTTTTTCGGCTTCGCCCATCCGTGTAAAATACCCTTTATCCAAAACTGTAAACAATTTTTCTTGGCCTTCGCTCGTTAATCGATGGACTTCATCTAAAAATAAAAAACCGCCATCTGCCAACTCCACTAAGCCTTTTTGGTCATTGACGGCACCAGTAAAACTGCCTTTTTTATAGCCAAACAGATGCGAAGTTAATAATTCTGGATTGTTGAAATATTCTGCACAATTAAAATAAATAAACGGAACTTCTTGGTTCATTTTAACTTGATAAAATTGGTGTAATTGTTCCGCAATTAAGGTTTTCCCCACCCCAGATTCTCCAGTAAGTAAAATATTTAAGCCATTAGGCGGATATAAAATAGCGGCTTTCAACTTCTTGATGGCGTCTGCTAAGCTCCCATCAAAACCAATTACGTTCGCAAATGGATTCATTTTCAGTAGCTGCTTTTTCTTATGTATCTGTTCTGTCTGTTGATAGATGTCCTCTTGCAGCGAAGCGAGGGAATCGTAGCACGTGCTACTTTTAAAAAAAGGAAACTGTTCCTCTAAGTAGTCTTTATCAAAAAATAACACCGGTCTTGATTTAACTTTAACGACTTGGTCTTTTCTCACTAATTCTGAAAGCTCTTCACTAACAGCGGTTCGGGTATATCCAGAAGCCTGACTTAATTGCGAAGCCGTTGCGGGCAACAAGGTTTCTTTGCTACTTGGATTTTGTACGTGAAACTGTTTTAACGCTTGATGAATATTATCAATTCTCATAGTCTTTTCCCCATTTCTTTTTTGATCCAAAAGTTAATTTATTATACATTAAAACGGAAGCGGTTTCTTATTTACCATAAAAAAAATCAAGTCTTTAACCAAAAGATTAAAGACTTGATTTTTATTCTCCGTATTGTACAAGTTGTGTATTTTCACAATGAAAGTCCAAGAAATCTTGGATTTTTTTGCCATTGAAGTAGTTATCAATGACTCGCATAACCGCATTGTGGCAAACAAATAGGTAAGTTTCCTCTGAAGCCAAGGCTTCCTCAATCAGGGGATAAATTCGACCCGCGACATCTAGGACTGATTCCCCTTCTGGAAACGGCAAGGAAATCTCAGAACGATTTTCTTGGAAAGCCGTTGTTTCAATCGGTTCACCATCATAAATGCCAAAATTCATCTCAATTAAACGAGGTTCTGTTTCAATCGTCAATTGATTTCGTTCTGCAATTTTACGGGCTGTTTCTTGCGCCCTTTTTAAAGGCGACGCCAGTAAACGGTCGATTTGAATTCCTTGTTTGGCAATTTTTTCAGCTACCAATTCCGCTTGTTGATAGCCTTTTTCGGTCAATTGCGCTTCCGCATGACCACAAATTCTACGGGCCACATTATAATCTGTTTCACCATGTCTCACTACGTACAGCATTTTTCCACCTCAGTTTTTTGTCTTGTGTCTATTTTATCTGAAATTTGGTCACAATAACACCCTATTTAGCGGTAACTTTCTGGTAATTTAAATTTACCTTCTTGCTCAAACTGTTCGCCTACTTGGAATAAGAGATCTTCACGTCCACGAGCAGCCAGCAATTGAATGCCTAAGGGTAACCCCGTTGCCGTAACATGTGTGGGCAAGCTGATGGCTGGTTGTCCTGTCAAGTTCGCTAGTTGAGTATACGGTGTTAGCTGTAAACTTTTATCAAAATAATCATAGATTAATTCAGCTAACTCTGCTGCTGTTAATTCTGCTGCTTGCTCCATTCGTTGACGAATGTGCTCACTTTGCAAATCTTCGTTAATTTTTGGTGCTGAAAAAGCCGTTGTTGGTGATAAAAACAGATCAAATTTTTGAAAAAGTTCTTCCATCGTTACTGCTGCTTGATCCCACAACTGTAATGAATGAACATAGGTGGCTGCTGGAATCTTTTGGCCAAATTGATGCATGGTCCATGAAAAAGGTTCGATTTCTTCTTTACGAATTGGGCGCCCGAGCCCCTGTTGAATGCTGTTCATCATTGCTGTAGTTTCTGCGCCGTTCATTTGATAATAGGAGCGAATCAGCGCTGCACCATCGACTGGATAAGGAATCTCAATGATTTCATGACCAGCGGCTGCCAGAAAATCAGCCGCTTGTTTCGCCGCTTGTGTTGCTTCTGGCGAAATCCGTGAGCCGATAGGCGAAGCGGTACACAGAGCAATTTTTAGCCGTTGTTTTTTAGTGTGTGTTTGCCATTCTGCCAAGGGCGCTTGGTAGGGGGCGCCACTGTGGCTACCACGTAGGCCATAAAATAACGCTTTGGTGTCTCTCATAGAAATAGTCAACGCAAAGTCAATCGAGGCACCTTGCCAGCCTCGCCAGCCTTCTGGGCCAACAGGCATGGAGCCACGGCTAGGTTTTAAGCCAATTAAGCCACTAAAAGAGGCGGGAATTCGGATGGAGCCACCGCCATCGCTAGCGCCGGCTATAGGAACAATCCCGCTAGCGACAACTGCGGCAGCGCCGCCACTGGAACCGCCTGGCGAATGTTCCAGGTTCCAAGGATTGCGAGCTGGCCCGTAAAGCGCAGGATCCGTAATATTTTTAAAGCCAAACTCTGGGGCGTTGGTTTGTCCTAAGGGCATCAAACCAATCGTTTCAGCTTTTTTGACAAAGTTAGAGGTCGTTGTTGCAGTACTATTTTTAAAAAGTTGCGAGCCGGCCGTTGCTGACCACCCCGCTTTTTCTTGGCCTAACATTTTCAATGGAAATGGCAAACCAGCAAATAGTGTGTCCTGCTGTTTATTTTTTTGATAAGTTGCTTCTGCTTCTTGGCTATCAAAGGTTACAAAGCCATTGATCTTTGGATTTAACTTTTGGACTTTTTTCTCAATATCCTTTAAGAGTTCTGTGCGACTTACTTTCTGTTCTTTTAATTGTTGTACCCAATATAGTCCGTCTTTCATACAGACCCACCTCCTATACTATTCCGTATTAGTATAGCATGGTTTTTAGGGGTCATCCTGTGATGGTGATTTTCATTCGTCAAGTGCTTCTCTATTTTAAGTAAATAATTCGCCAATGTAAGGAAGCAACTGCGGATGCAGTTTGTAGCCTTTATACCGTGTATTTTGGATACCTTGTTTTTTAAAGCCCCCTACTTGAATTTTTTTATTTAATTTTGTCAGCTGTTTGGTCATTTTTTTTCGATTATTGGCTGTTTCTTCTGTGTCATATATTAATTTACAAAGGCGTTCCATTGGTAAGTGTTCTTTTGGCGTACTATACAAGACAGCCAGTAGTGCACGTTCTGCGGCTGTTAGCTTTATCCCCTCTACATCTAACTTTTCATCTTCTCGTTGGATGGGTTTATTTAATTCTGCCAAAAGGAGATTTTCTCTTAATGTATCCAAAGTCGCATCCAATCGTAACCAATTGAGAATGCCATATTGATAGCTAATGCTCAATTCTTCCGAGGTAGGAATGTCTTCCGAGCGAAGAAACAACGGCGTTTTAACTCTGGCTAATTCCTTTAGATATAAATATTGTTCTTTGCGAGGAATCGTTTCGCTGAGAATGATTGCATCAAATTTCCGATAAAACAAATGACTTTCCTTAATTTCACCAATCAGACACGTCGTACAAAAAACTTGGTGATCTAAATGCTGTAAGCGGTTTTGAAAAGCAGTTTCTGATAAAATATTTTTTGTGATGACCATTATTTTCATTCTTGATTCCTCCTTAATTCTTTTTTAGTTCAAAATTTTCTCAATTTTCGTGTTTTGTTTTGATATATTTAGTATACTGGAATTTTTTCGAATTAAAATTTAGAAATTTACAAGCAAATCAGTCATTAACAGTCATTCCTATAATCCCTGATTTATAAAGGCTTTCTAATAGTCTTATTTAAAAAATATTTGTTATTTAATCCTCAACGTGCTATTTTTTCAATTTTTTTCTTTTTTATTTAGCTGACAAACGTCAAAAGGTTGGTAGCTAATATCAACCTTTTGACGTTTGTTAGCTACTTTCTCTTGAAATCTTTGGATTTTTTTCTACTTTCACTAAAAAAAACAGCCAAAAATGGCTGTTTCTTTGCTATTTATATTTATTTCATAATATCGATTAAGTCTTTTTTCGAAGCTGCCGAGGCAGGGAAATAGCTAAATACAACCCCGATAAAGACAGAAATCCCAATGGCTAATGAAACGGTCATTAAATCTGGTCGAACAGAAAACGGTAGTGCCATTGATGCTAAGTAGGCAATAATCATTCCTAAAAGATAACCAGTAATTCCGCCGATTAAGGTCAAGGCAATCCCTTCTGTTAAGAATTGCTTTTTAATATCACTGGCTGTCCCGCCCAATGCACGTCGGATACCAATTTCCTTAATCCGTTCTGAGACCGAAATGTACATCATATTCATAACGCCGACCCCAGCAATTACCAGTGAAATAGCCGCAATTGCGGAAATAAACAAGGTTAAATTATTTAATAAAGAGCCCATTTCCTTGATGGTATCTTTAACATTATATTCTTGATATGTCCCGCTGTTTTTCATGGTTCCTTGTTGAGAGAGAGTTTTTATTGTTTCTTTCAATACTTGATCTGGTTGATAGCCAGGTGCTACTGTTAGCTTCAACGTAGATGTATCTTTTAGCTTGCCGAAATAATGTTCATAGGTCTTTTTGGGAAAATAAAGCAATGAGTCATCATTACCTGGACCAATGGCACCGCTGGTATTGGTTGTCACGCCAACAATGGTAAAAAGTTGCTCTTTATATGGAAAAGTTCGATTAACTGCTGCAGTTGGGTCTTGGTAGAGTTCTTTGGCAACCAGTTCATCCACCACCACTGTTTTATCCAGTTTTGCATTGTCTCCATCATTCAGTTGGCGTCCCGCCAACAATTCTTTGGTGGTTTTGTCGGCAAGTTCATAGGTTACAGAAAGATTTTTCGGTCCTGCTTGAAAATTCAGTGTACCTTTTTGAGCGCCATCAACTTCTCTTTGATCAAAATCAATTTTTTCTACGCCAGGAACCATGCGCACGACCCCTAAATCATTGTCGGTAAACATCGCTTGGTCACTAAACATATCCGAAGTGTTGTAGGCCGAAAAAGAAATCTTTTTCACATTTTCTTTTTGTTTTTCAGCGGATAATTTATCGACCATGTCTTCTTTAAAGCCGTTACCGATAGCCACGATGGTAATCACCGAAGCGATCCCGATGACAATCCCTAGCATCGTTAACAAGCTGCGTCGCTTATTTTTCAAAATGGAACGGAAGGCGGTTTTCCAAATAATTGAACGTTTCATGTCAGCACCTCCTCTAAAATCTTTCCATCACGAACTTTAATCAAACGATTGCAGTATTCAATTGTTTCTTCATCATGTGTCACTAAAATAATGGTGACACCTTCATTGTTTAATTGCTGAAAGAGCGTTAAAATTTCTTCCGATGTTTTACTATCTAAAGCCCCAGTTGGTTCATCTGCAATAATAAAACTTGGCCGATTGACAATCGCACGCGCAATGGCAACACGTTGTTGTTGTCCGCCCGAAAGTTGTTTTGGATGCTTCTTGCCTTTATCTGGCAAGCCGACTTTTGTCAGAACTTCGTGGACACGATCTTTGGCTTCTTTTGGGGTTAACCCACTATATAAAAGAGGCAATTCAATGTTTTCTTCAACTGTTAGTGTTTCAATTAAACTAAAATTCTGAAAGACAAAGCCGACTGCTTCATTTCTAATTCGGGATAGTTCCTTATCAGAAAAGTCGCCAATTTCACGGTCTTCAAATAAATACGTTCCTTCAAACTTTTTATCAATAAAGCCTAGCAAATTAATCAAAGTCGATTTCCCAGAACCAGAAGGACCCATAATCGCTAAAAATTCTCCAGCGTCTACTTGGAGGTTAATATCATCTAACACATGCAGTGTTTCTTCTTCGGAATAATAATATTTATGAATATGGGATAGCTTAATCATTGGCAGCTACCTGAACATCTTGATTATCTTTTAATTCTTTATTGGGATTGGCAATCACTTGGTCTTTCCAGTTCAAGCCACTTTTGACAACTTTACGACCTAAATTTGTTTCTGTTTCAATCGGTGTTTTTTTCGCTTTGCCCGCTTTGTAAACATAGACAAATTCTTTTTGGCCTTCTTTTTGGATTGCTGCTGTCGGTATAATCATTTGCTTTTGTGGCACAGCGATACTAGTAGACAAGCCTTCTGCCCAAGGAAAATCACCTTCTACTGTAAATTGATAACTCACTACTGGATTGCCTTCATTTTTAGCTATTGGGGTTTGCGCAATGGAAACAATTTTGCCTGGCGCTGATTTGCCTGAACCAACGGTCGTCACTGTTACTTCTTCCCCTGTCTGTAATTTATCGTAATCATATTCGGTTACTTTTCCTTGAATATTTTTCTTTTGTGTTGCAATTTTAATGACTGGTTTGTCGGTACTACTCATGGCACTAGCATCAACAGTGACTTGGCCATCAATTGGTGCTGTAACGACTGTGTTGACTTTGCCACGTGTTTGTTCAAGCGTGTTTGCTGCTCCGACGGCATCACTGTTGGCTAATTGAAGGGCTTGGTTAGCTTGGGCGACTTCACTATTCGCAGCACTAACGGCTTCATTCAATTGCTGAATTTCCGCATTTAGTGTTTCTTTCTCTTCAGCCTCTTTTGCGGTGTTTAATTTTTGCTTGGCTGCAGCAACTTTGTTTAACGCTTCATTGTATTTTTGAGTGGCTAAGTTAACGTTCTCTTGTGCTTGTTGAACTTGAAGATTGTTCCGATTAACGGCATTCGCTTGTTCTGTTTCTGTGGCTTGGATGTCTGAGTTATTGTACGTTAACAATGGACTATCTTTCTTGACTTCTTTACCATTTTCAACATTTATTTCGGCAATTTTTCCTAAAGAAGGATCAAAGAAAATATCCCGAGTATCTAGAAAACTCACTTGACCATCTAATTTTAATGAGGCCATTTCTGTAATGGTATACGTTGTGTATTCAGGTTCAACTTCTTTTGAAGAAAAAACTGTTTTTGCTCCGATAAATCCGACGACGACCACTGCGGCACCAATACCGAACCACACTTTTTTATTTCGCTTCTTCTGGCCTGACTTTTTCATTTATTTGTTCCTCCTTGATTTCTGTTGACGAGTTTGTCATTTTATTTAGTATATAATGAATAAAAAAACTGGTCCCTTCATCTTCCTATCATTCCTCTTACAGTTTTGACACATCTTTATCTAACAAAAAAACGTTTATCCTGTGTAAAAGGATAAACGTTTTTTGTTATTTTATTGTTCTAATTGACCCAACCAGCCAGATGTACCGCCTAGAACATTGGTTACTTGATACCCTTGTTGACTGAGAAACGCACATGCTTGTGCGGAGCGCGACCCCATTTGACAAATCAGATAATAGGGTTGGTTTTTATCTAATTGCTGATAATTTTCGGTTAAAGTACTTAAAGGTAAGTTGATGGCCTGAGGGACATGCCCCAGTTGGTATTCCATTTCTTCTCGTACATCAATAATCGGTAATTTTTTTCGTTTTGCTTCCTGATAAAATTCAGGCATGCCAATCGTGTTATACATTTTCTAGTTCCTCCGGTTTTACCATTCTATATAGCGCAAAAGCACCATCTAAATTTTTGGCTGAGATGCCTGCTTGTTTTAGCATCCGTTCTGCAATATAACTACGCAAACCGCTGTGACAACTAACAATGTACTCCGTTGACTTGTCTAATTCCTCCAAACGTTCTCTTAACTCATTTAAAGGAATAGACACAGCATTTTTAAATTGACCATTGGCTCGTTCGGCGGGATTACGGACATCTAATAAAACAGCCCCCTTAGCTAATTCGTTGGATAACTCATACCATTGAACGTTTTCACTCAATCCTTCTACAAGGTTCATCGCTGCATAGCCTAACATGTTCACAGGATCTTTCGCTGAACCAAACGGCGGCGCATAGGTAAACTCTAATTCAGGTAAATCAAAAATAGTTAACTGTCCTTTAATAGCGGTCGCAAGAATATCAATCCGCTTATCTACGCCCTTTGCCCCAATTCCTTGTGCGCCATAAATTTCCCCTGTCGTAGGATGGAAAACTAATTTTAACTGAAGATCTGTTGCGCCAGGATAATACCCCGCATGGTCTTTTCCACTGATATGCACAACAGCTGTTGTTAGTCCAGCAGCTTTAGCAGCCCGTTCGCTTAAACCAGTTGAAGCAGCGGTTAAATCAAAGACTCGCACAATGGCGGTCCCAATGCTTCCTTGATTTTTTCTCTCTAACCCAGCAATCACATCCGCTACTTGACGTCCTTGGCGATTGGTGGGAGAAGCTAAAGAAATCAGCGCATCTTCTTGAGTGATTTGTTGTTTCACTACAATAGCATCCCCAACCGCATAAATATCGGGTTGATTCGTTTGATAGTGTTCATCAACAACAATACCGCCACGTAAACCAGTTGCTACACCTGCTTCAACTGCTAAGGTATTTTCTGGTTGGACCCCCACCGACAAAATGGTTAAATCAGAAGCTAATGTTTGACCGTCTTCTAAGCGAATCACTTGCCCTTCTTCTTCAAAAGCAACCGCAGATTGTCCCGTAATTACTTGAACATTGTTTTTGCTTAATTCAGCTTTGACAAAAGCGGCCATTTCTTCGTCTAATGGCGGTAAAACATGGGGTGCTTTTTCCACGAGAGTGACTTCTAATCCGCGTTTTTGCAAGTTTTCTGCCATTTCCAAGCCAATGAAGCCTGCGCCAATCACGACGGCTCGTTTTGTTTCTGGTGTCAAGGCTGTCATAATTTGATCTAAATCAGGAACATTTCTTAATGAAAAAACATTTTTGGCTTCTGCCAATCCTGTAATTGGTGGCACAAAAGGTTTCGCCCCTGGTGATAAAATTAATTTGTCATAGTGTTCTGTTAAAATTTCTGTTTCATGTTTCACTGTGATCACTTTTTCTATTGGATCAATCGCCACGACTTCATGGTGAGGACGAACATCTAAATTAAACCGTGCCTTTAACGCTTCGGGTGTTTGAACAAGCAGTTGCTCTCTTTCTGCGATTTCGCCAGAAACGTAGTAAGGCAAACCACAGTTTGCAAATGAAACAAAAGGGCCTTTTTCCATGACAACAATTTCAGCATCTTCCATTAAGCGACGTAAACGTGTCGCTGCTGACATACCACCAGCCACGCCTCCGATAATTACAATTTTCATTTATTTTCCTCCTTTAATTTGACCAGACCATTGGGACATCCCGCCACGAACGTTAATCACGTGATAGTTTTTTCTCGCTAAAATTTTGGCCGCATTTTTGCTGCGCATGCCGGACTGGCAAATCACATAGACTTCGTTAGCGGATTTGTTGTAGGCGGGAATTTTGTTAAGTGGGACATTAATCGCTTGTGGAATATGCCCTGCGCGGTATTCGCTAGGTGTCCGGACATCTAATAACGTTATCTCTTTAGATAAACGTGACTGCAATTCCTTTGTTGAAATACTTGGCGTTTTTTTAAACAATTGAAATAACATCTTTTTCTCCTTCTCTTATATACCTTACGGGGTATATTTAACATGAAAAAGTTAGACTTGTCAACTGAAGAGATTTCTGCCATTTTTAGATTCAAAGAAAAGATAGTTGACAAAAATACCTCGTGTAGGTATATTTTAAACCAATCACTACTCTTAAGGAGGGGTAAAATGACTGAAGAAAAAAAGAAAGTGCTGAATCGTTTACGCCGCACAGAAGGACAAATTCGCGGGATTCAAAAAATGATTGATGAAGAAAAAGAATGTATCGATGTTATCACTCAGTTGAGTGCGGTCCGTTCTAGTATTGATCGCGTAATGGGGATGATTGTTGCGGAAAATTTAAAGCATTGCTTTGAAAATCCTGAAAAAGATCCTAAAGAACAAGAAGAGCGATTAGCACAAGCGATTAATATGATTGTCAAAAAGTAAAACAACGCAAACTTATTCAGCGAAAGATAAGTTTGCGTTGTTTTTTTATTTATTAGACGAATCTGCCCCGCGTTTTTTTAAATTGACAAGCATAAAAAGAATCGTGCCAATTAGTAAAATCACGACGGCGATATAAAAGCCCATGACTTTCGAACCCGTTGTGTCAGAAATTTTCCCAGTCAAAGCTGGGGCGATCACAGATGACATCATGCCGAAAAAGTTAAACACGCCCAAAGTAGTGCCAATTCCAATTTTTGGTGCATTTTCACCTAGCCAAGAAATAATAATCGGTTCTACAGCTAATTTTCCTAAGAAGCCATACATAATTAAAGCAATTAATAACAACGTCGCATTACTTACTTGTACAGTTAACAAGAGCATGGCTGTTGCTAAAAATTCTAAAACAACGATGAATTGAACTTTTTTATGCATGTACTTATCCGCCAACCGACTAAAAAATAACGCTCCTGGAATAGAGGCAAATGCGACCAGCGAAGAGGACAATCCAATTGCCGCTCCTTGGAAACCACGTTCGGTACTTAAAAAATTAGGTAACCAAGTCACAATCATATAATATGCATAACAAGTGCCAAAATATAAAATATACGCAAATAGCATATGTGGCGCAAACAGTTTTTTAAAGGGCACTTTTTCTTTTACCGCTCCGTTATCTTTTTCATCAACAACGGTTGGCTGAATCAAGGCCATGTCTTCTTTATGATTGCGAATAATCACTTGAAAAGCCACTAACATACAAATAATCATAAAGGCGGAAATGTACATCATCACTTGCCAAGGCAATCCTTTTTGGGCAACTAAATAACTAGATAAAATCATCCCTAAACCTGAACCAACGGCTGAACCACTGTTGACAATAGCTGTTGCAAAACTTTTTTTGGCTTGAGGAATGTTTTGCGACGTCAACGAGTAAGCCGAGCCATAGAAAGAACCACATCCTAAGCCTGCCAATAAGCTACCTAAGTAAATTGTTCCAATCGTTTGGGCTTGGGCAATCAGTAATGCTGCCAGCGCAAACAAGATAAAGCCTGGAATTAATACACGTTTTTTCCCAATTTTGTCTACCAAGAAGCCTGCAGGAATCTGCATGACTACGTAACCGAGAAAATAAAAGCTAGAAATGGACCCGAGGGCCGTATCGGAAGCGTTACCATTTAGAGACGCGCGAATTTGTGGATAAACAGGAGAAAGCGCGGAACGATAAATCCAGATTGTTACCCAGCCCATACATAGTAAAATAACGATTTTTTTCCAATAAGCCAACGAACTTTTTGTCTTGTCTGTCATTTTCTTTTCCTCCACCAATCATTTTTTTGGTTAACGTTTCACAAGGAACAAAAGCACTACGCTTTTTTACGTAGTGACCTTTGTCCTACCTTCTTTTTTAGTTTAAATACTCAGCCAATGCATGAGTACTACCGCTACCGCCTTCAAATTGATAACCTTGGTGTTTCAATACAGTCTCAAAGGCACTTAAGAAATGCAACACATTGTCTTCGCGACTGCTGTAACCCATATTACCGACCCGCCAAATTTTTCCTTTTAAATCACCGAAGGAAGAGGCAATTTCAACTTTAAAATGATCCAATAATAAGCTCCGCACTTTTTCACCATCAATTCCTTCTGGAATGACCACAGGAATGACTGTTGGTGTTTTTGTGTCTAACTTCCCGAAAATTTCTAAGCCCATTTTTTGCAGACTTTCAACTAAAATACGATCGTTTTTCCGATGGCGTGCGTAGACATTTTCCATGCCTTCTTGAAGTAACAAGCGCAGCCCTTCATGTAGCCCATAAATCATTGTAGTCGCTTCTGTATGGTGATTTAAGCGCTCTGGTCCCCAATATTTTTCTAATTGCGATAAATCCAAGTAGTTACTTTGAATGAACCGTTCATTCCGCGCATCCGCGCCAAGCCCTAACTCTTTTTGGTAACGGCCCGCCAGATAATCGGCTACACGTTGGTTGTAGGTAATCAAAGAAAGGCCTGAAGGTACGCTGACACATTTTTGAGTGCCTGCTACCGCAATATCAATCTTCCAATCATCGACCTTTGTTTCGACACCGCCGTAAGTCGCCACCATATCTACTACGAAGAAAATTTCATTTTCCCGACAAAAGGCGCCAATTTGATCCAGCGGTTGCATTTGTGCATTCGCCGTTTCGCCGTGGACCATCGCAACAATTTTTGGTTGATGTTCTTTAATCGCTTCAATCACCGTTGTTTGTTCAAACGGTGCGAGCCAGTCCTTTTCTAAATAAATGACTTCGGCCCGGGCGCGTTCGCAAATTTCACCTAATAAATAAGCAAACCGGCCATACGCAGGCACAAGCACTTTGTCGCCTGGCTCAATCAACGCAAATAACCCCGCTTCCAAGCCTGAACGTGACGTGCCATCAATGGCAAAGGCTTGTTGATTCTTTGTGGCAAAAGGTACTTTAATCATTTCCCGAACTTCGTCCATAATCTGTAGAAATTCTGGATCAAATTGCCCTAAAATTGGTTGACCCATTTGACGAAGTACCGATGGATGGGCTTCGACTGGTCCCGGCGTCATGATTGTTCGCCGTACAAAATTTGGTTGTTGATACATAGTAATCCCTCACTTCATTTTTAATTCTTCTCTTTTATTATCTTTGGAAAAACCCAGAAATTCATTGTTCAATTTGCACTATTTTGACTTTGTTTTTTAGACATATTCAATAACTATCTTTTGTACTCCTTTTTATTCTTCGCTATACTATAAAAAAAGGAGGTTGTTGTGATGAAAATATTAGCTGAGGTCTTGGCTTTACCAAGATTTTCTGACTTACAATTATTATCGTCTCACTCAAACTTAACACAGCCCTTGGAAAGTGTAGAAATCACGGAAACACCTGATGTGGCTGATTTTATCCCTAAAAATGTCATGATTTTAACAACGGCAATGATTTATAAAGATGATCAAGAAAAATTGAAACCTTTTATTGACTCGCTAAAACAAGCAGAGTGTACGGCTTTAGGAATCAAAGTTGGGCGGTTCCTTGACGAAATTTCACCAGAAATTGTTGCCTATGCCAGTGCCGTTGATTTGCCCCTGATTAAAATTCCTAGCACACAGCCACTAGGCGGGTTGTTGCATGAAATTGTAGGCTATCTTCGTGATAGCAAAACCGAACAGATGTCTGTAGCATTTGACATACAAAAGCGTTTTTCAACATTATTAATGCAAGATGTTGATGCTACGCGCTTCATCGCTGAATTTGCGAAAATTTTAAATGCGCCAATTATTTTATTAAGTCCTTGGCAACAGGTGATTGCCCACTCGAATTATTTTTATGGCAATCAAAAATCGGCGGAGTTTTTCATCGAACAATTATCAAAAGACCACTTTCAACAATTGGCACAAGAAAAGAAAATCTTTCGTTTACAGGATGAGCGACAAGAAAACATTCAAGTAGCTGGCTTTCCAATTCGTGTGAACGATTATTTTCCCTATTATTTATTGGTCTTATCTCCTGAACAGATTCCTTACCCTATTTCTGAATTTGCCATTGATCAGGCCATTTTAGTTTTGACTTTTATGTTATTTAAAAACCAGAAAATTGCTGAATCTTTTGAGCATCTCAAAACAGACTTTTTGGACCGCTTGCTTGATACACATCAAGAAGCGCTGAGTAAACATCAAAATTGGTTGGAACTTTGGAAAAATTATCGTTTAATCAATAGTGATTATTATCAATTAGCGATTGTCTACGGCGTGACTAAACCAGAAAATGAAACCCATATTCGTTATCAGCAAGCGGAAGGGCAACTAATTTTCCAATGGCTCAAAGAACAATTGCCGGAAATCCTGCCAGATGTCGCCTTGTTTAAATTAAAAAATCAAAATAAAAGTATCTTGATTTTTCAATCTAAAAAAAATGACCATTTGATGATTTTGCAAAACCTCGCTGAACGTTTGCAACAAGCTTTGCCTATTACCATTCGCTTTGCTTTAGGCAATGCTTATGAAAACCTAGAAGATTTGCCTAATTCTTATATTGAAGCTTCCTCGACATTAGAGGCTTCTTTACACGCTCAAAAACCAGCGACTGTGCAATTGTTCCATCCCAAAGGCCTAGCTGGACTTTTTGAAAAGATTGGCACTGAAGATGTTGAATACTTTTGCCAGCAACAATTGAAAGAGTTGGCCTATCCGACGGAACCGACGTTACAAGAATTACGAAAAACCTTGAAAGTTTTTTTAGATTTCAATTGTGAAATTACTAAAACGGCCAACGCTCTTTACCTTCACAGAAACACCATTAAATATCGCATGAATCAATGTGAAAAATTATTAGACACCTCTATTCAAGAGCCTGAGACGAGTTTACTCTTACGGGTAGCGCTGGAACTTTCAGAAAAATAATTAACAGGAAAATAGCCGAATAAAAGTAACGTCTACCAAGAAGAAGGACTCTACCGTTCACCACTGCGTGTTCAAATCCTATTGTTCCGAGGTCATTACTTTACATTCGGCTTTTCTTTATAATTCTGGTTCACGATTGGCATCTTTGGAATAAACGTACATTAGCGGTTCTTCACGACCAACCGCATAGGCTGCTTGTGGCACATAGGCACCCATGAAAATATAGTCCCCTTTTTCCACTGGATACCATTCGTTGTCCAAATTGTACATCCCTTGGCCACTAATTAAATACGCGCCATGCTCTTGGACATGCGTTTCAATGTAGGCATGACTAGCACCTTGTTCAAAAGATAAGATATGCATATTCATATCAAAGTCAAACTCTTTCGGCAATAAACTCCAAAGTAAAACGTCTGTCATTCCTTCATATTCTTCGGGTTGTTGGTCATGAATTGACCCAACCACTTTATAAGGTTGATGGCCTGCCAACGGCTGATAGCGTTTTTTATATAAGAAAACTTCTGTGTCCGCTTCCTGTGCGTTCGCTAAATACATTTTCATTTCAGGCGTAAAGTAGGCGTAGCCCCCGGCTTCAAGTTCATGAGTTTCTTGACCATCTGAAACGCGCAAACGACCGTCAATGACATAAACCAACGTTTGAATCCCGTCGCCACCAAAACCAGTTGTTTGTTGACCATTTTTATGAAACGTAGCAATGTAATCCACAAATGTCGCACCTAATTTAGGCGATCCCAAAATGGAAATATCGACATTTTCAAAACCAGGTACTGCATTTTGCACCAAACCATCATGGGGAATAATGGCGTAATTGTCTTTTTTTATCACAGCTCTTGATGTTAACAATTCTTTTTGGTAACCAACTCGATTATTTTTATAACCCATCACAATTCTTCCTTTTCTATCTTATTTATACGCTAATTCATATAAGGTATCTGCTAAAAGCTTGACGCCTTCAACCAAATCTGGAAATGCCGTTGCTTCAGCTGGATTATGACTAATCCCACCAATACTTGGCACAAATATCATCGCTGTCGGGTAATGGGGCGCAATAATTTGCGAATCATGCCCAGCGCCACTATGCATCATACGATACTGATACTTGCCTTCTTTGGCTTTTTGTTCAATAACTTCTACAATTGCTTGATTCATCGGTACAGGGGCTTCATCCATCCAGCGGTCAATTGCAATCGTTAAGCCTAATTCTTGAGCAATTGTCTTCATCCGTTCTTCTAATTCACCGGTAAAATGTCGTAAAAAAGCAGCGTCGGTATGACGGCAGTCAATTGTAAATTCCACTTCTCCAGGCACCACGTTGACTGTATTGGGTTTCGGAATGACTTTACCGAATGTTAAAACTAACGGATCCCCAATCTCGTTCGCACGATCAATGGCTTCTGCACAAATTTTAGCAAAGCCATATACCGCATCATGACGGTAACTCATTGGCGTAGTGCCTGCATGATTGGCTTGCCCTTTTAAGTTAACCGTGTAGCGACGTTGCCCTACAATACTATGAACAACACCGACTTGGAGCTTTTCGTTCTCTAAAATATTGCCTTGTTCAATATGAATTTCGACAAATGCTTCAATGTCCTCACGTCTAGTTTGCTCCTGCCGAAAATCAAAGCCTTGGCGATGCATCTCATCAACAAACTTTTTGCCTTCGTTATCAGAGATGTCGACTACTTCTTCACGTTTGGCTTCACCAACGACATTTTTGCTTCCCCAGAAAACCGTTGGAAAACGACTCCCTTCTTCTTCAGCCATGGAAAGCACTTCTAGAGAACGCCGTGGTTTCCCATATTTGTCTAATAAATATTGAACAGCCGTCATGGAAGCAATAACACCATATTGACCATCTAAGGTCCCACCATTAACTACTGTGTCGATATGTGACCCAGTTAAAATCGTTTCCTGAGGAAATTCCGTTCCTGCCACTCGACAAAACAGATTCCCGACTTCGTCAAATTGCGTTTCCAGTCCAAACGCCTCAGTTTGGCTTTGCACATACTTTTGTGCTGCCAACCACGAATCTGTATAAAGTAAGCGTGTCATCCCTCCAGCAGGATCACTCCCAATTGCTGACAACTCTTCGATTCTTTGTTTTAAAACTTTTTCCAAGTCCATCACAAAACCTCCTGACTGATTACACTCTGATTGTAAACGTTTCCCTAGCTATCTTCATTGTACTTATCAAACAAAATTAAGCCTTTTTTTGTGCAAAATAGCCAATGAACATTCTCTAACTCGTGGACAGAGGTGCTAATTCAATCACGCTTCTGTCCCTTTACATTTCTAAAATAAGTGTTTAATTTTTGATAAATACGCCGTTAAACGCCTCAGTTACTCCAGTTTCTTGTGCGTAAATTGTTTCGCCTCTTAAAATTGTTTGAATCACTTGGGCCCCAATTTCACGACCAATGTAAGGACTAATTTTATTTCGGTATTCTAAATCTTCTGCTTTTAAGATATACGGCGCATTAGGTTTAATTAGTACAAAATCGGCATCCTTACCAATGCTGATGCGGCCCTTTTGTGCTAAGTGATAACGGTCAGCTGGGTTTGCTGCAATCATATCCGCGAATTGTTTCAAGGATAAACCACGTTTTTGGACGGCTTCATCGAATAACACATCGACGTTATTTTGAACACCAGAAATGCCGCCCCAAGCTTCAAAAGCATTGGTTGTATCTTTTAAGTCTGGCGTACAAGGAGAATGGTCAGAGGTTACAAACGCGATGCCGCCTGTTTGCACGTGGTTCCATAAGGCGGCTTGTTGGTCCGCGTCACGAATCGGCGGCGAACATTTGACAACTGGACCAATGGCATCAAGTTCATCCGTGGTAAAATATAAATAATGCGTACATGTTTCACAAGTCACATCTATCCCTTCTGCTTGGGCTTTTAAAACTTCTTCCACACCTTCTTGACAAGCCACATGACAAATATGAATCCGACAACCTGTTTCTTTGGCAAATAAAATAGCTTTTTGAATCGCTTCAACTTCGGTAAACACAGGACGTGTAGCTACATATGCCGCTAAAGTCGTTTCGCCATTTTGATAAGCTAACGCGCCTAATTTATCCGTAATTGGCGCATTTTCTGCATGGATTGCTAGCACTTTGCCAGTCTTAGCAACTTGTTTCATTCCTTCATATAGTGAATAATCGTCGACATTTTGAAAATCTCCTTCAATTGAACGATCGCCGCACGTTCCTAAAAAGCATTTATAGCCGGAAACGCCTCCTTCATCAAGTTCCTGAATCCCACCAGCCAAGTTGGTCGGGACCACGCCGCCAAATGACCCTACATCTACTTTTAGTTTATTTTCTCCTGCCTTGTATTTGATCTCAAGAGAGGTCTTATCCACAGTTGCTGGAATCTGATTTAAAGGCATTTCCATAAAGGTCGTCACGCCCCCTTTGGCACAAGCGGCCGTTCCTGTGACATACCCTTCCCATTCATCGCGGTAACCACCACCAGGATCGGTAATATGAACATGGGCATCCACCATCCCAGGACTAACGACTAAACCCGTCGCATCAATCACACGTTCTCCTGACAAGTCTTGCCCAATCGCTACGATTTTTCCTCCTTGAACGGCGACATCCGTAATGACTTCTCCAGTTTCTAAAATAACTAACCCGTTTTTAATCACTAACTCTGCTTGCATTTATTTTCCCTCCTGATAAGCTGTTTCTTTCACTTTTTTTGAATCCCAAGTCCATTTTTTTAACACTAAGTACAGCACAAAACCTGTGGCAAAGCCCACAAACCACGAAATATCAGCAATGATTTTAACCTGTGGAATAAATTGACCACTTAAGGAAAGAGCCAACGCCAGAATAGTAGCGACATATGCCGGCTTGTTTAATCCGTAAAAAGGATTGGCTTCCTCTTTTTTGTGTTTATCTACGTATAAAGCATTTAAGTCAATTTGTTGCTTTTGAACAAAATAATAATTCGCAATCATCACACCAGCGACTGGTCCTAAAACAGCCCCAATTGCGTTCAGAAAAATAAAAATACTATCGGCGTTTTCCATCAGTTTCCAAGGCATAATAAGAAAGCTAATAACACTGGCAATCATGACGCCTTTTTTATACGTCATTTTTTTAGGAAACAGCGCCGCCAATTGATAACCTGCCGGAATGATGTTCCCCGTTGCATTCGTTGAAATAGTCGTTAATAAGAAAACCGACATGGCTAAGACCACCACTGCCACATTATCTAAACGATCAATAATGTTTAAAATATTCCATTCTTGAATTCCAAAATACAGCGAACCACCTAACAGAATCACCACACTGGAAAAAGCGAAAATCCCATAACCAACAACTAAACCTGCTGTTTGCCCCACAATCTGAGCACGTGTCGAGCGCGCATTCTTAGTAAAATCCGCCACACTCGCACCAGGCGCTGACCAAACGGCCACAACCGAGTTAAAAATAATCAGATACGCCACAAGTGGATTGACTGAACGAATCGCACCAGAAACTTGATAGGACAAAATTGGTGTTAAACCGCCCCCAGCTCGAATGGCCCAAATCGTTAATCCAATAATAACGACATAAATCAACGGACTTAAAATGGCGGTAAACCGGTTCAAAATTTTGCTACCACCGAAACCTATTGCCACATTTAAGAGCCAGAAAAGAGTAAACGCCATTAATTCAGGTAGCCTGAGACCAAAAAACTGGAATGATCCACCAATTTCTAAAAAGTTCGGCCAAAATTTCCCGAGAATAATTAATAAAGCCAGCGATCCTGTAAATGTTTGCAGACCAAACCAAGCAATCGCGGCCACACAACCTCTTAAGAACCCTGGCAGTTTTGCCCCGAGACTACCGTAAGTAGACTGTAAGTGCATCGCAAAAGGAATGCCATATTTAGAGCCAGCCACGCCATTCAAATTCATGAAAGTTGCTACAATGAATGAGCTTAACACAACTGCCAACATAACTTGCAGCGGCGATAAACCTAAGAAAATAAAGCCGCCCACTGCTGCATAATTCGGGATATTATGAATCGAACCCATCCATAATGTAAAAAAATTGCGCGCGCCCATTGTCCGTTGTTTCGGGCTACTTGGCAACAAATCCTCATTGTAGCCACGTGCTTTCATCGCTGTTTCTTCTTGAGCTGTTACTTGAGACACATTTTTCTCCACGACAAACTCTCCTTTTTATTAAAAATTTTTTTCTATTAAAACACCCTGCCTTCTCTTTTTTGTCACTTTTGCACAAACATGCGTACTACTCTCATCACACAAATTGTAAGCGCTTTTTATAACAACAATCATTAGTTACCCCAACTAAATAACAAACGATTCTTTGTTCACTTTGAACGAAAAAATAGCAACCTTTTTTATATCGTCCTCTCACTCTAGAAAGTAAGAAACAAATCTTTTTATTCACATATTATGTACAACTTCTCTTTTCAAATGCTGAAATACGCTTATTATTAAAAATGACATAAATAAATTATACAGTTAAATGAAATCCAACACAACATTTTTTAATCAAACACACACAAATCAGATAAACTGAAGTGGATTTTCAGGAAGAGACCCATCCTGAAAAAAGACACTGACAAAAGAGTTTTCTCACAAGATCGACAACTTTTCACAGATTCAAAATCTTCTTTTTCAATTTTTACGTTTTAAAAAATAACATTTTGAAAATAAAAAAATTGCTTAATTTTAGTCAAAAAAATAAACAAAGATTTCTGATTTTATCAGAAATCTTTGTTTATAAATTTTCTTGCTACAATTCCTTTAACAAAATAAAATCCGTCTGTTCATCGTCTCCCATAAAAAACGAATGTTGACTATAATAACGGTAGCCAATCGTTTTATAAAATGCCCGCGCCGCATCATTGTGTTCCCAGACACCTAGCCACAGTGCGTTTTTACCAAATTCACGAGCTTTTTCTTCCGCCAGTTCTAACAATTGTGTTCCCAGCTTCTTTCCTTTAAACGCAGGCAAAATATACAATCGCTCAACCTCGAGCTTTTCTGGCCCCATCGGTTCCGTTTGTGCCTTCTCACGATTTAATTTCATGTAGCCAGCTAATTGATTATCGACAAAGATAAAATAAAAGTCAGAGTGGGGATTAGCCAATTCCTTTTGTAATTTTTCTAAATTGTAGGCTTCTACTAAATAGGCTTGCATATTTTCTGGGGTATTATATGGTCCGAAAGTATCTGTATAAGTTTCAATGCTGATTTCTTGTAACGCTGGTGCATCTTCTATTGTTAATTTTTTTATTTCTCCCATCAATCAGTCGTCCTTTCCTTAATAATTTCGAGTGTTCCCTTTTTTGACAAATTCCCAATCTTCGCTGACATTTTTACGCATCCGGACTAAGTACTCTGCCAATTGTGAAATTTCCACTTCTGACAAGCCTTGCAAAGCAACTTGATTCGAGTGTTGATTTTCGCGCACAATGATTGGATAAACGTTTTTCCCTTTTTCTGTGGCATAAATCCGCTTAATTTTTTTGTTGCTTGCATCTTCTTGACGATAAATGAAGCCTTGTTCTTCCAAACGCTTAATCGCCCGCGCCGCTGTGGTTCGATCAACTTTAATCAGTTCGGCGATCTTTTCTTGGATAATCCCAGGATTTTCACAGATCCTGACCAAATAAAGATATTGTCCTCGTGTTAAAGATAATTCCTTAAATTCGATATTACTGATTGAATCTAAGGCGCGCGCAATCATGCCAATTTCTCTTAAAATATCTATCACTAGGACACTTCCTTTCGCTAATATTTTATGATTGTCATTACTTTAACTTATTTTTGTTGCAAATGCAACAAAAATAAGTATAAAAACTACAGATTTAAACAATTTGAGCATTCGTGAAAATAAAATAATTATTTCTTTTGTTATATTAACAAGTAAGATAAAATTAGTTATAGCGTCTATAGGAGGAATAGTATGAAAAAATTATTTTGTGTTATTTTAGTTATTTTTTTAACAGGTTGTAGTTCTCAAAAAGCGAATGAACCTAAAAAACAAGAAAATTCTACCAATCATACAACATCAATGAAAAGCAGTGCTAATCATTACAGTTCTAGCACAGAAACAAGCTCTAATAATAAACTAAAAGAAACTTCAGAAAGTGCCAGTACCACTCAAGCTTCGGCAAAGTCTAAAAATGAAGTATCCACAAATGTCGAAGAAGCAAATTCTTTAGAAGCAACACCTTATGCTGTCGATCTTAGTAGTTTAAACAATCCACTCGTATTTAATTTTAAAGGAATGAATGTGCCAACTTCAATTACGTTAGAGAACTTAAATTCAACACCAACTGTTACCTTCCGAACTAAATTGTTTGGGGCTGAAAATGGTCAAGTGAAAGAAGCCATTAATAAATATGAGCTATCTATAAATACAATTCCTACAAAAGAGATTAGAATATTTTCAGCGGCCGATAACAGTATTCGCACCGTTAAAGTAAATACAGAATTAATTTTAGGAACTAATATTTCTTCAAACGATGAACAAAATAGATCGGGCACTTTATACTTATTCAACAATAAAAATGGTTCGATATCTTTAATCACTCCTAACTACGCAGGCAATGTTACGGATGATCAAAAAGACGTTATGCTAGAAGTAATTCAATAAATAACAAAAAAAATAATAAAGAGAAAACTTCATACTTAGAAGTTTTCTCTTTATTATTTTTTTAGGAACTCCTCTAGAAACTCGTTTTAGTCCCCACTTATTTTTCTTATTTCTTCACCCATTAAGCCCGCGATAGAAAATAGAACATTTTATTTGAAAATGAATTATTGTTCTGCAATATGCACCGTTTGTAAAAATTCTGCGACTGAGAAATGGTATTCTTTCTCTTGATTTCCTTGAATGGTTCGAATCATTTTTTCAACTTCTGGTTGCAGAGCGGCAAATTGAACTTGTTGTCCACGACCTTCTGCTGCAAGACAAAATTCTTCTAAAATATCTAACGCCGTACTATCAATGCTAGGAACTCCTCGCATTGAAAATACTACACCACTTTTTGTTTCCAATTGCAGTAACGTTTGTTTCAATCGTTCAGAAGACATGAAAAATAACGGGCCACTCAAATAAACCACCACCCAATTTTCCGTACAATCGGTCGGTACTAGCCCCATTCTTGACCAATCAACTTCCTCGACATTAATCGTAATCACGGCACTTTTCGCAATGAAAAACAGGCAACCCGCTAAGACCCCTAAAACAATCGCTAAACTCAAGTCAAAAATAACGGTCGCTACCATCGTTAAGAAGAATAAACATAAGGCTGTGTGGAAACGTTTCTGGAAGAATTCTTTAATCACCGACCATTCATTCATTCGCCACGCTGTCACCACTAAAACACCAGCTAACGCAGGCATGGGAATTTTAGACATGACTGGCGATAAAAGCAACATCGATAACAATAAAAAGACTGCATGAAAAATACCCGCTAAACGTGTTTGCGCACCAGATTTAATCACTACGCTCGTGCGGGCAATCGCTGCCGTCGCAGGTACGCCACCGAAAAATGGCAAAATTAAGTTGCCAATTCCTTGTGCCACTAGTTCCTGATTACTGTCTAATGGTTTCCCTGTCATGCGACCAGCCGAAGCGCCACAAAGCAAACTTTCAATCATACCTAACATAGCAATGCTAATCGAAGGCACCAAAATATCCTGAAACGCACTTAATTGAAGCGAACCAAGTTCCAAACGTGTATCACTAAAAATACTTGTCGGAATTTTCCCTACAGTGGCCACTGGCAGTTGAAAAACCACTGTTGCTAACGTAGCTAAAATAATCATCACCAATGAAGCTGGTATCATCGCATTCCACTTTTTCGGAAAGAACACTAATCCAAGCACCACTAAAATCGACATAACCGTCGTTGGTATACTTAAATCAAAGCCCAATGAACGATAACTGCTGATTTTCTCAATTAAATTGTGGCCTTCTGAACGAACCCCAAAGAAATTATCAAGCTGCCCCAACGCAATAATAATAGCAATTCCTGAAGTAAACCCGGTAATGACCGGTGACGGAATAAAAGAAGTCAAGCTCCCTAAACGCAAAATCCCTGCCAAAAGCAAGAAAATTCCCGCCAAAAAGGTGGCCAACAAAATCCCTTGCATGCCATGCACTGCCGCAATTGACATTAAAATAGCTGCCATCGCACCTGTTGGTCCTGAAATTTGATAAAACCCACCCGAAAGGCTCCCAATCACAATTCCAGCGATAATCGCCGTGATCATGCCAGCTGCTGCAGTCGCGCCGCTAGAGACCCCAAACGCTAACGCTAACGGCAACGCGACGGCTGCGACAGTCAAACCTGCCAAGAAATCTTTTTTCAATTTTTTTTGATCATACCCTTTAAATTCATCCCTTATCATTTGTGTGTACTTTTTAAACATTCGCATCCTCTTTTCATGAAATTTCCATTCTAAAGATATCATATTTTCGGAAAGATAATAAGGTGTTTTGTGAAGGAAATCGCTAAAAAATTTTTTTCACCTCATTTAGACAAAATTGTCTAATATTTTAAGAATTTAGCCACCGCTGTTTCCTAGAGTATGATATGCTTAACTAGTAAACAGGCTTCACAAACTTACATTAATTGGGGGAAACTATTATGTGTACAGGCATCAAGATTATTTCCAAAACAAATGATATTTTTTATGGACGTACGATGGATTTTACGTTTGATTTTTTTGGCAACGAAGATCCAATTGCACCAAAAATCCCTACTCTAATTGCTCAATTTCCAAAAGGTACAGTTCTAAACAGCCAACTAAATCCTTGGACGGCAAAATATGCCTTTATGGGACTAGCAATGTCAGGCACAGATCAACCAGCGAACGATGGTAAAACCGTCAGCCTTGCTATCACAGATGGTATCAACGAAGCCGGCTTATCTGGTGATATTCAATATTTAATGGAATCTTCAACAGCACCTGCTGAAAGTTTAGCAGATCGTGGTTTAACACCTCATATTGCAGAAGAAGTACTTGCTTATATTTTGAGTAATTTTGAAAGCGTTGACGAAGTAAAAGTAGCTTTTGAAAAAATCGGCCTGTTAGATCAAAAATTCCAACTTGATTCATTGGGGGAAGTTCATTTCACCTTACACTGGACCATTAATGATAAAAATAATAATAGTATCGTTTTGCAACCAACAGATAACGGAGCGTTCGTCATTTATGATTCGATTGGCGTAGTCACAAACAGCCCAGAATACAATTATCATTTAACCAATGCACGAAACTATATCGGAATGCGCAACTACGCTATTAAAGAACCTTACACTTTAAAATCAGGCGCAACACTTGACCCAATTGAAGGTGGGACTTCTTACGGACTATTAGGAATCCCAGGAGACTTCACTTCGCCGTCACGCTTCATTCGTGCGTTATACTATTCTGACAATCTCCAAGAATTTGATAGCTCTGAAGGGATTATGCAACTCTATCGCGCCTTCCAAACAGTGATGATTCCTCGGGGGATTGGCCATTTAGGTCAAAGTAATTCTCTGTCTGATTTCACACATTATTGGTCAGGATATGATGTGACTAATCTAACCATGTATGTCCAACCAGAAAGTACTACCTCATTTACAAAATACACTTTGGATCCAGCTTTAACAGAAGTTACTACTTTTGCTGTTTCTAACGAACTACTACTAACAGATTTAAATCAATAAAAACACAAACAACGTCTCTGACTAGGTACTTGGTCAAGGACGTTGTTTCGTTCATTTTTCAGATAATGCGTTATACAACGGCGCTAATTCTTGAAGCGCCTGACAACTTTTTTCTTCAATCGTTTCAAGCTTTTCCGTCGCAAACCACAACTTACCGATCTGAAATGAGCGATTGCCTATCCGCTCTTCTAGAATTTTCCGTTGTTTTTCATCTGCTAAATAATCTTTTAAAGGCAAATGGTCCACTAGTTCATGCTCCTCCTGCGGCCAAATATAATAGCCTTCACAGTCGATGGTTTGGCTCCAAGCTTCTAAACGATTAAGCAATTGATTGTAAGCGACGACTGAGCCTGCCCGCTCCTCACTTTTGTAATGTTGAAACATCAAATATACTTGAAATTGCTTTTTATTTAATAACAACGCCAGACAAGCATTTTCCGCTTGGCGTTGCTCACTGCGATATGCAGCCCAGAAATGACTGCGTAAATTCCAGCCGTTGGTCCAGCTTTCAATTTTCGGCTTAGTGATGCCGAGTTCAGCTGGTAAACCTTGGGCGATTGCGAGGTTTAAGGCTTTCCACTTTTCCCAATGTTGCTTGTAGGTTTGCTTTAAGGCATCGATTTCTGCTGATGTTTGTTGCTCTTTGAGTTGTTTAAATGTGAAGATTTCTCGGTTGAATAGATTGAAGTCTTGATGAGACAAATTCATGTGATTCTTCCTCCATCATCGTAATTCATCCTCCAACGGTACTAAATATTCATCTAACGTTTGACGCCAAGCACGTTTCATTTGTTGCGGGTATTTAAATGGTTTTGCTTCTGGGTGCGTCGCTTTATATGACTCGAAGTCTTTGCTGCTGATAATGTCCCCCATGTTTGGGATTGGGTTCATGCCAATCATATATTGAATGGCAGATGAATGAAGTTGATCTTCTGAAACAAACCATTCTTGCGCAAATTGTGCAATCACTTGATTTCTAGTTCCTGTGAAGTAGCGTCTTTTCAAAACAAATACATCTTCTTTTTGATCTACTTTTTCATTATCCATTGCATTTAAAATTTCCCGATACACTTCTTTAACACATTCCGTTTTATTCAATTTTTGCAAAGCCTTTTCAATTTCTTCACGAACGCCTTGGCTATTTGCGGAATAATTTCCTAATAATTGATCAATATAAGAAGAGTCAATATCGTACATTTTGGCATGATTATCGCTGTAAAATTCAATCTCCGAAAAATCATTCTCTGGTTTTGGCTCTACTTCTATTAAGGAGCCTTTGATTGTTTCGTATGTTCCTATCTGTTCTTCAATCAAATGGACTTGCTCAGCTAAAGCTGGTGATTTTTCCATTTCATCATTATATTCATCATAGGTCACTAATGCTTCATAGCTATTACTTAACGCTTGAAACGATTGAACATAATCAATTCGCACATCAATCGGCTGGTTCTCATCTATCTCTTCTGGATTAAATTCTTGCATTTTACGAAAGGCTTTTTTAAATCGTTGTTTTGATTCTTTATAGGTCGGATAAATTAATCCAGATTCTTCTTTTGCTTCTGAATAAAGACGAGTCGCATTTGCGACATTTTGTTCCATTGTGTGAGGTTTTCGGAAAGTAACCACTAAGCCCTTTGTTTTATCAGGATAGGTGCGATTAGTTCTTGAAAATGCTTGAATCAAATTGGCGTATTCTAAATTACGATCGACAAATAACGTTTGAATCGTAGGTGCATCAAAACCTGTTAACAGCCGATCAACCACAATAACCAAATCAACATGACGGCCAAATTCTTTAAACTCTGCTTTTTTACGAGCTAAGCGATTGTTGATGTCTCCGTTATAGCGCTCAATGTCTTGTAAGGTCCATGAAGTACCATAGTACGCATTATATTCGGCCATAATTTTTGCTAACTCGTCTTGCTGTGCGCTACTATTCTCAGCGTTTTCTTCTAATGAATAAGTAATGGCAATTCGCGGAAAATCAGGGTCTTCCATCGTTCTCCCTTGACGAATCTGATGCTTAGGAAATTCTTTTTCTAACCAATTTTCTTTCGCTGTCATTTTTTTAATGGCATGATAATAACGTTTCGCCATATCAATTGAACTTGTTGTTAAAATTGCTGATTTTCGAGGGCGACCATTCCCAAAATCAAATTTAGTATAAGCATTATTGGGGCGGAACATTTTATGAATGACTTCTTGAATATGCTTATCATTTTCATAAATAGAACGATCCAACATTTTCTCTTTTTGAATGTTGTCCATTGCTTCTACTTCATTCGCTAACTCTTCTGGCGTGTATTCTGCATATTTGGTTTCGTTAGACAAACCATCATAGATTTTTTTATACAACGACTCGCTATCAATCGTATCTTCATGTTCCACTTGAAAGCCCAAAACAGCTTTATCTTCTAACGCATTTTTGATTGTATACGTATGTAGAACTTCTCCATATTGGTCGTGTGTCGTTCTGGCTAGTTGTCCTTGCGCTTGCTTTTTATTTTCTTCAAAAATTGGTGTTCCTGTAAAGCCAAACCAAGTGGATCTAGGAAATACTTTTTTAACATCCATCATATTTTCCGCACTAACTGCTCGGTGGCATTCATCAACAATAAAAACAATATGTTGCCCCATTAATTTTTGAAAACGATTTGTGCCCTTCTGCTCTTCTTGTTTTCGTGCATATTTCAAAGCAGCATCCAGCTTTTGACGCGTTGTCACAATGACTACGTTAGAGTTCGCATCGGCCAATAATGTCTTACTCAATTCTTTGGCACTACCTGTCCCGACAATCAGACTATTAGCTTTACCATCACCTGATGAAATCCCTGTGTTAAACTCCGAAGCAAATTTAGTAAACTCACTAGTTGTCTGATTATCTAAATCTTTTCGGTCCAAAAGCATAATCGTCCGATCAATCCCTGGTTTACGCGCTAATAATTTAGTAGAAACGAAACTGGTTAATGTTTTTCCAGAACCTGTAGCATGCCAAATATAGCCGGAGGTGTGCTTACTAGCGGCAACATATAAGGCTTCAATCGCATGAATTTGATAAGGATGTAAAACCATTAATACTTTGTTGTCTTGTTCTTCACTAACAATCGTATAATCGGCAATTAAGCGATGGGCATCTGGAATATTTAGCACTTGGCGACAGAACTCATAAAGATTTTCAACTTTTTTATTGTCTTTTGTTCGCCAACTAAACAAGAATTTTTTATGCATAAATTGCGGTAGCGCATTCGCAAAATAGCGAGTGGTTTGTTCATTGGAAACAACAAATAATTGCAAAGTTGAAAAAATATTATTACGAAACATACCTTCCTCGGCATACTTTTTAATTTGATTAAATGCTTGAAATACACCATCTTTCGCTGTCACTTGTTTCAATTCGATTTGGACAATAGGCAACCCATTAATTAATAATGTCACATCAAAACGACTATCATGCTTTGCAGAATTAGTGTTCTTTTTTGCAATTTGATTCACGACTTCATAACTAGAAATCCCCCCACCAATATCACGATTCGAATATAAAATCAAGCTCATCGTTCCTAGAGAAGCATCTTCTCGTTCGATGGTAATTTTCGCAATACCATTTTCCCCTTTTAACCATTTGGCTGCTTCAAAAGGCGTACGTGTTCGTTCTAATAATCCTGTTTTTATGCGTTCAAATTCTTGGTCTGTTAAAGGGTGTTCCCCAATTGCGGCTAAATTATTTTGAATGATTTTTTCACGTAAATTACGCCATAAATCTTGTTCCGATTTTAAATCTGCTCGATACGTCCACTGATTACGATCTTCCCCAAGAATCGCAATTAACTTGTTTTCCACTGTTGCTTCATCGTTGACACTTAGCTTCATAACCTGACCCTCACATTGTTTTATTTAATTAAATTATATCACTATATGGAGAATTTGTTCAATTACAATTGGGAACTGTGTAAGTTGAAAGAAATAACTGAACGTGTAAAAGGCAATGACGGAAGAATGGATTTGCCGACCCTAACTATATCTGCCAGTCAAGGATGGCTAAATCAAAAAGATAGATTTTCTGGCAACATCGCTGGAAAAGAACAAAAAAATTATACATTACTATTGAAGAATGAACTTTCTTACAATCATGGCAATTCTAAACTTGCTAAATATGGAGCCGTTTTTTCACTTAAAACTTATGAAGAAGCATTAGTGCCCCGAGTGTATCATAGTTTCAAATCCACAAAAAATTCAGATCCTGACTTTTTAGAATATATATTTGCCACAAAAAAACCTGATAAGGAATTAGGAAAATTGGTTTCATCAGGTGCACGCATGGACGGTTTACTCAATATTAATTATGACGATTTTTCAAATATAAAAATAAATATTCCACATGTTCATGAACAGAAAAAAATTAGTAATTTGTTACGTAAAATTGACGATACTATCGCTCTTCATCAGCGTAAGCTTGATCAGTTGAAAGAGTTGAAGAAAGCGTATCTACAACTGATGTTTCCAAAGAAAGATGAGACTGTTCCTCAGGTGAGATTTGCTGATTTTGAGGATGATTGGCAACTGTGTAAGTTAGGGGATGTCGTAGAAATTTTTGATGGTACTCATCAAACACCTAGGTACACTGATTCTGGTGTTAAATTTGTCAGCGTTGAAAATATCGCTACTTTAGAAACTAAAAAATACATTACCCATGAAGCATATGAAAAAGAGTACTCAAAAAAAAGAGCTAAAAAAGGTGATATTTTAATGACTAGAATTGGTGATATAGGAACAATGAAAGTTATAGAGACTGATGAACCACTAGCGTATTATGTAACTTTAGCATTGCTGAAAGCAAAAGAAACTAATCCATATTTTTTATCTTTTATTATCTCTAGTCCTGAAATTCAAAGAAATATTTGGAAGCGTACATTACACATAGCGTTTCCAAAAAAAATAAATTTAGGAGAAATTAATCAAGTAGAAATGAAAATAACCATTTTTGAAGAACAGGATAAAATAGGTGATTTATTCACAAATTTAGACGATGCTATCATTCTTAATCAAAATAAACTCAATCAACTAAAATCCTTAAAAAAATCCTATCTACAAAACATGTTCATCTAAAAAATAACTCCCCGCAATCCGCGAGGAGTTATTTTTCTTACATCAACATCGCCAAATGGCGCATAATTTTATCGTTATCCTGATTCTCTAGTTCCTGAATAATATGCAGATAAGTTTCTTGCGTAGTTGTCATACTAGAATGGCCTAACCGAGTCGCCACGCTGGCAATTGAAACACCAGCAAATAATAATAGCGAGGCATGTGTGTGGCGTAAACTATGGACAGTAATCACTGGAATCTGCGCACGTTTACATAAGACTTTTAAGCGATTATTAATCGTAGAATTAAAGACACGTCCTTTCACAAAAATTGGTTCCATTGGTGGCATATTTCTTATCAATTGAGAAAATTGCATTGCTGTTTGCCAGTCAATTTGTACTTTGCGTTTAGAAGATTCATTTTTTGTTGATTGGAAAAAACCAGTGGGGTTCTTATAATTCCATGTTTTTTCAATAGTTATTTTTTGTTTAGAAAAATCAAAATCTTTTGGCGTTAGTGCCAATGCTTCGGAAAAGCGTAGGCCCGTTTTAACTACCAATAAAATAAACCAATCCCAGTTTAGTTGCTCGCCTAACTCTAATTCTTTCAAAAGAGCTTGAACTTCAAATTGATTTAAAAATTTTGATTTTTTAGGACGTGGTGCTTTTCCTTTAATGACAATTTTTCGTGTTGGATTTTTTGAAATAAGTCCTTCATCGACTGCATCTAAAATTGCTCCTTTTAATTGATGATGAAAATCCATGGTTGTCTGCCGTTCGTGGGTTAACGCATAGTCATTTAACAACTGCTGATACCGTTGCCGATCCAAATGTTTTACTTTTAAACCAGGTGCCAACTCAGCAAGTCGTTGTTCCGCAATATAATATTTTTGCAACGAAATATCCCGAATCGCCCCTACCTTATATAGCTCCACCCATTCACTAAAATACTCATGAAATAACTGCTCTGTTCTCTTTCTCTTAACCAAAATAAAACCTCCTTGATAATTGTTGATGAACGAATCATCTTTTTTATTATCTCGGAGGTAGGAAAGTGTGTAAATATTCAGTTTTATATGAACATATTTTGGAGATAGGATTTTTTTAAAGAAATCATCGTGTCAGTTAGATTTTGTTGCAAGATAATTCTATTATCTAAATTTGATAAAATATCAGCCATCTGACTCTGTTCTTCAAAAGAAGTCATCCATATAGGAAATATTGAACTAAAGTTTTTAACTACATGAGGAATATTAGGTGTTCTATAATTATTATAGATATTATTTTGATTATCCAAAAGCTGTTGATAGATAAATTGGGAATTAGCACATTCTTTTAATTGATATGCTTTTAATGTTGAACCTAACACACCTTTAAATCCATAATAAACTTTTCCAGCTTTAGAACCATCCCATAATATTATGATATCCCTTTCTGAAACGTCTGGTAATGCCTTAGTATAGATTGGTTTTCCACCGTTTAACCTATTAGCATCTAAATATTCTACACTACCATTACAAAGATTTTCCACTTTTGCTTTACCTTTAATTTGCTTCTCTATAATATTCTCTAGCTTACACAGTTCCCAGTTTTCCTCAAAGTTAGCAAATCTCACCTGAGGAACAGTCTCATCTTTCTTTGGAAACATCAGTTGTAGATACGCTTTCTTCAACTCTTTCAACTGATCAAGCTTACGCTGATGAAGATCCAATGCGTAATCTATTTTTTCTAAAAAACTACTTACCAATTTTGTTTCATCATTTTTGGGAATATACGTAGTAAAATCTAGCACTTTACTAGAGCTTATACCAAACACTTTCATCCCTGTTCCAACCTTGTAACCATACTTGCGAAAAGTCGGTGCTTTAATTAAATAATACAAAAACATAGGGTCTATATTCTTAGGACGCAATGCTATCGTATGAAGACCTGCTACAATATCAAATGATGTGTTTTCTCTGATTACAGCAGGCGTAGCAATGCCCTTATAATCTTCTGAAGCATCTGTCAAAATTAAATCGCCAATTTCTAAAAGAGCGAAATTTTTTTTTATTATATTGGGTATATTAGAATTTTCACTAACTTTATCTGCCTTTTTTGTATGAATATCTCCATAATGAATATACTTCATACCTGTAAATTCATTGGTCTCAACCTCTCTGGATAATGAATAGGATTTTACTTTTTCAAATATCCTTTCAAACTTACACAGTTCCCAATCTTCCTGAAACCCGCGGAAACGGAGCCGAGGGACCTTTTTCATCTCGTCCCTCATCCTCCAAACACCTCTTTCGTAGCATCAATCAGTGCTTGAGTTTCCTCTGTTACCACCAGGTCATCAAGCATAGCTAATAACTCAGCTTCTACTTTTTTTATTTCCTGGTTTGTGGATTTGATTTCATTATTTAATGCCACCAAATCCACAGGCGGTTCCTCCTCGAATGTATCCACGTAGCGTGGGATATTCAAGTTATAATCATTTTCAACAATTTCTTCAAAAGTCGCCACATGCGCATATTTTTCTACATCTTGACGTTCAATATAAGTTGAAACAATTTTATCAATATGTTCGGGTGCTAATTTATTTTGGTTTTTCCCTTTTGTAAATTCTTTACTTGCATCAATAAATAAAACATCTCGATTGTCACGATTTTTCTTAAGAATAATAACCGTAGTCGGGATTGAGGTACCAAAGAATAAGTTAGCAGGCATGCCAATAACTGCGTAAATACTACCATCTTCTAATAATTTTTTACGAATAACTCCTTCAGCAGCACCACGGAAAAGAACCCCATGTGGCAAGACAATCGCCATAGTTCCTGAATCTTTTAAATGATAATAACCATGCAGTAAAAAGGCGAAATCTGCTTTCGATTTCGGTGCTAATTTGCCATAACGGTTAAAGCGTGAATCATCTAAAAATGAGGCATCCGCCGACCATTTTGCCGAGTATGGTGGGTTCATAACTACAGAATCAAAGGTATATGGCTCATCTGTTGGCCAATCTTTATTGAGCGTATCTCCGTTCCGTAAGTTCATATCTTCCGCTTCCACACCATGCAAAATTAGGTTCATTTTTGCAAGATTGAAGGTAGTCGTATTCAGCTCTTGTCCATGATACTTGACACTTTTTGGATAATTCAAGTAGTTACGGACATTCAGCATCAACGAGCCGGAGCCCATTGTCGGGTCAAAAACACTAAACAACTTTTTATCTTCTTGACCTAATGCCACAATCCGCGCCATCATATCCGAAACTTGATGCGGAGTGTAAAATTCTCCTGCTTTTTTTCCAGCTTCAGACGCAAATTGCGAAATCAGGAACTCATACGCATCACCAATCACATCGCCTTCATGAGCCGTGACATCAATATCATTTAATTTTTTTAATACTTCCGTAATTGTTACATTTCGTTGTTGGTCATCGGAACCTAATTTTTTCGATTGTAAATCAACATCATCAAATAAGCCATTAAATTGTTTATAATTTGAAGATAAATAAACAAAGGCTTTTTTCAAGTCATCTAATTGGAAAACATTTTGTTTTGCCTGTTCTGCTAAACTGCTAAATAAATAATCTGGCTCAATATCATAACTTAATGTATCGACTAAGGTGTCAACTAAGTCTTGACGAGAGTCCTCATCTTTTAGCAATTCTTTATATAGCTCTGTTTGTTTTGTTGGCGTATCATATTCTTCTAGTGACTCATCTGCTAATGTCACTACTGTTTGTAATAATTTATCAGATAAATATTTATAAAAGATTAATCCTAATAAGTAATTCTTGTACTCAGACGCATCCATTTTACTTCTAAGATTGTCTGCAGCGCTGAATAACCGTTGATTTAATTCTGCTCCCACATTTATAACCTCCTATTTATTCAAGACAAATAAAAAAAGACTTACACAACCTTACAGTGTAAGTCTTTTTTGCTAGAAAAGCAATATCGTCGACAAATTTTCACTACTCGAATCCCACAAACAACGCCACTTCCAGCGCCAACAAGTCCACTTCCTTATCAAAATCCAACAGCACTAGCTGTTCAATTTTCTCCAATCGCTGTAATAAAGTATTACGATGAATAAAGAGTTTTTTGGCTGTTTGAGACAAGTTTCGTTTTGATTGAAAATAGACATTCATTGTATGGACAAAGTCGGTATGTTGCTGTTGATCACTTTTCTGCAATGGTTGAAGATATTTTTTTCTGAGGGTTGCTTGTCCTTCTTCTAAAAAATAACGTTGCAATGTCTGTCTAAGATGAAAATTCGCGTAGGAAGCAATCCTCATTTCAGGTTTTTCTGCAATGAATTGGCGTTGAAAGGCTAAAACGTCAATCGCTTGTTGATAAGATTCATGAATCTGGGTCAGACCTTGAATCTTAGGTCCTATTGTTAGGAAAAGTTCCACATCTTCTTGTACTTTCATTAACTGATTTATACTACTTTGTGCTAGGCGTTGCATCATTTTCAGATAATCGCCTTCTTTTTCAGGTGGATCTTCAACTAATAAGACAAAGGAACTGTCAATTTCAATACAAACAATTTTTTGTTTGTCCCCTAAGATAACTTGGTTTAGCTGGTTACCTAAAATAGACATTCTTTCTTGCCTTTGGCGTTCATTTAAGGTTAATGAAATTAGCAAAATCGCATAGGGCTTATCTATTGCCAAGCGATAATATTGTTGAAATTGTTGGAAGACAGCTTGATCCCTCTTTTCATGCGCAATCAGCTTAAAAAATAATTCGTTTCGTTGTTGGTATTCTTCAAATTTACGTGAGTATTCCAATTGCAATTGTAAAAGTAAGTAATGAGCTGTGATTTTAAAATGAGCCACGTCGACTGGTCGTAATGGGGCCAAGGTGTTCCAGACGAGCAAATAATATAAAATAACATTTTTCTTTTTAATTGGATAAATTTCAATTGGCACCACTTGGTTCTGGAGTTTCAACTGTAAATGAATCGGTTCTTGATAAAAGCGTAATAATGGATGACTTTGTTCCAATAATTGTTTTTGGAACTCTGAGGTTTCTTGTCTATCTTCTAAAATGCTAGAAATACGAATTGGATTTTTAGGCAAGTCAAAAAAATTAACTCCTTCAAAGTGGTCATTCAATAACAAGACAGGATTTTGAATGGTTTCTGCTAGATCCTGCAGCAAATGAAAACTGCTACTTCCCGTTTCTAAGATTTGATAAATTTTATTATGCAATGCGGTTTCTTGCGCATTCATGTCAAATTGTTCTAACGTGACACGACTTTTCAACACGTCAGCAATTTGCGAAAAGGTGTAATTGTAAGGAATTGCTAAAATAGGAACGTTCATTTCATCTGCTAATTTGATTAGGTCTGGTGGAACTTCTTCAAAATAACGTTGGGTTTTAAATCCCAAGGCAGCACAATGGTGTTTGGCTAGTTCTTTCAAAAAATTTTTCTGTAATTTCCGATCATCTTTAAATATGTACCCTGTCGTTAACAGCAGCTCACCTGCTGTTAGCCAATCTAAAATATCAGGATTTTCTAAAATATTGACTTTTAAAATCGGTTGGTCCTGATTTTTATGTCCTGCCACTAAGGTAATGCCAGGTAATTCTTCTAACGTTAATAAATCACTCACTTTTAACATCATTTATCCTCCCAATGTACAAATCGTCCATTCAAACTTGTAAATCAATGTCATTTTTAGCAATTGTTTAGCGTGCTGGATTCTTTTATTATGAAGTCGTGAAAGCGCTATTAAAAAGGAGGTCGTTGGAATGACAAAAATTTTAGCTTATGACCAAACGATTTTATCGAAACTCCCTCATCAAACATTGACTAGTTTGCAATGTTTTACGCACGCTATTAATTATGGTCATGTAGACACCCAAGAAATTCTCTTGACCATTTCAACGCATCCCGAACATATAGCACCTAACACGATTATACTCGATGAAAAAAAACTTAGCCATTTCGCTGATTTACCTGTCCAAATTGAGCCCCTGTTTATCCGGTTAGGCCGACGACAATTAACACTAGCCGATGCCCAAATTTGGCAACCAACGCCACTTTATTTAACACCCAGTAAAACAAAAATAGCTATTTTTTTAACGTATATTCAGCAAACTCGTTTCAATCCTTGGCAAACGCTTTTTCCTGCTTCGTCGTCAACCTTTCTTTTTGATTCTTATAGTCGGACCCAGATTCAAAAAGAAATGATTCATTTTCAACAGGCTTGGGAGCAAAAATCTTTTAAAATAGCTCTTGATTATTTAACGAAGATTTTGGGATTGGGGATTGGTTTAACTCCCACTGGCGATGATTTTATCACAGGATTACTTGCTAGTTTTTCTGCTTTACAGCAGCTTCCCTCGAATTTCCAACAGCTGGCTGTGCTAGCCAAGGAACGAACGAATGCGGTCAGTTATGCGGAAATCCATGAAGCAGTGAACGGACGGTTTTCTCAGCTAGTTCAGCGTGTTTTTTTATCAATTGAAAGTGGAAATACAAACGAAATGGCTCAAGCGGTTTCAGCTTTAGAGGAGGTGGGCTCAACTTCAGGAAGCGACATACTTTGCGGCATTATTTTTGGTTTAAAACTATTTTGTGAGGAGAATAATCATGACAATTCAAACAGTAATTAAAGAGAACGCCTATTTTGATTCAGTTACTTTAATGACCATTTCAACACGAGCCAATGAACTGGCTGGAGTTAAAACTGCAATGATTGGGATGGGAACCGACATGAATCTTGAAGTGATTCGGAATGTTGGTTTATATACACCCGCCTTGGATCATGTTACAACGGGTGATTTATTAATTGTTTTAGATCTTGATGACCAAGCGAACTCAGAAGAAATTTTACAGCAAGTCGACGAGTTATTTACGAAGAAAAAGAAAACCGCTTCTTCTGAAGTAACCTATAAGACGTTAGATTCAGCCCTTCATGAAGAGCCTGATGCCAACTTAGTTGTAATTTCTGTCAATGGAAAATTTGCTGCACGAGAAGCGCATAAAGCTTTAGATCAGCAAAAACACGTCATGCTCTTTAGTGATAACGTGACGGTTGACGAGGAATTAGCGTTAAAACAAAAAGCACACGAAAAAGAACTGTTTGTGATGGGCCCTGATTGTGGAACAGCGATTATTAATGGCGTCGGGTTATGTTTTGCTAACGAGGTACGTTCAGGAGATATTGGAATTGTCGGCGCTTCTGGTACAGGTAGCCAAGAAGTTAGTGTCCAAATCCATAAATATGGTTATGGGATTTCACAATTAATCGGTACTGGTGGCCGTGATTTGTCTGCTGAAATTGGTGGGCTGATGATGCTTGACGGGCTGGATGCTTTAATGGTTGACGAACAAACTAAGGCAATTTTGCTTATTTCTAAACCGCCTGCTCCAGAAGTAACAGAGAAAATTTTAAAAAAATTAGCTGTTTCAACTAAACCAGTTGTTATTTATTTTATCGGCAGTGAACAAACGGAACGAAAAATAGACAACGTCACTGTTGCTACTTCTTCTCTGGATGCAGTTCAAAAAGTGATTCAATTTAGTCAAACACAGGAAGCGGAAACCAGCCTCTATCAAAATCCGACAGGCGCAACGTTAACAGCTATCCAACAGCAACAAGCCCCTTCTCAAAAATTTGTTCGTGGGTTGTTCTGTGGTGGCACTCTTTGTGATGAACTTTTATATGCTTTAACAGAAGTCTCTGATGATGTTTATAGTAATATTCATAAAATTCCTGAACGACAATTAGCAAATCCTGACCACAGCCAAGCACATACATTGATTGATTTCGGTGATGATCGTTTCACAGAAGGCCGCCCACATCCAATGATCGATCCGACTTCTCGGATTACTCGCATTCTTCAAGAAGCCAAAGATCCTGAAGTGGCGGTTTTAGCGTTAGATTTTGAATTAGGTTATGGTTCTCACGAAAATCCTGTTGGCGTGTTAGCGGAGGCGTTAAAGGAAGCCAAAGCAATAGCGAAAGCAGATGGGCGTGAGTTAGCCATTATTGGCTATGTTTTAGGGACCGAAGAAGATCCACAAGATATTCATGAACAGCGGAAAATTTTAGAAGATTTAGAGGTTCTCGTTGTCGACAGCAGTCATCAACTTTGCGAAGCCACCAAAACTTTTGTAAAAGGAGCGAACGAACATGAGCAGAAATGATCTTTTTAAACAGCCTTTAGATACGATCAATGTAGGCATTGACTTTATTCATGAAGATATGAAAAAACAAGGGATTCCTTCACATCAAGTAAATTGGGCACCGCCAGCCAATGGCGACCCAGAGCTATTAAAATTATTGGATCAGTTAAAAAATCCAACACTTTATGAAAAAATCCAACAAGCCAACGAAGAAGCGGTTACCCGCATTATTCAATCAAAACCTATTTTAGTAGGATTTGATAAAGCAATTAATGTCATGCCCGATATGACTGAAACGACCATTTTACATGCTGGGCCACCCATTACTTATGAAAATATGTGCGGACCGATGAAAGGTGCCGTTCAAGGAGCGCTTGTTTTTGAAGGATTAGCAAAAGATCTAGCTGATGCCGATCGGGTTGCTCGTTCTGGCGCGATTACGTTTTCTCCTTGTCATGAACATGATGCCGTTGGTTCCATGGCTGGCGTGACTTCTCCGAATATGTACGTTCATATTATCAAAAATGAAACGTACGGCAACACGGCTTTTACTAATTTAAGTGAACAATTGGCGAAAGTTTTACGATTTGGTGCAAATGATCAATCCGTCGTGGATCGCCTGATTTGGATGCGCGATGTTTTAGGTCCATTACTTCATGATGCCATGACTTTTTGTCCAGAAGGCATTGATTTACGCTTAATGCTTTCGCAAGCCTTGCATATGGGCGATGAGTGCCATAATCGCAATGTAGCCGGAAGTACGTTGTTAGTCCAAGCATTAACACCTTACATGGTTCAAACTGATTTTTCTCGTGAACAATTAAAAGAAGTATTTGAATTTCTTGGCAGTTCTGACTATTTTTCTGGTCCGACTTGGATGGGTGCCGCTAAATGTGCGTTAGATGCTGGTCATAATGTGGAGAATAGTACAATTGTCACCACCATGTGTCGCAATGGGGTCGAATTTGGAATTCGTGTCAGTGGGATTGGTGGAAATCACTGGTTTACGGGGCCTGCCCAACGGGTGATTGGTCCGATGTTTGCTGGTTACACACAAGAAGATGCTGGTTTGGATATGGGCGATAGTGCTATTACAGAAACGTATGGTGTTGGCGGATTTGCTATGGCAGCTGCACCAGCAATTGTCCCATTAGTTGGCGGAACAGTGGCAGAAGCATTGAATTATTCAAAAGAAATGCTGGAAATTACTACGAAAGAAAATCCCAATGTCACGATTCCTGTTTTAGATTTTATGGGGATTCCTACAGGCATCGATGTCTTAAAAGTCTTAGAAACAGGGATGCTGCCTGTCATTAATACTGCTATTGCTCATAAAGAACCAGGGATTGGTATGATTGGCGCTGGATTGACTAATCCGCCAGCGAATGTCTTTAACGAGGCATTAAAAGCTTTAGTAGCTACAATAAACTAATTTCAAAAACTTAGTAAAATGTCATTTTTTTGGAGCGATCATATGAAAAATAAATTGATCAATTACGAAGCCGTTTTAGCTCTTGTTGTAAAAATCTTTTTGGGAATGTTCCTGTATTGGATCATGAATGACTTTCGACATGTGTCTAACTTTTTTCCTTACAATGACGTAGTTACCAAAGTGAATCAGCAGGGATTTTACAAATTTATCTATTTTGTTATGAACTTCACGGAAGGGGAATTTTACGGTGGACTTTTTACAACGCTTTTCTTACTAATCGGCGGTCTGATTGCTTGGCAACTTTATCGGAAAAATTCAAAATGGCAGGGATTTGCAATTGCTGGTGGTTCTGGTGCTTGGCCTTGGGTACTTGCTTCTCAGCTACTTTCCCTCTTTTTAACTATTTATGTTTTTGATTTTACACGCTTTTTTACAAAAGAAGTGTTGTGGTTACCAACGTTTATTGTGGTTGTCGGCACGCCGCCAGCTTTAACGCTCGTTTATGGTCCTGGCTGGAAAAAATTAGGAACGATTTCTCTGTTGAGTGCGCTTTTCACCTTTCCGTTTGCCAATTGGCTGAATGCGCAATTGATGCCCCTTTTAAATGTACCTGGGACAGTTTCCAACGTTACCACAATGGCTTTTGTTGGCTGGATTGTTTCAGCCATCTGTCATCAACTTCCTTGGATGGTTCCTTCTGTTGCACCAATCGCTCAGAAGCGGCAAAAACAACCTAAAATTGAAAATACGCAAACCTTTCAATGGTCAATACGACGCACTTTTGCTGACTTCTCCGAAGCTTGGTTTTATGGAAATGAGTTAGTTGGAGGTTTGGTAATTCTAGGTGTTTTAACAGATTGGTTTGTCAATATTAATCATATTACAAATGGTTCTGGCTTGGTTCCTGACATTTTAATGGGACAAATGATTGCTTCGGCTGTTGGTGTTTTTCTTTATCGAAAACATTTCGCTGAAGAAGGTTGGTATCCAACGTTTATGCCACTGGTCAGTATTGTTCCTGGTGTGATTTTAATGACGGGTGGTGGCTTTTGGCTTTCTCTGGCCATCGCCGTTTTAGCAGGAATCAGTGCGGCTCCTGTCGGTAACTATATTGCTAAACGATTACCTCCGTTTGTTCCTGGTGCTGTCGGCTTTGTATCAGGAATGGCTGTTGTAACCATTTTATTGTCAGCCGTTTTGCATACATTTGATATTTTTGTATAGTGAATAAAAAGAAGCGAATGACGATTCGCTTCTTTTTTTAATTGACCAATCCCCTTTTTATCCGTATTCTTAAGCAAAAGGAGGTTTTGCCATGTACTCCATGTTAAAACGTGTGATAACGGAAAAAGATTTGCTTCGGCAAATTCGTTTGTTGGAACAGTTGTTAAATGTTCCCCAGCTGACAGCCAAGCGTTTAGCCGCGCAAATCCAAACGACAGAGCGAACCGTTTTTTCGGATTTACAGTATATTCGCAGTCAATTACCCGCCGACTGGTCCATTGAAACCGATAGCAGTGGTATTCGGTTACGCAATCAGGGGAATGCGCAAACCAATGAGCTTTGGTCATTATTTTTACCTCAATCCATTAGTATTCAGCTATTAAAAGAGCTACTATTTACGAAAGAGTTAGTGACAACTTCTTTTTTGAGCACTAGTGGTGTTTCTTATGAAACTTTGAAGCGACATATCAAAAAAATGAATCAGGCCTTACGTGATTTTCATTTAACGATTCAACTAACCACGATGACCATTCAGCTAATCGGGGCAGAAAGCAATATTCGGATTTTTTATCATCGTTTGTTGGTGCCTTTTACTCATAATAATTATTTTTTTGACGATTATTCGATTCATGAGGAGCATTATTTCCAATTTTTGAAACAAGTTTACAGTAGTGAGTTGACGGTGGAAACGGAAGAAATTTTTGGCGCTTGTTGGTTTTTTATTAACACGATTCGCAACAAAGCCAATTGCCGAGTGAGTCAATTTTCTTTTGACTCAAAAGATGTCTTGTTTCAACTTTATCAACCGTCCTTGGCAAAGCTTTATGCTTCTGAAGGTATCTATTTGCAAGGAGAAGAAAGTTTTTTCGCCTTCTTTTGTTTCTTAGAAAGCTGGAATTACGATAATGTCTATGGCGAAACGTTGGCTTCTGCGCTCCACACTCATTACAGTCAGCTGCGAAAATCATTACAGCAGTTTGTCACTAATTTGTCCACTGAAGAAGCCCGGCCTGATTTAATCCAAACAAATTTATTGGATAATCTGTTATTGTTATTCATTAAATATACCGAGTCCCCAACACTTTCTGAGCAATTTCAATTGGAATATCAAGAATTAATGACCGAACAAGCCGCGGAGGACCTTGCGTTATCAAAGAGCAACCAAGAACTTTTGGAGATTTTATCTCGCTACACCACGATTGAAGAACCGACTTATTTTCTTAGTTTGGCTTCTTTGTTAGAAAAACAAGCCATTTATTCCATTCAGGCGCAAACGATGACTGCCTATTTCCTCTTTCAAGGGGAACCTGCTTGGAAAGCTTTTTTACAACAAGAATTAGCTGCTTATTTAGGTACTCGTGTGAAATTACAAGCTATTGAATATGTGGAACTAAGCCAGTTGACGTTAAATGAAGCCGACATAATCATTTCCAATTTTCCCTTGGATCATCTTGATCTTCCTGTCTTTTATCTCTCTTTAATTCCAACAAAAAATGAACTCCGCCGACTAGCAGAGCTCACTCTTCATTCTTATTTTTAAAGGAACTAGCGAGGACATTCGCTAGTTTTTTGGCTTTCTTTCGTCATGAATCGTTTGGTTATATATTTTTCCCCTTCAACAAGGAAAAACAGACTCACAACATGGACGAAAATCATTGCTAATTGAAGGCCATTTAAAGAAGTTGTGCCAATTAATTGCTGCGCTACTGGCCAGTAAACTACTAGCGCTTGTAGTAAAAAGAGGATTCCTAATGAAGCAAACAACACTTTATTTTGGAAAAAGCCTGTGCTTAACGACGGATCAACCAACTTACGACAGTTGATCATATACGCTGCTTGCGCTAAGACGATACTTTGTAAGAGGAACGTTTGCTGTAAGGCTTGGCCCTCAAATTGTAACGCCATGAGGTAACCTGGTACCATAATGAGTACCGACACATAGACGATTCTAAAAATACTGTACTTTGTTAAAATGCCTTCATTGACATCTCTTGGTGGTCGTTTCATGGTATCAGCACTCGCTTTTTCAAAACCTAATGCATAAGACAAAGTAATCGTAGTTACCATGTTTACCCATAATATCTGGACAGGTGTCAGCGGTAGAGGATGATTCATTAAAAGCGCCCAGACAACAATTAAACCTTGTGCTAAAGAGGTTGGCAAGAAGAAGGTAATCGTCTTTTTCAAGTTATCAAAAATGCGGCGTCCTTCTTTCACGGCTTTAGCAATCGTATGGAAATTATCATCTGCCAAAACCATATCTGCGGCTTGTTTGGTTACTTCACTTCCTTTAATTCCCATGGCAATTCCGACATCAGCTTTCTTTAGTGCTGGCGCATCGTTCACGCCATCGCCGGTCATCCCGACAATTTCACCATTGTTTTGTAAAGCCGTGACAATTCGTAATTTATGTTCTGGCGTCGTTCGTGCAAATACATCGACTTTTTGAACGTGCTGAGCTAATTCTTCATCTGACATAGCATCAATTTCTAATCCTTCAAGGACTTTTTTCGTATGCTTTAAACCAACTTGCTCGCCAATGGCTTGCGCTGTATCTTTATGGTCTCCGGTAATCATTTTGACGGAAATACCTGCTTCTTGAGATTCTTTGACGGCTTGAATGGCACTTTCTTTTGGCGGATCGATGATGCCTGCCAGTCCAGCAAACGTCAATCCTGACAATGTTTCATGTGTCAGTTCCTGTTGTGACGTAACTGTCTTATAAGCGAAACCTAATACCCGTTGTCCTTTTTGCGCTAATTGCGCAGCTTGTGCTTGCCAAGCACCTTTTTGATTATCAGATAACATAGAAAGTTGTAACAATACTTCTGGCGCACCTTTGACATAAATAATTGAACCTTCTGCTTGCGGATGGCGAGTGGCCATGTATTTATAACTTGAACTAAACGGAATTTTCTTTTCTACAGGGCGTAAAGACAGTTGATCCTGATCAACATATTGTAGTAAAGCTAACTCGGTAGGATTCCCCTGCAAGTCGGCGATTTTTTGTTGGTCTTGTAATTTCAATTCTTGACAGTTGGCCATAATCTCTTTGACAATGGTCATTTCTTCAGTCACTACATCCATTACCGTCATTTCATTTTTAGTTAGCGTTCCTGTTTTATCTGAACAGATAACTGTCATTGAGCCTAATGTTTCAACGGAAGGCATGCCTTTAATAATCGCATTTTCTCTAGCCATCTCATGAACACCCATCGATAAAATCATCGTTAACACAGCAGGTAAGCCTTCTGGAATCATTGCTACAATTAATGCAATCATCGCAGAAAATAAGAGGCTCCATTCCATGCCATGACGAAAAGTGGTAAAGAAAATCAGAAACACGATCAAGACCATAATCCCTTGGAAAATTTGCTTGTTTAATTGGTGCATTTTCCGCACGAGCGGCGTTGTTTTTTGATCTACTGACTGCAACGCGTGATTAATTTTTCCAACTTCAGTGGAATCTCCTGTTTCTACTACAACGCCTAAGGCTGAGCCCGCTTGGACAAGAGTTCCTGAAAAAGCCAAATTCTTTTGATCGCCTGTTGGCAATTCTTCATTCAAGGAACCGGTAATTTTCTCCACGGCTTCTGATTCGCCTGTCAAAATTGATTCTTCAATCATCAGATTATGAACATCAAATAAGCGCAAATCTGCTGGGACTACATCGCCAGCTTGTAACGTGACTACATCTCCCAGAACCAATGTTTCAGAAGAAACGGTTGTTTTTTGTCCATCAATTAGAACGACTGCCTCTTGGCCCATCATCTGTTTCAGGCCGTCTAATGATTCTTCTGCTTTACGCTCTTGCCAATAACCGACAAAGCCATTGACAAGCACCACTAGAAAAATGATACTTCCTTCGACCACTTCGCCTGTGGCAAATTTTAGAATTGCGGCAGCGAGTAAGACCACCATTAGTAAATCTGTAAAATGTTTGGCTAGCTTTTGCCACGTTTTCAGTTGTTGTTTTTCTTCAATTTTATTTGGACCATTCGTTTGTAAACGTTGCTGACGTTCTTCGCTAGAAAGACCCGTTTGCTTCGTCTTAGTCTGCTCGATTACTTTTGTTGAGGAAAGTTGATACCATTTCATTTCGTGTACCTCCTATTTACTTGATACCTTTATTATAGAGAGGATTTTCTTCACAAAATGGTCGATAATTTCAGTGGCCCCTGAAAAAAATGGGGCCGAGATTATTAAAGAAAAGAACAACCCACATTTTAGCGGGTTGTTCCTTTCTTTTAAATATTTTCTTGTTCGACCACCAATTGACTTTTGCCAATTAACGCTTTAACATCAATGATTTCACCATTTTTACGTCGGTCTGCTAACTCAACTGAGGTGGTAAACAACAAGTCACTAGAAGAGTTCAACGCTGTTTCAATGGAATCTTGGACTACGCCGACGATAAAGCCAACGCCGACGACTTGCATGGCAATATCATTGGAAATGCCAAACAAACTACATGCAAGCGGAATTAACAACAAGGAACCACCAGCAATTCCTGAAGCCCCACAAGCAGAAACAGCGGCGATGATACTCAACAATAATGCTAAATAGATTGGCACGGACATGCCTAATGTGTGGACTGCCGCCAATGTCATAATGGTAATCGTAATGGCTGCGCCGCCCATATTAATCGTTGCGCCCAGCGGAATAGAGACCGCATAAGATTCTTCATTTAAATCCATTGCTTTCGCCAATTCCATATTAATGGGAATATTGGCCGCAGAACTGCGTGTAAAGAATGCAGGAATCGCACTTTCCTTTAATACAAAAAAGACTAACGGATACGGATTTTGCCGAATATTCCAAAAAACAATCGCTGGATAAACGACTAAAGCAACCACGGCCATCGTACCAATTAACAATAATAATAACTGGCCATACTTAGCTAACCCTGCAATGCCTGTGGTTGCCACCGAATGAAACACCAATCCCAGAATCCCAATTGGCGCAATGCCGATAATCATTTGAACGACCGTGGTAATCCCTGTCGAAAGATTGGCAATCACATCCTTGGTAGCGACCGAACTTTGGCGTAACCCAATGCCGATTAATGAGGACCAAAATAAAACAGATAAATAATTGCCTTCAATCATCGCTTGAATCGGATTTTGGACAACGCTTGTTAACACATTGCTTAAAACATCACTAAGTTGCGTTGGGGCTGCTTGCGCTTCCTGCGCCGCCTCCAAGACAATCTTAACGGGAAACAGATAGCTTGCCGTCACGGCAACAACAGCTGCCAAAAATGTCGCTAACAGATACACAACTAAAATTGATCCAACATATGTTTTCGCCCCAGCCTTTTGTTGGGCTAGCGACGCAATAATTAAGACAAAAACTAAAATCGGCGCAATTGCTTTTAAGGCGCCCACAAACAATTCACCAAGAACGCTGATGAAGGTCCATTCTGGCACCAAGAAACCCAAGGTGGTTCCAATCACAATCCCTATCATGATTTTTTGAATTAACGATAATTTCCGAATCGCTTTGACCATTCACTTCACGCTCCTTTAAAATAAAATACAGTTTGGGACATACTACCATAATTATTAAGATAAAAAAAGAGTGTTTCTCAAAAAACTTTCATTTTTCGAGAAACACTTGGTCAACTCATCAATTTCGTCTATTTTTCTGAAGACTTTTCCGCTGAATGTTCTTTGTTTTTATGGTGATGGTGGTGATGACTTTGTTTAGAATACAAGTAGGATTTTGCTACGACCGAAATAAACATAGCCATAATCCCCAAGCCTACTGTAGCATAAACCATAGTGAAAATTTTTCCCAAGTCAGTAACTGGATGAACATCTCCATAACCAATCGTGGTTAACGTCATGAAACTTAAATATAACGAATCTAATGGCGACAATTTTTCCACTGTTGAATAAAAAATAGTCCCACTCAACAACGTGGTTGCCAGTAAAAAGAACAAGGCACGAGTGTCTTCTTTTTTTAAGATACCTAAAAAAGATGAAAATAGTTTTTTGACAGAAATAAGTAAAGATAGCAAAAAAATGACCTCTTTCTATTGTTAATCTCTTCTTAACGTTAGCACTTTTTAGATAAAGTTCAACTTTTTAATTGGTGTGGTTAAAGAAAATTTATTTTTTTGTTATTTATAATACACTTCATCTAAAAACAACCCTTGTGCAGGAGCCGTTTCACCTGCGCCTTCTCGGACTTTTGTTGCGAACAATTCATCAATTATCGCTAATTCTTTGGTGCCTGCACCAATTTCTAAAAGTGTCCCAACGAGGATGCGGACCATTTTATGCAAGAAACCATTGCCCACAAAAGTGAACTGTAACATTTCGCCGTTTCTTTCAATCGTAATCTTTTCAATCGTTCGAGTAGTCGATTTTTTGGTTTTTTTCAATGCTGAAAAACCAATAAAATCATGGGTCCCTATTAATTTTTGGCAAGCTTGTTCCATTTTTTCTTGATCCAACGCTTTGGGAAAGTGAAAACTATGATACCGTTCAAAGGCATTAGGAATTGGGCTATTCCAAACATAGTAGCTGTATTGTTTGCCTGTGGCGTTATACCGTGCATGAAAACGTTCAGGCATTTCTGTAACTTCTTTAACAACAATATCGCCAGGTAAATATCGATTTAAAAAGGATAACATTTCGGTTGTTGTTAGTGAACTAGTCGTTTTAAAATTCGCTACTTGACCACGTGCATGTGTGCCGGCATCCGTTCTGCCTGAGCCAATAATTTCAATCGGTTCACCCGTCATTTGTTTTAAAATACTTTCAATTTTCCCTTGAATCGTTTTCTCTGAATTACCTAGTCGTTGCCAACCTGAGTATCTTTTACCATCGTATTCAATGGTTAATTTTATGTTGCGCATGGGCGAAGCTCCTTCGTATTCTTTTTCTCTCTTATCATAGCAGAAATAAGTGGATTTTTCTTCTTTTCCAAGAATAAAACACCTCTTTTCTATAGAAAAGAGGTGTTTTATTTAGTTTAATCCTGCAATTTTCAATTCTTCAACATTCGCTGCTTTAGCATTTTCAGTCACTACGGCTTTAAATGTCACTTGGTCGCCCTCTTTTAAGAATAGCGCCAGCGGACTGTTATTAGTCGTTACGCTAAAAATGGTTTTTTCATCTTCTAGTAAAAATGAAACTACCGTTTGCGCTTCTCCAGCTACTACTGAGACACGAGCTACTTTACCTTGCATCGTTTTCAAGTTGGCTTTGTCTGTATTTTCATTGTTGCTTCCTTTGGTTACTAACTCAATTCGATAAGCGTCTAATGCGCCTTGTGCCGTGTCTGCATCAATCACAATATCATTATCTACGGCGTTTATATAGACATATTTTTTGAAAATCCCTTTACTGTCCATTAACGAAACAATCCACGTTGGCACGCCATCAATGTTATAAAGGACTGGCATACTAGCTTTCCATTTCTTTTCTGGATAAATTTTTGAGGCGATAGAAATGGCGCCATCACTATCCATAATGCCGACTTTAGTATCACGATAATACGTAACTTGACCTGTTCGGGCATTGATTAAGGAGTAACCTAAAGCGGAATCTTGGTCTTTTTCACTACTTGTAAAGTCCGTAAAATAAAGCAACTGGTTCCCTTCCTTGTTCATCATCGGCGTAATTTGTCCTGATGCATAAATACCATTTTCAGTTGGAATTTTGACATCTTTTTTGGCACCAAACATTGTCTGGTTCCACCAGCCTTGACTGTAACGACCAAAGAATTCATTTAAGCTATTCGCCGCTGAGCTAGTAATCGGCGCATCAACGAAACTTGGGGCTTTTTGACTGTCATAAACGTTAACTTCTCCTGTTGTAGCATTTAATACCGCCGTTTTAAATTCATTATAGTGCATGCGACCAGAAACCCCATACTCTTTGTAAAGCGTTTGAATATAGTAAGGATTCCCTTGGTCGTCCAGCTCTAAATTGATTGTGCCAGTTGCTGCATAACCTGGATAAGCGGAATAAATTTTTCGTGCGGCATCTTTGCCAAAGTAAGCTGAAGGAGTATAAACAATTGGTTTTTCTACAAATTCTGGCTGTGCGTTGATATCTGTCGCACTAATGATGAAATAGCCAGGTACTTCCCCCAGTTTTAGCCATTTAAAGAAGCCATTAAATTCGACTGTTGCTACATAAACATACTCGCCATTGACAACTTGTGCCGTTATACCATCCAAAGTAAACATATTGGAATTGGGAATGACAGAAAATTTCTGTAACATTTTTCGTTTCGCCGTTTGTGGTGCAATCGCAATGGGTGTTTCTTTCGCCGAAGTTAAAACTTCAGCTTTTTCTTCCGTTTTTAAAGGAATCGTTTGATAAATTTCATCAATAGAAGAGATTCTGGTAATACTACTGACAATAGTCAACAAAATCATTGCCAAAACGGCAACACCCAAAATTTTGCCAGACCAGTCTTTGTTAGCCGTTTTGTTGGTATTCTTCCCTACTTCTTTGCGGCCCTTTTGGATACCAGGAACTTCTACTTTACTAGCTAAGCGTGTACTTAATAACACCCCACTAGCAATCACTGCGCCAATCAGATTAATCCATAACACGGTTGAAAGATTTTTACTTGGCAAAGTCACAAATAAAAAGATACCTAACAAGAGCAATTCAATCGCCATTAATAGAATTGTCCCCTTACTCTTTTTCCCTTTATTCGCTACAATTTTGGCGCCATTCGCAACTAAGATCCCGATACCAAAAAATAACGTTAACCCAATAAAATTAAAAAACATTCACTTGCCCTCCTCATAGATAAGTAAAAAAAGTGCTCCCACGCATTGTAGAAGCACTTCCTGTGATCCATTCTATTATAACGTTTTCTATTTTTACTGACAATATCGTTGAAGCAAAATCAGTCGGAAGGCTTAGAGTTTGGAAGAATGTTTATTTCTCTGGCTGAATATAAGGAACGATAGGTGCGGTCACGCCAATTGAAGCCCCACGAACAAAAGGTTCATTTTGTAAGGCTTTGAAATTTTTGGTTTGTCCGGTGAGCATGACTCCCCAAATAGGTAATTTTTCGACTTTTTTATTTTTATTTTGTTGGATAAACTTTTGGCCTTCTTGGTTGTCAGCAAACATGGGGGATTTTTCTAAGGTTTCAAAAAAGTGTTGCTTGTCGTTTTCAGGATCAAATATTTCGTTTTGATCGTCCATGCTTAATTGAAAACCATAAGGCAGCGTACCAGAAGGACCCTCTTTTTCATTAACCGTTTCGGAGTAAACATAGAGCCAAACTAAGTTGACATTGCTCGGTAACATTTTGCGGACTTCTTCATATGGATAAGGTTTATCAAAAGAAATCGCCACTTCCGCTACTTGGTTTTCCATTTTATCTAATTCACTTAATTCGTTTTTGATACCACCATAGTAATTGGTAATCGCTGGGTTATAAAAAGATGCTACTTTCTGCTTGGTTTGTCGGTTGTATTCATAAAAATTCTTAGAAGAATAATAGCTACCAGGATAGACTTCATTCCAGTCAATCGAATTTCTGAAAAAGCTATATCTGCTACGTAAATTACTCCACTCCACCGTGTAACCATCAATATTTTTTGAACGATTAGTTACAACTTCGCCCCCAAAAGGCGAACTATTAGCAATTACTTGGGAATCTAATTGAGTGTTTGGTGAAGCAATCATTTCTTGATCATTAATTACTTCTAGTAGGGTATGATAGTTTTTCGTCGAAAGTTTATCCATTCCCACAAAAAAACCGACAAACAATACGGCAAAACTAACAACGGTTATGGCACCAATCACGATAAATTGTTTTCTTTTCGCTTTACGAATACTTTTTTTTAAATCCACTTCTATTCCTCCAGTTCTTTTTTTAATTTTTGACGTGTGCGATACAATTTTTTGCGAACATTTTCAACAGATAATTCTAAAATCAACGCAATCTCGGCATACGATAATTGATAATAATATTTCAAAAGTACTAGTTCTTGTTCCTCATCTTTTAAGGAATCGATCAATAATAATAACTCTTGCCCTTCCATTTTTTCTATTGATTGCACAGGATGGCTGTTTGCCACAAAAGTGCGTTCTCGTTTCTTTTTTCGATACATCGTAATGTAGTAATTAAATGTTACTCGGAAAAACCACGGGCGTAGATTTTCTGATGTAATTTCAGGTAATATTGAAAAAATCGTTGTATACGTTTGCGACACTGCATCTTGTGCATCTTCAAGACTTGCTCCTCGGCGAATCAAGACTTGGATGACTTCTTGCCCCAAAGAAAATAGTACTTCGTCAAAATTTGCCTCCTTTTTCATCTGATTTCTCCTTTCACTTATACAACGTTTCAACTAGGGAAAAAGTGGACAGTTCTTCGTTCATTATTTTTATGTATTTTTCTCTCAATAAAAAATGCTCCTGCTTAAGCAGAAGCATTTTTGTTTTTGCTTATTTATCATTTTCCAATGACTAATCTTCGTGTATAAACGGCTTGCCCAGAATGCATCACTGCATCATCAATCGCTGAAACTAAACGGACTTGTCTAGTCACCGGCGGGGTCCAATTTTTATCAATCACGTCTGACAATTGTTCTTCTTTGATTTGGTCTAAATAGCTTTTGGTAAGTGCCACACTAGCAGCCAAATAGTCACTAAGCAATTGCTTTTCTGCCACCACGACTTTCGCCGCTTCTTCTGGTGTGTGATGCCAGTCTTCTGTTTCATCTGGCAAATCCAAGGCAAATTTTTCTGTCCAGTGTTGGCTAAGCCATAACGGCTCACTATGATTAAGTGCGGAAATTTGTAGGTCTAATTCTCTGGCTGTGTGCCACATTAGCCAAGTAACAGACTTAATTAATGGTGCGGGCATCGTGTTTGCTTCGGCAACGGTCATTTGCGCAAGTGTTTCTTCAAAACGTTCGTGCGCTCGGTCAAGGGTTTCACTAGAAAGTTGAGTGACTTTCATAAAAATACCTCCTTTGTGTTGGTGCCTGTTCTTTCGTTTCTATTTTCTATTATACTGCAAAAGAATCCGTTGTAGTTCTTTTTTGGCTGCGGTATCTGCGGAAAGGGTAAAGATCACTTTCTTTCTTCAAAAATAACACCCCCCTAAGTAAAAAAGAATTGACAATTCTCGTAGTTTCCCTTAGTATGTGGAAAAGTACCTTTAAGATAGTCCGAGAGGCTAACAAGGCAAAGTTCTGTAAAATTCTGTATTTTTGTATAGTGAATGATACGAGATGTCTTGCCCTTTTTTTTGTGTGCAAGGCTTTTTTTGCGCGGTGCTTAATCAATTTATTTGGGAGGCAACAAAGTGGAAAAGAAAAAACGTGAAGTGAAAGGTATCTCATTTACCAAAAAAATGGTGATTTCATTGGTGGGAGGATTAATCGTTGGGCTCGGCTTTTTATTTTTAAGAGAGCACCTTATTCGCAGCAATCAAGGCGCTGTGTGGCAGACAATCAATCAGATTCTTTTCCAAGATATTTCAGATCCTGAAAAAGGACAATCTGCGATTGGGCTTTTCTATATTATTGGTCAACTATTTATCAATGGCCTACAATTAGTGATTGTTCCGATGGTCTTTACTTCAATTACTTTAGCCATTTGTCATATTACCGATACGCAAAAATTAGGACGAATTTCTTATAAAACGATTTTTGGCTTTTTGTCGATGTCACTGATTGCGCTATTAACGGCTGGAATTGTGGGCTATAGCGTATATTTAACTGGCGCTTTTAATGTGTCGTTATCTGAAACGCTAGCTCCTGTCGAAGTAAGTACGAGCGGCAACCCATTAATGGTGATTGTCAATGCCGTCACGAAAAATATCGGTTCTGCATTTAGCGACAATGGTGCAATTTTAGCCGTTGTTGTGTTGGCAGTGATTACTGGTTTATGTATTAATGCATTAGGGGATAAAATTCGTGTTTTCAAAAAATTAATTGAAGAAGTCAATGCGATGGTCACGTTATTTTTAACCTTTGTAATTACTAAATTTGCTCCTATCGCCGTCTTTATGTTGTTAGTTCGGACGTTTGCTTCTTACGGGATTGATTATTTAAAACCAGCGTTAGTCTACGTCGTAACAACGACAGCGACGCTCTTAGCCTTTTTGATGATCGGTTACCCATTATTTATCTTATTTGCGACAAAATTAAATCCTATTCCTTTTATTAAAAAGATTATGAAAGTTGTGGTCTTTGGATTTTCTACTTCTTCTTCGGCAGCCACTTTACCGTTAAATACAAAAACAACGGTTGAAGAGTTAGGTGTCGACAGCGATGTTGCCGCCTTTGTCTTGCCGTTAGGAATGACTATTAATATGAACGGCACAGCGATTATGCAAGTAATTGCGGCTATTTTTGTGGCGGGCGTAGCTGGTTATGAAGTGACACCAGCTAATATTGCCTTGATTGCCATTTTAGCTTTAATGTCATCCATTGGTACACCGGCGGCACCTGGCGCTGGCGGGATTATCCTTTTCACTATTTTAACTGGTTTAAACTATAACAATGAGATTGCGATTGCGACGTATTCATTGATTTTAGCCATTAATCGTCCAATCGAAATGCTCGTTACTAGCCTAAACGTGGTTGGTGATAGCGCCACTGCGATTTATGTTGCACATTCGGAAGATTTGTTGGATGAAGCCACTTATCTGACTGATGTCGCTGACTTGCAAAATGCGGAAGCGGAGTAATTAATGAAAAAGCAGACTTCTTGTATGGAAGTCTGCTTTTTTATTATGTTTTTAGTGAATCCGTAATTTTTTACTTCTTCGATTTACTTTTACGAAAAACTAAAAGACACCCACTGGCGATAACTAGAAGACCAATAATCACAAGCGCGATCGATTTCTTTTCTCCTGTGCTCGGTAAAAATTGGCTAGCTTTTCTGAAACCACCTTGGCTTGATGGCTTAACTTGTTTCGTACCAGTTTGATCAACTCCTGTACTAGTATTTAAGTGTCCATTATTCCCCCCATTTTTTTGCTCCTTTTTATTTTCCCCACTATTTTTCAATGTTAATTGCTTCACTGCCGAACGTAGTTCTGCTTCTGCTTGGTCTACTTCTGCTTGCGTTGCTGTTGTTTGATCTGCCACAGTTTGTGCTTGCTTCAATGCTTCGCTGTAGGCTTTCCAGCTACTTGCGGTGTAGTCTTTTTCTTGGTGTTTCTCGTTTTCTTTGATGATTTTCAACAAGTTGGTTTTATCTACTTCTTTAGTTGGCACTTTTACCAATTGCTTCACCGCCGAACGTAGTTTTGCTTCTGCTTGGTCTACTTCTGCTTGTGTCGCTGTTGTTTGATCTGCCACAGTTTGTGCTTGTTTCAATGCTTCGCTGTAGACTTTCCAGCTGCTTGCGGTGTAGTCTTTTTCTTGGTGTTTCTCGTTTTCTTTGATGATTTTCAACAAGTTGGTTTTATCTACTTCTTTAGTTGGCACTTTTACCAATTGCTTCACTGCCGAACGTAACTCTGTTTCTGCTTGGTCTACTTCTGCTTGTGTCGCTGTTGTTTGATCTGCCACAGTTTGCGCTTGTTTCAGTGCTTCGCTGTAGGCTTTCCAGCTACTTGCGGTGTAGTCTTTTTCTTGGTGTTTCTCGTTTTCTTTGATGATTTTCAACAAGTTGGTTTTATCTACTTCTTTGGTTGGTACTTTTACCAATTGCTTCACTGCCGAGCGTAGTTTTGCTTCTGCTTGGTCTACTTCTGCTTGCGTTGCTGTTGCTTGATCTACCACAGTTTGTGCTTGTTTCAATGCTTCGCTGTAGACTTTCCAGCTGCTTGCGGTGTAATCTTTTTCTTGGTGTTCTTTTTGTTCCTGAATTAATTTTTCTAACGCTTCTTTCGTTACTTCAGGAGTTGTTTTAACTGTGATTGAACGCGAGCTGTCATTTAACCCCGCACTATTTAAAGTGATAATATTTTGGTCAACAGAAATTTCTGGGTCCGCTGCGGCTACTTCAAGAATGCCCTTATCAAATTCAATAGAAACGGATGCATTATTTTGTAAAGGATTCGCAAGAGTTAAGCGATAAACACCGTTATCAATCTTTTCTGAAATAACCGACATTGGATCATACGCATACAGTCCTGCAATTTCTTGGTCATTATTCCATGTATTCATCATGACATAATTACCTGCTTCAATGGCTTGTAAGTTTGCTGTATTTTCTAGAACAGTATAGCCTTTGTTTTTAGAAAGAGCTGCGATTTCTTCATTCGTTTTCCCAACCACTGTTAAATATTCGTAAGTACCATTTTCAACAGTCTTGCCATAATTTTTACTAATTTTAGCAAATGTATTTGTATAGGTTTTATCATTAACAAAGTATTCGTTAATATCTCCGTAGCGACCAGAGCGTTCTTCTATTTGAACATCAAGCGTATTCATTGAATTAGGAAAAACATAGCCAATGTTATTCAATGGATTCGCTGCGCTTAAACTAATCCAAGAATTATCTTTGTCTGAACCTTGGTTAAGCTTCACTTCCTGTGGATGAATCATCCGATTATCGAGGATTGTTTCAATCGAAGCATCTGTCGTACCAGTAATGCCACTTCCCAAATTAATGATTTGACCATCTAATAAGAACCAAGATTTTTTAGCAACTAAGTTCATTCCTTCATTACTTTTATCTAAAAACATTCCTATAGAGGCAACCTGTCCATTATTTGAGCCACCTACCCATGACTGGGGACTGCGTTTCCCTGTATAAGCACCATTTGCCAATTCTCTTGTATCAACTGTCGTTCCTGGTAATCGATATGGATCAACCGTTGCCCAATATCCTTCATCAAACTGAGCAAAGTCTTGATTGTATAAATAAAGCATGCCGTCTGCTGTATGCCAGCCTTTTTTATTTTCCGTATTCCCAAATTCATAGTTTCCGACACGTTGTGAATACATACTGATACCCACCGCATATTCGTTATTTTTCTGTAGGACTCGATCCATCGAACCATATACATTTAAAGATTGCATTGGTGTCGCTTGGGCAGGTGACGCACTATTCACCACATTTTTCAAGTCAATTAACGCTTCAAAATCTCTTGGTTTTTTAAAGAAATGATAGTATGACCCACTTTGTTGAAGCCATGTTTGGATAGATGTATAAATGTCATTTCTTAAATTTTCTGGTGCAAATTTTGCAATTAAGGTTAAATTAGCTATTGTTTCTTTACCCGATTCAAACTCTGTAGTAAAAGGATTCGTTTCTGGCGCTCTGGAAATACTTCTACCAGAAACCATCGATGGCATTTTTCCATTTACCATCAATTGTAAGTAACCTTTATCAACAACATTAAATAAATTACTAATGTTAGGGTCATTCATCTCCCAGTCGGAACCTTGTAAAATAGTCTGAATTCGTCCAAACCCTTTTAGCAACTCATTCCCGTAACTGCCGTTGTACGGAAAATAACCATGTTGAATCAAGGAACCATCAGGATATAAGCCATCACCAGAGGAAACACTTTTTAAAACGGACGGAACAGCTTCTTGTACTTGTACTAGGCGTTGATTATCTTCTAACAAAAGTCCAGTACCTAAAACGGTGATTGAAATATCTGTTAAGTTAGCCCCTGTTGCACGATAAATTGGCCATTGTATGTTTGGATCTTTTGCATACAGCATCAGCGGAGCAGTAAATTTATTTAATTTTTCTGCATCTGTATTCAATAGGTCATCATGTAATAAAATCAATGTATCTGTTAGCGGCTGCGCGGAACCAATTTGCCAATCCCACCAATTACCTGTGTAATACGTTCCATTGTATTTTTTTGTATCAATCATAAATTCAATGCCTTTAACAATCGCATCATAAACTTCCGATTTTTCAAAAAGCTCACTTGATGGTTCATAGTAGCCTAACGCTAATTTTTTAATATTGGTAAATTGAGTCGTGTAATCAGCAGACACTGTATCCGATGGTTTTCGTTCCCACAGATACCCACGATCTACTGCTTGATTAAGCGTTTGCCACAATGCTAAACTCTCCGTAGCAATCTGGGCACGATACTGTTGCACATCTGCATCGTTATCATACTGCGTTGTACCTAACAATCGCATTTTCCATTTTGCTCGCATTTCCGCATATTGTTTATTTTCTGCTACAACAGTCACAGGAATTGTATCACTAATTTCTGTTCCTTTAATTTTGACTGTTACCTTCGCTTCACCACTCTTAACTGCTGTTAAATTACCCGTTTGGTCAACCGTCACAATAGTAGGATCACTACTTGACCACTCAATCTGATCTTCTGTAATATCTACTCCAGCTGGTGACACTTCAAAGGCTAGCTGTTGCTTTCTTTTTTCACTAATAGTCAGGTTCTCTGTTAAAAGTTTAATCGCTTCTGGCAGTCGTTTTTTTTCATATGCTTCAAACGAAATAATACTTGAACTGTAAAATTGCTTATTTGTGTGTTGCCACATTTTCATCTGCTGATATTTTACAAAACGTGCTTGTACATTATTGCCATCAATATATTTTTTAGTAGGTTGGCCACCTTGCCCATTCTCTTCTTTAAAGATAGATTGATAGCTTTCACCATCTGTTGAAACTAAGATTTCATACACAGGACTTTCTGCATGCAACTGTAAAACGAGTTCGCCAATGTTTTTTACTTCACCCAAATCAACAATTAACCATTGTTCATCTTGCTTATCAGCGGACCAGCGTGTTGTTTCATCGCCATCGACAGCTTTTTCGCCAACAAATTGAGGGTATTTCCAATTCTCTCCAATTTTTCCTCCTTCCACACCAGAATATGTCACTTCTTTTTGTAAAAATAAATCAGTTATTTCTTCTGCAGAGGCACTCATCGCAGTTAGCGAGAAGCCTGTAAGCATGAAAGCAACAACGACTATTATTTTTTTAATCATATTTTTCCCCATATCTTTCTATTTTTAAGCAACCAATCCGACTTTTCCAAACACTTTTTTCTGATAATTTAATCAACTTCCTCCTCTACTAAGTATTCTATATAAAAATTAGGCATGAAAAGACAACCTAAAGTAATTACTTCAGACAGACTTTTCATGCCTAGTTTTCCCTAGTCACATGAAATATTATACATGTTTACGCTTTCACTTTAAGGTAATTTTTGGTTACTGTCAATAGCGTTTTCTTCATTCAAGAGCTTATTCAACTTTTCTCGTTAAAAATATTGATTTTTATGATAATCCCTTAATTTTTTCTCATTTTAAAATAATAATCATGGGTGCTGAACCTGTTTCTGAGGCACAACAATCGGACAATTTTTTTGAAAAAACGAGAGGAATGACCATTGTTTTTTGCCATTCCTCTCATTTTTATTTATTGTTTGAACGGTAACATTTCTCTCAATCCAGTTTGATTGAATTTTTTTATTTTCTATCAGACAAACAGACTAAAGATATTTTACTTCATATGTTTTTCAAGCAATGACTTGATTCATAGAAATTACTGAGCAACCAGCCTACTTCCTATTTATGATACGGTTCCCCTTTCATAATCCGAAAACCGCGATAAATTTGTTCAACTAATACCAAACGCATTAACTGATGTGGATAAGTCAAGCGGCCAAAAGAAATTTGTTGGTTACTTCGCTGAAGGACTGAATCACTGAGACCTAAGGAGCCACCAATGACAAAGGTTAGATTACTTTTGCCACTAATCCCTAATTGTTCAATTTCTTTTGAAAATTCTTCACTAGATAACTGTTTGCCATTAATGGCTAAAACAAAGACATATTCGTTGTCATTAATTTTTCCCAAAATACGTTGCCCTTCTTTTTCTTTGACTTGAAGCATTTCAGCGTCACTGAGTTTTTCTGGGGCTTTTTCATCTGGTACTTCAATGATTTCCATCTTGGCATAGCTATTTAAACGTTTCAGATATTCATTAATGCCTTGAATCAGGTATTTTTCTTTCAGTTTTCCGACTGTTACTAGTTTAATTTTCACCTATTCCACTACTTTCTCGTTTTCTCTTCTTTCTTATTTTAGCACGAAGTTTGGCTACTTTCCACAACGTTTCCACATACTTATACACATATACACAGAGTTATCCACAGAACAAACTAAAAAATTACTTTATTTAACAGCTTTTTCAATACAAACACATATTCGCCACTGATTTGTCCACATTATCCACATTCTGTGGATAACTTTCTTAAAAACTATACACAGAGTTATTCCCGATTTGTTCACATTTTTCTGTGTATAACTTTTTCATTCGTATTTTTTCTGTAATTTTTCCCTAAGTTGTTCATAAAAAATTCAAAGCTATTCGATAGACTAAAGGAGTAGGAAACAGATATACTTAATATAGAAAATTCAGATGCACTTATTGGGAGGTTATTTTATGCAACGAAAAGATGTTACACCTAATTCAGATAAAAAAAGTTTATTGCAAAAATTTGGGATTGGTTTAGCTGGCGGCTTACTTGGTGGCGCCCTTATTCTAGGAGGCGCTTATTCTGGGATTATTCCCACACCCAACGGCGGAAATAATGCGGCGACGACGACGTCCACTAATCACGGCGACACAAAAGTCAGCAATGTGAGTTACAATGTGTCTAGCGATGTCACAAAAGCCGTGAAAAAAGTTCAAAATTCTGTGGTTTCTGTCATTAATATGCAAAGTGCTAGCAACAATTCTTCGGCAGATGATCCTTTTGGGGGATTGTTCGGTGGGAATGAAGGTACTCAAGACTCTTCCGGCAACAATGGTAACGATTTAGAAGCAGCCAGTGAAGGTAGTGGGGTTATTTATAAGAAAGATGGTAAAACGGCTTATGTCGTGACAAATAACCACGTCGTAGATAAAGCGCAAGGATTGGAAGTTGTTTTATCTGATGGTACCAAAGTGAAAGGCGAATTAGTCGGAACCGATGCTTACACGGATTTAGCCGTGATTAAAATTTCTTCCGACAAAGTTGATCAAGTCGCTGAGTTTGGGAATTCTAGTAAAATCACAGTCGGTGAGCCTGCTATTGCGATTGGTTCCCCTCTAGGCTCTGATTATGCTAACTCTGTCACACAAGGAATCATCTCTTCTGTGAATAGAAATATTACCAATAAAAACGAGTCTGGTGAAACCATCAATATTAATGCCATTCAAACCGATGCTGCCATCAATCCAGGAAACTCTGGTGGTCCACTAATCAATATTGAAGGACAAGTCATTGGAATTAACTCAGTAAAAATTGTGCAATCAACTAGTCAAGTGAGCGTTGAAGGGATGGGCTTTGCCATTCCAAGTAATGACGTAGTCAACATTATCAACCAATTAGAAAAAGATGGTAAAGTGACGCGGCCAGCTCTCGGGATTACGATGTCTGATTTAACAGGTATCTCTTCACAACAACAAGAACAAATTTTAAAAATTCCAGCTTCTGTAAAAACTGGCGTAGTGGTTCGTGGTGTTGAAGCAGCGACCCCTGCTGAAAAGGCTGGATTGGAAAAATACGATGTTATCACGAAAGTTGACGGCCAAGACGTAAGCTCTACTACAGATTTACAAAGCGCGCTTTACAAGAAAAAAGTTGGCGACAAAATGGAAGTGACTTATTATCGTGGTTCTAAAGAAATGAAAGCAACCATCGATTTAACCATTGATAAATCAGCTTTAACACAACAAAATAATCGCAGCAATCAATAAAAGAAAGAAACGACCTGTTGTTCAAACAACAGGTCGTTTCTTTCTTTTATTCTCCTACCGCAAATGCAGAACCAACTTCTGCATCAAAAGGCAATTCTAAGATTCCTTTTTTAGCTGGTGCATTTGGTAAACGTAATTCTTTTGCTGAACAAATCATTCCAAAACTTTCTTCACCACGTAAAACCCCTGGCCAAATCATTAAACCATCAGGCATCATTGCGCCTGGTTTGGCCACAACTACTTTTTGTCCTGCTTTGATGTTCGGTGCGCCACAAACAATTTGTAAGATTTCGCCGTTGTCTACTTCTGTTTGTGTGATAGATAAATGATCTGAATCTGGGTGTTTTTTACATGATTTGACAAAGCCAACCACAATTTTAGGGGTGTCGTCTTTTTCAAGGGTTTCTGAAAATCCCGCATCTTTAATCGCTGTATTGACTTTTTCGATTTGTTCGTCTGTTAAAGTCACTTGGCCGGTGCCATTAATGTCACCTAGAAGCGCTGAAGCATTGAAAATATTCCAAGCTACCACTGTTTCTGGCGCCTCAACTAAACTTACACGTGCCACATCGCCGACACGTTTTACTTGGTTTTCCGCACCTTGATCGTCCGCAACGATGACAAGTAAGACATCGCCAACGTGTTCTTTGTTATATGCAAAAATCATTTCTGTTCCTCCTAAATTTGAAAGCTATAGGCTGGATAGCTAAATTCTCTCCTGTCCTATAGTAACAAAAAAAGTGGAAAGTTGCACTTACAATTATTGAATTTTAGGCAATCCCTAATGCTGCCAAAAAAATAGATAATAGAATAACCCCAACTAAAAGTGTCGTTGTTTTCACTTTTTTCCCTAATAACCAGTAAATAACTAAGAAGAATAAAGCCGGGAAAAAACCTAACATGATTTGGTCGATATATTCTTGTAATGGCGTGGCGATTTTTCCAGAGCCAACTTTGGCAGTTAACTCAAACACGACATTAGAAGCCGTCATCCCACCAATAACCATTAACCCTAAAATAGAGGCAGCTATGGTAACTTTTTCGATTACGCCGCTATCTTCAACATCACTAAAAAATTTAGCACCTAATTTAAACCCTTTATCCAAACAGATATACCGTAAAGCAAAATGCGGAATATTGATAATCAGTAAAAAGGCAATCGGACCAAAAATATTTCCTTGTTTAGACAATGAAATAGCTACACCTGTTGCGATAACTTTTAAGGTCCCCCAAAAGAAAGAATCCCCAATCCCAGACATTGGTCCCATTAAACTAGTTTTCACTGCATTAATACTAGCTGAGTTAAATTCATGATTTTTAGCATTTTCTTCTTCCATTGCTCCAGAAATTCCTAATAATAAGGTAGAGATATGCGGGGTGACAGACATAAACTCTAAATGTCGTTCTAAGGCCGCTTTCTTCTCTTCATTATTTTTATACAACCTACGTATAATTGGAGCCATTGCATAAGCATAAGCTAAATTTTGCATCCGCTCATAATTCCATGATGCATCTAACGTTAAAGAGCGAAAAAATACAGACCAAAAATCTTTTTTAGTAATGACAGATTTTGTGTTTTTAGAATTCATTGTCATCGACAACAGCCTCCTTTGTTTGACCATCACTCATATTCATATATAGTAGGACAATCACGATGCCAAACAAAGCAATCCCCACTACTGAAATTTTTAAATAAGCAGCGAATAAAAAGCCTAATAATAGAAATGGAATCATCTTTTTTGTTACCATCATTCTTGCTAACATCGCAAAACCAATTGCTGGAATAATACCTGCCGCAATATCTAATCCATGCGTAATAAAGTCTGGGACATAAGACAATACCTTTTCAATAAACGGCACGCCTAAGTAAAAGCCTAATGCCACAATTAGAGCTAACAAAACTTTATTGCCAATTCCTGCAATTAGTTGAATTCGCTCTACCCCTTGAATATTGCCTCGTTTTGCTTCCTTATCAGCTAAATGGCTAGCGCCTGTAAGTAAAAATGTCATCTGAAGATTATCGATTAAAAGTACTAATGTAGCGATTGGAACAGCTAAAACAACCGCACTAGAAATTGATTGCCCACTCATAATTACATAAGCTGTTGCAATAATCGTTCCTGAAACAAAATCTGGTGGATTACTTGCGCCAACAGGAAACGCACCCATAAATACCAACTCTAATGTTGCGCCAAGCTTAATTCCCGTATCTAAGTCTCCTAAAGCTAACCCTACTAGCGGAGCGACAACAATTGGACGGTTCCACATCGTTGAACCAAACCAGCTATGCATGTAGGCAAAAAAGGCAATTAAAAACATTAATAGAACCTTGATAAATGTCACTTCCATCTATTTGACCCTCCTATTTATTTAATTTAATAACTTGTTTATAGCAACCTTTTGATCGTCAGGGACTAATTGAACGGTTAATTCGATTCCTTCATTAGTTAGTTCTTTAATTTGTGCAATGTCGGTTTCTGATAAATGAACAGCTTTTGAAATTTGTTTGCGCGTTTCCCCATTTTTCATTCCACCTAAATTAACTTCCTTAATTGTTGGCACTTCTTTGACCAATTGATACATATCAGCAACTGATTCACATAAAATAAATAGTTTATATTTATCTGTCACCCCAGAATTTAACGCCTTAATTGAATCATCAATCGTTTTCATAACTAATTTAACACCTGAAGGTTTTGCCATTTTCATAGCACTCATTCTTAATGGATCCTCAACCAACGTATTACTAGCAATCAAAATACAATCTGCTTCTAAAAATTTTGTCCAAGTAAACCCGACCTGACCATGAATCAACCGATGGTCCACTCTTGTCATTTTAATCATCCTTATTCACCTCTCAGTTCTTTCACAATTTTCATAAACGAATCAACATAAGGAGCATAAATATCTCCCGTATCTTTTCTTGTATCTTTGAAGTTACTCCCTACAATTGCTGCATCGCAAATCGCCAATTGTTCTTTCACATTCTTGTCATTTAACCCCGCTGCGACAATTAACGGAAACTCAGGTAATTGTTTTCTAAACAACTTAATCTTTTCTATTGATGTCTCTTCACCCGTTGCATTTTCTGTCACTGCAATAGCATCACAACGTTGCTGTGCAATTTTCAAATCTTCTTCGACTGATTTTTCAGACAACATTGGTTGATATTTGAAGCGCACGCCACCAATTAATTTTGCTGTTGTTTTTGCACGATATAAATCAAAAAAAGCTTGTAAGGATGCTTCATCCCGCGGTTTCACATGACCAACCACAGAATCAATCTGTAAAAATTGTAAATGATATTTATTGGCTAAATGAAAACCTAATGGGTCAACATTTAACACATTTACACCAATAGGAATCGGTAAATCTAATGAAGTAACATATTGGAGCGCTTTTTCTAGCTGAACATAATCCCCATAATAGTTCTCCATCAAAATTGCATCTATCCCATGTTCACTGTAAATTTGAATCTCTTTTTTTGCTCGCTCTTGAATCTCTTGATCTGTTTTACCTTTTAAATGAATCACCCCAATAATTGGTTTTTCAACAGCAAACAGCTCTAAAAAATCAGCTTTTTTCTTCATTAATACCCCTCCTAGAAATCATCATTTTCTATCTCTTCGATATGAACGCGTTGAATTCCTTGTCGTGCATTTCGAATAATTACCTGAATCTTTTCATCTGTTAATTTTTCTGAACCTGCTAGCATAAGCTCTAGTGCCAAATTCAAATTAACGCCAGAGAAAACGATTACATTTTCAAGTACAGTTAGCCCCATCATAGCTGTAACCACACTTGCACCAAATAAATCACCCATGAGGATAAATTCATCTTCTGGCGCTTGTTCGGCTTTCTTTTTTAACTCTCCAAAAAAATCAACTGCACTTTCACCTGGATACAGACTATATGTATGAATGGCAGCTGCAGAGTGTCCCGCAATCATTTCTAACGAGTGTTTAATCCCCTTAGAAAAATCACCATGTGAAGCAATGTAAAACCTTCTCATTTCATAAACCTCCTTTATTTATTATATGAACGAATGGCTACTTTGTAGGATTCGCTACGGATATATTGCTCATTAAAATATAAAATTTGATTATCATTATCCACAACTGTTTGATTAATTTTGACCAACGCTTCTTCTTCACTAATCGCTAATGCTTCTGCCAACTTTTCATCGGCCAAGGCAATTTCAATGATATTATCAAAATAGCTAGCAATTACTCCTCTATATTGCCGTAAAATATCTAATAATGAAGTATCTGTTAATTCTAAGTCCAACATAAACTGATCTTCTTTTCTAAAATAATCAATCTCGAAAATTGCAGGCATGTTATCTAACGAACGGAGGCGCTCAATAACAATAACTTCTGTCGCTTTTTCAACACCCAATGCTTCTGCAACATGCCCTGTTGCTTTTTTCAAACAAATTGATATGATCTTAGTTGTTGGTTTACGATTCATTTTTAAACCTGACTCAGTAAAACTCCCACCAGCTGTCATGCTCTCAACATAGGATGGCATTGAAACAAATGTCCCTTTTCCATGCCGTTTAATTAAAATATTTTCATCAACTAATTGTTTAATCGCATTACGAACGGTTACTCGGCTCACTCCGTAAATGGTCATCAATTGTTCTTCTGAAGGGATTTTTTCTCCTACTTGATATTCACCACTTCTAACTTTATTTAAAATAGCATCGTATAATTGTTGATAAAGCGGTGCTTTTTTATTTGATTCTAATTTATCCATTAATCATACACCTCATTTTAATACGTCTTAATACGTCTTAAAAATAGCAAATAAAAAAGAGAATGTCAAGAAAGAGTTTCCTTTCTTGACATTCTCTTTTTGCTTATTTTTCTTCAGAGTGAACAATTAAGACATCGCAAGGGGCTTGACGAATAATGTAGCTACTGACGCTTCCCATGACCACACGTTCGACTGCGTTTAATCCTGATTGTCCCACCATAATTAAATCAACATTGTATTTTTCAGGTAATTCATGACTCATGACTTCTTTGGGTGAACCAAACATGGTAACTGTTTCAACATTATGAAAATCAACGCTTTCAGCATACTTTTTACAATCGGCCATTAATTCTTCCGCAGCGGCTGTTTCTTGATCAATTAATTGATCATTTAACGTCGAATACCCCATCATTGTATACACTTGATTTTCTAAAATATTTGCAACAATGACTCGGCTTCCGTTTCGACGAGCAACCTCAATTGCACGTTCATAAGCTAAATTGGCTTGATCACTACCGTCTACGCCGACAAGAATATTTTTATACATTTGTTCTTCCATTTTCGTCACCTTCCCGATGGAGGCTGATCTAAAAGGCTTCTTTGACTAAGAAACTAGAGTCAAAAATGAATTTAGGACCCTTGCGCAGAACGCCCTTTTGTCCAGCTGATTCTCTCTTAATTTAATGGTTCCTCTGGTTCATGAAAATTAGCCTAAGCTAGTTAAAAATGCACTGATTTCTTCTTTTGTTTTTCGGTCTTTGTTTACTAAGCGTCCTAACTCTTGACCGTTTTCAATTACGACAAAACTCGGAATACCAAAAATACTCCACTCGGCAGCCACGTCAATAAACTGATCACGGTCGACTTCGATAAATTGAAAAGCTGGAAATGCTTCTTCAATTTCAGGCATGACTGGTTTAATGAAACGACAGTCTCCGCACCAATCAGCAGTAAAGAAGAAAACATTTTTACCTTTTTCAACATAAGTGGCTAGTTCTTCTAATGAATTGGGATAAATCATTTAAACATCCTCTACTTTCCGTAAACAATTGTATTAACTGTTGATTTATCCAAGCCACGTAATGCTTGTAACAACATTTCCCGCGCTGCTTCATAATCCGCAATACTAAACATTGTTTGATGCGTATGGATGTAACGACCACAAACGCCGATGACTGTACTTGGTACACCGTTATTAGTTGTGTGCGCTGCCCCAGCATCCGTTCCGCCTTTAGAAACAAAATATTGATACGGAATATTGTGTGTCGCAGCTGTATCTAATAAATATTCACGTAAGCGAGGCAATGTGATCAAACCTGGATCGAAAATCCGTAATAACGTTCCTTCACCTAAATGACCATACGTCCCTTTTTTCGTGTGAATATCATCTGCCGCTGAACAATCCACCGCAAAGAAGATATCTGGATTAAATTTATGAACAGATGGTTTAGAACCACGTAAACCGACTTCTTCTTGTACGTTTGCTCCAGCAATTAATGTGTGGCCTAATTCTTCATTTTGTAACGTTTCCAATGCATCTAATACCAACGTACAACCATAGCGGTTATCCCATGATTTACTGATAATATTTTTGCCATTGGCTGTTTTAATCGTTTCTGTTTGTGGAACAATGGAATCCCCTGGACGAACACCAAAGCTTTCAGCTTCTTCTTTTGAAGAGAATCCTGCATCAAATAACACATCAGAGACTTCCAATTGTTTTTGACCACTCGTACCACGCAACAAGTGTGGCGGAATAGATGAAGAAATACATGGATAGTTCCCTTTACTTGTTTTTAACGTAAAACGTTGTGCTGAAACAACATAGGGATTCCAGCCACCTAAAGGAACCACTTGGAATAAACCATTATCGTTAATTTGAGTTAACATGAAGCCAACTTCGTCCATGTGAGCTGCTACCATTACGCGTGGCGCTGCTTCCACTTTTGAACGTTTAATCCCAAAAATACCACCTAAACCATCATATTGGACATCGTCCACTAACGGGGTGATATGTTCTTTCATGTACGCGCGAATGTCGTCTTCAAATCCGCTGGTTCCTTGTAATTCAGTTAATTCCTTGATTCGTTGAAATGTTTTTTCTTCCATAGATGTATGTCCTATTGCTTTTGATTTGTTGGAAATTACGCCAACCAAGCGTCACTTTTTCTCTAAAAAGTCACTTTATCCTGTCGATAAAAATAGGTACTCCTTTCATATGATTTCACTCTTATTATAACGCAAATACTAGAAAATGCACATCGCTTTCTCTTTTTAAACGTGACAATGAGAATGCCCTAAAAGAATGATTGAAAAACTTTTTTTATTTCTCAGCGGCCCCTTCTCTATGGTAAAATAAGAGTGATACTGACAAAAGTAATAGTAAGCAGAAACCGACCAAGGGAGGTCATACAAATGAACGAAGAAAATGAGTTGACATACTTTAAAGGCGGCTTAGCGCTAGGCGTTGGTCTTGGTTTAGTAGGCGGCATTGCCTCAACCTTGTTCTACCATAAGAAAAAAACAATCTCCGCTGATCTCGTCTTAGAAAATGTAAAAGCTGCTTTTTTAAAAGAAGGACCGATTGAAGGTTCGTGGATTGAGTTTGAGAAAAAGCCCTTGCGGAAATTCGCCATCCACTCCAAAACATATACTGGAGGAATTTGCCGCATTGAAGACGACGGCATTGTTCAATACGAATTCACTGCAGATGCCTACACAGGAACTGTCATTGACATTCAACGATTAAAAGATTAAAAAGATTGTTACAAAAGCACTTATTTGCTTTTGTAACAATCTTTTTTTCTTCTCATTTGTTTTTTGTAAAAGGGATGTTTATTTTATGTCAAAAAAATCAAATCAATGATGAATAAATACTCAAAAATCGAATGTTTTCTGCATGGAAATCAGCTTAAATCTTTACTTATCAACGTTTGTCCACTTTTTTCATAAAAAAGATTAGACATTTTTTAAAAATTGATAAAAGAATAATCATTTCTAACGATTTTTTAATTTCTCCTTTTCATTTTTACATTATACTGAGAGTATTGCTAAAAATGAAAAGGAGCGTGTCAAATGAAGAAATCTGTTTTATTTACTTCATTACTTGTATTATCAAGCTTAGCTTTAGCGGCCTGCGGCGGTGGCAGTGACGATAAAGGAGCAAGCAACGGCGGCAGCGACAACCAAGTATACACAATGGTTGAATCCCAAGAAATGCCTAGTGCCGATCCGTCCCTTGCGACAGATGAAGTGAGTTTTACCACTTTAAATAATGTCTACGAAGGAATCTATCGTTTAGATAAAGACAACAAACCCGCGCCTGCTGGTGCAGCCGAAAAAGCGACTGTTTCAGAAGACGGTTTAGTTTACAAAGTTAAATTACGTGAAGAATCAAAATGGTCTGATGGCAAACCAGTTACTGCTGCAGATTACGTTTACGGTTGGCAACGAACAGTGGATCCTGCTACTGCTTCAGAATATGCCTACATGTTTGAACCAGTAAAAAATGCTGAAAAAATTTCTAAAGGGGAACTACCTAAAGAAGAATTGGGCATTAAAGCAATCAATGATCATGAATTAGAAATCACTTTAGAAACAGCAACACCATATTTTGACGATTTATTGGCTTTCCCTTCTTTCTTGCCGCAACGTCAAGATATCGTTGAACGTTTTGGTAAAGATTATACAAAGAGTAGCGATAAAGCAGTCTACAATGGTCCGTTTACGCTAACTGAGTTTGATGGTCCCGGAACAGATACTAAATGGTCTCTAACTAAAAATGAAGAATATTGGGACAAAGAGACTGTCAAGTTAGATAAAGTCGCTATCAACGTGGTAAAAGAAGCCCCAACTGCCTTAAATCTTTATGAAACTGGTGAAGTGGATGATACGTATTTATCTGGCGAACTGGCCCAACAAATGCAAAACTCGCCTGACTTGGTCCAATTAAAAGCCGCTTCTTCTTTCTATTTAGAAATGAATCAAGCAGATGAAAAATCACCATTGACCAACGCAAACTTACGTCGTGCTATGTCTTATGCCATCGATCGCGATTCATTAGCTAAAAACATTTTAGCCAATGGCTCTCTTCCTTCACAAGGCTTCGTTCCTGTGGATGTCGCGAAATCACCAAAAACGGGTGAAGACTTTGTTAAAGAAGCCGGCAGCGACAAATTAGTCAAATACGACAAGAAAAAAGCTGTGGAATACTGGAACAAAGCGAAACAAGAACTTGGTGTTTCCAACTTAACGGTTGATTTAATGGTAGACGACTCTGAAGGCGCTAAAAAAATGGGCGAATATCTTCAAGGATCACTATCTGATACTTTGGAAGGCTTAAAAGTAACTGTGACGCCTGTCCCTATGGCTGTTCGCTTAGATCGTACCTTAAAAGGGGATTTCCAAATCGCTGTTCGTGGTTGGAGTGCCGACTATTCAGACCCAATTAACTTCTTAGATTTATTAGAAAGCTCAACTTCTAATAACCGTGGACGTTACAGCAATCCTGAATACGATAAATTCATTGCTGCGTCCAAAACCACAGATGTTAACGATCCTGAAAAACGCTGGGAAGATTTAATCAACGCTGAAAAAACAGTAATTGCTGATATGGGTGTTGTGCCAATTTACCAAAAAGCAGAATCACACTTACGTGCACCAAACGTGAAAGAAATTATTTATCATCCAACAGGTGCTAAATACGACTTCAAGTGGGCGTATAAAGAATAATCACTCGATTAAATTTAGAAAAAGATTTGGAACAATAGCGATTTTGGCTATTGTTCCAAATCTTTTTTATATAATCCCGATTAAAGAACCTAACAACCCAAAAATCACAGTAAAAATAATTAAAGCAATCGGCGTGCGTCCTTTTTTCAACATAATAAAACAAAACAGCGTAAACACTAACGGTAATAAATTGGGCATGATTGTATCAAACAATTGTGTTTGAAGGTCTAACTTAGTATCTTTCAAGCGAAAAACAAAAGTTGTCGTTAATTGTACACTCTTCGGAATCAACGCGCCCACCACGGAAATTCCTACAATTGTTGCTGAACGAGATAATTTTTTAGTACTTTCGCTTAAAACTGAAATTGCTTTGACGCCCATTTTATAACCTAGATTAATTAACCCAATTTTGGCAGCCATATACGGAATATTAAATAACAACAAGAAAACAATTGGTCCTAAGATATTGCCTTCTAATGATAGTTGTGAACCAATCGCTGCTGCAATCGGCAAAACGGTTAAATAAAATAACGCATCCCCAATTCCGCCTAACGGGCCCATCAACGCTGTTTTAATCGCTTGAATGGATTTTGGTGATTCTTTTGACTCTTCCATTGCAATAATCACACCATGCATGAACGTCACCAATTGTGGATTCGTGTTCATAAATTGTAAATGATTTTCCAAAGAAAGAGCTAAGTCTTCTTTATCACGATGAATCTTTTTCAATCCTGGAATTAATGAGTAGGTCCAGCCGCCTGCTTGCATTCTTTCATAATTAAATGAAGATTGTAGCAGATACGAACGGAACATTATTTTTTTTAACTCTTTTTTTGTTATTACTTTTTCGGATATCGTATCATTATATGTTTCTTCAGATGCCATCTTCTTCAAACCCTCCATTATTATTTGATGCAGTGACTGTATTATTTCTTTGTGCGTAAAATTCATATAAAGCAATTGCGACAGCTAAACCTGCAACCGCTAATGTATCTAACCCTAAATAGGCAGCCATAACAAACCCAAAAATAAAGAACGGTACGTAGGATGTTTCCCACATCGTTTTTAATAACATGGCGAAACCTACTGCTGGCATCATACCACCTGCAACGCTCAAGCCATGAATACTCCATTCGGGTAGAATAGAAATGAAACTAGATGCTTTATCAGCACCAAAGAAAATACATAAAAACACTACAAAAAAATAACAAATGAATAAAACGATTGGTAAAAAACTAGACATTCTTTCGATGCCTCTTGTATCTGCTTTTTTTGCATAAGCATCAAATTTATGCATAATTGGTGACATCGCTGTATATAACAAGGTAATTAACGCTTGCGCTGCAACTGCGAAAGGAACAGCCAAACCTACGGTCACTTGTGGGTCAGATTTTGTGATAATTGCTAACGCTGTTCCAATAACTCCCCCAATTACTACGTTGGGTGGTTGCGCACCGCCGATTGCTACTGCACCAATCCAAACTAACTCTAGCGTTGCTCCAGTGATTAACCCTGTGTTGACATCTCCCAATATTAAACCAACAATCAGCCCTGTAACAATCGGACGATGAATATGTGTCTGTAAGACAAGCTTATCAACCCCTGCTATCCCAGCCCAAATTCCTACCAAAATTGCCTGTACTAACATTTTTTTCCTCCTATTAGACTTCGTCTACTTTTTATAAACTGTTTCACCATTTACTAAGGTTTCTAGCACTTCGTATTTCTCATCAATAATTGTAAAATTACCTAAAAGCCCTAGTTTGATTTCTCCCATAGATTCGTTCACATTCAACAAACGAGCTGGATTTTTCGTGACTGAATTAATAGCAATCACTTCTGGAAGTAATGCTTTTTCAACAAGGTTGCGAACCATATTATTTAAATGGTTCGTACTTCCAGCTAACTTGCCATTGGCTAAACGGACCACATTTTGTTCATCAATAACCATTTCGATCCCTTTTTCTGGTTTTGGATAAACGCCTGGTTGACACCCTTTGGCCCAGATAGAATCTGTCACAGCAATTAAATAGTCCTTGCCTTTTAGTTTGGCTAACACACGTACTAATGAATAATCAACATGTACCCCATCAGCAATAATTTCAGCAAACGTTTCCTCACTATCCAAAGCAGCAACTACTGCGGTTGGTTTCCGGTGACTGATATCTTCCATTCCATTAAACGTATGGGTAAAACTTTTTGCACCTGCTTCGACAGCTGCCATTGCTTGTTCATAGGTTGCAGCCGTATGGCCAATTGAAATGACTACATCATGTTCATGACAATATGTAGTCAAGGCATTCTCTACATCATTTTCTGGTGCCAATGTCATTAATTTTATATGCCCTTTTGCCAACTCTTGCCATTTTTTAAATGTCTCAACGGATGGTTTTACTAATAACTCTGGATTATGAGAGCCACGAAATTCTTCAGAAATCATTGGTCCTTCCGCATGAATCCCTAAGATTTGTGCACCGTTGGTTCCTTGGTCTTCCTCAATAAATGAACCAATCACTTCAAATGAATGTTCCAAGTCTTTTGGAAATGTTGTTGACGTTGTTGGTAAAAAAGCTGTAATCCCTTCTTCTGGAAGGTAAGCTTGCCACTCTTTGATAAATTCATGATTGGCATGATTGGCATCCCCACCATGCCAACCATGATCATGAATATCAATAAATCCTGGAAGAATGCGCTTTTCTCCGTATTCTTTATCGACAGCTTTTTCATTGTACGGTAGAATTGCAACAATTCGTTGTTCTGACACTTCAACTTGAGCTGGTTGAAATTGTTCGTTAATCCATACGTTTTTACTTTGAATAATCATTCTTCCCACTTCTTCTCTTCAAAATTATTGTCCAACATAACTTTTTTATGAAAATAATGCATCTAAACTTTCTTCTGGCGTTGACGGTACACGTTGAATCGAAAGTTTAACACCTAATTCTTGTAGCTTTTTAAAGGCGTCTACATCTGTTTTATTAACGGCAACAGCGGTAGCTACTTGTTTTTTGCCTTCTTCCATATGCATATTACCAATGTTTAATTTTTCGATTGGCACACCACCTTCTACCAAGCGCAATGCATCAACAGGATTATCAACTAACAGAAAAATCTTTTGTCTTTCTGAGGCTTTATGAATGACCTCAATCGTTTTCTTAATGGAAAAAAAACGGGTTTGTACTTCTGCAGGGGCCGCCATGTTTAACAATTGTTGGCGCATTGTATCCTCAGAAATTGCATCATTTGCGACTAAAATTAAGTTGGCGCCTAAAGAACCGTTCCATTGTGTTGCGACTTGACCATGAATCAAGCGATTATCAATTCTTGTTAATAAAATATTCGGCATAGTGCTTCCTCCTCTTTTCTAATTGGTTAGATTCCGTCTGCTTCTTCTTGAGTATTTGCTTGTGGTTGTTCTAGTTTTTTATGAACAATCCCATCTCTGGCTGAATCTGTGACCATTGAAACAAAATCTTCTACGTTCGTGCTGATTGTGCGTAATGCAAGCCCTTCAAGAACCATCGGTAAATTTGTTCCTGCTAACACTTCAACATTTTGATAATTACTTGCGACAGTCATTGAAATTCTAAACGGTGTACCCCCTAAAAGATCAGTTAAAATGACCACTGCTGGACACGTCTCCAGCATAGAGTCAACGGCTTTACGAATGTTTGACTCTAATACATCAAGCCCTGTATCATTGAAAAAAGGGACCGCCTGAACATTTGCTTGCTCTCCTGCAATCATACTAACTGATTGATGCATTCCAGTTGAAAATACCCCATGTCCCGTTAAAATAAGACCTATCATTTATTCTTTCTCCCCTAACTATTTACTGAGCTTACTATTTAATTGGATAAGCAGAACTTATTCCTCAAAGAGTGTAACAATTCTTGTGATAATTGAGTATGCTTTCCCATGATTTTGGACGATGATTTCTATTTAAGAACATGTCCCTATACAGATACAAGGCGTCCCAACTTAAATATGCTTTTGAAAAAATGCTCGATTACAACCGTTAACCCAAATGAGCCAACAAATGTACCCATATACAACACAAGAATAACCAAGCTGACTGGTTGATTGGTTAAAAACGGATGGACCAGTTTCAAGACCAATTGAAAAACAAAAACATTCGCTAAATAACTGCGATACGCATAAGTGGCTATCCATTTAACTATTGGTAAAAGACGAATCTTTTTGGCTATTCCTTGTGTTCCCAAATAAAAAACCAACCCGATAATCAGTAAACTATAGGCACTTTGAAGAAGATCCAAATAAGGTAGATCGTTCGGTGTCATCTGTGTTCCATCAAATAAATTCCCTTGGACTGCCTGCCAAAAAATAAAAAGAAACAACAGAAATAGGGCCGCTCTCGTCTTTTTCAAGAAAGTAAAAATTCCCCCCTGATACTTCGCTGCGATGACCCCGAAAATACCATATATGAGATAACTAAGCCCTGAACGATCTATTAAGTACCAAAGAGAAGTTTCTGCATATGGAAAAATCATTTTCTGGTACCAGAAGCACCAAAGGATATGCGCACCGATTGTAAAAAAGACAATTGGTAAAATCACTTTTTTGTTTTTTGTAATTCTTGTTGCCAACCAAATAAAATACGGCATAAATAATTGGAATTGCAACATCATTACGGCATACCATAGATGTGCCGCGCCATCACCACTGAGAACTTTTCCTAGAAATCCTAGGAGCGTTTCATAGGGCATTCGTTGTTGTAAACTAGGAAAAGCATATAGATAGAGACTGGACCAGACCACATAAGGAAGCACCAATTCATAAAATTTTTCCTTTAAAAATTCAAGATACGATTCAGCTTGACTCTTTAACACCATGTTGTAAATAATTGCAAAAATAAACATGGGTGCCGAATATTTAGACATTCGGTAAAAACTACCGATTGAATTCATTGCTTCCGTTTGCGGAGAATGTGTCAACACATATGATAAAACCGTTTGTAAAATAACTGATGCTACAGCGAAAACTTTTAAAAAATCGCTGATATTCAGATTTATTGGTTGTTCTTTACTCATGTACGTCCTCTTTCTTTCAATAATTTAGCGTGTAAGTAAGCGCTCGGATTAAGAACTTACTCACACGCTATTCACGCTTCTTTGATTTACATTGCTAGCGATTCATAATTGGCTAACAAGATGCCGCGTTCTTCAATCGCTTCTTTGACTTCTTGGGACGTTAATATTTCCACTTCACGAATGCGAGGCATACAATACCCTGATTGCTTTTGTAAAATAGTATCGATAAACGCAGGATGACAATTGATTTCAAAGACCTCTCCTTCACTACAAACAACCATATCAAGCAATTGCAAGATGGTTTCAGTTGAAATCGCCTTGTCATAAAATTGGTACAACATTTCATCTGGCGTGCGAACATCCTGATATAACTCTAAATAGTCTTTTGTTTCAATACTTCTTGAAGCGTTACGTAAAGGTAATTGATATTTGCGAGCAAGTGCCAAAGCCACACCTAATAACTTTTCATTTTTTCCATGAACGTTATGATGAGAATCAATATGATCAGGGCGTCTACCACTTTTCATAAATGAAATAATTTGAGCATCCCATTCGTTATAAACCTCTTCTAAATTGACTTTTTCTTCAAAAATCGATTGATGCCAAAAATAACCAGCTTCATCTACTAAGGAAGGAACCATTTCTCGAGGTAAAATAGGTTTTGCTTGGTTCAATGTCAATGTTAAATGGACACCGATAGCTAAAGTCGGTGCACTGATTCGAGCACTCTCCATGGCCTCTAAAAAATAAGGAGAAGTTGGTAATGCAGTTGTTGAAGTAACCACGCCACGTTTGTGTGCTTCAATGATTCCTTGCGTTACCGCTGGCGTGTAACCAAAATCATCAGCGTTGATAATTAATTTTTTATTGCTCATTTTTCCCCACTCTCTCTTCTGTTTCATGAATTTTTAGTTGTTTCTCTAATTGATTGTAGCTAAGTAGCGCCTTTTTTTATAGCTAGTTTTCTGATTGAGTGCTATAATCTACAAATAAGACCATGTCCCTAAAAAAGGACATTACGTTCACAAATGACAGGAGGGATCGGCATGCTGTTTTTAACCTATGATCCACAATTAAATCCAACAGAATTAGAGATTTACAAGTATATTAGCCACAATATTGAAAAAGTTCCTTATATGACAATTCGAGAATTAGCAGATGAAATTCATTTCAGTAAAACGGCAATCTGGCGTTTTTGTCAAAAATTCGAGTGTGAAGGCTATACAGATTTTAAATTTAAATTGAAGAATTATCTAAGCGAACGAAAAAAAACAGCCCAACCAAAATCTTTAGATGAAACAATGCTGATTCATTTTTTGCAACGCTCATCAGAAGAATTATTAGAAGGACGGATTGTTCAAGCTGCGGAATTACTGGCAAAAAAAGAATTTGTTCTTTTTATTGGCGAAGGAACGTCCAAAGTCCTAGCTGAATTTGGTGAAATTTATTTTTCCAGTATCTACAATTTATCTGCTTCTGTATCCCACCTTTTTTCCCATCCCGTTAGCAAATTATCCGAAGAAACGGCTAAAAAAGTGGGCGTTATCGCCTTATCAGTTTCGGGTGAAACACAAAAAGTTCGGCAAAATATTGATTATTTTATCGAAATGGGGATTGATGTAATTGCTATTACAAATAGTGAAAAAAGCACGATTGCTCAACTTTCAACAGTCACGATCCCCTACTATATAACAACCGAGAAAAGTTCCATTGCAGACGTAACGTCCCAACTACCTGCACTATTCTTAATAGAAAAGTTGGCGAAAACTGTTTCAACGATGTTAAATGAGTGTCCATAATCACTGCAAAAAAAGGAAGGAACTAGCCATTCGTTTTGCTAGTTCCTTCCTTTTTAATTCTTCTATACTTATTTATACTGACACGTTTCTAAATGATCATTCACCAATCCCGCCGCCTGTAAAAAGGAATAGACTGTCGTGGCACCTAAAAATTTAAATCCTCGTTTTTTTAACGCTCGACTAATCTGTTGCGATAATTCCGTGGAGGCTGGAACCTCTTCTGGGTGCTGCCAGTGATTAACGATTGGTTGCTGATCGACAAAGTTCCAGAGGTAGCGATCAAAGGAGCCAAATTCTGCCTGAATTTCTTGAAAAACTTGCGCATTCGTAATGGTCGCTTGAATTTTTAAACGATGACGAATCACACCAGGATTTGCTAGTAAAGCTAAAATTTTTTTCTCATCATATCGCGCAATTTTCCGATAATCAAACGCATCATAAGCTGCTCTGAGCGTTTCTCGTTTATTCAAAATAATCGCCCAGCTTAAGCCCGCTTGCATACTTTCCAAGGTCAATAACTCAAATAACTGTTGCTCTTCATGAACTGGACGTCCCCATTCATCATCATGATAGGCTTGCATCTCTTCAGTTGTATCCGTTACCCAAGTACATCGCTCCATTGTCCTGCCTCCTTTTATTTGCTAAAAAAGATGCGAACAAAGAGTACTGCCTGTTGTTCCACACCTTTTCTTATTCCTAATAAAATGCCCAGAAGTTTAACGCTTCATTCATCACTTCTTCGGCTGTAAATGTCCGTTTTGAATGGCCCTTTTCTTCTGAATCGTTTGGATCATTAATCCAGAAATCGCCTTTTTCATTCACACCACTCATCACCATAATGTGACCAGTTGTAGTGAAATAGCCCGGTTTTACAGAAATAATGACTGGATGACCTTCCTTCAAGAAAGCTGCCACTGTTTCAATATCCCCAATTTCTTGACAGTTATAGCCTTTCATTTCAGCATATGCACTAAAAATAGACCACGCCGTTCCTTGTCCTTCCATAAAGAAGTCATTTTTTGCCCAAGCTAACACATCTAGAGGAGTAACTTCTTGGTGATCCATGTATGAACCAACCATTGCAAGCGACACAATCGCACAGCCATTAATTTCGATTGTATTCGGCTTATCTACATTGCCAAATCCGTATGCGGTGTCTTTCCATTTAGCATCTGTCTGCAATTCTAACGGCAAATCCAGATGTCCATTATATTGCTTCTTTTCAATTTCTTGATTGACCTGTTGTCCATAGCTTAAAGGTTTGACTTTTTTCTCAATTTTAACTGGTGCTGGTTCTTTTGTTTTACTTGATTCAGCACTAGCTTTGACATATGAATCATCAAACCAACTTGAAAACCCACCTGATTTCATCGGCGAAAACTGCGCTAACAACCCGCCAAAGCCAAACGATACCAACAACACCGTGAGAACTTTTTTTTGGTAACCTGATGGTTTTTTTGACATACTATTCATCCTTTTCTATCTATTGACTACATCCGATAATCTTATGTATTTCTTATATGCTCACACATTATACTACTTTCTTTTTCGAAAAACAGAAACGTTGGTAAATTCTCATAATTATTGAAGGCGAACATATTTTCTTGAATTTTATCACAAAATTAGGTAAAATACAGGTAATTAGTCATTTGAGTTTTATTCTATTTTATTCGTAAAGGAGGCAGAAGAATGGATCAACATAAAGCTACCATCAAGAGCATTTCTAAACTGATTACGCTCTCTTCCCAACATTTCTTTTCGGCATTTTTAGAAGATTCTCAAGATCAAAAGAATAAAGAAAAGGAACGCAGTGCGCTTTTACAAGAGCTCCAAGTCGCTGCCGCCCAAAAATCCTTAGTGGTCTTACAATTGAAAGAAGTCCCTACAGCGCATAAATTCGAAACGGTGATCGGCTGGATTGTCTCAAAAAATATTTCGGACAATATCGTTGTTCGTTTACAAACGGATGAACAACAGTTGCGCATGATTCCTGTTGCTTCTGTCATGAAAGTCAGCACGTTAGCCAATCGTCACCAACGTCAAATTCACTAGAATATTGAAGTCTTTATAAAATAAATGGAAACCACCAACCCTGGCGATTGCAGGTTGGTGGTTTCTTTTATTTATGACTTTAGTCAAAATCCCATGAAACTTCTGACTTAGGACTCAACTTATTTCTTAGGAACAAATAATTGCGGTGCTACTTTTGCCAATAAGCCTAGAACTAGACTTACATACAAACAATTGACGACGGTACTTGTACCGTTTAGAACAAAGGAATAGAGATATGGGCTCATTCCTTCTGGTGCATACATGCCCCAAACCAATACACCCGCCCAAAAATGCCAAAACCAGCGGGCGAAGACTGCGACAACACTTCCTAAAATAATCGTACGAATGGCTGATTTTAAACGATTCGCTTGAAAATATAGTTGAATTTTTCTAGCGAATACGCCACCCATTCCTCCAAACGCAAAAGCAAAGGGATATTCAAAAATAATCTGTGGAACGGACAAGAAATTTTTCATGGCTGTACCGAGAATAATATTTAACATGCCCCAAACAAAGCCTGCTGCAACTCCAGGAAGCAACCCACGACGAAACGAATAAAGAACTAATGGGACCATTCCCAACGATAGGTCCAAGCCACTATTGGCAAATTCAATCGGTAAAAAAGAGAGGGCCATTGCCATTGCTGCGACGACTGTTCCTTCTACCCAAATACGTAAATCCATTTTTCTAGCCAAACAAATTTCCTCCTATGTTCTGACGCTCTCAACCACTAATACATCGTTATTTTACCATAGGGTCTTTAGAAAAACACGTTTGTCGAACAAGCAAAAAAATAGCTGATCAGCATTTAAGGGAATCAACTCCTACTCAAACGCATGCCAGCTACTTTTTATCCATTAATTGTCCCGCTCAGTTGTCAAAATTTCACCAGAATGAGCATCGATTTTTACCTCTATTTTTTGTTGGCCCTCTTTCACTTTCACTTCCCAATAAGTGATTCCTAATTCTTTCTCTAACTTCCAATCTGTTGCCTGGCCGACTTTCGCTTCTTTTTCAGCCAAGGTTGTGGCTTGTTCTCTGGAAATGATATTTGTTAAATCAAGTGCCTCTTCTTGCATTTTAACGCCATTTTGTTCATCGGCATCCAAGGTTTCGACTTTTTCTTTTGTGAATTCGCCTGTTTCTGCGTTCACTTCAACTTGATATTCTTTTTGCTGATCCACGCCTTCTATTTCATAAAAATAACGTCCAAAATCTGTATCTAACTGCAGACTTGTTATTTTAGCTTCTGGATATTTTTTCTCAAATGCTGTCGTTACTTTTTCTAAAGAGACAGCTACCGCACTTGTCTTCTCTGATATCGTCGTTGCTTCTTGTTGTACGGATGAACTTGTTTCAGTAGTTGATATTACTGTTTCTTTTTGTTCATTTGTTGATGAAACAGCTGTGGGTGTTTTGGATGTACAGCCAGCTACCAAAAAGAGTGCCAAGCCAGTCATAGAGCCATAGAGTATTTTTTTCATTAAACAACCTTCTTTCCTTTTTATCATTTTATTATACTTGATTTCTCATCCAAATCATAGCTACAAAAAAAAGCCCTACTTTAGTTGATAAAGTTAGAGCTCTCTCAGCCTTCATGGGCCAACATAAAAATTTCACCGAAATCATTCTCTTGTTCAATGTGCCAAATGCGTTTTTCACTATTATAGACAAGCGTTGCCAAAATTTCTTCTTTTTGGTAAGAGGTATTTTTCATCTTGCTAAGTGAATCTTCCACTAAGTAAATAGGAATCCGATATTCTTCTTTATCCACTTCCGTTTGTTGGAAGCAAAAAATAACACCTTCTTGCAAGATACCTTTCATATTTTTAAGTAATTCAGGACTTAATTTTTCGACAGGCGTATTTCGTTTAAAGAAGGCCTTTTTCTGGTTCACTTTCTCTAAAACAACACGTGTAATTTTATCAGCAAAGATTCGATAAAATTCATCAATATAACGATAATAGACACGCGTCATCTGATCTGCAAATTCAAAAAAGACAAAATCATTTTGTAGCTTATAAAAGAAAGGCGAATGCAAACTATTCTTCATGTGTCCAAAATAAAGAAGTTCCGAAATTTCTAATGGCGTTAGCTCTTTTAGCATCGTCACATCGGAAAAGTCAATCCATTTAATTTCTTCAGTCATCCAACGACGTTGTAGCGATTGAAAATAGCGATTGACGCTTTCTTCTCCGCGAATAATTTTCAAGCCTGAATGCATATCGTATTCGCCAGCTTCGGCAGAAGGATCTAATAATAGTAAGTTCTGTGGATGATGCACAATTGAACGAACAAAATCGGAATGGGTAATTCCTTTAGATAAAACCGCGTTGCTGGTTACATCTATATGTACATAAATTAAATCAAGCAAATTCCCATCTCCCCTCTACTAGCCTCCTTACCATTTTACAATATTTTCAAAAGAAAAGCTTGTTTCTTTTACTTTAAAATTCCATTACAAAATGAGGATTTTTTTGAAAAATCAATCGGCTCAGTTGTTTTTTATTAAATTAAGGTCCGGCCAGCTTACCTATTCCCCAAAGAAAATAAATAGGTTTTTCAAATAAATTGTGGTAAACTTGATACATTAAAAGGAGGGAGAATATGCGCCCAAAAGAGAAAAAAAGAGGAAAAAATTGGTTAATCAACAGTTTATTAGTTTTACTATTTATCATTGGCTTGGCCTTAATTTTTAACAATCAGATACGCAGTTGGGTGGTTCAACAAAATAGCCGCTCGTACGCCGTTAGCAAGTTGAAACCAGCCGATGTGAAGAAAAATATGGCTCGTGAAACAACGTTTGACTTTGATTCAGTTGAGTCCTTGAGCACAGAAGCGGTGATGAAAGCCCAATTTGAAAACAAAAACTTACCTGTGATTGGTGCCATTGCGATACCAAGTGTCGAAATTAATTTGCCCATTTTTAAAGGATTGTCAAATGTCGCTTTATTAACTGGTGCCGGGACCATGAAAGAAGATCAAGTCATGGGGAAAAACAATTATGCCTTGGCTAGTCATCGAACGGAAGATGGCGTTTCCTTATTTTCACCTTTAGAAAGAACCAAAAAAGACGAACTCATTTATATCACTGATTTATCTACTGTTTATACATACAAAATAACTTCTGTAGAAAAAATCGAACCAACCCGTGTTGAGTTAATTGATGACGTTCCTGGTCAAAATATGATTACCTTAATTACCTGTGGCGATTTACAAGCAACGACGCGAATTGCTGTTCAAGGAACATTAGCAGCAACGACGCCTATTAAAGACGCCAACGACGATATGTTAAAGGCTTTCCAATTGGAGCAAAAAACCTTAGCCGATTGGGTGGCTTAATAAAAAAATCCTTGAAAAGTTTTGACACTTTTCAAGGATTTTTTGCTTTATTTCATCGCTTGACGTTCTTGCTGTTTCAAACGAGCAAAACCATAACGAATACCTGCAAATAATAAAACTAACGGAGATAAGAAAACAGAGATCATTAACCATTCACTTGTATACATACTACTAAAAGATAAATGATACGTGACAGCATACACTAGCGGCAGACTCATTATCAACAATAAATAATACAAACTCAATTCAAAAACATAGGATAAATAACTACTGTTCATCTTACTTCCCTCCTGTCTCTTTTTCCCTGAACAATTTGTTAACACTATTGTACCAAGGGGAAACAGAAAGTACTATCGGACTATAGTCCTAATCTTTCAGCTGTGCTTTTATTTTTTTCAACCATTCTGAGGTACCTGCTTCCACTAAGCGGTAAGTTTCCTCAAAATCACCAGTATAATAAGGATCAGGTACGTCCATGGTTTCTTTACCAACCACAACTTCCATAAATAAATGAATCCGCCGTTGCTCTTCTTGAGGAGCTAATGCTTTTAGATCTGCCACATTATTCGCATCCATCCCAATGATATAGTCATATTTTTTAAAATCACTTGGCTGGATTTGTGTCGCCCGCATTCCTTGATAGGAAATTCCTTGTTGCTCCAAAATTTTTCTGGTTCCCTTATGTGGCTGACTGCCAACTTCCCAGTGACTAGTAGCTGCTGAAAATACTTGAATAGTCGATTCTAAACCAGCTTGTTGGACTTTCTGACGAAAAATCGCTTCTGCCATTGGCGAGCGACAAATATTGCCTAAACAAACAAATAACACAGTTACCACAACGTTTCACTCCTTCATAAAACTTTTTATCCTTCACACATTACTCATTGGCTTCTTGTTCATACAAATGATAAGCCATAAATTCTGTATCTTTCGCTAAACGGAATAATTGCGTCGCCATTTCCAAAGGAGTCTGAGGATATTCCTCAAGAATCCATTTCGTTAAGACGCCGCTACATCCATAGGAAAAGAAATTCGCATAAAATTGTTTGTCTTTATCTGTTAAATGGTTCTCAACATCGACTTGTTCAAATAATGAAATAAATAAGCGATTGGTCGAAGCGGAAAAAACATTAAGAAGAACTTCTGAATCTGAGGTCACCGTTGTATAGTAAAAATGACTCTTCTCTTTAATCGCTTTTAATAACTTCAGGGCTTGTTCCTCCCAGTTTTCCAAACAAATATCTGTTTCTAAGTAAATCAATGCATCGTGACGATAAATCCAACGTAATAAATCATATTTATCTGTAAAGTGATAATAAAATGTTTGGCGATTCAAGCCCACTTTTTTGGTAATATCTTGGACACTTATTTTACGAAAATCCTTTTGTTCACATAATTCTATTAAAGCTGAAGCGATTGCTTGTTTTGTATCGTGCGTTCCGCTCATGCTGATTCCTCCGCTCCTAATATGTATATACCTCTATAATTGCAAAAAAACGGCCAGATTACAATATTTTCAGATACATTTTATGCATATATTTAAAATTAAATGAATAAAAAAAGCGGCAACTAACGATTTTTGTTAGTTACCACTCCTTGTTATCAATTATTAATAGATGACTATTTAGCCTGGAAAACGCCATACAACAGCGCGGAATCCTGCTGGTGGTGCTGGTGACCAGTTAGAGTTAGAAGAAACATAACCAGAACCTCCTGGGTTGTTCGCTTCAACGATTTGGACACTTCCACCACTTACACCTGTAACTAAGACAGTATGCACGCCACCAATCCAGCTATCTGGACTATAGGCACTTTCATATTGAACAACATCGCCTGGTTGCACGTTACTCCAGCTAACTTGTGTTGCGCCAGAAGCAACATAGCCACTGTTTGGACCACCATAACCGAAGTTAATACCGCCTGCCGCTAACCAGCGACGAACAGATACTAAACATTCACCTGGTTGATTCCAACCTGTTGCATAAGAATTACCAACATCTGCTAAAGCTGCATTAATTGCGGCTTGTTTTCCTGAAGTCACGCCACCATTCCCTGGTTTTGCTTCATTACCTTTTTCAGGAGTCGTTGGGTTAGTTACAGGAACTTCTTTTTCTTTTTCAGGTGCTGCTGCCACAGGTGTTGTTACAACACTTTCTGTTTCAGTACTTGAAGTTGTTGTTTCTTGCGTTGTGGTACTTTCAGTAGTTGTTGATGATTCTACTGCTGGTGTTGCGGCTTTTTCTTCAGCGGCTGATGCTGCTGCCTCATTGGCTGCTTTTGTTGCTTGCGCTTGCTCTGCTGCCGCTTTTTGTGCTGCGGCTTGTGCTTGCGCTGCCGCTTGTTCTTCTGCTTTTTTAGCAGCTGCACGTTGGCGTGCTTGTTCTTCTGCTAAACGTTTTTCCGCTTCTTTTTTCTGTTTAATGAAGCCGTCTTTTTTCCCTTGTTCTTCAGAACGTTGCGCTTCTAAATCATTTTTAGCCACTTCTTGTTGAATCTTCAATGTTTTTAATGATTCTGTTTTGTCATTTAGTTCTTTTGTTGCTGCTTCTAATTCAGCAATTTGTTTTTCAACATTCTTTGTTTTCTTTTCAACAGTCGCTTTGTCTTCTTTTTGTTGTTCTAGTAATTCATTGTTGGCGCTCATCATTGTTGAGACCGCTTGAACGCGACCAATTGCATCTGCTACTGAATCTGCATCTAAGACAGCATCAATAATTGAATCACTTTGACCATTCACTTGGACATCGCGTGCTTGTTTTGTCATTTGTACTTCACGTTTTTGAATACGGACATTCAAATCAGAAATTTCACTATATAATTTAGATACTTCTGATGATAGCTTGTTCTTTTTAGCTGTTAATGTATCGATTTGTTTGGCCGTTTCAACCATATCATTTTCAATCGCGGCAACTTTTGCTTCTGCATCTGACATTTGGCTAGTTAACGCATTAATTTTTTGATCTTGTTGTTGAATCTTTGTATCGTATTCATCTGCAAATGCTGCGGATGGCAACGCTACGCTTGTTAATGTAATGGAACATACCATTAGAGCCGATAATACACTTTTCTTCAATCTGTTGTCCTCCGAAAATCCTTTTTTGTTAAGCTTTTTTATTATTTATTAAAATTTGAATAAATTTCTCTTTTTCAACGATAGAGCAATTGTAGCATAGCTGTATGTCACTGAGATAATATGGATGTTACAGTAATATTTCAATTTTCTTCTTGTAAATGACAAAAAAAAGCTTCACTTTTTTCACAACTTTCTTCATGGATCCAGGGTAAGCTTCTCATTGTTTTGTTATTTAAAGAGAATAAAAAAAGCGAAAAATGCTAACAAATGAGCATTTTTCGCAAACGAACAAAATTTTCAATTTTTATTTTACGGAAAACAGTTTTTTCAGTGGATAAGATAAAATAACATACCACACCATGTTCAATAGCAATGTAGGGCCTAACACACGTGTAATAAATAAAATTGGGCTGACATCTGCTAAATGAAAGGCCACTTGAATCAGTACCGCAATCAGTTCATACAACGTGGTAAAAATGACGATCCCAAAAAAACCAGTTAGTAAATTTGTTTGAATTACTTCTTTAAATGTATACATCAACATAACCGAAAGCGTCAGTGCAACTGTATAAATCCCGATAATGCCAATGTAGTAGCTATCGCAAATAAAGCCTAAAATTAACGAAGTAATTAATAAATAACGTTTAGAAAAATTAGGAACGGCAAACATAAACGCAAGTAATAGCAGATGAGAACTGGCGAAGTAAACATTACTTGTCCACGTTTCAAAAGACTTTGTTAAATGAGCATCAATTAACATTAAGAAAAACAAGAGAATAGGTGTGACGTATTTTAAATACTCTTTCCGAATCATTCGCTTTCCCCTGCCGATCTTTTCACGACCGTCACAACGGAGATACCATAGACATCCGCATAAGGTTTCACATAGACTTCACGATCTAAACCAAAACTATCTGGTTTCACTTTAATAACTGTCCCTACCGCTAAATCGGCTGGGGAATTACCACCTAAGCCAGAAGTCTGAACGACATCGCCTTCTTTCAGAGTGGCATCGCCAGTTAATTGTGACACAATTAATGCATTCGTCTTATTGTCGTAATTTTTAAGTAAACCAAATGATTCGCCATTTGCGGAAGTTACTCGCACAGGGAAATGGTTCGAGTTAACATTTTTAGACGTTAGTAGTTCCACTTTTGCAGTCGTTGCATTGACTTCAATAACACGCCCCACTAACCCTTTTTGCGCCATGACCGCCATGCCCGCTTCAATGCCGTCATTGGTTCCTTTATCGATAATTAATAAGTCTTGCCAAGTATCAGGCGAACGCGTAATGACATTCGCAGTTACTTTTTCATAGTTGGCCAACGTTTCGTTCAGATTCAATTCTTGTTTTAAACTATCAATTTCACGTTTATAGTTATTGTTTTGGACAGCTAATTCATTATAGCTATCAATTTTTTCTTTTAGACGTTCGTTTTCTTTAAACGTGTTAATTAAATTGCCCATTGAAGACAAGCCGTTTTCCACCACACGAGCTGGAAAAGAAATCACACGATCCACCATACTAACGCTATTATTGACGCCACCTTGAACGACATTGGTTTTGCCTTTTTCAGAACGTTGCGCAGCAGTTAAACTAATAATGGTTACTAAAATAATGACTAAAATTAAGGTAATGATTATATTTTTATTTGGATTAAATTTTTTCACAAAGACACCCCAGATATTCTTCAGACTGATAGTATTAATTTTACCACTAATTGACTATAAACAAAAGAGTTGGCGATCGTCTTTAGCTTTTTTTATCATTTCTTTTTTAGGGCTTGTTTTCAACGAAAAAACCAACGAAAAGAAAGGAAGCTTCCTTGGTTTTCGTTGGTTTAAAAAGAAATTATTTTTCTTTGTTTTCTTCGTTTAATAATGCTTTTCTTGACACGTTGACACGGCCTTGTTTGTCAATTTCAGTTACTTTGACAAGGACTTCGTCGCCTAATTTCACGACATCTTCAACGTTGTTCACACGTTCGTTTGCTAATTGAGAAATATGGATCAAGCCATCTTTGCCTTTAATTAGGTTAACAAACGCACCAAATTTTTCAATGCGGACAACTTTTGCTAAGTAAACTTGACCGACTTCAACTTCTTTGGTTAATTCTTCAATAATCTTGATGGCTTTTTTAATCATTTCAGCATCTGATGAAGCAATACTTACGTTACCGTCTTGATCGATATCAATCTTAACGCCGGTTTCATCAATAATGCTGTTGATTGTTTCGCCACCTTTACCAATGACATCTTTAATTTTCGCTGGTTTAATTTGAATCATTTCAATTTTCGGTGCATATTGACTTAATTCTTCACGAGGAGCAGCAATCGTTGTTGTTAATTCTTCTAGAATTTCCATCCGTGCTTTCTTCGCTTGGTCTAATGCTTCCGTTAAAATTTGTTCTGTAATTCCTTGGATTTTGATGTCCATTTGTAAAGCAGTGATTCCGTCTTTCGTTCCTGCTACTTTAAAGTCCATATCGCCAAGGTGGTCTTCTAAACCTTGAATATCTGTTAAGATTGTATAGTTTTCGCCATCACTAACAAGACCCATTGCAATACCTGCAACTGGCGCTTTAATTGGCACACCCGCATCCATTAATGCTAATGTTCCCGCGCAAATACTTGCTTGTGAAGAAGAACCATTTGATTCTAACACTTCTGCTACTAAGCGGATTGTGTAAGGGAAGTCTTCTTCTGATGGAATAATTTGTGCTAAGGCACGTTCACCTAACGCACCGTGACCGATTTCACGACGACCTGGTGAGCCCGCGCGTCCTGTTGAACCAACAGAGAATTGTGGGAAGTTATAATGATGGATGAAACGTTTGCTATCTTGGACACCCAACCCATCGATAATTTGATGTTCCCCTAAAGGCGCTAATGTACAAACGGATAAAGCTTGTGTTTGACCCCGAGTAAATAAGCCAGAACCATGCACACGTGGTAAAATACTTACTTCTGATGATAAATGACGAATTTCGTCTAATTTACGGCCATCCGGGCGAATCTTATCGATCGTGATTAACTCACGTACGACATCTTTTTCAAGATCTTCCGCAATTTGTTTCACTTCTTTTAGTAATTGCGCTTCTTCTTCGTGTTCCGCAAATTTTTCAGCGTAAACTTCTTTGACTGTATCTTTTACTTTGTCAATTTCAACTTCACGTGCTAATTTTTCTTCCGTCATTACGGCTGTTTTCATTGTATTGTAGTACGCATCAAAAATTTCTTTTTTAAGATCAGCGTCCACTTGTAATAAGTCCACGTCCATTTTTGGTTTACCTACAGCGGCAACGATTTCTTCTTGGAACGCCACTAGTTCTTTAATGGCATCAAAACCGAAAAGTAAGGCACCTAACATATCTTCTTCTGATACTTCTTTGGCACCACTTTCAACCATGTTGATGGCTTCTTTTGTTCCAGCAACAGTTAATTCAATATCTGTTTGTTCCGCTTGTTCTACCGTTGGATTTAAAACATATTCGCCATTAATACGGCCAACGTCAACACCAGCAATTGGTCCATCAAACGGAATATCTGAAATTGCTAACGCTAAGGAAGACCCAAACATTGCAGCCATTTCTGGTGTACAGTCTTGCTCCACACTCATAACGATGTTCGTAATTTGAACTTCGTTACGGAAGCCTTCTGAGAACATTGGACGAATAGGACGGTCGATTAAACGAGCGGTTAATGTCGCACGTTCACTTGGACGACCTTCACGTTTAATGAAGCCGCCAGGAATTTTTCCTACCGCATACATTTTTTCTTCATAGTTTACAGTTAATGGGAAAAAGTCTACATCTTTTGCTTCTTTAGAGGCAACAGCAGCACTTAAAACGACCGTATCGCCGTAACGTACTAAGACAGCTCCATTGGCTTGTTTGGCTAATTGGCCGATTTCTACTTCTAGTGGGCGGCCGCCCCAAGTTGTTTTAAAGACTTGTTTTTCTGTCATGATTCTTCTCCTTTACTCTTGCTCTTTGGAAAAGTCAGACGGCTACTAAACAAATGAAAAAGTAACAAGTCGTTGCTGCTCTTTCATTTGGTTAGTAGTTCCTAAAAACTTTCCAAAGAGGACCTTCAATAGTGACAATAAGATAAAAAGCGAGATTCTGATTGAACCTCGCTTTATACGTAATGATTAACGACGTAATCCTAAACGTTGGATCAATTCGCGGTAACGTTGGATGTCAGTTTTACGTAAGTAAGCTAACAAGTTACGACGGTGACCGATTTTTTTCATTAAACCACGGTAAGAATGGTGATCTTTTTTGTGTGTACGCGCATGTTCGTTCAATTGGTTAATGTCTTCAGTTAAGACAGCAATTTGTACTTCTGGAGAACCAGTATCTCCTTCATGACGTGCGTATTCTTTAATGATTTCGTTTTTTCTTTCTTGTGAAATTGCCATTTGTTCCACCTCTTTCTCTATTATTCGTCTGATCACTGAGTGAAGCGTTGGTGACTCGCTAAACCAAGTGATAGATGGTGTGTTTCCACACAAGCTTACTTTACAGGAAACACCGCTAAAATGCAAGCTTAATCTCTATTATTCGATAGTTTTTTTAAACAATCTAGCCCCTTTTTTGGTGATTTTGTGATACACTAAATGGTGGTAAACAACTGATTATTTCAGCGCATGAATAAATAAAAGAAGAATTTTTTTATGTTTCAAAGGAGGAACCATTGAATGATTACAATGAAAGATATTATTCGTGAAGGGAATCCCACACTTCGTGCTGTGGCAGAAGAAGTGCCTGTCCCTATCACTGAGGAAGACCGACAATTAGGCGAAGACATGTTGACTTTCTTAAAAAATAGTCAAGATCCAGTCAAAGCCGAAGAATTACAATTACGTGGTGGCGTTGGTTTAGCTGCACCACAATTAGATATTTCTAAACGAATTATTGCTGTCCATGTTCCTAGTAACGACCCAGAAAACGAAACGCCTTCATTAAGTACGGTGATGTACAACCCTAAAATTTTGAGCCATTCTGTGCAAGATGTATGTTTAGGTGAAGGGGAAGGCTGTTTATCTGTCGATCGGGATGTGCCTGGGTATGTCGTTCGCCATAACAAAATTACCGTCAGTTATTTTGACATGGCTGGCGAAAAACACAAAGTTCGTTTAAAAAACTACGAAGCGATTGTGGTTCAACATGAAATTGATCATATTAATGGCATCATGTTCTACGATCATATTAACAAAGAAAATCCATTTGCTTTAAAAGAGGGCGTTTTAGTCATCGAATAAAGAAAAAAACTGGGCCGTTTGTTTTCAGACAAACGGCCCAGTTTTTTTAAATGGCCTTCATTTCTTTTAAGGCTTTCCAAATCCCATCATTATCATTTGTATCTGTGACCATCGTAGCCGCTTTTTGAATGGAAGGACTCGCATTGCCCATTGCAACGCCAATTCCTGCATGACTTAACATTTCTCGGTCATTTTCGCCATCCCCAAAGGCAATGATATTTTTTGCATCAATACCCACACGTTTAGCTAAATACGTTAACGTAGCTGATTTTGAGCCATCTTTAGGCACAACATCTACGCTATGTTGATGCCAGCGAATAAAGCGAAATTCTGGGTATTCTTCTTCAAACGTACACTGATCTTCTGCGTCATAAAAAGCCAGCGCTTGGTAAATATCATTTTGACGATAAAAGTGTTCATCATAAGCAGGTGAATGAAAATGAAAAGAGTTCATCGCAATTTCCATTTTTTCAGCACGGTGCTGGTTGCTCTTCTTAATATCATCTAAGCCCACACAAGCAAATCCTAAGCCGCGTTGATCACTGTCTTGTGCCAAACGTTCCAACGCTTCAGCGTGCAACAAATTTTGATAATATTGCTCATGATCCACAAAAGCCGCGGCGCCATTACATAATACGTAATTGGTAAAATCTAAATCCCAAATCACCTCTTGCGCCATATAACGACTTCTGCCAGTTGCCAGCGTAACTAAGTGTCCTTGCTCCCGCAATTTTGCTAGCGCTTCTCTCGTGCTATCCAATGCTTTCTTCTCCGAATTTAACAACGTCCCATCAATATCAAATGCAAAAAGTTTTCTTTCCATCATTTCTCCTTATTCGCTCGCTTTCGCTAAATATTTACTGCCTTCTCGTTGTGCTAAAGGACTCAACACTAATTCTTTCATCAATTCCTCGACCCATTGCGGATTCGTTTTACTATATTGGCGTAATGACCAGCCAATCGCTTTTTGAATGAAGAACTCCTCTGTAGTTCTATCATAAATAATCGCCTTTTTCAACAGGTCCTGATTGGTCTTTTCTTTCAACATCAACTGTAAATTCAGCGCAACACGCCGATTCCAGAAATTTTCAGCGCCATAAAAAAGGGCAAAAATCGTTGGCAATTCAGTCAGATGCAACGCCACCCACGACCCAAAAAATTTTCGCCAAGCATCCACACTGTCCCACCACGCTTTTTGTGGAACATAGGCTTTAAACGCTACGACCTCTTCTAATGAAAATCTCCGAACATTTTGAAGGGCTAAATCAATAGCGACATACTGATATTCTCGTTCTGTTTTTTGATAATAAGCCTCAATCTCTTGGCATAATTTTTCCTTTGGCCACGTATGACTTTCTTTTAAAAGTTGTTTACTTAACGCTTGACGTTCTGGGGCGGGGATGCCTGCAAAAACAAATTGATGTTTCATATAAGCAGACATTTTTGCTGCTGTTTCTGGGTTCTTCTGAAATTGAAGTGTGTCCATTCCTTCGCTCCTTATAATAAAAAAACTATACTAAAACAGTGTACCATGTTTTAGTATAGTTGGTTGGTCAATTAATCAAAATACGTTAAGTTTTTGTTGTCTTTATCTAACCAGGCATAGCCGAGACCCATAATTAAGCCACCACCGATAAAGTTACCGATAAAGGCCCAGAACAGATTATGAACAACATTACCAGCTGTGAAAGCTTCAATTGCGCCGTTCGAAGCAAAGTAAGCTAAACTGAAGGCTGGGAAGTTGGCAATCACGTGTTCAAAACCAAGGAACGCAAAGATAAAGATAATGAAAATAATGGCCGCGACTTTGCCGGCGTCATCTTTCATTCGCATACTCACTAATACGGCTGTATTAACTACAATATTGGCGAACATAGCTTCAACTAAAATCTGTAGGGTGGTTTTTTCTAATTTTCCAGCAATCGATGTAAAGAAGAAACTATCTTTTGGCAAATCTTGGAACGGCACCGTAAGTGATACCAAGAAACCAAACAAGACGCCACCAATTAAATTGAATAAGATACAGGTAAATAAAATTTTTGCAGCTAAGGAAAAGTTAACTTTTTTACGATAGACCCCAACAGTCATATACAACATATTCGAGGTACCAAGTTCGGCATTCATATATAAAATCATCACAAGTGACCAACTGAACATGAAGGCATAAAGCATTTTCCCTAAACCATGAGAAATTCCTTCTCCTTTAATTGCGATTGCAAAAGCAACAGCTGTTCCCAACGTTAAAAATAGACAAGCAAGCATTGCACGAACAGCGTAGCGGGAAAAGCTATTTGAGAATAAATTCACTTTCTTGTCGATGGATTTATCAATTTGTTCAAACAATGGTGAACCAGACTTCATTGTAAACTCCCTTTCATTCCGTTTTCAACTTATATTTTCAAAACATCTCCCCTTATTCTAATGAGGAAAAGTGTTTTTGTCTACCTTTTTTTCAGATTTCACTTTAAAACCTTGACGTTTCCTATCCTATTAAGTATACTAGATTTTGTGTAAAATAATTGCAGCAGAAGAATAATAACTCGTCAACAGTTCATTGCCAAACTTGGTTCAACTGCGTAACCGCGGCTGCAAAGGCGAAGGTTGAAGAATGAACTGAACGAATATGAATTTTTCATCTAATTATTTTACTCCAAAAAAACATTTATTTATTGGAGGAATTTTTAATGTCTCGTTATACTGGACCATCATGGAAAGTATCTCGTCGTCTAGGTATCTCTTTATCAGGTACTGGTAAAGAACTAGCTCGTCGCCCTTACAAACCAGGACAACACGGACCTAACAGCCGTGGTAAAGTTTCTGAATACGGAATGCAATTAACTGAAAAACAAAAATTACGTCATATGTATGGCATGAACGAACGTCAATTCCGTACGTTGTTCATTAAAGCAAGCAAAATCAAAGAAGGTAAACACGGTGTTAACTTCATGGTTTTACTAGAACAACGCTTAGATAACGTTGTTTACCGTTTAGGTCTTGCAACTACTCGTCGTCAAGCACGTCAATTAGTTAACCATGGCCACATCACTGTAGACGGCAAACGTGTTGATATTCCATCATACCACGTTGAAGTTGGTCAAGTGATCGGTGTTCGTGAAAAATCTCAAAACATCTCAACAATTAAAGAAGCGGTTGAAGCAACTGTTGGACGTCCAGCATTCGTAAGCTTTGACACTGAAAAATTAGAAGGTAGCTTCACTCGTTTACCAGAACGTGATGAACTTTACCCAGAAATCGACGAAGCACTTGTCGTTGAATACTACAACCAAAAACTTTAAGATTTCAAAAGGTCGAACTGCGGTTCTTACCTTCTTTCAAAACCTTGCCTTTCTTGGCAAGGTTTTTTTCTTTGCCCTCTTTACAAAATTGTTTACTTCCGCTAAACTATTGTTAACCAAATAAAAAAATTGGTTAACAATAGAAAGTGAGGCTTCTTATGAATAAAGCATCGTTACGCTCTTTAATTTTAGCAGCAGAATTCGCTGTGATTATTGCTGTACTTTCACAATTTACAATTCCATTGGGGATTGTCCCACTAACCGGGCAAACATTTGCCATCGGCTTAACCGCTACCGTTTTGGGCAAGCGAACGGGGACCTACGCTATTTTAATTTACTTCTTATTAGGATTAATTGGTTTACCCGTTTACGCTGGGATGTCTAGCGGGTTCGGTGTACTCTTTGGACCAACTGGCGGCTATTTAATCGGCTTTATCTTTAACGGCTTATTAACTGGTTATATTTTAGAAAAAACAACCTTTAACTATACTTGGGCCATTATCGCAAATATTGCCGGTGCCTTAGTTACCTTAGTTTTCGGCATGATTTGGTTGAAATATTCCGCAAATCTGCCGTGGCCAAACGCTTTCGCTGGCGGGTTTGCTCCGTTTATTATTCCTGGTATCATCAAGGCTGTCGCAGCTGCTTATGTTGGTATTTTAATTCGCCAACGCTTTATGAAACGTTTTTTAGCACATCTTTCTTAAGGGGAAAACTTTTTTCTTTTCCTTGTCTGTAGTACACTAAAAGGACAAAGGAGTGAAGTCCATGTCCTCATTATTAAAACGATTGGTTCAGTTGGTTTTGTTAGTCGTCGCTGTCTTGCTAATTCGACACTATGTTTTCTCCCCTGCTGCGGTGAACGGCTCTTCAATGGAACCAACACTTCATAACAACGACCGTTTATGGGTGACCTCGATTAAAAAACCACAGCGCTTTGATATTATCGCTTTCCCTAGCCCGCGCAACGGCCAACGAGTAGCCAAACGTTTAATTGGTTTACCTGGCGAAACAGTCGAGTATCGCGATGATACCCTTTATATTAATGGTGTATCACTCAGTGAAGATTACTTAGCAAGTGCTAAACGAAATGTCTCTAAAAATGAAAATTATACCCAAGATTTTACGCTAGAGACCTTAGAAGCCACCCAATCCCTGACCGTTCCAGAAGGCATGTATTTTGTCTTGGGGGATAATCGCCCGCGCTCAGATGACAGTCGTTACTTTGGCTTTGTTAAACAAGCGAGTGTGGAAGGTGTTTTGACTTTTCGTTATTATCCATTAGATAAAATTGGCTTTCCATAAAATAGTAAACCGCCCTCAAAAAGTCTAACTTTTTGGGGGCGGTTTACTATTTTTTTAAGGTCCAGTGACTAAGTTCCACGTCACCGTTCCTTGATATTTCTCATTTATTTTCCCTTGATTGGCAGGGACTTCTAATTTCACATTGGCAAAATCAAAATCTAATTGATAGACATCATTACCTGTAAATTGGTTATTAAGAATTACTGGTGTAGATGTGCCGTCACTCGTCAAAGTTAAGGCTTTCGTAACCCCAACTTTATTTGTTAACTCTGTGACTTGATTATAGTTTTCGATTGCTATAACATCCGCACTTCCTAATAATAAACGCGTACTAGTTGGTAAACTATCAGCTGACGCTGTTAACTGCCAATTAGGTTGGCTTGTCTTTATTCGTAGATATGGATTACGTGTGCCGTTGCCATAGTAATCAGCTGCTTTTTTCAGTCCGTACTGCTTAGTGCTACTGTTAATCGTAATTTTCCCAAAATCAAACGTTGGTGTACTAATGAAACCTTCTTCTACTGGTGTTGGCGTAATCGTTTGATCTTCTCCTTGAATACGTACAAAGTTACTAGCTGTCACTGCAGAAAAGTTTCCACTAGCTGTCATTTCTGCGGTTAAAAGTTGTCTTGGTTCTCCCGTAATTTTCGCTGTGTTCACTGTCACTAAGGCTTCGCCGTTCACAGGAATCTCTATATCTAATTTAACTCCTGCTTGCCATTGTTCTGCCGTCACTGGAATAATTTTATTTGGTGTATTACCAATGCGAACAGCTAATTGTGTTGGTGGTGAAATACCTGCCGCCCATTTGGCCGTTGGAGCTAGTTTAACGTTGGTCAATGGAACTTCACTGGTATTTTTTAGTTTAACTATCCACATCATAGAAGCTTCATTTGGGATCACTTCTAGTAACCGACTAACCGTCATTTCTGCTGTTGGTTGGACTTCCTCATAGACCGCTGTCATGTCATCTTTATCGTCGTAAGTCACGGCGTAACTTGGTGTTTTAGTCGTTGTCAAGGTGCCTGGTTTGGTTTTACCTTTGTACCAGCCTTTGAACTTATAGGATTTATCTCCTGTTGTATAAGTGTCTGGTAAGGCTTTCGTACTAGCGTAAGTGAAATTATCACTGTCAATCACCGTTTGTTTTCCTTGCGTGAAGCCTGTTGGCGGTGTAATTTTAGCGCCGCTTGGATCCACAAAGTTTTCAGTGACACGACGGTTTTCTAAATAATAGTAGATTGTTCCCTCTGGAGAAGCTAAGTTATAGTTTTTTCCGACTGTCCCTGAATAAATTCCCATAGCATACAACGTGTTATTCGGGTCCCATGTCCAAAAAGCTCGTCTGGTTCTAAAAAAAGTTCCAGCGTTAGTTAATTTGAAGGCTTCTACTCCGTCAGCTTGAGAAACAACCGTATATGGCGCTTCTATATTTTTCCGGATCTCTTTGGTCATAGGATACTTTGTTTTATCTCCCGTATAAGTAGCTAGCGGTGTAATCGACATTGTCTTATATTGTTTAGGAATTGTATGATTAACATACCTTGCACCGTATGTCTTAAGCTTATCTATCGGGAAATCATATGACTTGCCAGGAATCGATAATTTTTTTAATTTACTCATCACTTCATCAGTTCCTTGAATTTTCCCTAATACTGTTGATTCAGTTTCGTCACTTTCACCTAATTCGGCTTCTACAGAAAAGCCTGCTGTATTCAATAGGTTACCTGCCTCATCAACATAACCAAAGTAAACATCTTTGGCTGGTAAATTATACGTTTTCATCACGACTTCTTCATAGACTACCGTCAAATCATCATCATCATTATAAGTGACTGGATAACTGGGAGCTTTGGTCGTCGTCAAGGTGTCTGGTTTGTTTTTACCTTTGTACCAGCCTTTGAACTGATAGGTTTTCGTGCCGACTTTATAGGTATCTGGCAAATCTCCGCTTTGCTTAAAGGTGTACGAATCACTAGTAATTACTGTTTTTTTTCCTTGGGCGAAACCTGACGGTGCGGTGATTTTAGTACCATTGGTATCTACGAAGTTTTCCGTAACACGACGATTTTCTAGGTAAAGATACATACGTGCATTTTCATCTAGTGTATAGACACTCGGTTCTACTCCTTTACCAGTAATAGTCGCACTTAATAGTGTTGCAAGTCTAACATTTGTAGGCATTGATGACCAGTATATACCGCTCATCGTAAACTTTTGTGGATCTGTTGTCGGGTCAAGACCAATTCGCCATCCAGTTGTATCGATGTCACTTTTGACACCACTTCTTAAACTAAGACGATACGTTTCTGGAATAGAGTAGGCTGTACCTGTATAATTTGGGCCAGGTTGATACGTTACGGTTTTATACATTTTGGGCAACGTAAAGGTTGCATTGCGAACTCCATATTGCAACGGCGTAGGTCTTTCTGTATCGAAAACCCGACCTGGTATAGTGATTTCTTTTACTGCGCTATTATTGTTAGTCGGGACTGGGCCAATTGGCGTCACTTTGCCATCCGCAACCTCAACTAATTCTCCAGTAAAGCCATAACGATCAGCAAATGTCAGCCCCCCTGTTTCATTGATAAATAGGACACGATACATGCGATCAGGCAAAGTCACTGGATTCTGAATCGCCTTATTCATCACCTGAACAGATGACATTCCTTTTCCTTCTTGAATCGCCTCATACACCACCGTCAAATCGTCATTCCCATCATAGGTCACCGCATAGCTTGGCGCTTTGGTCGTGGTCAAGGTATTTGGCTTGGTTTTGCCTTTGTACCAGCCTTTGAATTTGTAGGTTTTGCCGTTGCTTGCTTTGTAAGTGTCTGGTAAGGTGCCAGCTTGTTTGAAGGTGAAAGCATTGCTGGTCATTGGTGTTTTCTTGTTTTGGGTAAAACCTGTTGGCGGTGTAATGGCTACGCCGTTAGTATCTACGAACTTTTCGGTGACTTGTTTCCGAGTGACTACGTAATTAAGTGTTTCTCGGTACGTTGCAGTGCCATCAAATCCGTATAATACTGGTTCTACTGGAGTGCCAATGGGGGCGACACTCAGGATTCTTAAAAATTCATTACCATCCGTGTTTAGAGAGAAAACATTTTCACTGCTTTTAGAAAACACGCTATCTCTTGTGCGTAATACAAAAGGAGTCATATGATTTCCAAACTGCGGTAACTCAGTTGTTTGTTGTGCACTATATCTGGTCATCCTCAGTGTAGAATTGGGCACAGCAACAATACTGTCGACATACTTTAGCGTGTTATCAATCTTTAATTGTTCAACCGCGTATATATTCATCCTATAATTTGCTGGTAAATCTGTAAAAAAATCGTATGGTAAAGGAACCGTTGCATTGACAGCTACTCGATATTGACCGCCTTCTGCATTAGAAGAAGTAATTGGATAATTAACCGCATACGATCGCCATAAACTAGTTGCGTTTTCATATCCAAATTTAGTATACGTCCCTGATAACGTTAAGTTTTCATCAGTAAAAACTTGCCCTGATTCATTAGTGAAAGCCAAGGTTATTCTCGGATAAATCACTTGATTATTCGGCACCCAACGTGGCGAAATACTCGTTTGTCGGTCATTTTCACTACTATTTTCTGCAGGTTGTGCTGTTGTGTTTGTTTTTATCTCTGGTGTTTCCAGTGGCGCTTTTGTCTCTGCTTGTTTCGCTGTTTCCTGTGTTACTTTTTCCCGACTCGTTTCAGTCGTTTCTTGACTGCTTTCCGTACTTTCTTGCATTGCGCTACTTGCTGGTGTTGCTTCCTTAATACTATTTGCCACTGTCGGGCTACTTTCACTCGTGACTGTTTCCGCAATGGCTGTTACGCCAGAAAAGGCGTTAATCACTAAAGAACTACACAAGCCAATGGTTGCTAAGCGTTGCCAGTTAATTCTCTTCATGTCGTCCCTTCTTTCTATGTACCATTCCCGCCAAGCCGATTAAGGCTAAGCTGAGAATGCTAAGATTTGCTTGCCCCTTGTCCCTTCGTACAGGGCGCAAGGGTCAGTCGTGATAGCTTGTGCTGAACCACCTCTTAGGTGAGTTCCTTGTTGGAAGTAACTTTTGCCATTTTTGATTCATGCTATTCTCCTTTTTATGTATTGATTTATTGTTCATTGGTATATGTACAGCTTTTAATTTTCTCCATTATTCTATCAAAAAAAAGGTAGCCCTGAAATTTTAAATTTTGCTACAGCTAAGCTACTTTTCTGATGATTCCTATTATACCAAGGCGGAAGAGCACTTTTTCACTGGAAAAACACTCGAAAATTAAGAGAATCTGCCATTTTGCTTCTGATTTTCAGCCAAATTCCTTAATTTACATAAACAAAAGCTCAAAATGTTAGTGTTTGATACTAACATTTTGAGCTTTCCTCATGATAACTTAACTATTTTAAGGACCTGTAACTAGGTTCCACGTAATTACGGCTTGGTATTGTTGCCCCTTGACCCCTTGGTTGGCTGGCACTTCAAGTTTGACATTGTTGAAGGTGAAGTCCAACTGATAAATATTACTCCCAGTGAATTGCTGGTTGGTAATAATCCTAGTGGCCGTGTTGTTGGCATTCAAACTAATGGCACTCGTAGTACCGACCGCATTTTTCAACTCGGTAGGTTGGTTGTAATTTGAGAAACTCGAAACAGGAGCCGCCCCTAACAATAAGCGGGTCGCTGTAGGCAAGCTGTCTGTCGCTGATTTTGGTTGCGACAATTGCGCTGTTAGGCTCCAATTCGGTTGGGTTTTCTTGATCCGCAGATAGGGATTGCGTGTGCCGTTGCCATAATAATCAGCGGCTTTTTTCAGGCCATGTTGCTTTGTAGCGCTAGCAACGTCAACTTGACCAAAATTGAAGGTTGGAACACTGATGAAGCCTTCAGCCGTTGGTGTTACAATTGCTTGATCATTGTCTTTCACACGTACGGTGGCCGAAGTAGAAACACCACTGTAATTCCCACTGGTGGTAATCCCAGCGCGCAAGACTTGCCCCGCTGTCCCCGTCGCTTTCGTAGTGAACTGAACCGTGGCAGATTTTCCTACGGGAATGTCAGTGCCTAAGCTAACACCATTGGTCCACGTAGTCGCTGTGACGGGA
>Ga0334892_1000032_pt1 | contig 229444 bp, 192 predicted proteins | sample GraSluR3_MG_4_FD_207213 | JGI IMG/M metagenome (GOLD analysis project Ga0334892, IMG submission 207213) | Sludge microbial communities from methane-producing bioreactor in Wageningen University, Netherlands - Granular Sludge_15_04-R3 | ecosystem: Engineered > Bioreactor > Anaerobic >... | reverse complement strand
ACTTCTTGTCGATCGCCACGTTGCGCCCCTTCGGCCCCAGCGTCGTCATCACCGCCTTGGCCAGCATGTCGATGCCCGCCTTCAGCCCGCTGCGCGCGTCCTGGTCGAATACAAGTTGCTTAGGCATAGTCTCTAACTCTCCTTGAGGTACTCGTCCAAATCACCGGTCGGGTTACTCTTCGACAACTGCCAGAATGTCGGACTCTTTGAGGATCAGGACCTGCTTGTTATCGATCTTGATCTCGGTGCCGGCGTACTTGGCGAACAGCACTTTGTCGCCCAGGCTCACTTCCATCGCGATGCGCTCGCCGTCGTCATCGACTCGGCCCGGCCCAACCGCGATGATCTCACCCTGCTGCGGCTTTTCTTTGGCTGTTTCGGGCAGCACCAAAGCGCCACCGGCAAAGGTTTCTTCGCGCTCGATCGGCTCAACGACGACCCGATCGGCCAGGGGACGAAGTTTCAGAGTCATCCTTGCCTCCTATATGACAGACTCACTGATTTTTTGTCTCAGATACGTGGAATTAGCACTCAAATAAAAGAGTGCTAATTTCATGCTCAATCTTACCAATACTGCCGGGTAGTGTCAAGCACGAATTAGCACTCTAAAGGAAAGTCTGCTAACGCACAACGGCGCCAGCGGGGCGTTCTCCAACCCGGTTATTGGACCGGCGTCGCCTCCGGTTCTGTCTCGGCACCAGGCACCGTTTCACCCGCCTCACCACTCACCGCCTCGCCCACGTCGCCCGCCTCCGCCGCCTGGGGAGTAGCCGGGCCGGTGATCTGCACGCCGCAGGTTTGCAGCGCGTTGGCAAACGAGGCCTGTCTCTGGTAGTTCTGGCTCTCGGTTACGAGCTGGTACCCCTGCTGAAGATAGGGAATGCCCAGGTCGCAGCGTCCCTGGGCCGCGTGCGCGCGCCCAAGCTCCAGAAAGTCGTCCGGATCGGTCGAGCCAAGCTCGATGGCGCGCTCGAGATTCGTGATGGCGAGCACGTAGTTACTGTCCGACAGTTGCAGGCCGCCCAGCCACGACAGGCACGGCACGTTGTCCGGGTCGGACTCCAGGCAGCGCTGGTAATACTCGTACGCCCGCTCCCGGTTGCCGCTGCGGATGTGCGCCCGCGCCAGCTCGAACAGCACGGTCGGATCGGTCGGGTTGTTTTCCAACGCCGAGGCCAGCACACTGATCGCCGTCTCGTAGTCTTCCAGCGCCAGGTGATTGATCGCCAGCTCTACCGACAGATACGCGTGCTGCGGCGCCTGTTGGAGCGCCGCCTGGTAGTTCTCGATGGCTTCTTCGCGGCGTCCGGGGATCGACGTCAGGATCAGGCCCCGTGTGCGGAACGCGTCCGCCACGGCCAGGCCACTCGTATCCAGCTCCAGGGCCTGATCGACGTACGTCAGCGCCAGATCGGTCTGCCCCATGTCGTAGTAGACTTCGGCCAGAAACGCGTACGTCGGGCCAAAGTCCGGGTCCAGCGCCTTGGCGTGCAGCGCCGACGCCAGCGCCTTGCCGTACTCGCCCATCCAGTCCAGCGCCATCGCCCGAATCGCCCACCCGTGCGGAAGCTCCGGCGCCGCGTTGATCGTCCGCTCGGCGAATTCCAGCGCCCGCCGGAGCTGCTGGATATCGCTGCCGAAATTAGACGTGATGATCAGCATGTGAGCGATCCGGTAATGCAGCTCCACGTCGTTGGGGCTGGTTTCGGCCAGGATGGCGCACTGCTCGATGGCCTGGGTGAGATTCCCCTGCCGGTAGTAGTTCACACACCCGGCCTGGGCTTCCACGACATCCGGGGTGGCCGTTGGAGTGGGTTTCGGCGCGACCTGCGTCTGGACGACCTCGGCAAAGCCCTCGATTTCGGGCAGCACCGCCGAGCGCACGTTATGCCGGTGCTCCCACACGAGCCAGCCCAGGGTGCCCAGCGCCACGGTGACCAGCAGCATCAACACCGACCGCCGCGAGAAGAACCGCAGGTGCCGGCGGCGCCCCGGACGGTACCGCTTCGGAGTGCGCAGATACATCGGTGCGCCTCTAGAACACGCCGATAGGTTCAGGCGGGATCGGCGTCGGCGGGATCGGGGTGGGAATATCGTTGATGTCGTAATCGGCCTCGTCCACGTTGACGCACGACATCAGCCCCTGGTTGATCAGGCTCTTGATGCTCTCGGGGGGATTCATCTGGAGCGCATCCTGCAGGATCGGCCACGCCTGGTCACAGCGCGCCAGCAGCGACCACGCCAACCCTCGGATGTAGTAGCACTGGATCTCGCGCTCGGCCAGAGGCACGCCCTGCGCCTCTTGCAGATCGGCGCACATGGCGAAGGATTCGATGGCCCCTTCGTAATTGCGACGCGTGTACCGCACCATGCCAAGCTGGCGGTGCGCTTCGGGATAGGTCGGGTCGAGCTGGATCGCCTGCTCGCAGGCTTCCTGCGCCAGCGCGTCCTCGCGCATCCGGAAGTACGTCTCACACTTGCGCGTGTACGCCTTCACGTTATCGGATTCCATCGCCAGCACCTGGTCGTAGGACGCGATCGCGGCGTCGTAGTTGTCGCGCGCGATGTAGTACTGCGCCAGCTCGAAATACAGCGCGTCGAACCGCGGGTGAATCTGGATCGCGCGCTCGTACTGCTGGATGGCAGCGTCATATTCGCCCACGAACGCCAGGCTCAGCGCCAGCGCCCGCCGGGCGTCGAGGCTGTTCCCGTTCGCCGTCACGGCCTCGTCGGCGGTCTGGAACGCCTGGTTGGGGCGCCCGGCGCGATAGTATGCCAGGGCGAGATAGGCTTTGGCTTCGGCGTAGTCCGGCGCGTACTGGACGGCGCGCAGCCCCGCGCCGATGGCTTCCTCGGCCCGCCCGTTTTCAAGCAGCGCATAGCACAGCAGCGCCTGGGCACGGGCATCGTTGGGCGCCGTCTCGACTGCCTGCTGAGCGACTTCCAGCGCCTGCACCGCGCGATCGCGATAGCTGCGCCCGGCATAGCTCCGGTAAAGCAGCATACGGCCGTATTCGAACTGGATCGCCATGTCATCGGGGCGCAGGCGGGCGGCTTCGCGGTAATGGGTGATCGCCGTTTCGATATCGCCGGCGAGATACGCGCGCTCGCCCATCTGGGCCAGCGTCACGGGGTCGAGCGTGGCGGTCGGTTCGGTGCCCACACTCGCCAGCACCCAGCTTTGCACGGTATTGAACTGCCAGATGATGCCGGCCACCACCAGCATGACGGTCATCCACACGGCCATCAGCACGCCACCACCGCGCCGGCGGCTCTGGCGGCCAAAGTGCAAATTAGAACGATCACGCCGGATATACATCACACCACTCCAATAAGACTCACACCCATTGTGCATCCAAACAAACGACCGGCGGGCACACACCGCCCCCCGGCTTTGCGCATCGATCCAGATTTGTGCACCCAGCGAATCGTAACACCCACGGCCACGCATGTCAAAGTTTGTGACATACGCTCCCCCTGGCTCGCGGACGAAAGCCACCCGACAAAAAAGAAGTCAGAATGGGCCTCACAGCGAACCGCGCTAACAGGTGGGCGCCGCCACAGACGGTATTTGCCCTATCAAATGCGTGTTGGTTCCGGTGGACCGCAATTCTGCTTCTTTGATCGTAGCGTACACGAGGCCCACCCGCCTGACCAGTAATGCTTGGCACCAACGGCTGCGCCATGTGTCACATTCGCCGGGTCAGCCCTCCGGCGGCTGCCAGCCCGTCCAGCCGCGTCCCTGCCACGCCGCGTACAGCGCGATGGAGCCCGCCGTCGCCACGTTCAGGCTCAGCACATGCCCCCGCATCGGCAACATGATGCGCAGATCGCACGTTTCGCGGACCAGCCGGCGCAGCCCTTCGCCTTCGCTGCCCATCACCAGCGCCACCGGGATATCCAGATCGACCTTGTCCAGCGTCTGCGTGTCCGGGCCCATATCCAGGCCGACCAGCCAGATCCCGTCTTCCTTCAGGCGGCGCATGGCGGTCACCAGGTTGGTGACCACCGCCACGTTCAGGTGCTCGACCGCGCCCGACGACGCGCTGACCACCGCCGGGGTGATGTCCACGCCGCGCCGTTCCTGCAGGATCACGCCATGCACGCCCACGGCATCCGCCACGCGCAGCAGCGCGCCCACGTTCTGCGGATCCTGGAGCAGATCGAGGACCAGCAAAAACGGCTTTTCGCCGCGCTCGGCAGGCACGGCCAGGATCGTGTCGAGCTCGACGGCAGGAAACGCGCCGGCGCGCAGCGCCACGCCCTGGTGGTTGGCGTTCTTCGACAGATCGTCGATCACCCGGCGCGGCACGCGGCGCACGTTCACGCCGCGCTCCTGGGCGACGCCTATGATCGTTTCGATGACACCCTTTTCGTCCACACCTTCGGCCAGCAAGATCTGCTCGAAAGCACGGCGCCCGGCGCGCAAACACTCCAGAACCGGCCAGCGGCCATACAGGTATTCAGCCATGGCGTTCAGTCCACGCGCCAGATCGTGCCATCGGGACGATCTTCGAGCACGATGCCCAGCTCGGCCAGTTGATCGCGGATGCGGTCGGCGGTCGCGAAGTCCTTCGCGGCGCGCGCGTCGGCCCGCAGATCGATCAACATGCGGACCAGCCCGTCCTGGCGCTCGGCATCGCCGCCCATCACGGCGGCGGTGTCCTCCGGAACAATGCCCAGCACCTGCCCGCCCAGCTCGCGGTAGGTCGTGTCGATCGCTTCGAGCACCGCCTTGCCCACCGCCTGCCCGCTGTTGAGCAGGGTATTCACCTCGCGCGTGAGATCGTACAGGGCCGCCAGCGCGCCCGGCGCGTTGAAATCGTCGTCCATCGCCTCGGTGAACTGGTCCCTGGTTTTGTCGAGCGTGGCAAGGAACGCGTTCCCGGCGTCGCCTTCTCCGGCGCTGCGAAGTTTCTCACGCGTGAGCCGCACCGCGCCGTAAATTCGCTCCCACCCCTTGCTCGCGGACTCCAGCGCCTCTTCGCTGAACACGACCGGGTTGCGATAGTGGCTCGTCAGGATGAACGTGCGCAGCACTTCGGCGCGGTGGAGCTTGAGCGCATCCTTGATGGTGTAGAAGTTCCCCAGGCTCTTGGACATCTTGACCGGGATGCCGAACTCGTCCGGCACGGTGAGGCTGCCGACCAGCATCCAATAGCGCGCGAAGTCGGCGTCGTTGGCCGATTCGCTCTGCGCGATCTCGCATTCGTTGTGGGGGAAGATGTTGTCCACGCCGCCGCCGTGAATGTCGAACGTAGCGCCCAGATATTTGCGCGCCATGGCCGAGCACTCGATATGCCAGCCCGGATACCCCACGCCCCACGGGCTATCCCAGCGCAGGATGTGTTCGGGCTCGGCTTTCTTCCACAGCGCGAAATCCTCCGGGTGGCGCTTGTCCTCACGAACGTCTTCGCGCGTGCCGGCTTCCTGTTCGCCCACGCGCCGGTTGGACAGCTTGCCGTATTCCGGATAGCTGTACACGTCGAAGTACACGTTGCCATCGTCCGATACGTACGCGTGGCCCTTTTCGAGCAGCGTCTCAATCATCGCGATCTGCTCCGGGATGTGGCCGCTGGCGCGCGGGCTGATGTCGGGGCGCACCACGCCGAGCGCGTCCATATCTTCGAAATAGCTGCGCGCATAGGTCTCCACGATCTGCATCGGCCTGGCCTGGGCCTGCCGTGCCTTCTTCAGAATGCGATCCTCGCCCGAATCCAGCAGGTGCCCCACGTCCGTCAAATTCTGCACGTACAGCACGTCATATCCGCGAAAACGCAGATAGCGCACGACCACGTCGAAGGACAGATAAGTCTTGGCATGGCCCACGTGTGCGTGGTCGTACACGGTGGGGCCGCACACGTACATATTCACGCGGCCCTCTTCCAAAGGCTGGAACAGCTCTTTTTCGCGGTGCAAGACGTTATAGATGTGTAGTGCCATAATCGCTCCCCTCACCTCGGTTCTTCCGGCAGGCCGGTGTTGTTTGGAATAGCATGGGTTATGCTAGATTGTAGCGCAAAGAACAGGTCCCGTTAAGCCCCACATCAAGCGGGCGTTGGCTCGAACGCCGGCCCGCTGTACAATGCTCGCAGGACGATTCGCCACACAGGAGCACGACGCTATGGGGACACTCTGGATCAGACACGCCGACGTGATTGCGCTGGACGCCGCCGGGACCATTCACCACGACGCCGACCTGTTGATCGTGGATGGGCGCATCGCGGCGATCGGTCGCCTGCCGGACGGTACGCAGGCCGACGAGGTCATCGACGCGGCAGGACACGCGGCCCTGCCGGGATTCTTCAACGCGCACACGCACGCGCCCATGACGTTCGAGCGCGGCTGGGCCGAGGACCTCCCCTTCCCGCGCTGGCTCAACGAAAAAATCTGGGTAGCCGAAAGCGCTCTGACGCCCGATGACGTGTACTGGGGCGCGGCCCTCGCCGCCTGCGAGATGATCCGCAGCGGCACGGTGGCGTTCAACGATCACTACTTCTACATGGATCGCGTGGCCGAGGTCGTCGAGCAGAGCGGCATGAAAGCCCAGCTCACCTGGTGCACCTTCGGCATCGGCGACGACAAAGAGATCGGCCCCGGCGCGGATGCACAGCTCGCGTTCAGTTGGGAATGGCGCGGCGCGGGGGATGGGCGCATCCGCACCTGCCTGGGCCCCCATTCGCCCTACGTGTGCCCGCCCGCCTTCCTGTCGCGGGTGGTGGACCTCGCCGCCCGGCACGACCTGCCCATTCATCTGCACGTCGCTGAATCGCAGGAACAGGTCGACAACTCGCGCCAGCGCCACGGCATGACGCCCGTCGCGCAACTCAACGCGCTGGGCGTGTTCGATCACCCGACCATTGCCGCACACTGCCTCGCGGTGACGGACCAGGACCGCGCGATCCTGGCCGAGAAAGGCGTGTTCGTCGCCCGGACGCCGGTCACCTACATGAAGCTCGCCATGCCGGTGAATCACGTCACGGACCTCGCGGCGGCGGGCATCCCTCTCGCGCTCGGCTCGGACGGACCCGCCTCCAACGCGACGATGGACATGCTCGACATCCTGCGCCAGCAGGTCTGGCTCGAAAAGTACCTGCGCGAAGACCCGGAAGCCCTGCCGGGGGATGCAGCTCTGCGGATGGCGACGCAAACCGGCGCGCGCGCCATGGGCTTCGGCGAGAGCGGCGTGCTGGCCGAAGGCCGCCCCGCCGACCTGATCTTGATCGACCTGGACCGGCCCCACCTGCGCCCGCGCCACGACCTGATCGCCAACTTGGTGCACAGCGCGCAAGGCGCCGACGTGACGCACGTCATCGCGGACGGCAGGCTGCTCATGCGCGACCGCGAGCTGCTCACGCTGGACGAGGAGCGCATCCTCTACGAAGCCGAGCAGCGCGCCTTCCGCATGGTCAACCAGAACATGAACCAGGTTCGGCAATATGAGGCGTGACGCAACACGAAGGAGGCCGGTCGACCGGCCTCCCTCCGCGCGCCATCTCGAACGCGCGAGCCGTCACTTGCGCAGCGAGCCTTCCGGCTGGGCGAAGTACATGCGCCCCGCGTTGGTCACGATGTAGCGGGTGACCAGCACCGGGATCGTGCGATCCATGTAGCGCTTGCCGTCCTCGATAACGACCATCGTCCCGTCTTCCAGATAGCCCACGCCCTGGTCGGCCTCGCGCCCTTCCATCACGACGTGGATATCCATCACCTCGCCGGGCAGGTAGATCGCCTTCAGCGAGTTCGCCAGCTCGTTGATGTTCAGAACCGTGACGCCCTGCAGGTCGGCCACGCGGTTGAGGTTGAAGTCGTTGGTCATCACCGGCGCCCCGCGCTGCTTGGCGAGCAGCACCAGCTTGTCGTCCACCTCGGACACGCCTTCGATGTCGTCATCGATGATCCGCACTGGGGTCCGGCTGCGCTGTTGAAGCTCGCCCAGGATCTCCAGGCCGCGTTTGCCCCGGTTGCGGCGCAGCATCTCGGCGGAATCGGCCACGTGCTGGAGTTCGTTCAGAACAAATCGCGGCACGAGCATCTCGCCCTGGATGAACCCGGTCTGGCTGATGTCGAGAATCCGCCCGTCGATGATCACGCTGGTGTCGAGCAGGATCTCGAGGCTGGCGCCACCGCCGGGCATCATGCGCAGCGCGTGCGGGCTGCCGCGCAGCATGCCCCCAAACAGGGCGAACACGTCCTGCGCGCGCAGCGAGAAGACGATCATGCTGATGTAGGTGATGAACGCCGCGGCCACCGTGGGCAGATACTGTCCGAGCGGGTCGGGCAGCAGCGACAGCGGCCACGCGAACAGGGCCGCCACGGCCATCCCGAAGATCAGGCCGAACATGGACGTGACGAGGGTTTCGGGCGGCATCTGGATGATGATGCGGCGGGCGGCCTGGGCCGGGTAGGTGGTCAGCCAGGGGGTGATGATCAACCCGGCTAGCGCCCCTGTCAACGAAAAGGTGAGGCCGGTTGCTTCCGGTGGGAGCGACAGCGCGTCGGCCAAGTCCACGCCCAGCAGAACGCCAAGCAACGCACACACCATCATCGCAACCAGGCGTAGCGCAAACTCGAGGCTCATGGATGATTTCTCCTGAGCTATCCCACCCGCCCGGCGATGCCAGATGAAAAAGCTTGGCACGTCCGTCTGCTGGCCTTACCGTGAATAATCCGGCGCGGTCAGCGACGGGGGTCTAACTCACGTATCAAGGGATAATGGGTGCCGGCAGCCGGACCACCGCCGCGCGCCGCCAGACCGGATAAAAGGGACCTGCATGGTCTGGGCAGCGCGGCGCCAGCCCTTCAAGGTGCGGTGTGCAGGCTGAACGCTGCCGACACGCACACTGTAACACGGATGCCATATGCCGTCAATGTCGCTATGGGCTGTTGTCCTTGCATAGAACTTTACAAGTGCATTAAACTATGCTAAAATGCGGCATCAAGACGTGAGGACTGTTCCTGGATCGCCCCGGCAGGCGGTCTCTTGTTTTATATTTTTCATGATGTTCCCAATACCATTCTGAGACACCAGACACAGCCGAGGCTGTGTTTTTCTACAATTGCCCGGTTCATAAGCCCGGCCTGCCAAAGCGCCTGGCTTCAGTAGTCGTAACCTAACCTTATACTGGAGGATTGGGATGAGCGAGGAAATCCACTACCTGACGCCTGAAGGACTGAAAGAATACGAGGAGCGATTGAGCTACCTGCGTAATGTCCGGCGTCAGCAGGTCGCCGAGCGGCTGCGGCTTGCACTAGAGGAAGGCGGAGAGCTCGTTGAAAACGCAGAATACGAAGACGCCAAAAATGAACAGGCTTTCATCGAAGGCGAGATCTTGCGCCTAGAGATGATCCTGAGTAATGCCCAGATTATCGACGAGAGCGGCTCCAAGGACACAGTGGGCCTGGGCGATAAAGTGACGATTCAGGAAGTGGGCACCGATAGTGTTGAAGTGTACTATTTGGTGGGCGCCGCCGAAGCCAATCCGCGCGCCGGCAAGATCTCGCACAAAAGCCCGCTGGGCAAGGCGTTGATGGATCACCACGTTGGCGACAAGGTGGTTGTCGAGGCTCCCGACGGCGATCTCACCTTCGAGATCAAGGCGATCGAATGACCGAATAGCGTGCCAGCGGCCTGCTTTTGCGCCCATGCCAGCCTCCGCTCGCGTGGGCGTTGTTTTGACCAGGATTTGTCAAGGAGAACGTGCACCGATCATGTGGCAGCCTACCAACACCCCGGAACAAGATCGATGGAACAGCCTTCAGCGCCTCGACGAGCGCGGCATTCCCGCCTACCCCAACCGCGTGACGCGCACCCACACGTCCGCCGAGGCCATCCGGGCGTTCGAAACCCTGGAGACGGTCAACCCCGAAAGCGCCGAGGGGATCGAGGTTACCGTCTGCGGGCGCATCGTGCGCCAGAATCTGAAGGGCAAAGTGTACTTCGCGCACATCGAAGACGGTGAGGGACGCGTGCAGTTGTTCGTGCGCGTCGACAACGTGGGCGAAGACACCTACGACATGGTCAAGCGCGACCTCGACCTGGGCGACTTCGTGCAGGCCACCGGCACTATGATGCGCACCCGCGCCGGCGAGGTGAGCGTACTGGTTCACGAGCTCGCCCTCCTGGCAAAGGCCCTCAGCCCGCTGCCCATCATCAAAGAACGGGTCGCCGACGACGGCACCGTCGAGCGGTACGGCGCCTTCAGCGACGTCGAAGAACGATACCGCCAGCGCTATGCCGATCTCGCCGTGAACCCGGACACGCGCGCCGTCTTCCGCGCGCGCGCCGCGACCATCAAGGCGCTGCGCACCTTCCTGGACGATGCCGGTTTCCTGGAAGTCGAGACGCCCATTCTCCAGCCGTTGTATGGCGGCGCGGCGGCGCGTCCGTTCGTCACCCACCACAACCAGCTTCACCAGGATCTCTACCTGCGCATCAGCTTCGAGCTGTATCTCAAGCGGCTGTTGGTCGGCATGTACGACGCCGTGTACGAGATCGGGCGCGATTTCCGCAACGAAGGCGTGAGCTTCAAGCACAACCCGGAATTCACCCAACTGGAATTCTACCAAGCGTACACCGACTATCACGGCATGATGGACATCACCGAGCGGCTGGTGGCCTTCGCCGCCGAGCAGGTCACCGGCAGCCCGGTGATCACCTTCGAGGGCAACGTGATCGACCTGACGCCCCCCTGGAACCGCATCACCCTGCGCGACGCGATCCGCCAGCAGACGGGCATCGACTACGTCGATTATCCCGAAGCGCCCGCGCTGCACGCGGCGATGAAAGCCGCCGGAATCGACGCGCCGCCGGATTCCACGTGGGGCAAGCTGGTCGACACCCTGCTGGGCACTGCCGTCGAGCCAACGCTCATCCAGCCGACCTTCATCCTCGACTACCCGCGCGACATCTCGCCGCTCGCCAAGACCGTGCCCGGCGACGACACGCACGTCGAACGCTTCGAGATGTTCATCGGCGGCATGGAGATGGGCAACGCCTTCACCGAGTTGAACAACCCGATCGACCAGGAGACGCGCTTCCTCGAAATGGGGCGCCTGTACGCCGCTGAGGACGAGATGGCAACGCCTATCGACGAAGATTACCTGCGGGCGATGCGTTACGGCATGCCTCCCAGCGGCGGCTGTGGCATCGGCGTGGACCGGCTGGTGATGCTGCTGACCGACAAAAGCACCATTCGCGAAGTGCTGCTCTATCCGCACCTGCGCGAACGATAGTGGGCGGCGATTGCGCCAGCGGTACCCTGCTGGGCGGGGTGCCACTTTTTCATCCCGCTCGACTGGACATTTCGGCTGCCCTGGCGATAATTGAACTGAACCCATGGGAGGGCTGATGCCACACGCCGAGCTTGAGTCCGACAACCTGGATCTGCGCGCCGTCCTGGACGGGCTGAGCCAGGGCATTCTGATCTTCGATTCCGACGACCGGCTCGTATTGGACAACGTCGCCGCGCGAATGCTGTTGGGGGCGCGGCTGGTGACCGTGCGCTCCGAAGGGTGGCGGGCGATGGCGGCGCTTCTCGATTCCGGCCAGGAGGATCGCCCCTCCGCGGACGAACTGCGCAACCAGGCGCTGCGCCAGACCGAGCCCGTCCCGCTGCGCGCCTATCTGTCCGGGGCCAGCGTCCCCTGCTCGATCACCGCGATCTACGGGGAGAACGGCGTTCTCCACACCATGATCACGCTCGACCATCCCGACTGGTCCGAACTGGCCGAGCTGATGGGCCGATTCCGTGACGAGGCGCTCGGCTCGATCGGCAGCACGCGCGGCCACGCTGACCTGATCAAGCAGGTCCTCGCCCGGCGAACGGAAGCCACCACGCCGGAAGAACTGGCCCGCCGGATCGCCGGTTTCGCGGACATCATGACCGTGCACATGACCCGCCTGGAGCGGCTAATCGCACTGCTGCACCGTCTGGAGTTGATCCGGACAGGACAGCTCACCGCCGTCATCCGCGCCAACCGCCGGCCCGTCGTGCTGGCGGATCTGGTCGAGGACCTGCTGGAAGACCTCACCGAGACGCCGCTGCGCGAAGAGGCGCCCGCCGATTTCGACCTGCGCGACCGGCTCCAGGTAGCTATCCCCGGGGACGTCGCCGTGATGGCCTCACCGGCACACCTGGAAGCCATCCTGCGCGACCTGCTGCGCAACAGCGTGATGTACAGTCCGCCGGACACCTCGATCACAATCCACGCGGCGCCGTCCGGCAAGAAACGCGCCGTCGAGATCGATGTGATCGACGAGGGCTGCGGCATCCGCGACGGGGAAGCCTGGCGCGTGTTCGCGCCGTTCGAGCGCGCCCGCCAGCCGCAGGTTATCGCCGAGTTTGGCTATGGGCTGAGCCTGTACCTCGCCAAAGCGGAAGCCGAGGCGATGGGTGGGCGGCTCGGGTTCACCGGCCACGAAGGCGGCACGACATTCACCCTTCAGCTTCCCGTGGCGAAATCGACCTGACCCCGACGCTTGACCAAAGGAGCACAGTGACCACCATGTCCCTCGACAGCCCGAACTGGCTCGCGCCGTTTGGCAGCCTGTTCCTCGGTTTTGACGCAGCCGGAACCATCCAAACGACAGCCGGGAACGTTCCCGATTCGCCGCTGCCCGTGGACCGGCTGCCGGGGCTTAGCTGGGCCGAGTTCGTGAACGCACACGCCGATGAGAACGCCCGGCGCGGCCTGCTTCACGCGTGGCAGGCGGTCGCCGGCGGCGCCGTCTCGCGCGACCACTGGCCGCGCGCCCTCCCCTTCCGGCAGGGGATCGCCCTGCATTTTCGCGCGGTCGACGGCGATCCGCTGGTGACGCTGGCGGCCCGGCTCACCCCTGTCGATGAGCTTGCCGCGGACGCGCTCGCCGGCAGCCCGCTGCTCGACACCCTCCGGCAGGCGGCCCTGACGACCCGCCAGGTATACAGCGGCGTCGCCGGTCCGCTCACCGATCCACAGGTTACGGCTCTCGGCGCCGTCCTGAATCACGTCCAGAGCACCCAGCGCTTTCTCGAAGACCTCGTGACGGAGCGCGTCCGCCCACTGGTCGAAGCGCCGGAGCCGTGCGCGCTGGCGGACGCACTCGCCTTTACAGAGCGAGACTTCACCGAGCGGCGCGTGCAGACTCACCAACTGGCGATCCACTGCGACTGGTCGCCGGCCCGCGTCTACTGCCCGCCGCGCCTGCGCGCCGAGGTCAAGCGGGTCCTGCAAACGCTGCTCGTGCGGATCACCCCGCAGACGGCGATCCGCCTGTCGGATTCGGGCGCGGGTGACGAGGCGACCCTCCGCGTGTTCGTCGCGTACTACAGCCACGACCCGGAGCTGCACATCGGCCAGACGATCGCGCCGGTGGGGCTGTCCGACCCGCGCCGCTTTGACGCGCCGGGCCGCGTCACCCGGCTCGTCCAGGCGCTCGACAGCCACCTGCGCACGGTCGGCGGCAGCGCGTGGGCCGAGCCGCTCGCCACCCCGGATTCGACCGGGCAGATCGGGCTGGTGCTCCCACGCTGGCGTGGGGCCGAGGGGGCGATTCTGGATTGACGATCGGGCGGCTGTCGTGCTACACTTTTCTGGCGTTTCGTCGCCAGAACGAACGCCCTGGGGGAGTGGCGAAATGGCAGACGCCGCGGACTTAAAATCCGCTGAGGGAAACCTCGTGTGAGTTCGAATCTCACCTCCCCTACTGCATTCGCCCTGCGCGCAGCCGGGGAAAAGCGCCAGAACACTCTGGACAGGTGTGCCCGGCTCTGGTACAATCCGTGCGCTGATTAATCCGAGTTTGAGTACGACTGGAGACTTACTGTTGGCTAATCATAAGTCTGCCCTCAAGCGCATTCGCAGTTCCGAACGCAAACGCCTGCGTAACCGCGCCGTGCGCTCGACGACGCGCACCAAGATCAAACAGGCGCGCACGACCCTGCAAGAGGGTGACGTGGAAACCGCCCGCACGGCGATCCACGAGGCCATCCGCACGCTGGACAAGGCCGTGAGCAAGGGCGTCATTCACCGCAATAACGCCGCGCGCCGCAAGAGCCGCCTGATGAAACAGCTCGCCGCGCTCGAAGCGCAGAAATAACGCGCGATGCTCGACCCTGGCGGAACAATCGCAGAGAGCATCCTCGTCAGTCCGGGATGCCTTTTTGTGTTTTCACTGCCTCACGAAGATGACGAGGAGGTATCGACGGTTTCGGTCCTCTCGGCAGAATCGGAGGGCGATTCCGCCGCGGACGTGTGGCTGTTCTGGCGGCCCTGGTCGGCCCCATCGCTTTTTTCCGGCGCCTTGCCGGACGATTTCTGATCCGTTTCCGGCCCTGCGCCGGGCAGCGCCAGCCGGTAGCCAATGCCTCGCACGGTGACGATGTACTGCGGCTTGCGCGGATTGGGCTCGACGATCTTGCGAATCCACCGGATGTGTACGTCGAGCGTGCGCGTGTCCCCCATGTAATCCGTATTCCATACCTTCTGCATGATCTCGCGTCGCTCGAGCGTCTGGTTCGGGCTGCGCATGAACGCTTCCATCAGCGCGACCAGCTTGGGCGTGAGCTTCTTCTCGTTCCACGGCGCAGTGAGCGTCTGCTTGGCAAGGTTGAGCGCGAACGGTCCCGCCTCCAGGAGCTCGCCCTCAGGGACCACGACGAACCGCTCGATCCGGTTGATGAGCTTGCGAGAGGTAAACGGCAGGGCCAGGTGCACGTCCGCGGGACTCTCGGCTTTGGCCTGGTCCTCGGCGCGGATATGGATAATCGGCAGCTCACCGAAGCTGGTGCGAAATCGGGCGCAGATCCGGTCCCCCGATGTGCGCAGCGAGGCCGCATCGAGCACGATCACATCGGGCCGCGACTCCTGTGCCATCGACAGGCCCTGCTTGCCGGAATGCGCGATCTGCACCTGATAGCGTTGCTTGAGCGCCGCCGCAAATGACAACCCGTTGAAACGCGCGCTCTCGATGAGAAGAACCCTGGCCGCCCTCATGCGCCTCCCCTGACTCTCGTCCACCTTCCTTGGGCGAACAATCTAAGGATGCAGTCGGTTAGCATAATTGGCAAATTGACGTCATTTCCCGATCACCTCGCCATCATCGCGGTGGCTGCGGCCCGGTGTCTTGGTGTGCACGCAATCCGGCGCCGCCCAGGCGAGACGCCACTGGTGGCGTCCTGGCTGCGTCCCAACCCCTATATACAGGTTTCAAACCGAGAATCAACGCGCCTCGATTCTTTTTACGTTTTCCGGCGGTTTTGTTAAGACTCGGCATATGATTGTTTCCCACACTATCCCACCGCGCGTGGGATAGTCGAGGTGGGTGGCCTCCCGAGACTGTGGACGGGCCCAACGAGGAGCAAAAAAAACTCAGTTGGGGCATAATGATATGCAATCGATCATACCAAAAATCTCCCCCGTTTACAGTACGGAAGCTGTAATGAAGGATTAACATCTGCCAGAGATCGAAGGAGAGGTTATGGGCATTTACCTTGATTCGGCCAATCCTGACGACGCGCGCCGGGCCCAGGAGTTGGGATTCGTCGAAGGTATCACCACCAACCCGCAGATCATCGCCCAGACCGGGCGCCCCGGCCTTGACCTGTTGAGCGAGCTGGTCGAGATTTTCGACGGCCACGTCTTCTACCAGCTCACCGGCAGCACGGTCGAGGCGCGGACGGACGAAGCCTGGCGCGCCTACCAGATCCGGCCCGACAAGGTGATCATCCAGGTGCCGACGACGACCGACAACCTGGGCATGGTGTCGCGCCTCGTTCCGGCAGGGATCGAATGCGCGATGACCGCCGTCCACAGCCCGACGCAGGTCTTCATGGCCGCCCAGGTGCGGGCCAGCTTCGTCATCCCGTACGTCAGCCGGATGGCCGGGCAGTTGCCCGACGCGCAGGCAGTGCTCCGGCAAATGGCGGGCGTCCTCAGCAACAGCCAGACCCGGGTGCTGGCGGCCAGCCTGGAGACGAGCGACCAGGTATTGGCCACCATCCTCGCCGGCGTCGAGCACCTGACCATGCCGCTCGACCTGATCCTGGCGCTGGGGGAGCACCCCCTGTCGCGGCAGGCCATCGACGACTTCGCACGGTACGCCGCATCATGATCGACGCCCTGCACACTATCGCCACCCTCGCCCGGTCCGCCGATCTCCTCGCCATCCGCGACACGCTCGCCCCCGATCGCGTGATCCAGGACGCCATCGCCATCCAGCAGATCCCGGCGCCCACCTTTGACGAAGGCCAGCGCGCCGCGGCCATTCTCGAACGGTTCCGGCAGGCCGGGCTGCACGACGTCGTCCAGGACGACCTGTTCAACGTCTTCGGGCGCCTGCCGGGCAGCGATCCCACCTGCCCCGCGCTGCTGCTGTCGGCGCACACCGATACCGTCTTCCCGTCCGGCACCGACCTGAGCACGCGCCAGGACGGCGAGCGTGTCTATGGGCCGGGCCTGGGCGACAACAGCCTGGGGGTCGCCAGCCTGCTGGCCGTGCTCGATCTGCTCCGGGCGCACCGGATCCAGCCAATGGCGGACATCTGGTTCGTCGCCAACAGCCGCGAGGAGGGCCTGGGCGATCTGGGGGGAATCCGCGCCGTATGGAACCGACTGAGGGATCGCCTGGGCGCGGCCATCGTGATCGAGGGGATGGCCCTGGGCCGGATCTATCACGCGGGGATCGCCGTGCGGCGGCTGCGCATTGCGTGCCGGGCACCCGGCGGGCATAGCTGGCTGCACTTCGGCCAGCCGAGCGCGGTACACGGCCTGGTCCAGCTCGGCGCTGCGATCACGGCGATCGCGCCGCCAGCCGAGCCGCGCACCACGTACAACATTGGACTGATCAGCGGCGGCCATTCAGTCAACAGCCTGGCGACCCACGCCGAGCTGTTCCTCGATTTGCGCTCCGAAGACCCCGCCACCCTGTCCAGCCTCGAAGCGCAGGTGCGGAGCGCTGCCGATAACGCTGCCCAGCCAGGGCTGTTATTCACCATCGACGTCGTAGGGGACCGGCCCGCCGGGCAGATCGCTACCCACCACCCCCTGGTCAAGCTGGCCGCGGCGGCGCTGGACGCCATCGATCACCCGGTCACCTACGAAAGAGGCAGCACCGACGCCAACGTTCTGCTGGCGAACGGCCTGCCCGCGGTCACGATCGGGATCACCTATGGAGCGCACGCTCACCGGCTGGACGAATACATCGAGACGGCGCCCATCGCGGGGGGCATCTGGCAGTTACTACTGCTCACGCTGTCCGCCGCCGGGCAGTTGCACACCTGGGGTCGCTGACGGGCTACGCGTCCGGCCCGGCTGCCGCGCTATCGCCTTGCAGCCACGACTGGATGAAATTCAGCACCGCATCCAGGTCCTGAATGCCGCGCTCGGTGCCCGACTGGACGTGCATCGCCCGGCCCCGCCAACCCGGCGCATCGGGCGCTCCGCTGTGCGGCTCGCGCCACAGCCGAATGACAAAGGTCATGGCCTCGTAATCCTGGTTGGTGTGCTTCATCACGTGCTCCGTTGGTGTGACCCTGTTCATTCCCAACGTTACGCCCTGGCCGTGACCGCAGCGTGACCGCCGCTCACATGCACGCGCGATCGATCTGCTGGTCGAGCACATCTGCCGGATCCCAGCCGGGCGCGCCCCGCCTCCGCTCGATGAAGCGGTGTAATGGCACCTGCGTGAGGAACTGGTCGCGATAGGCGCCGTTTTCAATGGCGCTGGCCTGCTGCTGCATCACGTCCCATGCCTGGTCGAGCCAACCCGCCGCGCCGGACTCGTCGCCCAGGCCGCGCGCCGCCGCCGCGCGCAGCGCGCAGATCTCCTGGGGCGACGTGTCGTCGAGCAGCAGCAGGTATTCCAGCGGATAACTCAACCGCTGGCGCGCGTCCTCGAATTTGCCCCGCGCAAGATGCACCAGCGCCCACGCCACCTGGGACAAGGGGAACAGAATCGGGAGGCGCACGCGGCCCATCGCCAGCGCAGCGCGGCGGGCCCATTTTTCGGCGCTGTCCAGCTCGCCCAGCGCCACCAGACAGCGCACCAGAGCCAGCGCCGGGGTCACGACCTCCACCTCGCCGATCAGCGGGTCGGGCGTCTCCAGCACGCCCAGCAGAATCGAACGCCCTTCAGCGGGTCGCCCCTGGCACAGCGCCAGCCGTGCCAGCAGCACTTTGGCCCCCAGGCCGAGCACGTTTGCCGCGTCGCTCGCCTCGACGGCCTGCTGCGCGATGGCGTAGGCTTCCTCGTGCGCGCCCAGCTTCATATAGGCCAGCCCCACGTTGGCGAGTGAGAGCCACTCGACCGCCGGATCGAAGCGAGCCTTGCGCGCCGAGGCGAGTTCCTGCGCCAGCGCCAGCACGGCCTCCCAGCGTCCCTGGTAGACGGCCAGCCGCATCTCGTTCAGCCCCAGCCAGGGCCGGATGATGGCCGGGTCGATCTCCGGCACGAAGGGCTGCATCTCGTCCAGCAGGCGGCGAATGGCCGCCATGTCCCCGGCGCGGTAGGCGATCTCGCACTGGTGTTGGAGGGCGTCCAGCTCGCCCCACCGGTCGCCCGCCTGCGCGAACAGCGCCCGGCCCTGCTGGGCGCCGGAGCGCGCGCCGGTCAGGTCGCCCTGGCCCAGGCGGTGCATGGCCTGGTGCAGCGCGGCGCGCGCCTGGCGCGGCACGTCGAGATCGGGCACCAGCGCGGCCACCTCGTCCATCAATTCCGGCGGGTAATACAGCCCCGCGGTCGTCGCCCGGCGCCGGAACTCGGCCCGCAGCGACACGAGATCGAACCGGATCGCCGCCAGCGGCTCGGGCAGCGCTTCCCGGTCCAGATCGGCAGCGTGGCGATCGAGCATATCCTGCGCCGTCGTCGCGTAGCGGTTGGCCTCGGCCAGGGCGCCCGCGGACAGCGCCGTCGTCGCCGCCCGCCAGCCGTGGATCAGCGCCTGAGTCCACTCGCGGGCCTGGGCGTAATGGTAGGCCAGCTTGGCGATATCCGGCAGACGCTCGGGCCAGCCGCGCTCGCGGAGCGTTTCTGCCGTCCGGCGGTGCAGGAACCGGCGGCGCGGCGCGCTGGTATCGGCATAGACGATCTCGCGCACCTTGATGTGGGTGAACTGGTACACCCCCGGCGCGGCCTCGGCCAGGATGGACGCGCGCAGCACTTCGTCCAGCGCCAGATCGAGCGCCAGCGCCGGATCGACCAGCGCGCTCAGCAGCGCCTCGTCGATGTCGTGCTCCACGACCGCCGCCGCCGTCAGCAGTTCCTGCCCCGCGCGCGACAGCCGCCGCACGCGACCCCGGATGACGCGCAGCATCGCGTCCGACATCGGGAGATCGGACGCTTCGCTCAACGCGTCGGCGCGAAGCTGCCACCGGCCCTCGCGCTCCAGATGCAGCACGCCCTGCTCGATCATGGCGCGCAGCGTCTCGACCACGAAGAACGGGTTCCCCGCCGTCTCGTGGTGCAGCAAAGGCACGAGGCGCGTCACGTCGGCCTCGACGAGCTGGCTCACCAGCCGGTCGATGTGATCGGGCGCCAGCGGCACGAGCCGGATCACCGTCGTCGGGGCCGGCGCGTGCACCGAGCTGGCCGGCCAATCCATCAGCGGCGAATCGAACAGGACCTCTTCATCGCGCAGCGTCGCCAGCATCATCACCGGCAGATCGGCGCAGCGGCGCAGCGCGTAGTTCAGGCACGCGAGGCTCGCCGGGTCCGCCCAGTGCAGATCTTCGGCCACCAGCCACAGGCCCTCCGCGCCCGCGGCCAGCGCCCGCACCACCTGGGTGAACGCCTCGTGCAGGCGCAGGCTCACGTCCGGCGCGCTGCCCGGCCCGCCCGGCACGTCCACCGTCGCGCCCGGCGCCAGTCCCGGCACCAGATACGCCAGGTCGGCCCGCGCCGAGGCGGGAAGTTTGTGCGCGACGCGGTCCGCGGCATCGCGCACAAGATCGGCGATCAACTGGTACGGCGTGCCGGCTTCCATCGCGTAGCAATTGCCGGTGACGACCACCACGCCCGGCCCCGGAACCCGCGCGGCGGCCTCTTCGACCAGCCGCGTTTTGCCCATGCCCGCCGGGCCGGTCACCAGCACCAGCCGGCTGTTCCGCGCCCGGCACTGCCGCCACTCAGCAGCGATCTCCGCCAGGTCGGTGTCGCGCCCCACCAGCGGCACCCAATGCAGCGCCGTGGCCGGGGCCGCCTGGGGAGCCACCACCGCCGGGGCATCACCCGGTTTTACGCCCCGCCCCTGCCGGATGTCCTCGTACAACCGGACCGTCTCCGGCAGCGGCTCCGCGCCCAGTTCCTCGTCCAGAATCTGGGCGCAGGTCTGGTACTGGCGCAGCGCCGCGCTGCGGTCGCCCCCCGCAGCGTAGGCGGTCATCAGCGCCCGGTGCGCCGCTTCCTGGTACGGGTCGTGTTCCAGCAGGCGCTGGGCGTGCCGGATCACCGCCTGCCAGTCGCCCGCCCCCTGGCACACGCCGATCAGGTGCCGGAGCGCGGTCAGAAAGCGCTGGCGCGCGTGTTCCCGCTCCAACAGCGCCCAGTCGGCGTAGATGTCTTTGAGCAAATCGTCGCGGTACAGCGCCACCGCGCTCTCCAACGGCTCGCGATTGGGCTGGTCCGTGCGATAGGCGTCGAGCAGGGCCGCCTCGAACGCCTCGTAATCGACCCACAGGCTGGCATCGGGCGCCACCGCCAGCTCGACCCCCTCCGCCGCGATCAGGTCGGTGTGCGGCTCAATCGCCCGGCGCAGCAGGTACAACGTGCGGCGCAGGCGTTCCTGGGCGCGTTCCGGCTCGGCGTCGGGCCAGAACGCGGCCTGAACCTCCTCGCGGGTGATGCGCCGCTGGCGGTTGAGCACGAGAAAGGAGCAGAACGCGGCAGGTTGCGGGGACAGTGCCACGGGTTGGTGGTCGATCTCCAACCGTGGCAGCCCAAACATCGAGAATTGGAATGCCATCTTGTGTGTCCCTGTTATACTCAGGGTTATAATCGCCGGACGTGCCCCCACTGTATCACGAAACGAGTCGGGGGAAAACAGATTGGTATTCCACTCCCCGCCTGCGTACAATAGGAGGCGTCGCGTTCCGTCCGTCCGCCAGTGCTGATGAGGAGAGCCGTATGACTGCTCGGCCCACTGGGCGCCGCACCGAGAGCCTGTTCGACAACCGCTACCGCTACGACTACATCTTCCCTCGTGGCCGGTCCGGCGAGACGCTGCGCGCATACGACATCCTCGACAACGATCGCCCGGTCGTCATCAAGCGCCCCGCCCCCCAGGACGCGCCGCCGATGCGCGCCGGGCAGGAAGTGAGCATCCGCAACGAGCGGCACGCGCTCGAGCGCCTGTCGGGCCACCCGGTGCTCACCGAGCTGCGGGGCAGCGGGACGTTCCGCGTGGGCGGGCACACCCACGAGTACATCGTGATGGACCTGGCGGAGGGCGAGATCGTCGAGGACATGGTGTTCGCGCTGGCCCAGCACAACCGCTTCTTGCCCGACCTGGAAGCGCTGGTCATCGTGGACAACCTGCTCGACCTGCTGGCCCACGCGCACGACAAACAGGTGATCTATAACGACGTCGATGCCAAGCACCTGTTCTGGGACCGCGACACCTACCGGCTGAAAGTGATTGACTGGGGCAACGCCGTCTTCACCGACGAGCCGGGCGCCCCGCCCACCATCTCGCGCGCGACCGACATTTACCAGTGCGGCGAACTGCTGTATTTCATCTTCACCGGCGGCAGCCGCCTGGCGACCGAAGCCGAAGATAACGACTCGTTCTTCGTCAATTTCGGTCCCAACGCCGAGCGCATCCCGCCCAGGCTGCAGACCGCCATCACGCGGGCGGTCCACCCGGACCCCAAGCGGCGTTTTGGCTCGATCCCCGAGCTGCGCAGCGCGCTGGCGGACGTCCGCGCCCCGTTGGAGAAATCGCGCGACGAGATCGTCTCGCGCATCCGCAAGCGCGTCCGGCCCACTGCCAGCCAGGAAGAGCTCGAAGAACTGCTCGACGCGCTCGACGCGGCGCGCGAATCCGATCCCGGTTATCCCGAAACGGCGCGGCTCGCCGCCGAGATCGAGTCGCTGCTCCGGCAGATCGCCGTCCAGGCGGACCTCGACGCCATCCGCATTTACCTGGAAAGCGCCAACTGGACCCGCGCGCTGTCGCTGCTGCACGATCTGTTACCCCAGGCCGACGAAACCAACGCGCCGGTCATCCAGTTTCTGATCGCGTCCGCCGCGCTGCTCGAAGATCTGCACGTTTCGCCGCCGCCCGCCGGATTTCTGAACGCGTTGGATGCGCTGTTCGCGGGCGACGCGCCCGCCGCCGGGCACATGCTGCTAACCGCCGGCGAAGCCCGCACCGCGGCGCGGCGTGCCCAGTGGCTGGTGGCGGAACAGCTCGCCGCGCACCTTCCGCAGGTGGTTCTGCTGCGCCCGCACCTGGTGCGCCTGCGCTTCGACTTGCAGGACGTTGCCGACACCAGCGCCGTGCACCGCGTCCTGGACGAGGTTGACGCCGAGCTTGCGCGCCCGCCCGTGCAGGGACTGACCGGGTTGAAGGTCATCTACCAGCAGGTTCTCGCCCAGTTCGATCCGCTGGAGGAAGCCGTCGGCGCGCTGGCCGACCGGCAGGCCCAGGAAGACTGGCTGGCCTCCGTGATTCGCGCCCGACGCGCCGCCCACGACGTCATCACGATGCTCGACGAGGTAGGCAACTGCATGTTCGAGGACCCGGCCCGCGCGGGCAGTCTGCTGCACCGGGCGGCGATGATCGATCCCACCTCGCCCCACTTCGAAGCCCTCCACGACTATTTCGACGAGGTCCACCAGGCCGTGGTCGCCCTGGGGCAGTTCAAGCCGCGCGCCGACGGCAGCAACCTGGCGACGTGGTTCGCCGACGTGCACGACTTCCTGCAGCCGTACCTCGACGATCTGTCGGACCCGCAGCTTCACGCGGCGGCGAACGCGATCCAGCGCGCCGGGCAGGGCTGGTCGATGGCGATCAGCTACCTGGCGCTGGGCCGCCGCCAGCCGGGGATCAACATTCTGCGCGACACCGCCGAGACCATCCGCCCCTTCAACGAGAACACCGCCGCGTGGCTGAACACGCTCGCCAACCGCCTGCCGAACGCCGGTTTCGTGGAGCGCCACAGCCCCAACGAGCGGCTGGCCGATCACCTGATCGACGGGTGGAAAGCGTGGGATCGCGGCGATGCGATCGCGGCGGCGCAGCACGGACGCGACGCCCGCTCGTACGCGACGACGGATGGCGAGCGGCTGGCCGCCGACCGCCTGCGCCGTCTCGCCGAACTGCTCGACAACTGGCTGTCGCACAAGGGCCCGCACAACGCCGAGATGACCGACCGCGCGCAGAGCGAAGCGCTGCGCATTCTGCTGTCGGAGGAGGAAGACGAGCGCCGCACGTTCGCCGAGCAAATGCCCAACACCACGCTCTACCTGCGCGCCATGAGCCGCGGGCTGGTCGCGTATATGCACCAGAGCAGCAGCGCCGGGTGGCGCGCGCTGTATCTGCACTACGTGCTGCGCGGCGTGCTGTCCATTCTCGACGAGGAGCTTGACGACGCGGAATTCTGGCGCGAGTGCGCCGCCAAAACGTTCGACGATGCGCCGACTCACCGGGCGTTCCAGGTCCTCGACCGGTCGCTGACCGGACGCCGCCTGGTGGACAAAGCCCAACGTGCGCTCAACGCCGTCGTCAGCCCGGCGGATCTCGAAGGCGCGCGGGCGGCGCTGAACGCCCCGCTGGCCGCGGAGCTGCTCACCGGGTCCGAGCAGTCCGTGCAGATGACCATCGAGGCGGTGCGCAGTTGGTCCGATGGCAATTTCCACGGCGCGCGGGGCGCGCTCGACGCCGCGCTCGATCACATCCAGACCGCGATCCAGGTGGGCGGCCTGGAAGTCGAGCCGTATGTCAACTGGCTGACCCGCCTGCGCGACACCGTCGCCAGCCTGCAGCAGTCCCGGATCGCCATCGAACAGGGCGCGCTCTCGGCCAACCCGAAACCGGACCCCGACATTGCCGAGGCGCACCAGCGCATCGTCGACGAGACGCTGGCCGCTCTGGGCCCGGACCACGCGCACCAGGTTCGCCAGTGGAACGACATGTACAACTCGGTGCTGGAGACGTACACCACCCAGCGCCTGACCCGGCGCGAAAAGCTGGCCGCCTTCTCCCGGCACTTTAGCTCGCTGTTCATCACCAAGCACCCGGCCTATCCCCTGTTCCGCCACTGGGAAGAGATCATCGAGCAACTGCCACCCGACGTGGCCGAAGACGACATGTTCGAGGTCGAGGCGCCTGCCATCGCCCACGAGGGCGACTCGCTGGCCTACCTGGAAGGCGATCGCGAGCCGGAGCGCGCCGCCGAGACGCGCGCCGCCTCAGGCCGGGACCTGCCCTGGAACCGCATCATCGCGGTGGCGATCGTGCTGCTCATCGCCGTGATCGCGGTGGCGATCTGGCGCACCAGCGGCAGCGACGACACCCCGGCACGAACCGGGGACAGCGGCGAATCGAGCGGCCCGGCAATCCGCCCGGCGGCCACGTCCACGCCCGAACGTACAGCGACCGAGTCCGCCGCTGCCCTCGCCCCGGCGGCGACGCAGGCACCCACGCCCGTCCCGCCAACGCCGACCGCGACGGAAGCCGCGCTCACCGCCACGCCGACGGGCGAGCCGACCGAAGACCTGCCGCCCAGCCCGACGCCGACGCTGTTCGTCACAAGCACGCTGATTCCCAGCGACACACCGCCGCCTGAGCCGGTCGAGGCAGCCGCCCCCATTTCGAACGTGCTGGCCGTGCTGGACACCCTGCCCGAAGAGGCGCGCGACTGGCCCGCCGGGGCGTTCGTTCCGGGGGATGGCGACGCCTGGCGGATGGTCACCGAGGGCAGTCCGAATGCGGCGCTCCGCATCAGCCTGCCGCCATCAGCCATCAGCCAGTTGTTCCAGCCCGGCGCGGCGAGCACGATCAGCCGGGCCGACGTGGTCCTCGAGCTGGTGGATTACGATCCCGCTGCGCTGCAGAACGGCGACGTGACGTTTGGGTTGGGCGCCGAAAACACGTCGGGCCAAAGCGCCATCGCCGAAGTTCAGTTTGTCGAGGAAAACTACGTCCGCCTGGGCCTGAATCAGAGCGGCCAGTTCCGCCTGCGCACCGAAAGCCCCCAGCCGGCCCCGCGACTCACCCTCTCGGTGCGGCGCGTGGATGCCAACACGCTGGGCTTCTTCGTGGATGGCAAGCGCCTGGGCGACTCGGTCCTGGTTTTTCCGCAAGGCGCGCCGATCACGCTGATCCTGACCGCGTCGGGGCAGGGCGTGGTGGTCGGCGTGAGCGACTTCGAGATCGAATTCAACCCCCGAGGCGAATTGCCATAGGATAAGCGCAAGCAAAAGAAGGGTAGCATGTCTGTATCGGAAATGACTCTGGACGCGTTGTATCGTATTGACAACTATATCGACACCTTTGCGCTGGGACATTACGCCCGCGTGCTGGCAGCAGAAGAGGTGCACGGCGGGCGCGCGGTGGCTTTCAAGGTCATGCGGCCCGAGCATCTCTCCGACGATGGCACGCCGCGTTGGGAAGCCCGCGCCTTCGTCAACGAAGCGGACCTGCTGGTGCGGCTGGCTTCCAGCTCTGCGGTCGTGCGCCTGTACGACTGCGGGTACATCTCCGCCCTCGGCGAGCGTCCGGAAGGCGGGCACATCGTCTCGTGCGAAACCAATATTTCGGCGTTCCGCGAGAACCTGTACCCGTACGTCAGCCAGGGGTGGCGGCCTTACCTGGCGCTGGAACTCCTGCCGCGCCAGCACAGCCTCTTCTACCTGATGAAGCCCAACGCCGCCAACGGACGCCGCCGCCTGCCGACCGAGGAAGGCATCGATCTCGCGATGCAGTTCGCGGAGTTCTTGCGCGACGCGCACGACCAGCGTATTGTGTATCTCGATCACAAGCTGGAGCACGTATATTGGGATGGCGCGACCCTGCGCGTGATCGACCTGAACAGCTCCCAGCTCGTCGAGACCGGCACGCACACCGTCGACCAGTACCTGGCCCAGGACATCCATAACCTGTGCGTGGGCATTCTTTACCCGGTGTTCACCGGGCTGTCGCCGCAGAAAGGCGCGTTGATGCCCCAACCGGCGTCACAGGCCGAGGTCGAGCAGCGCTACGCCGACGTCAATCACCTCGACTTTGGGATCGAGCCTACGCTGAGCGCCAGCCTGCAAGCCCTGCTGCAGAAGGGCGCGCGCCAGGACCTGCCGAACGTGCGCGCGTTTCGGACCGGGCTGGAGCACGTGGCCATCCGCCACGGGTGGGAGCTGCCGGGATCGCACACGGTCCCCACGCTGCGCGAAGCGCGCGAGCAGGTCCGGGCCGGCCTTGCCGAGCTGCGCCGCGGCCAGGACGCGCTGCGCGCGGCGCGCGAAACCCTGCTGGAAGCCGTCATCCTGGATGACATCAACGAGGACATGGAAGCCGAGCTGCGCCGCTTGCTGGCCCAGATCAACGAAGCGCTCAATCATCGGGTGATTCCCTAAAGGATAAGGAGACGCTTGATGGCCGATCTAGAACAACGACTGGACGCGTTGCGCCGCGAACTGGAAGCGCTCCCCGCGAGCGCCACTGCCAGCGAGATCGCCCAGTTGGAAAGCATAGCGCGCACGCTGCTGGCACAGAGCAAAAACACCCCTTACGAAAAGCAGGCGCGCGTCCTGTTCGCCGACCTGGCCCGCCACGGCGCGCCGGCCACGCCCGAAGCGGCGACGGTGCGCGGCCTGCTGCGCCGCGCCCGGATCCGCATCGAGATCGCGGGCGACGAGGACGACATCGACGAGGCCATCGACATCCTGGCCGAAGCGCTCAACCACGACCCGAGCAATCCCGAAACGCTGGAACTGCTCCAAAGCGCCGCCGAGCGCAGCCCGCACCTGGAACTCAAGGTGCGCGGCCTGCTCGAACGGTACGGCATCGACATGCCGGACGAGGCGCCGCCGTCCGAGCCGGGCGTGGCGCGCCACGATACGCCCCTGCCGCCGGCGGCCCCGGTCGCGTCCCCCGGCCCCGTACAGGCCACGGATGCGACGAGCAGCCTGCTGCCGGACATCGCGCAGGCGTACTACTCCGGCGACTACCAGCGCACCGTCGATCTCGCCAACCAGGCGCTGGCCGAGGACCCGGACAACACCCAGGCCCAGGACTATCGCCAGAAGGCCGAAGACAACCTGCTGCGCGGCGTCGTGCCCGATCACCGCATCCCGTTCGACGCGCGCATTGCCTACAACCGCGCCAACTCGCTGGTCCGCGCCGGGAACTACGACGAAGCCGAGCGCCTGTACCGCGAAGCCCGCGATCTGGCGGCCCGCGCCGGGATCACCAGTTGGAAGGACGTCGAACAGGCGCTGCTCGACATCCAGGACCTGGCGCTGGCGCGCGAGCTGCTGGCCGAAGGCGACCGCCTGCTGGCTGCCGACGATTGGGACAGCGCCCTGCAAAAGTACGAAGGCGCCATGCGCGTCGTCCCCAACGACCCGCTCGCCCAGGAACGAATCGACCTGGTGCAGAATGTTCGCCAGCAGTTCGACCAGGCCACCGTGGAACTCAACATGACCAGCGGTTCGCTGAACGAGCGGGCCCACGCGCTCCAGGACCTGCTGAACAAGCTCGCCGGGCTGCGCCAGATGCTGCCCGGCAGCGAGCGTCTCAAGCACCTGACGCAGGAGATCGAAGACCGGGTCGACAACATCATCGCCCAGCTCTATAACCAGGCACAAGGGGCGCTCACGCGGACCGATTCGGCGTCCGTCCTGGAGGAGCGACTGCGCCTGACGAGCGAGGCCGTACGCGCGCTCGAGACTGCCGCCGAGCTGGAGCCCGCCAACGAGGACATCAACAACCTGCTCCAGCGCGCCCGCCAGAGCGAAGCGGACATGGCCGAAGCCCGCCACATGATCGAGCGCGCCTCGGCATTGATCGCCCAGAATTATGAAAACGAGTTGAGTCAGGCACGCTCGATGCTCAGCGGCCTGCGCGCCTATGCCCAGGATCCGCGCTACCGGATGATCGTCGCCGACCTGCTGGGACGCCATCTGGAGCGCGTCGAAGCCGCGATCGACGACAACGATCCGCAGACCGCCCAGCGCTGGCTGGACCTGTGCAAAGAGGACCCGTTCCGCATCCTGGGGCGGCGCACCGAGATTCTGCGCCTGGAAGAGAGCGTCCGCCAGATGCGGCGGCGCCAGTACGTGGTCTGGACGGTGGTGGGCATCGTGATCATCATCATCCTGGCGGCGGTGGCGCTCGCGACCGAGTCGACGTGGAGCCCGATCATCAACCCGCCGACCGACACGCCGACCCTGACGCCGTCCAGCACGCCGACCGCGACCAACACGCCCACACCGACCGCAACGCCCACCATCACGTGGACGCCATCGCACACGCCAACGCACACCTGGACGCCCACGCCCAGCGATACGCCAACGCATACCTGGACACCAACGCCCAGCGACACGCCGACGCACACCCAGACGCCCACCATCACGCAGACGCCCAGCGACACGCCCACGCCGACACAAACGCCGTCGATAACCCCGACGCCCAGCGACACGCCCACGCCGACCATCACGCCCACACCGTCGATCCTGTGCCGGGTGTTCGCGACGCAAAACGTGAACATCCGCACGCAGCCCAGCCAGAACGCGTTTCGCGCATTCACGGCGCCGCAGGGCCAGCGAATGGACGTGCTGAACCAGCGGGTGGGCACCGACAATCAAAACTGGTACCAGGTGCGGTTCAACTACCAGGATGCGATCATCACCGGCTGGGTGCGCGCCGATCTGGTGGGCGAGCTGGACGAATGTCCGGCGCTAAGCACGGAGCAGAACCAGCCGCGCGGCATCACGCCGGATTCGTAACACAAAAGCGGTCACCCTGTTCACGGGTGACCGCTCTCTGAGTGGGTCGTACAAGACTTGAACTTGTGACCTCGTCGATGTCAACGACGCGCTCTAGCCAACTGAGCTAACGACCCAACACGCAGTAATTATAGTGGGGGGTCACCATTTTGGCAAGGGTAGAAATGGGCATCTCGTCCCCAAAAATGACACGCGGGTATGCTATAATTCGTTTGCTCTAAACGCCGGAAACGGGTAGTGGACATGTCCGATTCGCTTCAAAATTCCTTGCCAATCGTGTCCGGCGCCGTCTTTGGGCTGGCGCTGCTGCTGTTTCTGGTTTCGCTTCGCCTGTTTCGCCGCAGCCGCACCGACACCTATTGGCGCCGGCGGCGCGACGCCGGGCAGCGCGGCTGGCGCGTGTTCCTGGTCGCGGTTGTGTTGTTCGTGTTCAGCGGAATTTCGTGCACTGCCACGGTTGTGATGGCCGTCTTCTTCAGCGATTCCGACGAGGCCACGCCGTCCGCCTCGGTGGCGGAAAACGATGAGCCGCCGCCTTCGATCACGCCCGCGCCGGAGAACGGTGAGTCGAACACGAACGTTTCGCCCGATATCCCGCCGACGCCCAGCTTCACGCCGGTCGAACTGCGCGAAAGCCCCGTCGTCATCGAGACGACCAGCACGCCCGTGATCCTGATCGTCACGTCCACGCCCGGCGCAACGCCGACCGAAACGCCCTTCCCGACGTTCACGCCCCACATCGCGCCGCCGGAATCGAGCGTCACGCCGAATCCCGGCGCCGAGATCCGGATCACGGCGCTCGACGACCAGATCTCGGACGACATGCTGCCGGTGAATCCGCGCGGCACGTTCGCCCCAGGCACCACGCGCATTTACCTGTTCGTGGAGTTCAGCAATATGACCCAGGGCGTCCTCTGGAAGCGCATCCTCTACCGCGAGGGCGAGCCGATCGATGGCGGCGCGTACCTGTGGGGCCTGGAGACGGACGGGACCGGCTATTTCTTCTTCGGCAACACCGACGGCTTCCCGCCTGGCAACTACGAGATCCGGCTGTTCCTCGGCGAGAGCGCGACGCCGATCAACATCGCGGACTTCACCATCGCCGAGCCATCCTGATCGCGCACATGCGTGCCCTGCCCCACTGGCGCCGCCGGACCGTCTGGCTGATCGCCCTGTGCGTCGCGCTCGGCCTGGTGCTGCGCCTGGTCCTGCTGGTCGACTCCGGCTGGCGCTACGACTACGACGAAGGCATGGTCGGGCTGCAAGCCCTGCGCATCCTGCGCGGCGACCGCCCCATCTTCCACCCCGGCCAGCCCTATCTGGCTGCGCTGGAATCCTACGCCGTCGCCGCGCTGTTCGAGCTGTTTGGTCCCGGCGCTGTCACCCTCAAGCTCGTGCCCTGGCTGCTCGCCGGGGGGTACATCGCCACCACCGGCTGGATCGGCTGGCGTGCTTTCAACGCCCGCGCCGGCGTCCTGAGCGCGCTGCTGGCCGCGCTGGCCCCGACTTACCTGCTGGTGGTGGGCATCAAGACCTGGGGGGCCACCGCCGAGACGCTCGTCCTGGGCAACCTCGCCCTGCTGACCGCCGGCACGGCAGCGGACTCGACACAGCCCGGCCCTGTCCGCCGGCGCGCCCTGATCGCGCTGGGGCTGGTGAGCGGGATCGCGTTCTGGGTATCATGGCTGTGCGCTTTCTACGCCGTGCCGGTCCTGGTCGTCGTGGCGTGGCATGGCCGGGACGTGCCGCGCCGCGCGTGGTTATGGGCCGGGCTGGCCTTCCTGGCGGGCAGCAGCCCGCTGTGGGCCTACAACCTCCGGCACGACTTCGCCACCTTCGGCTACCTGTTTCAGGACCAGGGAAACGCCTGGGGCGACCTGTGGCCCGTGCTCGAACACCTGAACAACGACCTCGCGCCGCGCATGGTCAGCGGCGATCCGCGCTGGCGCCTGTTGAGTTGGGACGCGGTCTGGTACTTGCAGATCGCCTACCAGGGCGGGCTGGCCGGGTTGATCGCGTGGAGCTGGTGCGGCCCGTGGCCCAGCCATTCGCGCCCCTTCCGGCAGATGCTGGCCCTGTTCGCCCTCGGTCTGCCCGCTATTTACGCGCTCAGCGGCTATGGCGGTCACGCGCTCAACGAGTTCGGCTTCGACGCGACCGGGCGCTACGTGCTGATGATTCACACCGCCATGCCGGTCGGGTTGGCCGCGCTGGCGGATGCGCTCATCCGCTGGCGGCACCGGCTAAGGCTCCCCGCGGCGGCGCTGCTCGCCAGCGTGATGTGCCTGAACCTGCTCGGCGCCGCGCGCGCGAACCCGGCCCAGGTCTTCACATCGCCGTATTACACCCGCCAGCCCGCCACGCTAGACCCGCTCATCGACTTCCTCGACGCGCAGCAGATCCGGCACGTGTGGACCGATGTGGGCGTGGCGCACGTCCTGATGTTCGAAACGCGCGAGCGCATCCTGGCGGCGGACTGGTACGACATCTACGGCGCGAAGGGGTTGGTGCGGTTTCCGGAAGTGCCGCGGGCAATTTATGCTGCGGACCGCGTGGCGTTCGTCGAGGTGATCGTGCCGGGCCAGCGCGACACGCTCGCCGAGCGGGCCTTCGAACAAGCGGGCGTGCCGCACGCCATCGCGCGCGTCACGCCCGATCTCCTCGTGATCATCCCGCTGGTGCCCATCGACCCGGCGCTGGTCGGCGATGGGCTGGGCTACCAGTTCTAAGGCGCGGCCACCAGCGGAAGCTGGCCGATATCGCCGGTGAAGTCCACCGATTCGGCGATCACCCATGCCGCCCCGCCGTCGAAGCTGATCGCCAGCCACGTATTGTCCGCGCTGCGCCCGATGATCGTCACCGGGTCGCCCTGCGCCAACGTGGTCACCGCCGGGTAGTTCGTCCCCGGCCCCTGACGAACGTTCAATTCCAGGTACGTCACGCTGGCATCCACGCCGGGGAACGTGGTCGGCTCGGCGGTGGGCGGCGCGGGCGTATCGGCGGGCGGCGGCTCGGTGGGGGGTTGGTCCGCTCCGGCACCAGCGGGCGGCTCACCCGGCTGCTCCGCGTCTGCCGGCGGTGGGGCCTCTCCGGTCGGGGGCGCGGTCTCGGCGGGCGGCCCGGACCGATCGCGCGGCTGGGGCACCACATTCACCGACACGTCGCTGATCCCCAGCGACGACCCGTCGGCGCGAAACGCCTCCACGGTGACCAGGTGCCCGGCCTGGCCGAGCGCCTGCCAGGTGCCGGTCGCGTTCAGCGTGGGCTGGCCGCCTTCCTGATCGGACACCGCCTCGCCGACCGGGACGTCGTCGATGCGAAACTCGATCCGCGCGACGCCCATCTGCGAGTCGAGCGCGATCGCGTGGAGCGTCACCTGTGCGCCCTCGGCAATGGTGCTGCCGTTCACCGGGGCGAGCAGCAGGACCAGCGGCCTCACTTCGATATCCTCGGTCACGACGCCTGTCTCCGAGGGCGTTCCCAGCGTGCACGCTATGGAAGCCAGCACCAACATGCTCAAGACCAGGATCACACGACGTCCCATAACAGCAGGCTCTCCTTTGACATCCGATCGGTGCCGCCAGATTAGCGAATAACGCCCCATTCCGCAACGAATCGCACTCGTGCAGCGCGCGGTAAATCGTGGTATATATGACGGGTGTACCAGAGGACGACTACCAGCGCCATGGCAGCCCAAACGGAACGCTTCACCATCCGCCCGGTCCAGATCTCGGACGCGGCCAGCCTGCGGCAGACGTGCTGGGCAGACCGCGCCCCGGAGACGATCTCGCTGCTGATCGAGCGGACCCGCAAGCTGGCCCAACACGGGCGCGGCCTGGGCGTGGTCGCCGTGCGCGACGATGGCACGGCGTGCGCGTTCGGCCTGCTCACCGTATGGCCCCGGCTGGCCGAGATCAGCGATCTGATCGTGAGCACGCCCTATCGCGGCCAGGGCATCGGAACGCAGATCATCACCCGGCTCACCGAGGCGGCGATTGGCCTGGGCGTCAACACGCTGGAAATCGGCGTCGCGCTGTCCAACCCGCGGGCGCTCGCGCTGTACCGGAGCCTCGGCTTCACAGACTCCCGCACCATCGATCTCGACCTGGGCAACGGCGCGGAGCCGGTGCTCTACCTGCAAAAGAAGCTCGCCGCCCCGCGTGACTGATCACCGCTCCGTCAGCTCGCCGCGATACAGCGCACGCACCGCCGGGTCTTCGGGATCGGGATAGCCGTACTGGTCGATCAGAATCCCCAGCGAGAACTCGGAATACAGGCGCGTGCCCAGCAGCAGCTCTTGCAGCACGATATCGATCACCAGCAGCAGCCGCCCGAAATGGCTGTATTGCCCGCGCAGCGCCGTGAACAGCGTCGCGAAGATGCGCTCGCGCAGCTCGGCATCGAGCACCCCGCTGCCCGGCCAGCCCACCACCCAATCGTGCTGGTACGCGCCAATCGACAGCACGTCCGCTCGCAACTGGACCAACTGCTGAATCGCGGCTTTGCGCGCCGACGCATCCATCAGCCGCCCGGTATCGCGGAACGGGACGTTGCTCAGCGCCTGGTAGAGGTAGCCCGGCTCGGTCGTTTTGACCATGCGGCCCAGGCTTCGCTGGTCGAACTGGAACGCGCGGGCCAGCGCGCGCGCACACTGGGTATAGTAGCGCACCAGTCCCGCCTGTGACGCCGACCGGTCGATCCGCCAGAGCAGCGACAGGTAATCGCTGAAATCGAGCGGGAGCTGCGGGGGCGAGTGCGGGCTGTAGGGTGACGTCAACTGGGTGATGCGACCATCATCGCTAAAGTTCATCGTATTTGATCCCGGAACTGATAAAACTCATTTATAGCGCCCGCGCGCGATATTGATCATATCGACCAGCATCCCGTAGGCCGTCGTCATGGGATCGGTATCGCCCTCGATCAGTGTCAGGCGGTGCAGGGTATCCGTCTGAAACGTGATAGCGCTGCTGGTCTGGTCCACCTGGCTCAGCGGATCGGACAGTGGGAGCCGCGCCGGGCGCACGCTAGCGCGGACCTGGTCGCCCTCGCGCACCACCTCGCACAGCAGCTTGACGCGCTCGCCGGCGTCGAGCGCCGCCTTCAGGTCGGCGCTGGTCAGGCCGGTGATGCCGGTGCGATCCACGTCCGCGGGCCGCAGATCGGCACCCATCAGCACGTTCGCCAGTACGACGGTCTTGACCGTCGCGTCCCAGCCCTCGAGATCGTTGGACGGATCGGCCTCCGCCACGCCGATCTGCTGCGCCTCGGCCACGGCGTCATCGAACGAGACCCCCTGCTCCAGCCGGGTCAGGACGTAGTTGGTCGTGCTGTTCAGAATGCCGCGGATGCGCTCGATCGTTGTCGCCAGGAACGCCTCGCGCCCCATGCCGAGCACGGGCGCGCCGTCCATCACCGTGCTCTCGAAGAAGAAGCCGCGGTCCTGTTGGCGCGCCAGCTCCATCAGCTCGCGGTACGCAAACGCCACCGGTCCCTTGTTCGCCGTGACGACATGCCGCCCCGCCGCCAGCGCCGCGCGCACGTAGTCCGTCGCCGGCTGGCCGGTCTGGGGATTGAGCCACGTCGCCTCCATCACCAGGTCCGCCGGGCAGGCCGCGATCAGCGCCAGCGTGTCGGCGACGGGCGGCCCTTGGTGCAGGCTGTCCAGCTTCTGGCCCGCCTCGACCAGCCGCAGCGCCGCCTCCAGGTCGAGTCCGTCCGGGTCGATCGCAAAACCGCGCGAGTGCGTGGCGATCCCGGTCACGCGATACGTGAGGCCGGCCTCCTCTCGCAGTGTATCGGTCTTGCGGACCAGCAGCCGCGCCAGCGCGCGCGCCACATTGCCGACCCCCAGCAGCGCGATGTCGATGTGCATGACCAGTTCCTTTCGTGTGCGTGCCGCGTCGGATGTTCATTATACTCAAATTGGCGCGCGTGTCAGAACGCGGCCCGGCGGATTTTTGACACGCTCATCTGAAATATGCTACGATTTGCGCCGAACCTCATCCCGCTCCTGCAGGACGTGACACGACGGCGCCCTACTCGCCCTGACAGCACGAGCACCGGCCAGTATGCCGGACAGTCCGACTCGTGTCAATTAACATGATGAGGGGCCACGGTCGTTGTCGGCGCTCCTGGAACTTGCGAGGGGCGTTTTTCGCTGGTGGCGCCGCCGGCACGCCCTGCGACAACGAACCTGAACCTCTGGTTTCGAGAAAGCGCGACGCAATGAAACAGACTGAATTCACCAACCGCCGTTACCTGGACGCCATCGCGGATCACGTGCTGATCTACGACGGCGCGATGGGCACCAGCATTCAGAGCTATGACCTGGCCGCCGAGGATTTCGGCGGCGAGCGCACCAACGGCTGCAACGATTACCTGGTCATCACCCGCCCGGACGTGATCGAAGAGATTCACGCGTCGTTTCTCGCCGTCGGCAGCGAGGTGATCGAAACCAACACCTTTCGCGCCAACCGGCTGACCCTGGCCGAGTACGGCCTTGAGGATCGCGTCCTGGAGATCAACCGGGCGGCGGCCCAGCTCGCTCGCCGCGTGGCGGACCGGTTCACCGCGGAGACGGGCATCCCGCGCTATGTGGCGGGCAGCATGGGGCCCAGCGGCAAGCTGCCCAGCTCCGACGATCCGGACCTGGGCAACGTCACGTTCGACGCCCTGGCCGACGTGTTCTACGAGCAGGCGCAAGGGCTGGTCGAGGGCGGCGCGGACGTCCTGCTGCTCGAAACCAGCCAGGACATCCTCGAAGTGCGGGCGGCGGTCGCCGGCATCAACCGCTATTTCGCCGATGCCGGCGTGCGCATCCCGTTACAGGCTCAGATCACGCTCGACACCAGCGGGCGGATGCTGTTCGGAACCGACATCGCCAGCGCGCTCGCCACGCTGGAGCCCCTGCCGATCGACGTGATCGGCCTGAACTGCTCGACCGGCCCGGAACACATGGCCGAGCCGGTGCGCTACCTCGTCGAGCACAGCACCAGACCGATCAGCGTGCTGCCCAACGCCGGCCTGCCGATCAACGTCGAGGGCGAGGCGGTCTACCCGATGCAGCCCGATCCCTTCGCCCACATGATGGCCGAGTTCGTCGACTGGGGCGTGAACGTGGTAGGCGGCTGCTGCGGCACGACTCCCGCCCACCTGGAGAAGCTGATCGCCCAGGTCAAAGGGACGCCGGACGATTCCCGCGCGCCGCTGAGCCGCCAGCCGGCCACCGAGCCGGTCGCGTCCAGCGGCATGCGCGCGACAGCGCTCCAGCAGTCGCCGCCCCCCACCCTGATCGGCGAGCGGCTGAACAGCCAGGGCAGTCGCAAGATCAAGCGGCTGCTGCTGGCCGAGGACTACGACAGCATCTTGCAGGTCGCGCAGGACCAGGTCGATGCCGGGGCGCACGTTCTCGACGTGTGCGTCGCGCTCACCGAGCGGGCCGACGAAGCCGAGCAGATGAAGAAGGTCGTCAAGAAGCTGGCGATGGGCATCGAAGTCCCGCTGATGATCGACAGCACCGAGCCGGACGTGATCGAAGCCGCGCTCAGCCTGTATCCGGGCCGCGGCCTGATCAACAGCATCAACCTGGAGAACGGGCGCGAGCGGATCGACGCCGTGCTGCCGATCGCGCTCAAACACGGGGCGGCGGTCGTCGCTCTGACCATCGACGAGCGCGGCATGGCGAAAACCGCCGAGCGCAAGGTCGAGGTTGCCCAGGCGATCTACGAGATCGCCGTGAACGAGTACGGGCTGGCGCCGCACGACCTGATCTTCGACGACCTGACCTTCACGCTGGCGACCGGCGATCCGGAGATGGCGAACAGCGCCATCGACACGCTCGACGGCATCCGGGCCATCAAGGCCGCGCTGCCCGGCGTGCTGACGTCCCTGGGCGTGAGCAACGTCAGCTTCGGCCTGTCGCAGCCGGCGCGGGCCGTGCTCAACAGCGTGTTCCTCTATCACTGCGTCGAGGCCGGGCTGGACATGGCGATCGTCAACCCCGCCCACATCACGCCCTACGCCGAAATTCCGGACGAGCAGCGCGCGCTGGCCGACGACCTGATCTTCAACCGCCATCCGGACGCGCTGGCGCGGTACATCCAGTATTTCGAGGAGCACGACGTCGACACGGCGGCGGACGAAAAAGCCGACCCCACCGCGGACATGACCGCCGAGGAAGCGCTACACTGGCAGATCGTGCACCGCAAAAAGGAGGGCGTCGAGGCGCTGATCGACGACTGCCTGACGCGCCAGGACGCGGTCGGCGTGCTGAACAACGTCTTGCTGCCCGCCATGAAAGAAGTCGGGGACAAGTTCGGCGAGGGCAAGCTGATCCTGCCGTTCGTGCTGCAAAGCGCCGAGGTGATGAAGAAAGCCGTGGCCTACCTGGAGAACTTCCTCGAGCGCAAGGAAGGCTCCAGCAAGGGGATCGTCGTGCTGGCGACCGTCTACGGCGACGTGCACGACATCGGCAAGAACCTCGTCCGCACGATTCTGAGCAACAACGGCTACACGGTCCACGACCTGGGCAAGCAGGTCCCGGCCAACCGCATCATCGACGCCGCGATCGAGCACGAAGCCGACGCCATCGGCCTCAGCGCGCTGCTGGTCAGCACGTCCAAGCAGATGCCGCTGGTCGTCAACGAGCTGGCCCGCCGCGGGATCGAGATTCCGGTGCTGATCGGCGGCGCGGCGATCAACCGTGCCTTTGGGCGGCGCATCCTGTTCCTGGAAGAAGACAGCACGCCGTACCCTGCCGGGGTGTACTACTGCAAAGACGCGTTCGAGGGGCTGGCCGTCATGGATCAACTGTCCGATCCGGCAAAACGCGCCGCCCTGCTCGACCAGATCGTGGGGGAAGCCTACGACGAGGCGGGCAAGCCGCGCCCGCCGGTCCGCGACCGCCGTCCCGACGACGCGCGCTCGACGGTCGGCCCCGCGCCGGACATCCCCACGCCGCCGTTCTGGGGCGCGCGCGCCGTGCTCGACATCCCGCTGGACTCGGTGTTCCCCTACATTCACAAGCCGGAGCTCTTCCGCCTGAGTTGGGGCGCCCGCAACGCGCACGGCGAGGAATGGGACCGGCTCCAGGCCGCGTTCGAGGACCGGCTGGCGCGCATGAAGAAAGCCGCCATCGCGGACTCGACCCTGCGCCCGCAGGCCGTCTATGGCTATTTCCCCGCGCAGTCCGACGGCGACGCCGTCCTGATCTTCGATCCGGACCGCTATGCTGCCAGCGGCGATCTCGAGGAGATCGCGCGGTTTGCCTTCCCGCGCCAGCCGTTCGGCGAGCACCTGTGCCTGGCGGACTACTTCGCGCCCGTTGGCGGCGACCGGGTGGACGTCTGCCCACTGCAGGTCGTGACCGTCGGCGCCCAGGCCACCGAGGTATTCGACAGCTTGCAGCGTCAGAGCGAGTACACCGAGGCGTATTTCTTCCACGGGCTGGCCGTGCAGACCGCCGAGGCGACCGCGACCTACATCAACCGGCACATCAACCGCGAGATGGGCATTTCGGTGAAGCGCGGCAAGCGCTATAGCTGGGGATACCCCGCCTGCCCGGACCTGGAAGATCACGTGACGCTGTTCCAACTGCTGCCCGCCGAGGAGCGCCTGGGCATGTCGCTGACCGCGGCCTACCAGTTGGTCCCGGAGCAGTCGACGGCGGCGATTGTCGTGCACCATCCCGACGCGAAATACTACAGCGTGGGCATCTCGCGGGCCGAACAACTGGCCGACGTGTAGGGGGACATATTCATCATGCAAAAACTCGCGTTTCGTGAACGGCTGGCGCAGGGCGTCATCCTGGCCGACGGGGCGATGGGCACCATGCTCCACGCCCGCGAAAACCTGCCGATGGACACCTGCTTCGACCTGCTCAACATCACCGAGCCTGAGGTCGTCGAGAGCATTCACCGCGCCTATGTCGAGGCCGGCGCGGAGCTGATCGAAACCAACACGTTCAGCGCCAACATCACCAAGCTGACCGCCTGCAACCTCGAAGAGGAATGCGCCGAGATCAATCGCGCCGGGGTCGAGCTGGCCCGTCGCGCGGCGGGCGCCGCACCCGATCGCCCGGTGTACGTGGCCGGATCGGTCGGCCCGCTGGGCGTGCGCCTGGCCCCGTTCGGGCGACTCACCGCCAGGGAAGCCCACCACGCGTTTCACGTGCAGCTTGCCGCCTTGATCGGCGCGGGTGTGGACGCGCTCCTGTTCGAGACGTTCACCGATCTGCACGCCCTGGCCGAAGCGATCAAGGCCGCGCGCGCGATCGATCCGGACATCCCCATCATCGCGCAGATGACCTTCACCCGCGACAACCGCACCACGCTGGGCGACACCCCGGCCCAGGTGGCGCGCCAGTTGAGCGAGCACGACGTCGACGTCATCGGCGTGAACTGCAGCAGCGGCCCCGCGCAGATCCTGCGCATCGTCCAGTTGATGCGCCAGGCCGCGCCCGGCGCGCGCCTCTCGGTGATGCCCAACGCGGGCTGGCCGGAGATGGCCGGGGGCCGCGTGATGTATCCCGCCACCGCCGACTACTTCGCCGAATACGCGCTGGCGTTCAAAGATGCGGGCGCGTGCATCGTCGGCGGCTGCTGCGGCACCACGCCGGACCACGTCCACGCGATGCGCGGCGCGCTCGACGATCCCGCGCGGCCCCATCCCAGGCTGATCACCGTGTCCGAGATGCGCCCGGCGGTCGTGGACGTGCCCGAACAACTCACCCGGCTCGCCCAGAAGCTGGACGAAGGCCGCTTCGTGGTCACCGTCGAGATGCCCCCGCCGCGCAGTTTCACCGCCCAGAAGGTGATCGCGTCCGCCGAGCTGCTGCGCGATGCCGGGGTCGATTTCGTGAACGTGTCGGACAGTCCCATGGCGCGCATGCGGATGAGCCCCTGGGCCGTGTGCCATCTAATCCAGCACAACGTCGGCCTGGAGACGGTGCTCCACTTCCCGACGCGCGGGCGCAACCTGCTGCGCGTCCAGGGCGACCTGCTGGCCGCTCACGCGCTCCAGGTGCGCAACATCTTCGTGGTGATGGGCGACCCGACGAACATCGGCGACTATCCCGCCTCGTTCGACACGCACGACATCGCCCCCTCCGGCCTGATCGATCTGATCAAGCACAACCTGAACGCGGGCCTGGACCAGGCCGGCAACTCGATTGGCCAGCCCACATCGTTCTTCACCGGCTGCGCGCTCAACGTCAACGCGCAGGACATCGGGCGCGAGATCAGGCTCTTGCGCAAGAAGATCGACGCGGGCGCCGACTTCGCGCTCACCCAGCCCATCTTCGATCCCGCCGTGCTCGACCGGTTTTTCACCGCATACGCTGCCCAACACGGTCCCCTGGAGATCCCGGTGCTGGCGGGCATCCTGCCGCTGTACAGCACGCGCCACGCGGCGTTTCTGCACAACGAGGTGCCCGGAATCACCATTCCGGAGGCCACCCAACAGCGGATCATCGATGCCGGGGACGACGCCCCGCTCGCCGGTGTGGAGATCGCGCAAGAACTGCTTCTGGCGGCCAGAGACATGGCCCAGGGCTGCTACATCATGCCCGCCTTTGGCCGGTACGATCTGGCGGCCAGCGTGGTGGATGCGCTCGACCGGGATCCCCCCTCGACAGCCTGATCGGGGCGACATTGTCCCTATGGCAGCGGGCAGGTTCGTGTTATCATCTTTGGCAGGCGCACAGACGACTCTGCAACCTTCGCCATCCCTGTCTCGTACTAGATGGTTGGGCCAGGACCTGCCGATTGCACACTGGAGGCACACACTCTATGCGTCACACGACACGCCTTTTGATCCTGAGCGTCGGCCTGCTGCTTCTCAGCGCGCTGATCGCCGGGTGCGGTGGTGACGATACGGACTCGGAAACGCTGCCCGAAGCGAGCACCCTGCTGGAGGAAGCTGTCGACAACCTCGAGTCTGCCAGTTCTTTCGAAATGCAGGTTGGCGTGAGCGGCTACCCGGTCATCATCGCGATCGATGGCCTGGGCCTGCCGGAAGAAACCGCGCTCGCCTTCAAATACGCCTCCGGTGTCTTCGCGGCGCCGGACAGCTTGCAGGCCAGCGTCGAATTCAGCGTCGGCGACGTCACAGCCGCCGCCGAGCTGATCGCCATTGGCCGCGAACAGTATCTGCAAATGAACCTGCTGACTGGCAGCCGCTGGCTGAACCAGGAACTGATCGCAGGCTTCAGCCCCTCGTCGCTGCTCAGCACCGATACCGGGATCCCTCACGCGCTGCGCAACGTGTCCGGCCTGACGATGGACGGCAAGAAAGACCTCGACGGGCTGGACGTGTATCACCTGACGGGCAAGGTCCAGGCCACCGACGTCAACGCGCTCACCTTCGGCCTCATCAACACGCAGACCGGCGAGCTGGATATCGAGATCTACGTGCTGGCCGACGAGCGCCAGGTCGAGCAGGTTGTGCTGCGCGAGCCGCTGCCGCCCCAGGTTCAGGACGAGGAACCGACCACCTGGACCATCAACATCATGAACTATAACGAACCGGTTGAAATCTCCACACCGGTCACGGAAGAGAACTGATCCCATGACCCGGCTGTCCAGCGTTCCGGCATGGCGGACGTCGCCATGGTTCGTGCTGGCGATCGTCAGCCTGCCGGTTTTCATCGGCGCCCTGGACCTGACGATCATTTCGGCGGTGTTGCCGGAGGTGATCACCAGCCTCGAGCTGCCGGTCAAGGAATACCTCGACCAGGCATCGTGGGCCGTCACCGGCTATCTGCTCGCCTACGCGATCAGCATGACGTTCGCCGGGCGGTTGTCGGACCTGTTGGGGCGGCGCGCCGTGTACATCGGTTGCCTGGTCGTGTTCATGTTCGGGTCGTACATGGTCACCGCCTACGACAGCTCATTGATCAACGGGTGGATCGCGCGGTTCTACAACACCGTGCTCGACCAGCGCCCGCCCCGGCTCGAGGAGCGCTACCTGTACCTGGTCATCGCCGGGCGCATCGTGCAGGCGCTGGGCGCGGGCGCGATGGTCCCGGTGACGATCGCGCTGGCCGGCGATCTGTTCCCGCCCGCCCGGCGCGCCCAGCCGATCGGGTTCATCGGCGCGATCGATACGCTCGGATGGGTGCTCGGCCACCTGTACGGCGGCGTGATGGTCCGCTTCTTCGGCGAGCAGGGGCACCACTTCGTCAATGCCTTCGCCAACCTGGGGATCACCATCGCCAAGCCCTCGTGGGAGACGCTGTTCATCCTCAACATCCCGATCACGTTCGTGGCGCTGCTCGGGGCGTGGTGGGTGCTGCGCGACATCGACCGCCCGCACACCACCGGGCGCTTCGACATCTGGGGCATGGTGTTGATCTCCATCGCGCTGATCGGGCTTAACCTGGGCGTGGGCACCACCAGCCCCGAAACGGCGACCACCGCCAGCAGCTTCGAAGACCTGCAAAGCTCGACGGCAACCGCCAGCACCCTGTTCCTGATCGTCGCGGCCCTGGCGTTCATCGGGTTCCTGCTGGTCGAATCGCGCATCCATTCGCCGCTGATCCCGCTTAAGTTGTTTCGCAGCCGGAACTTTGCGACCGCCTCGGTGACCAACCTGATGGTCGGCTTCTGCCTGGCGATTGGCCTGGTGAGCGCCCCCTTACTCGTGAACTTCCGCGTCGAGACGCCGACGAGCGACGAGATCCAGAACGCCGCCTATATCGCCGGGGTGCTGCTGTCCGGCCTGACGATCCCGATCGCCCTGGCCGCAGTGCCCGGCGGGTGGCTCAGCGACCGCCACGGGTATCGCCGCCCCACGACGCTGGGGCTGGCCCTGGCCGCCGGCGGCTTCCTGCTCACCGGGCTGTTTTGGGACACGGACACGCCGTACTGGCTGATGGGCAGCCAGATGGCGATCATCGGCGTGGGGCTGGGCCTGACGATCTCGCCGATCGGCACCGCCGTGCTCAACGACGTGCCGGAAGAGGATCGCGGCGTGGCGTCGGCCCTGGTGCTGATCCTGCGGCTGATCGGCATGACGCTGGCGATCTCGTCGCTGACCATCTTCGCGCTGGACCGGTTCGACGTGCACATCGACAACTACACCGATTACCCCGAGCCGGACACGATCGAAACGACGGACGAATCGGCGATCAACGCGACGTTGTCCGCCGCCGTCGACGTGATCAAAGAGCTGCAATTCATCGGCGCGGCCATCAGCGGCCTGGGCTTCGGGATCGCGCTGCTGCTGCGCGGCGGGAAGAGCGTCCCCTCGCGCCCCGACCACGGCGGCAAGCGCACGTCTCAGGAGCTGTCCGGCGCGATCCCGGACGACTGAGAATCCATCGCGCCGGTGGCACTTGTGGGGTCCACCGCGCGTTCTTATAATCAACAGCATTGGCCCAATCACACGCAAGCGAGCGTCTTATGGCACACGATTCTCTGATTCACGTGCTGGCGGCTGTGCCGGTTGCCGCACGCCACCGGTACCTGGAGAATCTCGGGGCGGATCTGCAGATCCAGCTCACGGTCGTCACGTCCGAGACCGACGCCCGCGCCATCCTCGCCGATTCGCAGAAGCAAACCGGCGTCCTCGTGATCGACAGCGGCCTGGGCGATGTCTACGCGCTGGTGAGGGAACTGCGCCAGAGCTATCCCCGGCTGCTGATCGTCCTGGTCGACGAGAGCGCCGATTTCAGCCTGCCCGGCCAGGCGGACGAGGTATCGGTCGAGCCGTTCGAGGACGACGACCTGCTCCGCCGCATCAAGCGGCTGGCCGAAGAACGGAGCCTGGAGACGCTGCGGGCGGACGCCCTGCCGCCGGTGCGCGCCTTCGCCAAGTCGCTGCGCCGCGCCGGGCCGGGCCAGGCCAGGCAGCAGGCCGCCGTCGAAGCGATCCAGGAGCTGGGATACGATTACGTCGCCTTCTACAGCCTGATGCCGACCACCCCGCCCACGCTGCGCCTAAGCGCGCAGGTCGGCCCGGAAGCCCTGACCGTCAGCGCCCCCCAACAGCAGGATATCCACACCTCGCTGGTGGGCTGGGTCGCGCAGAACGGCCAGAGCCGCATCGTCGCCTCCGGCGATGAGCCAACCCACCCGTTCATCCGCCAGGCACGGTTCCGGTCCGGCGTGTGTGTGCCGGTCGGCACGACCATGCGCTTCGGCGCGATCCTGGCCTGCCGCCAACAACCGAACTCGATCACCCAGCAGAACGTGATGATGCTCGAGCTTGTCAGCGCCCAATTGGCCCACGCGCTGGCCCGGCAGGCGCGCTCATGACCCGCCAACGCCGTGCCGCCCCCGACGCCATCCGGATCGGCACCGCGCACAGCCGGCCCGGACATCTCACCTACGGGACGTTCGACGCGGTCAGACTGCCCACCGGCGAAATGGACGCCTTCCCGGTGATCATCGCCCAGGGAACCCGCCCCGGCCCCGTGCTCTGGCTGACGGCGAACATTCACGGCAGCGAATACGACGGACTGGCCGCCATCCACCAACTGCTGGCGCCGGAGCTCGTCGAGCAGCTTTCGGGCACCGTGGTCGCCATCCCGACGCTCAGCCCTGCCGGGCTGCGTACCGGCGAGCGCAGCCCGTACTACCTGCGCGGCAAAGACCCCAACCGGCTGTTCCCCGGCCCGGATTTCGACAGCGCAGGCAACGCGCATCACCCGTCCGCTCTGGAGATCGCCTATGCCCGCCTGTTCGAGCACATCCGGGCGACGGCGGATTACCTGATCGACCTGCACGACTACGGCATCAGCGCGATCCCGTTCGCCTTTCGCGACCCGGTGATCTATCGCGCCCCGCGCGAAAAAGCGGCGGCCCAAAAGCTCCAGCAGACGCTGGGCGCCATGCTCGACGCGCTGGGCCTGACCGTGGTCAACGAATACGTGTCGGACGAATACCTGAAGATGAACCTGCACCGCTCGGTGAGCGGCGCGGCGCTCAACACCGCGCGCATCCCCGCCGTGACGGTCGAGATCGGCGGGCAGCGCATGGTCAACGTGGTCAACGTGCGCGCCGTGGTAACCGGTATCCGGAACGTGATGCGCTGGGCGGGGATGCTGCCCGGCCCGCGCGAGCCGATCACCGGCGTCCCCGTGCTGGACCTGGGCTACCCGGTGCGGCGCACCACGCACCCCCGCGTGCCCCAGGCGTGCATCGTCCAGCACCTGGTGCAGCCCGGTGACCGGGTGCAGGCAGGCGATCCGCTGGCGCGCATGGTGGACATCTACGGGCGCCCCACCGGCCCGGACAACGGCCTGCTGCGCTCGTCGCACGATGGATTTGTCATCGGCCTGTTTCCGGGCATCGCGTTCTATCCCAACGACGCGATACTCGGCCTCGCCATCCGCGACAACAGCGAGCTGATCATCCAGGTTTCCCAGCGATGAAAAACGCCGGGCGTTCCCGGCATGTGGGTGGTGGCCGTGGCGGCGCGATGCGTCACGCGCCGGATGCCCCGGCCAGGCGTGCGCCGTATTGCGCCTTGTAGAATTCCAGGTATTCGCCGGTTTTGATCTTGCGCCACCACCACTCGTTTTCCTGGTACCAGCGCACGGTGGCGGCCATCGCGTCCTCGAAATTGTGAGCCGTATCCCATCCCAGCTCGGCGCGGATCTTGTCGTTGGTGAGCGCGTAGCGGCGGTCGTGGCCGGGCCGGTCCTCCACGTAGCGGATCAGGCTTTCCGGCTTGCCCAGCGCGCGCAGGATGAAGCGCGTGACGTCGATGTTGTGCATCTCGTGCTCGCCGCCCACGTTGTAAATCTCGCCGGGTGCGCCGCGGTGCAGCACGGCATCGATCGCGTCGCAGTGATCGTCCACGTACAGCCAGTCGCGCACCTGCATCCCGTCGCCGTACAGCGGCAGGGGCCGGTCGTCGATCGCCTCCGTGATGAAAAACGGCGCGATCTTCTCCGGGTACTGGTACGGGCCGAACGTGTTGCTGCCACGCGTGACGGTCGTGTGCATCCCATAGGTGACCTGATAGGCGCGCAGCATCAGTTCGCCGCCCGCCTTGCTCGCCGCATAGGGGCTGTTCGGTTCCAGCGGATCGCCTTCGCGGAAGAAGCCCTCGGGAATCGAGCCGTAGACTTCGTCGGTGCTCACGTGGTGCAGGCGTGGAATGCCCAGCTTGCGGGCCACATCGAGCAGGATGTAAAGCCCCACCACGTCGGTATGAATGAACGCGTCCGGGTCGAGGATCGAGCGGTCCACGTGCGACTCGGCGGCGAAGTTCACGATCGCGTCGATCGCGTAGTGCTCCAGCACACGCTGTACCGTCTCCCGGTGGGCGATATCGCCGCGCTCGAAGGTGTAATTCGGCGCGTCGTGGACGGGCAGCAGGTTGTCGAGGTTGCCCGCATAGGTCAGCTTGTCCAGCACGATGATGTTGTAGTCCGGATATTTCTCGACCATGCGGCGCACAAACGCGCTGCCAATGAACCCCGCCCCACCCCTCACCAGAATGTTCTTCATCACGCTCTCCTTACCTCGCGCGCGTCCTTCAACACAAACTTGTGGATGGCGTGCCCGACTCCGTCGTCGTCGTTCGAGCGGGCCACGTAGTTCGCCCCCTCGCGGACATCATCTGGCGCATTCGCCATCGCCACGCCGATCCCCGCGCGGCGGATCATGTCCAGGTCGTTGCAGTTGTCGCCGAAGCACATCGTCTCGGCGGCGGTCACCCCGGCAGCGTCCAGAATAGTGTCCAGCGCGGTGCCCTTGCTGACCCCCAGCGGGATCAGCTCGACGAGCGAATCCAGCCCGGACCGCATCGCCTGGGCCCGCCCGGCGAACCGCTCCTCCAGCAGCGCCTGAAACCGGATCACGCCGTCCAGGTCGTCGCCGTTCATGAAGATGATCTTGTCCGGCTCGATGTCCGTCTCCACGGCGCCGATCAAATCCTGGACCAGCACCGGCTCCGGCTCGCCATGCTCGACCAGCTCGGCCAGGTTGTGGTCGTACACGCGGCAAACCAGCTTCGCCCCGGAATAGATGACCGTCACCATGCCCGCCTCGTCGGCCAGCCGCATCGCCTCCAGCGCGTATTCCCGGCGGATCGGGTTGCGCTTGAGGATGGTCCCATCCGGCGCGTGAACGAGCACGCCGTTGCTGCAAATGACGGGCAGCGTGATCCCCAGCCGCTGGATCAACCCGGTCGTCGAGGGGTAGGTCTTGCCGGTGGCAACGGTGAACATCACGCCGCGCGCCATCGCCTGCCGGACCGCGTCTTCGGTCAGGGGCGTGATCGCGTGCTCCGAGTTCAAAAGGGTGCCGTCCAGGTCGGCTACCATCAGCCGGATCGTGGGGTTATCTCGCATCCTGCGTTCCTTACAACAATTCCAGGTGACTGTGGTCGCCAAGCTGCATCTTGATCGCGCGTGGCCGCAGGGCGCTGATGTCCACCGCCGCATGGCGACCGATCAGGCTGTCCTGAATGCGCGCCGGAATGTCGCGGATGGCGCTGTGCTCCAGCACGATGCTGCGCTCGATCTCGCTGTTCTCGATCAGCACGTCGTGGTAGATGCTGGTGAACGGGCCGACGTAGCTGTTCACGATCCGCGTGTTGCGCCCGATGATCGCCGGGCCGCGCACCACGCTGTTGATGATCTCCGCACCCTGCTCAATCGTCACGCGCGTGTCCACCTCGGAATCGCGATCGACGTAGCCGGCGACCGCCGGCGTGAGTTCTTCGAGCACGAGGCTGTTGGCGGTGAGCATATCGTCCGGGCGCCCGGTGTCGATCCACCAGCCGCGGTGAACGTGCGGGTAGACGCTGTAGCCGTGATCGACCAACCACTGGATCGCGTCGGTGATCTCCAGCTCGCCGCGAAACGACGGCGCGATCTCGTCGGTGGCCTCGAAGATGTGGTGGTCGAACATGTAAATGCCGACCAGCGCGAGGTTGCTCGGCGGGTCCTTCGGTTTCTCGATCAGGCGAGCGATGCGCCCCTCGGCGTTGAGTTGGGCCACGCCGTACTGCTCCGGGTGCTCGACGGCGGTCAGCACGATCTGGCTGTTCCAGTCGTCGTGATGGGCGAAGTCCGCGATCAGCGGGCTGATGCCGCCCTGCAGCACGTTGTCGCCCAGGAACATCACGAAGCGGTCATCGCCCAGGAACTCGCGCGAGATTTTGACGGCGTGCGCCAGCCCCAGCGGTGCTTCCTGCGGGATATACGTCACCGCGACGCCAAACTGCGAGCCGTCGCCCACCGCCTGCCGGATCTCCGGCCCGGTGTCGCCGATCACGATCCCGATTTCGCGGATCCCCGCGTCGCGGATCGCCTCGATCACGCGGAACAGCACCGGCTTGTTGGCCACCGGGATGAGCTGCTTGGCGCGGGTATACGTCAGCGGGTACAGGCGCGTGCCCTTGCCGCCGCTCAGAATCAAGCCCTTCACTCGTCGGTTACCCCCTACTCCGCTTCACGCCGTGTAGTAATTGCCCACCGCGACATCGCGCGGCGCGTTGACCAGGACCGTGCCCACAATCGGCACCTTGACGCGCTCCAGCTCCTCTTTGGCGCGCGCCGCGTGGTCGCGCCGGGACGATCCCGCCCGCAGCACGAGCACGATCCCGTCCACTTTGTGCCCCAACAGGGCCGCGTCCGTCACCGCCAGGACCGGCGGCGAATCGAAGATGACGTAATCCGCCTTGGCCTTGAGCGCGTCGATCACGTCGTCCATGCGCCGCGAGCCGATCACGTCCGCCGGGTTGGGCGGCAGCGGGCCGCTGGTCAGCACGTGCAGGTTATCCACGCCCACGCTTTGCAGCGCCGGACTCTGCATGGCCTCACTGTCCAGCAGCATCGTCGTCAGGCCGCGATCGTTGGGCAGCCCCCACAGCGTATGCTGCTCCGGCCTGCGCAGATCGCAGTCGACCAGGATCGTCCGGTTGCCCCCCTGGGCCAGCGTCACCGCCAAGTTGGCGACGACGGTGCTCTTGCCCTCGTGCGCCGCCGGGGACGTCACCGCCAGCGAGCGCAGCGGCTCGTCCAGGCTGTAGAACATCAGGTTGGTGCGCAGCGCCCGGTACGCTTCGGACGCGGGCGAGCGCGGATCGGTCAAAGTGATCAGGTTAATCTCAGGCATGGCTGCACCTCACGAACGGGTGTCGTCGGCGGGAATGGCCGCCAGCACCGGCAAATCAAGGAACCGCTCGACGTCCTCGCGGCGCCGGACGATGTTCGACTCCAGGTATTCCAGCACGAACACCACCGCCCCGCCCACCAGCAATCCCAGCATCGCCCCGGCGATCGTATTGATCATGGTTCGCGGCGTGTGCTGGCCGTAGGTAGCGGTATCGACCAGCCGCGCCTCGATGCGATCCTCGCGCGGCAGATCGCGGTTGTCCTCGGTGCGCTCCTCGACCAGCAGCCGCCCCAGCTCGGTCGCGATGCGCGCCGCCGTGGGGCCATCTTCCATCGTCACATCGATCTGAACGGTGAGCTGCGTCGGGTCCGAGCTGATGGTGGTGTGGCTCCGCACCTCGCCCGGCGTCATGTCGAGCTGCAGGCGCTCGATCGCGTTGGCGGCCTGCTCGTCGGTGTTCAGAAACACGACGTAGCTCCGCAGCAGGTACCGCAGCGTTTCGGTCAGCCCAAAATCGTTGCGCGCCGGTTGCAGCAAAACGTATTGCGTCGCCCGGTAGGTTGGGGTCTGGAGCCTGCTGAATCCGAAGGCCGCCCCGGCAGTGATCACGACCGCCAGCGCGATAATCCAGCTGCGCCGGAGCAGTATACGCACGTAATAGGTCAGGTTCATGGATGTCCCCTCGAATCAATCCCATGCGCCGCGCTATTATAGCATACGGAGTCCCTCAATGGGACCGTGTAAGGCTGCCGCGTGGAAACAGGTGGTTTGCCGTCAGCGCTCGCGCGGAATCTCGCCGAGCACGCGCAGCCCCAGCGCCTCGACCTCACGGCGCGAGCGCACCGTCACGTCGAGATACTCTGCCAGCACGGCCAGCCCCACCCCGGCGGCGAACCCGATCGCCACGCGGATCAGCGGGTCGAGGCGGGCGGTGATCGGGGGCGCGGCCTCGGTCACCTCGACGTCATCCAGCGGGATCACCTCGACCGGCGCAGCAGCGAACATCGGGAAGTAGTCCTGATTGCGCGTCTGGAGCACCGTCACGGCAGCCTGCGCGATGGCCCGGATCTCGTCCGAATCGTCCCATCCCACGTACAGCACCAGGATGCTCCGGAAGCTGTCGGCGGCGAACGCGCCCTGCAGGTCGCCAGCCGGGATCGCCGTGCCCGCTTCGCTCAGGGTATCGCTCACCTCGGCGGCAAACCGGTCGCTGGCGATCCAGTGCGGCATGTTGACCACAACGTATTCCGAGGCCAGCAGCGGGACGTAAACCGTGTCCTCGTAGGGCGTCGTCACGCCTTCGATTTCGGCGTCCGGCGGAGCCGCCGCCGTCAGCCGGAGCGCGACCGAATACGTCACCGGCGGGGAGATCACGTTCTTCAACTGGGGAGCGGTCACCAGCAGGGCGGCCAGCCCCGGCAGCAGGATCAGCCACCAGCGCCGCCGGATCAGGTTCCAGATCGCGTACAGTTCCATGCGCACCTCGCGGATGCAGGTTTCCCATTCCGGCAGCGATTATACCGGATCGCGCTCCAAAGTGTGATTCGGGCGGGCGCGGTCTTCGACCGGGAGTGCGGCAGTTGGTGAGGTGCGCTACAATCAGCGCATCATCCTTCAGACCGTGTGAGGTGACGATGAAACGCCGCGACGCATACGACCAGGACACATATTCCGACGACGATCTCGCTCTCGCCCGACCGCTCGCCCAGCGGGCCGTGGATTGGGGAATCAACGGGAGCATTCTGGCGATCGTCATCCTCACCGCGCTGTATGCCCTCTCGCCGGTGGATGCCCTGCCGGACGTGATCCCGGTCGCCGGGCAGGTCGACGACCTGGCCGCCATCCTGGCCGGGGGCGGGTCTGTCACTTTCCTGACCGTGCTGCGGTTTCTGCTGCGCAGCCGCGCCGGGCGCATCGGCTGCCTGGCGATCATCGTGTTGACGTCGATCGGCGCGGTGACCGTGTTCTGGGCGCTCTCGCGCCTGTTCGACTCACTCCTCTGACGCGCGGCGCTCGGCCATGATCTGGTACGCGCCAGTTTGATCGTCGCCGGCCATCCGCGCCACGATTTCCACCCGCCCGCCTTCCGGCAGCGTGACCTCGACCGCCGCGTTCCGGCCCGGCGCGCTGTCGTCGTCCTCGGCCAGCAGCCGCCCGGCCATGTCGTAAACGGCCAGGTGCGGATCGGCCCCATCGGATACCATCGTGATCAGGGCCCGGTCGCCCTCGGTGCCCGCCAGCGCCCAGCGGTCGCGCTGCCCGCGGACGGTGATCGCACCGGACCGCGTCTCGCCGTACGCGATGCTCCCGCCGCCCACCTCCGCCGCCGGGACGCCGCTCACCCGCAGCGAGAACGCCCGCTCGCGCGTCTCCGCCCCGAAAAGCTGGATCGTGTATTCGCCCGGCCCCGGCAGGTCCCACTCGTCGCGCAGCAGCGGCTGGCCCACCGGCGCATCGATGCGCGGTACGATCTGCCCTTCCTCGTCGATCACGCGAATGCCGAACCGGAGCGGCCCCAGGCCATCGACCGGCTCCAGCCGCACGCTGATCCGGCGGGCGCGCTCGCTGGTGAAGATATACCGTTCTTCGTGCTCGTCGGGGATGAACATGCCGTCGATGTCGCGGTCGATCTCGACGGCGCGGTCTTCCACCGCGGGCAGCGCGGCCTGCGGCGGCTCGAACGTGATGGTTTCGCGGGACGTTGGTGACGCCGGTGCGGATGATGTAGCCGGGGATGAAACCCGCGGCGCGCCCTCAGCGGAACACGCCGCCAGCATCACGCACCCAACGATCAACAGCCAGCCGCGCCGCATGTTGGCCCCCGCCCGACTCACTCCGGGCTGGGCTCCAGGCACGATGGCAGCGCCATCGCGTCGTTCGGCCAGGGCTCCCCGTAAAACGACAGGTACTCCGCCACGTGCGCGCCCCAGTAATCCATGTCGTGGTTGCCCGTCGGGTTGATCAGGTACTCGTGCTCGACCCCGCCCGCCCGCAGAATCTCGGACATGCGAATGACGTTGGCGCTCACGTAGTCTTCCGCCGCGTGATCGAGATAGATGCGCAGCGGATACGCGTCCAGATTCACCCGCCCCGCCAGGCTGAGCGGGTTGTTTTCAGGCAGGGCGTTGTCGTCCTCGAAGTGCGGGCTGTGCCCCCCCACCGCGCCGAACAGGTCCGGGTGCCGCAGCGCGATGCTGAACGCCCAGAATCCCCCGCGCGAGATGCCGCCAATTGCCCGCCCCTGGCGGCTGCCCCACAGGCAAAAATCCGCCTCCATAGCAGGCATCAGCTCGTCCAGGATCAGGCTCTCGTACGAGTTCCCGTCCGGCTGGTCGTTCAGCTCGGAGAGGAAGCCGCCGTCCGGCATGACCAGCACCATCGGCGGCAGCGTCCCGTCCGCGATGCCCCGGTCCATGATCTCCGGCACGTTCAGATCGATCCACATCGCATCATCGTAGCCGGTGCCGTGCAGCAGGATCACGTAGGGATAGCGCTGGAGCGTGTCGTAAAAACAGGGCGGTTGGTACATCCGGTAGGACACGTCGGCCCCCGCGACGGCGCTGGAAAACGACGCTTCGATCACGCGCCCGGCAGTCTCCGCGCAGGCGAACGGCGCTTCGGTGGGCGTGACCGGCGGCGCCGTGGGCGTCTCGGAGGGTACCGGCGTGTTCACCGTCCCGGCGGCGACGGCAGGCACGCTCGTCTCCGCACCCGGCGCCACCGGCGACGATTCGGGCGCGCTGCCCAGCAAAAAAGTCGGCGTCGGCGCACCGGTATCGGGCGTTTCCCCGGTGACCACGATGTAGCGCGGCGTTTGTTCCGGCGCCAGCGGCTCGCAGGCTGCCAGCAGTGCAAACGTCAGGCAAGCGAACAGGAATAGGAGGCGTTTATTGGCTATCATGGACCGAATTATATGCACGAAACCGGCGCCATACAACCCGCGTCTTTTTGGCGGAGCCGGATCAGTGCCCTACAATTGTCCATATTCTGAGGTGTATTGGAAGCGTTTGCACAGCCCATGACGACCACCCAACACATGCAGCCCGTCGCCGAGCGGCGCCGCGCCCGTTCGCACCGGACGCCGGGCCGGTGGCGACGGCGCATCCGTAACAGCCTGCGCGCCGTCTTCGCGCGCGGCGACCTCAGCAGTCTGCTCATGACGTGCGGCCTGCTGGTCGTGACCGCGCTCGCCCTCGACGCCGCCGACTGGACCGGCGGCCTGGGCGCGCTGGTGCCGGTCAGCGTGGTGTCGGTCGTCCTGGGGTTTCTGCTGGCGCGCAGCCATTATTCCGAGCTGCTCGCCCTCATCCTTAGCACGCTCTACGGGCTGGGAGCCGTGCTGGGCATCAACGCGCTGATGCTGAGCGACGGCACCTCGTGGTCCGCGCGGCTGCACACCGTCGCCACCGAGTTCGCCATCTGGGTCGACCAATCGCTGGCCGGGCGCGAGCCTGAAAACGACGAAACGGCGTTCGTGCTCTTCCTGTCGATCCTGTTCTGGTTCCTGGGCCACAACGCGGCCTGGCACGTCTTCCGCGTCGATCGCGTGTGGCGCGTGATCATCCCGACCGGGCTGGTCCTCGTCACCAACCAGTTTTATTACCAGGGCGACGCCTCGCTCGATCTGTACCTGATCGCGTTCGTGATCCTTTCGCTGCTCCTGCTGATCCGCTCGCACATCGACGCCCGCGAGTTCGATTGGTACATGCACCGCGTCAGCTTCCCCAACTACGTGCGGCGCACGTTCTTCCAGGCGGGCGCGATCCTCGCCATCGTGATCGTGCTGGTCGCGTGGGTGGCGCCCGCCGGGCAGGACGACAAGAGCCTGGACCGGATCGAGGACCTGATGTCCGGCGACATCTTCCTGGAGCTGGCCGACCTGTGGAGCCGCCTGTTCTCGTCGCTGGAGGGACAGGGCATCGCCACTGCCGACTATTACGGCGGCGAAGAGTTGCAGCTCAGCGGGGCGGTACAGTTGGGCGACAAGCCGGTGATGTCGATCGAGGCCCCCTTCGGGCCGCGCTATTACTGGCGCTCGACTGTGTTCGACACCTACGACCTCAATTCCTGGACGTGGAAGCACTACCGCACGGTGCGCGCCTACACGGACGAGTCCGGTTTGCGGCTGAACATCGGCGACGGTATCAACGGCGCCCGGCGCGAGGTCCGGCAGACGGTGACCATGCTGATCCGCGCCACCCGGCTCGTGCACGCTGCGCCGCAGCCGGTGCTGATGGGGCTGCCGGTCGAGGCGGAGCTGGACTGCATCGACAACATCGAGCAGCGGAGTTGTGTCAACGAAAACAACCCGTCGGACGTCGCCATCATCCGGGCGCGGCGGGCGCTGCGCGCCAACGACACCTACACGGTCACGTCGTCGATCAGCACGGCGACCGCGACCATGCTGCGCACCGCCGACCAGACCTACCCGGAATGGGTCCTGCGGCGCTATCTGCAAGGCGGCAGCGACGTGTCGCCGATGGTGAGCGACCTCGCCTATCGCATCATCGCCGAGGCGGGCGCCCAGACGCCTTACGACAAAGCCAAGGCCATCGAGCGCTGGCTGCGCACGAATATCCAGTACAACGAATCGATCCCCGCCCCGCCGAGCGGCGCCGACCCGATGGAATGGTTTCTGTTCCAGCGGCGCGAAGGCTACTGCAACTACTACTCGACCGCCATGGTCCTGATGCTGCGCTCGCAGGGCATCCCGGCGCGCATGGCCGCCGGGTTCGCCCAGGGCACGTGGCTGCCCGATCAGAACACGTTTCTCGTGCGCGAGCGCGACGCTCATACCTGGGTCGAGGTTTATTTTCCCGGTTACGGCTGGGTGGAGTTCGAGCCGACAGCGGACGAGGCCCCGTTGGATCGCCAGGACGATCAGGCCCCGCAGGCCATCCTGCCGACGCTGACGCCCCAGCCGACACCGACCGCCATCCCGACCCCCATGCCGAGCATGACGCCCACGCCCGGCGGCGCGGGGGACACCACGCCGACCGACCCCGCCGGTGGGCCGGTCATCCCGCCCACGCTGACGCCGACACCGACGTCGACCACCGCGCCGACGTCCACGCCCCTGCCCCCGGACATCACCCGCATCGGCGGCGACGAGGGGCCCAGCTTGCTGCGCATCATCCTGACGGCATTCGGCATCGTGCTGCTGGTCGTGGCCCTGCTGGTGCTGCTCGTGCTGTTCGCGATCTGGTATATCGAGTATCGCGGCCTGGGCGGCCTGAACGTGGTCCAACGCGCCTACGCCCGCATGATCATCTACGGGCGCTGGCTGGGCCTGCGCTTCGAGCAGTCGTCCACGCCCGACGAGCGCCGCCGTTACCTGATCGACGAGGTGCCGGAAGGCGAGATGCCGATCAACACCATCACGCGGGCTTATATCGAAAGCCGCTACGCCGCGCCCGACCGCTGGCAGACCGACCCGGCCTACCAGGATCGCGCTCAGGACGCGTGGCGAGACGCGCGCTGGGCGTTCGTGCGGCGCAAGCTGACGCGCTGGCTGGGCCGCGATCTCAACGGACATTAGGCCACGCCCCGCAGATATACTCTTGACGCGCCCTGCCCCGGCTGGTATCATGTCCGCACCATCTGGATAGGTTACCAGCCCAGGCTGGTCCTTTACCGCAGACAGCAGGTGCCCGACCGGGCATAACGGGACGCTCCTACCTGCCGAGGTGAAGACCCCCACCGGAACGCCAGTGCGTATCGCGGTCTTCGTCTTGTGTGCGGAGACCGTTTTTTGGTCTTCTCTGCGGATGTCCAAAACTCTTGAGGAAAGGAGGAAAGCGCGCTTGGCTCTCACTAAACAGCGTAAAGAGGAACTTGTCGCCGGATACGTCGACATACTGGAACGTGCCCGCGGTGTCGTCATCACGGAATACCGGGGCATGACCATGAAGCAGCTCGATGACCTGCGCGGAAAACTGCGCGAAAAGGGCGCACACTTCACCATTACCAAGAACACCCTGTTGAAGATCGCTCTGGACAGGGTCGGTATGGGGGTCCCGGAAGATCTGCTCAGCGGGCCGGTGGCCCTGGCTGTCGCGTTCGAAGACCTGCCCGCCACCATCAAAGCCGTCCTCGATTATGCGGACGACAGCGAAATCATGGTCGTCAAGGGCGGTATTCTCGGCGAGAGCGTCGTCGATGCGAAGCAGTTGGACGCTATCTCCGAACTGCCACCGCTCGAAGTCCTGCGGGCGCAGTTGATCGGCATGACAACGATGCCGCTCACGCAGTTCGTGGGTCTGATCGAAGAACCTGGCCGCCAGGTGGTGGCCGTCATCCAGGCGGCAACCGATGGACTCGTCAACGTCCTGGCTGCCTATTCCCAGAAAGAAGCCGCCTAGCGCGGCCCGGCTCGTCAAGATCGATCGAACGTCAAATTGTCAACAAAGCAAGCTGAAACTGGCTGACCATACGAAAGGAAAAACTCACAATGGCGGATCTGCAGAAACTGGTTGAAGAACTGAGCGCGCTGACCGTGATGGAAGCCGCTGAGCTGAAGACGATGCTCGAAGAGGCGTGGGGCGTCGAGGCGGCGGCCCCGATGGCGATGGGCGCTATGCCGATGATGGCTGGTGGCGCGCCTGCCGCAGCGGCTGAGGAAGAAGAAGAAAAGACCGAGTTCGACGTCGTCCTCAAGGACATCGGCCCCAAGAAGATCGAGGTCATCAAGGTCGTTCGCGCCCTGACCAACCTGGGCCTGAAGGAAGCCAAGGAACTCGTCGAGGGCGTGCCCAGCAACGTCATGGAAGCCGTGAGCAAAGAAGCGGCCAACGACGCGAAGGCCAAGCTCGAAGAGGCCGGCGCTGCCATCGAGGTCAAGTAACCTCGCCTCGCAGCTTTCCGACACACCAACAGGCGGCTTCACACGGGGCCGCCTGTTTTGATTCCAACCGCTCGCCCTGCTAACCGTGCCGCAGCCGCTCGATGGGGTCCTGGTAGGTCGATGCCGGTTGCCGCGACGCGTCGATCTTCTCGTTGGTCGCCGCGTCGAGCTGGCGAATCAGCAGGCTGTAGTTCGGCACGATGAACAGCCACGCCTCGGACCGCGACGAAAACAGGTACGGGCTGATGAACCGCTGCAAGCGCCGCTTGGGCGCCGGCCATGACTTGACGTGCAGCTCGACCGCCGTCATGCCCAGCAGCGGCTTGACGAGCGGCTTGCCCATCCCCTTGAGGCTTTCGCGCGGGAAGATGTGCGACACCTGGACCGGCTGCGCCTGTTTCACCCGGCGGTAGCTTACCAGCACGCGGTAGAACGGAGTGCGAACGACCAGGATTTCCGGCGTGCACTCCACGTACGAGCGGCGCTTCACAATCACGGAGAACAGCCACAACGCCAGCCCCACCAGGAGCACCACGATCCCGATCACGCCCAAAAGCTCCGGCCCGATGACGTCGCTCTGTAGACCCTCGAACACGCTCGGCAGCAGCAAGATCAAGCCGAGCAGGACGAACAGAAGCGCGCTGGGGCGGTAGCGCCGGCTCAGGTTGTAGTACACCAACAACGGATGACGCGTCGCCTTCCCTGCCGCCCTCGCCCGGCGACTTTTGCCCTCTTTGCGTTGTGCCATGGTCCCCTCCTTCGTTCGCCGGTCCGGATGCTCGCGCCTGGGCCAGCCTCGCCAACAGGTGTGCGCGCTATCTGGCAGTCTACTCAAGTCTGGGGCGCTGTCAAGCGGCGGGACGGACAATGTGACTTTCAGGTGCTAGACGCCGGGCGGATTTTTTCTTACACTAGACCATAAAGGCTTACTGACAGGAGGGGCGGATGGTCCGCATTGCAGCCCTGAACTATGAGATTTTCGTTGAGGACGGCACGTGGGGGTTGATTCCTACCGGTGACGAGGTACTTTCTTCGCTGCCCGTTTTCGAGATCACGCGCGGCGGCGGCGTCATGGAATACACTCCCGCCTTCGGTGAGGCGCACAAACTGCCGGGCACGGTCCTATCGTTGGAGTACGTGCAGGCGGTGGTCATCGGCTACGATGACAAAGCGCGCTGTTGGGTGCTGGGATTCCACGTAGCGCGCAACAAGGAGGACAAAGCGCGCTGGCTGGAGTTAGTGCGCTGGCCCGCCGGGGTCAACGCAATTTACGCCGCGTCCGCCCAACAGGCCGGGCGCGAGCTGGCCGAGCACATCGGCTGCCCGCTCAAGGTTTTCGGCGCCAAGAAACTGCCGCGCCACCAGCCGCCGGGATCGGTGCGCAGCGGCGTCACCGGCCCGCTGGTGCCCCACCAGCGCGAAGACATCGATCCCCAGCGCGTCAGGCTCTTCGCCCAGTCGGTCAAACTGCCGGCCCAGCACCCGAACATCTGGCTCGGGCGCGGGCGCGGGGGGATCACGCTCCGGCTGGCGAAAGACGCGGCCCATGCCAAGCACGGCGATGTCGCACCCGCCTTCAACCAGATCGCGCTGGACCCGAAACAAGAGCGCATCCGGCTGATCCCGCCGACCGGACTGCTCGGCACGTTCCTGGGCGGTCAGAAGGGCCGCGAGATCGCCTTCGACAGCGTGCGCAACATCGAGCTGCGCCACACCATCGCGCGGGAGTACGTGCCGCAGCAGGAAGAAAAAGACCTGATCACCGAAATCACCTATACCACCTACACGTGGGGCGTGTACCTCACCCTGGCGGACGAGTCCCTGCTGCTGGCCCAAACGACGCATGCCACCAGCAGCGAACTGTCGCGCAAGCGCGCCACGGTCGGCGACAAATTCTCGGTGAACAGCAAAGAGGGCATCGAATACCTGCGGCAGCACAAAGCCGACCAGGAAGCCTACGAAGCGGCGGAAAACTTCGCGTGGACGGTGGCGATTGTGATCGCCAACGCGCTCGAAGTGCACGTGGTCAAGACGCAGGTGGAAGAAGAGCCGGCCTGAGCGCGACCGGCTCTCGCGCATCGATCAGGGTAACTTCAGCCACACATACTCATACGGCGCCAGGGTGGCCGTGTACGGCTCAGCGGTGATCTCCGGCCAGCTTTCGCTCGTCAGCACGTCGACGGGCGTTTTCCCCTGGTGGGCGCCCAGGTCGAGCGTCACGGTCTGCAACTCGTCGGTCAGGTTGACAAGCACGAGGAAGCGCTCCGGCTCGATTTCCGGCGCGTCTTCGTACGCGTACACCCGCCAGTAGCCCAGCACCCCGTCGTTTTCCGGCAGCTCGAATTCGAACGACCCGCGCCCAAAAGCGCGATACTGCTTGCGAACGGTGAGCATGTGGACCACTTTGTGCCACAGCGACTCCGGATCGGCCTGCTGCTGGGCCACATTGACCCCCTGGTAGCCGAAGATGCGATCGTCGATCACCGCCTCGTAGAGATCGTCGGCGCTCGAAAACCCGGCGTTCTTGGAAGTATCCCACTGCATGGGCGTGCGCACGCCGTTGCGATCGTCGCGCCAGATGTCGTCCCCCATGCCGATCTCGTCGCCATAGTAGATGATCGGCGAGCCGGGCAGCGTGAACAGCATCGCGTTGAGCAGTTCGATCCGGCGCCGGTCGTTGTCCAGCAGGGGCGCCAGCCGGCGGCGAATGCCCAGGTTGAGCCGCATACGCGGTTCGGGCGCGTACTGCTCCCACATGAACTGGCGCTCCTCTTCCGTCACCATTTCCAGCGTCAGCTCGTCGTGGTTGCGCAGGAAGATGCACCACTGGGCCATCGGGGGTATGTCCGGCGTGCGGTTCATGATGTCCACGATGCTCCGGCGGCTGCGCTGTTTGAGCGACATGAACAGGCGCGGCATCAGCGGGAAGTGAAACGCCATGTGGAACTCGTCAGCGTCGCCGAAATACTCGCGCACGTCGTGCGGCCACTGGTTGGCCTCGGCCAGCAGGATGCGCCCCGGCCATTTCGCCTCGACGTGCGCCCGCAGCCGCTTGACGTAGTCGTGCGTTTCCGGCAGGTTCTCGCAGTTGGTGTTCTCGCGCTCGAACAGGTAGGGCACGGCGTCCACCCGAAAACCGTCGATGCCCATCTCCATCCAGAAATCAACGATGTCCAGCATTTCCTGCTGGACCTCCGGATTGTCATAGTTCAGGTCGGGCTGCTGGCTGTAGAACCGGTGCCAGTAATATTCACCGGTCAACTCATCATAGGTCCAGTTCGAGACCTCGGTATCCAGAAAGATGATGCGCGCGTCCTGGTAGCGCTGGTCGGTTTCGCTCCACACGTACCAATCGCGCTTCGGCGAGTCTTTCGACTGGCGCGACTCAATGAACCAGGGGTGCTGATCCGACGTGTGGTTGAGCACGATATCGACGATAATGCACATCCCGCGCTCGTGCACGCCATCCACGATCGCTTTGAAGTCTTCGAGCGTGCCGAAGTCCTCGTGAATGTTGCGATAGTCCGCGACGTCGTAACCGTCGTCGAACAGGGGCGAGGGATACATCGGCAGCAGCCACACGCAGTCCACGCCCAGTTCTTGCAGGTAGTCGAGGCGGTCGAGCAGCCCGCGCAAATCCCCATGCCCGTCGCCGGACCCGTCCTTGAAGGCCCGGATATACAACTCGTAAAAAACAGCATCCTTGTACCAGGTGGGATTCTTGTAAACGGACATACACCCCTTCCAACCAGCCGTGTGATATCCCCGTCTGCCGGGGCGGCCCCCCACAGCCGCAGCAGACAACCGCACTATGATAAGGCAAGATTCAGCGTCTGCCACATTTGATTGGCGGGCAGATCATCGACACCGGGACTGCTGGTCAAGCGAAGTTGATGCGAACGACCAGCCGGGCCAGTCGCAACTCATCCCCGTCCCGAAGAATGCGCGCCTGGTGTGCGATAAGTTTTTGTCCGTTCATGAATGTCGAATTGGCGCTCCCCAGGTCCATCACCTTGAGCGCGTCATCCTCCACCAGGATCGCAGCATGACGGCGCGACACGCCAAGCTCCTGGGCCCCATAATCGGCCAGGTCGATCTCAGGCGCGTCGCCCGTATCCGCATCCCGCCGCCCCAAAATCAGCGTGTCGGAGATGTGGACGACCAGCGGCTTGTCATGGCCCCGGATGTGCAGCAGCAGCTTCCGCTCTTTACCCAGCCGGGCCGTTCCCCAGCGCGGGAAATTGGCCGCATCGGCGGCGGACTCCAGCCGACGCGTCGTCCCATCCCGTGTGATCTCCAGCGGCAGCCCACACCTGATACAGAGTATTTCATGATCCGGGTTCTCGTACCCGCAGTTTGGACACTGGACCACGATAGAGCACCCCTCAGCGCGCAGTTATTCGGTAGCACCAGTATACCTGATGCACCAATCTTGACAATTGCGAATCGTCCCCATATCTTCGCGTAGAATGGGATATACTCAACCCAGACGCACGAGAGATGAGGGACCCAATGCCACGACCGACTCGCGTTGCACGCCGCGGCCAGCGGTTGAGCCTCGCCGAGCGCTACTACGAGCGCGGGCTGGCCCACCTGGAACGGGGCAAGCTCGACCTCGCGCTGGCCGATCTGGACGAGGCGATCCTGCTTGAGCCGAAGCGCGGCGAGTATTACGTCACGCGCGGACTCATCCTGCTGCGCAACAATGCGCTCGACGAGGCCGAAGACGACTTCGCCGCGGGGCTGTCGCTGGACCGCCGCCAATGGCTGGCCCACTATGGCCGGGGAATGCGCGCCTTTCAGTCGGGCCAGTACACCGAGGCGATCGATCATTTCTCGCGCGCGCAGCACATCGCCGTCAACCGGCCCGAAGTCTACATGCATCGCGCGGTCGCGTTTTTCATGCTGGACAACGCCGCCGAAGCGATCAAAGATATGGAATTCGCGCTGACCTTGCTGGACCCAGGTGACACCAAACAGCGCAAACAGGCCAACGACTGGCTCGCCATCTTCCGCCGGTGAGCGCGCGCCAGTTGCGGCGACCGGGCGGGTGCGCTAGCATCTACACGCGCCCAACGATCAACGAAAGCGAAGAGAAAGTAGGTAGAACACCCCATGAAAGCTGTCATCCTGTGTGCCGGGAAGGGAACCCGCTTGTTCCCGGTCACCCTGACCATGCCCAAACCCCTGGTCCCTGTGGCGAACAAGGCGCTGCTGACCTATGCCATCGAAACGCTGACCATGATGGGAGCGACTGAGATCGGCCTGGTGGTCAACAGCCTGGATTCCCCGATCCGCGACCGTCTTGGTGACGGGCTGGACACGGTGGGCGTGCCGCTGACGTACATTGCCCAGGAGAACCCCAAGGGTCTGGCACACGCCGTGAAGCTGTGCGAGCCGTTCGTCGGCAACGAGCCGTTCATCGTGTACCTGGGCGACAACATCTTCCAGGACCGCATGAAGGCGCTCTATACCAAGTTCGACCAGACTGGCGCCGGGGCGGCGATCGCGCTCACCGAGGTACCCAACCCCACCGCGTTCGGCATCGCGGAACTTGAGGGCGACCAGATCAAGCGGCTGGTCGAGAAGCCCAAAGACCCGCCGTCGAACCTCGCCATCGCCGGGGTGTACGTCTTCAGGCCGGAGATCTTCGAGGCGATCAACCACATCAAGCCGTCGTGGCGCAACGAGCTGGAGATCACCGACGCGATCCAGTGGCTGCTCGAACAGGGGCACAGCGTCGTCCCCTACGTGGTCGAAGGCTGGTGGATCGACGCCGGCAAGCCCGACGCCATCGTGCTGGCCAACCAGCTCGTGCTCGAGGAGCTGCCCTACGCGGCCAACGACACGGACGATCCGCGCATCCAGGGCCAGTCCCATGTGTCGCATCGCGTCGTGATCGGCCAGAACAGCCAGGTCGTGGACAGCGTGATTCGCGGGCCGGTGATCATCGGCGATAACGTCACCATCAAAAACGCGTACGTGGGCCCGTACACGTCGATCGGGGATGACGTGCTCATCGAAGGCAGCGAGATCGAACACAGCATCGTGATGTCGAACTGCACGATCAAGAACATCGAAGGGCGGATCGACGACAGCCTGATCGCCGATAACGTCTGCGTCATGCGCAGCACGTCCAAGCCCCTGACTCATCGTTTCGTGCTCGCCGAGAACAGCCTCGTGCAGCTCCGCTAGACGCAAAAACGCCGGGCCTGTTTCATCCGACAGACCCGGCGTCCGTTTCCAATTCTCAGCAACCGCCAGCCGCTACACGTCCAGCGTCGCCTTCTTCGCGTGGGTGGTGATGAACCGCTTGCGCGGCGGCACGCTGCTGCCCATCAGCATGTCGAACACGCGATCGGCCTCGGCAGCGTCCTCGATCGTCACCTGCAGCAAAGTCCGGTTGGCGGGGTCCATAGTGGTATCCCACAACTGATCCGGATTCATCTCGCCCAGGCCCTTATACCGCTGGAGCGAGGCCCGTTCGGCGTTGGGCAGCGACTTGAGGATTTGCTCGCGCTGGGCCTCGGTATAGGCGTAGAACGATTTCTTGCCCGACGTGATCAGGTACAGCGGCGGCTGGGCGATGAACAGGTGACCGTTGGTGATCAGCGGCGTCATGTAGCGGAAGAAGAACGTCAGCAGCAGCGTGCGAATGTGCGCGCCGTCCACGTCCGCATCGGTCATGATGATGATCCGCCCGTAGCGCAGCCCTTCCAGGTTGAAATCATCGCCGATGCCCACGCCCAGCGCCGAGATCAGCGCCTTGACTTCGTTGTTGTCCAGGATCTTGTTCAGGCGCGCCCGCTCGGTGTTCAGAATCTTGCCGCGCAAGGGCAGGATCGCCTGGAAGTGACGGTCGCGGCCCTGCTTGGCCGACCCACCTGCCGAGTCGCCCTCGACGATGTACAGCTCGGACCGGGTGGGGTCCTGCTCGGAGCAGTCGGCCAGCTTGCCCGGCAGCGTGGTGTTCTCCAACAGGTTCGCGCCGCGCCGCACCAGGTCGCGCGCTTTCCGCGCCGCGTCGCGCGCCCGCGCCGAGGTCATACACTGGTCGACGATGCGCTTGGCATCGCGCTGGTTGACTTCGAGGAACTCCGCGAACGCGTCCGAGGTCGCCTGCGACACCGCGCTCTGCACTTCCGGGTTCATCAGCTTGACTTTGGTCTGGCTCTCGAACTGCGGATCCGGGTGCTTGATGCTGACGATGGCCGTCAGCCCTTCCAGCGTGTCGTTGCTGGAGAAATTGGGGTCCTTCTCTTTGAGCAAGCCCGCCTTGCGCGCGTAGTTGTTGATCGTGCGCGTGATGGACGCGCGCAAGCCCGCCTGATGGCTGCCGCCGTCTGGCGTGTGGATCGTATTGGCGAAGTACAGCTCGGTGGTGGTCGACGAATCGGTGTACTGGAAGGCCACCTCGACGCCAATCGTCAACGGCTCGCGGCCATTATCCTCGAAGGTGATCTCCATCTCGCGCTCGACGTAAACCGGCGCGTGGAGCGCGGCCCGGTTGCGGTTCAGGTAGCGCACGAACGAGCGCAGGCCGCCCTCGAAGTAGAACGTAATCTCCTTGGCGACCGGAGTCACACGCTCATCGCGCAGCGTGATCGACACGCCGCGCGTCACGAAGGCCATCTCGCGGAACCGCTGGGCCAGCGTCGTGTAGCTGAACTCCGTCTCTTCGAGGATCGTCGCGTCCGGCAAGAACGAGATCCGGGTGCCGGTGGTTTCGCCGGGTTCCATGTCGCGAACGTACGCCACGTCCCCCTGCGGCATCCCGCGCCGGTAATCCTGGCGGTACACTTTGCCGTCGCGCCAGACTTCGGCTGTCATCCAGTCGGACAGCGCGTTGACCGCCGACACACCCACACCGTGCAAACCGCCCGACACCTTGTAGGCCGACGCGTCGAACTTGCCGCCGGCGTGCAGCGTCGTCATGACCAGTTGCAGCGTCGAGACGCCTTTTTGCTTGTGGATGCCTACGGGAATGCCGCCCCCGTTGTCGGCAATCGACACCGAACCATCCGCATACAGCGTGACCTCGATACGGTCACAGCGCCCGGCCAGCGCTTCGTCGACGGCGTTGTCGACGACCTCGTAAATCAGGTGGTGCAGTGCGCGCCCGTCGGTGCCGCCGACGTACATGCCAGGGCGCAGCCGTACCGCCTCCAGCCCCTCCAATACACGAATGTTTTCTTCGGTCTGCCTGGCTTTTTGTTCCGCCACTGAATCCTCCTAAGGACCTTCCGCCCTATCCCGGCGGCTGAATTACAGAACGAATCATTGGACCCATCCTGTCAGGATGACCGCCATTGCCGGTAGTGTCCCTGAATTCTGCTCACAGATAGTAGAGGTCAAACTGACCGCATCGCACGCTAAATAGCACCGCGGTGACCTGGCACTAAGAACGAATGTTCGCCTATTCAGTAGATTATAGAATCATACTCCGAGAACGGCCAGTTTTCCCGTTGAATTATAGCTCACGCGGGGGTTTTGAGCAAAGACTCGACGCGTTTCTCCAGTTGCCGAAGCCGTTTTACCTGATACAATCGGGGCCATGAGCACCCAACCGTTGATCGCACTGTTGACCGATTTTGGCCTTGCCGATGCCTACGTGGGCACGATGAAGGGCGTCGCGCTGTCGATCTGCCCACAGGCGCGCCTCGTGGACCTGACACACGCGATCCAGCCCCAGAACGTCCGCCAGGCGGCTTACGTGCTGCTGACGGCGTTCCGCCACTTTCCACGGCACACTGTCTTCCTGGTCGTGGTCGATCCCGGCGTGGGCACTGCCCGCGAGCCGGTGGCCGTCGAAACGACGGTGGGCACCTACGTCGCGCCCAACAACGGCGTCCTGAGCTACGTGCTGCCTCATACCACCGTCCGGCACGCTGTCGCGCTGGACAACCCGGCGTATCACCTGCCGGGCGTCAGCCAGACCTTCCACGGGCGCGACATCTTCAGCCCGGCGGCGGCCCACCTCGCCGGCGGCGCCCCGATCACCGAGCTGGGCTCGCCCCTGCCGGAGCTGGCCAAGCTGCCCGATCCGGCGCTGGAGATCGCTCCGGGGCGCGTCCGGGGCGAGGTGCTTCACATCGACCATTTCGGCAACGTCATCACCAGCATCGGCCATCTGGCCTGGGCCGGCGACAGCGTGCTGGAGCTCGATCCGCAATTCGGGGACCAACGCTCCGAGAGCGTGCGGCTCCATCCCGATCGCTGCCGGGTGCGCATCCACGACGCATCCCTGGACGCGATCCGGCGAACCTATGGCGCGGCGGCTCCCGGCGCCCCGACGCCGCTCGTCGGCAGTTCCGGCCAGCTCGAAATCGGCGTCAACCAGGGCAGCGCCGCCCAGGTGTTGGGCGCCGCGCTGGGCGACCCGGTGATATTGGAATTTGACTCGTGAACAGATTTTTTCGTGCTGCTAGAGGATACTGAATTTTGACCCGCGAACAATTCGTCATCGAAGGCAACCACAAGCTGCAGGGCAGCGTCACCGTCAGCGGGAACAAAAACGCGGCCCTCAAAATGCTGCCAGCGTGTCTGCTCACCGATGAGCCGGTCGTGCTGTGCAACGTGCCGGACATCGCCGACGTGCGCGTGACGTTCGACCTGATGCGCAGCCTGGGCGCGAGCGTCGACGTGCTGGGCGATCATCGCGTCCGCGTCCACGCCAAAGACATCACGACCACCCGGCTCGACCGCGCTCTCACGCAACAAACGCGCGCGTCCATCGTCTTTGCCGGGCCGATGCTGGCCCGGATGGGAACGCTGGAGTTGTATCCACCGGGTGGAGACGTCATCGGGCGCCGCCGCCTGGACACACACATGCTGGCGCTCGAGAAGCTCGGCGCGACGATCACCTTCAACGGCACGTTTCATATGGCTGCGGACGGGCTGCGCGGCGCCGACATCCTGCTCGACGAGGCCAGCGTCACGGCGACGGAGAATACGCTCATGGCCGCGGCCCTGGCCGACGGCACGACGATCATCCGCAACGCCGCCTCCGAGCCGCACGTGCAGAACCTGTGCCACATGCTCAGCGGGATGGGCGCGCAGATCGAAGGCGTCGGCACCAACTGCCTGACCGTGCACGGCGTCGAGCGATTGCACGGCGGCGAGTTTCGCGTCGAAGCGGATTACCTGGAGGCAGTGAGCTTTGTGGGGGCAGCAGCCGTCACCGGCAGCGAGATCCGCGTCCGCGAGGCCGACCCGCAGTACCTGAACATGGCCGCGCTGGTCTTCCGCAAGCTGGGCGTCACCTGGCAGGTGGAAGGCAACGATCTCCTGGTGCCGCGCAGCCAGTCGCTGGTGATCGAGCGCGACCTGGGCAACCAGATCCCCGAGATCAAGGCGCAGCCGTGGCCCGCCTTCCCGTCCGACCTGATGAGCATCGCCCTCACCGTGGCAACCCAGTCGGCGGGCGCGGTGCTGTTTCACGAGTGGATGTACGACAGCCGCTTCTTCTTCACCGACAAGCTGGTGAACATGGGCGCCCGCATCTTCCTGTGCGACCCGCACCGGGCGGTCGTTCACGGCCCGACCGTGCTCCACGCGCTGCCCAACATCAGCAGCCCGGACATTCGGGCGGGCATGTCGCTGCTGCTGGCGGCGCTGTGCGCGCGCGGCACGACGACGATCCGCAACATCGGGCAGATCGACCGGGGATACGAGCGCGTCGACGAAAAACTGCGCGAGTTGGGGGCGAACATCCGGCGCGAGCCGGTCAACGGCCAGCCGCCCGACGAGGCGGGATGACGCCAGCCGCCACCCCGCCCCAAGACTCTATTTCTCGCAGCCGAAGGGCGCGCCGCCCAGGCCCAGGATGTAATCGAACGCGCTGAGCGCGGCTTTCTCGCCGTCGCCCAGGCCCATCAACACCTGGAACGCCATCGCATCGGTCACGTCACCCGCGGCGAAGATGCCCGGCATACTGGTCCGGTTGCGCGAATCGACCTGGATGAAGCCGCACGCGTCGAGATCGACCAGGTTTTCGACCAGCCGCGAATTGGGGATGAGCTGCTTCTCGATGAACACGGCATCCGCCGGGATCTCCTCGCGCTGGCCCTTATGCTCAATCGTCACACTCCGCGCGTAGTCGTCGCCGGTGATCTCCACGACCCGCGCCTGCCGCCTGACGGTCACGTTGTCGTGCGCCAGCACGTACTGCCCGGCAGCGGTATCGAGATCGCCATCCGAATCGGCCACCAGCGTCACGTGCGTCGCGATACGGCTCAACTCGGCGACGCCGCGCAGCGCCAGCAGTTCGTTGCCCACAACGACCACGCGCCGGTCGACCATCAGCGGCGCGTACGTCATGGCGCTGTAACATAAGCCTTTCATCTCGAATTCGCGCTCGCCCGGCACGTTGAGGCGCTCGCCCACTGCGCCGGTCGCGATGATCAGCGTCTGCGCGTCGTGCTGCTTGCCATCGGCCACCGTCACGCGAAAGCCCTCGTCCAGCCGCTCGATCTGCGAGACGGTCGCCCGCACGCGCATGAAATCGAGGTAGTCGAGCTGCGTTTGGAAGCGCCCGATGGTCTCGGCGCCTACCATCACCTGGTAATCTTCGACCCAGGGCAATAGCAGGCGGCGCTGCGTGCGCCCGCCCAGGCCCTTGGAAATGAACAAGGCATCCATGCGTTTGCGGACCGCATACGCCGCCGCAGCCAGCCCTGCCGGACCACCGCCAATGATGATCGTTTCGTGCATGGTGTGTTCTCCTCTATGCCTCGTCGTCCGCAGGGGGCGCCGCCGGGATGAATCCCTCGCGCATCAAAGTCTCCGTCATCTGGCGAGCGCTCCGGATGATCTCGGACGCGCGCTCGAATTCCTCGTCATACGTGGTCGTCCGGCGGGCCACGCCCTGCTCCTGCGCTTTCATGGCAACTGCCGCCGCGATTCGCGGGAAGATCTCCCATTCATCCATGGTCGGCAGCAGGTGATCCGGCGCCAGTCCTTTCTCGGCCACCATATCCGCCAGCGTTTTCGACGCGGCGATCGCCATCTCGTCGGTGATGGTCGAGGCGCGTACGTCCAGCGTCCCGCGGAAAATGCCGGGGAAGCCCAGCGAATTGTTCACCTGGTTGGGGAAATCCGACCGGCCCGTTGCCACGATCGCTGCACCGGCTTCCTGCGCCTCCCAGGGCCAGATTTCCGGAATCGGGTTGGCGCCGGCCAGCACGATCGCATCTTTCGCCATGCCCTTGATCCATTCCGGCTTGATGACGTCCGGACCCGGCTGTGAGAAAGCGACGACCGCGTCGGCCCCGCGCAGCGCCGTTTCCATATCGCCTTGAAGCTCTTCGGCGTTCGTGAGCTGGCAGAGATGCCAGCGCTGGACAAGCTCGGCCCTCCGCAGGTAAATGTCGCGCCGGTGCTTGCCCAGAATGCCGGCGCTGTCGACCATAACGCAGTTCGACGGATCGACGCCATACGAAAACAGCAGGCGCGAGCACGCCACGTTCGATGCCCCGGTGCCCACGAACGCAATGCGCATCGTCTCCAGCGGCTTATTGACGATTTTGGCCGCGTTGATCATGGCCGCCAGCGCCACGCTGGCCGTCCCCTGCTGGTCGTCGTGCCACACGGGGATCTCGGCTTTTTCGCGCAGCGTGTCGAGGATGCGAAAACATTTCGGCTGGGCGATGTCTTCCAGGTTCACGCCGCCAAACGACGGCTGGAGCATGAGCACCGTCTCGATGATCCGGTCCGGGTCTTTGGTGTCCAGCATGATCGGCACTGCGTCCACGCCACCGAGGTACTTGTACAGCAGCGCCTTGCCTTCCATGACCGGCAGGCCCGCTTTGGGGCCGATGTCGCCCAGGCCCAGCACGCGCGTCCCGTCCGAGATGACCGCGACGGTGTTCCACTTGCTGGTCAGCTCGTACACCAGCGCCGGATCCTGCTCGATGGCCCGGCACGGCGCCGCCACCCCCGGCGTGTACCAGATCGCGAAGTCATCCAGGTCCTGCACCCGGCAGCGCAGCGCAGTCTGGGTCTTGCCATGATAGAACGCGTGCAGCCGCATCGCCTCGGCAGCGGGCTTTTTCGCCCGCTCCAATAATTCTTCTTTTGTGACTGTCCTATCAACCATGCATTTCTCCGTTCAGCTAAAAATACGTTGATGAGAGTACTATAGAAAAAACCGCCGGAACCCCGAGCCATGCCCTAACCCCATTATAGGACATCTTGGCAAGACGCCAATCTCGCCAGCTCAGGCGTTCGCAGCGGTTCATTGACACGCCGGGGATCGCCGCTATGCGGGCAGGAGTCACTCCCGCCCGTTGTTCGCCGCCGCCGCGGGCGCCGGCGCGGCAGGTGGCCGTTCGATCTGGTCATATTCGAGCAGCAGCGCCTGGTAACGCTCGCGGTACAGGTCGGCCCGCGCCCGCTCTAGCTGCCACATGCGGTCGATGCTGCTCTTGAGCGGCTCGATGGCAGCCTGCGCCGCTTCGAGAGCCTCGCGGTACTGGTCGAGCTGCTTGTCGTGGTTGCGCCATGCCTCGTCGTTGGTGAGCGTGAACTGCTTCCAGCGCTTCTGGTCATCGGCGATCCAGTCGTTCCACTCCTGGCGGAAGCGTTCCTCGGACAGGCGCTGCATCTCGGCCACCTCGTTGATCCGGCGGCCCAGGCGCTCGGAGATACGCTCGAAGTCGTCGATGATCTTTTTCATCTGGCGGTGCGTTTCGGCCCAGCTCTCGAAGCGCTCCATGTAGCGGCGCATGTCTTCGTCATAGGCGCCGAAACTCCTGGAAAGCTCGGCGACCTGCTGGTCGCGCTGCTGGATCAGCAGAGTCTGCTGCTCGATGAACTGCTGCATTTCCTCGCGGCGGTCGCGCTCGGCGGACTGCACCTCCAGGATCCGCCGCTCGTTGCGCAGGACCATCGCCTCCAGCGCCTCCTGCTTGGGCCGCAGGCTGTCCACCAGCTTTTGCATTTCGGGGATCTCGGCCTGAATGTCCGAAATGCGGCGCGAGTCCTGGCGGCGCTGCTCTTCGAGGAAGGTGATCCGGCGCTCCGGCTCCTCGAATTTCTTGGCGAGATCCTCGACGCGCTGCTGGACGGCGGCCAGCGCCGAGGCGACGCGGTCCCGCTCGACGCGGGCGGCGGGCAGTTCCTCGATCGCGCGTTCGAGCTTGTCCGCCCGCTCTTCGAGATCGCGCACCATGCGCGCCACGCTCTCGCGAGCGATCTCGGCGCGGCGTTCCGCCTCGCGCTCGGCCATCAGGCGTTTGCTCTCGGTCCCCTCGATCAACTGCTGGAACTCGGTGCGCAGTTGCTCCGCGATCTCGGTTTCGCGCCCGGCGGGCAAAAACGTCGTGCGCATGGTGGACTGCTCGCCCTCCAGCCCGTCGAGCCGGCGCACCATCTGCGTGATCAGCTCGGACTGTTGTTCCAGGCGTTCCTCCAACAGCGCGATCGTCCCTTTGTCGCGGCGGCGCTCCTCATCGAGCCATTCGATCATCCGTGCGGCTTGTTGCAGATCCATACCATTACTCCTACCGACTATTGGCGTTCCCCGTGGCTCGCATTATAACACATCACGCGCCTGCAAGTCGGCCCGCTGGCGGATGAGTCTTCCTGCGCTATACTTGCGCCATGCGCGTTGGAATCGATGTCCGACTGGACTATTACCGTCCCGGTGGTATCGCGGAGTATGTGCGCCATCTCGTCGACGAGTTGGCGACCCTGGACCGCGAAACCGCCTATTACGTGATTCACCACTTCCGCGCCCGCGACACGCTGGCACCGGGCGCGAACATGAAGCGCGTCAATACCATCACCCCCAGCCATCACCGCCTGGAACGTTGGACGCTGCCGCTCGAATTGCGGCGGCATCACCTGGACCTGCTCCACAGCCCGGACGTGATCCCGCCCCAGGGCGGCGCGCGCCGCCAGGTGATCACGGTCCACGACCTGCACTTCCTGCACTACCCCGCCTTCATGACCGCCGCCAGCCGCCGCTACTACAACGACCAGATCGCCTGGGCCGTGCGCCACGCCGATCACATCCTGGTCGATTCGCAGGCCACGCGCGACGACCTGGGCAACCTGCTGTCCGTTCCCGGCGACAAGATGACGGTCCACATGCTGGGAGTCGATCCGGACTTCCGGCCCCTGCCCCCGGCAGCAATCGAGCCGGTCCGCGCGCGGCTGGGCCTGCCGGAGTCCTACATCCTGTTCGTGGGCACGTTCGAGCCGCGCAAGAATATCCCCGGCCTGCTCGACGCGTACCGGGCCCTGCGCCAGGACCTGCCCGACGCGCCGCCGCTGGTGCTGGTGGGGCGGCGCGGCTGGCTCTACGACGACATCTTCCAGCAAGTGAACGCGCTGGGGCTGGCGCCCCATGTCATCTGGATCGAAAATGTCGCGCGGGACGACCTCCCGGCGATTTACAGCGGCGCGGACGTGCTCGCCCTGCCCTCCCACTACGAGGGGTTCGGCCTGACCGCCCTCGAAGCGATGGCCTGCGGCACGCCGCCCGTCGCCGCCAACCGCAGCTCGCTGCCCGAAGTCGTGGGCGACGCCGGGCTGCTGGTCGATCCCGACGATCCGGCGGCGATTTCCGGCGCGCTGCAGGCCCTGCTGGTTGACGATTCGCTGCGCGCGGAACTGGGCCGCGCCGGCGTGACGCGGGCGGCAGCCTTCACGTGGCGCCGCACTGCGGAGATTGCGCTCGATGTGTATCGTCTCTGTTTGGAATAACGCCCATGCGAATTCTCTTCCTGACCGCCCAACTGCCCGAACCGCCCCACGCCGGCGGCACGCTGCGCACCAACGGCCTGATGCGCGGCGTCCACGCGGCGGGCCACGAGGTGCACCTGATGACCTTCGCCGATCCCGCGCGGCTGGAGGCGAGCCAAACGGCGCTTAGCGAGTTCTGCGCTTCGGTCGAGGGCGTGCCGCCGCCCCGCCGGGCCATCCTGCACCGGCTGCACGATCTGCTGCTCACCCAACACGCCGACATGCAGCGCCGGTATTACTCGCCGGAGTTCGCCGCCCGGCTCGCGCAACTCCTGGCGGCGCGGGCGTTCGATCTCGTCCAGATCGAGAGCCTGGAAATGGCCGCCTACCTGCCCGTCATCCGGGGCGCGCGCCCACACGTGCCGGTCATTTACGACTCATTCAATGCAGAGCATGATCTCCAGCGCACCATCTACGAGGCGGAGAAGCGCGATCTCCGGCGGCTACCCGGCGCGGTCTATTCGTTCATCCAGTGGCAGCGGCTCACCCGGTTCGAGCGGGCGGTGTGCCGGGCGGTGACGCACACCATCGCCGTCTCCGAGGCGGACGCGGACGCGTTCCGGACGCTGGCGCCGGGCATCGCCGTGAGCGTCGTCCCGAACGGCATCAACGTGGCGCAGTACAGCCACCACGACACCAGCCTGGACCTCGGCCCGCATGCCCTGGTCTTCACCGGCTCGATGAGCTACCGGCCCAACGTCGACGCCGCGCTGTGGTTCGCCGAGCAGGTGCTCCAGCCGATCCGCGCACACGTCCCCGACGCGCGGTTTTTCATCGTGGGCAGCGAGCCGCACCCGCGCCTCGACACCCTGCGCGGCGCCGACAACGTGGAGATCACCGGCTGGGTGCCGGACGTCAACCCCTTCCTGCACACCGCGGCGGTGTACGTCGTCCCGCTGCGCATGGGCAGCGGCACGCGGCTCAAACTCCTGCAGGCGATGGCCGCCGGGCAGGCGGTCGTGTCGACCTCGATCGGCGCCCAGGGGCTGAACGTGCGGGACGGCCTCGAGCTGCGGCTGGCCGATTCCGCCGGCGCGTTCGCCGAGGCCGTCGTCGATCTGCTCAACCACCCGGACAAACGCCGCGCGCTGGGCGAGGCCGGCGCGGCATACGTCCGGACCCATCACGATTGGACGAAGATCGTCCCCAAACTGCTGGCGGTCTACGACCGGCCAGGCGGCTCACCTGAGAGCGAGGAAACCGAACATGAGCAAAAAGCAACGGATCCGGCCTGAGTTCGGCGAGCGCGTGCACCTGGAAGACTACGATCCCGGGTACACCGGCGAATACGAGAGCAAAGGCGACGCCAAAGACGCGCTCAAGCACAACCTGGAACGCATCGACGTTTTGCAGGAGGTGCTCTATGCCGAGCACAAGCACGCGCTGTTGATCGTGTTTCAGGCGATGGACGCAGGCGGCAAAGACAGCACCATCCGCCACGTCATGGAAGGCGCGAATCCCCAGGGCGTGCAGGTCGCCAGCTTCAAGGTGCCCACCCCGGAAGAACTCGACCACGACTTCCTGTGGCGGATACACAAGCACGTGCCGGGACGCGGCATGATCGGTATCTTCAACCGGTCGCATTACGAGGACGTGCTCGTGGTGCGCGTCGATGAACTGGTGCCGGAGGACGTGTGGCAGGCGCGCTACGAGCACATCAACGCCTTCGAGCGCCTGCTGGCCGACAGCGGCGTGACGATCCTCAAGTTCTTCCTGCACATTTCCAAAGACGAGCAGAAAGAACGCTTTCAGGACAGGCTGGATAAGCCCGACAAACACTGGAAATTCTCACATGGGGATCTGGCCGTGCGCGAGAAGTGGGATGACTACATGGCCGCCTATGAGGACGCGCTGACGCACTGCCACACGCCCTGGGCGCCGTGGCATATCGTGCCCGCCAACAAGAAATGGTACCGCAACCTGGTCGTGTCGGGCGCCATCGTCGAGGCGCTGGAAGGGCTCGACATGCGCTACCCGGAACCGGAGCCGGATCTGGACAAGGTCGTGATTCCCGACTAACCCGCGTCTTCGGACGCGGGCACTACTTCGACCGTCGTTTCGTTGCGGTAGGTCACCATGCCGGGCTTGCCGCCTTTGATCTTGCGCACGTATTTGCGCCGGGTGACGTCCACCAGCGCGCGCGTTTCGGTCCGCGCCCGGCTGTAGTAGGCCGCGATCGCCGCCGCGCGCTCGATGACGTGGTCCGGCACCGGCGCCCCGCCGGACTTGATGATCACGTGGGCGCCGGGCACGCCGCGCGCGTGCAGCCACAGGTCCTCCGGCCCGCCACGGTCGAAGGTGACCGTGTCGTTCTGGCGCGAGTTGCGCCCCACCCACACGACGAACCCCTCGCCGGTCGACACCTTCAGCGGCGCGGATTTCTCGCCGCCGGGACGCGCCGTTTTGGTGCCGCGCCAGTACCCGTTTGCCTGCAGCGCGTCCTGCACTTCGCCGATCTCCGGCCAGTTGCTCGCCAGGTCGAGGTCGATCTCCAACTGGTTGAGGAAGTCCAGCTCCTGCCGGGTGGCCTCGACCAGCTTGGGCACTTCGGCACGGGCGCGTTTGGCCTTCTCGTACTTTTCGAAATAGCGCTGGGCGTTCTCCAGCGGCGTCAGCGCCGGGTCGATCGCGATCTCCAGCTCCGGCCCGTCGACTTCATACTGCGCGCGGAGGATCGTCTGCCCAGGGCTGAGCGCGTATTGGTAGGCCAGCAGCAGCTCGCCGCTATGCCGCAGGTGTTCGAGGTCCGCGTCGTCGCGCAGCGAGCTTTGCAGCGACTCCAGCTTTTTCTGCACGCGCGTCCTGGCCTCAGCGATCATCGCCTGCACGGGCTTCTTGGCGGCGCTGTAGGCTCCCTCGCCCACCATCACCCCGTAATACGCTTCCAGCGCTTCGCTCATGCCGGCGCGTGGCGTCCAGCCTTCCAGGTGCGTCAGCCGGTAGGCCGCGAATGCCGCCGGTGCTCCAGCTTCGAGGGCCACGCCCGGCTCCCACTGCCCGGCCTGAAACGCGCCGAACACCTCCTCGATCACGCTCAGCAGGGTTCGGGCGCTGGTGTCGGCGGCCTTCGTATTGATCGCGCCGGTCGCGCGGAAGACGACTTCTTTGGCAAGCTGTGGGCTGAAGCCCAACACGCGCCGCGTGAGCACCTGCCGCGTGCGCTCGCCGGGCTCGTTGTCGAGCATGTCGGCGGCCAATCCGAGCGTCAGCGTGTGGGGATCGCGCTTGAGCTTTTGCGGGGGCGGCGGCGTGTACGGCTGGCCGGGCAGCGATACCCGCACCCGGTTTTCCTGGGGGCCGACGCGCCGGATGCAATCCACGATGGTCCCGCCATCGCGCACCAGCAGGATGTTCGCGCGGCGCTCCATCGGCTCGATCACCAGCTCGAACACGCCTTCGGGCCCGTCCATGTCGAGGATCATCACGCGCTCCCATTCCGGCTGGCGGATCGCCTCGACGCGCGCGCCCTCGACGTAGCGGCGCAGCAGCAGGCCTAGCGGCGAGGGTTTCTGCACGCCGCGCCGCAGTTTCTCGCTCGCCAGGTGGACCCGCGCGAACTGCTGGTGCGCGCTCAACACCAGGTAATGCCGCTGGTGGTTGGCGTAGATCTCCAGCCCGATCGTCTCCGGATCGATCTCGATCGAGTCCTGCACGCGCCCGCCCACCAGCATCGCGTCGAGTTCGTCCACCAGCGCCATGATCGTCACTGCATCGAAATACATCTCGCGCCCCTCAATTCATGGCGGCACCATGCCGCATTGGCCGATTAGTCATTTTACGGCGGCAATGCTACAATGCGGTCACACCTATCGACGAGTGAGGCTATGCGCATCGCCACCGGCTCCACCAATCCCGTTAAGTGTAACGCAGTCCGCGCCGTTATGGGACCGCTGTATCCCGGCGCGGAATTCGTCGCGGTCGACGTGCCGTCCGGCGTGGCGAGCCAGCCCTGGGGCGATCCGGCAACGCGGCAGGGCGCGGTCAACCGGGCGCGCGCCGCGCTCGACGCGACCGGCGCCGACCTGGCGGTGGGCCTCGAAGGGGGCGTGCAAGAGACGGAATTCGGACTGATGACGTGTGCCTGGTGCGCCGTCGTCGACCGGGCGGGCCGCGTGGGCGTCGGCGGGAATTCGTGCATGCTGCTGCCGCCAGCCGTGGCCGATCACGTGCGGCGCGGCGGCGAACTCGGCGCGGCGATGGACGCGCTCACCCATACGCCGAACACCCGACACCAGAACGGCGCGATCGGCATCCTGACCAACGACCTCGAAACGCGCCAGAGCGCTTACGAGACGAATCTGCGGCTGGCTCTGGCCCCATTCCAGAATCCAGCCTGGTACCCGGTATCCGAGTCGGAGTAAGAGCCATTTCCACCATATGGGGGAACGATGACCATGAACAAACGGATTTTGCTGTTTACGCTTCTTGTAGTGCTCGTGCTGGCGATGGCGGCTTGCGGCGGCGATGACGACGCCGATGAGGGTACCGGCTACCCCACCGTCCGCCTCAAAATTGGCGACCAGGTCTTTGATCAAGACGTCTATAGTTACTGCTGGCCCCGGTCCGAAGACAACTGGGAATGCGACGTGAACGAAGCCGCCCAGGAGAATCCCGCCCTGGCGGCGGTGACCGCCGGGGACGAGGTCACGTTCGTCGTCGAAGACAGCAACGGCACGATCAAGAGCTTCACGGCAACGCTGCTGGATGGCCAGGGCGGCGTGCAGGATCTCGGTACCGGGACCGAGGGCGTCTACAACCCCGAGCTGGCCGACGGCAGATACCGGATCCGGGTCAATGTGGAGTATGCCGACGTCGAGGACGTGACGATCGACAGCCAGGACACGCCATACGTGTCCTATGTGTTCGGCCTGGACGTGAGCGGGGTCATGGTGGCGCTGGAACCGACACCCACCCCCACCCTGCCGCCGACCGAGACGCCGGTCCCGACCGAGGTTCCCCCCACCGACACGCCGGAGCCCACCGCCACCCCGGAACCTACCGAAGAATCGGCTGAGGTGGCGACCGAGGAGCCCGCCGAAGCCGCGATCACCGCGCCCACCACTGAGGCGGGCGGCGTCCCGACGGAGGAATCAGCCGGACAGCCCGGCGACGTCCCGACTGAAGAGCCCGCGGAAGCGGCGGTCGATGCGCCCACCGCGGAAGCAGGCGGTGTTCCCACCCAGGAATCCGCCGGACAGCCGGGTGAGGCTATGACCGAAGAGCCCGCCGAAACCGCCGCCCTTCCGACAGAAGAAGCGCCTGAGGTAGCCGTCGAGCCGGCAGCAACCGAAGCGGTCGAGGCGCCGCCTAAAGAGGGCGCGCTCGAACCCACCGCGGAAGGGCCCGCCGCGGCAGTGACCGGCAGCCTGGGCGATATCGCCATCGCGGGCACGGTGACGACCGACGTCGACGGAAACCCTGTGCCGGTAGCGGGCGCGCAGGTCAGCTTCACGCTGGTATCGACCGCCAGCCCGGCAGACAGCCGCTTCGGCACGACGGTGACGAATGCGCGGGGCCAGTTCAGCTTCGCGCCCGTCCCGATTCACGATACGGACGAGATCGCGGTGCGCGTGGACATGCGCGGCTACGAGGGCCAGCTCATCGAGCGCACCGGCGTTGAGACGGCAGCCAGTGGCGGCATCTTCGACACGATGCTCGCCCGCCAGCCGGGCACCGCTGCGCCCCAGGTCGAGGCTCAACCCGCCGCGCCGGAAGCGCCAGCAGCAGACGCCCCCACCCTAAACGAGATCCCCGCCCTGACGCTGGTCTATGGGGGCCGGGTCTACCGCCCTGTGGGCTACCAGCTCTGCGCGACCGCCGCCGAAGACGACGATCGATGCGTCGAACAGCCGGTTACCGGCGTCACACAGGACCGGCTGCACCTGCTGCGCGGGACCGACGCCCAGTTGATGTCGTCTGGCGAGCGGCCCCAGGAGGTCCGGATCGAATACCTGACCGACTCCGGCGTCGCCACCGGCCAGCCCGAAACGCGGCGCGGCGACAACCGGACGCTGTTCACCATCACGCCAGAAACGGGCGACTACATCATGTCGATCCGGCTCGTGTGGGGCACCCGCCACGCGACCTATTTCTTCCGCATCACGGTGAGCAACTGACACCGGCTAGGCGGCCATTCTCACGGCGCAGGGACGCCACCGCACCATCGTCCCTGCGCCGCGCCAGCCGTTGGTAGATCACCTGTTCCGTGCTAGAATGGGCTTGGGAGAGATGATGAGCGCATCACACACAACCACCAACCCGGTCCGGCGGCACCGGCGCGACATCTGGCTGCGGATCGTAGCCCCGGTCGCCATCCCGGCGCTGCTGCTGGTGGCGCTCTGTGTGATCCTGGTGGTGGCCGCTGCCAGCGACGCGATCGAGGGCACCCAGATCGGCGTCGTGATGGGCATCGTTGCCACGGCGTTCATCGCGCTCCCGCTGGCCCTGCTGTGCATCGTGCCCTATGCGGTCCTGGCAGTCGCCGCGGTCGGCGCCGGGCGTCTCTACCGGGTCACGACCGGGCCGCTGCAAGCAGTGCGCCGCCTGACCGGGAAAGCGGCGGTCCAGACCGATCGATTCGCGCCCAAAATCGCCCGGCCATTCGTCGGTCTCAACACGCGAATCACGCGCTGGGAATATACCATTCGCGGCTGGCAAGGAAAGGATGCAAGTGATGAGCGACATAGCTAAGAAAGCCGAAGACCAAGTCAGCGAACTGATCGATGTGATCGAAGAGCAAGATGCCCAGGTGTGGGCCTATCTGATCGGCGGCGTCGTTGCGCTGCTGGTCGGCCTGATCGCGGCCTATTTTTACGCTCAGTCCATCCGGGAGAAGCGCAAGAGCCGGCTGGAGCGCATCAAGGAAACCCTGCGTGGAGGCATTAGTTTATGACCAGCGATTTACCGGTTCCTGAGGTCAATTGGAAGACCCGGATCTACATGGTCGGTGGCATCACCGGCCTGGTCCTGGGCTTCCTGGCCGCCTACTTATACGCCCGTGCCTCTGAGGAACACGGCGCCATCGAGCCGCGGGGAATCAAGACGATGGATGCGCTCAAGCTCGCGGTGGCCTTGCTGGCTATCGTGCGCCAGGTCACGGACCTCGGCGCGGGTGACGGCAAATAACCGCATTCGATAGCTGTGTGGCGCGCCGCGTTCGGGCGTTCGTCCCTGCTGCCGGCGCGCCGGTCCTCTCATGGATTTGACGGCTCCCCTTCCTACCAAGAAACTGCTGCGCGCAGCCGGGTTAGTGGCCCGGCTGTTGATCCTGGTGTGGGTCCTCAAGGCGCTCGCGCCCGCCCCGCCCATCGTGCGCCTGGGGCCGCCGCAAACCGTCCACACCGAACAGCCCGCAGTCTGCGTCCATACCCGGCTCACCGACGAAGTGGAGGAGTGGAAGATCCAGCGCACGCTGAGCATGGTGCGCGAGATGGGCGCCCCGACCATCGTCGAGTTTTTCCCCTGGCCCTACGTCGAAGGAGAGCGTGGCGAATTCGATTGGAGCCATCCCGATCGCATCATCCGCCACGCCGAAAACCAGGGGCTCGACGTGATCGCCCGCCTGGGTTTGGTCCCACACTGGGCCCGCCCGCCCGTCCACGAAAAGGTGACCACCTTCACCTACCTGACGGACGAGCACTTCGAGGCGTTCGCGGATTTCGTGCGGGCGTTCGCCGCGCGCTATCGGGGGCGCGTGGATACGATCATCATCTGGAACGAGCCGAATCTCAGCATCGAATGGGGCGACCGCCAGGTCGATCCGGAAGCGTACACGTGGCTGCTGCGCTTCGCTTACGCCGCCGCCCACGAAGGCAACCCGGACGTCACCGTCCTGGGCGGGGCGCTGGCGCCCACCACCGAGGCGGAGGACAGCCTATACGGCATGAGCGACATCCGGTACCTGGAGCGGATGTACGAGGCGGGCGCCGCCGAGGCGTTCGACGCGCTGGCCGTTCACACCTACGGCTTCACCCTCCCGCCCCAGGACGAGCCCGATCCCGGCGTCATCAACTTCCGCCGCGTGGAGCTATTGCGCGCGGTGATGGAGCACTACGGCGACGGCGACAAGTCCATCGTCATCACCGAGAGCGGGTGGAACGACGATCCGCGCTGGACGCGCGCCGTCCGCCCCGGCCAGCGAATCGTCTACATGCTGGACGCCTTCGATATGGTCGCGGCGTGGCCCTGGGCCGAACAGCTCTGCATCTGGATATTCCGCCAGCCGTTGGACCTGCACAACCGCCGCGATGCGTACTACGCGCTGGTGTCGTCCGATTTCTACGCCAGGCCGATCTACGAGGCAATCCAGGCCTACGCCCGCGGGTGGGAAAACCCCTACGCGCCATGACATCCCCGACGTTCGACACCGTATCGCGGGCGCTGCGCTGGCTGCGCCGCCATCCACGGATCGCGCTGGTGGGGCTGAACGTGGCTGCGCTGCTGATCGCGTACGACGTCGTCACGCGGCCCGGCGCGTGGTTCGGTCCCCAGGACATCACCTGGCGGCGCAGCCAGATCAACGGCGACCTCTACGTGGGGATCGACCCCAGCTATCCCCCGTTCGCCGAGTGGACGCCCGACGGCATCATCGGCCTGGAAGCGGACATCGCCCGCGAGATCGCCCGGCGCATCGACACGACGGCCCACATCCAGATCATGGGCTTCGATGGGTTGTACTCCGCGCTGTACACCGGCAGCGTGGATCTGGTCATCGCCGGGCTGAAGGTTGATCCCGCCCAGACGAGTTGGGTACACTATACGCAGCCGTATTTCGACGCCGGCCAGGTCCTGGTCTCATCGTCCGGCGCGCCCATCGACTCGATGCGCCAGCTCGACGGCAAGACCGTCGCCGTCGAGATCGCCTCGGCGGGGGACATGGCCGCGCAGCGCTGGAGCCGCCGCCTGGGCGCGCTGACCATCGAGCGTTTCATGCTGCCGGACGAGGCGATGCGCGCCGTTCAGAACGGCACCGCCGCCGCGGCCCTGGTCGACACGGTGAGCGCCCGGCTGTACATCGAGGAGCATCCCGACCTGCGGATGGCCGGGGAGACGACCGTTCCCGACGGGTACGTCATCGCGCTGCGCAAGAAGAACTTCCGGCTGGCCGAAGAAATCGACCGGGCGCTGGCGGATATGATCGACGATGGCACCCTGAACGCAATCATCGAACGGTGGTTGTAAGCGATAGGAAAACCCATGCACGTCAAAAACGCGCGATCTCTGGCCGGAGTGGCAAGCCCTCACGGGGAAGTCGTCTACGAACTGTTCGGCGCTGCCGCCGGGGGGAGCCAGGCGCACAGCCTCGCCCAGATCGTGATCCCGCCGGGCAAAGCCTCGCTCAAACACTACCACCCCACCGCCGAAGAGAGCTACGTCATCCTGTCCGGCACGGGCCGGTTGGAAGTGGACGGCAAAACAAGCCACATGGGGCCGGGCGACAGCGCCATCATCCTGCCCAACCAGGTCCACCAGCTCTGGAACGCGGGCGACGAGGACCTGGTGCTGCTCGCGGTGTGCGTCCCGCCGTGGACGCCGGACAACAGCGTGTATCTCGACTGAATCAAAAACGGGCTGCTTCGGCAGCCCGCCGCCGTCACGCGCCCGTTACGCCCCGCTGCCCCGGCCCCGCCGCAGCAGATCGTTGAGGCGGCCCAGCACGCTGTTCTGATTCATCCCCGCCACCATGCACAACAGCCACGCAATCGCCAGCTCGGCGGTGCTGGCCGTGTCGTGCAGCAGGTCCTCGTTGGCGACGGACACCAGCAGGAACGTGAACAGCCCCATCACGCCGCCCAGCAGCGGGTTGAACAGGTACCAGCTAATGTGGATCGGGTCGAAGTCGCGCAGCCTGGTCGTGTGGCGATCGAGCGTGACGTAGCCGGAGATCAGCGCGCCGGCCACGCCGAACAGCGTCGGGTAATACAGCGCCCCGACGATCTCGACGCCGACCGCCTCCGCCACGCCCGCGAACAACTGCTTGAGCGCCATCAGCACGACCCACGCGATAGCGCAGCCCACGTAATAGTTGAGCAGCAGGGGCCGGTAGCGAATGATGTCCGCCGTGACTTTGCGCTGGCGGTTCAGGTCGGACCGGATGCGGTAGACGATCGCGCGCGCGTCGTCGAAATTCGCGCGCGACTCGAGCAGCATCGAGCTGGCTTGCAGCAGTTCCTGCTGGTAGACATCGGTCGGGCCGCGGTCGCCTCCGACCAGGTGGATCAGCTCCTCCTGCACGATGTCGATCTGGTCCCAAAGCCGGTTGAGGCGCTCGTCGTCCACCAGCCGGTCGAGCAAGTCCGGGTCGGGCGGCATCGTGCCGGGATACAGGCTCATCGGCGGCTGTCGGACGGGCACCGGGCTGCGCGGCTCCGCGTCGCTCCTCGTCGACTCGAGCGCAGCGCTCTCAGGCACCGCAAGGCCGCCGCCACTGGCGCCCAGACCAGGCTCGTCACGCGGCGACGCAGGATGCAGCAGCCCGCCCGTTTCGGGGAGCGGCTCATCTGCGCCCGCTTCCGGCGGGGGAAGGTCATCCATGTCGAACGATGGCGAGGGCTGGTAGACCGGCGACGCGGGCGAAAAATCGAGCAGCGCCTCGGCTTCCTCGGGCGTCAGGTCCAGCGCGCCAGGGTCCACCCGCTCGGCGTCGGGCGCGCCCGGCTCCGGCGAAGTCTCCTCCGACGCCGGCTCGGCCCGGCTCGCGGAGTGCTCGCCCAGCAGGATTTCGCGCCCTTTGCCGCGCAGCGACGCCCTGGGCCGGGAGTCACGCTTCGTCTCGCCCACCTGAGATCTCCTCTGCCAGCTTGCGGTAATCCTGTGCGATCGGATGGCTGGGGATGTATTCCAGGACCGACAGCCCCACGACCGGCGCTTCGGCCACCATGTCATCGAAATGAATCAGCGTCGGGAACATCTTCGGGCCGAACACCGCCCGCAGTTCGTCGACGACCTCCTGGGCATGCTTGGAGCCGGGCCGGTACATGGTCCCAAACAGGCCCGCCAGCTTGAGCGATTCGTTGAGGTTGCTCTTGACGCGCACGACCGTATCCATCAGCGCGCGCACGCCGCGCATCGCCAAGTACTGGCACTGGACGGGAATCAACACCTCGTCGGCGGCGACCAGGCCGTTGGCCGTCAGAATCCCCAGCCCTGGCGGCGTATCGATCAACACGAAATCGAACGGGATCCGGCTGCGCTGCAGCGACTGGCTCAGCCGGTGCGCGCGGTCGGCCACCGCGGCCAGTTGGATCTCGGACGACGCCAGATCGATGCTGGCCGGCACCAGCGCCAGCCGCGCCCGGACCGGGCGCATGACACGCGCCAGCGAGACGTGGCTGTACATGATCAGCGAGAACGCGCTGCGCCGGATGTCGTACGAGTCGATCCCAAACGCAGCCGTCAATCCCCCCTGCGGATCGAGATCGATCATCAACACCCGCAGGCCCCGTTCGGCCAGGGCTACGCCCAGGTTCATCACCGAGGTCGATTTCCCGACGCCGCCCTTCTGGTTGGCAATTACGAGCGTTCGTGCCATGCAGCCCAAATCCTAGTGAACCCGCGCTGGATGCATTATAGCATATGGCCCCTTGTGTGGATATTGCGCCCGCCCCGTCTGCAAGCCCGCGCTAGGCGAGCGCGCAAACTTATGGTACACTTCCCCACCGCAACGCCGGTGAGCATCCATGCTACGGCGGCGGCTTCGAACACGTCATGTCCTGAGGCATCTGATCACACTATGAAAAGAATGTTGCACCTTTTCTTCACAGGGTTTGCGATGGGATCGGCGGACATCGTGCCCGGTGTATCCGGCGGCACCATCGCCTTCATCTTCGGAATCTACAAGGATCTCGTCAACAGCATCAAACACGTGAGCGGCGAGACGCTGGCCCTGCTGCTGAAGGGCCAGGTCCGGCAGGCGATAGCGGGCGTCCCGTTCGCGTTCCTCGTGCCGCTGGTGCTTGGCATCGGCGCCGCCGTGATCACGCTGGCAAACTTGCTCTCGCGGCTGTTGGAAGATCACCCTGTCTATGTGTGGTCCTTCTTCTTCGGGCTGGTGCTGGCGTCGGTCCTGGTGGTGCGCAAGCGCGTGACGCGCTGGACCCCGGTCAAGATCGCCCTGCTGCTGGCCGCCTCGCTGGCCGCGTACCTGCTGGTGGGTGCGGTCCCGGTCGAGACGCCGGAAACCGCGCTGGCCTTCTTTCTGTCCGGCTCGATTGCGATCGTCGCCATGATCCTGCCGGGTGTTTCCGGCTCGTTCATCCTGGTGCTGCTCGGCAAGTACGAGCAGGTGCTGGCCGCCGTGACCGACCGCGACATCCTCACCTTGCTGCTGATCATCGCCGGCGCGGCGATCGGGCTGGCGTTGTTCTCGCGCATATTGTCCTGGCTGTTTGCCAAGCATCACGACCTCGCCATTGCCGTGCTGACGGGCTTCATGCTCGGCTCGCTGCGCAAGATCTGGCCGTGGAAAGAAGTGATGTCCACCCGCATCAACCGCCATGGCGACGAGGTGCCGGTACACGAGGTCAACATCCTGCCCCCGGCCTGGGACGAAACGGTGCTGCTGGCAGTCTTCCTGGCAGGGCTGGCGATCGTGCTCATCCTGTATCTGGAGAGCCTGCAAACCACCCGCGAGCAGCACCACACCGGCCCGGAACGGCTCGACGTGCCGGACAGCCTCTAGATCCGCCCACCACTCCGACCAGTTTGAACCATCCGTAAGCTCAGTTACCGACCGGCGCGAGATGCTTGCTTGTGCCGGTCGTTGCGCGTTCGATCAATCCGTTGCCTGTCACCGCGTCCGGCGTTATCATGTTCCCGACCGGGCGACATCCCGCTGCCCGGTCGAAGCGGTCGAGACCGGACCTGCTGCGACGGGAGTCGCTGGGACATCGACCAGCGCCCGACGCTCCGATCCAGGTGACGATCGTCGTCTGTATCGCAAGGCGCGAGCTGTCGCACAACTCGCAAATCGTTCAAATGACGAAAGGAGCGTGAACGCGCGTTCACCGTCGTGCACGCCTTGAACGAGCGTCCCAATTCAGCATGGAACAGTTCATCTCGTTCGATCTCGAGGAATTCATTCGCACCGTTGGCTACATAGGCGTTTTCGGGATCATCTTCGCCGAGTCCGGCCTGTTGGTGGGATTTTTCTTGCCGGGGGACAGCCTGTTGTTCACGGCTGGTTTCCTCGCCTCGCAGGACTTTTTCAACTTCCCCATCCTGGCCATTGGCTGTTTCATCGCCGCCGTGGCCGGTGACAGCGTGGGCTACTGGTTCGGCAACCGGGTCGGGCGCCGCCTCTTCCAGCGCGAAGACTCGCTGCTGTTCAAGAAGAAGCACCTCTACCGGGCCGAGGAGCTCTACGAAAAACACGGCGGCAAGATCATCGTGATCGCCCGGTTCATGCCCATCGTGCGGACCTTCGCGCCCATCGTGGCCGGTGTCGGCACGATGCATTACCGGCGGTTCATCTCCTATAACCTGATCGGCGGCCTGTTGTGGGCGGTGGGCGTGTCGAGCGCGGGCTATTTCCTCGGCAACGCGATCCCGGACATCGATCGCTACCTGCTGCCGATCGTCTTCCTGATCATCGTGATCTCGGTGCTGCCCCCGGCCATTCACGTGCTGCAAGACATGCTGGCCGAACGGCGCGCCGCCCGGCAGTTGGCCGACGTGAAAACCGATTCCCGGTCCGAGGTCCAGTAAGCTCTCGCTGCGCCGCCAACAGCATGGGACGCGCGTCCTGGTTGCTGTTGGCGGCTGTCAATTGACGAACCGGCGCAAGCTGTGTATAGTCCGATCAACGGTTCGGCAGCCCTCAAAAGGACAAAACGGTCATGTCGATCTTTGGCGGACGCAGACACCCATCGCCTACCGAAAGCCCTGAGGAATTCTCGCTCGATCCCCATTCCGGCAACCCCGGACGAAGCCCGGTCGGATTCGAAACCGTGCTCGGCCCCAGCGCCACCCTGCGCGGCGACCTGAAATGCCAGGCCAATGTCCGGCTCGATGGCACGTTCGAGGGCACGCTCGAGATCGATGGGAATGTCCTGGTCGGCGAAACCGCCAAGATCACCGCCGATATCCACGCCAAGAATGTGTCCATTGCGGGCGCCGTGCGCGGCAACGTCAGCGGGAAGAAGGTGCAGATTCTGCGGACAGGGCGCGTGTGGGGGGATATCGCGGCTGTCTCGATCGCCACCGAGGACGGCGCGTTCATCGACGGCAAGATCACGATGGTCAGCCACGAGGCCGCCAGCGCGTTCGATCTGGCGTCGCTGCCGCTGCCCGACGAGCTGGAACCGGTCGCCGACGAAGACCTTTCCCTGGCTGAGTCGCCCCAGGAATCGCCCGAGGAAACCGAGGCCGAATCGCCCGACGATTCGGACGAGCGGGTTTAGGTATCGTCGCCATTTGATGCTATAATCGGGCTAGATTGCCCACAGTCTCCCATTGTCCGGCACACTGGAAGCTCAGGAACACGTTTATGATTAAGGTCCTTATTGATAGCATACGCGTCAGCCTCATGTCGCAACTGCGGGTCGTCATTCTGAAGGATCCTGACAGCGGCAGATACCTTCCGATCTTCATCGGCCCCTGCGAGGCCGAAGCGATTGCCGTCAAACTACAGGGCATGTCGGTCGAGCGCCCGCTCACTCACGACCTGCTCAAATCCGTCATCAGCGAGCTTGGCGGCCAAGTCCGCCATATCATCGTCAACGACCTGCGGCAGGACACCTTCTACGCCCAGATCGTCGTCGACCAGGACGGGCAAACCCGGACGATCGACTCCCGCCCGAGCGATGCGATCGCGCTCGCCGTGCGGCTGGAAGTGGATATCTTCGTGGACGAGAGCGTCATGGAGCGCGCGTCGATCACGCCGGATGAGGAAGTGGACGCCGAAGCGGCGGGCGAGGTCGATGGCGAGGTGCCCCCGTCCGAACGGCTGAGCCTGTTCGAAGATTTCGTCGAGTCGCTCGATCTGGACGATCTCGACTCTGAAGAAGACGAAGACGAGTAAGACCGGCGCGAGCTGTCGTCGTGATCGGTTCAACGGGGCTGCTAGGACGTGAGCGGCCCCGTTTTTGACACAGAAGTTGCAGGGTGCGCGCGCAGATGATCTCACGCCAGGGCAAATGATGACTCAAGACACTTCTCCGGTACGTCCCGACCGCATGGCGCCCCACAGCGTCGAGGCTGAAGAAGCCGTCCTCGGCTCGATCCTGATCAACCCCGAGGCGCTCCACGACGTGGCCGCGTTCCTCCAGCCGGACGACTTCTTCATCGTCAAGAACAGTTGGGTGTGGGAAGCGATTCTGCGCATCCAGGAGCGCAACGAAGAGATCGACTACCTCACCGTGGTCGAGGAGCTTCGCCAGCAGGCGCGGCTCCAGGAGATCGGCGGCCCGGCCTACATCACCTACCTGATCAACCACACGCCGTCCAGCATTTACGCCGAGGCGTATGGGCGCATCGTCGAGCGCGCGTCGCTGCGCCGCAAGATGCTGTCCGCGGCGAGCGAGATCGCGCGGCTGGCGCACGAAGAAGACGCCGACATCAACGAGATCATCGACCGGGCCGAGCAGTCGCTGTTCGAAGTGACCGAGCGGCGGCTCAACAAGGAGCTGGTCCCGATCCGGCTCGCCATCAGCGACTATTTCGACCGGATCGAGTACCTCTACCAGCAGCCTGACGTGCCGCGCGGCGTGCCGACCGGCTTCACGGACCTCGACCGGCTGTTGGGTGGGCTGCAAAAATCGGACCTGTGCATCGTGGCCGGGCGCCCCGGCATGGGCAAGACGTCCTGGCTGTTGAGCGTGGCGCTCAACGCCGCCCGCGCCATCAAGGGCCGGATCGCGATCTTCAGCATGGAGATGAGCAACGAGCAGATCGTCCAGCGCCTGGTATCGTCGGAGACGGGCATCAGCACGCACGTCCTGCGCCAGGGCCAGCTTCAGGAGCGCGACTGGACACTGTTCGTCCAGGCGACCGGCAGCCTGAGCGGTCTGCGCATTTACCTGGACGACACGCCCGCCCTCTCGCCCGTGCAGATGCGGACCAAGTGCCGCCGGCTGTACAACGAATACGGCCTGGACCTGATCATGGTCGATTACCTGCAATTGATGACCTCCGGCACCGGGCGCCAGGAAAACCGCGTGCAGGAGATCAGCTTCATCTCGCGCCACCTCAAGCAGATCGCCCGCGAGCTGAACGTGCCCGTGCTGGCGGCGGCGCAGCTTTCGCGCGCGGTCGAACAGCGGCAGGACAAACGCCCCCAGCTTTCGGACCTGCGCGAGTCCGGGTCGATCGAGCAGGACGCCGACGTCGTGATGTTCATCTACCGCGACGAGGTCTACAACGAAGAGACCGAGCGCAAGAACCAGGCTGACGTGATCGTCGCCAAGCACCGCAACGGCCCCACCGGCAGCGTGACGCTCTATTTCCGCAAAGAACTCACTCAGTTCGCGAACATGCGCAAAGATGCGATTGATCTGGCAGGGTTTTGAGTATGCAAGGCTTCAACGGATTTCCGCCGGGCAAACTGCACACCACGACGGTCCCCAACCTGTTCTTCAGCGAGCTGCTCCCGGCGATCGATGATCTGGCCGAGCTCAAGCTGACGGTGTACTGCTTCTGGGCGCTGCAACAGCAGGAGGGCGAGTTTCGTTACCTGCTGCGCCGCGAGGTGCTGAACGACGACCTGTTTCTCAAGGGCATCGACAGCGACCCGGCGAAGGCCGCGCAGAAAGTGCTGGACGCCTTCGAGCGCGCCACCACGCGCGGCACCCTGCTCCACGTGACGGTGGAAGGCGTCGGCGGGCCGGAAGACCTGTACTTCATGAACACGGTGCGCGGGCGAAACGCCGTGCGCGCCATCGAGGCCGGCCAGTTCGAGGTGGGCGATCGGGATTGCCCGGTGGCCCTGGTCGTCGAGCGCCCCAATATTTTCACGCTTTACGAACAGAACATCGGCCCCCTGACGCCGATGATTGGCGACCAACTACGCGAAGCAGAAAAAGAGTACCCGGCGGAATGGATTGCCCAGGCAATCCAGCTCGCGGTGGAGCGCAATGCCCGCAACTGGCGCTATGTGCTGGGCATCCTCAAGCGGTGGGAGACGGAAGGAAACGATCGTGGACTCTCTAAACAACCATCTCAAGCGGATCGCTACCGGTATATCCAGGGAGAACTCTCCGACCTCATCGACTACTGATCGCGGCGAACGGAACGTCTGCCCGATCTGCGGGGGCATGGGTTTCGTCACGCGCGATGTGCCCATCGACCATCCGGACTTTGGCCGGGCCTTCCCGTGCGCGTGCCAGCACGAGAATCTGGCTGCCCAACGGGCGGCGCGCCTCCGTGCGTTGAGCAACCTGGACGTCGTCGCCGACAAGACGTTCGACAGCTTCATTGTCGACCGGCCCAACCTCGACGAACGGGAGCTGAGCAGTCTCCATTCGGCCTACGGGCAGGCCGTGGCGTTCGCCGAAGATCCGCAGGGCTGGCTGTTCCTTCAGGGGACGTACGGGTCCGGCAAGACGCACCTGGCGATCGCGATCGCCAACTACCGGCTGGACCTCGGCGACCCGGTCCTGTTCATGACCGCGCCGGACCTGCTCGACCACCTGCGGGCCACCTTCAGCCCTGCTGCCCCGGTCGAGTACGACGAGCTGTTCGAACGCATCCGGACGATACCGCTGCTCATTCTGGACGACCTGGGCACCGAGAGCGCCACGCCCTGGGCGCAGGAAAAGCTGTACCAGCTGCTCAACCATCGCTATTTGCACCGGCTGCCCACCGTGATCACCACCAACAGCGACCTCAACCGGATCGATCCGCGCATCCGCAGCCGCCTGGTCGACAAGACGCTGACGTACAGCGTGTCGATGTCCGTGCCGGACTTCCGGCGAACGGACGCCCCCAAAGAGCCGAGCGTGCTGACGAACCTGGAAATCTACGGGGAAATGCTGTTCGAGACGTTCGACCTGCGCGAGCACATCCTGCCGGACCAGGAACGGCGCAACCTGCGGCAGGCGCTCGAAATGGCGCAGAAATACGCCGAATCGCCGAACAACTGGATCGTGTTGATGGGCGAACACGGCTGCGGGAAAACCCACCTGGCGGCGGCCATCGCCAACTACCGGAAACGGATGGGGGAGGCTGTGGTCTTCGTGACGACGCCCGACCTGCTGGACTATCTGCGCGCGGCGTACAACCAATCGTCGGGCACCACCTTCGACCGGCGTTTTCACGAGATCCGGACGGCGCCCCTGCTGATCATCGACCAGCTCGACCTGACGAACGCCACACCGTGGGCGCTGGAGAAGATTCGCCAGATCGTGGACTACCGCTATCTGGCGAACCTCCCGACGTTCTTCACCACGACTCAGGCGCTCGAAGAGATGGACCCGCTGATCCGCAGCCGCCTGTCGGACGGGCGGCGGTGCCTGGTCTTCGCCATGATCGTGCCGGACTACCAGGGCGGCAAACCCCCGGGGCGGCGTCCCGCGCGCCCGCGCTAAGCGCCACGCGAACACGCCAGGCGCCCGGCGAAGTCATTTTTCACCGGGCGCCGTTGATTCCAGGATGGAGAGCGAACGCGTTCAGGCGCGCTCGCCCAGGCGCCGTTCCTTGCCCGCCAACAGGCTGTAAATGTTGTTGCGGTGGCGCCAGAAAATCATGTAACACACCAGCAGGTACACGCTGTACATCGGGTCCATCTGGCCCAGCCCGACGAGCAGCGCGATTGCAGCGCCCGCCGCCGCCGTGCCGATCAGCACACCCAGCGAGACGTAGCGCGTCAGCAGCACGATCGCCGCGCCCAGCGCCAGGATGACGGCAACCAGCACGGTAGGCGCCAGCAGCACGAACGTGCCCATGGCCGTCGCCGCGCCTTTGCCGCCGCGAATGCTGCCCGTGAGCACCGTCGCCAGGAAAGACCAGTTGTGCCCGGCCACCGCCGCCACCGCCGCGAGCACGCTCACCGCCGTCTGGCTGTCAGGGACGAGCCAGCGCGCGATCAGAATCGCCAGGATGCCCTTGAAAACATCCCAGGCCCACACGATCAGCCCGTAGCGAAGGCCGCACGCGCGGATCACATTCGTCGCGCCCATGTTGCCGCTGCCGACCTTGAAGATGTCCACACCGCGCGCCCGCGCGACCAGGTAGGCAGTCGGGAATGAGCCGATGATATAACCGATGGCGATGATGAGAATCACCGATGATAACTGCATTGCGGGGTCCCTTCCTGTTCCACACGTCGCATTGATAACAACACCAATTCCCCCAACAAGATACGCGCCTAACCCGCTGGAAATTTGATCGCAGAACAGGGCAAGGGTAAAACAATACACGCTATGGCATGGTGTCGGACACGAAGCCCGCAACCGTACTATAATGACCATCATGAGCATAACACCTGGCGGGCCGATCCGACAAAAAAGGATTCCCGAGATAGTGACGTGAGCCACGCCAGCGAACCGGCGCAGCCCGCGCGAGCGCGGCGGGTTGTTGGTCACATAGCTGGCGCGAGGTTGTGCTGGAACACGATTATTGTTAAGCTGAACGCACCCGGTGAGCAAACGGGATGTGCCTGGAGAGGTAGGGTCGTATGCGTAAGTGGATCGTGTGTGGGTTATTGGTGGGCCTGACCATTCTGATGGCCGCCTGTGATGAAGTCCCGGCCAACGATTCGTCAGGCGAATCCCCGGATGCCGAAGTGATGAGCGTTCCCACGCGCACGGTCAAGCCGATCGTGAGCTTCACGCCGCGCTTCACGGCCACGCCCATTCCCAGTATGACGCTGCCCCCCTCCGACACGCCGCTGCCCACCGACACGACTCTGCCGCCGACGGCCACGTTGACCCCGACGCCGTCGCCCACGCCTACCGTCGAGGGTGTGATTCGCTCGACCGAGAACGTGAATCTGCGGTCGGGACCGGGCTTCAACAACCCGGTGGTGCTCAGCCTGTCGCCGGGCACACGCCTGGGCGTGATCGGCAGCGTCACCGACGATCGCGGCGTCACGTGGTACAAAGTGGCGTTCGACGACGAGGACGGCAACCCACAGCGGCTGTGGGTGAGCGGGAGCCTGCTCGAAACCGACTACGACCAGTTGATCGCCGGCGCGGGCGAGGCCAGCCCTGCCGAAACCGAAGACCCCGCCGTCACGCGCACGCCCGGCCCCACCCCGGAACCGAACCGCGTCGAGATCCTGGCCTACTGCCGCCAGAAGAACGTCCGCCCCGCCAACCCGACCACGAATGACAACGTGTACATCGAATGGAGCTGGTACGTCGCCCGTCAGGACTTGATGGACCAGCATCTCGAAAACAGCACCTACGAGGTGCGCCTGGACGGCGAGCTGCTCGATGACTGGGAACAATACGCCACCGACATGCGGTTGGAACAAGGTGTGTGGATCATCTACTGGTACTACCCGGTCGGCAAGCTCGACGCGGGCGAGCACAACGTCGATTTCCAGGTGACCTGGGACGAAGCCATCACCGACGGCTACGAGCAGTTCGGCCCCGGCACCCCCAACGAGATCGATCAGGGCGACTGCACCTTCACCGTGACCGAGCCGTGAGCGCCTGCACCCACGCTTTCGAAGCGCACCGACTTGGCGTATCATAGGTGGGTGACTGGATGACGAGCCACGCTTGAGGGGATTGGATGAGCAAGCCACAATGGGACGCGCTGGTCGAGCAGTTGAAGGATCCCGATCCGAAGGCGCGCCGGCGAGCGTGCCAGCAGTTGGCCCGCCTGGGCGATCCGAAGGCGATCCCGTTTCTGCGAACCGCCTACCTGCAAGAAGATGACGAGCGCGTGCGCCAGGCCGCGCATGACGCCCTGGCAACGTACAAAGCGATGCAAACCGGCCAGCCGGGGCGCCGCCTGCCGGTCGGCGAGGCGCTGCTGACCCGCATCGCCGCCGGGCTGGCGATTCTGCTCGCCGTGTCGGTGGTCCTGCACGGCGTGACGCTGGTGCTGGGTGCGCTCGAAGACGACGAAGACGCCGGCCCCGCCCCCGTCGCGCAGACCGACCCCCTCGACCGGGACGTGCTCGTCACCCGGCTGCAGGACAAATTCCAGGAGATCGAGGGGATCGCGTCCGGCCTGCGCGGTGAAGTCGACCATTACAACGCGACCGGCGAGATCGCGTGCGACACGTCCCAGGTGGTGCCCGAGCCCGCCGCGCTGGCGCCCATCGATCAGCAGACCTACCGCGACCTCGCGCTGATCGGCAGCAAACTCGACGGCGTGCTGCCTGCGCTCCAGATCGCCCAACTGCGCTGGGGCCGGATCTGTGAGACGAACACGCCCGAGATGCAGTCGATCCTGGAGGCGTCGAGCCGGTTGGACCAGGTGGCGGGCGAGCTGGACGAGATCGAGGGCCTGCTGCAAAAGGCCATTACCAACCCCGCGCCGACAATGGGTCCCACCGTGACGCCGGTGCCCACCGCCACGCAGACGCCCCAGCCCGGCACGCCGACGTCACCGCCGAGCGAGACGCCGGAGCCAACGCTCACCGGCGCGCCGACAGCCACGCCCACGCCGACCGTCACGCCAACCGAGACGCCCTCACCGACCGCGACGCTGCCGTTCCCCAACCTGGATTACCGCGCGATCATCCGCGCGCTGGACGAGCAGTTTCTGGTGTTGGGCGACCTGGAGAACCCCTATGAAACCGGCATGATCAACCGCTGGCAGCAGGCGCGCGAAGGCCAGCAGCCCTCGGCCAGCTTCTGCACCTTCGACGAATGGCCCGCCCCGTTCGCGCTCACCGAGGCGCAGCAGGCGGAAATCCAGCGCCCCGGCGTGGCCGATCCACAACTCGAAGAGGCCGTCCGGCTGGTGATCGACGGCATCGATCTCGCCTACCAGGCCCGCGCGCTGTTCGAGCCATCGTGCGCTGCCCAGACGCTGGATCAGACTGCCGCGCAGGGCATCGCGCTGGGCGAAAACGCCATCATCAAGCTCCGCGAGGCCCAGCAGTTGGTCGACACCATCCGGAGGCGTCCCTAGGCCATGAGACGGGCACTTGGCATCGGGTTGATCGTCGTCGCGCTCGTTCTGCCGCGCGTCCTGGTCGCCACCGCCCAGGACGGCAGCACCGCCGCCCCGGTCGGCTCGACGACGATTCACGTCGTGCAGCGCGACGAGAATCTCTTCCGCATCGCGATGAAATACGGCACCACGGTCGAGGCCATCAGCGAGGCCAACGGCATCACCGACCCGCGCTACATCGCCGTCGGCCAGCGCCTGCTGATCCCCAACGCCCGCGCCGACACGCCGGGCGCGGTGGTGACGCACGTCGTCCGGCCCGGCGATACGCTGGAGACGCTCGTCCGCACCTACCACACCACCGCCGGCAGCCTGGCGGAAGCCAACCGCCTGACCAACCCGGCCCGGCTGTACGTCGGCCAGGAACTGACGATCAGCCAGGGCGCGGATGGCAGCGCGCCGGCTGCCGCGCGCCAGATTCACCGCGTGACCGCCGGCGAAAACCTCGCGCGGATCGCGCTGGCGGCGGGCGTGCCGCTGGTCGATCTGCTGCGCGCCAACGATCTGACGTTGCCCGCGCCGGTCTTCACCGGCCAGCGCCTGTGGATACCCGGCGAGAGCGATCCCGGCGCGCTGGTCGATCTGCCGCTGCCCTTCAGCGCGGTGGTGGTCAAGCCGACCCCGGCCATCCAGGGCCAGACCACCGGCATCCACGTCACGACAGCCGGCCCGGCCACACTCACCGGTGACTTCATGGGCTACCCGATTCAGGTCGCGACGCACGACGCCAACCAGCACGACGCGCTGTTCGGCATTCACCCGTTCACCGAGCCGGGCATCTACCCGCTCAACCTCGTCGTGACCACGCCCGATGGCGCACAAACCGCGCTGGCGCTGCGCGTCCGCGTGGACAGCGGCGGGTATGGCAGCGAGACCATTTCGCTCGACGCTGGACAGTTGAACCTGCTGCAAAACGACGTGACCGAGCCGGAATGGCAGCGCATCGCCACCGTGATGAGCGGCTTCACCGCCCAACGCTATTTCGACGGCCTGATGGGCCTGCCCTCGACCGGGGCCATTACGTCCCAGTTCGGCACGCGCCGCGATTACAACGGCGGCAGCCTGAACACATTTCACAGCGGGACGGATTTCGGCGGCGGGCCGGGCTCGCCCGTCCTCGCACCGGCAGGGGGCGTCGTCGTGCTGGCCGAGCACGTGCCCGTGCGGGGCAACGCGACCGTGATCGATCATGGCTGGGGAGTCTATACCGGCTACTGGCACCAGACGGAGATCCTGGTTTCGGTGGGGGAAGTCGTCCGCGCGGGGCAGAAAATCGGCACGATCGGCTCGACGGGCCGCTCGACCGGCCCGCACCTGCACTGGGAGATGTGGGTGGGAGGCACCCAGGTCAACCCGATGCAGTGGGTCCAGCAGGCGTTCCCCTAGCCCGGAGCGCCGACCAGCGATGGCTCCGCACCACACCGAGCGCCCGCCGATTCACCCGGGTCGCGTCTACTCGCGGGCCGAAGTCGCCGAGATCCTTGACGTGAGTCTGAGCACCGTCAAGCGGCTGCTGGCGTCGGGCCAGCTCCGGGCCAGCCAGCCGGGGGGGCTGCGCCGCGTCTTCATCACCGGGCAGGCGATCCTGGATATGCTGGAGGCCACCACCCTGCCGCGCGGCGGCGAGCGCGATACCTGACCGGCGCCCGGCCCGGCGGCTTACAGGTTGCTGCGGATCAGCGACGCGATCGCGACGATGATCATCACGACCACGATGATCACCGTCACCGCCGATTCGCCGAAGCTGATGATGCCGCCCACCAACGCCGCGATCGCGCCCACGATCACCAGCACCAGCAAGCAGCCACACCCGATTATCCACCGGGAAAACGACCGGATGAAACCGCTGACGTTGTCGCGGCCCCGATCACGACCAAACAAGCCTTCGAGGAAATCCACGAGCACAATCCTTTACTGGACACCGAGCGGTCGTGCTCACGCCGGTTTACCCTGCTCCGCCATCCGAATCACTGACGATCTCGTAATCGTGCGTAAGCTCGACAACCGGGCGCAGCGTGGCCGACACCGAGCAGTATTTCTCGTGCGACAGGTGAATCGCCTTGGCAACGTCGCGCTCGGAGATGCCATCGCCGTCCACCACGTAATGCAGGTGAATTTTGCGGAATGCCCACGGCGCTTCGCTTTGCTGCTCGCCCTGTACGTCAACGCGCAGCTCGGTCAGCCGCTTGCGCTTCTTCTGGAGGATGTTCGCCACGTCATACGCCGTGCAGGACGCCAGCGAGAGCAGCAGTAATTCGCTGGGCTTCATGCCCACGCCGTTGGCTTCATCCTGTGACGATACCACAACCGAGTGTTTGCTGCTGTCCGTGGCGACGAATTGCAGCTTTTGTAACCAGGTTACCGTACCCATACTCATCCTTTGCCAGACCATGCGATGCCAGTTCGCATTATACCGGCAGGCGCGACCTCTAACGAATTTCTGTTAGAAACACGGCTTGTTTCACGGTATGATGTCTTGCGGACGGCGCAACCAGCAGCAGAAAACTGCATCTAAATGGGTGTAACGGTTCACGTCAATCACATAAAGGATAGACCCTCATGCCATTGATGGATCAGGACACACAAAACCAGGTGCGCGACCTGCTGGCCGTGGTGACCTCGCCGGTCAATCTGCACCTGTTCACCCAGGAATATGAATGCGGTTACTGCAAAGAAACCCGGCAGATTGCGGAAGAAGTCGCGGAGCTGTCCGACCAGGTGGCTCTGCACGTGCACGACTTCGTCGATGACAGCGCGCTGGCCGAGTCGCTGCAGGTCGATAAGATCCCGGCCATCGCGGTGATGGGCGCCAACGATCAGGATTACGGCATCCGGTTCTACGGCATCCCCTCGGGCTACGAGTTCACCTCGCTGCTCGAAGCGATCATCGCCATGGGCACCGGCGCGAACGACCTCGACAAGTCGACGCTGGCCTTCTTGGACACGCTCACCGAACCGCTGCATCTGCAGGTTTTCGTGACGCCCACCTGCCCTTACTGCCCCAACGCGGTCGTCCTGGCCCACCGCCTGGCGATGGCGTCGGACAAAGTTACGGCGGATATGGTGGAAGTGACCGAGTTCCCCCACCTGGGCAACCGCTACAATGTCATGGGCGTGCCGCGCACCGTGATCAACGAGGACACGTACATCGAAGGTGCAGTGCCGGAATCGATGCTGCTGGAGAAGCTCAAAGCCGCAGCCGGGCAGCCGTCCTAGCCCTGGTGACGAAGACAACCACCGGGTTTCAAAGACATTATCTACACTACGCGTAAGGAGAAACATAAATGGCCGATACGATCAACATTGAACCGCTTGGCGCCCGCGTGTTGGTTCTGCCAATCGAAGGCGAGGCGCAGTCTCCCGGCGGCGTTCTGCTGCCCGAGACGGCCAAAGAGAAACCGCAGCAGGGCACCATCGAAGCTGTGGGCAGCTCTGAAGAGATGATGACCGATCTCAAGGTGGGCGACCGCGTGCTGTTCCCCAAGTACACCGGCAACGAGATCAAGTACGAAGGCAAGACCTACTTGCTGATGAACGAAGACGACGTGTTGGCGCGGATCAAATAAAGCCGCCCGCCACACACAGCAAAGCCGGGGAGCGTTCCATACGCAGCCCCGGCTTGTGTTTTATTCAGCGCGGCGGTTCAGGAAGTCGAGCAAAGCGGCGTTGAAGTCCTCCGGCGCCTCGTGCATCGGCAGATGACCCACCTCCGGCAAGACGACCCGCTGCGCCCCACCGATCAGGCTCTCCAGACGCGCGCCATCTTCGGGCGCCACCCACGTATCCTCTGCCCCCCACAGGATCAGCGTCGGAACCTGGATGTTGCTGACCGGTGCGGGCAGGTCGTTGTCTCTGGCGTCGCGCAGAATGCCCAGCAAGCCGGTATCCCAGCCGGGGGTATGCAGCGCCCGCCGGTACCCTTCCTCCAGCGCGGACGTGATCGCGTCGTCCTGATACGCCGCGTCGAAAAGCAGGTCGCCAAACAACGAATCGATGCCCCGCCGCAGCCCAAACTGCGCCCAACGGCGCACCACCGGCACCTCCAGCGCGAACGCCGGCACGGAATACGGTCCCGAGTCCGCGTTCAGGATCGCCGCGTCGACGAGCACCAACCGGCTGACGCGCTCCGGGGCGCTGAGCGCCAGATGAGCCGCCACGCTGCCGCCCATCGAGTGCCCGACCACCACCGCCCGGTCGATACCGAGCTGGTCCATCAGGCCGATCACCCGCCGCGCCTGGGTTGCGTGGCGGTAGTCGGTATCCCAACCTTTCTGGCTGAGGCCGAAGCCGGGCAAGTCTACAGCGTACGTGTCATAACCCGCCGCTGCCAGCGCCGGGATCGTCTGCTGCCAGGTGACCGTCGAACCGCCAAAGCCGTGAATCAGCAGCAGCACCTCCCGCTCACCACCCGGCGCGTGCACGTAATACAGCGTCTCGCCGTCCACCTCGGCGAAAGCACCGTTTTCGTCGGCCAACGCCGCCGGCGCGATGATCGGCGGGCCGCCCAGCGGCAGCAAATAGGGCACGATCAACAGCACGAACACGAACAGCGCGATCACCCACCATCCCCACCACGTTTTTCGCAGCATGTCGCTCCCTGTCCTCCTGTTGGACACCGTGCCCCAGATTATACCCGGGCAGAACGCTTGTCGGCATACCGCGCGTCATGTTAAAATAGAGACAACGAAGCGCACAATAAACGGTTTACAAGACCCACCATGACTCACCCGACACCTGCGCGCGATTTTCGCCCATCTCCCATCGCCGGACGCTGGTACCCCGGCGACCCGGCGCACCTGGCGAGCACGGTGGATGAGTACCTCGCCCAGGCGGATGTGCCCGCCATTCCGGGCGCGATCATCGGCCTGCTGGCGCCACACGCCGGGCACCGCTATTCCGGCCCGGTCGCCGGGCACGCGTTCAAGCTGGTGCAAGGCATGGACGTCGACACTGTGGCCGTGATCGGCCCCTCGCACCACCGCTATCAGGCGGATATCCTGACGACCGGCCACGCCGCCTACCGGACGCCGCTGGGCGACGTCCCAGTCGATCACGCGGCGCTGGAGGCGCTGCGCGAGACGGTGCCGGTCGAGCCCGTCCGGTGGGATGCGGAACACGCGCTGGAGATCGAGCTTCCCTTCTTGCAGCGCGCCCTGGGCGACTTCGCTCTGATCCCGCTGGCGCTGATCGACCAGTCGCTGCACACCGCCGAAATGCTCGGCCACGCGCTGGCGAACATCCTGGCCGGGCGCAAGGCGCTGCTCGTTGCCAGCTCGGACCTCTCGCACTTTTACCCGCAGAGCACCGCCAACGCGCTCGACCGGGCCATGCTCGACGCTGTCGGGGCGTTCGACCCGGTGCGCGTGCTCCACCTGGAAACTCAGGGCGAGGGGTTCGCGTGCGGGCGCGGCGCGATCGCCACCGTGATGATCGCCGCGCGCGACCTCGGCGCGGACACGGCCCAGATCGTCGACTATGCCACTTCGGGCGACGTCACCCACGACTACGACCAGGTCGTGGGCTATGGCGCGGCTGTCTTCTTCCGGTCCGAATAACCCTGCTCGATGTACGCCGAAATCGCCGTCAACCGCCGGGTGACCAGCACCTTCCACTACCACATCCCGGCCCCGCTGAGCGGGCGCATCGAGCCGGGCCACCTGGTGAAGGTCAGCTTCGGGACCGGCTTCACCAGCGGGATCGTCGTGGCCCTGTCCGACACGACGCCGATTCCCCAGACAAAACCCGTCCTTGAGCGGCTCGACCCCCGGCCCGTCGTCACGCCGGTGCAGCTCGCCCTCGCCCGCTGGATGGCCGAAACGACGCTCGCGCCGCTGGGGATGTGCCTGTGGCTGATGCTGCCGCCTGGCCTCGCCAAGCGCGGCGACACGCTCTACACCCTGCGCGACGACGCGCCCGGCAACCTGTCCGCTGTCCAGCAGCGAATCGTGAGCCTGCTCCAGCGGCGCGGGCCGCTGCGCGGGCGCCAACTCGATCACGCCCTGCCCCGCACCCGCTGGCAGAGCGCGATCCGCGGGCTGGCCGAGCGCGGCGTGGTGGACCGGGAAGCGATCCTCGAAGCACCGGACATCAAGCCCAAGACTATCCGCACCGCCGAGCTGGTGCTCGCCCCGGAACGCATCCCGCATTTCGCGCCGCGCCTGGGCCGCGAATCGCGCCGCGCCAACGTGCTCGAAGTCCTGCTCGCCGCGCCGGAGCGACGCATGAGCATGAGCACGCTGCTGATGTCGGTCGGCTGCACCGAAGCGCCGGTGCGCACGCTGGCCGAAAGCGGCGACGTCGCCATCTCGCCCAAGCAGACCTGGGTGGAGATGGCGGTATCGGATGCCGAGATCGCTGCGCGCCTCGCCGATGGGAGCTACGACCGCGCCCCCGCCCAGAAAGAGGCGCTTGAACAGCTCGCGTCCGCCGGCGGGCCGCTGCCAGTAGAAGACCTCAACACCAACACGGTGCGCACGCTGGAATCGGCGGGGACGGTCCGGCGCTGGACCGAAGCGGCCACCGTAGAGCTGCGGCTGCCCGACGAAGACGCCCAGCGGCGCATCATCGAGCTGCGCGGCGGCCAGCCCTATCTCGACATTCTGCACTTCCTGGCGCAGGCCGGCGAAGCGGTCGACGTGCGCGACGTCTACGAGCGCACCGGGACCGACCTCGCCCGGCTGCAGCGGCTGGCCGACGACGGGCTGATCCTCCTCGGCGAGGCGGAAACCTGGCGCGATCCGCTGACCGACCGCGAATTCGTCCCAACCGTCGCGCCGCCGCTCACCACCGAGCAAGACCGCGCCTGGACGACCGTCCGGCAGTACATGGACACAGTGCATTGGGGCGAAATCTCGCCGCCGCCGGACGTCTCCGGCGTGTTCGTGCTGCACGGCGTGACCGGCTCCGGCAAGACCGAGATTTACCTGCGGGCCGTCGAGCGCGTGCTGGCCCAGGGACGGCAGGCGATCGTGCTGGTCCCGGAGATCTCGCTGACGCCGCAGACGGTGCGCCGGTTCGCGTCGCGCTTCCCGGGCCGCGTGTCGATTGTCCACAGCGGGCTGAGCATCGGCGAGCGCTACGACACGTGGCGGCGCGCGCGGGCGGGTGACATTCACGTCGTCGTCGGCGCGCGTTCAGCGCTGTTCACGCCGCTGCCCGACGTCGGGCTGGTCATCCTGGACGAGGAGCACGACGACAGCTACAAGCAGTCACCGCCCATCGCCCCGCCCTATTACCACGCGCGCGACGTCGCCATCGAGATGATGCGGCTCAACCGGGGCACCGTGCTGCTCGGCAGCGCCACGCCGGACCTGGTGACCTATTTCCGCGCCGAACAGGGCGCCTACCACCTGTTGAGCCTGCCGGACCGGATCATCGCCCACCGCGAACGCATCGCCGAGCAGGTCCGGCGGCTGAACGCGCCCCGCGCCCGCTATCACCCCACCGACGCCAGCGACGCGGTGAGCGCCGATCTGCCCGATGTGCACGTCGTGGACATGCGCCAGGAGCTGCGCGCCGGCAATCGCAGCATCTTCAGCCGCCCGCTGCACACGGCGCTGAACGAGGTGCTGGCCCGCGACGAGCAAGCGATCCTGTTCCTGAACCGGCGCGGCACCGCCACCTTCGTGATGTGCCGTGACTGCGGGTACATCGCCAACTGCCCGCGCTGCAACACGCCGCTGACGTACCACGGGCCGAACCAATCGCTGATCTGCCACTACTGCGGCTACCGGCGCGACCACATCACCACCTGCCCCGACTGCGGCAGCAGCCGGATCAAGCACTTCGGCCAGGGCACCGAGCTGATCGAGTCGGCGGTTCAGGCGGCGTTCCCCACCGCGCGGACGATTCGCTGGGACCGCGACACCGCCACCGGGCGCGAAGCTCACGAGGTCATCCTGGGGCACTTCAGCGCGGGCAAAGCCAACATCCTGATCGGCACGCAAATGATCGCCAAGGGGCTGGACCTGCCGCACGTCACGCTGGTCGGGATCATCTCTGCCGACACGGCGCTCGGCCTGCCGGACTACCGCGCCGGCGAGCGGACGTTCCAACTGCTCACCCAGGTGGCCGGGCGCGCGGGGCGCGGCGCGCTGGGCGGGCGCGTGATCCTGCAGAGCTATCTGCCGGAGCACTACGCGATCCAGGCCGCCCGCGAGCACGACTATGCCACGTTCTACCGCCAGGAGCTGGCCTACCGCCAGGACCAGCGCTATCCCCCGTTCCGGCGGCTGGGACGCGTCCTGTTCCAGCATTCCACGCCCAAACAGGCCGAGCAGGAAGCCCAGCGCGCCGCGAGCGTTTTGCAGGACCGGATCGACCGGGGGCAGTTCACCGCCAGCGAGATCATCGGCCCCACGCCGTGCTTTTTCGCCAAGCGCAACAACCTGTTCCGCTGGCACCTGATCGTCCGCAGCCCGGACCCCGCCGCCATTCTCGCCCACCTGGACGTGGCCGAGGGCTGGTACGTGGACATCGACCCGGTGGATATGCTCTAGGCGGGCGCGGTGTTGCCGGCATGTCACGCGCACACTACAATCAGTCTATCGACTCAGAGCAGAGGCACGCAGCATGAGCCAGTCGTCAGAATGGGTGAGCCTGGGAGAAGCGGCAGAGATCATCGGGGTGCACCCGGCCACCATCCGCAATTGGGCCGAGCGCGGTGAACTCCCGTTTCGCCGCACGCCGGGCGGCCACCGCCGGTTTCGCCGGGCCGATCTCAAGCAGTGGTTGGCGTCGCACCGCGTCACGCGCCCAAGCGAGGCCCAGGTCGTCGTGCAGAGCGCCCTGGGACGGGCGCGCCTGGAGATCGGCGACAAGCGGGGCCTCTCGCAGCAGGACTGGTACGAGCGCCTGTCGTCCGACGCGCGCGAAACCATGCGCCAGCAGGGTCTGCGCCTCATGGATTCGCTGATCCGGTACCTGACCAATCCGGAGCTGGACAGCGAGCTTGATTCGTCCCACCAGATCGGGGAGCTGTACGGGCGGTTGCTCAAACACGAGGGCCTGTCGCTCACCCAGGCGCTGCACGGGTATTTTTACTTCGCGGATTTTTTGCTGGATGCAGTCATCCAGCTATCGGAGACGAGCACGGCGCGCCCCACGCTGGACTGGGGCGCCGTCCTGCGCCAGGTGCACCAGTTCACGCGCGAGACGCTGCTCGCTATGATCACCGTCTACGAGGAGGGTTAGGCGGCAGGGACTAGCCAGGGCGCGGAAAGGAGCGTGTGCCCAACCGGGTCAGCACCACGGCGCCCAGCCCTATCGAGCCGAGTACTGCCGTCAACAGCAGCCCGATCCACGACGTAAACCAGAAGAGTCCCCAGATGCGCACGGCCAGCGTCAGCGCGATGCCGCCCACCGCGGCGCTGATCATGCGCGGCTGCTCGTCGATGTCCAGCCAGTTGAGCACGCGATTCCCGAACGGCTCGGCCAGCGCAATCCAGCCCAGCAGGCTCAACAGCCCCAGCGCCACCCACACCAACACGAAGAAGGGCAGCAGCACCAGCGGCAGCACCAGCAGCAGCGAGACGAGGTAAATCATCGTCAGGCCCAGCGCCACCAGGATCGTCAGGCACCCGAAACCGCCGGTCGTGGCGGGCGAGCGTCGCATGGAATTCGACATGCGAATGAGCGGGCGGGGCATGATCAGCGTGACCAGCGACGCCACCGCCCCAAACAGCAGGGCACCTACCACCATACCGCTGAAACGCAGCACGACGTTGTCGCGCCAGCCGTCCATCCCGGACTCGAACAAACTTGCGACGCTCACACCGTGACCGTCGCTGCATTCTTCCTTGAGTTCCCCGTCGATCCGCGCGCCGGGCTGCCGGACGAGCGAATTGACACAGGCGACCAGGTCGCCCTGGATATGCGCGGTCTCCCCCACGACCAGCCGGTCGGCCAGCACGACCACGTCATCGGTCACGTCGCCGCCGATCAGCACGTCGCCGCCGATGATCGTTGCCTTGCCGTCCACCACGCTCTGCGCCTCGAGATAGGCGTTCTCGATGGCAACGATCACCTGATCGCCGCTGCGCTGGTTGCCGTTGGTGAGCGTATAATCCCGTCGCAGGTTGAAGCCATCCGTCTCGATCCTCGATCCGGCATAGGCCAGCGTCGCCACCAGCGTCGCGGCGAGCACCCCTAACGGAACGATCCAGCGCCAAATCCGACTCGACACAGTGCCTACCCTCTCTTGTTGGGCAATCGCGCCCAGCCTACACCACGTCCTGCTGATCGGGCGTCAGGCGAGGTTCCCGCATCAGGTACCACACGGCCCACACCCACAGCATCGTGATCGGTATGACCGTCGTCAACAGCGCGGGCAGCATCGGCGTCTCGCTCACAGCTTTGTTCAGGCTCTCGCCCACGTCCGTGATCAGGCCCGCCGAATAGCCGATCCCGTTGGCGACGACCTGGAACCCCGCGTTGAGGATACCGGGATTGGTGATCGCGCTCGCCACCACGATGACCAGGCCCGAGAGCACGGGAAGCACCAGCAGCGCGGCCACGGCCAGGCCCACCGCGAAACCGGTGGTCAGCCGGCGCCGGGTGATCTCGGGCAGCTCCATCGCGGCGATGGCGGCCATCACCCGCAGGGCGAACCCCGCCGACGGGCCAACCATCGGCGTCTCGCTCAACAGGCGATCGACGCGCACCAGCCGCTTGGTCTGCCCGCCAGCCTCGGCGGGCTCCTCCATTCGGGCTTTGAGCGCGGCCAGTTCTTCCTCGCTCAAGTCGTGACGGTCGTCACGATGCAGGTGGTGATTTTCTGCCATCAGGATCCTTCCATTGCAACATTGAGAGACGATAACGGCTGGGACTCAAGTTGGTCCGCCAGCGCCTGACGCGCCCGAAACAGGCGGCTCTTTATCGCACTTTCGGTCGTTTCTAACATCTCGGCAATCTCAGCGTACGACAGGTCGTACCAATAGCGCAGCACCACTGCCAGCCGGTAATCCGGACTCAGGTCCTCTAACAACTCCTGAACCAGAATGTTCCGCTCGTTGGTCAAGGCTGCTTCCTCCGGCCCCGGTATATCGCTCGCCAGCGCGGGATGTGGCGGTAGCGGCTCGTCGAGCGACAGCCAGGTGAGCCGCCGGCGACGCAGGCGATCGATACAGTGATTAGATGCAATCGACAGCACCCAGGTCTTAAACGAGCGCGTCTGATCGTAGCGGTCGAGATTGGAATAGGCGCGTAGAAACGCTTCTTGGGCCGCATCCTCAGCTTCTCCGCGCTCGTTCAGCATCCGGTAGCACAGGTTGAACACGTCACGCTCGTATCGCTGAACGAGTTCTCCAAAAGCCTGCTGATCGCCCGCGAGTGTGCGCTGCACCAGCAGGACATCATTTTCTTCACTCACGTGCACCCTACCTGGCAAACTGCCTTGCCCCTACTATGACTGTTATACGCATGAGGTGGGATTCAGTTGCGCGTTCCGCGCCGTACATTGGCGACTGGTCATGACCGGCTCTCACGAGGTAGAATGCGCCCTGACCGCACTGCACCAAAGGAAACCACTTCATGGCTGTCATTTACCGCGAAACAGATGGCGATCTGGGCCTGCTCATCGACAAGACGATCGGTGTCATCGGCTATGGGAACATGGGGCGCGCTGTGGCGCTGAACCTGCGCGACAGCGCCTTCTCGATCCTGGTCGGCAACCCGGACGACGAGTACGCCCAGGAAGCGTATCGCGACGGCTTCCAGGTGACCACTATCGCCGAGACGGCGGCGCGGGCCAACGTGCTGCTCCTGATGCTGCCCGACGAAATCGCGACCCAGGTTTACCTACACGAAATCGCGCCGGGCCTGCGCCAGGGCGATACCCTTGTGTTCGCGTCGGGGTACAACGTCGCGTTCGGGTTCATCGAGCCGCCGCCGTTCGTCGATGCCATCCTGGTCGCGCCCCAGGCCGTCGGCCAGGGCGTGCGCGAGGGCTACGTCACCGGCAGCGGCTATCCCAGCTTCGTCGCCGTGGCCCAGGATGCGTCCGGCGAGGCGTGGCCCCGCGTGCTGGCAATCGCCAAAGCGATCGGCGCGCTCTATCGCGGCGCCATCGAGATCACGTTCCAACAAGAGGCCGAGCTGGATCTGTTCTTCCAACAGGCGCTCCTTCCGGCGCTGCAAAGCGTCCTGCATACCGCCATCGAAATCCTGAACCGCGAGGGCTTTCCGCCGGAAGCCGTGCTCACTGGCCTGTACCTCTCCGGCGAGCTGGGGTACATCATCACCAAGTGGGCCGAGGCCGGGGTGATCCCCAGCATGAACATGCACTCGCAAACCAGCCAGTACGGGACCCTCTCGCGCCTGGAACGTTTCCGCGAGGTCAAGCTCAACCGCCAGATGGAAAGCGTGCTCGACGCGATCCGGCGCGGTGACTTCGCCCAGGAATGGGCCGCGGAATACGCGGACGGGTACCCCCGGCTGCACGCGCTCCGCCAGCGGCTCGCGAGCCAGCCCATCTGGCAGCTCGAGCAGGACGTCCTGGCGGCGCTCAGCGCCCACGGGCCCGATCAGTCTCCCTGATCGCGCCCCGGTCAGATCGGCTCGGCGTGCGTGTCCGTCCACTGATTGTACCGTTCCCGCAGCGCGGCGACCACCGGCCCGACCGCGCCATCGCCCACCGGCTGGCCGTCGATGGCAGTGACCGGCACCACGCCCCGGCCACTGCTGGTCAGCATCGCCTCGGATGCCCTGGGCAGATCGTCGACGGTCAGCGGTTCCAGCTTCACCGGGATGATCGACGGCGCCAGCGTCAGAATCGCGCGCCGGGTGATCCCTTCCAGCACACTGTCGCCCGCCGTGTGCAGCGCGCCGTCCAGCACGGCGTAGAAATTGCTCGACAGCCCTTCCAGCAGGCGGCCCGTCCCGTTAGCCAGGATGCCCTCGTAAGCGCCGGGCGGCAGGCTCTCGTAGGCGGGCCGCCGCGTCGTCATCCAGTCAGTCGTCTTGGCGACCGGATTCGCCCGCACCATCGGCAGCGTGATCACATGCGCGCCTGCCTCCTGCACGTCCTGGGGCACCGGCTGGTAGGGTTCCACCGCCAGGTAGATGCACGCCGGCTGGTCGCGCGGGACGGTGATCCGGAATTTCGCGTCCGGAAACTTCGCCTCGTGCAGCAGGTCGCGCAGGGCCGCGCGCAGCCGCGCCCGGTCCAGGTCCAGCGGGATATGCACCAGCCAGGCGGATTCTTCCAGGCGATCCAGGTGCGCATCGAGCAGCAGCGCCCGGTCGCCGTGAATCGTGCGCGCCACGGTGTACACCCCGGCGGGTTCGTACGGCACGGCCTCGGGCAGCGACTCCACGGCATAAGGCGTGGGCACCACGCCATCCGAGGTGAGTATTACGGTAGGAATGGGTGACATAAACCTCTCGTCATGTGAAGGTCAAGGAGAAAACACCGCGATCACGCTGGGCAGTTGGTCCAGCGCCGGGTACGTTTCCCGGTACGCTCCCGCCGCGATTGCCAGCCCCGTCGAGCGACCCCCGTCGAGCGCCACGGCAATCGCCAGGTCCAGGTCACTGTTCAACAACCCGTGTTGGAGGTCCGCCAGCGAGATCATGCCCAGTGGAACGACTATCAAGATTATCCGCCCGGCGCGATCTTGTCCAACAACCGACCGGCGCGACGGCACCTCGAACCCGTCGCCTTGCGGCGCCAGCACGCCGCCCGTCTCGATCAGCATCGGGAAGGATTGGATCGCCTGCTGCAGCGGCTCGCCCTGGTATGGCTCCGAAACCAGCGACCGCACGCGGACCCCACCCGCGGCCACCTGGAACATGCCGCCGAATCCGCTAAACGACTGGCCGAACGCGCCCTGGCTGTTGACCAGCAGGCCGAGGACCTGGTCGCTCTCGTCGAAAAAGCCGCCGTTGACGACGACCGCCGGCTGCAGCATGGTCTGCCATTCATTCAGGCTGTACGGCGCGCCGGGGCTGTAGTGGACCTCGAAGCGGACGAGCGCCGGATCGAGCCGGACGGCGACCGCCGTCACGCCGAAGCTTCCCCCGAACTTGAGCCGGACGTCGCGGCGTTCCACGCCGGGCGCCACCGCCCGCCAGTCGCCGCTGTCCGGAGTCGCCGTCGCCACGGGCGATGGTTGCGGCAGCACGACGTCGACCGCGCTGCGGCTCAGCGTGCAGCTCAACAGCGACAGCACAGCGCCTGCCGCCCCTATCCCGAGGGTCAGAATCCGGTGTCGTATCACGGGCATCCTCTGTGAATTATGTGTTGTCGTCTCGATCGCGCTGGGATGTCTGGCGGCGTTCCAGCAGCCGCGACGCCAGCGTGCCACCGTCGGACGGCGCCTGCGCGTCCGACGTGTCGCGCGGTGATGTCGAAGGCGGGGGTGGCTTCCTGGGCGGGCCAGCCGGACGCCGCGACGATCGCTCGACGCGCGGCGCGGGACGCTCCGCCGGCAGGTCGTCGGCGGGGGGCCCGGCGCTGCGGGCGCGGCCCTTAGCGTCCATCAGGCGGTGCATCCGGGCGGAGGACTCGGTCAGCGGCGGGGCGGCGCGCGCGCTGGTCCCCATCCACCCGGCGACACGCGCGCGGGCCTTCTCCAGGTCGGTCCGCGTGATCACCAGCCGCCGCACGGCCACGTCCACGACCAGCAGCAGCAGCGCCGCCAGCACGAAATAGGGCCACACCGGCTGCGCTGCCTGTTCCTGGTCCAGGTCGTGCAAAAACACGTCGTCCGGCCTATCGCGCAGCGACGCGCCGCCGGTCGCCTGCGCGATGCGGTCCAGCAGCATCTCGCCGGCCTGCTGTTCGGTGCCGGTCACGTCCACATCGTATTCGGACGAATAGCTCAGCACCCAGCCCGCCGTCTGGACGACTGACTGCGGGGCGAGGCTGTCAGCCGTGTCGGGCGCGCCCCCGGCGACGGTGACGAAATAGGCGCCCTCGTCCTCCGGCATGAAAACCGCCTCGTAGCGGCCCGGCGCGACCTGCTGCAGCCGCAGCGACGAGGTTTGAAGCTGGGCGTTGATCACCGACGCGTCGAGCTGCAAGCCGTTCAGGTAATCGCCGGTCGTGTCGCGGGCATCGACCGTAACCACCGCCTGCTCGCCCCGCTGCGTGACGCGCGCCTCGACGTTGGTGGTCGCGTCATCGATGATCGTCCACCGGATCGCCTGGCTCCAGAAATCGGCGTACCCGTCCCAGCCGATCCAGTTGGCGGCCCACCGCGCTGACGCGTCCGACGTGAAGGCCACCGCCCGGCCCAGGCCGTACTGCCACGCCGCCAGCAGCGGATCGTCTTCCGGCCCGCGCAGGATCACGGTGGCGGTCGCCTTCTCCGTCGTGGCGATGTAGCCCTTCAGCACGGGCATGCTGTCGAACCCCTCGACAATGGGATGGCGCGCGTTGAGCCTGGGCGCGAAGTCCTGCTCGAAAATGTAGGATCGGGTGGCGAGCAGCGTCTCGGCGGTGAAGATGGCCGGGATGGTGGACACGTCATACGCCAGGTGGAAGTGCCCGCGCCCGGCAGCCGCCACGTCCTGGAGCCACTGGGCGTAATCCTGCCCTACGGCGATGACCGAGGTCGTGATGCCGTAATTCTGGTACATCCGGTCCACCGCCGGGATGATCCCGCTCGGATCGGAGCCGCCGTCGGTCAGCAGGATGATGTGCTTGAGCTGCGAAGGATCGTCGCGCAGCACGCGGTCGGCGGCCAGCACGCCCTGGCGAATGTTCGTGCCACCGCCCGGTCGCAGCGTGCCCACCTGGTCGCGCATCTGGGCGCGGTGGGCTTCGTCGCCCAATTCCTGAATGTCGAGCACGAAATAGGCGCTGATGTCGAACGACAGCACCCCGGTTCGGTCGTTTTCGTTGAGCAGGTCGAACGAGCGAACGACCGCCTCTTTCGCCAGCTCCAGGTTCGACACGCCGCTCGGCCCGGAGATCTCCATGCTGCCGGAGCGGTCGATCACGAACAGCATAGTGAGCTGCGGGATGCGTTCCTGGTCGCGGATGCGCATCTCCACCGGCAGCGTCGCTTCCAGCGGCGTTTCGAAATAGCCGCCGACGCCAAAGCTGTTGGGGCCGCCAATCGCCACCAGCCCACCGCCCAGGTCGCGCACGTAGGCCTGCAAGTACGCCATCCGGTCCTCGGTGAGGTCCGTCGCCGAGACGTTCGCCAGCACGATGCTGTCATAACTACTCAACGGCGCCAGCCCCAGCGGCAGATCGCGCGGGCCCTGGACGTCCACCCGCAGCCCGGTGTCTTCCAGCATGGCGCGCAGCGTCTCGATCTCGCGCTCGTCAGACGTCACGAGCAGCACGCGCGGCGGGCCGGTCACCTGCGTGAACGCCGAAAGCTGGTTGTTCTGGTAGAACACGTCGGCGCTGCGCGGCTCGACCACGACGCGAAAATCCACGAACCCGGCAGTGGGCACCACGATATCCGGGAAGACGAACGTGTTGTTCCCCGGCTGGAGCGTGACGTCCTCGCGGTGAATGACGCTCCCACCGGACAGCACCTGCACCTCCGCCAGGCTGTCGCGGCGGTTGGTAGCGAGCGTCACCGTCAGGTCGAACGACTCGCCCTCGTTGACGGTCGCCGGCACCGCGACATCTTTCACCAGGATTTCCGGCCCGGCGACCGCGTCCACCGCCATCGCGTCGCCCAGGAATACGGTGTCGATCTGCACGTTCGTCGCCGCCGCCAGCCGGGCGACTTCTTCCGCGTCGCCGACCGTCTGCTTCCCGTCGCTGACGATCACCATGCGCTTGGCCGTGTCTGCCGGGAACAGGGCCAGCCCCAGGCGCATCGCCTCCGCCAGGTCGGTTTCGAGCCGGATCGGGTCCGAGCCCATCTGCACCAGTTCGAGCCGCTCGGTGATCGGAATCTCGACCAGCGCATCCGCGCCGAACACGACCACCGCGGCCTGATCGCCCTCGCGCATGGCGTCCGCGGCGATGCGCACGTATTCGAGCGCGGCGCTCTGCTGCGCGGGTGATACGCTGTCCGACACGTCGATCAGGAACACGACCGCCAGCTTGTCGGCAGTGCGCTGCACCTGGATTCCGGCCAGCCCAATGATCAGCAGCGTCACCAGCAGCAGCCGGATCGCCAAACTGAGCGTGTCGCGCCGCCGCCGGTAGGCCAGCCGCGGCCAACCTACCACCACGAACACGGGCAGCAGCAGCAAGAGCAAGAGGGCGTTGGGATTGACGAAGCTCATAGGCGCCCTCTCGTGCTCGAGCGCGCCCGGGACCAGCCGGGTCTGCGCGGCTCGCGGCGCGTGAGCCGCGCCCAAAGCCCCCGGCGCGACGCTTCGCGCGGGCCGCCGCGCAGGCCGCCCAACGTCACGCGCGGAATGCGGCGCAGCGACCGGTGATAGACCCACCACTCGACGAGCAAGATCGCCAGCCCGATCCCGGCCACCCACCGCCAATACTCGCGGCGGCCCTTCTCTTCGCGGGCGTCCCGCGCGATGGTCGTCGTCCCGACCACGACGCTGCTCTCCGGCGCGATGCGGCTCTCGGAAGGGTCGAACAGGTTCACCGCGAACCATTCGGATTTCACCGTGTCGCCACCGCGGCGCAGGTCGAGCCGGTACAGGCCCGGCTGGAACGTGCCCGCGAAGATCGCCTCGCTGCCCTCGGGCCGCAGGGTCACGCGCTCGCCGCCGGGCTGGACGATCGCGATCTCGTCCGCGTCCTCGATGAACCGCACGCGCACCGGCGCGCCGGGCGGCAGCGAGCCGGAGGCGTCGCTGATTCGCTGGGGCGAGAACCACGCGCTCAGCTCCGCGATCAGGATCGGCCACGCGGGCTGGAGCACCATGTCCGTGTTCGGGTAGCGCGCGTCGAACGGCAGAATCGCCACCTGCCGCCCCTCGACCTCGCCCGCGACAACCAGCGGCGCGCCGCCGTCCGACATGAGTGGGGTCGCCCAGTCGACGCCTCCCAGCGCGCGATACTGGCGCAGGTTCACCGCGTTGATGGTCACGCCGAGGTTGCGCGTGCGCGGGTCGTCACGGTTCACCTGGAGCGACGACCCGGCCTCGACCGTGCCGCCCAGCGTGAAGAAATCCGTGCCGCGCGGCGGGTTCACCAGCAGCAGGTCGCCATCGGGCAGGACGTCCGGCAACCAGCCATCGAACACGAACAAGTCAAAGTCCTGCTGAGGCAGCGACTCGCCGGGCGCCGCCTCGACCAGCGTCACGCCGCGCAGGCTGCGGAAAATCTGCCGCAGGAAGATATTGTTCTCCGTCACCAGCAGCACGCGGCCCGCGCCCCCCCGGTCGCGCACGGCATAGGCCACGTCATCCACGGCCAGGTAATCATTCTCCGCCGCGTTGCGCGGCAGCGTCAGGCGCGTGGTCAGCGTGTCGAACTCCTCCGGCAGGGCGATGTCGAAGATATCGACGTAGCCCTCCGCCGGGACCGAGTAACGGTACGCCCAGTCGATGACCTCGCTCCCGTCCACGTAGCCGGAGAAGATCACGTCGGTGTCGGTGTCGCCGTAGTTGCTGATGCGCGCGAACAACTCCGGCGGGCGCCCCGGCAGCGACGACATTGCCAGCGCCGAGATCGCCAGGTTACTCGCCGCGCGCCCCACCGGCACGAAGCGCACGTCGCCCGGCACCGACGGCAGATCGGACGGCAGGCCGCCGTCACTCACGATCACGACTCGCAGTTCATCCACGCCCACCGCGCCCGCCGCCGCCAGAGTCATGGCCGCCGTCCAGTCGGCGCTGACGTCGCCCGCCACGGCGGACCGGATCGCATCGCGCAGCACCAGCTTATCGCGCGAGGCCGCCGCCAGCACTTCCGGCACATCGCTGACCTGGATCACGGTCATCGTATCGTCGGTGCCCAGCGTGTCGACCATATCCAGCCCGATCTCGCGGGCGGCGGCGAAGCGATTCGGCGCGACGTCGGTCGCCTGCATGCTGGCCGACGCATCCAACAGCAGCACGATCCGCCCGGTGGTGATCGTGCTGACCTCCACGAACGGGCGCGCCAGGGCCAGCACCAGCGCCGCCAGGATCAGCAGTTGGAGCAGCAGCAGCCAGCTTGGGCGCAGCCGCTGCCAGGGCGCGTTCGCCTCGCGGTCGCGGACCAACTGCTGCCACAAAAACGTGCTGGAGATCGGCATCTCGGTCCGGCGCAGTCGCAGCATGTACAGCAGCACGATCGGGATCGCCAGCGCGCCGAGCGCGAGAGCCAGTGGTGTCAGGAAAGACGGCATCTCATTCCACCGTGATCTCTACCGGCAGGATGACGTGATCGCCCCCGCCGGAGACGGGAATGCGGTAGTTGGTTTCTGGGTTGTAAAATCCCACTTCCAGCCGCGCCGGGCCGCGATAGCCCTGCCCTTCCGGCAAGAAGGCCAGCCGGTACACGTCGACCAGGTACTCGCCCTTCACCCAGCCAGTCGTCAGGCGCGTCTCGCCGACCGGGTACCCGTCGTGCTGGGCGATCACGATCCCGTCGGCGCTGAGCAGGTGCGTGAAGACGCGGTACGACGCGTCCGCCGTGCCGGTCGCCTTCCAGACGAGCGTCAGGTCGAGCATTTCGTCCGGCGAAACCGCCGCCGAGGCCACGCTGATCCCTTCGAGCGTCGCCAGCCCGGTGAATCCCGCCCCGACCGGCACATCGTACGGCGGCGGCGCAAACAGGCGGTCGGTCTGCTCCAGCGTGTACGTCGCCAGGGTCACCGGCTCCAATGTGTCCGATCCCACCGCGAGGACCGCCTCGCCGCTGGCCCCGGCGGGCACGACGAACGCGTGCCAGTCGAGGCTGTACCCGGCGAACACGCGCACCGGTTGCACGACTTCCCAGCCATCCCCGCGCAGCGCCATTTTCGCCCCGGTCCACGGTCCATCGGCGCAGCAATCGTCCGGCGCCTGCCACTTTAACGTTATACGCAGTTCCTGGCCCGGATTGAGGGTGGCGTGCTGCGCATCGTGTCCGATCAGCACCACGTCCTGCCCGACCGGGATCGCCACCTGCTCGCGGGGCGGGATCGGCTCGGAGGCCCCCACCGGGCGATCCGGCGTGACGGTCGTCAGAAGCAGGCTCTTGCCGGACGGCACGCCGTCGATCAGGCGGTCCAGCCCGTGCGGGTCGGATGCCGCGTAGACGCCCACCTGAACCGCGTATTCGTGCGGCGGCGCCCCCAGCGGAAGGCGCAGCAGGCTGTACGCCTGCCCCGTCTCGCCCGCATCCCAGTCGGACGTCGGCGCCTGATCGGGCTGGCGAATGTCCGTGTCGCTGCGCGCGATGATCCAGCCTGCCGGGTCGGTCGTCATCAGGCGCCCGGCCACGCGCCAATCTTCGCGCGTCTCCGCCGGCAGCCGCCACGTCGTCTCGATGCACACGCTCTCCCCGGCGGCCTGCGCCGCCCCGGCCAGCGCGATTCGCCCATAGTCGGCCTCTGAATCCGGCAGTCCGGCCAGCGCCAGCGGGCGCTCGATCTGGTAGCCCTGGGTGCTCAGGCCCAGCACGGTGAACGGTCGCCCGGTGGGCTGCCCGGCGGCCTCCAACAGGCAGGGATACATCCCGCGCACGTCGGCGGGAACCTGGTACCACGTCAGCAGTTCCACCCGGGCCGGAAAGTCGCGCCGGGCCAGCGCGGCATTGATCGCGGCGCTCGCCTCCTCCGCGTCGCTGTGCAGGTCCACGCCGAGCAGTTCGGCGCGGATATCCAGTTCGTCCGCGTAGTAGTCTTCCAGCGCCGGATCGAAGCCATACGGGATCACGATCAGCGCCTCGGGCGGCAGCGTCGCGTAATATTCGGCCACCGTGCGAAAATCGTCGTGCTGGTAGTCCGGATCGTTGAGCAGGTCCGGCAGGCTGGCCGCGGCCACGCCCCAAAACAGCGCGATGGTCGCCGAGACGGCGATTCGCCGCTGGTCGTGCTCGTGGGGCAGGCTCTCCACACCCAGCACGATCACCAGCACCGTCGCGGGGAGCGCGGCCACGTAATAGCGCGGGTGAAAGTCGATGTGCGCCGCGTGGAGCAGCGCCGTCGATAAAACGGGCAGCAGGACCGCCTGCGACGCGGCGAGCAGCGCAGGCCGGCGGCGGTCGCGGATCACCACCGCCAGCAGGCACAGCAGCGTGAGGACACCCACCAGCGCCGACCCGATGACCAGCGCATTCTCCGCACCGATCTGAGCCGGGACCGGCGCGAAGTAGCCCTGCCACGCGTCCCATACCAGCCCCGGCCCCAGGCGCGGCGGTGTGTTCAGCGCGGTGCCACTAGGCGCCAGCCGCAGCAGCCACGGCAGATAGGCCGCCAGCAGCGCCGCCTGCAGCGCAGTCCACAGGCCGAGCAACCGCCACTGGCGGTGGTATGCCCACACCGCGACCACCACGAGATTCAGCCACGCGATCACCGGCACGCCGAGGTTATGCGTATAGAGCAGGGCCAGCTCCGCCAGCGCCAGCCCGCCCCACACGCGCCACGAAACGCGCCAGGGCTGGCGCAGCAGCCGGTCGGCCAGCACGAGGATCGCCACGGTGAGCAGCGGCACCGCGACATACGCCCGGATCTCGCGCGCGTAAGCCCAGTGAAGCGGCACCACCGCTAGCAGCACCGCGGCCAGCACTGCCGCATCCTGCCCCGCCCAGCGCCGGGCGGCCCAGGCCGCCAGCGCCACGGTCAGCAGATCGATGAAAACCGATCCCAGGCGCAGCGCAAAGACCGACTCCCCCGCCCCGCGCGCGAAGAGGTGCAGCAGTGCGTAATAGCCCGGCGGGGTATTGTCCTCTTGCAAGCCGAACGGGCTGCGCATCGAGAGGATCGACCATCCCTCGTCGTGCCACACGCTGGCCCCATCGAGATCGACGACGCGCAGCGCAAATGCGCCCAGCAGCACGAGGGTGAGGATCGCCAGCCGGGTCCGGCTCGAGGGAAGCAGGGGCGCGCGCATCACCGTACCACACTCACCCGGCGCAACTCGGACAGGATCAACTCCTCCCACGGCGTGCCGGTGTCCACCGCGACGTAGTGAATGCCGCGCCGCACGCAGTACGCGCCGATCTCAGCCTGCCAGGCCTCGAACCGCTGGAGATACAACTCGCGCATTCCCGCGTCGATCGTGACGTCCTGCGGAATGCCCGTCTCGACGTCGAGCAGCTTCAGGTCGCCGGTAATCTCGGGGTTCACCTCGTCGGGCGACAGAATCTGGATCACGGCGATCTCGTTGCCGCGCCCCAACAGCGCTCGCAGCCCGTCTTCGTAGCCTTCGGGCGACATCAGATCGGTGAGCACCACGCACAACCCGGGCCGCGCCGACCGGAGCGCGTAATCGCGCAGCGCGGCGTTGAAGTCCAGCCCTCCGCGCGTGTGCACTTTTTCCAGCCAGGCGAACAGGTTCAGGATGTAGCCACGCCCGCGCAGCGGCCCCCAGCGCGCGCCGCCATCACCGCGCAGGGCCGTCACCGTGACGCGATCGCCGCCCGCAAGCGCGATGTAGGCCAGCCCGGCCAGGACGCGCTGCGCGTAGAGGAACTTGTGCAGGTCGCGCGGGCCGGACCGGGGCCAGTCCATGCTGGCCGACGCGTCCAGCAGCAGGTGCACGGCCAGGTCTTCCTCGTCTTCGAGCAGCTTGATGAACGGGCGCTGGAGCCGCGCGTAGATGTTCCAGTCCAGGCGGCGCAGATCATCGCCGCGCACGTAGTTGCGATAATCGGCGAACTCGATGCTGGTCCCGCGCCGCGACGACCGGCGCTCGCCTTTAATTGCCCCGGCGCGGACACGGTTCGCCACCAGCATCAGGCGTTCCAGCTTGCGCAGCGTCTTCTCGTCGAAAACCGGTTCGGCCATACGCGCTCTCTCAGGACGCAATATCCTGGCGGCGGAAAAGGAAGATGGTCAGGCCCACCAGCCCCACCACCCACGCCGCCAGGACGAAGATCGAAAAGGCGAGGCTGTCTGTCATCGTATAGCGGGCTTTGTCGCTCACCTGGATGGTCCACTCTATCGCCTCGTCGGAATTGATCCAGCTCGACACATTGAGCAGGTTATAGCCCGGCGTCAGGCGATAGAGGTGCACGATGCGCGGGATGTCCAGCAGCAGGCCGATCAGCGCCAGCACCGGAGCCAATAGATTCTCGACAAACGTGATGGCAAACCCGACGAGCACGCCGCCCAGAATCGAGCGCGTGAGCATCCCCGCCAGCGCCGCGTACCCCGCCGCGATGATCGTGGACGTGAAGGCCAGGGCTGCCGCCAGCGCGTAATCGCCCGCGAAGTCCGCCAGCACGCCGCCGGTGAGCGACGGCCCATACGGCACGCCGGCGATCCGGCTCAGCACGCCGGTGCCCACCGTCCACAAGATGGACATCAGCACGAAGGCCGTCACGATGAACGCGCCCAGCGCCAGGAACTTGATCACGATCAGCAGCGATCGGCGGTTGCGCGGCACCACGTTTTTCCACGTCTGCCACTGGTATTCCCCCGCGAAAACAACCGCCGTGAAGCCCAACAGCACCAGCCGCCCCAGCGGGTTGTTGGGGATATTCCAAACGGCGACCGCCTGCTCCGTCCACTGCGCGGGCGCGTCGAAGAATTGCTCGCGCGCCGTGGACGACAGGGCCATGATCACGCCCACGACGATCATGAACGCCAGCGCACCAACCGGGAAGATCCACACCAGGCACCCGGCCACCCACCGGTTGCCCGCGATTTTCACCCATTCGGCCCGGAAGAGATTAATCACGACGTCCGGCCTCCTCGCGCACCACCGACAGGAAAAACTCCTCCAGGGACTGGCGCTGGCTCGCCACCTGGTAGACATCCACGCCCTGCTCCACCAGCCGCCGGACGAGGTGCGGCGCATCCTCCCGCGTGGCGTCGATCGTCAGCCACTGGCCGTTGGACGATACCGTCCAATGCTCGCCCAGCACCGCCGCCGCCCGGTCCAGCGGGGACGCCTCCACGCGCAGCCGCGACTTGCCCTCCAGCAGTTCGGACACCATCCCCTCGCGCACGATCTCGCCCAGGTTGATGATCGCCACCCGGTCGCAGACCTGCTCGACCTCGCCCAGCAAATGGCTGGACAGGAAGATCGTCTTGCCGTGATCGTCGGCCAGGCTCCGGATGAACTGCCGGATCTCGTGCATCCCTTCCGGGTCGAGCCCGTTGGTCGGCTCGTCGAGGATCAGCAGGTCCGGATCGCTGAGCAGGGCGGCTGCCAGCCCCAGCCGCTGCTTCATCCCGGTGGAGTAGTCCTTCACGCGCTGGCCGGCGCGGTGAGCCAGCCCGACCTGCTCCAACAGCGCGTCGATGCGCTTCGGATTGAGATCGTTCGCCGTGCGCGCCAGCACTTCGAGGTTGCGGCGACCGCTCAGAAAGTTGTAGAACGTCGCCCCCTCGACAATCGCGCCCACGCGCCGCAGCACGTCGTGCTCGCGCCGGACGTGCCGCCCGAAGATCCTGACGTGACCCTCGGTGGGCCGGATCAAGTCGAGCATCATCCGGATCGTCGTTGTTTTCCCGGCCCCATTCGGCCCCAAAAAGCCGTATACCTGCCCGACGGGAATCTCCAGCGTCACGCGCTTGACCGCTTCGATCCGCTTTCTACGGCGGCCAAACGTCTTGCTCAGATCATCGATACGAATGGCCGGTGTTTCGGTCATGATCGATCTACCACCTGTGAGGGGGTGCTGTCCGGATCGGCGGCCAGCAGCGGCGCCAGCCGGATCGCCAGCGCGATCTGGTACAGATAGATGATCAGCGCCATGCGCAGCGTGCCATCGACCTCGCGCGAGCGAATGATGGCAAACAGCGGGTCGAGCATCGCCTGGCGCTGGCTCACCGGGAGGCCGGGCTGCGTGTCGACCGACAGCCGCCACAGGGCCGCGTACAGGTCCCAGGCCCCCTCTTCGTGGACCGATTCGAACTCGGTTTTCCACGCCTTCACACTCTGCAGGCTGGCGAGGACCTCCAGCATCCCGGCCAGCCCGCCTGCCAACAGCTCGCCCAGCGCCCCGCGCTGCGGCGATGCCAGCGCTTCGAGCACGTCTTGCATGGCCAGCACACCGATCGAGCCCCCGGCCAGCCGGGCCGATACCGTGCTGTAATGCTTCGAGTCCAGCTTGCTCTCCACGCGGCTCGCGTAGCAGTAGAAGCAGTGGGCGATCTCGCGCGCCGCTTCCGCGCCGGGCGTGTCGGCGGCGAGCAGGGCCGGCTGCAACGCCCACAGATCGTCCGGCGAGGGCTGGCGCAAAATCCGCTGCAAATGCCCGGCAAGCGACATGGCGATCACGCCCCCTCCGGCAGCGGCACGTAGGCCAGCAGGTCGCCGATCACGTTGTCCGGCGTCACGCCTTCCGCCTGCCCCTCGAAGTTGAGCAAGATGCGGTGGCGCAGCGCCGCCGGGGCGACGGCCTGCACGTCCTCGAACGCGACGTTGTAGCGGCCCTCCAGCAGCGCGTGGACTTTCGCGCCGAGCACGATCGCCTGTCCGCCGCGCGGGCTGGCGCCGTAGCGGACGTACTGCCGGGTCGTGTCCGGTGCCAGCTCGCTGTCGGGGTGCGTGGCGATGATCAGGCTCGCGATATACTCGCTGACGTGCGACGCGACCGGCACCTCGCGCGCCAGGGCGCCCATCGCCAGGATGCGCGCGCCGTCGGCCACCGGGTGGGCATTGGCCGTGGCCGCGCCGGTCGTCCGGTTCATGATCTCGACCAGCTCGCTCGACGACGGGAACAGGACATCCACCTTGAACAGGAAGCGGTCGAGCTGCGCTTCGGGCAGCGGGTACGTCCCTTCCATTTCGAGCGGGTTCTGCGTCGCCAGCACGAAGAACGGCAGATCCAGCCGGTAGCGCTGGTTGGCGACCGTCACGGTCTTTTCCTGCATGGCTTCCAGCAGCGCGGACTGTGTTTTCGGCGTCGCGCGGTTGATCTCATCGGCCAGCACAAGGTTCGCAAAGACCGGCCCGGCCTCGAACCGGAACTGGCGCCGGCCGTCCTCGCTTTCTTCCATGATGTTCGTGCCCACGATGTCGGCGGGCATCAGGTCCGGCGTGAACTGGATGCGGGCAAACTTGAGGTCCAGCGCGTCGGAGAGCGTGCGGATCAGCATCGTTTTGCCCAGGCCGGGCACGCCTTCCAACAGCGCGTGCCCCCCGGCCACAACGCAGATCAGCACCTGGCGCACGATCTGGTCCTGGCCGACGATGACTTTGGCGACCTCGTCCAGGATCGCCTGGGCCGTCTGGTGAAACTCGTCTACGCTGATCGTGTCTGGGGCGATGGCATCATTCATCAGGTCATCCTCAACTCGCAATCGGAGAGCACAGGCCGCCGGATCATCTGGCCGGCGAGAGCGGGATTTCGGCGATCACCGTATTGCCTTCGGCGTTGATCGCCGTCACGACGTTCACGTCCATGATGCCCGGCTGGGGAACCAGGAAGCCGCCCAGCGACGGGTTGACGGTGCGGTTGCTGCCGTCGCTGAACACCACGGCGATCGCCGAGACGGTCGGGTCCTCGACGCGCCCAAAGACCAGCGTAAAGGATTGTCCGTCCGACGTCAAAAACACCCACACGCTCGCCAGGGCGGTCACGTCGGGCGCGGGCGCGCACACCAGCGCCCCGTTGATCGGCTGCTGCAAGCCGTCCGTCACCGACGTGAGGAGAAAGCCCACGCACGGCACCTCGGCAGCGTTCGTGAAGGAATAGCCGCGCACCTGGTCTGGGCCGAGCGGTTGTTCGGGCCACGTCTGGAGGCCGCCCGGCTCTTCGCCACGGTCGCGGATGAACTGCTCGACCACCGGCAGCAGCGACGCGCTGTCGCCCGCCGGCGGCGCCGGGGCAGCGGAGTCCGCGCCGGATGGCTGGACGGGGGCGCTTTCGGGGCCGGACGTTGGCTCTTGCTCCACCGGCTGGATGCAGCCCGCCAGCAGCCCGACGATCAGTATACCAATCCACCACCTTGCCCCCCGCAGATGTGCTCGCACTCTGCTCACCTCGTAACTACGGTTCCAATGACGAAAAGTAATCGTGGATGACATCGCGCTGGTCGAGCGGGATCCGCCCGCTGTCGAGCGCATCGCTCACGATGCCCTGGTAGTTGCCGTATACGCTGCTGTACGACAGGCTCGACTCGCCGGCAGGGTTCGGGCCAAACTCGCCCTCCTGAACCGGCTCGCCGCCGCTGTCGTCCGTCTGGCCGCCTACGTCCAGCGTCTCACCGACCGCGCCACCGATGGTCGACGGATCGTATACCCCCTCGTATGCCTCGATCGCGCCGTCCGCGCCGCCGGGCGAGTTGTCCGTGGAGATCTCGCCCTCGATCTGAGGATCGACCTCGCCGGACGTCACATCCGCGCCCGCGCCGCCCGCGCCTTCACCCGCGCCGGGCGCGTCCACCTGCCCCTGGACCTCGCCCTCGACCGCGACATCCCCCTCGGAGGGCTGGCCGGCTTGCTGGTCGGCGCCGCCAGCCTGCACGTCGCCGGACGCCCCCGCTTCGCCGCCAGGCTGTTCACCGCCCTCGCTCGCGCCCTGGGACATCTGCGCCCCTTCGGCGCCTTGCTCGGACGGCTCGCCCTGGCCGGTCTGCCCGGCCTGCTGGCCCGCGCCCGGTTGTTGGCCTTCTTCCGCCCCGGACTGGCCCGCCTGCTCCTGCCCCTCTTCGCCGGACGGACTCTGGCCGGCCTGCTGCGGCTGGCCCTCCGCGCCCTGCGGCTGCCCGGCCTCCTGCTGGCCCTGCTGCCCGGCTTGCTGCTGAGGCTGTTGGGCGCTCTCGCCCGTGTCACCGGCGGGTTGCTCGGTTACGTCCTGCCCGGCCTGGGCCAATTCCTGCTGGCCCTCGCGCATCTGCTGGCTGGCGCTCTGCGCGGACTGGGCCATCTCCGATTGTTCGAGCTGGCGCTGCTGTTCACGGAGCGTCTCGGCGGCCTCGCGGAGCGCCTGCTGCGCGGCCTCGGTATCTCCCCGGCGCAGCGCGTCCGCCGCCTGTCGCAGCCGCTCGGCCAGCGCGGGATTGTTCTGCTCCAGCGCATCCGCCGCCTCGTCAAGCCGGTTCGCCAGGTCTTCGCGCTCCTCCGCGCTCAGGTCGGATTCGCCGAGATCATCGGCCAGAGCGTCCAGCGCATCCGCGGACTGGCCCAGGTCCGGACGGTTGAGCGCGCGGGCGAGGTCCGATGTCCGGTCCGACCCAGCCAACGCGCTGGCTGCCTCCTGGTACGCGGCGGCCTGATCGGCCATCATCCCGTCGCCAAGCTCGCGCAGCGACTGCTGGGCTTCGGCCAGCGCGGCCACGGCTTCCTGCTGCGTGATGTCCGGCTGCTGCAAGATGTCCAGCGCTTCTCCGAGCGGCGCGGTGAGGGCCGCCTGTTCCTCGGCGGACAGCTCGGGATTCTCGCGGATCGTCTCGATCATCTCCTCGACCTGCGCGGCCTGGTTGGCAATCGCCTGCTGCACGGCCCGCTCGGCGCGCAGTTCGTCGGCTTGCGGGTTATCCGCCAGCAGCAGGTACGCCAGCAGCGCCCCCAGCAGGACGACCAGCGCGATCTCGCGCCAGCGCACGCGGGCGGGCAGGACCGCCGACACATCGACGCTCTGCGCGGCGCGGGTTGCGTCCGACAACTGCCATTCCGCCAGATGATCCGGGTACGGGATGACGCCCGCGGCCAGCTCCAGCGCAGTGCTGATTCGCTCGCGCAGTGCGAAGCGCCGGTCGAAGTGGCGCGCTACCTTCGCCGTCGAGCGCGGCCAGACCCACACCGCCGCCAGCGCCCCGGCCACGCCGAGCGCGACTGCCACCGCCGCGATCCCGGCCACCTGCTCCGGCAGCAGCCAGGGGCGCATCCGGGCGATGAGGGCCACGACGACCCCCGCGATCAGCCCCAGGATCAGCCCGCGCGGGACCCACACCAGGCTCTCGACGGCGCGCAGCCGCCGGTCCCAGCGCCGGACCTGGCGCGTGAGGTGGCTCGTTGTTTGTTCCAGTAATACGGCGTTCACGGATGTCGACGCCTTTCTCGCTCTGGCGCGCGCCTCACTCCTCGATCACGCGCACGCGACGGACGGCGAGCACAAAGAAGACCACGGTCAGCAGCACGTACAGCACCGTGAAGGGCACCCACGGCGAGATCAACGTCATATCTTGACCGTTGTTCAAGGTATATGCAAATGTGCCGGTCGTGCGCTGGTTGACCAGAATGTACTGCGACATGAGCGCCGTCGCTGCCGGGTTCGTGCTGATGATGACGCCCAGCGCATAGATCACAGCCCGCTCGGCCCCGGCGGACTGGATGTTGTCCAGCGACGGCTCGATGATCCACAACACGCTGCCCAGCACGATCGGCAGGCCGAACATGATGAACGTCGCCAGCGCATAGGTCAACACGCTGGCCGAGAGCGTGCGGTTGGACCGCGCCGAAAAATACAGGCCGATCGTGCTAAACAACAGGGCGGTCGCCGTCAGGATCACGAACGACAGGATGACCTCGGTTTCGGCCACGCCGCCGAAGAAAAACGCGATGCTCTGCAGCGGAATGGCCGCCAGCAGCAGGAGCAGCACGAACGACAGCGCCGACACCAGCTTGCCCCAGACCAGCGAATGGGACGGCAGCAGCGTGGTGCGCAGCAGGTCGTACGTCTGGTGCTCGCGCTCGCCGCTGATCGCGCCGGACGTGAACGCGGGCGCTATGAACGACACCAGCAGCATCTCGATCGCCACCACGCCGCCGAACAGCGTGCGCCCGATCTCGCCGACGTTCACCTGCCCGCTGACGCGCGTCGCGGACTCGGACACGGCGACGTAGATCAGCGAGCTGAACGCGCCGAGTAGCCCCAGGTAAATCGTCAGCACGATGAAGGCGCGCGCGCCGCGCATCCGGCCCCGCAGCTCTTTCAGAACCACCGGGTTATCGGCCAGCAGGCGCCGCAGCCTGTGCCTCAACGTGCGGTCGGACGGTGTCGAAACGGCCATCACAGCCCTCTCACGATACGATTCCCTTGGTCGCGCGCATAAACACCGCTTCCAGGTCGCGCGTCTCCTCGGCGAAATTCACCACCGGCACGCCCCGGCTCGACAGCGCCTTGAGCATCTCGCTCACCCCGGCATCGTCGCCGCCGAAATCGACGCGGATTCGCTTGCGCCCGTGATCGTCCGGCATATCCTGGATCGATTCGACGCCGGGCACGTGCAGCAGCGCCTCTTTGGCCTCGTCGACACGGTCCAGCAGCGTGATCATGATCTCGCGGGTGGGCATCAACTGGCGGCGGATCTCGGCGACCGTGCCTTGCGCCACCATCTCGCCGCTCTCGATGATGCCCAGGTGCGTGCAGATCTCGGCCACGTCGGCTAAAATGTGCGACGAGAAGAAGATCGTTTTGCCCATCTGCGCCATCTCGACCAACAGCTCGCGGATCTCGATGCGTGCGCGCGGGTCCAGGCCGGACGCCGGTTCGTCCAGGATGAGCACTTCCGGATCGTGGGCCAGCGTGCGGGCCAGGCTCAGGCGCTGTTTCATGCCCCGGCTCAGCTTTTCGACCATGTCCTCGCGCCGGTGGCTGAGATCGACGAGCGCCAACAGGTCGTCGATCAGCTTGGGGCGCTCGCGCTCGGGGATCTCGTAGCAGGCCGCGAAGAAGTCCAGGTATTCCCAGACTTTCATGTCGTCGTACACGCCGAAGAAGTCCGGCATATACCCGATCGCCCGGCGCACCTCGCGCGGGTAGGTCACGACGGAATAGCCCGCGACGTACGCATCGCCCGCCGTCGGCGTGATCAGAGTCGTCAGGATGCGCATGGTCGTCGTCTTGCCGGCGCCATTCGGCCCGACGAAGCCGTAAATCGCGCCGCGCGGCACCTGCACCGACAGGTCGCTGACCGCTGTCAGTTTACCATAGCGCTTGACCAGCCCTCGCGTTTCGATGATGTGCTCGTATGCAGCCATTCCACCTGTCTCACTCTGCAGGGCCGGGATGCTCCCCGATCACCCCGCCAACTGCCCACGGTAGCCGACTTTAACGTATTCGATCTCATTGTACGACACGCTGTCAGTCGCCCGCACACGGATCGTCACCGCGTTCTCCGGCCCCAGGAACCGCTGTGGCCTGCGAATCTGGAGCTCGGTCGAGTCCGATGCAAACGGCATGACCGTCCATTCTTCGCGGTCCCAGTCCCAGATCTCGGCGATGACCGGGCCATAGCCCTGGAACTGCACGTCCAACTCGCTCACCGACGCCAGCCGGGCGGACGGCATGGGCTGGAACTGGAACGCGGCCTGGGTCGTGCTGCTCACCCGGAAGCGGGCGGGCGTCACTTCGTGCAGCGTTGCGGGATCGCCGGCCTCGGCAATCGACCAGGTGGTCAGCGCCGGCGGCACGTCCACCACCGGGCTGTCGGCCACGACGCGAGTCGGGAGCTGGAAGATGAACAGCGTGGTATCCTCTTCCGTCAGCGGCTTTTCGCCCAGGTCGATGCCAACCACGCCGGACATCGACCAACCGAACAGGTACACGTCCATATCGCGCCCGCCGCTCAGATTGGTGTCGATCACCAGCGAGCTGAGCAGGCGGTAGCGCCGCCGAATTTCCTGCTCGTCGTCGCTCACGCCGCGCACGGCGCACGAAAACGCCTCGCCGCGCATCACGTCGGGGATGGTCAGCGGCACGCCGCTGAACGAGAAACACCATCCCGGCGCGCTGCCCGCGTATCCCCAGGGCCGGGACGAATAGAGATTGCCCGGCGTTTGGGTGTAGCCCAGCGTCGACGGGCCGGGGTCTTGCGGCCCAATTGGGATGTCGAACAGGCGCGTTTCGCCGGGGTCCAGCGTGCCCAGAAACCGGCTTTCGCCCTTGACCAGCACCACGGCATCGTGCAGCGCCAGGCCGGTCGTGTTGGTGACCATCCCCTCGACGCGCGACGCCTCGCTGCCCAGGTGCCACGTCACGGCGGAATCCGGCGGCTGTACCTGGACAACCCCCGCCGCGGCAAAACTGGCGACCGTCCCGGCGTCGATCGGAATCTGCTCGGCCATGTAGCGGGTGCCCTCGGTGATGATCGTCGGGACGCTCAGCCCGGTGCCGACTTCGGGCAGCGCGCGCAGCGTGTAACCCCGGTCGACGGCGACGTCGTAGGTCGTCCGGCGCGGCGATTGGACGCCGATCAACGTCATGACCTGCGCCTGTTCGCCCTGGGGCCACACGCGAACCACCGTCAGCCGGTTGACGATCGCCCGGCTGCCGCGCAGGTTGAACCCGACCGTGTACGCCAGCACGCTGAAGACGGCGATCAGCGCGGGGATGGTGAACCACGCCAGCTCGCGGCGGTTCAACTTCCGCAGCACGAGATAATTCAGCGGCCCAACCAGCACGATGTACAGCGTCAGAAAGCCACACAACTGCAAGAACGTCGGCAGCACCGTGTTCGAGGTGGTGAGCGTCGCCTCGCGCGCCGCCGACCAGTTCACGAACCCGTTGGACCAGCTCGGCTGTTGGCCCGCCGACGACACCAACGCATGCCACAGGCGATCGGTGTGGCTCCACGAGCGCAGCGGCTCGCTCTGCGGATCGACCGCCAGGAAATCGACCAGCCCTTCGCCGTAAGGCGCGCGCACGATCAACGGCGTGCCATCCGCCAGCGCCACCAGCGACCGGGCGGGCGGTTCGACCTCGGCCACGGTCACGATCGTCTGGGCCTCGCGCAGCGCTTCCTGCCCGTTCAGATAATCGGCCAGCGGCGCCAGCGTGTCGATCACCTCGGTGCCCTGCAGTTCCGCCGGGACCAACCCCGCCAGCCCGGCGGTCGTGCGCTGCCACGAATCGCCCCCGCTCACGATCAGATGCCCGCCGGCCAACGTCCACTGGGCGATGGCCTCCGCCTGCTCCGCCGCCAGGGTACCGGTATCCACGTCGTGGAACAGCAGCACGTCCAGTCCGGCCAGCGCCTCGCCCAACGGCGGGATGTCGGCCAGGCGCCAGTTCACCTGGTACGCCTGCCCGGTTCCCGGCGCCAGCGCGGTCATGTCCACCGCGCCGTAAGGCGACTCGGTCACCACGCCGTACAGGATATCCGCCCCGTTCACCAGCCGGATCGCCGCGCTGGCCCGCTCGACGACGCGGCCACCGCCGTCCACGATCTCGACCTGGATGCTGGACGTGAAATTGTCGACCGATACGTACAGGAAAACCTGCTTGCGCGCGCCGCGCGAGAGCGAGAGTGGCGTCCGGTAGGTCGTTTCGGCCAGCGAGCCGCCGTCGCCGGTGCGCACGCGCACCTCGCCGTCCAGTGTGCCGCCCGTGTTGCTGACGTTCACGCGGACGGGCGTCCACTGCCCCCGGCGGAAAAAGCCGTTGTACCCTACGCTTACCTGGAGATCGATCTGGGCCGGTTCCTGGTTAGGTGGCGCAAACGCCACCAACACCGGCATTACCAACATCAGGAAAACGGCGGCTGCGATAAATCGGCGTTTCACGGTCTCCCAATACTCTCCTGCGCTCCTTACCCGGTCCCACCCACGCCTGTTTCCTATTCCTATTTTACGCCATGATGGAGCTTTTTTCTCAGTCACCCAGGCCACCGGATGACCTCGCCCCGGCCCATGACAGGGCCGACCGGCCTCAGGGGGCTGGCGTTGAATCAGCCGTCACCGGCGCGCTCGTCGGGGCCGGTGACGCCGTCACGCTGGCCGGCGTGACCGGTGTGGAGGTCGGCGGCGGGCTGGCGGTGGCCGTCGGAGTCACAATCTCCGGCGGCGGCGGGAAGTCGTTGGTTGCGATCAGGCGGTCGGGGTCGAAATTGGCGCACGTGAAATCATCGCGCCGGACCCATCCCTGCCGCGGATTGTCCACCCCGATCGTGACCTGGAACCACGTCCCGCTGGGATCCTGCGCGGTTGGCGAGAACGACAGATTGCCCTCGGACGAGCTCTCCAGCGGCGGGACGAGCGCCGGGTAGGCTTCACCGGGGCCGCTGCGCACCACCGTCCGCGCCGCGCTCAGCTCGCAGCTTGGATACACGATCGGCAGCTTCTGCGTCACGGTGGCGGTGACGTTATCCTGGCCTTCGGCATACAGCGTGACCAGCCACTCGACCTGTTCGCCCGCCGGCACGACCGGCAGCGTGATCGCGTTCGTCAGGGGCTGCGGCGCGGCCAGATCCAGCGCGGCGGCGTCCGAGCTTTCGAGCCAGATGCTGTACTGCCCGTCGAACTCGCGCGCGCCGAGCACGTCCCAACTGATCTGGACGTCGTGCTGCACGAAATGCACCAGCTCGGTTCCGTCCACCACCTCCAGCGTCAGCGATACCACGGGCCGGACTTCGACTTGCAGCGTGGACGTCGCCACTGCATCCCCGTTGTGCGCTTCGAGCACCAGCGCGACGACCCCGGTTTCCTCGAAGCTGAGCGAATACGCCGTCGCGTCCGGCTCCAGAGGCACCCGCTGCTGGGACTCGCGGCGCTGCACGACGAGATCGAGCGCGTCGGCGTCGCTCACCTGCCACGTCACGTCGACCGGCTCGCCAACTACCACCGCCGGGCTGGACACGGTGAACGTCCCGATGACCGGCGGGAGTGCCGGCTGGTCATCGTCATCGTCGCCCAGCAGCAGCAGGGCCGTCCCCACGACGAGCAGCACCACCAACGCCAGCAGCGGGATCGCCAGCACCGGCGCCCACGGCGGAAGCGCGCCCCGGTCCATGACTGTGCCGGGCACTGCCGCCAGGAATCCCGCCTGATCGTTGGAGCGCGCGAGGATGGCGAATTCGATCTCGCGGTCCTGCCCCAGCCAGGTGCGCCGCCGTGGCCGCACGCTGCCGGTCAGCGTCTGGCGCTCGCCCGGCCCCAATACCAGCCGGGTCTGCGGCAGGTCGAACCGCAGCCGCTGGTCTCTGTCGGTGCCCTGGATCGTCAGGGGAAGCGGCGCGTTGCCCTGGTTGTGCAGATAAAGCTGGAACGTGCCGTTCTGATCGGTCTGCGGCGCGCCCAACGCCATGCCAAACCCGCTGAACGGCAGAACGCGCAGCATCGTCGGCGCATCGATCGTTTGCGACGGCTGCGACTTGGAGCGCACGCGGACCACGAACGGGTGCTCGCCGGGCTGGCTTTCGCTGCGGCGCAGGGGCTTGAAGCTGATCATGGCCTGCCCCTGCTCGCCGGGCTCCAGCTCCATCTCGACCCGGTCCACGCGCACCCAGCCCTTGGGCAGCCCGTCGATCTCGACGAAATAGCGATCCGTCTTGTCGCTCAGATTTTCGATCTTCAGCGCCGCCTGAACGTAGGCGCCGGGCGCCACGTCCATATCCGGCCCTTCGAGTTCCAGCCGGTAGGTCGGCTGCGAGAGGACCATGCGCTGGGTGGTGTCTTCCGAGAGCGAGAGCGCTTCCGACGGCGGGTGGAAGATCACGCGGATGTCGCCGATCTGGATTTCCTCGCCGCCGCGCAGAACGTGCGGCTCGCGCGGGGCCAGCCGGACGCTGTCCACGTACGTCCCATTGACCGAATCCAGGTCCTCGAGCACCATCTGCTGGTTGGTGAACGTCAGCGCGATGTGATAGCGCGAGATCGCCGTGGTATCGAGGACGATATCGTTGCCGGTAGAACGACCGATGGCGATAGTCGGCTTGTTCAAGCGGTAGCTTTCTATCGGGCCATCCGGCCAATACACGTCAACCCTACCGTAAAACATTCGGTCTGCTCCAGGGATCGCACTGCCATCCAGGACAATTGTAACGACCTGCCGGGAATCTGCCAGAACGCTTGGGCGACGCAACGCAAAAGGGCGCTGCCACGAGCGCCCCTTGAGTCAGCCGGTGGATCGGCCCGGCGGTTCAGTCGAACCGGATGCGTGGGTCGAGCCAGGTGTACATGATATCGACCATGATGTTCCCGATGATCAGGAAGATCGAATACAGGATGGACACACCCATGATCATCGTGTAGTCGCGGGCGGTCACACTGTCGACGAACACCTTGCCCAACCCCGGAATGACGAAGATCAGTTCGACGACGAACGTCCCCGTCAGGACTGCCGCCAGCAGCGGGCCGAGGATGGTCGCCACCGGGATCAGCGCGTTCTTCAGCGCATGCACGTAGATCACCACGCGCTCGCGCAGGCCCTTGGCGCGCGCGGTGCGCACGTAGTCTTCGTGCAGCACCTGAAGCAGACTCGCCCGCGTCAGGCGCGCGATGCTCGCGCTCATACCCGTCCCCAGCGTGACGACCGGCAGCGCCAGGATCTGGAGATAGTACAGCGATAGCTCCGGCCCTTGCTGCCACTGGTTTCGCTGATCTGCGACCGGCACCCATCCCAACTCCACAGCGAATATGATGATCAGGATCGGCGCCAGTACAATGGCAGGCGTTGCTTGCCCCAACACCGCGAAGAACATCGACAGGTAGTCGATCGGGCTGTTGTGATACACGGCGGCCAGCACGCCGAGCGGAATGCCCAGCAGGAACCCCAGGATCACCGCGAAAACGCCGACCTGCATCGACACGGGCAGCCGCTTGGAGATCTCGTCGCTCACCTGCACGTTCTGATCGCGCAGCGCGATGTTGAGCGATGGGCCGAAGTCAAGCTGCATCACGCCCCACACGTAGTTGAAAAACTGCGAATCGAGCAGGTCGATGCGGAAGCGGCGCCTGGTTTCCTGCTGCACCGCGCCGGCTTCGGTCCCGCCCAACGTGACGACCTCATCGCGGTAGCCCATGAACCGCCAATCGCTCCCGTCCGGGAAGTACCCGTCGCTGGGCGTGTTGATCAGCAGCGGTTTGTTTAGGCCAAACTTCTCTTCGAGCTGCCTGACCATGTATTCCGGCATGCGCTTCTGCCCGACGGCGGCGAACGGCCCGCCCGGCAGCAGGTGCGACAGCGTGAAGGTCACCAACATGATCGCAAACAGCACGGGGATCGCGGCGAGCAGGCGCCGGATCAGGAATTTGACCATGCTGGCCCCGCCGATCATCCGCACGAACCGGTTCACACCAGCAGTGAGGGTCCCCATGATCCCGCTTGATGGTTGATTTGTTGTCGTGGTCATAACGTACGGTCCTCGTAAGTTTCTACCGGGGCGGCGCTGGGCATCGCCCCGCAGATTGTTCACCCTATTCCGGCAGTGTCAGATCGCGAGCTGAGATGAAACCGGTGATTTGCGAGGTTTCCTCAGCATACGTCACCACCGGGCGCACACGACCGGCCTCGGTCACCTGTGTATAGCTGGAAGCCTGGCCTTCGCACTGGATTCGGTAGTAGAAATTGAACGCGCTGCTCGTGCGCGCCGTTTCCAGCAGCACACCGGCGATCTCGACCGGCTCGTCCAGCAGGCAGCGACCGCTGTATTCAGTGTACTGGCCGACTGCCGCCGCCCCGGTGAGCGAGGACGGAATACGAGCGTATTGCACCCCGCTCTCTTCGTCCGTTTCCACCGCGCGGCTGCTGGCCTTGAAGACCACCTGATCCCCTGGCACGAACTCGATCGGGCCCTGGAGATACTGCTGCTCGACCCAACCATCGTTGGTGTCATACGCGGTACAGACCGGATTACCGTCCTCATCCTGGCCGTACTCGGCGCAGGACTCGCACGTGATGCGGTAGTACACGAGATCGAGCCCACCGTATTCCTGAATCTCGGCCACGGTGGTCGATGCACAGCGGCCCACCACATTCGAGTCTTCGCCCTCCAACACTGCCGGGCCGGGATCGCTGGTCAGGTACAGCGGCGGCGCGTATTCGACAGCGCGGCGATCCTCGTCCGCAAGCTCAGCGCTCTCTTCTTCGGCAGCCGGCTCCTCTACTGCGACGGTGTCCTCGCCTTCGACAGCTTCGCCGCTCTCCTCTGCATCCTCTTCGGCACCGGTGTCCCCGCTTTGGGCGGCAAGCTCGGCCTGGGCCTCTTCGGGCAGCTCGTCTTCGAACACGAGCACCGGCGGCACGTAGATCACCGTCTTCATGCCAACATCATATTTCAGCGGCCCGACAAAGCGTGTCTGGTCGGTCCACCCCTCGATGTCGCCACACGTCATCTGATAGTACAACGTGTGGTCTGCCAACTGGGCATTCGTCGCTTCCAGAATCGAGCCATGGTAACACTCACCCGTCACGGCGTTGTCTTCGGTCAAGGGACCCGGCTCGCTCGCCAGGGCGAACTCCGACCCCTCTCCGGCGCTTTCCGTCACGGCTATGGCCCGATCGCCAACGTTAATCTCCAGCGGGCCGAAGATCGACTCGTGCGATACCCAGCCCTTGTTGCCGGTTGGACAATCGATCTGGTAATAGATTTCGTTCTCGCCGTCGCCATCGTTGTCCGCCGCCTGGAGCGCCAGGATCGGGGTGATCGTCCCGGCCTTGCACGCCAGCAGCGGATTCGGGGCAACCGGGCGGAAGAAATCATCCAGCATCGACACGTTGTCCGTCCCCGGCTCGGTCGCCAGGGTCAGCGCGAGATCGTCCTTGTTGAAGTGAAGCGGGCCGAGCAGCCGATCCTCGACCGCCCAACCGACCGCGCCACTGCAATCGACCAGGTAGTACACTCTGCCCGAGGTCTCGCCTGCGAACAGAATTTTCGCGGTCGAGTTCGACTGGCACGACTCGCGCGAGTTGACCAGGCTGTCGAGCAGCGGCTCGGGATTGAATGTCAGGTTGAAGGACGCACGCTGCGGCTCCGGTGGCGCCAGCGCGATATCCTGGGGCGCGAACCGGGCCTGTTCGGGCGTCGGCAGCGGAGTCATGGTGTAAAACGGCGTCAGCTCGAACAGACCGGGCACCTGGCCGGAATAGCACGCCGTGGCAGCCAGCAGCAGGCTCACGACGACCACCAGCAGCGCCCCGGACGCGCGCACATTTCTGTTGCTCACGGTAAGCAGTCTCCTCATCATTGTGTCGATTTCACCTATGTGCCGCGCATACGGGGATCGAGCGCATCGCGCAGACCGTCACCCAGGAAGTTGAACGACAGCGTCGTGAGCACCAGCGCGATGCTCGGCACCAGCAGGATGTGCCGGTTGGAGAAGAACCCTCCCCGGTCCCGCACTTCGCTGATCATGGCTCCCCAGCTCGGGGTTCCCGGCTGCACACCCAGCCCGATGAAGCTCAGGAAGGCTTCGGTGAAGATGTACCCCGGTATCGCCAGCGTTTCCAGCACGATCAATGGCCCCAGGATGTTCGGCAGCAGGTGCACGAAGATGATCCGGCGGTTGTTGGCGCCCACCGCCCGCGCCGCCTCCACGAACTCCTTCTCGCGGTACGACAGCACCAGCCCGCGCGCCTGACGCGCCATCCCGATCCAGTTCAGCACGCCGAGCGCGATGAACAGGAACAGCAGGCCGCCCATGTCCTTGTTGAGGGCCAGGACAAAGCCGGCGATGCCCTGTTGGTCCGTGTCCTGGTACTGGCGCGCCACCTCCGTGAAGTAAACCTGCATCAGGATGATGAAGACCAACGTCGGGAAACCGTACATGAAATCGACGATACGCATCATCACGTTGTCGATGCGCCCGCCATAGTAGCCCGACACCAGGCCATAGATCAGGCCGACGATGAGGCTCATGGTCGCACCCACGACGCCCACCGACAGCGACACCTGGGCGCCGTAAATCGTCTGGGACAGCCAGTCCTTACCGTTGCTGTCGCCGCCCAGGACGTAACACCACTGCTTCTGGGAATAGTCCGGCTCGGGACGGAAGCAGTACTTGTTTTGCACGGTCACCAGCGACTCGGGGCTGAGCCAGCTACACCAGTACGGGTTGCTGTTCAGGTTGTCGCGCGCGCAGCTCCCCGGATCGGGATACGGATCGACCGACGGCAAGTTGACCGGGTTGACGGTGTGGCGAGCTTGCGCCCCTGTACGCGCATCGAGCAAACCGACCGTGGTCCAGAGCGGCGCGGTGATGGCGATGAAAAAAATGATGATCAGGGTCGTCAACGCCACCAGCGACGCCTTGTTGCGGCGAAACAGCCGCCAGGCGTCGAGGAAGGGCGTTGACCGTTGTTGTTCTTCGAGCGAGATAGGCTCTGCGCCTTCCGCAACTGCCATGCTAAATCTCCTTGAAACGCTCTTACACGTGTGGATGATGTGACGAGGGCTGCCGCCAACCGGCTACCCCTCAATCTCTTCCCTGGTATCCCATGCCCGCTAGATCACGCGATGGCAGGCCACCCAGTGATCGGGCAAAATCTCGACGAGCTCAGGGTCCTGATCGAAACACACATCCACCGACACCGGGCACCGTGTGTTGAAATTGCAGCCTTTCGGCGGGTTGATCGGGCTGGGCACATCACCCTTCAGGATGATGCGCTGCCGCGTCTCTTCGACGACCGGGTCCGGCACGGGCACCGCCGACAGCAGCGCCTGAGTATAGGGATGGAGCGGATTGGTGTACAGCTCCTCGCTCTCGGCGATCTCGACGACCTTGCCGAGATACATCACCGCAACGCGGTCGCAGAGATGGCGCACCATGCTCAGGTCGTGGGCGATGAACAAATACGTGAGGCCCAGCTCGTTCTGGAGCTTTTCGAGCAGGTTCACCACCTGGGCCTGGATCGACACGTCGAGCGCGGAGATCGGCTCGTCAGCCACGATGAACTTCGGATTCAGCGCCAGCGAGCGCGCCAGGCCAATGCGCTGGCGCTGGCCGCCGGAGAATTCGTGCGGATAGCGGCGGACGAAATACGGGTTCAGCCCGACCAGCTCGAGCAGCTCGGCCACGCGCTCCTCGCGTTCCTTCTTGGTGCCGATGTTGTGCACCACCAGCGGCTCGGCCACGATGCGCCCCACCGACATGCGGGGATTGAGCGACGCGTACGGGTCCTGGAACACCATCTGCATCTTGCGGCGCATCCGGCGCAAGGCGTTGCCTTTGAGATCGGTGATTTCCTGGCCCTCGAATTTCACGCTGCCGGAGGTTGGTTGGTAAAGCTGCAGGATCGTGCGGCCCGTCGTGGACTTGCCACAACCGCTTTCGCCCACCAGCCCCAGCGTCTCGCCTTCGTATATTCTGAAGCTCACGCCGTCCACCGCCTTGACGGCGGCCACTTCGCGCTGGAACAGAATCCCGGACTTGATCGGGAAATGCTTCTTGAGATCGGTCACCTCAACGAGCACTTTCCGGCCATCGGCTGAGGAGGTAGCCGGAGCAGATTTCGCTTGCGTATCAGGCATGGACTGGCTCATCAATAACCTCCTCTGAACGGACATCAACCCAGCAGGCCATCACGTGGCCGGATTCACCTTCGGGAACGGGTAACAAGGGGGGATTCTCTTCGCACTTGTCGATCCGGTACATGCAGCGCGGCGCAAACGGGCAGCCCTTGGGCAGATAGCGCATATCGGGCGGCGCGCCCTCGATCGAAAACAGGCGCTCGTTCTTCTGGTCCAGGCGCGGCAGCGAGCCGAGCAGCCCCTTCGTATACGGATGGCGCGAGTCGCGGTACACGGCCTTGGCCGAGCCGCGCTCGACGATATACCCGGCGTACATCACCTGCACGGTGTCGGCCAGGCCGGCCACCACGCCCAGGTCGTGCGAGATCCAGATCATCGCCATGCCGATCTTGTCGCGCAGGCGCCGCACCAGGTCGAGAATCTGCGCCTGGATCGTGACGTCGAGCGCGGTCGTCGGCTCGTCGGCGATCAACAACTGCGGGTTGCACGACAGGCCCATCGCGATCATGGCGCGCTGGCGCATGCCGCCGGAGAACTGGTGCGGGTAGTCGTCCAGCCGCTCGCGGGCCGCGGGGATACCCACCATCGACAGCAGCTCGGCGGCGCGGGCACGCGCCTGCTCGTTGTCCATGCCCAGGTGCAGCTTGAGCGCCTCGGTGATCTGGCGCCCTACCGTCAGCACCGGGTTGAGCGAAGTCATCGGGTCCTGAAAGACCATCGCGATTTCGGCGCCACGCACCAGCCGCTGCTGGTTCTTGGACAGTTTCAGCAGGTCGCGCCCGCGGAAGATCACCTCTCCCTTCGGGATCTCGCCCGGCGGCTTGGGGATCAGCCCCATGATCGAGAGGGCGTGCACGCTCTTGCCGCAGCCGCTCTCGCCCACCACGCCCAACGTCTCTCCCTCATTGAGCGTGTAGGATACGCCGTTGACCGCGTAGACCGTCCCTTCTTCGGTATGAAAACGGGTCGTGAGGTCTTTGACCTCCATCAAAACAGTCAAGACTAACTCTCCTTATACCGTGCGCGGTCGCCGGACGCGATCGCGAACAACAGACCAACCACTCTATCGACCGGATAACCGGCAGGATTGTATGACAGACCTACCCTTGTGACAAGCGAATTGGCGAAACTGACCGGCAGCTCATGGGTCGGGCGATAAAGTCTACCGCTGCCGAATCGGCGATGCACAGTGACACTCATCCTCGAATCCGCATGAACAGGTGCACGCATCCCTACCTTATATGCTTATCGCTGAGGTAACAGTTTGGTTCAAAATCCGTGCAAACTGGTTGGTACTTGACAGCCGGCAGGCGGCCTGTTACACTGCCCGCAGAACGACTTCGACGGAGCCAAGTAAGCGGAAACACGCGCCCAGAGAGCTGCCGGTTGGTGCAAGGCAGCGCGCTGCCCGCCGAAATCCACTCCCGAAACGTCGCCTGTCGAAACGATCGCGATCGCCAAGACTGGCCGGGTGCGCCCGTTACCGCGCCGAGTCCCCGACTCAGTGAGGTCCGTGCTGCGAGGCACGGGCGAATCCAGGTGGCACCGCGAGTCCCCTCGTCCTGGTTGGTCCAGGCAGGGGGCTTTTTGTATTTGGAGGGCACGCCTATGTCAGATATCCACTTCGACTTCATGACCCCCGACGTATGGGACGGGCTGGTCATTGGCATCATTCTGATCGGCCTGTCGCTGGCATTTCTCCGGCTCTACCAGGACCGGACGCGGTATCTCCGGCGCCGCGAACAGGCGCGCGAATCCGAACTACAGGCACACCACGAAAGGGAGCACGAGCTATGATCGACATCACCCTCATCCGCGAAAAACCCGATTGGGTCAAAGAACAACTGCGCAAGCTCAACGACGAAGGGGCCATGCAGCGCATCGACGCGATCCTCGAACTGGACCAGCGGCGCCGCGCGCTGCTGACTGAGGTCGAAGCGATCAAGGCCAACCGCAACCAGTTGAACAAGCAGATGGGCCGTTTTCGCGGCAACAAGGCGCTGTCGCCGGCCCAGGTGGTGGCGGGTGCGCGGCAGGCGGTCGCTGCGCTCCAAGCGGGGGATATCGATGGCTTCCTGGCGGCGCTGGAATCGCCGCCTGACGATCCGGCACACGCCGGCGCGACTCAGGCCGACGTGACCGCCGCGCTCGATGCGCTGACCGAGGAAATGAAGAACCTCGGCGCGCGCGTGGGCGAGCTGGATGCACAGGTGCGCGCCGTCGATACCGAGCTGGGCGAGCACATGCTGTGGATCCCCAACATGCCGCACGAGAGCACCCCGGTCGGGCGCAGCGAGGAGGAAAACGTCATCCACCCCGTACAGGGCGAGATGCGGTCGTTTGACTTCGAGCCGCTGCCGCACTGGGACCTGGGCCCGGCGCTCGACGTGATCGACTTCGAGCGCGGCGTCAAGCTGTCCGGCACCCGCTTCTACCTACTCAAAGCGATGGGCGCGCGCCTCTACCGCGCCCTGATCGCCTGGCTGCTGGACGTCCACACCACCCAGCACGGCTACACCGAGATCTACCCGCCGTTCATGGTGCGCGAAGAAGCAATGTTCGGGTCCGCGCAGTTCCCCAAGTTCCGCGACGTGGTGTACTTCGACGCGGAGTCCGAGCTTTACATGCTGCCCACGGCGGAGGTCGCGCTGACCAACATGCACGCCGGGGAGATCTTTGAGGAGGCCGACCTGCCGCTGTATTACGTGGCCCATACGCCGTGCTTCCGCCGCGAGAAGATGAGCGCCGGGCGCGACGTGCGCGGCATCAAGCGCGTGCACCAGTTCGAGAAAGTCGAGTTGTACAAGTTCACCACGCCCGAAACCGGCTACGCCGAGCTGGAATCGCTGACCGGGGCCGCCGAGAACGTGTGCCGGATGCTCCGGATCCCCTACCGGCGCGTGGAGATGGTGACCGGCGACCTGGGGTTTGCTGCGGCCAAGAAATACGACATCGAGATGTGGGCGCCCGGCAGCCAGGAGTGGCTCGAAGTCAGCTCGTGCAGCAACACGGCGGAGTTCCAGGCCCGCCGCGCCAACATCCGCTACCGGCCCGCCGGCGGGGGACGCCCCCGCTACGTGCACACGCTCAACGGCTCCGGCCTGGGCATGACGCGCACGCTGATCGCCGTGCTGGAAAACTACCAGCAGCGAGACGGCAGCGTTGTCGTGCCGGACGTGATCCGGCCCTACATGGGCGGGCTGGAAGTGATCGAGCCGGCGCGCTAGATCTGCTCGGGGCAGAAATCCCGGCGCGGGGATGGTATAATAGGCAGCAGGACTCAAGTCGACCGGGTGATCGCGTCTCACCGCGTTGTGAGATGAGGAAAGTCCGCGCTCCACAGGGCACGGTGCTGGCTAACAGCCAGGCGGGGCGACCCGACGGCATAGTGCAACAGAGAGGTGTATTGCCCTCCCCACGGGGAGGGTGAGGGTGAAACGGTGCGGTAAGAGCGCACCGGCGCCGGTGGTGACACCGGCGGCCAGGCAAACCCCACCGGGAGCAAGACCAAGCAGGAACGAGGGGCGGCCCGTCCCGTTCGAGTTCCGGGTAGGTTGCGCGAGGCGTCGAGCAATCGGCGTCCCAGATAGATGATCACCGCCTGCCGGACCATCCGGCGGGTACAGAACGCGGCTTACAGGTTGGCTTGAGTCCGCACCGCACAGGCAGGATAGGGGATAATGCGAGGGTATCTCGTCTTGAACGGCGGCGACGCGTTTTCGCCGCGCACGAAATCGATCGATCACAACTGGCTGAGCCTGATCCGGCGCCAGAGCCGGCCCCGCGTGATGGTGGTGCCGACCGCGTCCGTCGAGAAGACGCGCAAGGTGGCCGACGAAACCATGCGCTATTTCAACTACCTGGGCACCTTCGCTGAGTATAGGCTGATCACCACGCCGCTCGAAGCGAACACCGCCACCGAATACGAGGACCTCGACAAAGTGGACGCCGTGATCCTCACCGACGGCAGCCCGATCGATATGGTGGAGATTCTGCGCGGCTCCAAGACCGAGGCCGCCCTGCGCCGCCTGCTGGAGCGGAAGGCCGCGCTCATGGCGACCGGCGCCAGCGCGATGGCGATTGGCGGCGCGTTCTGGTTCGGCGGGGAATGGGAGCCGGGCCTGGGCATCGCGCCCCACCTGGCTGTGCTGCCGCATCACAACCTGGTGCAGATGCGCCTGTCACCCGCGCAGTTGCTGGCACGGCTGCCGGAAGGCGTGACGCTGATCGGCATCGACGACACCACCGCCGTGATCGCGCACCCGGACGGTACCTATCACGTCGATGGCGCGGGCGAGGTGATGGTCTACCGGGACGCGGACCACCAGGACGTCTACCGCGCAAAACAGACGTTCACGCTCGCGGCACCGGAAGCCGAATAGAAAACGCCGGAGGCGCGATACCCCTCCGGCGTTGTGATTCGTTCGCTACGCCATGTGCCCTCACACGACGATATTCACCATCCCGCGCTGGCCGACGTAGATCACCTTGCGCGGCGGCTTGCCGTCCATGTGGCGCTGCGCCCCGCCCGATTCCAGGGCCAGCCGCTTGGCGTCTTCCTCGGCGATCCCGGCGGGCACCTGAATGCGATCGCGCACCTTGCCGTTGACCTGCACCACCAGCGTGATCTCGTCCTCGGCGGCGATCTCCGGGTCGTATTCCGGCCACGCCTGCCGGTGGATGCTGTACGGGTGCCCGGTGCGCTCCCACAGCTCCTCCGCAACGAACGGCGTGAAGGGCGCCATCAGCAGCAGCATGTTCGTGATGGCCTCGTCCCAAACCGCCCGCCCAACCCTGGCCGCCCGGCGGGCGTCCTGCAGCTCGTTCTTCAGCTCCATCAGCGCGGCGACCGCCGTGTTGAAGGCGAACGACTCCAGCCCGTCCGACACTTTCTTGATCGCCTGGTGCACCTTGCGCCGCAGGTCGCGCGCCGCGTCGGGATCGCCGCCGCCCTGGGGAGCGCCCTCGGTCACCAGCGCCCACACGTCGTTCAGCCAGCGGACCACGCCCTGAATGCCCTGGCTGTCCCACGGACCGCCCTGGTCCCAACGGAAGGCGAACATCAGGTAGGCGCGGACGGTATCGGCCCCATACTGCTCGACCAGTTCATCCGGCGCGACGACGTTGCCCTGTGTTTTGGACATCTTCTCGACTTCCAGGTGGTGCTTGATCTGGTTGATCGTCGCGTCGTTGCCGAAGCCGGGGATGTCGAACACGGTCCGGTCGTCCGTATCGACCACCACCGACCGCCCCTCTGGTGGCTGGACGATCAGCGTCGTCTCGGTGCGTTTCATCACCTCGCCAGCCACCTGCCCCGCGCCCGCCGAAACGCTGTCCAGGCTGCCGACGACGCGCACGCGGGCCGCGTTGAGCTTCCCGCCATCGAACGTCCCCTCGGCCACAACCAGGTGACCGTCGCGCGGCTCGCCCAGGATCATGCCTTGGTTGAACAGGCGCAGCATCGGCTCGTCGAACAGGTGCGCCGTGTCGCGGCCCATCTGCTCGGCGATGGCTTTCGTCTGGTCGAACACGCCACAGTCGCGCATGGCCTTGGTGAAAAACCGCGTGTACATCAGGTGCATCGTCGCGTGCTCGATGCCGCCCGTGTACTGGTCCACGGGCAGCCAGTAGGCGCCCTCTTCCGGGTCGAACGGGCCGCCATCGTAGCGCGGGCTCAGGTAGCGGTACTGGTACCACGACGAGCACATGAACGTGTCCATCGTGTCCGTCTCGCGCGTGGCGGGACCGCCGCAGTGCGGGCACGTCGTATTCAGGAAACCCTCGTGATACTTCAGCGGGCTTTCGCCTGTGGGCATGAAGTCCACGTCGTGCGGCAGCAGCACGGGCAGGTCGTCTTCCGGCACGGGCACCACGCCGCAGTCGTCGCAGTAGACGATCGGGATCGGCGCGCCCCAGTAGCGCTGGCGGCTGATTAACCAGTCGCGCAGGCGATAGTTCACCGCCGCGTGACCGGTACCCTGTTCCTCCAGCCAGCGGGTCACCACGCCGACCGCCTCGTTCTTCTTCCCGTCGCCGGTATAGTGCGCGGGCGTGCCGTCGAACTGGCCGCTGTTGACCATCACGCCCTCGCCGGGCCAGGCTTCGGTCATGTTGTCCGGATTCAGGTCCTCGGCCCCTTCGGGCTGGATCACGATCCGGATCGGCAGGTCGAACCTGCGGGCGAACTCGAAGTCGCGCTGGTCGTGCGCCGGCACGGCCATGATCGCGCCGCTGCCGTAGCTGATCAGCACGTAGTCCGCGATCCAGATCGGGATGCGCTCGCTGTTCACCGGGTTGATCGCATAGCCGCCGGTGAAGACGCCCGTTTTCTCCTTACCTTCCGCCGTACGGTCGATCTCGCTCTTGCGGGCCGCCTCGGCAACGTACGCCTCGACCGCCGCGCGCTGCTCCGCCGTGGTGACCTTCTGCACCAGCGGGTGCTCCGGCGCCAGCACCATGAACGTCGCGCCCCACAGCGTATCGGGCCGCGTGGTAAAGACCTCCATCGGGTCGCCGTCCTCGGTGCGGAAGACGACGTGCGCGCCCTCGCTGCGCCCGATCCAGTTGGTCTGCATGATCTTGACGCGCTCCGGCCAGTCGATCTGGCTGTGGTCGAGCAGTTCGTCGGCGTAGTCGGTCGTGCGGAAGAACCACTGCTCCAGGTCTTTCTTGATCACCGGCGTGCCGCAGCGCTCGCAGTGACGATCATCGCCCCACACCTGCTCGCGGGCCAGGGTCGTGTTGCACTGCGGGCAGAAATCAACCGCCGCCATCTTGCGATAGGCCAGGCCGTGCTTGTAGAACTGCAGGAAGAACCACTGCGTCCACTTGTAGTAGTCAGGATGGCTGGTGACCGCTTCGCGCTCCCAGTCGAAGATGGCGCCCATCGTGCGTAGTTGGCGGCGCATGAACTCGATGTTCTGCTCGGTCCAGATTTTGGGGTGAATCTTGCGTTTGATCGCCGCGTTCTCGGCGTTCAGGCCAAACGCGTCGAACCCCATCGGGAACAGGACATTGTAGCCTTTCATTTGCAGCCACCGCGCCCGCGCATCGGATGGCGACATCGCGTACCAGTGCCCGATATGCAGGTCACCGCTCGGATACGGCAGCATGGTCAGCGCGTAGAACTTGGGCCGGTCCGGATCGATCGTCGAGCGATTGAGTCCGTCGCGCTCCCATCGCTGGGCCCAACGTGCCTCTATCTCTTGCGGGGTATATTTATCAGCCATTGCCGTTTTTCCACTCCATGATGTGTGAGCTGTTGACAAGCGAGCGCAAAGGTCGCGCGGCGCGCGACGCCCAAAGTCATCCGGTCAGGTCTGCCTCTCCGCGCCTCGGGCGGACCGCGAGAAGATGTGACGCCTGTTTCACGATGATCGACACGGCTGGTTTCACCGGTCCCTCCTCAATCAAAATCGGCCCAGGCGCCTCCGGCTGGGCCGGGACGGTGGGCCGATCGCGGATCGACGCGGGCCGGACACAGCCTTCAGCCGCAGGCTCGTTTCACACGCGCCGCGCCCGCCATCAACCGTCAGTCTACCCGCTAGCGGCGACGGCGTATCACCTCGTCGCGCAGCGGAATCGGGACGGGAGCGGGACGGCGCGGGCTAAGCGCCTGGCGCACCGTTTCCAGGAGTTGGCGCAAACGGTCGGAGAGGGTCTGTTGTGGGCTGCGATTCATCGGATCGTCCTTTGCTCTGTCTCAGCGAACTCACCTGCACAGACTTTAACTTAAATCTGCTCTCGCGACCTTAAAGAAAAATGAAAAATCCCCTTCGTCATATTCCCTGGTTCATCAGGGACGAAGAGGACTCCGCGGTACCACCCTGGTTGGTGGCGTCATCCGGAACAAGAGATGGACCCGAAGGGGCTCGAACCCTTGGCCTCCACAATGCCATTGTGGCGCTCTCCCAGCTGAGCTACGGGCCCTTGTTCACCGGTGGGCATGCCACCCACTCATTTCGCGCGTAACGGGCGCTCCCGGCGCGGCCTACTGGCTTCAGCCGCGCGGCTCCCGGACGAGTTCGGTCCTGGCGCTCACCGTGGGCGCGCTGCCGGGTTTCCACTGGCCCCGGCTCACTGCGGTGATGACCTACTACTTCCGTTCACAGCCGATAGTATGTCAACGTAGCCCACATTCTAGCCGTGCCAGGGGTGCTTGTCAAGGCTTTTTTGAAGCCGCCGGGCGATTGCCCCGGTTGCGTGGCCGCCGCTCCGCAAGTAAGATCGGGTCTAATGCGCATCCGGTGACGCACTGCTCCGAAGGAAACGAAAGTGACCGCCACGCCCGACGTCTCATTCCCCACCCCGGCGCCGCGCTCGCGCGCGCTGTGGCCCGTTCTGGCCGTAATCGTCGCGGTGGCGCTCGCCGCCCGCATCCTGCCGCAGCCCCGCACTGTGGACGACGCGTTCATCACCTTCCGCTACAGCCGCAACATCGTCGAGGGGCATGGCTTCGTCTACAATCCCGGCTCGCGCACGCTGGGCACGACCACCCCGCTGTATACCCTGTTGATGGCAGGGATCGCCGGGACCACGGGAGCCGAAGACTATCCCTGGTTCGCGCTGATCACCAACGCGCTCGCCGACGCCGCCACCGCTGCTCTGCTGGCCCTGCTGGTGTATCGCCTGACGCGGCACATCCTGCCCGCCGCCGTGAGCGGCGCCGTGTGGGCCATCGCGCCGATGAGCGTGACGTTTGCCGTCGGCGGCATGGAAACCAGCGTCGCCATTCTGTGGATGGTCGCCGCGACCGTCGCCTATACATCCGGGCACCACCGCCGGACCGGGCTCTTCGCCGCGCTGGGCATCCTTACGCGCATCGATTCGCTGATCTGGGTGGGACCGCTGCTGGCGCACCAGCTCGTTACCCGCTGGCGCGAGCGCCGCGCGCCGGGCGAAGGCCAACCCGCTGCGCCCTGGATCGCGCGGCTGCCCTGGGGAAGCTGGCTGTGGTTCGGCGCGATCCTGCTGCCGTGGTACGGGTTTAGCTGGGCCTATTTCGGCACGCTGTTGTCGCGCTCGCTCAGCGCCAAGCAGGTGGCCTACATCGTCGAAGACTGGAGCGCCCTGACCCGCCTGCTCCAGCACATCGCCACCCCGTTCCTGGAACAAGAAGCGTTCGGCACGCTAGGCATCGTCGTCGGGATCGTGCTCTATCCCGCGCTGGCGATCATGGGGACCGTCTACGCGCTCCGCCGCCAGCCGCGCCTGCTGCCGTTTCTGGCGTTTCCGTGGCTGTACGTGGCCGTGTTCAGCGCCATGAACCCGCTCATCTTCAGGTGGTATCTCGCCCCGCCGCTGCCCGCCTACCTGGTCGCGATCATCCTGGGCCTCTGGGGCGTGGCGGAATCGCTGGCTGCGGCGCTCAAGCGTCCAAACGTCGCCCAGGGCGCGATGGCGGCTGCCGGGCTGGCCTGGATCGCAATCTCGCTCAACGCGTGGACGTTGCACCCCGATCACGGCCCCGCCCGCCCCACGCCCGACATGGCGTGGCACGAGATCGAGATCTATTACCGCGAGATGGCCGGGACGCTGCGCGAGAATTTCGGCGTGGACGAAGACACGCTCGTCGCGGCGGGCGACATCGGCGCAATCGGCTATTACAGCCGCGCCCGGATTCTGGACACGGTGGGCCTCGTCACGCCGGAGGTATCGAACTATTACCCGCTCGACCGGGACCTGGTGATCGAGGGCAGCAACTACGCCGTCCCGCCCGCGATCGTGTTCGATTACCTGCCGTCCTATATCGTGTTCATGGAGATGTTCGTGCGCAACGGGCTGGCACAAAACCCCCGCTTCGAGGAATTGTACGACGCCGTGCGCGTGATTCCGACCGACTTCTACGGCACCGGCATGATCCTCTACCAGCGGCGCGACCTGTACGAGGGGGCGATGCTGGCGAGTCCTGACAGTCGATCGCCGAAAAGCGGTCAAACGTCATGAGCCGGCCAGCGCCATGCCGGTACGATCGAGGCGACGGGGACGGACCGCCCGGTGGCGTGGTTTGCAGGCGGCTCTCGACATCTTGTACAATTCGCAGAAGAAAGACCCTGGGGGATGGTTTAAATTCATTTAGCGTGGACTTATCCGCCGCTTAAATGGTCCGCCGTAGAATGATCGCTCGCCGCCGGTTCATGCAGATGCATTATCAAGGGTAATGGCGATGGCAACCATGTCGCTCAGCGAACAAAACGCACAACGCGCCGAGCAGGAGCACCTCATAACCGGCAAGCGTCGCCGCCAGATTCGGGAAGCGCTCACCGGTTATATCTTTGTGCTGCCTGCCGCCGTGGCGACGTTTCTTTTCGGACTGTGGCCGGTCGTCGCGGGCTTTTACGAAAGCCTGAAATCCGGCTCGCCGCTGACCAACAAATACGTCGGCCTGGGCAATTACGTCCGGTCGTTCGGCAGCCTGACGTACATTCTGCTCTTTGCGCTGTGCCTGATCTTCATTTACGGCAGCTATCGCTCCTGGCGTGGCGCGTACGTCCGCCACCAGCAAACCGGCGACAACATCTGGCCCTTCGTTGTTCCCGGTTTTCTTTTTGGAGCCAGCCTGATCATTTTCGGCTTCAATTTCGTGACCGGCTCCGAAGCGTATGCCTGGGTCCCGGTCGTCCTGCTGCTGCTGAGCGTCGGTGGCTACTATACTGCCGACCGGCTCCAGCGCCCGCCCGACGAATGGAGTTGGGCCGGCATCCGGCAGGCGTGGCTGTGGGTGGTCGTCCTGGGCGTCGTGTGGATCGCCGGGCCGTACCTCGTGCCGGATGGCGCGCTACACACCCCCGGCTGGATCGTCTTGCTGGGCGTGCTGGCCTGGGCGGGCTACCGGCTGCTGCTGCGACTGGCGCGGATGCGCTCCGGGCCGCAGGTCAGCGCCACCATCATGATGGGCACGCTCATGCTGCTGGCGATCCTGCTGGGCATGTACACGATCGAGCAGCTAGAAGAAGATGTCTCTGAGGCGCGCGAGATCTCGGCGCTGATCTTCAACCAGCGGGTGCTCGACGCCACCGCGACATTGGTCGACGACAACGCGCGCATCCGCGGCCTGGTGATGAACGAGGAAGTCATCGTCGAGGTGCGGGTTGGCGGCGAAACCATCGAGGCGCCCCTCGCGCCCGACGCGTTCTCCGAACTGGCCGTAGACAAAATCACCGCGCTCGAAACCGCCCTGGTCAACAACCAGAAGGTCAGCGTGATCCTGCCCGACGGCACCATCGCCGAGGGTGAGCTGACCGGCATCCCGATGGGCGAGCAACTGCCCCTCGCGCTCGGCACCGAAGACCCGCAGGCCGTCCGCGAGACGCCGATCTACTCGGCGCTCACCGTAGGCCAGAATGTGATCCGCGCCAACGGGCACACCGAGCCGGTATCCAAGCAAATCTACGGGGCGCTGGCGGTCTTCATCGGGATAGCGACGATCTACACCATGACCTGGGTCCGGCGGCAGGTCGATGACGACGAGCATCCGCGCATCCACAACTGGCTGCATATCGGGCGCGTGGCGATGGGCGTGACCGTGGCCCTGGTGTTCTTCTACCTGATCGGGGCGATCGAGCTGTACGATCAGGCTGCGTCAGGCATGGCGGCCCTCACCGAAGACCAGTTCAAGCGCGCGTACGAATTCGCCACAGGCAGCCCACCGCGCTCCAACCTGCGCACGGACATACTGCGGGCCGAGCTGCTCTACTGGCCGCAGGTGCTCATGGTCGCCGTTGGCTCGTTCCTGATCGGCGTGGCGTACCTGGTGTGGCAGGGCGCGCAGAAGCGCGAAACGCCCCTGGGATTCGGCCTGACCATCACCCTGGCCGCGGCGCTGATGGTCGGCGGCTGGCTGTTGATCAGCGAGATCCCGCGCACCATCGGCCTGGCCGGGCGCGAAGGCAGTGACACGCTGGCCGCCCTCACCCGCACGGCCATGTATTCGGTCGGGACGGTCCCGGTGCAGCTTGGGCTGGGGTTGTTCCTGGCGTACCTGCTGTTCTCGGAGATCTCGTGGGGCAAATCGATCTACCGCGTGATCTACTTCATGCCGTACATCGCGCCCAGCGTGGCCACCTCGACCGTCTTCCTGGTCATCTTCAGCCCGTATCCCAACAGCCTGGCGAACAAAACGCTGGGTCTGCTCGGCATCAACGCCTGGACGTGGCTCAAAGAGCCGAACGGGATCGTGCGCATCTTTTACCAGTCGGTGCTGGGCGGCAACACGCTCAACATTCCGGAAGGGCTGGCCGGCCCCAGTCTGGCGCTGTTCACCGTCATTCTCTACAACATCTGGGTGTTCGCCGGGTACAACACGGTCGTCTTCCTGGCCGGGTTGGGCGCCATCCCCACCGAGCTGTACGAGGCCGCCGAGGTTGACGGCGCGGGCCGGTGGTCGCGCTTCCGCAACATCACGCTGCCATTGCTGTCGCCCACGACGTTTTTCCTCTCGATGCTGTCCATCATCGGCACGTTCAAAGCCTTCTCGCACATCTACGTCTTGCGCAGTCAGGCCACCGGCAAAGAGATCGATACGATGAGCGTGCACATTTTCAACCAGCTTTACTCCGCCAACGATCCGGGCTATGCTGCGGCGCTGGCGTTCAGCCTGTTCGGGGTCATCCTGGTGCTGACCCTGGTACAGAACCGTCTGGCAAGGGAGCAGGTCTTCTATGGCTAGCACAGGCACAACCACAGGCACTCAGGCGAAGGCGCTCGACACCGCTGCGCGCCCGACGGTAGCCACCGCGCCCTACCGGCGGCGGCCCATCGCGATCAAGCCGTTCCGGATTTTCGTGTACGTGGTGCTGACGTTGGGCGCTATCCTGTTCGTGATGCCCTTCCTCTGGATGGTGAGCACCTCGCTGCAACACTCGGGCGACATCATTCGCGGGCGGGCGCTGCCCACCCAGGGCGTGCTCCAGGTCACGCGCGTCAGCGAGAAAGACCTGGATCGCCCTGTGCAGGATTTCATCGATGCCGGCCAGTCGCCGCCGTTTCTGACCCGCGTCTACACCCAGCTTGAGGACAGCAAGCGCCAGCGCGGGTTCTCCCTGTCGGACTATCTGCGCACGCAGAAAATCGGCTACGCCGAGCTTGAGGTCAACATCGATATCCCGGTCATCAACCAGATATGGTCCACGCGGGGCCATTACGTGGTCGTCGGCGGCGCGGCGCATTATCTCGAGGCGTGGGCCGAATCCAACTTCTCGGAATACTTCTTCAACAGCGTGATGATCGCCTTCCTGACCATCGTCGGGCAGACGGTGACCTCGGTCCTGGCGGCGTATGCGTTCGCCCGCATCGAGTTTCCGGGGAGCAACCTGCTGTTCAGCCTGTTCCTGGCGACGATCTTCATCCCGACGATGGTGGTCCTGATCCCCAACCGCAACACCGTCACCAGCATCGACCGCTTCTTCACCCAACAGTTCCCACAGAAGCAGGATGACTGGGGAATCACCGGCCTGCGCGAGGAGATCGGCGAGCAGATCTACAAAGGGCTGGACGCGCTCGGCCTGGAGAACGTCCTCGGCCTGGGCGACGCGGTCACCGTCGATGGCCCGCTCGTCTGGCGCTGGATGGATAGCTGGCCCGCGCTGGTAGTGCCCTTCCTCGCCAGTACGTTCAGCATCTTCTTGTTACGCCAGTTCTTCATGCAGATTCCTGACGAACTGTGGGACGCGGCCCGCATCGACGGCGCGGGACACATGCGGTTTCTGTTCCAGGTGGTGGTGCCCATCTCGCGCGCGGCCCTGGTCACCGTGATCATCTTCACGTTCATCGGCACATGGAACGCGCTGGAATGGCCGCTGCTGGTCACGTTCTCGGACAACTGGCGGCCCATCTCGTACGGGTTGTACGCCTTCACTACCGAGGCCGGCTCCGATCTCAACCTGCTGATGGCCGGATCGGTCATCACGCTGGTCCCGGTGCTGGTGCTGTACCTGTTCGCGCAGCGGCAGTTCACCGAAGGCATCGCCACCACCGGCCTAAAAGGGTGATCCCTACGAGGGCGGCTCGCTGGGGTCGTCCTCGTGGTTTTTGTAGCGTGAAAGCCGCCCGGTCTGTACAATAACCGGTTATGTTCGGATGTGTATTGTTAAGAAACGCTATGTGGCGACGTATTGGAATCCTGGCCGGTGCCCTGATCGGCTCTGTGAGCATCACATTCCCCGCCCTGGTCTCGCCCGCTGCCGCGCAAACCGACATCGCTCCGTGTGGCTACGTCGACGGATTCGAGTTCCCCGTGCCGGGGATCGACGTGGATCGCACCGATTTCGGCATCTACCGCACGCGGTTCGGCGGACTGCACACCGGCATCGACGTGGCCTTTGGCGACACGGGCGCCCCGGTGCGCGCGGCGGCGCGCGGGCGCGTCACGTACAGCGACGTCGAGGGATGGGACACCGAAAAAGGCGTCGTCGTGATCCAGCACACGATGCCGGATGGCACGCTGGTCAACACGCTGTACGGTCACATGGAAGAACTCAACGGCCACACGTTCCCCCCGGTGGATACGTGCGTTGAGCAGGGCGACATCGTCGGCGCGGTTGGCGACCCGTCGCTGAGCCGCCCCCATTTGCATTACGAAATACGCACCCGCTACCGGTACGAAGGCGGCCCCGGCTATACGCAGATCAACCCGCTCGAGTTAGGCTGGCTTCACCCGGTCGATTTCACGTATCTCGCGCGGGTGATGGTCGCGCCCGCCTACCGGGGCCATTTCACCCTGGCCGAGCGCCCCACGCTGCCCCCCCTGCCCCTGGAGGATGGCACCTATGTCGTCGCCCAGGGCGCCACGCTGCGCGGGATCACGGCCACCGGGCAGGTGCTCTGGCAGTTCGACATGATCGACTCGGTGAGCGCGCTGCTCGCCCTGCCCGACGGGCGCGTGCTCGCGACGACCACGGCCAACCAGGTGCTGGTGCTCAACAGCGGCAGCTACAACGCGCTGTGGAGCCTACCCAGCGCGTCCGCCTCGTCCCCGCTGCTGGTCGGCGAATCGATCGTCTTCGTCGTCGACGAGAGCGCGCTGTTGGGCGTGACGCCCGAAGGCAGCACCCTCTGGGAGACGTCGCTCCCCGGTGCGGCGGTGCGCTGGACGGCTGTGGGAAACCGGCTGGCCGTTTCGACCGCCAGCCGCGACCTGGTGATCGTCGATCCGTCCGGCCAGGTCCTGCATAACAACGCGTACCCGGACGTACCGGTGCCGGTCGTCACGCCCGATCAGGCGCTCCTGGTGATGGCGGGATCGCGCATCGAGCAGTTGGACGCCGCGTTGCAGGCCGTGCCCCTGATCGATACCGGGCGGGCCGTATCGCCCGCTGCCGAGTTGGTGCGCGGGCCTGTCGGGGAATTCTACGTCTACACCGGCGAGGGGCGCGCCCTATACGCGTATGATCGGCAAGGGGACCTGCTGTGGAATGCGTATATGCCGGGCAGCCATCGCCGCGCGCCGCTGCTGGGCCTGGGCGGCGGCCAGCTTCTCTACGCGCTGACGGCGGACGGCCAGCTTCTGGCCTACAACACCGCCGACGGGCGTCTGGCGGCGCAGCTCACGCTGTATGATGGGGGCATGAACGGCGTGCCCACCGCGCGCTGGATGCGCGTCGCGCTGGATGACACCGTGACGTTTGGCAGCGGGTTCCTGTCCGCCGTCACCATCGACGGGCTGGACCTGCTCGACGAGCCGCCGCCGTCCTAGCGCCAGGGATCGGGCTGGCGGATGAAGCGGGCTTCGATGCCGGCGTTGCGGAACCAGGGCGGCAGCAGGTCGCGCATGACGACCATCTCGCTGGCGTAGTGCGACAGCCCCAGCAGGTTCATCGGCATTCGCGGCACCAGTTCGCGCATGACTTCTCGCTGCCGGGCCGCGTACTCGTAGTCGCCGTCCAGCCACCAATGGCCCGTCACGTACGTATCGCAGCCGAGATCGCGCGCCTCTTCCAGGTGGCGCGGGTCGTCGCCGCCACCGGGAATCAGCGCGACGTGCTCCACCGGCTGGCCGTTGAACCGGATCTGGTTATAGCGGATGTACGGCAGGTCGGTCACCTCGGCCAGTTGCTGGGTAAACTCGACGAACGACTTGTCGCGCACCTTGCCGTGCACGCCTTCCATCCCGCCGTGATGCTGCGAGAACGGCTCCCAGTCGCGCAGCTTGAGCGCCTGCGCCAGCGCGACGACCGTGCTGATCTCCGGGTGGCAGTCCAGCGGAGCGTGGCAGCAGTAATAGCTGATGGCGTGCTCGCGGAGTTCCTCTAGCTGGGCCTCGCTGATGCCCAAAAAGCCGCGCCCGCTCTCCTCGAAATCCGCCGGGTGGTGCGCGAAGATCATCGAGCCGGGCGCGCCGCGCTCCAGTTCCAGGGCCAGGATCGTGTCCAGCACGGTTTGGTCGGGAAACACCACCAAGTACACGCGGTCGATCTCCTCGGTGCTGTTCTGCATCAGCCCGTTCCACGTCCCCTGGACGAAGTCGGCCTCGGCGAACCGTTGGTAGACCGACATCTCGCCGGGGGGCAGGATCTCCGACCAGAGTTCGCGCTCGTCATACGCCTGGACGTCGAAGTAGGCTTCCAGACGCTGCACCAGTTCGGCCTGATTCATGGGATTCCCCCTTGTTGCTGCGCAAAAAGCCGCGCCTCGTGTTCGACCAATTCCATAATCGCCGCGATCGTTGGATCGGGCGGTGTGTCGTCGGGCAGCGCCAGCACATCAGCCGACTCGACCGCCCACGCGGGCCACGCCACGATCGCGCGCCCGAGCGCCCCGCCCGGCACATCGCCCACGACCAGCTCGCCGTCGCCGCCCCGCGACAGCCCGGTCTTCGAACGATCCACGCGAAAGCCGTGCAGATCGGGCGGTAAAGCGGCGTCCCCGGTCACGATCGCCAGCCGGACGCCGCCCTTGCTCAGCTCGCGCAGGGTGTGCCACTCGACCAGCGGCATGACGAGGCGATCGCGCAGGCGCTGCATCGACGCGGCGGGAATGGGCACGCGCTCTCGCCCCCCGATCACGGCGGCATCGTAGCCCATGCCGTCCAGGATCATCAGCCCGGCCCGCCCCTGCGTCGCCCGGCAAATCCACGACTGCGGCGAGCATGAATCCCCCAGGTCCAGCATGAATACCGGGCCTGGAGCCGCGCGCCGTTCGGATTGAATCAACGTGAACAGGCGGGGGAGCGCCGCGAGATGGTCGGCCAGGTGAGCAGTATACAACAGCGTGAGTTGGGACGGAGTGCCGGTCAATAATCACACACCCTTTACGCTCAGCCGCGATTGTAGCGAGATAGCGCCGAAAGCCCAAATCGGCCCGGCAGGCTCATTTCCCCTGCCAGGCCGGCTTGCGCTTTTCCAGGAAAGCGGCCATGCCTTCCTTCTGGTCTTCGGTGGCAAACAAAGCGTAAAAGTGGTTGCGCTCGTAGGCCAGCCCTGCCGACAGCGTAGTTTCGAGGGCCATGTTGACGGCATCCTTCGCCAGCCGCACCGCCAACGGCGCGCGCGCCGCGATCTCCGCCGCCAGCTTGACCGCCACGTCCAGGTATTCCGCGACCGGGGCGACGTGGTTGACCAGGCCAAACCGCGCGGCCTCGTCCGCCGTCAGGCGCCGGTCGTTGAGCGCCATCTCCATCGCCAGCGCCTTGCCGATGGTCCGCGTCAGGCGTTGGGTGCCCCCTGCCCCCGGGATCACCCCCAGGTTGATCTCCGGCTGTCCGAACTGCGCCGTCTCGGACGCGACGATCATATCGCAGGCCAGCGCCAGCTCGCAGCCGCCGCCCAGCGCATACCCGCTCACCGCCGCGATGACCGGCTTGTGGATGCTCCGCAGCCGTTCCCACCGCGCGATGAACGCCATGTCGATCATGTCAACGGGGGTAGCCTGCGCCATCTCGCTGATGTCGGCGCCCGCGGCGAACGCTTTTTCGTTGCCGGTGACGGCCATGCAGCCGATTGCGTCGTCGGCGTCCATGCTTTCCAGGGCGCTCATCAGTTCGTCCATCAACGGCCCGGTGAGCGCGTTGAACGCCCGCGGACGGTTCAGACGCACCAGCCCGACACCTTCCGCCGGGCGCTCGACAAGAATGTTTTCGTAATCCATCATTTACCCTCCAAAATAACACTCTAAACCTGCGGACAGCACAAGCACTCGCGCCGGTGCGCCACCGGGCAAGCCCTCAGCGCGCCATCATATCCTTCGCCGCGCGGAGCTGTTGCGAAAAGCCGGGCAAAAACTCGGACAGCTCCGCATAACGCCCCTCGCCATACCCCGCCAGGTACTGCCGGAGCACGCTCACCACGCCGGGCAGCATCGTCGCGCCGTGGACCTTGCTCTCCACCAGGATATACGCCTCGGCCTCCTGGCGGTTGATCGCCTCCTCCAGGAAGATCGCCGCCGCGCCCATGACGAACAGCCGGATGAACTGTTCGGGCCATGACGGGTACTGGGCGGCGAAGGCCGGGTCGACCGGCAGCGGAACGCGCGCCGCCGGGGCCAGCTCCGCCGCGTGCTCGCGCAGGTAGGCCCGCACCAACAGGCGCCCGTAGGCTGCCACCAGCCCGCGAAAGATCGTCGCGGGATCGTCATCGAACGGCCACGGCTCGTTGTCGCCCCAGGCGATGCGCGGCGGCATGATGCACACCAGCGTCCCCGGCAGGCGCACGCCGATCTCGGTGTCGCTGGGAAACGAGATGTTCGGCATCACCGCCAGCGCCTGCCGCACCGGGCCGACGAACGGCTCGAAGAATGCACGCAGGTCCGCCGCCGGGACGATTCGCGCCATCTGCTCGGCGGCGCGCTGCCAGAGGGCGTCTTCCTCGTCCCACCACGCGACCAGTCCGGCCTGCACGCCAAAATCGCGCAGGTCGTCGTTCCAGCCGGCGGGCACCCAGGCGAATTCGCCCGCCAGCCGCAGGTCGGGCCACGACAGGTTGAGCGCATACGTGTACAACCGCTCCAGCGACGTCCCCGCATCCAGCAGCGCCTGGAGCGTGCGCGCTGCCGGGTGCCCGGCCAGGTCGGCGACGCGGCGCGCCGTGCTGCGGGCGTGGACGTGGGCGCGGTGGCGGTGCTGGCGCTGCTCGATGTCCGGCCATGACGTCGCGGACAGGACCGCCGACATCAGGCGCACCCGGTTATCAATCGTCACTTGCACCGTTCGAGAGGTCATGACATGTTCCGTTGCCGGCTGGCGAGACAGACGCGCAGAAAGAATGCCCGGTATTCTACATTACACCCCACCAGGATTCAAACCATCCATTCGCCGCCGTCCACGACCAGCGACTGCCCCGTGATGAACGAGGCGGCATCCGAACACAGAAACAGGATCGCCGCCGCCACCTCGTCCGGTGTGCCGGTGCGCCCCTGGGGAATCCGCGCCGAGTCCGCCGGTTCGCGCGCCGCCGTGATGTTGGCCGGGCAGACCGCATTCACCCGCACGCCGCGCCCGGCCAGGTCGCGGGCCGCCTCGCGCGTCAGCCCCAGAATCCCGGCCTGGCTGGCGGCATAGGATGCGCCGTCCGGGCGGGGCAGCCCGTGCCCGGCGGTGCTGGCGACGTTCACGATCACGCCGCCGCCCTCGTCGGCCATCACGCGCCCGGCGAGCTGCGTGCAGAAGAACGTCCCGGTCAGGTTAATCTCGACCACGCGCCGCCAGTCGTATTCGTCGATCCCCAGCAGCGCCTCGCGCCGCTCGACGCCCGCGCTGTTGACCAGGATGTGCAGCCCGTCGAACCGGTCGCGCAGGTTCTCGATCATCGCCGCCACCTGGAACCGGTCGGACACGTCCGCCGTCCAGGCCATCGCGCGACCGCCCGCCGCCTCGATCTCATCGACGACAGCCGCCGCCCGGTCGGGATTCACTGCGTTGGCGCACACCGCCGCCCCGGCTCGCGCCAGCGCCAGCGCCACCGCCCGCCCGATGCCGTCGCCGGCGTTCGTCACCAGGGCGACCCGCCCTGCCAGATTCACTGTGAAGTTTGCCATCTATCGCCCTCGCCAACGAACAGGGGCAGCCGTGATCGCTGCCCCTGAGGTCATACACGATGCCGGATTGGCGGCCCCGCGCGTTACGCGATGGTCACGTCGTCCGAGAGATACACGTCCTGGATCGCGTTCAGGATTTCGACGCCTTCATTCATCGGGCGCTGGAACGCCTTGCGCCCGCTGATCAGGCCCATGCCGCCCGCGCGCTTGTTGATGACCGCGGTACGGACTGCCTGCGCCAGGTCGTCCTTGCCCGAAGCCCCACCGCTGTTGATCAGGCCGATGCGGCCCATGTAGCTGTTGATCACCTGGTAGCGGGTGAGGTCGATCGGGTGGTCGGTCGCCAGATCGGAGTACATCTTCTCGCTGAATTTGCCGAACTTGAGCGCCTTGAAGCCGCCGTTGTTCTCCGGCAGTTTCTGCTTGACGATGTCGGCTTCGATGGTCGCGCCGAGGTGGATCGCCTGGCCGGTGGTGTCGGCGGCCACGTGGTAATCGACGCCTTCGTGCTTGAACGCGTTGTTGCGGGTGTAGCACCAAAGAATGGTCGCCATGCCCATGTCGTGGGCAATCTTGAAGGCTTCGCTCACCTCAACGATCTGGCGGCTGGATTCCTCCGAGCCGAAGTAAATCGTCGCGCCGACGGCCACCGCGCCCATGTCGTACGCCTGCTCGATATTGGCGAAGAAGACCTGATCGTACTTGTTGGGATAGGTCAGCAGCTCGTTGTGGTTGAACTTGAGAATGAACGGAATCTTGTGGGCATACTTGCGGGCCACCGCGCCCAGCACGCCGAGCGTCGACGCGACGGCGTTGCAGCCGCCCTCGATCGCCAGCTCGACGATCTTCTCCGGATCGAAGTACGCCGGGTTGGGCGCGAACGACGCGCCCGCCGTGTGCTCGATGCCCTGGTCTACCGGCAGAATCGACAGGTAGCCGGTTCCCGCCAGCCGCCCGTGATCGAACAACTGCTGGAGGCTGCGCAGCACCGCGACCGAGCGGTCCGACGGCCCGAAGATGCGATCGACCCAGTCCGGGCCGGGCAGGTGAAGCTGGTCCTTCGAAACGGTCTTGCATTCATGCCCCAGCAGCGATTCGGCGTCGCTGCCCAACAGGGCTTCAATCTGTTTGATATCGTACGCCATGTCCTGACTCTCTTTCTGATGCTGAACTGCCTGTGCAGATGCCTGAAAATGTGAAGGTCGCCTTCTGATGATCCCTCACAATGTCATTTTGGAAAATGGTCGATTATCATAGGTCAGCAGGGTCAACTGACATATTTGACGACGACCCGCACCGGATGATAACACGCCTGTCGCCCAGCGTAAAGGAGCCGCCGTGCCAGCCTCCGCCCTGCCCGCCGCGCCGGGCACCTACGTGCTGATCGTGCGCATGGACGCCCCGACCCGGATCGTGGTGGGCAGGCTCGGCGCGCACGACCTGCCCACCGGGCTGTACGCCTACACCGGCAGCGCGCACGGTCCCGGCGGGCTGCGCGCCCGGCTGGCGCGTCACCTGCGGCGCGACAAGCCCCACCACTGGCACATCGACGCCCTGACCGCGACCGGGCGCGCGGTCGCGATCTGGACGCGGGCCGCGCCGGAGCGCCTCGAATGCGCCTGGGCGGGGACGCTCGCCGCCCTGCCCGGCGTCAGCCTGCCGGTCGCCGGGTTCGGCTCGTCGGACTGTACCTGCCCGGCGCACCTGTTCGCCCTCCCGGACGAGCTGCTCCAGGCTGCGCGGCGCGCGCTCGGCCAGCCCGACGAGATTCGCTACACGTAGCCGTTTTCGAGCAGCAGCTCGGCGTTCAGTATCGAGCAGCCCGCCGCCCCGCGCACGGTGTTGTGCGCCATCGCCAGGAACTTCCACCCGCCGATCACCGGGCACGGGCGCAGCCGCCCGACGACGGTCGCCATGCCGTTCCCCGTATCGCGATCGCGGCGTGGCTGTGGACGGTCCGGCTCGGTGCGGTACTCGACCGGGCGCGCGGGCGCGCTGGGCAGGCCCGGCACCGGGTTCGGCCCGACGAACCCGGCCCACGCCGACAGCAGATCGTCTTCGCTCACGTCCTCGGCGAAGCGCACCGACACGCTGACCAGATGCCCATCCAGAACCGGCACGCGTGTGCACGTCGCGCTCATCACGCAGTCCAGCATGGCGATGTGATCGCCGTCCAGCGCGCCGAGCATCTTGCGCGGCTCGGCTTCGACCTTCGGCTCCTCGCCGTTGATGAACGGGATCACGTTGTCGTTGATGTCCAGCGCGGACACGCCCGGATACCCCGCGCCGCTGATCGCCTGCATGCTGACCATCTGCACGGCTTCGATCCCGAACCGGCGCAGCGGCGCCAACGCCATCACCACCGGCGCGGCGGTGCAGTTCGAATTGGTCACCAGCCCGCCCCCGCCCCAGCCGTATTTCTTCCGCTGTTCGGCCACCAGGGCGGCATGTTCGGCGTTGGCCTCCGGCAGCAGGATCGGCACGTCCGGCTGCATCCGGTAGGCGCTGGCGTTGGAGCAGATCACGTGCCCCGCCTCCGCCAGCCACCACTCGACGGTCTTGGCAATGTCACCGGGCAGCGCCGAAAACACGATCCGGGACTGCACGTCCGCGTCCAACGGCAGGACTTCGCGCTCCACCACGCTCTGCGGCGGGTTGCCGGGCAGCACCCAGCGCGCCGCCTGTCCATAGCGCCGGCCCGCGCTGCGATCGCTGGCGATGACTTCCGCCACGCGAAACCACGGATGGCCTTCGAGAAGCTGGATGAATCGCTGGCCCACGGCGCCCGTGGCGCCCAGAACGGCGACGTCGATCGGCTGTCGTACTTGATTCATGGTGTCTCTCCTGAGGTCGATAATCCGATACGGTATGCGAAAATGGGACTCGCTACTTCGTCATTTTGACCAAATGGCGCGGGCGCCGGGTTAATTTTTATCACGAATATTGCACAAATTGATTGACAAGTCTTTTTTGTCATGATATGCTATGCCCCAGTTACCAATTGAATAGCAGCAATACCCCTTTTATCCAGAGAGGTGGAGGGACCGGCCCTGTGAAACCTCGGCAACCGACCGCGAACTTGTTCCGGCATGGTGCCAATTCCGGCAGAATAACGAATTCTGGAAGATGAGAGGGCATTGGGACAGCATACGCACGACTCCAATCCTTCTCACCACGAGAAGGATTTTTTGTTGTCCGTTGGAGCGAGGGGTAGCGCCTGCTACGCATTGGCAGCCAACACCATACAACGCGTAGGAGAGGAAACACATGTCGAACAGCAACGGATCTCAACAACGTCCCCACCGGTTCAATACTCTGGCGCTGCACGCCGGGTATGCACCGGACCCCACCACCGGCTCGCGCGCTGTGCCGCTCTACCAGACGACGGCCTACCAGTTTCGTGATACGGATCACGCCGCAGCGTTGTTTTCGCTGCAAGAAGTGGGCAACATCTACACCCGCATCATGAACCCGACCAACGACGTGTTCGAGCAGCGCATCGCCGCGCTGGAAGGCGGCATCGGCGCGCTGGCGACCGCGTCCGGCCAGGCGGCGGAGACGCTCACCCTGCTGACGCTGTGCAACACCGGCGACGAGGTGATCAGCAGCGCGGCGCTCTACGGCGGGACGTACACGCTCTTTTCGCAGAGCATCCGCCGCCTGGGGATCACCGTGCACTTCGTCGAGGACAATGATCCCGCCTCGTTCGAAGCGCTGATCAACGACAAAACCCGCCTGATCTACCTGGAAACGATCGGCAATCCTAAGCTCCAGATTCCGGACTTCGAGGGGATCAGCGCCGTGGCCCACGCGCACGGCATCCCCGTCGTGGTCGACAACACGTTCGCGACGCCCTATCTCTGCCGCCCGTTCGAGCACGGCGTGGACATCGTCGTCCATTCCACCACCAAGTGGATTGGCGGGCACGGGCTGAGCATCGGCGGCGCGATCGTCGACGGCGGCCAGTTCGACTGGAAGGCCAGCGGTCGCCACTCCGGGATCGTCGAGCCGGAGCCGGCCTATCACGACGTCGTCCTGGCGGATGCGCTCGGCCCGGCGGCGTTCATTGGCCGCGCGCGGGTCGTCGGCCTGCGCGACTTCGGCGGGTGCCAGGCGCCGTTCAACAGCTTCCTGAACATCATCGGGCTGGAGACGCTGGCCCTGCGGATGCAGCGCCACGTCGAGAACACCCAGGCGGTGGCCGAATACCTCCAGCAGCACCCCGCGGTGACCTGGGTGAATTATCCGGGACTGCCCAATCACGAAAGCTACGAACGCGCTCAAAAGTATCTCCCGAAAGGCGCCGGCGCGGTGCTCGGCTTTGGCATCAAAGGCGGCAAAGAAGCGGGCCGCGCGTTCATCGACAATCTCCAGTTGTTCACCCACCTGGCAAACGTTGGTGATGCCCGCTCGCTGGCGATCCATCCCGCGACGACGACGCACCAGCAGCTCAGCGCCGAAGAGCAGGTCGCAACCGGCGTCACGGATGACTATGTCCGCCTGGCGATTGGCATCGAGGACATCGACGATATCCTGCTGGACCTGGACCAGGCCTTGACGGTCGCCCAGGGCCAGCACGTCCACTCGACCCAATCGCACTGAGCAAGATCGGGAGACGCCTATGCTGGCAAACACGCACCCGGCAACCCGGTGGCCCACACCGCCCGTCACGCGCAGCGTCGCGCCGGGATCGGTGGGACTTGTCCAGCGCCAATACGCTCACTTCGACTCGCCGCTCCACCTCAGGAGCGGCGGGACGTTGGAGCGTTTCACGCTGGCCTACGAAACCTACGGGACGCTCAACGCCGACCGGTCCAACGCGATCCTGGTCTGCCACGCGCTCTCCGGCGATGCCCACGTGGCCGGCTATCACACCGGCCATCCCGACGAAAAGCCGGGATGGTGGGACGACGCGGTGGGCCCCGGCAAAATCTTCGACACCGACCGCTTTTTCGTGATCTGCTCGAACGTCATCGGCGGCTGCCAGGGCAGCACCGGGCCTTCCTCGCCCGCGCCGGACGGCAAGCCCTACGCGCTGCGCTTCCCGATGGTCACCGTGGACGACATGGTCGAAGCCCAGCGCCGCCTGCTGGACCGCCTGGGCATTCGCAAGGTGTTCGCCGTGACCGGCGGCAGCATGGGCGCGATGCAGGCCCTGCAGTGGGCTGTCGCCCACCCGGACCGTGTGGAGCACGTGCTCTTCCTGGCGAGCACGCCGCGCTCGTCGGCGCTGCACATCGCATTCAACGAAACCGGGCGCCAGGCGATCTACGCCGATCCGAACTGGAACAACGGCGACTACTACGGCGGCCCTGCACCCACCAGAGGGCTGGCCGTGGCGCGCATGGCGGCGCACATCACCTACATGAGCGAGGCTTCGCTCGAGCACAAGTTCGGACGCAATCTGCAAGATCACGAGACACTGCCCTATACGCTGGCCGAACCGGAATTCGCCGTCGAGAGCTACCTGGCCTACCAGGGGCGCAAGTTCGTCGAGCGCTTCGACGCGAACAGCTACCTGTACATCACCAAGGCCATCGACTACTTCGACATCGGGGCGGACTACGGCTCGCTCCGCGCTGCGCTGGAACGGACGCAGTGCGCCTTCCTGGTGGTGAGTTTCACCAGCGACTGGCTCTACACCGCCCAACAGGCGCTGGACCTGGTCGAGCCACTCCGTGAGCTGGGCCGCCCGGTCGAGCATCACCACATCGAAGCGCCGTTCGGCCACGACTCGTTCCTGGTCGAGGTGGACCTCATGACGCCGGTCGTGGGCGGCTACCTGAGCCGCGCCTGGACGTCGCGCCGCGAGTGAGCACACCGGCCCTCAGGCGCTGCGGGCGTGCACCTTGTTGTCGCCGTTGAGCACGACCAGCTTGTGAATCTGGCGCACCGCCTCCGCCGTCGAGGCGGTGTCCACGACCATCGACACACAGTAATCGCTGGCGCCCTGGGCAATCGCCAGGATGTTGATATTCGCGTCGCCCAACGCGCCGAACACACGCGCCGCCACGCCCGACTGGGTGAGCATCCCCGCGCCAACGACCGCGATGATCTCGATGTTGTCGTCCGCCCACACGCGCTCGATGTCGCGGCGGCTCAGTTCGTTCGCCATCTCCGCCTCGATCGCCCTCACAACCTGCGTGCTTGTGCTCTCCGGCACGGCGAAACAGATGCTCTGCTCGCTGGACGACTGCGAGATCATCAACACGCTGGCTTTTTGCGCCGCCACTGCCGAGAAGGTGCGCGCCGCGATGCCCGGCACCCCGATCATGCCCCGGCCCGCCACCGTCACCAGGCTCACGTCGCGGATCGCTGTGACGGCTTTCACCGTGCCGGGCGCGGTCTGTTCCTTGTGGGTGATCAGCGTGCCGGGGAACATGGGATTGAACGTGTTCTTGACCCAGATCGGGATGTTGCGCTCGACCAGCGGCTGGACCGTCTTGGCGTGCAGCACCTTCGCGCCGAAGTAGGCCATCTCGCCCACCTCGCCGTACGACAGCACCGGGATCACGCGGGCATCCGGCACCATGCGCGGGTCCGCCGTCATGACCCCGTCCACGTCCGTCCAGATCCAGACCTCGTCGCTGTCCACGTACGCCCCCAACAGCGCCGCGCTGTAGTCGCTGCCGCTGCGCCCCAGCGTGGTGATCACGCCGTCGTGCGTAGCGCCGATGAAGCCGGTCACGACCGGCACCATGCCCCCGTTGACCATCGGCAGCAGCTTCTGCCGGACGACTTGCTCGGTCTCGTCGAAGAACACCCCGGCGTTTTCGTACTGGTCATCCGTGACGATCAGGTAGCTGGCGCAGACCGTCGTGCTCGGCACGCCCCGCTGGCGCAGCACCGCCGAGGTGATCGGCACGCACATCCGCTCGCCCAGCGAGCTGACTTTTGCCATCGCCTTCGGCGTCGCGTCGCGCAGCACGTAGATGCCGTAGCACAGCTTCTGGAATTCGTCGATCAGCCCGTCCACCTCGTCGAAGACGGAAATGCGCTCGACGTCGGACGCGATCAAAGCCCGGATGGCGCCCTCGTGCTTTTCGCGGAGCTGGCCCGCGATGACCTGATAGCGCCCGGCATCGCCCGCCGCCGCCGTCCGCGCGCCCTCGATCAGCAGATCGGTCACGCCGCTCATCGCGGAAGAGACAACCAGCACCTGGTGATCGTCGGTATAGGCTGCGCGCACGATGTCCACTGCCTGCGAGATCGCCTCGGCGTTGCCGACTGAAGTTCCCCCGAATTTCATCGTGATCCGCGTCATGTTGCATTCATCTCCTTCAGGGTGCCGGCGCCGCTCAAGGTCAGACGCACAGCCTGCTTTGTGCCAGATACAAACAATCCTGCAGGACAGCCGCCGCCGCGGTGCGGTGATCGGCGCCGGGCCCGAAAATGCTCAGCGGGCCATCGTCATAGCGCCGCGTCCAGAACGATACCTGGTTCTGCGTGCCGCGCAGTTGGGCCGCCAGGCGCTCGCCGACCATCCGCAGCGCCACCACGCCGCCCTCCGGCCCGACCTCGGCCATGTACCGCGGCACGCCGCCCAGCGCGCCCATGTACGCCGCGAAGTCGTAATCGACCTTGGGCAGCTCGGTCAGAAACGCCTCGACGCTCATCTCGGCCATCTCCGCCGGGTACAGCGGATCGACGCGCAGATCGGCCAGCTCAATCGGCCAGCCCGCCTGCCGCCCCAGGATCAACACCTTGCGCGCCACGTCGATCCCGCTGAGGTCCTCGCGCGGATCCGGCTCGGTGTAGCCTTTGGCCTTGGCTTCGCGGACCACGGTCGAGAAGGCGTCGCCATCCTCCAGGCGGCTGCACAGGTACCCCAACGTGCCGCTCAGCGCGCCCTCGATGCGCCGGATGCTGTCGCCCGTATCCACGAGATAGCGCAGCGTGCTCATGACCGGCAGGCCGGCGCTCACCGTCACCTCGAAACGCACCAGGGGATGGTTGAAGAATGTCCCGGCGCTGTCCCACGGTCCCGCCAGGGGCCGCTTGTTCGCCAGGACCACGCCATACCCCAGGTCCAGCGCCCGCGCGAGCGGCGCGGCCATGTCTTCGGCAGCGGTGCAGTCGATGACGATGGCGCGCTCGACGCCCTGCTCCGCGCAGCGCTCGATTACATCCTGGGCTGTCAGCCCGCCGAGCGTCCCGGAACTGGCGGCCAGCGCCTCGCCGGGATCGGGCGATGCGGCAAGCGCGGCAGCCCGGTCCAGCAGACCGCTCGCGTCCACCAGCGCGGCCCGCGTGTTCGCCAGCGCCACCGGGCGAAAGCCCACGCCATACCGGGCGGCGAGCGTCGTCTGTGTCTGCATGAGCTGTGTCAGGAACGCGCCCCCGACCTGGCCCACGCCCAATACGATCACCGGAATCTGTCGCGGTTCAGACAAGATGCTCTCTCCCAAAAAACATCAATCAACGCTGGCGAAATACTGTATCCGCGATTGGCCCAAAAACAAAAAGCGTGGGGCCGGTTGCTGCTCCACGCTTTAAGGTCGTTGGGTTGGACTGGCTACGCCTGACCTCGCCCCCACCGCCGGAGCAACCGGCACAATCCGGTGCCCATCGTCATGGTACCGGTAGTAGTGGTGGTCATCATAGTAGAGGTCAAAGCGATTGCGAACACGGTTATGCTCTTGCGCTCAATATCGATCCGCGCCAAGCGTAGCACGAGCGCCGCTTTTCGTCAATATGCCCGCGCCGCTTTTGGTAAAAGTGACCAACGTTCATTCCTTGCGCGCCACGCGAAACTCCAGCGGAATGCCCAACAGCAGTTGCGTCTGGGCGTGCAACACCGGCAGCGCCACGCACGCGAACGTCATGATCGCCAGCAGCGGCACACTCGCCAGTTCGGCCAACCGCTCGCGCCAGGTCCACGGCGCGGGCCGCGCGGGCCGGTTGCGCAGGTCGAGCAGCCAGAACGCGACGGTGAGCAGCGTCACCACCGTCACCGAGATCTGGAGCAGCACGAACGGCCCGGACGACACGTGCTGCCGCATGAGGTGCGGGTGTAGCAGCACGGGAAGCTGCGCGCCCAGCAGCATCACGATCCAGCCCAGCCCGCCCAGGATATTGTCGTGCGCCACGCGTACCAGCAGGCTCAGCCCGCCCCGCAGCGGGACCTCCGGATGGCCTGCGATCTGCCCGATCGTGTAGCCGATCTCCTTAGCGCCCCAGGCGTGGCGCAGCGTCTGGAGATAGCGCTCGCGGATGGCTTCCGGCAGCGTGCCGCCGGTCGTGGCGTGAGCGTGGAACGGCAAGAAGACCGGCTGCAGGTGGAGATCCTCGCCGCGCTGAAAGTGGATCTTGATGTACATGTGCCACTCGTCCGCGATCACGTTGGGGTCCCAGTACCCGGCGCTGTCCAGCAGGCGCATGCTCATCGAGTAGGACGACATGGGCAGCGCCCGCCACCACGGCGCCGCCAGATAGGCCAGCTCCCAGGCCGACGAATAGGCGTGCAGAATGCGCAGCAGCGGGCTGGTGCTCCACACGTTGCCGTGATAGCGAATCGGCGCCTGCCAGAAGGTCGCGTAGCGGCGCGCGTCGGTGGCGAACAGCACGGTCAGCGCCGCGAAGGTGTCCGGATGCCACACCGTATCGGAGTCCATGGTGGTCACCAGCAGGTGATTGATGTTGACACCCACCTCGTCCACCAGCCGCCGTCGCGCCCAGCGCGCCGCCCACGCCTGATTGGCGGACTTGCAGCGCATCTCGCCCACGATCCCCGCCGGGTGGCACACCACGAAAAAGCGCCTGAAAGATGCGGCGAATTCCGCCTCCAGCAGCGCGCCCTTTTCCCCGGCGCCCGGCTCGCTGGCTTCCATCGCCAGCACCACGCTGATCGACTCGGCGGCGCGTCTCTGCGCGGCGAGGTGGCGCAGCGTCCGGCGCAGCGTGACCAGGTCTTCGTCGTAATTGGGGATCACGACGAGATGCTGCACACTCTCCAGGGGCAGGCTGCCCGGCCCGGCGCGCCGGGCGTATTCGGCGGACCAATCCACCCGGCTCCAGCGGCGAATCAGGACCAGCCCCCACACGTTCGCCACGCCGGCCAGCGCGAAGCGCACCGCCACGTAGAACGCGAGCAGCGCCGCGCCCGTCACGAGCGCCAGCGGAGCCACGGCGGCGCCGATCACGACGATGCCCAGGCCCAGCCAGGCCAGCCCGCCCGGAATCATATCCAGGGCGCGCTCCGGGATCGCCACCGGGCGCGCGGTCCGCGTCCAGGCCCGGCGAATGCTCAGCGAGACGTCGCCGCGCCGGTTGCCACCGAAGGGAAAAGCCATAGATGCCTCGTTGGAAAATCGCCCTCTACCCGCCGCCACAGCGACGGAGACGGGTCGACTCTGGGGTACGCAAAGCGCGGGATAGCATAGCAAATGGGCCACAAGGTGGCAAGGCCGCCTCACACATGCCTGAAGTTTTGTATTACGCAAAATCCTGTAAAATGGTAGACATAGTCCCCTTTTGTGCAGATTGGATTGGCCGCGTCATGTCTACGAAAGTCTTGATCATCGAAGACGATATGGAAATGAATCGCCTGTTGCAGCTCGACCTCACACATCACGGTTACGAGGTGATGACCGCAACGACCGGGTTGGATGGCCTGCGCCTGTTTCACGAGACACGTCCCGACTTGGTCGTGCTGGACGTGGCCCTGCCCGGCATGAACGGCATGACCGTCTGCCAGCGCATCCGCGAGCTGTCGAACGTCCCGATCTTGATCATGACGGCCCACGCCATCACCGAGGAGGAGATGGCCGAAGGGCTGAACCTGGGCGCGGACGAATACATGATCAAGCCGCTGCGCAACCTGGAGTTTCACGCGCGCGTCAACGCGCTGCTGCGCCGCGCCCAGCTTCACAGCGATACGACGCCCAAAGCCGTGCGCTATGCCGACGATTACCTGGTCGTGGATGTCGACTCGCGGCGCGTCACCATCGACAACAAGGAAGTCCGCCTGACGCCGACCGAGTTCAAGCTGCTGGCGACATTCGTGCGGCACAAGGGCCAGGTGCTGACCTTCCAACAGCTTCTCGAGCAGGTGTGGGGCTACGAGTACAACACCGAGCACCACTACCCGCGGATCTACGTCTCGCACCTGCGCCGCAAGATCGAGCCGGACGCGAAAAACCCGACCTACATCCAGAACGAATACGGGGTCGGCTACCGCTTCATCGGCAAATGACGCCCGCGCCCGCCCGGCGCGTTCGCCCCTTGTCCACCTACCCCGCGATACACCGCGGGGTTTATGTTGCAGAATGACGCGCGAACCGGGGAGCAAAAGCACGCAACACCCGCCGCAAACGGGATTACAATGGGGGCGTCACAATGGCCTGTGCGCGCATCTCGCGCCACCGCCAGAAAGGATCCCCCATGAAATTGAAACTGCCCAATCGCCGCCGGGCGCTGCGCTGGTTCGTCATTCTCGCCGCGGTTGCCATCTTGGCGCTGTACATCGTCATGCCAGCCGTGTTTGCGATCGTGGTGGTCTTCCCCTACAAGGAGTCGGTCGGCGCGCCCCCGGCAGGGTTCACCGAGATCGAGCTGGCGGCGGAAGACGGCGTCACGCTCAAGGCATGGTACGCACCGGCCACCAACGGCGCGGCGATCATTCTGCTGCACGGCGCGGGTGGCTCGCGCGAGGGGGTGCGCGACCACGCCGCCATGCTGGCCGAAAACGGGTACGGCGTCCTCGCGCTGGACATGCGCGGGCATGGCGAGAGCGGCGGCACGACCAACCGCTTCGGCTGGCAGGGCACGCGCGACGTCGGGGCAGCAGTCGCTTTCCTGCGCGAGCGCGAAACGAGCAACCTGATCGGCGCGTTGGGGCTGTCGCTGGGCGGCGAGGTGCTGCTCGGCGCGGCGTCGGCCTACCCGGAGATCCGGGCCATCGTCGCCGACGGCGCGACTCAACGCAGCGTGGCCGAGCTGCGCGCCCTGGACTCGGAGCGCCCGCTCTACCGCAACTTCACCGCGCGCGTCATGTACGCCACCGTGCAGCTTCTCACCGGCCAGGATCCCCCCAAACCGCTGCTGGACTCCATGCGCGAGTCGGAATCGACGGCATTTTTGCTGGTTGCCGCGGGCCAAGACGAGATGGAAGTGCGCTTCAACGAGATGTTCGCCGCCACGCTAGGCGAGCGCGCGACGCTGTGGGTGGCGCCGGACGTGGGGCACACCCGCGCGTTCAACCGCTATCCGGAGGAGTACGAGCAGCGGGTGATCGCCTTCTTCGACGCGGCGCTGACCGGGCCGGCCACCGAACCCGCTCCGTGAGCCAGGGCCGCGTGCCCTTTGCGGACCCTCGCGGACATCACGCGCCGGTGGGCGCGGGCGACCCATCCGCGGGGCGAAACGCCAGCAGCCGGTGGGCGAAGCTGGCGCGAAACTGCTCCGCTGGCAGGATCGCGCCCGCCTGAAGCTCCGGGACGCGGCCCGACGGGTTGTGCAAAACGTAGCGGGCGGGGCGTCCGTCTTCCCAGTCGAAGCCGTAGACCAGCACCAGATGCCCGCCATAGCCGCGTCGGTTGGGCTGGCGCTCGCCGATCTCGGGCGTGACGGTCGCGGCTACCAGCCAGCCATCGAGGATGTAGCGGCAGATCGTCAGCGGCGAGGCGTAAGCCCGGCCCTCGGTGCGCAGGCCGTACCGCGCCGCGAGGCGAAGCTGGGCGTGGACGGTCCAGCCCTCGTCGATCCACCGCCCGCGCTCGTCGCGCAGCCGGTACCCGCCCGCCGCCAGCCCTTCCTTGACCAACTGCCACAGCGTCGGCTGGCGCTGGGGATAGAACGCCTCGACGGCCATCTTGAGGCAGGCCAGCGCGCACACGCGCGGCGCCCAGAAAGCATATTCGCCCGGCTCGGTTGCGCCGAACTCGCGCCAGCGCGGGTCGCGCGTCCCGTCGTAGGCGCGGTGAATGTAGTCGTAGATGCGATCCGGGCTGGCGAACTGGGCATAGTACGGCACGCGGACCGGAGCACGGTACGTGCCGGCGGGCAGTCCCCTTAGCGCCCGCGCCGCCCGCCAAAGGTCGGGCAGGCTGAGCGCCGGGTCGATCCATGGATGGAGCGCCGCTTTCAGGCGGCCCAGCCCGCGCGCCTGGGCCACTACTTCTTGAGCCCCTTCAGGCCACGCGCCGCCGCGTGGGCCAGCAGGCCGGTCTTGTAGTTGTAGACCGTCTTGCGCTTCTCGGCGTGCGCGTCGAGGGCCAGCCGGATCAGCTCGTCCACCACCTGCTGCGGCGACATGCCCGATTCCTGCCACAGGTAGAAGGCCAGCGAGCCGGGCAGCGTGTTGATCTCGTTCAGGTAAACCTCGCCCGCCGCCTCGCGGACCAGGAAATCGACGCGCGCCGTGCCCCGGCCATCGACCAGCTTGAAGGCGTCGATTGCCATCTGCTGGATGCGCTGCGTCAATTCGTCCGAGATCGGCGCGGGGATCTTGCGCTCGGCGCCCTTCATGCCCGCCGGCCCCTCGCCGCGCATGTACTTTTCCTCGTAGGTCAGGAATTCCTGCCAGGTAATCGGCTGTTCGAGCACGGACGCGCGCACGTCTTCGTTCCCCAGCAGCGCGCAGTTGATCTCGATGGCGTCCTGCACGGCCTTCTCGACGATGATCCGGCGGTCGAAGTTGGCCGCGATATCGATGTAGTTGCGGGCCTCTCCGGCATCGTTGGCGCGCGCCACGCCGATGCTCGACCCGAGCGACGCGGGCTTGACGAAAACGGGATAGCCCACCTCGGATTCAATCCGCGCCAGCACCGCATCCGGGTCGCTCACCCACGCGTGACGGGTGAAGCCAACGTGCTCGACGACGGGGATGCCGTGATGCGACACCAGCGCCTTGAGCATGATCTTGTCGCGCACGATCGCCGAGGCCATCACGCCCGCCCCGACGTACGGAATATCGGCCAGTTCGAGCAGGCCTTGCAGCGTGCCGTCTTCGCCGTGCGAGCTGTGCAGCGCGGGGAAAACGACGTCCAGGCGCTTGACCTGGCTGCGCGCCAGCAGTCCGCTCACCGGCGCGAGGATCAGGCCGTGGTGCCTGGGGTCCGGCGAGATCAGCGTTTCTTTCATACCGATCAACTCGCCGATGTTATCCGCCTGAAAGTGTTTCAGCTCGCGCAGGCCCGGCCCGGTGATCCAGTGTCCGTCGCGGGTGATGTAGATCGGCACGACCTCGTATCTGTCAGGGCGCATCGCCTGCATCACCTGCTGGGCGGTCACGATCGAGACGTCGTGCTCGACCGAACGACTGCCAAAAACGACACCGACCGTATGTTTCTTGGATATGCTGCTCATGTGATCCTCGTGCTCAATGCCGTAGGGCCCGACCGCTTACACGTACGTATCGGGCAGATCATTCAAGAATAACACCGTGTCGCCCTCCTGGAGGGCGGTACGAAACCAGGCGATCGCCTCGTCGCGCGTGTCGAACACGTGGAGGCGCTCGCCGTCGAACCCGGCCTCGTGAATGCCGCGCTGGATGGGCTGCGTCTGCTCGATGCCCACCAGCACGATATCCGTGCACACCTGCGCCGCGTAGTGCCCCAGGCGGGCGTTTTCCTGCTCCTGGAGTGGCCCCAGCTCCACGATGCCGGGCGTGATCAGCACCCGCCGCCCGTCCCGGTGCAGCGCCAGCACGTCGAGCGCGGTCTTGGCGCCCACCGGGTTGGCGCTGTAGGCATCGTCGATCACGGTGATGCCGCCGGGCAGCGTCTTGCGCTGGAGCCGGTGTTCCGCCGGTTCGAGCGTCGCCACGCGCAGCGCGATCTCGTTCAGCGACATGCCCAGGTGCCGGGCCACGGCCACCGCCATCAGGATATTGGTCACGTTGTGGCGGCCAATGAGCCGCGACGTGAACCGCTTTTCCTCGGTCAGCAGCGTGTCGACCAGCGTGAATTCGATACCGTCGAGCGTTTCCTGGACGTCGGTGGCGATGAAGCGAAGCTGCGTCGCGTGCTCGGCGTTCTGCCACGTCACCGCAATGCGGACCTCCGGATAGCCGCGCTCGTACATCGCCCGCACGTAGGCATCGTCCCAGTTGAAGACGCCCACGCCATCCGGCGGCAGCGCCTCGATGATCTCGTACTTGGCCTTCGCGGTATTTTCGAGGCTGCCGAACCGCTCCAGGTGCTGCGGCCCGACCGCCGTCACCATACTGATCTGCGGGCGGGTCAGCTCGCAGATCTCGCGGATCTCGCCTTCGACGTACGCGCCCATCTCCACGATGAAATAGTCGACCGGCTCGTCGAGCTCCAGCTCTTCGTTGATCACGATGCACACGCCCATCAGCGTGTTGTAACTCTTGGGTGTCGCCAACACCCGGTAGCGCCCCCGCAGGATGTGCGCCAGATATTCCTTCGTGCTGGTCTTGCCATAGCTGCCCGTGATCCCGATCACGGTTGGCCCGGCCCTCCGGAGCCGGCGGCGGGCCCGCTCGCGGAACATGCGCCGGAATCCCGCCTCGATTGGGTAGTTGAGCGCATTCGCCAGCGGCAAGGCGAGCGGCGTCAGGTGGAATACCACCAACCCGATGACGGTGCTGACCACGAACCGCGTCCGGTCGGCCAGGCCGAACGCGACGTTCAGCGTGATCTCGGCGCCGACCAGCGCGATCACGCCCAGGGCGAATGCTGTGATCAACAGCCGGGCGGCGCGCTGCGTGACCTTGAACTTCTGCTTGACCTCTTTGAACGGTTCCGGCCACACGCCCAACACCGCCGCCGTGCCCCACACCAGCAGGTAGATCATCTCGGTATCCTGCCCGACCCAGTTCAGCGCCAGCGAGATAAGCGCCGCCACTCCGGCGAACACCAGCGCCCGCCACATGATGTAGCGCTGCGGCCTGGCGACAACCCAACGCAAAAAACGGCGGCTGTCGTACCCTTCGAGCTGGAAGAAGCGAGCCAGCCGCCAGATTCGCAGCAAGATGCCCGCCAGCCAGATCAAGATCAGGATCTGTACCATCAGGCGATCACTCCCCACCACCCAAAAAGTGATCCACGATGTGGATGGTTTCGTTCAGCCGTTCCAGGTAGGCGAAGTGCCCCGCCCCCGCGAACACGACCAGCCCCGCGTCGGGCATGATCTGCTCGAAGCGGCGGCCCTGCCACAGCGGCGTTTCCTGGTCCTGGTCGCCCCAGATCAGCAGGGTCGGCAGCGGGACGCGCTCGGCATAGGCTGTCAGGTCCTCCTCGATCACGCGGATGAACGTGTCGCGCAGCGGCCCCGCGTTCAGGAAATCCTCCGAGGCGTAGCGCTGGTTATAGCTCTCGCGCAGGCGGTCGCGCAGCCCGTTCATGTGCAGCGCGCTCAGCCCCTTACGGACCGTGCGCGAGAACCCGCTGCGCATCACCTGCTTGAGGTTGGGCGGGGTGCGGAGCCCGGCTCCGGCAGCCAGCACCATGCGCGAAAACCGCGCGGAGTGGTCCGCCGCCAGCATCAGGCTGATGCGCCCGCCGAACGAGTGCCCGATCAAGGCTGTCCGGCCAAGCTGCGCCGCGTCCAGGTAGGCCAGCACGAAACCCGCGTAATCACCCACGCCCCACGTCGCCGGCGGCAGCTCGGACTGGCCGAAACCGGGCAGATCGAGCAGGTGAACCTGGTAGCCTCTGGGCGCCAGCCGCTCAGCGACCGGCCAGAAGCTCTGGATGCTGCCGCCCCAGCCGTGCAGCGCCAGGACGGGCCGCCCTTCCCCAACCACACAAACGCCGGTTGTCATCCCGGCGATCTCGTCCAGCCTGACGGGTGCGACGCTCATGATCGCACCACCTCGATTTGGGCGCCCAGCCCGACCAGCTTGCTGACCACGTTCTCGAACGTGCGATCGATCAGCTCCGCGCTGTCGATGGTGACGCTGTCCTGCGAGCACAGCGCCGCGCCCAGCAGCGCCAGCCCGGTCCGGACGTCCGGCGTATCGAGGTAATCGCCGCGCAGGCGCGACGGCCCCACGACCAGGGCGCGGTGCGGATCGCACAGTACGATCTGCGCGCCCATGCTGGTCAGCTTGTCGACGAACAGCAGGCGGTTGTTGAACAGCTTCTCGTGGACGAGCGTGGTGCCGTGGGCCTGGGTGGCGACCAGAGTCGCGATAGCGACCAGGTCCGAGGGGAAGCCCGGCCAGGGCGCGGTTTCGATCGACACGTCCAGGTCTTCTTCGCGCTGCGAGACTTCGAGCCGGTCGTACGCGGGCAGAAACAGCGCCGTGCCGTTCAGGTAAAGCTGCACGCCCAGCCGCGCCAGCACGCGCGTGATCACGTGCAGGTGTTCGGGCACGACGCCCTCAACGGTCAGCGAGCCGTGCGTGATCGCACCAATCGCCGCCACGCTCGCGATCTCGACGTGATCCGGCGACAGGTCGAACGCGCCGCCGCCCAGCGACTCCGTGCCGCGAATGTGCACGACGTTCGAGCCGATCCCGTCGATCTGCGCGCCCATGCCGGCCAGCATTCGCTGCAAATCCTGGACGTGCGGCTCGGAGGCAGCGTTCCGGATCACGGTTTCGCGGCCCAGGCGCGCGGCCAGCATGCACACCAGCGACGTCGCCGTGACGCTGGTCTGCAGCAGGGTGATGTCGCGCCGGTCCCACTCCGCCGCCTGAAAATCGAGCACGCCGCCGGTCATGGACACGGTCACGCCCAGGTCGCGCAAGGCGGCCAGGTGCGTGTGCAGCCGGCTCACCGGATACGCGATCTCCATCCGAGCATAGCGCCGCCGGGCCAGGATCGGCGCCAGGAACATGACCGTGCTCACCTGCGATTCGGTGAAATCCTGTTCGAGCGAGCGGGTGTGCAGCGCCGGGGTATGGAGCCGGACCGTGCCGCCATCCCGCGTCACCGCCGCGCCCAGGATCTCGGCAGCTTCCAACATCATCGCCGTGCTCAGCGTATCCGGCACGCCGTTGAGCGTCACCTCAGCATCAGTCAGCAGCGCCGCCGCGGTCAGGGCGAGGGCCGCGTTGCTGTTGCCCGACGGGCGAAACGTCCCCTGAAGCGGGCGCCCGCCATGCACGATGATTCGCATACAGTCTCTCCTGGTTTCGAGGTCGCTTCCGGCGTGATTATACCAGGAAGCACTGACCTGCAAACACCGCGCCGCCGCCATGAAGATCGTTCGGATAGTGGCGAGGTTTTGACTGATGCCTGTTTTGCCCCCCCATCCTCAATCCTTCCCCCACAAGGTGGGAAGGAGGTTTTTTTTCCCTTCCCTCCGCCTGGCGTGGGGGAAGGGGCCAGGGGATGGGGGGCAGTTGAGCAGCCGCTATCAGTCAATTGTTCACCACTACCGATCGTTCGAAGTGGTTGCAAAAACAGTTAATACGTTGCAGAATACTAGCATGATCCGCTGTTGTCGTGGAGGACGCGCCATTTTATACTTACCGCGGTTATGAAGACACCGACCAATTAACTGTAACTGTATAGGTCGCAGTGCTTCTGCCAGCTCTGTCAAAATCGGTGACCCACATCACCGGCCACATATGTCCTCATGTCGACTGAGGGGATCTGTCGGGCAAACAACCTGGTTTCATTGAAGACCACCTGACGTGGTCGCTTGTTGCAGAAGGGAGTCCAGATGGACAAACTACCTAGTCTGTCGTCACGGCAGCGGCTACTGATTGGCGGAGCGGGCGGTGTGCTCGTCATCGGGCTGATCGTGGTGATCGCACTGATCGCCAGCTCGCGGTCCGATGCCGCCTCAGAGCAGCCGATTGCGTTCAATCACCAGATCCACGCGCAGAACGACATCCAATGCCAGTTCTGTCACTACGGAGTAAATCAATCTCCCTCGGCAGTGATCCCCAGTGTGGAAAAGTGTATGGGCTGCCACGAATTCGTGGCGACCGACAACCCTGAAGTCAGGAAAATTGCCGAGTACTGGGCCGACGAAGAGCCCATCCCCTGGGTGCGCGTCAACGAGCAACCGGATTTCGTCTATTTCAACCACCACTCGCACGTTGCTGCGGGCGTGAGCTGTGGATCGTGTCATGGTGATGTCGCCAACATGTCCGTCGCCGAACCCGTCGTCAACATGAACATGGGCTTTTGCCTCGACTGCCATGCCGAACAAGAAAACAAAGATGCGCTCTACGACTGCGTCGTCTGCCACCGTTAGGAGAAGACTATGACGAATATCACGCGTCGCAATTTTCTCAAGATCAGCGCGGCAGGCACTGCCACAGCGATCCTGGCCGGGTGCTCGCAGGAAACCGAGCGCTGGGTCACGCTGGAGCCGTATGTGCGCGCGCCGGAAGAACAGCTCGCGGGCGTCCCGAATTATTACGCCACCACCTGCCGCCAGTGCCCGGCGGGCTGTGGGGTCATCGTGCGGATCATGAACGGGCGCGCGGTGAAGCTGGAGGGCAACCCCGAACACCCGGTCAACCGCGGCAAGCTGTGCGCGCGCGGGCAGGCCGGGCTGCAGCTTCTGTACAATCCCGACCGCGTGACCGGCGCCGTGCGCCAGGACGAGCGCGGCAGCCGCAAGTTCGACTCCGTCGCGTGGAACGACGCGATCAACGCCATCTACGAGCAGATCGACGCTGCTGGCGAGGGCGTGGGCGTGTGGCTCGGCTCGACGACCTCCGGCCACCTGGTGGACCTGTTCACCCGTTTCACCGAAGCCATCGGCGCCCCGGCCCCGGTGCGCTATGACCTGTACGCCGGTTTCCACGGCTACAACGCGCTGCAATCCGCGACCGGCGCCCTGCTCGACGGGGCGGGCCTGCCCACCTACGACCTCGGCCAGGCCGACACGGTGTTCTCGTTCGGCGCGGACTTCCTGGGCACGTGGCTCTCGTCCACCGGCTACGGCGTGGAGTTCGGGCGGTTCCGCAGCCAGCCGTTCGGCCAGCGCGGCTACCTCGTCCAGTTAGAGCCGAAGATGTCGATCACCGGCGCCAAGGCGGACCGTTGGGTGCCGCTGCGCCCGGGGACTGAGGCGCTCGTCGCGCAGGCCATCGCGCGGATCATCGCCGACGAGCAGTTGGGCTCCGCCGAACGGGCCGAGCGCGCCACCGCGCTGGCGGGCGATGTGGACGTCGAAGAAGCCGCCGCCGCGTGCGAGATGCCGGTCGAGGGTCTGGTCGAGCTGGCGCGCGCCTTCGCCGCCGCCGATCACCCGCTCGCCATTCCGGGCAGCGCGGTCGCCGGTGCGAACAACGCCGCCGAGGCCATCGCGGCCATCCAGGCGCTGAACCTGATCGCGGGCACCGTCGGCCAGCCGGGCGGCATGTCCGTCACCCCGGCCCTGCCCGATGCGCCGCTCGCCGCGCCCCCTGCATCCACCTTCGCCGACGCGACCGCGCTCATCGAGCGCATGAACGCCGGTGACGTCAAGGTGCTGCTGGTGCACGGCGCGAATCCCGCCTTCGACCTGCCCGCCGGCGCCGGTTTCGTCGAGGCGCTGGCGAACGTCGACCTCGTCGTGTCGTTCAACCCGCTGGTGGACGAAACCTCGGTCCACGCCGACTACATCCTGCCGGATCGCGTGTACCTCGAAGGCTGGGGCTACAGCGTCGCGACGCCGGCTTTCGGTGGCCTGCCGGTCATCAGCAGCCAGCAGCCGGTCGTCGGCCCGCTGTACGACGTGCGCAGCACGGGCGACGTGCTGCTGACCGTGGCGCGCGGCATTCCCGCCGCCGCCCAGGCGCTGCCCTGGACCGACGAGGTGGCGTTCATGAAGGAGATGATCACCGCCCTGCCCACCGGGGCCGCCGGCGGCCAGGACGAAGAAGTGCGCTGGGCGCGGTACTTGCAGCACGGGGGATGGTGGCCGGTCGAGGCCGCCGCTGAGACGCCCGCCGTCATCGCGGATGCGGCTCCCAGCGTTCCCCCGACGACGTACCAGGGCGACGAGGGCGAGTATCCCTATCACCTGCACCTGTTCATGTCGGTCTTGTTGGGGGACGGCAGCGGCGCCAACCAGCCCTGGCTGCAGAGCACGCCCGATCCCATGACCACCGTTTCGTGGCAAACCTGGGTCGAAATCAACCCGGCGACGGCCAAAGAGCTGGACCTGGAACACGGCGACATCGTCGAGATCACCTCGCCGCAGGGCGCGATCACGCTGCCGGTGTACGTCTTCCCGGCCATTCGCCCCGACACGGTCGCCATTCCGATCGGCCAGGGCCACCACGACCTGGGCCGCTACGCGAAGGATCGCGGCGCGAATCCGCTGGCCCTGGTCGGCCTCGAGACGGACGCTTCCGGCAACCATCTGGCATGGTCGAACGTGCGCGTGAACGTCCGCAAGACGGACGACAAACGCGCCCTGCCGCGGCTGGAAAGCACCATCGAGACAGACGAAGAAGTGCATATCCCGTTCTAAACCAGGAGCGATATTGATGGCAGACAACACCACAGAACACAAATGGACCATGATCGTCGATCTCGATAAATGCACGGGCTGCCAGGCCTGTGTGGTTGCCTGCAGCGCCGAAAACAACATCCCCACGCCCAGCGAGGACGAAATCCTGCGTGGGCGCGGGAACCAGTGGATCCGGATCGAGCGATACTGGGAAGGCGAGTATCCGAACGTCAAGGCGCGCTTCCTGCCGGTTTTCTGCCAGCAGTGCGGCAATGCCCCGTGCGAGCCGGTCTGCCCGGTGTACGCGTCGTACCACAGCGAGCAGGAAAACCTGAACGTCCAGGTATACAACCGCTGCGTGGGCACGCGCTACTGCGGCAACAACTGCCCGTATCGCGTCCGCATCTTCAACTACTTCGCGCCCCACTTCGACGAGCCGCTCGAACAACAGCTCAACCCGGATGTGACCGTGCGCGGCCCCGGCGTGATGGAAAAGTGCACCTTCTGCATCCAGCGGATCCGGCGCGGGCGCGAAACGGCCAACGCCGAAAACCGCCCACTGGAAGATGGCGAAGTGGTGCCGGCCTGCGTCCAGGCGTGCCCGGCGGACGCGCTGGTCTTCGGCGACAAATATGACGAGAACAGCCGCGTCGCCCAGATGGTCCCCAACGAGCGCCAGTTCAAGCTGTTGGAGCACATGGGCACCGAACCGGCGGTTTATTACCTGAAAGGTGGAGAGACTCATGTTGGAGAGTAGAGCGGATAGCAGCCCCTTTTGGCAGCCGCACGATCCTGAGGACGAACACCTGGCGGAGCAAGTCGAACACGGGCGCGAAGAACATCTGCTCCTCGATCCGCTCCCGCCGGCAGAGAACAACGCCATCGTCCTGGAGTCGATGAACCAGACCGGGAAGGCGTTCTGGATGGCCGTGTTGGGCCTGGGCGGGCTGACGCTGGCCTTCCTCGCCACCTGGATCGTCCAGATCTTCTCCGGCATTGGCGTCACCGGCCTCAACCGCTCGGTGATGTGGGGGCCGTACATCGCCAACCTGATCTACTTCATCGGCATCGGCCACGCGGGGACGTTCATCTCCGCCGCGCTGCGCCTGCTGCGCATGGATTTCAAGCGCCCGATCGCCCGCGCCGCCGAGCTGATCACGCTGTTCGGCCTGGCGGTCGCCGCGTTGTTCCCGATCATTCACGTGGGCCGCATCTGGAAGCTGTTCTACATGATGCCCATCCCCAACCAGCGCGAGCTGTGGCCGAACTTCCGCTCGGCGCTGTTCTGGGATATGACGGCCATCACCACCTACATCATCGGCAGCACGTTGTTCATGTACCTGGCGCTGCTGCCCGATCTGGCGATGGCGCGCGATCACTCGACCGGCTGGCGGCGCAAGATCTACCGCACGCTGGCGCTCGGCTGGCGCGGCACCGAGGGCGAGTGGCACAAGATGGAGAGCACGAGCAACATCCTGAGCTACGTGATCATCCCGGTCATGTTCTCGGTACACACCGGCGTCTCGTGGAACCTGGCGATGTCGATCCAGCCCGGCTGGCACAGCACGGTCTTCGGCCCGTTCTTCGTGGCCGGCGCGCTGTTCTCCGGCGTGGCAGCGGTGATCCTGGTGATGATCGTCATCCGCAAGACGATGCGCTTCGGCTACTTCCTGCGCGAAGAACATTTCAACGCGATGGGCCTGTTCCTACTGATTATGTCCTTCACCTGGATTTACTTCTACTTCGCCGAGTGGATCACCAACTGGTACGGCAACCTGCCGATGGAAAAGGCGATTCAGCGCATGCTGACCGGCGACCTGGCCCCGCTGTTCTACCTGATGTTGTTCGCCAACATCGTGGTTCCGGTGGGCACGCTCTGGTCGCGGCGCGTCCGCACATCGCTGCCGGCCATGTTCGTGATTTGCGTGTTCATCCAGATCGGCATGTACATCGAGCGCGTGGTGATCGTCTCCGGTTTCCTGTCGCGCAACGAGCTGCCGTTCAACTGGGTGAACTACACGCCCCACCTGCCCGAGGTGCTGATCACCATCGGAACGTTCGGCTTCCTGGCGCTGATGTACCTGCTGGCGACGCGGGTGGTCCCGATCATCCCGCTGTGGGAAGTTTACGAGGGGCAGGCCATGCAAGCCACCCGCCGCATTGGCCGGGCCATTCTGCCGACCCGGACCGAATCGCACTAGGAGGAGACAATGACCAAATTCATGCTCCTGGGCCTGTTCGACAACGTGACGACCACGGCGACCGTCGTCGGCGAGGTGCGCGACCTGGGGATCAAAGACTCCGAAATGGAGATCATGTCGAACATCCCCTACGCCTCCAACATCTTTGGCCGCAAGACGCCGCGCCAGTGGTTCCTGCCGTTCGCGTTGGGCGGCATGGCGGTCGGCGTGTTGATCGCGTTTTTCATGTCGTACATCACGCCCAGGCTGTACCCGATCGAGGTCGGCGGCCAGGGACTGACTCCCGTCCCGCCAAGCGCGATCATGTACTTCGAGTTCATGGCGCTGTTCACCATGCTCGGCGCGTTCGTCGGCTTCCTGCTCCAAAATCGCTTCCCCATCCTGGTACGCCAGATGTACGACGAGCGGATCACCGAGGGGTACATCGGCGTGCAGGTGCTGGCCCCCAGCGAAGCGGTGATGGAACAGGTCGTCAAGGTGTTCGAGAACCACCATGCCGCGGTTGTCAAGCGCGAAGACGCCGCCGGGTTCCCCAACCAGGGAATGCGCCACCTGCTGTTCTGGGGCGGCCTGGGCGCCGCCGGACTCGTCGCGGTGCTGGTCCCGCTGCTGCTGACCTATGACGTGGTCCGGCTGCCGTGGATCAACACCATGAAGGATACCGTCGTGGTCAAGGCGCAGGAAGGGCCGCGCCGCGCTGCCCCGCCCGACGCCGTTCCCATCCAGGGGCCGGTGCTCATCGCCGGGCAGCCCGCCACCGAGCGCCTGCCCGATACGCCCGAATCGCGCGAGCGCGGCGCCGCGCTGTTCTCGATCAACTGCGCGATGTGCCACGGGCCAGCCGGGAACGGCGAGGGCGTCGTTGGGCTGAAGCACTTCCCGGAAACGCCCCCGCTCGATGGTGAGCGGGCCGCCGCCCTGTCCGACGACGCGATCTTCCTGGTGATCACCAACGGCAAAAACCGGATGCCCAGCCTTGCCGAGAATCTGAGTCCCGGCGACACCTGGGACATCGTCAACTACGTGCGCAGTCTGGGCGGGGCTCCGGCAGAGGCCGGGCAGTAGCGTGCCATGTTTCGCGGATATTCACGGGCAGGGTCCTGCCCGGCGACACCTGAACGGAGGTCGGATGTGACAAGACGAAGCTGGATGTTGATCCTGATCGGAATGGCGCTGAGCATCGTGCTGGGCGCGTGTGGCGGCGGCGACCTGGCCGAGGACCTGACGCCGATCCCCACGCTGCCCCCCGGCGAGGAACCGGCCTTGATCGACGCGCTGCAGGCTGGCGCAGCGCCGGAAGAAACCGCCCCCGCAACCGAAGACGGCGGTGAAGGCGATCTCGTCGCGCAAGGCGAGGAGCTGTTCGTGGCGGCCTGCGCGGGCTGTCACGGCGCGGCGCCGGGCGCGGGTCCGGCTTTGGTGGGCATGGCGGATCGTGCCGCCACGCGCGTCGAGGGTCAATCGGCTGAGGAATATCTCCACGAGTCGATCGTCGATCCCGGCGCCTTCATCGTCGATGGCTTCAACAACATCATGCCGGGCGACTACGGCGAGACCTACTCGGACACCGAAATCGACGCCATGGTAGCGTACATCATGGCCGAAGGCGCCGCTGAGCCAGCCGCCGAAGCCGAGCCAACCGAGGCGGCTGAGGAACCGACCGAAGAAGCCACCGAACCGGCGGCTGAGGAAACCGAAGAACCAGAAGAGGAAGCGACTGAAGTCGCCGAGGACGAGGACGATAGCGGTGAAGTTGCCGGCGATCCGGAAGCGGGCGCCACAGTCTTCAACCAGGCGTGCAGCGGCTGTCACGGCGCGTCTACGGGGGCTGGCCCCTCGCTGGCCGATCTGAAGGCGAACGCCGAGGCGCACGCCGCCGATCACGGCGAGGGCCAGACGGTCGTCGAGTTCCTGCACGAGTCGATCGTCGATCCGAGCGCCTACGTACCCGAGGGCTTCAACGACGGAATCATGCCCCAGACGTACGGCGATCAGTATTCCGACGACGAGATCGACGACATCATCGCGTACATCCTGGCCCAGTGACGCCGCTGGCGCGTTTCTGCTAGCCGGTCATAATAACTGCCGTCACCGGGGCGGCGCCGCACACATCGCAGCGCCGCCCCGCCCGCGTTATGGTTTGGTTTGGTAGCGGCCATCGTGGTAGGATTAACGCGTTTTGTCCAGTCATCCGTGAGAGTCGGCATGTCCCGTCGATTTCGTGGGTCCATCCTGGGAGTAGCTCTGATCGTCTCGATCCTGGCGGCGTTCGCGCACCTGGGCGCCCGGCGATCGTCGCTGGCCCAGGGCGAGCCAACCGCTACGCCGAACATCAACTGGGTCAGCATCCCAGAGGGCATCAACGTGCGGGGCGGCCCCGGCCTGGACTACGCCCCGATTGGCGCCCTGACCGTGGGCACGTGGGTCCAACCGCTGGCCCGCAGCCTGGACGGCGAGTGGATCATGATCACCTACCTGACCACCCAGGGCTGGGTTCGGCGCGACGGGGTGAGCTGGCGGCTGAACAGCGATGCGCTGCCGGTGATCGACGAAACGGAGCCGACTCCTATCCCGCGCCCGCTGTACTACAGCACGCCGGGCGGCCCCACCTACACGCCAAACGCCAACTGGGTATCGGTCGGCGCCGATGCCGCGTTCGTGCGATCCGGTCCCGGCCAGGGATACATGCCGATCGGGCTGTTGTTCACCGGCGATGTGGTGGACCCGGTCGCGCATGACGCCGCCGAAGATTGGATGATGATCCGTTACGAAGACGGCTTCGGCTGGATTCGCGTCGATCTCGTCGTGTGGGTGAGCGACATTCAGGCGCTGCCTGTGATTGATTTCCCGGAGCTGACGCCGTCCTTCACGCCGGTGCCGACCCGCGCGCCCAACACGCGCACGCCCACGCCATCCCGAACACCCTCGCGCACGCCCACGCTCACGCCGTCCGACACGCCAGCGCCGACGGCGACGCTCACCGCCAGCCCGACGGACACACCGACCGCGACGGCGACGGCAACCAGCACGGCATCACCCAGCCCAACGGACACACCGACCGCGACCGCGACGGCGACCAGCACAGCATCGCCCAGCCCAACGGCGACGACGACCGGCACAGCGACGCACACGCCGTCGCCCATCCCGCCCACCGTCACGCAGACGGTGACGCCCGAACCACCTACCGCCACCGCCAGCCCGACGCCGACATCGAGCGCCACGCCCACCGCGACCAGCACGCCCGAACCAAGCGCCACGCCCACCGTCACGCCGACGACACCGCCGAGCGACACGGCGACGCTCACCGCGACCCTGACGCATACGCCGTCGCCGGTGCCGCCCACCGCGACGGACACGCCAACGGCAGCGCCGACCGCGACCGATCTCCCCTCGTTGACGCCTACTCTGCCGCCAACGGACCAGCCCACCAGCGTCGCCGCGCTCGCCACTGCTGCGCCCAGCCGGACGCCCCGGCCTTCGCGCACGCCAACCACCCCGCCCACGGCTACACGGACACCGTCGCACACGCCAACGACTCCGCCGAGCGACACGCCGTCCCCGGTGCCGCCCACCGCGACCGGCACGCCCGAACCGAGCGCCACACCCACCACCCCGCCGCCGACGGACACGCCAGCGCCAACGGCCACCCTGACGCCATCACCAGAGCCGCCCACCCCGACGCCCACCGCAACTCCGACGTCCACGGCGACGGGCATCCCCACCGACACCGCCACGCCAACGCCCGAAGTAGTCGCCGCGGCGCCCGCCGGTTCCGGTGAGGACTCGGGCGGCGACCCCGGCGCCCCGCCTTCCGGCGACAACCCGGACGGGGCGATGACCGTCGAAGACGCCGCCCCGGCGGATGATGGCCGGTCCCCGCTGGTCATCGCCGGGGGCATTCTGGCGGCGCTGGCGGCGGTATATGTCGGCACGTACCTCACCCAGGCGGCGAGTGTCGCCCGCACCGCCGGCGACTTTCCGCTGACCGTGTGCCCCGTTTGCGAACACGGCACGCTCGCGCTGGATCAGCGTCGTTACCGCGTGCTGGGCATCCCGCGCGTGCGCCGCGTGATTCGCTGCGACACCTGCCGCTCGGTGCTGCGCCAGGTCGGGCGTGGGCGCTGGCGGTACGCCGTCGATGGGGCGGCCAATGCCGTGCTGTTCGACCGCCTGAACGGGCGCGTCATGACCGGCTCGCAGCTCCGGGAGATCTCGCCGGAATATCGCGGCACGCCCCCGGAATACATCGAAGGCGACGACCTGCCGCGCGATTAGCCGCCGGCCCTGAGCGACATCCGGCCCGCCGTGTTTTGCCGACAATGTCCAGAGGCGGTACGATCTCGGTGCCGGTGTGACTCATTTTCGCAACCCAGGAGAACTGTGTGACTCGTTCCGTCAAGACACCTGACTGGCTGAAAGATGCCGTATTTTACCAGATTTTCCCCGACCGGTTTGCCCAGAGCAGCCGCGTGCGCAAGCCCTCGAACCTGGAGCCGTGGCACACCCCGCCCACCACGTACGGTTTCAAGGGCGGGGACCTGCTCGGCGTGGCCGAGCGCCTCGACTACCTGGCCGAATTGGGGATCAACGCCGTTTATTTCAACCCCGTGTTTCAGTCAGCATCCAACCACCGCTATCACACGCACGATTACTACCAGGTCGATCCGCTGCTGGGCGGCAACGCCGCGCTGCGCGAGCTGCTCGACGCGGCCCACGCGCGCAACATCCGGATTGTGCTCGACGGCGTTTTCAACCACGCCAGCCGCGGGTTCTTCCAGTTCAGTCACATCCTGGAGTGCGGCGCCGATTCGCCCTATCTCGACTGGTTCACGGTCAAGGGCTTCCCGCTGAATGCCTACGACGGCGACGAGGAGCCAAATTACGAAGCCTGGTTCAACCTGCACGCGCTGCCCAAGCTCAACACCGGCAACCCCCAGGTGCGCGATTTCATCTGGGACGTGGCCGAACATTGGGTCCGGTTCGGGATCGATGGCTGGCGGCTGGACGTCCCGGCGGAGATCGACGATGACGCGTTCTGGCAGGAGTTCCGGCGCCGGGTGAAGGGCGCCAACCCCGACGCGTACATCGTGGGCGAGATCTGGACCGAGGCCAAACGCTGGCTGCAAGGCGACCAGTTCGACGCCGTGATGAACTACATCCAGACCGCGCACTGCGTGGCATTCTTCGGCGCGCGCTCAATCGCGCCGCTGTGGATGGGCGGCACCTATCCGCCGCTGTCGCCGCTGGACGCGCCCCGCTTCGCCCAGGCCATCGAAGACATGCTCGGCCTGTACGACTGGGAGATCACCACGGCGCAGATGAACCTGCTCAGCAGCCACGACATGCCGCGCTTCCTGACGATGGTGGGCGAAGACCAGACGGCGCTGGAGCTTGCCATGCTGTTCCAGATGGCGATGCCCGGCGCGCCAACCGTCTACTACGGCGACGAGATCGGGCTGGCCGGCGGCTACGATCCCGGCTCGCGCGCCGCGATGCCGTGGGACTCCGCGCAGTGGAACACAGGGCTGCTGGAATACGTGCGGGCTGCGATCCGGCTGCGCAAGGAGCACCACGCCCTGTGCCGGGGGACGTATCACACCCGGCTGGCGAGCGGCGACCTGTACGCCTTCGAGCGCGCCTCGGAGCACGAGCGCCTGATCGCGGCCTTCAACACGGGGACCGCCAGCGCCGAATTTGCGATCGCGCTCGACAGCCCGGCGAGCGGCGCCGAGGCGGTTTTCGGGGAGCCGCGCGAGATCGCCCTGCGCGACCGGACGCTGCACCTGACCGTACCGGCCCGCGCGGGCGCCGTGATTACGCTACAATAAAAGGTCCGGCGCCAATCCGGGGCCGGAACATGCGTTAGAGTTGGCAAGAGAAGAGTTCTCATGGAAGCACAACGTACCTTGATTCAACGTGCCGAACCGCGCACCACGGTGCAGGTCACGTTCCCGGACGGCACGATCCTGGAGGGGCCGATCGGCACGCCCCTGGAAGCCTTCGTCCTGGCAGCCGAAGAACAGGCCGAAGTGCCGCGCGGCACGCTGGTCGTCGCCGCCACCGTCGATGGCATGCTGCGCGAGCTGACCATGCCGGTCACGCGCGACATCATCGCCATCCCGGTCACGACCGACACCGGCGACGGCGGGCGCATCTACCGGCGCTCGCTGGCCTTCCTGCTGACGGTCGCCGTGGCCGAACTGCATGGCAACGTCCAGGTGCTGATCGATTACGCCCTGCCCAGCGGCGCGTTCTTCTGCAAGGTGCGCGGGCGCGACCCGTTCACCCCCGACGAGCTGGAGGCCATCAAGGCGCGCATGTGCGAGATCGTCGCCGCCGGCGACCCAATCACGCGCCACGAAATCAGCCTGGACGAAGCGATCGAGATGTTCCGGGCCTGCGGCGATGACGACAAGGTGCGGCTGCTGGAATTCCGCCACAAAAACTACCTGACGATCTACAAACTACGCGGCCAGGTGGACTACTTCTACGGGTACATGGTGCCCAACACCGGCTATCTGAAGGCGTTCAACGTGCTGCCCGAAGAGGATGGCTTCGTGCTGCAATACCCGCGCCGCGAGACGCCGAACGAGATCCGCCCCTACGTCCGCTCGCCCCAGTTGACGGAGGTCTTCCGGCGAACGGAGGAATGGCTGTCGCTGTTGGGTATCGAGGACATCGGCAACCTCAACCAGGCGATCCGTGATGGGCGCTCGCGCGAGCTGGTCCTGGTCAACGAGGCGCTGCACGAGCAGCACATCGCGCAGATCGCATCCGAGATCGCCCGCCGGCACCACGACGGGCTGCGGCTGGTCCTGATCGCGGGACCGTCGTCGTCCGGCAAAACCACCTTCTCCAAGCGGCTGGCGATCCAGTTGATGGCCCACGGACTGCGCCCGTACACGCTCGAAATGGATCGCTATTTCGTGGAGCGCCACCTCACCCCGCGCGACGAGCACGGCGAGTACGATTTCGAGGCGCTCGAAGCGGTCGACCTGCCGCTGTTCAACGAGCAGCTTCTCGCGCTCACGACGACCAGGCCGGTACGCATCCCGCACTACAACTTCATGACCGGCAAGCGCGAGTTCGAGCCCGGCGAGGTGCGGCTTTCGCCGGATCACGTGCTGATCGTGGAGGGCATTCACGGCCTGAACCCGGGGCTGGTCCCCTCGCTGCCCACCGAGCGCACCTACCGGATCTACGTGTCGGCGCTGACCCAGTTGAACATCGACCGTCACAACCGCGTGCCAACAACCGATCTCCGGCTCATCCGGCGGATCGTGCGCGATGCCGCCCACCGGGGCTACACCGCCATAGACACGCTCTCGCGCTGGGAAAGCGTCCGGCGCGGCGAAAAACGGAACATCTTCCCGCACCAAGAAAACGCGGACGTGATGTTCAACTCCGCGCTGCTGTACGAGCTGGCCGTGCTGCGCCCCATGGCCGAGCCGCTGCTGCTGCAGATCGAGCCGCGCCAGGCCCACTACATCGAAGCCCGGCGGCTGCTGTCGATCCTGGGATGGCTTCATACCATGGACGCGGAGCTGGTGCCGGACAACTCGCTGCTGCGCGAGTTCATCGGCAAGTCGATTTTGCGCGACTACGCGCCCGGCATTCGCTGAGCGAACGGGCGGGCCCATTGAGGGGTGACCCTTGGACAATCAAACCATGTCGACCAAGCTGTTAGGCCAGTACGAGGAGATCCGGCGCCAGGAACACGACGAGATCACCGAGCTGCTCGACACGCTGAGCCGCGTCGATGGCCTGCCCGACGCCGAGATGGAACAGGCGCGCGATGCCCTGTTCCACACCAATCACCCCTTCCTGATGGTCATGGCCGGACCGTTCGGCTCCGGCAAGTCGAGCGTGATCAACGCGCTGCTCGGCGAAGAGGTGATGGAGGTCGGGCCCATCCCCACAACCGACCACATCGTGATCCTGCGCAAAGGTCCGGACGTCCAGCGGACGCGCGCCGGGGACGTGGAAACCGTGTTCCACCCCAGCCCGCTGCTCGAAAATCTCAGCCTAGTAGACACGCCCGGCCTGGAGTCCGTCTTCCGCACGCACGACGAAGTCACGCGGCGCTTTTTGCACCGCGCCGACGTCGTGGTGCTGGTGATGATCGCCACCCAGGTGCTGACGGCGAGCAACCTGGAATACCTGCAAGAACTCAAGACATACGGCAAGCGTGTGATCGTGGTCGTCAACCAGGTCGACGTGCTGGACCCGGACGAGCGCGAGCAGGTGCGCGAATTCGTCCTCGAACAGGGCCGGCTGCACCTGGGCATCGAGCCGCAGATCTGGCTGGTATCGGCCCGGCAGGCAATGGCCGCCCAGCAGGAAACGCCGCGCGACGAGATCCTGTGGGACGAAAGCGGGTTCGCCGACATCGAAGACTACATTCGCCGGACGCTGGGCAACGTCGAGCGCTTTCGCCAGAAGCTCGAAACGCCGGTACAGATTTGCCAGAACGTGACCAAAACAGCCCTGGCGCTCGTCCAGGAGCAGCAGGCCGCGCTCGACCTGCACCGTAAGACCAACGACAACATCGAGGCGCAGATCGTCCAGGCCCGGCGCGAGCAGCAGCAGGTCGTCGACGACGCGCTGCGCGAGATCGGGAACACGTGGAACGAAGCGGCGGCGCGCGGCAGCCAGGCGATCGGCGACCTGTTCCAGTTCTCGCGGGGGTTCTCGTCCTTCTTCCGCGGCCTGGGCGAGATGATCGGCATCGGCGCGCTGGTTCGCCGCTTCAAGGGCCGCACGCGGGCCGAGAGCGCCTTCGACCAACACAAGGTCCGCGAGACGTTCGACCAGATCCCCAAACAGGTGGACCGGCTCGGCCCGCGCCTGGAAGGCCGCGACCTGCAGGACATCGACGGTCTTGTCGATTACACGCGCGGCGCCGTGCAGCAGCTCCCGCCCCTGCTCTCCAACAAGGTCATCGGCAAGATCCAGACCCCGCTGCACTATGACCGGGCGTTTCTGCGCGACGTGCGCGGCAAAATGGACGACATCCAGCGCGACGCGATGCGCTTCGAGACCGACCGGCTGGATCGCACCCTGCGCAACACGCTGATCATCCTGGCGCTGTGGGAAATCCTGGTGATCCTGATCGTCGTGATCGTGGCGGGCAGCGCGCTGGCCGGCGGCACGCCCGACGCCGCCGCCATTCTGACCGTCTTCGCGGTCGGCCTGGGCCTGGCGCTGTTCGGCCTGATGCTGGTGCCGCTGCGCGGGTGGTTCCTGCGCAAAGCCTACGAGCGCCGGCTGTACAAAGCCCGCGACGAATACGTGAGCATTCTGCGGCGCGCGGCCAACGAGATGGTCGGCCACGGGATTCAGCTCCGGCGCGACGCCACAACGCCGTTCACGCGCATGATCGAATCGCAGACCGAGCTGCTCGAGTCGCTCCGCAGCGATCTGCAGGACCACCAGCAGGCGCTGGTGCGCATTCAGGGGGGGCTGGCCGTGCTGGAGAGCCGCCAGCCGCTCGGAGAAGAGTAACGTATGGCAAACATCATCCTGGAAGGTCCCATCGCAGACGTCCGCGAGCGTGAAATCCGGCTGCTGCACGATCTGGCGACCATCGTCGGCCAGATCGGCGACGACAGCGGCGAGGACAAAATCCGCCTGCAGCAAAACGCCGCCGACCTGCAAGATATGTTTTTCCTGGTGGTGGTGGTCGGCGAGTTCAACGCGGGCAAGTCGAGCTTCATCAACGCGCTGCTGGGCGACAACCTGCTGCCGATGGGCATCACGCCCACCACGGACGCGATCGAGTTGGTGCGCTGGTCGAACCAGGTCAGCAAAGAGCCGAACTGGCGCGAGGCAGGCGTGGTGCGCGAGTGGCGCCACCCCAACACCGGCGGCCCCGGCGTGGTCATCGTGGACACGCCCGGCACCGGCTCGGTGTTTCGCAAGCACGAGCGCATCGCCAAGAACTTCCTGAGCCGCAGCGACCTGGTGATCTTCCTGCTGTCGGCCAAGCGCGCGCTGGCCGAAACCGAGCGGCTCTACCTGGAGCTCGCCCGCGACTACGGCAAGAAGATCGTCGTCGTGATCAACCAGATGGACCTGCTCGAACCGCGCGAGCGCAAGGAAGTGCAGAACTTTGTCAAGCAGCAGTTGGCCGAACTGCTCGACCTGCGCCCGGACATCTTCATGATCTCCGCCAAGCTGGCCCTCACCGACAAGGCCTCGGCGGGCGGGCTGTTCAAGACCGCCGCGGGCGATCCCGGCGGGATCAACGCGGTGCGCGAGTACCTGCGCGACATCTTCTCGCGCGTGCCCCCGGCCAAGCAGAAGCTCTACGCCCAACTCGACTTCGTGGACAGCATCACGCGAAAGTACACCGCCCAGCTCGACAAGCAGATCGCGCTGATCACCAGCGACACCGCGCTGGCCGAAGACCTGCGCCAGGAACTGGCAAGGCAGGCCGATTCGCTCAACGACAACCTGGACGCCGCCCGGCGCGAGCTCGACCGGGTTTTCGCCGATCTGCGGGCGCGCGGGCACCAGTTCATCCGCGACAACCTCACGCTGCAACACGCCGCGCGCACCCTCGACCGCGAGGAAATTCGCCGCCAGTTCGACAAGCAGGTCGTCGCCAACGCCCTCGACCATATCACGACGATCTCCGAGCAGTACGTGAACGCCGTCGTGGATAACAGCCGCCGCTACTGGCGGAGCATCGTGGACCGCCTGACGCGGCTCGAAACCCTGTTGGAGCGCGAGGTCGGCGCCGTCGACGCGACGGGCTACGCCGAGCAGCGCGCTGCCCTGCAAGAAGCAATCGCCATCGCCGATTCGGAACTGAAATCCTACACCGACAACAGCCTGGTCGAGAACCTGCGCAGCTCGTTTCGCACCAACCTGGTCGGGTTTTCGGCGGGATTCACCGCGGTGCTGGGGGGCATCGTCGCGGTCGTGCTGGGCGTCGCTGCACCGGGCGCCGTCACCGCGGCGGCGGGCGCCATGGTCGCCACGTTCGTGATCGGCCCGGCGCTGCTGGTGGGCGGTGGCGCGGCGGCCACGCTCTACTGGCGCAAGCTGAAACGCGACGCCGTCAAGGAGATGGACGAGCGCGTGGACGCCCTGCAGGCCAGCTATCACGCGGCGCTGGTCGACCTGACAAACCGCGAGCGCAACCGGATGCTGCAATACGGCCAGCAGATCCTCGCGCCGGTGTTCAGCCAGCTTGGCGTGTTGAGCGGGCGTTACGAGCAACAAAAAACAGCCCTGCAAGAGAAAGCAGAGCTGTCGCGACAACTGCGCCACGAGATCGACAACATCGAGATCGTCGAGGGCGAAGACGCCTAATTGAAGTGAATCACCTCGAACGTGTAATCCACCACTTCGAGATCGGGGCGGTTGTGCTCGATCCAGCGCAGGATCGAATCCAGCTTGGCCTGGGCATGGCCGCCCCCGCTGCTCACGATTGCCACGCCTAGCGCGGCGGACTGCCACACGTCGTTCAGATCGACTTCGGCCACGGCGATGTTGAACGTCTTGTGCAGCCGCGCGATCAGCCCTTTGAGGATGCCCCGCTTCTCCTTCAGCGAGGCCACGCCCGGCAGGTGCAGATCGATCGTCGCGGCCAGAACGACCATCGCCATGATCGCCTAGAGGTGAGCCGTGTCGCCGGCGTCGCGAAGCTGGCTGACCACTTCGCGGACGTCCTGCGACCGGTCGCGGTGACAGACCAGCAGCACGTCGTCCGTATCCACGATCACGATGTCTTCGATCCCGATCGTCACCACCATCCGGTCGCTGACGATCAGCGTTTCGCGCGTGTCGATCTTCAGGTGCTCCTGGGCGTGCCCGCGCGAGACGTTGCCGTTGAGATCGCCGGCCAGCACTTCGAGCAGCGTCGCCCAACTGCCGATGTCGCTCCAGCCGATGTCCACCGGGATCACCGCCACCTGCTCGGCCCCTTCCATGACGGCGTAATCGAGCGAGCGCTTGGTCATCGTGGGCCAGATTTCGTCCAGCACCGCCGCGTAGTCGTCGCGGCCAATGGCGGCGCCGATCTGCTGGAGCCGGGCGAACATATCCGGCTGCTGGCGCGCCAGCTCGGCCAGCACCTGGTCCGCCTTGTAGATGAACATGCCGCCGTTCCAGCTATACATCCCGGTCGCCATGAACTGAATCGCCATATCCGCGTCCGGCTTTTCGGTGAACCCGGCGGAATGGTACGCCTGAAACCCGCCGATCTCGGCCAGCGGCTCGCCGCGCTTGATGTAGCCGAAGCCGGTCGATGGGAAGGACGGCGAAATCCCCAGCGTGACGATGTATCCCTGTCTGGCCAGTTCCGCCGCCGCCGCGAGCACCTGCCGGAACCGGGCCTTGTCCGCGATATGCTGGTCGGCGGTCAGCATGGCGATGATCGCATCCGGGTCGCGGCGCTTGATGTGCAGGGTGCCCAGCCCAACCGCCGGGCCGGTGTCCTGGCCGAACGGCTCGACGATGAAGTTCTCGAGCGGCACCTGCGGCGCGCAGGTGCTCAGCGCCTCCACCTGGTCGCGCCCGGTGACGACGAACACCCGCTCCGGCGGCAGCAGCGGCTGGAGTCGCTCGACCGAGATCTCGAACATGGTCCGTTCTTCGACCAGGGGCAGCATCTGCTTGGGGCGCTTCTTGCGGCTGAGCGGCCACAGGCGCGTGCCGCCGCCGCCCGCCAGGATCAACGCGTAATAATGGTCCATCTGGTTTTCTCCGTGAGTTGTTGCGGTGTTGTTTCCAAGCGCCGGGCACGCCCCAGCGCGCAAAGAACGACTCAATCCAGCCGGTAGGTATCCCCGCGACCTCGCGCCAGGGTGTAGGTCATGCCTTCCAGGCGGCGCACCAGCCCCTTCAGCTCCATGATGGCGAGCGCGCTGCTCACCTCGGTGATCGTCAGCCCGGACGCGCGACACAGGTGATCGATGTGGACGGGCTCGCCGGCCAACAGATCGACCAGCGCCGCCTCGGTCGGGTCGGCGGGCGCGATCTCGCGAAGCTGGGTGCTGGTCTCGACGGTCGAGCGCGTGAGGTTGAGCTCCTCCATGATGTCTTCCGCCGAGATCACGAGCTTCGCGCCGGCCTGGATCAACTGGTTCGCGCCCAGGCTGCCCTTTGACGTGGCATTCCCCGGCACGGCGAACACGTCGCGGCCCTGGTCCGCCGCGCAGTCCGCCGTCAGCAGTGCTCCGCTGCTCTGCGGCGCCTCGACGACGACCACGCCCAACGCCATCCCGCTGATCGTCCGGTTCCGCACCGGGAAGTTCTTCGCGTCGGGTGGGGTGCCGGGCGCGAACTGCGTCACCAGCGCGCCGTTGTCCATGATCGCCGCGGCGAGGTGGCGGTGTTCGGGCGGGTAGATGGTGTCGATCCCACAGCCCAGGACGGCAATCGTCCGGCCCCCGGCATCGAGCGCCGCTTTGTGCGCCGTGGCGTCGATCCCCAGCGCCAGCCCGCTCACGATCGTGATGCCCGCGTTCACCAGGGGGGTGACCAACTGGTAGGTCATGTCGCGGCCATAGGCGCTGGCGCGGCGGGTCCCGACGAACGCGACCGCCCAGCGATCCACGTCGAGCAGTGTTCCCTTGACGTATAACACGGGCGGGGCATCCGGCAGCTCGCCCAGCAGCACCGGGTAATCGGGATCGTCCAGGGTGAGCACAGTCGCCCCCAGCGCGTCGATATCATCCATCAGCCGGTCGAGGTCAACCGACCGGCGCGTTTCCACCAGGCTGGCCGCCGCCGGGCGAGTCAAACCCGCCGCCAGCAAATCGGCTTCCGGCGCGTTCCAGGCCAGCTCCAGGTCGCCAAAGTGCTGCTGCAGAGCGCGAAACCGCACCGGCCCGATGCCTTTGACAACCGAAAAACCGACCCAATATTTTCGCGCGTTCATTGCCAGGTGTCCCCTGCCCCGTGGCAGCAGCCGGGAAGATTCGAGCGGTCAGTCGAGCAGACCGTCCATCAGGTGCACCGTCATCGTGCCCGCCTCGATGTCCACGTCGATCACGCATTCGTCGATGGCCGGCAGCAGAATCTCGCCGCGATCCCCGCGCACGACGTAGACGTCGTTGGCGCCGGTCTCGATCACCTCCACGATCTCGCCCAGGTGATCGCCGTCTTCGGACGACACGCTCAGGCCAATCGCCTGATACAGGTAGAACTCGTCATCCTCCAGCGGGACGGCATCGGCGAGCGGCACCATCACGTACTGCTCGCGCAGCAGGTCGGCGGTCTCGCGGTCGGGGACGTCGAGAAGACTCAGAATGAGGTATTTTTGGTGTTTGCGAACGCTTTGGACTTCGTACTCGACCGCCGACGAGGGATCGTGCGCGTTGGGGCCGACGAACACGCTCGACCGGGGCACGATGCGCTCAGGATAGGCCGTCAGGACCTCGATGCGCAGCTCGCCGCGCACGCCGTGCGGACGCAAAACCCGGCCCAGCAACAGAAACGAGGGCTGGCCCCTGTGAGAGGATTGGCGAGATTTCATGACCTGCCGGCGCATCCGCACGCTCAGATGATCTCGAGCGTGATGCGTTTGCCCTGCTTGGCAGCCAACACCCGCACCAGGACGCGCATGGCGTTGGCGACGCGGCCATTCTTGCCGATGACGCGGCCCATATCTTCCTGGGCCACTTCCAGTTCCAAAATCGTCGATGCTCCCTCGTCAACTTCGGTCACCCGAACCTGCGACGGATCATCCACCAACGATTTGGCGATATATTCGACCAGTTCTTTCATGATGATCTGTTCCGCTTCAGTTACGTGAATATCTCAATTATGGCAGATAAGGCCAAATGCGGACAGCGACTGAGCACGTGCCGTCCGCATCGCGTGTTATCGGAAAGACAAAGCTACCGCGGCCCGCCTAGTCGGTTTCGGCGGTTTCCGTGTCGTCACCCTCGGCGGCTTCTTCGGTCTCGTCGGCGGCGTCCGCCTGGGCCGTTTCTTCAGTCTCGTCAGTCTCTTCGGTGACGTCGGTGACGTCGGCCTGGGCCATCTCTTCCGGCTCTTCGGCGGCTTCGGCTGTCTCGGTTTCCTCAGCCTTGGCGGGTGCCTCTTCCGGCTCTGGTTCCGTCGTCTCGGCGACCGGCGCCGGAGCGGCTTTCTTCTTGGTGGCCGGATAGCTGGTCTTAGGGCTGACCGGCTCGCGCTCGGCGAATTCGGCCTCGGCCTCGGCGACCAGCGCTTCGAGTTCTTCGCCCTGCATGAGGCGCTCGAAACGGGCCTGGGTGCCCAGCTTGTTCAGAATGCGCTGAACGGGTTCGCTGGGCTGCGCGCCAACCGAAAGCCAGTAGAGCGCGCGATCTTCCTTGATGGTCATCGTCGCCGGCTCGGTGCGCGGGTTGTAGAACCCGATCACCTCGATATAGCGCCCATCGCGCGGGCTGCGCGAGTCGGCCACGACGATACGGTAGCTGGGTTGCTTTTTACGTCCAACGCGACGCAAACGAATCCGAACCATTTTTGTTCACCTGTTTCCTCTACTTGATAGCGATTGCTGTGTTCGCCCGCGCGACGCCGCTAGAGGAGTTGGTAGGGGAAGGCTACCAAATCGGCGCGCCGGGCCGGGCACTGCGGCCCTTCGTTCAACGAAACATGCCGGGGATGCGGGGCATTTGCCCCTTGCCCAACATGCGCATCAGGCGCTGCATCTCGCGGAACTGCTTGAGCAGCGCGTTTACTTCCTGCACAGATGTGCCGCTGCCTACGGCGACGCGCCGCTTGCGGCTGGCATTCAACAGCTTGGGGTTGCGCCGTTCGGCGGGCGTCATCGAATAGATGATCGCCTCAACCTTTTTGAGCTGCTGCTGTGCCTGTTCGTTGTCAATGTTGACCTGCTGGCGCAGGCGTCCCATGCCGGGCAGCATATCCAAAATCTGCCCGATGCTGCCCATGCGCCGCACCTTGTGAAGCTGGTCGAGGAAGTCTTCGAGCGTGAACTGATTTTTCATCAGCTTGCGCTGCAGCTTTTCGGCCTCGCGCTCGTCGAATTCGCTCTCGGCCCGCTCGATCAGGGTGAGCATGTCGCCCATGCCCAGGATGCGCGAAGCCAGCCGGTCCGGGTGGAACAACTCCAGCGCGTCGACCTTCTCGCCCATACCCATATACTTGATCGGCACGCCGGTGACCGCGCGCATCGAGATGGCCGCGCCACCGCGCGCGTCGCCGTCCACCTTGGTGAGGATCAGGCCGGTCAGCCCGACGCGCTCGTTGAAGCCCTCGGCAATGCGCACGGCTTCCTGGCCGGTCATCGCGTCGGCGATGAGCAGGATCTCCGCCGGCTGGGTCCGGTCGCGGATCGCTTCCAGCTCGGACATCATATCGTCGTCGATCTGCAAGCGGCCCGCCGTGTCGAGGATGACGACCGTCGCGTTGGCATCTTTCGCGGCCTGCACGCCGCGCGTACAAATGTCGGGCGGCGGGGCGCTGGTGCCTTCCTCGTGGTACGGGATGTCGAGCTGTTTCGCCAGCGTGACCAACTGGTCCACCGCGGCGGGGCGATAGGTATCGCCGGCCACCAGCCACGGGCGGCGCCCGTCGCGGCGCAGCATCAGCGCCAGCTTGGCCGCCGTGGTCGTCTTACCGGACCCTTGCAGCCCCACCAGCATGATGACGCGCGGCGTCGGCCCGCTCAGGTTCAAGCGACCGGGTTCGCCTAATGTCTCGACCAACTCCTCGTTGACGATTTTGATCACCTGCTGGGACGGCTTCAGGCTTTTCTGGACTTCGGCGCCAATCGCGCGCTCTTTCACGCGGCCAATGAAGTCCTTGGCGACCTTCAGATTGACGTCGGCTTCCAACAGCGCCATGCGCACTTCGCGCAGCGCGGTATTGACGTCATCCTCGGTCAGCTTGCCTTTGCGCCCTAGCTGATCGAATACGTCTTGCAGGCGATCGCTCAGGCTTTCGAACATCGATCCGTGATCCTACCCTCTTAGCCAGCATGCCAGTGAGGAATTGTAAAGGATACACCCCCCTACGTCAAGCCGCAGGTGAGCGCGCGAGCTCAACCGGAGCGCGCCGCGTCGCTTTCGGCCAGGTCCGCCAGGAACCAGCCCTCTTCTTCGCTGAGATCGGCGGTCAGCAGCAGGTCCGGGCGGCGCTGCCACGTGCGGCGGATTGCCTCGCGGCGTCGCCACGCTTCCACCGCGCCATGATCGCCGCTCACCAGCACCTCCGGCACGGCGATCCCGCGGAAGACCGGCGGGCGCGTGTAATGCGGGTATTCGAGCAGGCCCATCGCGTGCGAGTCTTCCTCGGCGGCCCAGCGCGCGCCCAGTACGCCGGGGACCAGCCGCGCCACGGCATCAACGATCACCATCGCCGCCAGCTCGCCGCCGGTCAGGACGAAATCCCCGATGCTGATCTCGTCCGTGATGACGAGCTTGCGCACGCGCTCGTCGACTCCCTCGTAGCGCCCGCACACCAGGATCACGCGCGGGTGACCGGCGAGTTCCTCGGCTACGCGCTGGTCGAACACGCGCCCCTGCGGCGTGAGCAGGATCACGGGCACGTCGGGATCGTCGCCGCGCACGTCTTCGACCGCCTCGACCAGCGGGCCGGGCATCATCACCATGCCGCCGCCCCCGCCATACGGCGTGTCATCGACGGAATGGTGACGGTCGGTCGCATAATCGCGAATGTTATGCCGCCGGATGCTGATCAGGTCGCGCTCCTGGGCGCGCTTGAGGATGCTCTCGGTCAGCGGACCGTCGAACATGTCGGGAAACAGCGTCAGAATATCGATGTGCATAACCACCCCACAACTGCCGGTCAATCTCCAGGCACAATCCTAGCATCATGCAGGGCAAATGCCTATGGTGAAGTTTGGGATCGGATTGACTCTCGCGGACGAATTCTGATAAGGTAGTGATCAATCCGGCGTGACCCTGCGTATAACTTGTCAGGGCAGTATATACTCCGAATCATAGTGCACGTTTCAACCGGATAACCTCATGGATGAAAGTGGTCTCGTTCACCGCGCCCAACAAGGGGATGAGCGGGCAGCCAGGGAATTATTCGATGCTTATCAGCTTCGCACTTACCGCCTGGCATTAGGGCTGCTGGGCGACGAAGCTGACGCCGAAGAAGTCGCACAAGACGCCCTGACGTATGCGCTGCTCAACATCCATCGCTTCAAACCGGAGCTGAGCAGCTTCAGCACGTGGCTGCACACGATCACGGTTAGCCGCTCGCGCGACAAGCGCCGCCGCAAGATTCTTCCCAGCATCTCGATCACTCAGTGGTTGGGCATGGGCAACCAGATTCGCGATTACGCCCCTGGGCCAGAGGCCCATTACATGCGGCGCGAAGTCGAAGGCGGCCTGCTCGACGCGCTGGACAAGCTCAGCCCCAAGCTCCGCGAGGCAATCGTGTTACGCTTTTACGCCGATTGCACGTATAAGGAGATGGGAGAGATCATGGACTGCTCTCTCAACACGGCGCGATCGCGGTTGCGCCTGGCAATCGAGAAACTACGCACACACTTGGGAGACGAACAGGTCCGATGGTTGGCAACGGAAACCATCCGCTAGATCAGCAGCACTACGACGCGAGCACGCTGGAAGAATATGCCCTGGGCCAGATGCTGCCGGAAGACGAAGAACGGGTCCGGCAGCATGTTGCTGCATGCCCGCTGTGTCGCGCCGAACTGGCGGCGGTCGAAAGCCTGTTCAAACAGATCGAGTCCGACCTGCGCGACTCGCTGGATCAGGCGCATCCCGGCCCGAAGCTGAGCTTCACGCCGATCACGTCCGAATGGCGCAAACCGCCCCGCCGCGTGACGTGGCTCGCTCGCGCGCAGGGGCTCGTCCCCAGCGTGTCGACCGTGCTGCTGCTGGCGCTGTTCGCCGTCGCCCTGCTGATCGTGCTCCCCCGCGACAATACCGCCGCGCTGCGCAGTCTGGAACTCGCCGACGACTACGACGGCCCCCCGGCGCTCGTCGCCGCCGCGACCGATCAGGGAGTCGTCGTCGTCCGGCTGGAAGCGGACAACACCGAAATCGTCAAGCACCTCCCCCACGTCACCGCCCCGTGCAACCTCCGGTTTTCTGCGGATGGCGCGTGGCTGGCCTTCCGCGATGGCCGGATGCTGCACATTCTGCAATCGGCGGGATCGGGCGCGCATGTGCAGGTCCCGGTGCGCGAGACTGCCGACTGGAGCTGGTCGCCCGATGGCCTGACGCTGGCTTACACCGACGGGACGGGACAACTCGCCCTCTTCGACACGCGGACACAGGCCAATCGCGTGCTCGTGCCGCCGGGGGACAACGCCTGGGGCCAGCCCATCTGGACCGGCGACAGCCAGCAGATCGCGTACGCCGTCGTCGATCCGCTGCCCACGGTGGCAAGCCCGCGCGCCCAACAGAGCATCTGGCGGGTGACGCTGGCGACGGGCTACCGGATCGAGCTGGCGCGCAACCCGCGCCCCCACGAGACGCTGCTGGTCCCGTCCGCGTGGATCCAGGCCGACACGGCGCTGCTGGCCTGGGACGCCAGCGCGGGCGCCAGCGGCGAATCGCCGCGCCTGTACCGCGTCGACGTCAACCGTCACGGCATCGCGCCGCTGAACGCCGGGTCACAGTCCCAGGGCACGCGCCTCGCGTGGCCGGCTGGCCCGCAGGACCTCATCCTCGCGGTGCAGAGCGACCGGCTGGTGACGCTGAATCTGAACACCAGCAAGCGCACCATTCTGCCCGATCATTTCGCGTGGCCGAGCACGCTGGACTGGGCGCCGAGCGGCGTATGGATCGCCTACACCGTCGCGGGGATGCCCGATGGCGAAGGGTTGTACCTCTACGCGCCGGACGAGAGCGCGCTCCAACCGGTCAAGCTGCCGAAGGGCGCCGCCGAGCGCAGCGTCGCGTGGATGGGGCCGGAGCACCTGTTCGTGGTGCGCCAGCCTCAGAACAAAGCCGTTGCGGAAATCTGGCTCGTGCCGGTGACCGAGCCGGGCGGCGCGCAGCGCATCATGACCAACATCCAACAGCCCCAGACCGGCCCGTTCAGCGGCTGGCGCTGGCAGGACGTGCTGGCCGCGCAAATCCTCGACTGAGTCAATCGAAGATCACCAGCTCGCGGATCGCTTCCAGCTTGGCCGGCCCCAGGCCGGGCACGTTGTCCAGGTCTTCCAGGCCGGTCAGCGGCCCGTTCTGCGCGCGATAGTCCACGATGGCCTGGGCCAGCGCGGGCCCGATCCCCGGCAGAGTCTGCAACTCGTCCACGCCAGCCGAGTTCACCGCCACCAGCGGAGGACGGTTCGGTGTCGGCGTCTGGATGGCGGTCGCGCCGAGCGGCGGCACGTAGATCATATCCCCGTCGGCCACCCGCTGGCCGAGGTTCACCGCGGAGAGATCGGCCCGATCGGTGACGCCCCCCGCAGCGGCAATCGCTTCCTCGACCCGGCTTCCCTCCGGCAGCGTCACCAGCGATTCCGGCTGGGCGACCTCGCCCGCCACGTACACCGTGTGCGTCCCCGGTGTGGCCGTCACGACACGCACGACCGGCGTGATCGCGCTGCGCGTGTCGCCGGGGCGCCGCGTGGGCACCTGGATGTGATCGCCGTCCTGCACTACCTGGGCCAGATTCACCCGCTCCAGGTCGGCATTGTCGAGCGGGCCGCCCGCCGCATCGAGCGCGTGCAGCACCCGGCTGCCGAAGTCTAGTGTCGCCACGGTTTCGGGCTGCGCAACCGCGCCGGTGATGTACACCGCGTAAGGGCCAGGCGTGAACGTTGCGGATGGGATGGGCGTGGGCGATGGGATCGCCGTCGGCTCGGGCGGCAGCACGGAAATCGTCACCGGGTCGGGCCGGCGAAACACCAGCGCCGCAACGCCCAACGCCACCGTCACGCCGATCACCAGGAAAATCACGTACTTGAATCGTTCGAGCAGCGGCACAGCCGGGGCAGTCTCCGCCGCCGTTTCCCCCTGCTTCATCGTCCTGCCCCTAGTACGACTCGCCGGGCGCCGCGTCCGGCCCCGCCTGCCCTAGCGCCTCCTCGACGATGCGCACCCCGGCGCTGGCGCCAATCCGCGTGGCGCCCGCCTCGACCAGCGCGACCACATCGGCCAGCGTCCGCACGCCGCCCGACGCCTTGACGCCCATCTCCGGCCCGACGACGCGGCGCATCAGCGCGATGTCGGCCACGGTGGCGCCGCCGGGACCAAACCCGGTCGAGGTCTTGACGAAATCGGCGCCGGCTTCGCGGGCCACGCCGCAGGCCGACTCTTTTTCGGGATCGGTCAACAAGCCGGTTTCGAGGATCACCTTGCAGATCGCGCCGTGGGCGTGGGCCGCTTCCGCCACCGCGCGGATGTCGCGCCGCAACAGGTCGAGATCGCCGGACTTGAGCGCGCCGACGTTCATCACCATGTCCACCTCGCGGGCGCCGGCGGCAATGGCGCGCTCGGCCTCGAAGGCTTTGACCTCGGGCAGCGTTGCGCCCAGCGGAAAGCCCACCACCGTGCACACGGCGACATCCTCGGCATCGCGCAGCCGGTCGGCGCACAGCGCGACGTATGCCGGATTGACGCACACCGAAGCGAACCGGAACCGGCGCGCTTCGTCGCACAACGCCGCGATCTGCTCGCGCGAGGCTTCGGGCTTGAGCAGGGTGTGATCGATCAGGCGGGCTACCTGGGCCGGGTTATCCAGTTTGAGAGTCAACGTCCTATCCTCCCCTCTCGCTGCGTCGGCAAACAACGCGAATTATACGCCAAAAATTAAAAAGGGGTGGCAACGCGGCGCACCCCTTAACGTTTGTCTTCAAGGACGGGCCAGAGTTAGAGGTTGACGAGCATCGGAAACGTGGGAAACAGGTTGCTGATCACCGCTTCGCGCGCGCGGTAGAGCGCGCTGCCGTGGCGATCGTCGTACAGGCGCTCGGCGCGGCGGTACTGGTGGCCGTTCAGCCACATGGGCGGCGCGTCCGGCGGGTCACGCAGCGGCTCGTCGAGCACCCACATGCCATACCCTCTGATCAGGCCGCGCTCGGTGATCGTCTTGACCAGCCGGTCCCACGCCCCTGCCGGGGGCTGCACCAGCGCATAATCCGCCAGCGCCTCGCGGATCTGAACGTCCAGCAGGGGATCACGCTCGACCGGGGCATTCCGCGCCCCGGCGAGCCAGCGTAACCATCTACACATATCCATGAGCAGCCTCAGGAAGCCAGACCATATTCGGACCGAGTTTGGCGCGCAGGTTTTCGCGCGCGTAATACAGGCGCGACTTCACCGTTCCAACCGGAAGATCGAGAATCTCGGCGATGTCCTGAAGGTTCAGACCGTTCAGATAATACAGCACGATCACGACCCGCTGATCGATGCTCAACGAGTTGATCGCATCGCGGACTTTCGTGCGCAGCTCGATCTGCTCGGTGAGCTGATCGGGAGCCTGGCGCATCGGGCTGACCAGCCGGTCGACGACTTTGTCGAGCGGGGTCCGGCGCCCGCGCCCGCGCGAAAGCCACGTATAGCTCAGGTTGACCGTCACGCGGTACAGCCAGGGCACCAGCGGGCGGTCAGTGTCGATCCGGTCAGCATGGGCATACACTTTCAAAAAGCAGTCCTGCAAAATATCTTCAGCCGCAGCCGGGTCGTGCACGATGATCAGCGCCGTCCGGAAGACACGGGCACGGTATCGCTCGAACAGTACTCCCAATGCGTCCAGATCGGACTCGCGCAGACGTTGGATTAATTCACTATCGGACGGGGTCAGGTCTACATCGGACATGAATAGCTCGCTCCTTGGCCGGATCATTAATTATACTTTAAAGAACAATTGACGGTTCAAAGCTGTTTGGGTTTGCATGAGGATTGGCATTTCTAACAATTGTGTCCTAAGATTATAGAGGTTTCTGGCAAATACTCAAGGTAAAGGCTTTTGGGAACTGCCTCATACCATCTGTTTTCTCGGCGAGCCGTTCATCACACGGACCAACCAACGCGTGCTGCGTCGTGGCAGGGGGTGTTGAATGCAACAGTGCACTAATTGTGGTCACCGTAACCGGGCCGGGATTGTCTTTTGCGAAAACTGCGGCGCGAGCCTGATCGGCAAAATGCCCGTCGACACCAAATCCCTGGACTCCGATAACGCGGAACAGACCCGACTGGCCGAAGAAACCAGACAGCCACAGGGCGAAAAACCCCAGGGGGTGTCCACCTTCCCCGCCGGATCGTATCTGCGGCTGGAGATCGAAGGCAGCACCGAGCCGATCCTGTTTCAACCCAAGCCGGAGACGATCTTTGGCCGGCGCGACCCCGCCACCGGCGCCATGCCCGACATCGACCTGACCCCCTTCGCGGGCTACCGGATGGGCGTCAGCCGGCGACACGCAGCCATCCGGTTTGGCGACGAGCGCAGCCTCGATTTGTGGGACCTGGGCAGCAGCAACGGCACCTTTCTGAACGGTCAGCGCCTCAGCGCCCACCGCCCGTACCGGCTGCACGACGGCGACGAGCTGCGCCTGGGGCAAATGGTCATTCGCCTGTTCTTCCAGGTGGCCGAAGGCGTGCAGGTGACGACTCCCAGCGCCCCCGCCGCGACCGTGCCGCTGGAGCCCGAAGACGTCAAACCGGCAGGCGAAACGCCCAAGCTCGACACCGAGGCAGCCAAGCCCGCCGATGAAGCCAGGCCGGAGCCGGAGAAACCCGCGCCGGAACCCACAGCGCCAGCAGCGGAGCGCCCCCAGCCCGCGACGACTCCGCTCGACGGGGCGCCCAGGCCGGAGCCGGAAAAACCCGCCGCGCCGCCCGCGGAAGCGGCGAAACCAGCCGAGCCGGAACCGGAGAAACCGTCCGGGGCAGAACCGCCCAAACCGGAAACCGAAGCAGCGAAGGCGCCACAGCCTGAAGCGGAGAAACCGCCAGCGGCCCCCGCCGAGGCGCCCAAGGCGGACAGCGCGGCGCCCGCCGAGCCGGAAAAGCAGGCAGCAGAGCCCGCCAAAGACACAGCCGCGCCGCCGAAAACCGGTGCACCTAAACCGGACAGCCCGCCAGCCGGTCAACTGGCGGACGAGGCCAAGGCCGCACCCGAGGAACCGAAGCTGTTGGAAGACAAGGCCGCGCCCGCAGCGCCCAAACTGGCGCCCGGCGCCAAACCCGCGGGCGAGCTTCCGAAACCGGCAGAGGCCGGCGCCAGGCCCGACGAGGCGAAACCGCCAGCGTCCGAACCTGCTGAGCCACCGGCGGAGAAACCCGCCAGCGCCCACAGCTCGCCAGAGCCTGTGTCCGAGCCGGAGCAGCCCCCGGAATCGAACGAAAAACACGACTGAACGGGCCAGTCGTGTCGGGTAACGGTTGCGAAAAAGCCGCTGCTGTGCGGCGCGCCGGTCAGCTCCCCAGAATTTTGATCACGTCGTTGCGAGCGCGGGCCGCCGCGTAGAGCACCTGCCCCATTTTCACATCGTTCGCCACCAGCACGGCCAGCGCCGCGCGCCCGGCGGGGTAGACGATCATGACTCCGTCGTCGCCCTCGATCAGCACCCGCCGCAGGTCGCCTTGCGCCAGCCGCCGCAGCGTGCGCTCGGCCAGCCCGATCAACGTGGCCGACATGGCCGCGACCTGAGGGCTGCTGGTGGGGTTGTCCTGGTAGGCATCGTCGTTTCCCGGCGGATAGGCCGACACCAGCAGGCCGTCGTAATTCACGATCACCGCCGCGATGATGCCCGGCACCGCCGTATGAAGAGTTCTCAGCGTACGCTCCAGCGTTTCACTACGATACTCTCTAACCATGTGCTACTCCCCGCAGCGCAAACACGCCTCTCAGTATAGATCGGCGCGGCGCATCGTCCAAGCCGCCGTTTAGCCACCAAGCATGGGAATGTGAATCCCGTGCCGCCGGGCCGCGGCAATCGCCTCAGGGTACCCCGCGTCGACGTGGCGCGCCACGCCCATCCCCGGATCGGTGGTCAGGACGCGCTCCAGGCGGCGCGTAGCCTCCGGCGTGCCGTCCGCGACGATCACCTGCCCGGCGTGCTGGCTGTAACCAATCCCCACGCCCCCACCATGATGGAAACTGACCCACGTCGCGCCGCCCACCGCGTTGATCAGCGCGTTGAGAATCGCCCAGTCGGAGACGGCATCCGTCCCGTCGCGCATCCCTTCCGTCTCGCGGTTGGGCGACGCCACCGAGCCGGAATCCAGGTGATCCCGGCCAATGACGATCGGCGCGCTGACCTCGCCGGACGCGACCAGATCGTTGAACGCCAGCCCGGCCCGCGCGCGCTCGCCATAGCCCAGCCAGCAGATTCGCGCCGGCAAGCCCTGGAACGCGACGTCACGCTGGGCCCTCTTGATCCAGCGCGCCAGGTGCTCGTCTTCGGGAAACAGCTCGAGGATCGCCCGGTCCGTCCGGTAGATGTCCTGCGGATCGCCGGAGAGCGCCACCCAGCGAAACGGACCCTTGCCCTCACAGAACAGCGGGCGGATGTACGCGGGCACGAACCCCGGATAGTCGAAGGCGTTCGCCACGCCCGCATCGAACGCCCGCTGCCGCAGGTTGTTGCCGTAGTCGAACACGATCGCCCCTTTGGCCTGGAAGTCGAGCATGGCCTGGCAGTGCACGGCCATCGACTGCATGGCCCGGCGCTGGTAGTCGCCGGGATCGTCCTCGCGCAGCCTGACGGCGGCCTCGAAGCTCACGCCGTGCGGCAGGTACGACAGCGGATCGTGGGCGGGCGTCTGGTCGGTCACCACGTCGGGCACGACGTCCATCCGGGCCAGCCGCGGGAAGATGTCCGCCGCGTTGCCGATCAGGCCCACCGACAGCGGCCTGCCCTGCTCTTTGGCTTCCAGCACCTGGGCCAGCGCCTCTTCGAGATCGGTCACCACCCGATCGACGTAACGCGTGCGCAGCCGGCGCTCGGCCATATGCGGGTCGATCTCGATGACCAGCGCCACGCCCTCGTTCATGGTGACGGCGAGCGGCTGGGCGCCGCCCATCTCGCCCAGGCCCGCCGTGAGCACCAGCTTGCCCTTCAGGCTGGGCCAGCCCTGCTGGCGCGCCAGCGAGCCTAGCGTCTCGTACGTGCCCTGCAGAATCCCCTGCGTGCCGATGTAGACCCACGAGCCGGCGGTCATCTGGCCGTACATCATCAGGCCCTGGCGCTCCAGTTCGTCGAAATGTTCCTGGGTGGCCCAGTGCGGCACGAGGTTGGAGTTGGCGATCAGCACGCGCGGCGCGTCGGGGTGCGACTTGAAGACGGCGACCGGCTTGCCGGACTGCACCAACAGCGTCTCGTCGTTCTCCAGCTCGCGCAGCGTCCGCACGATCGCGTCGAAGGCATCCCAGTTGCGGGCCGCCCGCCCCCGGCCCCCGTAGACGATCAGGTTGTCCGGATCTTTCGCCACATCCGGATCGAGGTTGTTCATCAACATGCGCAGCGCGGCTTCTTGCAGCCACCCTTTGCAGCTGATCTCGGTGCCCCGTGGGGCACGAATCACACGTGACATAGCACTCTCCCAAAATCCAATAGGCAGTAACACTCTACGCGCGGTTATTCTATCATCACCCTCGCGAAAAGGGCAGCCGCGCCCCCCGCCAGCTCGGCGCGCTAGCCGTTCACGGCGGTTGCTGGCATAATCTGAGTGGTGCGCACCGCGATCGATCTACGAAGTCACACCACCTGTTACAACACATTTGCAGCACATCACAAGGAGATTCTGATGCAATACACTCACCTTGGACGGACAGGGTTACAGGTCAGCCGGTTGTGCCTGGGCACGATGAATTTTGGCCCCAGGACGAGCGAGCAAGATAGTTTTGCGATCATGGACAAAGCCCTCGACCTGGGCATCAACTTCTTCGACTCGGCCAATGTCTATGGCGGCAAACGGGGAGAAGGCATCACCGAGAGCATCGTCGGGCGGTGGTTCGCCCAGGGAGGCGGGCGCCGCGAAAAAGTGGTGATTGCGACCAAGGTCTACGGCGGGATGGGCGATTGGCCCAACGAATCCCGGCTGTCGGCGCGGCACATCAAGCTGGCGTGCGAAGCCAGCCTGCGCCGCCTGCAAACCGACTACATCGACCTGTACCAGATGCACCACATCGACCGCGATACGCCGTGGGAAGAGATCTGGCAGGCGATGGAACAACTGGTTCGCGAGGGCAAGGTGATCTACGTCGGCAGCAGCAACTTCGCGGGCTGGCACATCGCCCAGGCCAACAGCATCGCCGCCCAGCGACATTTCATGGGCCTGGTTTCGGAGCAGAGCCTGTACAACCTGTCGGCGCGGACCGTCGAGCTGGAAGTGATCCCCGCCTGCCAGGAATACGGCCTGGGGCTGATCCCGTGGAGCCCGCTGGCGGGCGGAATGCTCGGCGGCGCGCTGCAAAAAGCCCAAGAGGGCCGCCGCACCGAGGAGCGCACGCAGCAGCGCATCGAGGAGAACCGCGCCAAGCTGGAGCAGTACGAGAGCTTCTGCCAGGACATCGGCGAGACGCCCGCCGACGTGGCGCTGGCGTGGCTGCTCCACCAGCCGGCGGTCACCGCGCCGATCATCGGCCCGCGCACCATGGACCAGCTCACCGGCAGCCTGCGCGCCCTGGAGATCGCCCTCTCCGACGAACAACTCGCCCGGCTCGACGAAATCTGGCCCGGCCCCGGCGGCGCGGCCCCCGAGGCTTACGCCTGGTAGCCCGGCTTTCGCATCCAACAAAACAGGCAGGTGGACGATCCGCCTGCCTGTGTCTTTTTGGGGATGATGCGCTCGCGGGCTGGCTCAGCCGGAAAACGCGTTCTTCTCCGGCGAATCGGCGGGCGCGGCATCCTCGCCGGCCCCCTCCTGATCGCGGGCCAACCGCCGCTCCTCGAACAGGATCTGCAGCGCCAGCAGCGCCACACCGACCACGATGCAGCTATCGGCCACGTTGAACACCGGCCAGTATTCGACGTGCAGGAAATCGACCACGTAGCCCTGCCGCACCCGATCGATCACGTTGCCCAGCGCGCCGCCAAGCTGCAAGCCCAGTGCCAGCCGCAGGAGGATCGCGTGGTGCGGAAGCTGGCGATAGTAGAAGACGATGATCCCCGACACGATCACCGCGATGATCAGAAAGACGCTGCTGCCCCCCGGAAAGATGCCGAACGCGGCGCCCGTATTGCGCACGTGCGTGAAGCGAAACACCGGCTCGATCGCGTCCAGCGGCATCCACGATTCGCCGGGCGACAGGTGCGCGGCAACGTACCGCTTGGTGATCTGGTCGGCCAGAATCACCAGCCCGGTCACGGCGATCAACAGCAGCCAGTCAATGAGGCGCGCGGGCCGGGCGGAGGGCTGCCCGGTCTGTGGCTGGGGTGAAGTCACCGTCACATCCCGGCGCGATAGTCGCGGACTTCGGCGCAGCGCATGCACAGCGACGTGTACGGCAGCGCTTCGAGGCGGGCGATGTCGATCTCGTTCCTGCAGTTCTCGCAGATCCCATACGTGCCCGCTTCGTGTTTGGCGATGGACTCTTCGATCTGGCGCAGCCGGTTTTTCACGCTGTTGAAGGTCGAAGCATCGACGGTCTGGTCGTACACCATCGTCGCATCATCCGCCTGGTGGTTGGAGTAGCCCGTCCCAGGGGCATCAATCTGCTTGGAATTTTCGAGCTGCTCGAGCTTGGCGCGGTACGTTTCCCGCATGTCGAGCAGCACACCATAGAGTTCGGCTTTGGTGGTCGTCATCGCGATAGCGCTCATCCATCAGTGTCAGAACGTGTGTTGATTGTAGCCAACGGGATGGTACCGGGCAAAATTCCAGGGGCGGAGCACAGCGCCCCGCCCCGGCCCGGTTACACGACGCGCGCCACGCCGATCGTCACGCTTTCGTCGTCGAAGCTGAACTCGCCGCTGTGCGCGCCATCAGCCGGCGCGCCCTCGACCAGCAAGTCGGCCAGCGTCTCGCGCTGGATCAGTTCGGCGGACGACTGCACCGCGTCGCGCAGCGTGTCGGTGGCCCGGTAGGTGACCGTGATCCGGTCGGTGATGTCGAAGTCGGCCTCTTTGCGCAGCGTCTGCACGCGGCGGATGAACTCGCGCGCCAGCCCTTCGCGCACCAGATCGGGCGTCAGCGCCGTCGCCAGCGCGGCCACGTACCCGTAATCCTCGGCCACGGCGTAGCCTTCCGCCGCCGACTGGACGACCTCGCACTGGTCCGGCGTCACGGTGTAACTCGTCCCGTCCACCTCGACGGTGATCGCTTCGCCGGCCAGCAGCGCCTTCGCCCAGCGATCCACGTCCGCCGGTTCGCCCTCGCGCAGCGCCTTCTGCACCTTCGGGAAGTCGCCCTTCAGCGCCCGGCCCAGCACCTGGGGCAGCGGGTTCAGGCTGTACGACACCATCTCCTCGGCGGAATCCGCGAGCCGTACCGCCTTGATGTTGAGTTCCTCGGCGATGGTCCCCGCCAGCGCCTCGACGACCGGCTTTTCGGCGGGATAGCGCACCACGAACAGCCCCTCGGCCAGCGGCTGCCGGACCTTGAGGTTCGCGCTGTTGCGGGCGGCGTGGCCCAGGCTGACGAGTTTTTGCGCCAGCCGCATGTCGTCCATCACTTTCTGGTCGATTAGCGCCTCGTCGTAGGACGGCCACAGCGCCAGGTGCACGCTCTCCGGCGCGTTCGCGTCGCCGCTCACCACCAGGTTGCGGTACATCGCCTCGGACAGGAATGGCATGGACGGCGCGAGCAGCTTGGAGACTGTCACCAGGCATTCGTAGAGCGTCTGGTAGGCGGCCATCTTGTCGACGTCGCTCCCGGACTTCCAGAAGCGGCGGCGCGACCGGCGCAGGTACCAGTTGCTCAGCCGGTCGACGAACGTCTCGATGGGCCGCGTCGCGCCGGGCGCGTCATACGTCTCATACGCCTGGGTCACGTCGCGGACCAGGCTGTGCAGCTCGCTCAGGATCCACCGGTCGAGCAGATCGCGCTCCGCGACGGGCACCGCATCCGCCGCCGGGTCGAACCCGTCGATGTTGGCATACGTCACGAAGAAGCTGTAGACGTTCCACAGCGTCAGGTAGAAGTTGCGGACGACCTCACCCACTAACTCGACCGAGAAACGGCGCGGCTCGCCGGGCGGGCCCGCCGTGTACATGTACCAGCGGAACGCGTCCGCGCCGTAGGCGTCCAGCACGCTCCACGGCTCGACGATGTTGCCCAGGCTCTTGGACATCTTGCGGCCCTTGTCGTCCAGGATGTGTCCCAGGCTGATGCAGTTCTTGAAGTTGACGCTCTCGAACAGCATCGACGCGATGGCGTGCTGACTGAAGAACCAGCCGCGCGTCTGGTCCACCGCCTCGCAGATGTAATCGGCGGGGAACTGCTGCTCGAACATCTCCTGATTCTTGAACGGGTAGCCCCACTGAGCGACGCCCATCGCGCCGCTGTCGAACCACACGTCGATCAACTCCGGCACGCGGCGCATCGTGCTGCTGCACTGCGGGCAGGCAAACGTCACTTCGTCCACGTACGGGCGGTGCAGGTCCAGCTCGGCGAGGTCCTGACCGCTCAGTTCTTCCAGCTCGGCCACGCTGCCGACGCAGTGCATGTGCTGGCAGTCCGGATTCTCGCAGACCCACACCGGCAGCGGCGTGCCCCAATAGCGCTCGCGGCCCAGCGCCCAATCGCGCAGTTCTTCCAGCCAGTTGCCGAACCGCCCGTTCTTGATGTGCTCCGGCACCCAGTTGATCGTCTGGTTAAGCTCGATCATCTTGTCGCGATAGCGGGTCGACTCGATATACCACGTCTCGCGCGCGTAATACAACAGCGGCGTGTGGCAGCGCCAGCAGAACGGGTAGTTGTGGACGTAGTCTTCGGCCTTGTAGAGCAGCCCGCGCGCCTGCAGGTCCTGCTTGATCAGCGGGTCGGCGTCTTTGACCCACATGCCGGGCCACAGATCGACCTGCTCGACGAACGTGCCTTCCGGCGTGACGGTCTGGAGCACGGGCAGGCCGTGCTCGCGCCCAACGTCCATGTCGTCCGCGCCGAACGCCGGGGCGATGTGCACGATGCCCGAACCGTCTTCCATGCTCACGAAATCGCCGTGCACCACGTACGAGTAATCCTCTTCGACCGGCAGGAACCGGTAGAGCGGCTCGTAGTGCATCCCCAGCAGCTCCTCGCCTTTCATCTCCTGGACGACTGTGTAGGCTTCCGGATGCTTGAGCGCTTTCTCCATCAGCGGCTTGCCCAGGATCAAGCGCTCGGTGCCGCTGCCATCCTCGGACGGCCCTTCGACCATCACGTAATCCATGCGGCGGCCCACCGCCAGCGCCGCATTGCCGGGCAGCGTCCAGGGCGTGGTGGTCCAGGCGAGGAAGAAGGTCCCCGGCTGGTCCTTCACCGCGAAGCGCACGAACACGCTCGGGTCGGCGACCTCTTCGTAGCCCAGCGAAACCTCGTGGCTGCTCAGCGGCGTGCCACAGCGCGCGCAGTAGGGGACGACCTTGTAGCCCTGGTAGAGCAGGTCTTTATCCCAGAACTGGCGCAGGATCCACCACACGCTCTGGATGTACTCGTTGGTATAGGTGACATACGCGTTGTCGAGGTCCACCCAAAACGCGATCCGCTCGGTGAGGCGCTCCCACTCCTTGATGTAGCGAAAGACGCTCTCGCGGCACTTTTCGTTGTACTTGGCGATGCCGTATTCCTCGATCTGGTGCTTGTGCGTGAAGCCAAGCTCCTTCTCGACCTCGATCTCGACCGGCAGGCCGTGCGTGTCCCAGCCACCCTTGCGCAGCACATACGCGCCGTTCATGGTGTGGTAGCGCGGGAACATATCCTTGAACGCGCGCGCCAGCACGTGATGCGTGCCAGGGCGACCGTTCGCGGTGGGTGGCCCCTCGAAGAACACGTAGTTCCTGCCGCCTTTGCGCTCGTCCATCGTCCGTTGGAACACGTCCCGCTCGCGCCAAAAAGCGAGCTGGTCCTGTTCGAGCGCGTTGATGTCAACCTTGGGTGTTACACCTTTAAACATGCTTCCTCCTGAACGCAGTTCGGAACTCACGATCATGACGACGGCCCCATAGAGAGTCCGATCTGGCAATGGTGCGCGGCATGGGCCGCATCAGCCAGCCTGCCACGGTGGCACCTCCCCCTCACCTGACCTCGCGGAACTGTGTGACGCGAAACACGGTTGGGCCTTCGTCTTCGGTATAGCCCTCCGCGATCGACACTTCCCACGACACGCCGTCCCCCGCCGACTCGCTGCGCCCGCGGCAGGTGGCGACGCTGTAGCTCGCGCCGGCAGTGCGCGGATCCGGGTCGCTCGATGGTGGCTGCTGGGCGCTGTACCGGCAGGTGCCGCCTTCGTTTTCGTAAAACGCCGCCACCTCGCGCCCCGTCTGGCCGGTGCGATAGACCCAGTATTCCGCGCCCCGGTCGGGCTTCACGTGCTCGATTTCCTGGGCGCCATCGGGCACCGGAACCCCGGCAGGGAACAGCAATCCGTACAGTGGACCACCCACCCGCGACAGAATCAGCGCCGCCAGCACCAGGACCACCGCCATCGCCGCCAGGGCCAGCCCCATCGGGACGCTGCGCCGGGGCTGTTCGCCTCGTTCGCTGGTCGGAGTCGCCATCGTCAATTCCCCCAATAGCGCCGGACGTCGATCAAGACCTCGCCCGTGGCCTGCCCATCCGCGTCGTACTGGGGCTGGATGGTGATTTCGTTGTACTGCGTCATGTCCAGCCACGACCGGTCGACGAGGCAGGTCGTATACAGATAACCCTCGCGCAGCGGCTCGCCGTCCGGCTGGTCGACCACCCGCGCATACTGGTCGTGGCACACCATGTCAGCCTGCCGCGCGAACGCCGCGACGATCTCCTCGATCGGTGAGGTCGAAATGTACTGGTAGTGATCGGAATGATCCGAGAGCACCTCGCTGCCGACCTGTCGCGCGCCGGGCACCATGTCGATCTCCAGCGGCTTGTTGCGGCTGTCGCGCATGAGGAGGAACGCGATCCCCGCCACGACTGCCGCCACCAACACCAGCCCGAACACACCCAGCGCAATACGCACCAGACGGCTTTCGGGCAGCACCACCCCTGGGAACGCACTTTGCGTTGCGTCGGCCTGTCGATCGTCTGTCATTTCCTGCTCTCCTTACGCCGGTTCCAACCGGTCGAGCCGGTCTTCACCCTCGATGATCGCTTGCGCCAGCCGGACATCCGCCTCCAGCAGGCCACGCAGCGCCGCCGCCTGCTCGCTCTCGAACACGATTTGCCAATCGCGCAGGCCGGCGGTTTGCTCGCGCAGCAGCTCGAGCTGCGCCCGCGCCGCGTCCGGCTGGCCCTGGCGAGCGTAGTTGCGCGCCAGCCACAGGCGGGTCAGCAGGCAGTAGCGGCTCTGCGGGACGCCCAGATCGAGCGCCCGCTCCAGGTGTTGGATCGCCTCCGCCGCCAGCCCGAGCCGGTCCTCGATCAGCCCCAGGTTGTACGCGCCCATCCACTGGCCCGGGTCGCGCTCGTGGGCCTGTTGGGCATAGCGCCGCGCCGTTTCGAAATCGCCGCTCTGCGCGTACGTCTCCGCCAATCCGGCCAGCCCGACCAGCGAGTCCGGATCGCGCGCGACGATGCTCTGGTAATCGGCTATGGCGCGGTCCAATTGCCCGGCCAGCCGGAAAATCTCCGCCCGGAAGCGCCGGTGACCGAGCTCGTCCGGCTCGGCCTCGATCAAGCCATCCATCACCGCGGCGGCTTCGTCGTACGCGCTGTTGCGCAAATGCCGGATCGCGGCCTGGTACTCCATCCGCACCCGGCTGCGCAGCACGAACTGGGCCACCACGATCCAGCCCACGCCCACCCCGGCCAGGAACAGAACGCCATCCGGCCACACCACGCCGATCGCCAGCAGGACCAACCCCGGCCCCAGCGCCAGCCACAGCCGCCGCCGGTCTTTCGGCGCGGCGCGGACGTGCAGCGCCCAGGCCACGGCGAACAGGCACACCCAGGCCAGCGCCAACTGGACCGAGATCACCCACCGCTCCGGCCCGACGACGGCCACCAGCCCCAAGCTGATCGCCAGGGCGGCCACGAACAGCCCCGCCAGCAGCCGGGCCCAGGCCGGACCTAACCAGTTCGCAAGCTGCCCCATCGCTCTGCCAGCCCTTCCGTTTTACGCGCCGTCGAGCGCCAGCCGCATCCGGACGACCACCGGCCTGCCGCCAACCGCCTCCCAGAAGGCCACGCCCGCCGGATTGGTCGCGGCGACCTGCCACTCGATGTGCGCGACGCCCTGCTCGGCGAACCAGCCCGCCATCGCGCCGAAAAGCTGCCGGGCCACGCCGCGCCGCCGGTGCGCCGGATCGACGAACACGTCCGCGATGTAGCCCGACTCGGCGTGCTCGAACAGGTCGGAATACAGATCCACGACCGCGCCGAGCACGTACCCCACCACCTCGCGATCGATCTCGGCCACGAAAGCGCGCGTTTGCGGGTCGTTGCGACGCTCGACCAGGCGAGCCGCGTAACGCTCCGCCGCCCCTTCGGTCGGGACCGGCATCCGGTCGTCCAGCGCCACGTGATACTCCGACAGCGCCAGCCACAACCGGGCTATGGCGCCCTCGTCGCGCCGCCTGACGCGCCGGATTCTGACCTCGCTCGCCATGTCATCTCCCCACAATACAAACTCCCATCCCTCATCATTCAAGGGACGGGAGTCTCACACTCTCGCGGTACCACCCTTATTCCCCGCCACGCGGCAGGGCGCTCGGTTGCCACCAACATGGCAAGGTCGGGATAACGGCGACCACTCCGGCACAGCTTACTGGTGCGCTCGCACGTTCGGCTTGCAGCTCAGGAAGGATTTTCTGCCCGTTCGCCGCGCCCGGCTTCCACCATCCCAGGCTCGCTGATCGGCTCCGCGGACATACTCGTTTCCGTCGTCGCTTTTGTGGTGACGCCAGCATACCATACAGCCCTACCCCGGTCAAGCCCCGTTGGTCACAGCAGGTCGGGGATCTGTTCCGGATGCTCAGCCACCTTCACCCCGGCGGCGTTCAGCGCGGCGATCTTGTCCGCTGCCGTGCCGCTGCCTCCCTCGACGATGGCGCCCGCGTGGCCCATGCGCTTGCCGGGCGGCGCGGTCTGCCCGGCGATGAACGCGACGACCGGCTTGGTCATGTGGGCGGCGATATAGCTGGCCGCCTTCTCCTCGTCCGTCCCGCCGATCTCGCCGATCATCACGACGCGCTCCGTCTCGGGATCGTCCTCGAACATCTGGAGCACGTCGATGAAGCTCGTCCCGTTCACCGGGTCGCCGCCAATGCCCACACATGTCGTCTGGCCGATGCCGCGCTGCGTCAGCGCATAGACGACCTCATACGTCAGCGTGCCGCTGCGCGACACCACGCCCACGTTGCCGGGCGTGGCAATGTGGCCGGGCATGATGCCCAGCTTGGCATGATCCGGCGTGAGCAGGCCCGGGCAGTTGGGCCCCACCAGGCGGCTGCTGCTGTGATCGAGCCGGGCGCGAACCTTCATCATGTCCAGCACCGGAATCCCCTCGGTGATGCACACGATCAACTCGATCTCGGCGTCGATAGCCTCGTACATCGCGTCCACGGCGAACGCCGCCGGGACGTAAATCACCGAGGCGTTGGCGCCCGTAGCCTCGCGAGCGGCTTTCACCGTGTCGAACACGGGCTTGCCCAGCACCCACTCGCCGCCCTTGCCGGGCGTCACGCCGCCGACGACGTCCGTGCCGTACTCGATCATCTGCTCGGTGTGAAACAGACCTTCGCGACCCGTAATGCCCTGAATCAGGACCTTGGTGTCTTTGTTCGCAAGAATTGACATCGTCTCCCCGTCCTTATGCGCTGCGCGCTGCCGCAACCGCTTTTTGCGCCGCGTCGGCCAGCGTCGCCGCGCTGACCATGTGCGGAATCTTCGCCTCGTCAATCAACCGGCGGCCTTCTTCCTCGTTGGTGCCGACCAGCCGCACCACCATCGGCAGATCGACCCTGACCTCGTCCAGCGCCGTCAGGATGCCCATCGCCACCTCGTCGCAGCGGGTAATGCCGCCGAAGATGTTGAACAGCACCGCCTTCACGTTCGGATCGGCCAGGATGATGCGCAGCGCCGCCGCCACTTTATCGGCCTTCGCGCCACCGCCAATGTCGAGGAAGTTGGCCGGAGATCCGCCAAACAGCTTGGTCATGTCCATCGTCGCCATCGCCAGCCCGGCGCCGTTGACCATGCAGCCGATCTCGCCGTCGAGCTTGACGTAGCTGAGCCCTGCTGCGCGGGCTTGCGTCTCGGCAGCAGGCTCGGCGCTGGTGTCGCGCAGCTCGGCCAGCCCCGGGTGCCGGTAGAGCGCGCTGTCGTCGATCGACATCTTGCCGTCCACCGCCAGCAGGTTGCCGCTACCGTCGATGATCAGCGGGTTGATCTCGGCCAGCGTGGCGTCGCTCTCCACGTAACAGCGGTACAGCCCGCGCGCGATCTGCATCATCTGCTTCCACAGCTCGCGGGGCAGCTCGATCCCGTAGGCCAGGTTGCGGATCTGGTAATCGCGCAGGCCGAGGAACGGGTCGATGTGCTCGCGGACGATCTTGTCCGGCGACACGCGGTTGACTTCTTCGATGTCCATGCCGCCTTCGGCGCTCGCCATGATCAGCGGCTGGCGCGCGGCGCGGTCGTTGGTCACGCCCAGATAAATCTCCGTTTTGATCTCGGATGCCTGATCGATCAGAACCCGGAGCACCTTGTGCCCCTTGATGTCCATGCCCAGGATTTCGTCGGCGCGCTGCTGGGCTTCCTCGGGCGTCTGGGCCAGCTTGACGCCGCCCGCCTTGCCGCGCCCGCCGGTCAGCACCTGGGCCTTGACGACAACCGGCCCGCCGAGTTCCTTCGCGATTTCGTAAGCTTCTTGTGGGGAGCGTGCTACTTTCCCTTTCGGGATGGGGATGTCGAACTCAGAAAAACGTATTTTTGACTGGTATTCATGCAGGTTCACCGATTTTGCCTCCAGATCGATAACGCGTAAGAGTAGAGGGCTCTGCTGGAAGTATAACACCCGCCTCACCGGCCTCACAACCGGGCGCGATCAAAAACAGGCAGGAGATTTTGCCCCTGCCTGCTCGCTGCGTACCGTCCGCCAGGCGGGCCGGCGTCAGCCCGCCGCCGGGACGGTGAACCCAAACGTGCTGCCCTTGCCCGGCTCGCTCTCGAAAAAGAACGCGCCATCCATCAGCTTGATGAAGCCCATCGCGATCGGCAGGCCCAGGCCGTGCCCCTTGAACGAGCGCACGTGCTCGCTCTCCGACCGCCAGAACAGCTCGCCCACGTGGGTCAGCTCGTCCACGCTCATCCCGATCCCGGTGTCGATCACGGATACCTTCAGCCTGCCGTCCGCCGGTTCGGCGCGGACCGTGATCGTGCCGCCGTCCGGCGTGTACTGGATCGCGTTCACGACCAGCTTCTTGAGCGCCTGCACCAGCCGCTCGCTGTCCAGGTTCAGGATCGGCAGGCCATCCGGCGTGTCGAACACCAGTGTGTGATTGTGCTCGGCGGCCAGCTCAGCCGTGTCCTTCTCGACCTGCATGGCGACGTTCTTGTACATATCCATCTTCGGTTCCAGCCGGATGCGGCCCGAGTGGATCTTGCTGATGTCGCTGACATCCGAGACGAGATGCTCCATGCGGATCACGTTGGACCGGATGGTGTCGGCGAACTGGCGCTGCATATCGTTCAGCTCGCCGACCACGTTTTTCGCCAGCATGTCCGAATAGCCGCGAATGCTCGTCATCGGGATGCGAATCTCGTGCACCATGACCGAGACGAATTTGGCGTTGGTCGCGATCTCTTCGGCCAGGCGCTCGCGCAGTTCGGCGGCGTCCTGCCCTTCCCCGCGCTGCTGGGCGCTCTCCAACAGCCCGGCGAGCACGTCCAACTGCTGCGCGATCTCGCCGTCTGCCCCGGCGCGCAGCGTTCCCACCAGCGAACGAGCCGCCTGGAGAGGCGTTTCGGGCGCATCGCTCATGAGTCATCTCTCCCATCCGACCGCCACCAGCGCCTTAGCACGCAGGTGAGGCTGGCGACGCGGAATAATTAAGACAAAACAAAGTCAATAACATTACCTTAATACAAAACACCCCAGCCTGTCAAACGGGTCGGGGTGCGAGATGATGCGTCACAACAGCGGCTAACTCTTTTTGCGCCGCCCGTACCAGAATGTGTAGAGCGGCAGCAGCGCCGACTGCGCCGAATCGAGCACGGCGTCCGACGTCCGGCGGGCCAGATAGCGCGCCCGTCCCAGCGAGAAAAGGCTGTGCGCCGGGCTGATCTCGCCGGTGCCCACCTGGATCACCGCCGAAGCCCACGTCAGGCCCGCGCCAAACGCGCACATCGCCACCAGGTCGCCGTCCTTCAGGCGGCCTTCCTCCACCGCTTCGACGAGGGCCAGCGGCACCGAGGCGGCGGACGTGTTGCCGTAGCGTTCGAGGTTCATGTAGAACTTGTCCAGCGGCACGCGCATCTGCCGCGCCGCCGATTCGATGATTCGCGCGTTGGCCTGATGGGGAATGTACAGGTCGATGTCATCCGGCGTCAGCCCGGCATCGTAAATCGTGCGTTTGAGCGAGTTGGACAGGGTGCGCACCGCGAATTTGAACACTTCCTGCCCGTTCATCCGCAGATACTGCCGCCGCTCGTCGACGGTCCGCTGCGAAATGGGCGACACCACGCCGCCATCCGGCACGTAGAGCGCCATCGCGCCGGAACCATCCGAGCCCAGCTCGAACGACAGCATCCCGCCCGGCTCGTCGCTGGCTTCGACCACGGTCGCCGCCGCCGCATCGCCGAACAGCACGCACGTCGTGCGGTCGGTGAAATCGAGCGCGAACGAGATGATCTCCACGCCGACCACCAGGATGCGGTTATACGCTCCGCTCTGGATGTACTGCGACGCCGTGACCAGCCCGTACACCCAGCCCGAACACCCCGCCACCAACGCAAACGCGCCGCACTGGGCGCCGAGCATATCCTGCACCTGACTGGCGACCGAGGGCAGCAGATAGTCGGGCGAGGACGTGGCGACGATGATCAGGTCCAGGTCGCCCGGCGTGATTCCGGCGACCGCCAAAGCCTGTTGGGCCGCGGCGACCGACATGCTGGATGTCGTGTCGTTCTCGGTGCGGAGGCGCCGCTCGCGAATGCCGGTCCGAGTCCGGATCCATTCGTCGCTCGTATCCACCATGCGCGCGAGGTCGTCGTTGGTGACGACGCGCTCCGGCACGTACTTGCCCCAACCGGTGATTTTGGCGTAACGTTGGCTCATCGGTACACCCTCCCGAAGGTTCGGATCATGTCAATCGAGAGAACGACTATCAGGCTGCGGACGTTCAGCGCTCGCGCCAGGACGTCAGCGCATCCATGACGAAGGGCCGCGAGGCGATCAACACGACGCCCGCGGTGAGCGTCGCGCCGCCAATCCCGGCGGCCAACTGCGTTCGCGGCGGCAACCGGCGCAGCCGCTGCCACCACGTCCGCCGCTCCGGTTCCTGACCGTACAGCAACTGCTGGCGCAGGTGCTCGACGAACAGGTCGGACGGTTTCACGTCGACCAGCGACCGGCTGAGACGTTCGGCCACAGCGACGAGGCCCTCCACCTGATCGATCGCGATCCGGTCATACGGCGCGATCAGGCGGTCCAGGTCGACACTCTCGCCCAGCAGCGCGTCAGCGTGATCGGCGAGAAACTCGGCCAGTTGCCGGTGCGGGCGATGCGTGCGGCGGTTGAATAGATCGAATGACATTGGTTTCACCTCGGCATGAGTCACGATGTTGGCACGCCCGGCGGATCACAGGCCGAACCGCCGGCGGCGGGGTCGAGGCTCGGACCCGTCCTGGTTTTCGAGCACATCACGCAGCGACAGCAGCGTGCGATGGTACAGCGATTTGATCGCGCCCTCGGTCCGGTTCATGATCGCGCCGATTTCGGCATTGGACAGGCGCTCGACGAACTTCAAGATCAACAACTGCTGGCGGTCCGGCGGCAGTTCGCGAATCGACCGGAGCAGCATCTCTTCTTCTTCCAGCGACTCGGCCAGCGCTTCGGGCGCGCTGAAGCCGTGCCCGCTCATGATCGTTTCGTCCAGCGGGACGATCTTCTGACGTCCCCGGTCGCGGTGCCAGTTCGCCACCAGGTTATGCGCAATCCGGTACAGCCACGCCGAGAACGGCACCCCGCGATCGTTGTAGTGGCCGATGTGACCCAACGCCCGGAAGAACACGCGAGAGGTCAGGTCTTCGGCGTCGTGATGGTTCCCGGTCCGGTAGTACACATAGTTGTAAATTTTCTGGACGTAACGCGTATACAACTCGCCGAACGCGGTCGGGTCATCGGCCTGGGCCCACTCGACCAACTGGGCGTCGCCGGCCTCGGCATACGCGCGGCCTCCATTTGTATTCGGCCTGGTCATGCGTACTAACACCTCATCACGGCAAAGGTTACGCTGCGGCGCGCACCTGCAACGGGTGCCAGTATACCAGGCAAACCGGGCCCTCACTAGCCCACCCTGGCCCTGAGCCGGGCCTGTTTGCTATAATGCACGCTATGAACCAACCTCTGACACAACAACGGCTGCGCATCCGGTTCGGCAAGCACGGGCCGCTGCGCTACGTGGGCCATCTCGACCTGTCCAAGACCTGGGAGCGAGTGCTGCGGCGCGCGGAGATCCCGCTCGAATATTCGCAGGGCTTCAACCCGCGCCCGCGGATGCAGTTCGCGGCGGCGCTGCTGGTCGGCGCCACCAGCGAGAGCGAATACCTGGATATCTGGCTGACCGAACGCCTGCCCGGCTCGCTGCAGGGCGATTGGCGCCCCCGACTGCAAGCCAGCAGCCCATCCGGCCTGGAAATCTACGCGCTCGACGAGGTGCCGGTCAAGCAGGCGGCGCTGCCCACCCTGGTCACGGAGTCGGAATACACTTTCACGCTGCTCGATGATTCGATCGGGCCGGACGACCTGCGGGCACGCGCGGACGAATTACTCGCCCAGCCCGAAATCCCGCGGACGCGCAACAACAAGATCTACGACCTGCGCCCCTTGATCGTGGACCTGTCCGTGGACGGCAACGGCAGCCTGGTCGCGCGGCTGGTCACCGGCGACCGGGGCAACGGGCGCGCGGACGAACTGCTCGACGCGCTGGGGCTGGACCTCGCCCAGGCGCGCATTCACCGCCGCCGGCTGATCCTCGACGAGAGCGGCTGACATGTGCCCCAACAAAAACGGCGGCCTCCCCTGCTCCGGAGAGACCGCCGCGATGACTCGACTCGCTAGTTGCAGCAGGTCAGGTGATCCAGCAGCCTGTCCAGCTTTTCGCGGGGCGGGCGGAGTTGTTCGTCGGTCAGGTGAACCAGCGGCGTGTCGACCATGTGGCTGGTCTCGGCCAGCGTGGGCCGGTCCTCTTCGACGTAGATCAGGCCCGTGATAAACTGGTTGGCCTCGCGCGCCTCTTCGATCAGGCGGAAAGCCGCCATCTTGTCGGTCGGATCGTGCTTGTCCGGGTCCAGCTTCTTGAGCACCAGGTGCGACCCATCGTGCAGTTCCACCGCCTGAACCTGCCCCGGCTCCATCATATCAACGATGATCGGTTCCTGTTCCGGGATGAAGGTGATGTCCTGCAGCGGCTCTTCATGGGCCTTGCCGTACGGATAGCTCTTGGTCGATGACTCGTGGTTGTTGAACGTCACGCACGGGCTGATGATGTCGAGCACCGCGGTACCGCGATGGCGAATAGCCGCTTTGAGCAGCTCGCGCACCTGCTTCGAGTCGCCCGCAAACGAGCGCGCCACGAACGACGCATCCGCAGCCAGCGCTTCCAGGCAGATATCGATCGGCGGCAGTTCGTTCATGCCAGCATACTTCAGTTCCTGGCCGATGTCCGCCGTGGCGGAGAACTGGCCCTTCGTCAGGCCGTAAACGCCGTTGTTCTCGACGATGTACACCACCGGCACGTTGCGGCGCACCATGTGCTTGAACTGCCCCAGGCCGATGCTGCCCGTATCGCCGTCCCCGCTGACGCCGATCGCGATCAGCCGGTTGTTGGCTGTGGTCGAGCCGGTCGCAATGGCGGGCATGCGCCCGTGCAGCGCGTTGAAACCATGCGAGCGATTGAGGAAATAGGCCGGCGACTTGCTGGAGCAGCCGATGCCGCTCAGCTTGATCACGTCGTGCGGGTTGATCGAAAGGTCGTAGCACACCGCGACGATCTGGTTCGAGATGGAGTTGTGGCCGCATCCCTGGCACAGAGTCGAGTCGCCGCCCTTGTAATCGTTACGCTGCAATCCAATGAGGTTGACGCGCGTTCCCATATTGTTACCGCTCCTGTTCCAAAACGGCAGCCGTCAGCCAGCGCGGCGTCAGCGGCAAGCCGTCCGAATATGCCAGTGAAAAGACGCGCGGCGCGAGGTCCGGAAATTCCATCCGGATGATCTGCGCCATCTGCCCGTCGGTGTTGTTCTCCACCACGTAGATCCGGCTGTGCTGCTCGATGAAGTCCCGCGTCACACCGTTGAGCGGCAGCGCGCGCAGCCGCAGATAATCGGTCGCGATTCCCTCGGCCTCCAGCCGGTCGCGCGCCTCGACCACGCAGGCATGCGTCGTCCCGTAGGCGATCAGCCCGATCTCAGCGCCAGCTTCATCCACGTCGGGCGCGGGGATCAGCGAGCGCGCCGTGTCGAATTTGCGGTTCAGCCGCTCCATGTTTTTCACCCAGTCTTCAGGGCGCTCGCTGTAGCGCGCCTGTTCGTTGTGACCGGTGCCGCGCGCGAGGTAGGCCGCCTTCGGGTGATCGGTGCCGGGCAGCGTGCGGTAGCCAATTCCGTCGCCATCCACGTCCGCGTACCGGGCGAAGCCGTCGAGTTCTTCCAGGTCTTCGGCGGTCAGGACCTTGCCGCGATCCATCGGCGTATCAGGATAGTCGAAAGGCTCGCTCATCCACAGGTTCATGCCCAGGTCCAGGTCGCTGAGCACGAAGATCGGCGTCTGGAGCCGTTCGGCCAGGTCGAACGCCTTCCAGCCGAACTCGAACGCCTCGTGCACATCGCGCGGAAACAGGACCGGGTGTTTCGTGTCGCCATGCCCGAGGAAATAAGCGGTCAGCACGTCGCCTTGTGCCGTGCGCGTTGGCAGGCCGGTGCTCGGCCCCATGCGCTGCACGTCCCACACCACGGCGGGCACTTCCGCGTAATAGGCCAGTCCGGCAAACTCGGTCATCAACGACAGCCCCGGACCGGAGGTAGCCGTCATCGCGCGGGCGCCTGCCCACCCGGCGCCAATCACCATGCCAATCGCGCCGATCTCGTCTTCGGCCTGGACAACCGCATAGGTTGCCAACCCGGTCTCCGGATCGGTGCGCAAATCGCTGAGGTAGGCGCGCAGCGAGTCGATCATGCTGGTCGAGGGGGTAATCGGGTACCAGGCCGAGAAGGATACCCCGCCGAATACCGAGCCCAGCGCGCCCGCCGAGTTCCCGTCCAGCAGCAGCATGCCCTGGGTTTTGTCCATCGGCTCGACCATGTACGGGTCGGTCTTCGCCAGGTTGTCCTGGGCCCATTCGTAAGCCGCAGTGACGATCGCCATGTTCATGTTGACCGGCTTGGCCTTGCCGTCGAAATGGAAATCGAGCGCAAACCGGATCTGCTCCATGTCGATATTGAGCAGCGTAGCCAACACGCCCACATACGCCATGTTCGACACGTAGGATGTCAGGTTGGAGGGAGTATCCGAGGCATCGACCAGCGCCTTGACCGGGATCGGGTAGTACGTAATGTCGTCCCGGTCGTGCTGGATCTGCCACTCTTCCGGGTACAGACACACGCCCTGTGGCGGCAGCTCCTTGATATCCTCGGCAGCCGTCGTGCGGTTCATCGCCACCAGGATCTGGTAATCCATACGCCGGGCCGTATACCCGTCTTTGCTCAGCCGGATCGTGAACCAGGTCGGCAGCCCTTGAATGTTCGATGGGAAGATGTTTTTGCCGCTCACCGGGATGCCCATGCGGAACAGCGCCCGCAGAATGGCGGTATTGGCAGTTTGACTGCCCGACCCGTTCACGGTCGCGATCATGATCTGGAAATCGTTCACGATCGGCTGGTGATCGGTGAGCAGTGAATCAATCGGTGAACTCTGAACGTTGCTCATAACACGGTACGCTCCTGAGTGTAGTCAATCACTCAAAACCTAAATAGATGCCGGGTTTTGGAATATTGGAGCTTGCGCCATTCGCCTCAGCGTCGACCGGCATACGCCGCAACAGGGTCATATGCTCGGCCAGGGCCTGGTGCCCTCCGTCCAGGTCCCCACGCGCCACGCATTCCACCATGCGCTCGTGATAACCCCACACCTGCCGGTGGTAGGACAGCTCCGTGAAGAACGCCAGCCCAAACGCCTGATAGGCGACCCAATAGGCTTCCAACAATCCTTGAACGAACGGGTTGGAGAGATGCTTAAAAAAGGTTAAGTGCAGATCGCGATGCTCCTTGAACGGGACTTCAATCGGGACATGATTCAACTTGTCAAATGCGCAATTCACTACCTGGCGCAAATGCGCGATATCGTCGGGCTTCAGCAGGGCAACAGCTTCGTGCCAGAAATACAGCTCGATGCCGATGCGCAGTTGAGAGAAATCGTGGAAATAGGACCGGTCGAGTCCGAGCGCATAGAGCACGCTCAGCTTGGCCGCCGGGCCAAAGTCGAAAGCCTGGACCTGCGTGCCGGTGCGGGGCTTGATCTGGACGAAGCCCAACGCGCGGGCAACTTCGAGTTCCTCGCGGATTTTGCTGACGCTGACGTCGAGTTCGGTGCTGAGTTCGGAGATCGTCGGGAGGCGTTCGCCGGGCTTGACCTGGTGCTCGATGATGTAGCGGAGAATGTCTGCATCTATCAAAGAGTCAGACATGCAATACTGCCTTCATGGGTTGCGAACCCATTCAAATGATCTGATCAATATGATTAATCCGATGTAACCACATTATAGAGGATCGCCCGCCAGATAGCAACCCGGCCAGCCACCCAATTTTTGGGGGGTTCTCAAGTGGAAATGCGCACGCTTCCGAGAGGGATCATTCGTCTTTGGGCGGGAGCCACGCCCGGTATTTTTTCTCTTCGTTCTGGCCGTTGCTCTGGTCGCTGTTCTGGCCGTTGTTCGACGCGCCGGCGGCGGCCTCCGGTTCGGCATCTGAGGCCGGCTCGGATGTGCCGGAGCGCGGCTTGACAGACCCGGACTCCTTGACGTCGACCGACGACTCGACCATGCGCATCGTCTCGCCCAGCACGCGCTTGGTGGGCGACATCTGCCGCAGATCGCGCGCACCCTGGCCCAGCTCGCGCGTGACGTCCATCAATTCCTTGCCTTCCGGCCCCAATTCCTGCTCCATCTGGGCCATCACGTCGGACCACATCTTCCGCCCTTTGTAGACCATCTTGCCCAGCTCGCGCGCCCATTTGGCCGTGTTCTCCGGGCCGCCGATGATGAACAATGCCAGCGCGATGATCAACATTTCCGCCAACCCTACACCGAATATTCCGTCCATGCGCTTACCCTCGTCCTAAAGCCATTTCACCACCAAGTCTAATCCGACACGCCCGTTTTTCCAACCCTGGATTCGCGCGTGGCGAGCGCGATCCCGGCCAGGATCAGCGTCGCTCCGGCGAGCTGCAAGGGGACCGGCCACTCGTCCAGGAACAGCATCGCCAGCAGGCCGCTGCCCACCGGCTCGACCAGGACCACCATGCTGACGTAAGCCGCCGGTAAAAATCCCAGCGCGTAATTGAACGAGGAGTGGCCGATGAGCTGCGGCACGAGGCCCATCAACACCATCCACAGATACGCCTCGCCCGGCAGACCCCGCACCTGCTGGCCGGACACCAGGACGACGATTACCAGCAGCACCGCCGCCACGCTGTAGACCAGCCAGATATACGCGATCACGCTCAGACGGGCGCGAAGCTGGCGGCCAATGACGAAGTAGATCGACACCATCCACGCGCCGAACAGCGCCAGCCCGTTGCCCAACAGCGGCTCTTGCCGTGTCGGCGGGGTCCCGGCCTCGCCGCTCAGCGCCACGACCGTCCCCCCGACCAGCGCGAGCACCAGCCCGGTGAGCGCCCACCGCCCCACCCGCTCGTGGAGGACCAGCGGCGCCATCAGCGCCACCCACAGCGGGTTGGTCGTGACCAGGGTCACGCTGTTGACGACAGCCGTGTATTCCAGCGAGGAGATCCACGAAGCGAAGTGCAGCCCCAGCACCACGCCCGACGCCACCGCCAGCCACACGTCGCGCACCTGGATCGTGCGCAACTCGGCGCGGTGGCGGCGCAGCACGATCGGCGTCAGCACCACCGACGCGACCGACAGCCGCGCCGCGGCCAGCACCAGCGACGGCGCGCCCTCCGCCTGCGCCAGCCGGATGAAGATCGCCGCCGTCGAAACGGCCAGCACGCCGATGAAGAGTGCCGCGTAAGGCTGCCAGCCGCGCACTACCGCGGGAGCAGCCGCCTCGTGGGCATGTTCGGTCATGAGTTTCTCCTGGGCCGGGTGTGCCGTGCGGCCCGCTCGTGCGCTTCTGGGAGCCAGTGGACAGGTCGCTATTATAACGGGCCCGCGAGCGGTTGTCGTTCGCGGGCCATCGATCGCGGTGAAACGGGACTACAGCACCCGGGTGATTCTGAGCCAACCATCCTGGTGCGCGGCGTTCGCCGCTTCGAGCGCGTCCTGCGCGCCCAGCACCACGACCAACCCCTCGGCGCTCACCCGGTCGAGAACGTCCGCAAACTGGCGGAAATGCTCCGGCGTCGTGCCCAGGACCTCGTCGCGCAGTTCCTGGCGCAGCGCGTCCGTCTCGCCGATCAGGTAGCGCTGAAACGACGTGTAGCCTTTGGCGTCGGGCAGTTGGTACGCGTCCAGCATGGCGATCGCGCCGATCACGCTTTTCACCAGCTCGTCGCGGCTCAAGTCCAGCTTGCGCAAAAACGCGCCGGTCCGGTCGTAGTTCTCGATGGTCGCCGCCAGGTTCGGATCGCGATAGGACAGGTACGCCAACGCGCCCGACCGCCAGTCGAACACGGCGAACCCGCCGTAGGCGCCGCCATGCACGCGGACGCGCTCCCACAGCCACGTCGTGCGCACGAAGTTAAGGATCGGGATCACCGAGCCGTGCCGCTGGTAGCCCAGCGCGTACAGGTCGGCGCCCTTGCCCACGTAGTTCACTTGCGCCGGGATGATCAGCCCTTCGTGGGAAGCGTCGCCGCGCCACGCCCAGCGATGCCACTCCGGCTCCGCCGCGGGCAGCCCGGCCAGCAGATCGTCGAGCTGGGTGCTAACCTGGCGCCAGGCGGCTTCGTCGAGGGTGACGTTCGCCACCATCGCCCGGCGGTTGACCAGCCGCTGACGGATGCCCTCCAGCATGTCGCGCACGGCGGGCCAGTCGCTATCGACGCGCTCGGCCAACTGGCGCAGGAACAGCAGGTAGCTCACGCCGCCGATCTGCTCGCTCACCCAGTCGCTTTCGTTGAGGGCCGCTTGCAGCCGGGTGCGGACCACCACGTGCCCCTGGTAGACCAGCCCGGATTCCTGCGAGGCTTTTTCCTCCAGCACGAGCTGGCGAAAGCGCGCCTGATCGTCCAGCCGCGCCGTGAGCAGCACGTCACGCAGGATGTCGAACAGGTCGCCCGCCTGCTCGACGGTCACCTTGCCGCGCAGCACGCCCCACGCGGCGGCCTGGTCGCTGTTGTGGGCCGCCGACGCGAACTGCACCGCCTGAATGCCGCCGGTCTTGCGCCCGATGCGCTGCGCCAGTTTGACGTAATCCTCGGTTTCGGTGCCCATTTCGAGCAGCGCGCGCCCGAACAGCGGGACGTATGGCAGCGCCTCCTGCGGGAGCGCCCGCAAATTGAAGCCCAGGTCCAGGTACACGATCCCGTTGGTGAACAGGTCGTGAAACAGGACCGTGCAGCCGTGCGAGTCGGACACGTCCAGCGGGATGGTCTTGTTCTCGCGGTCCAGGTCGTCGAGCGTCAGCATGGGGATCGTCGCCAGCGCTTCGGGCGAATCCGGCGTCTCCTGCGCCGCTTTGAGCTGCCGCGTTTCGTCCATCACGCGGCGCAGATCGTTCTGGCTCATGGCCGCGCGTGCCGCGTCGAGCCGCTCGCGCTCGGCAGCCTCGCGCCGCCGCCTGACCTCCGGATCGGGGTGGAGCACGACCGTCGTCCGGTGCGGGTTGCGCAGGAAGCGCCGGGCGATCAGGCCCTCGAAATAGGCAGGATCGTCCGCGAGCTTTTGCTTGATCGCCGCCAGCGGCGCCTCGAAGGCGAGTGGCGCGAGCGGATCGCCGCCGTGCAGCCACGGGCGCAGCGCCCGCAGCATCAACAGCAGGCCGCGCGGATACGAGCCCGTGTTGTTCTCGCGCAGCCGGAACTCGACCGTGTTGACCGCCGCTTCGATCATCTCCGGCTCGATGCCATCCTCGACCAGCGCCGCCAGCGTCGTCACGATCAGGTCCTCCACGCGGCCCACGTCGTCCCGCACGATTCCCTTCAGGCCGGTCGAGAAATACGCCTGGCGCGTGTCCAATTCCAGCCCTACTCCGACCAGGTCCTCGCCCAGGCCGGAGTCGATCAGGGCTTTGCGCAGCGGCGAGGCGGGCGTGCCCACCAGGATGTGGTTGAGGATGCTCAGCGCCAGCGTGGCCTCGACGTCGGTCACTTCGTCCAGCGTCCAGTTGACGGTGACCATCGTCTTCTTGGCGTCCTCGCCTTCGTCGCCGGCATCGTACCCGTACGTCAGGCGGCGCGGCTCGTCGAACGCGGGCTGCATGGCCACGGCAGCATCGACATCGATCGGCTCGAAACCGTCCAGATAAGGCTGCAGGATGCGCAGCCGCTCGGCGGGGTCGTCGTCGCCATAGAAGAAGATGAACGCGTTGGACGGATGATAGTGGACCTCGTGAAAGCGTTTGAACTGCGCGTAGGTCAGGTCGGGGATCACGGCCGGATCGCCGCCCGAATCGACGCCGTAGGTGTTGTCGGGGAACAGCGACTGCTCAATCTCCCGGTAGAGGAAGTTCTCCGGGTCCGAGTAGGCGCCCTTCATCTCGTTGAAGACGACTCCCTTGAAGCTGAGCGGCGCGTCCGGGCTGTCGAGCTCGTAATGCCACCCCTCCTGCTGGAGCGTCTGGGGGGTGATGTTCGGGTAGAACACCGCATCCAGATAGACGTCGATCAGGTTGTAGAAGTCCTGGACGTTCTGGCTGGCGACCGGGTAGCACGTCTTGTCGGAAAACGTCATCGCGTTCAGGAACGTCTGGAGCGAGCCCTTCAGCAGCTCGACAAACGGCTCTTTGACCGGGTACTTGCGCGACCCACACAGCACCGAATGCTCCATGATGTGTGGCAGGCCGGTCGAATCGGTGGGCGGCGTGGCGAAGGTGATGCCGAATACCTTGTTTTCGTCGTCATTTTCCAGCGACAGCACCCGCGCGCCCGTCGCCCGGTGGCGGTAGAGCCGCGCCTGGGTGTTCAACTCGGCGATCGCGCGCTCGGCGACCAGTTCAAAATCGTGAGTGGCGGTCATTTAGGCTCTTCTCTCAGCTATGATTTCACGGCCAAACGGTCAGATTGTAACACTCATCGCCGCGCCGAGGCTATCGAGTCGGCATTGACAAACGGTATTCCGTCCGATAAAATTCCGACCGTCTCTGATTTACCCTTGAGCACGCGTCACCGGCATGGTAAAATGCTGATGGATTGCCGACGTAGCTCAATCGGCAGAGCAAGCGCCTTGTAAGCGCTAGGTTATGGGTTCAATTCCCATCGTCGGCTCTGCGCGAGACATCGCACGTTCACAGCACGTTCATAAGGGTCAGTGTCCCGAGCGGCAAAGGGGGCGGACTGTAAATCCGCTGGCAGACGCCTTCGTAGGTTCGAGTCCTACCTGGCCCACTCGACAAGCACATAGCTTGTGTTTCCCGCCTACGTAGCTCAGTCGGCAGAGCACTCCCTTGGTAAGGGAGAGGTCATGGGTTCAAATCCCATCGTAGGCTTAGGTATTCTTACCTTACACGCCGTTTTCTGGCTTTATCCCTGACAGGTACGTTTCCGGAGGAACCAACAGAGTATGGCCAAGGGCAAGTTTGAGCGGTCGAAGCCGCACGTGAATGTAGGGACGATCGGGCACATCGACCACGGGAAGACGACGCTGACGGCGGCGATCACCAAGACGCTGGCGCTGAAGGGGTGGGCGG